>JAESGF010000031.1_pt1 | contig 197359 bp, 169 predicted proteins | sample 9269621 | NCBI WGS metagenome assembly JAESGF01 (sample SAMN14515066, study PRJNA621663) | algae metagenome | isolation source: Tolypothrix carrinoi HA7290-LM1 and co-occurring heterotrophs from dry rock... | place: USA: Makauwahi cave, Kauai, Hawaii | collected 2011-01-06
CAGGGCCGCCGAGTAGGGCGGCCGCGCGGCAGCGGCCGCCGGGGAGGCGGCCGCAACGGCATCAGGGAACGGTGGAAGCGGGCGTCGCAGCGCCCGCTTTGTCATTATTCGAAGGGGGGAAGGCGGCTACCAGGCTGCGGTGTAGATCGCCAGAGCGTCCGCCTCGCTCACCTCGCGCGGATTGTTCACGAGGAGGCGCTGCTGCTTCATGGCATCAATCGCCATCTTCGGCAGCGCCTCGCGGCCGATGCCGACATCGCGCAGCCGCTGCGGGACGCCGACGCGCGCGGAGAGCGCCGCCAGCGCCTCGATGAACGCCGCGCACCGGCCTTGCGCACCCTCCTCGCGGGCGAGGTCGGGGAAGGCATCGCCGGCGATCTCGGCATAGAGCGAGGCTGCGTCCGGCGCGTTGAAGCGCAGGACATGCGGCAGCACCAGCGCGTTCGAGACCCCGTGCGGGATGTGGAACGTGCCGCCGATCGGGTAGGCGAGGGCGTGCACGGCGGCGACCGGCGAGTTCGCGAACGCCTGCCCCGCGAGCATGGAGCCGAGAAGCATCTTCCCGCGCGCCTCGAGGTTGCTGCCATCCGCGATGACGGCCTCGATGTTCGCGCCAAGGAGCCGCAGCGCCTCCCTCGCGAGGAGGCGCGAGAGCGGGTTGTTGTTGGCGTTTTTCGAGGCATAGGCCTCGATCGCGTGGACCATCGCGTCGATGCCGGTCGCGGCGGTGATCGCCGCCGGCAGGCCGAGCGTCAGCTCCGCATCGAGGACGGCGATGTCCGGCAGGATCACGGGCGAGGAGGCGCCGCGCTTCTCCTCCTCGCCGACGGTGATGATGGAGACCGGCGTCACCTCCGAGCCCGTGCCGGCGGTGGTCGGCACGAGGGCGAGCGGCAGGCGCGGACCTTTTGCATTGGCGACGCCCCAGGCCGCGTCAAGATCCTCGCCGGAGCCGACGAGGAGGGCCGCGAGCTTCGCGACATCGAGCGACGAGCCGCCGCCGAAACCGGCGACGCCCGTCGCGCCCGCCGCCAGGCCCATCTCCACCGCCTGCATCAGCGTCGCGCGGGAGGGATCGGGCTCGACCGCGTCGAACACGCTGACGGTGGCGCCGTGTTCCTCCAGCGAGGCGATCGCGGCATCGCACAGGCCCAGGCGCCGGAGGCCGGGATCGGTGACGAAGAGGATCGACGAGCCGAGGCGCGGCCCCGCGATGGCGCCGAAACGGCGCGCGGCGCCGGGCTCGAAGACGACCGACGGGGTGGTGTTGAAGGTGAACGGCGTCATCGTCCTCTCCTGCCCGCGCGGGGGCTTCAGCGGTCGTTGCGGCCGCGGAGCGTCTGCAGGAACGCGATCGTCTCGGCCTCCGAGACCACGTCGGCATACTTTGCGTTCATGTCGAAGAGGTTCGCCTCGTGGGGCGCCGGATGCCGGTCACCGCAGGCGTCGCGCACGACGCTGGTGCGGAAGCCGTAGGACACCGAATCGACGCACGTCGCCCGCACGCAGCCGGATGTGGTCAGCCCCGTGAGGATGAGGCTGTCGACGCCGGCCGCGGTCAGCGTGGAGGAGAGCGAGGTCCCGAAGAACGCACTCGGATACTGCTTGGTGAGCACGATCTCGTCCTCGCGCGGGACGAGCCCGGCGGCGAACTCGGCCGTCGGCGCGCCCTTCACGAAGGCCTTCAGCGGCTTCGCCTTTTCCCAGAAGCGGCCGCCGTCGATGCCGCCGGGATGGTACTTCACCTCCGTCAGGATCACCGGCACGCCGGCCTCGTGCGCCGCCTCCCGGACTCGGAGCGCCGAGGCGAGCGCGTCGTCGACATCGGCGTAGAGGTCGCACTCACTGTCGAAGTAGGCGTGCGCGAAGTCGATCAGGATCAGCGCCGGCCGGGAGCCGAAACCGACCCTGTTGTCGTAGGCGCGGCTGTAGTTTGCGGCGAGGTCTTCGGTCACGGCAGCCTCCGGGTCAGTCCTGCCTGTATTTCTCTTCGAACCGCCACACGTCCTCGAAGCCGAGGAGGTGGTTGAACTCCGAGAAGTTGTAGAGGTCGATGTCGGCCGATGTCTCGCCGTGGCGGGCGAGGTCGCCGTACGCCTTGCGCAGTGCGGCGCCAGCGGAGAGGAAGCCGATCGCGGGGTGGATCGCGATCGAGTAGCCCATCTCGGCGAGGCGGCTCGCGGAGAGCATGGGCGTGCGGCCGCCGTTCACCATGTTGGCGAAGAGTGGCGCGTCGATTTCGTCGGCGACCCGCTGCAGCTCCTCCTCCGTCTCCGGCGACTCCACGAAGATGACGTCCGCGCCGGCCTTCGCGAAGGCCTTGCCGCGCGCGATCGCCTCGTCGAGGCCGTGCGCCGTGCGCGAGTCGGTGCGCGCGATGATGAGGAAGTCGTCGCTCTTCCGGCTGTCGACGGCGACCTCGATCTTGCGGACCATGTCCGCGAGCGGCACGACGCGGCGGCCCTCGGTATGGCCGCACTTCTTCGGGAACTCCTGGTCCTCGATCTGGATGGCGGAGACGCCCGCGTCCTCGTAGCCTCGCACGGTGTGGCGGACGTTGAGGAGCCCGCCGTATCCCGTATCCCCGTCCGCGATGATCGGCTTGCCTGTCATGCGCACCATCTGCGCGATCCGCTCGATCATGTCGCGATAGGTCGCGATCCCCGCGTCCGGCAGGCCGAGATAGGAGGCGACGGTGCCGTAGCCCGTGACGTAGAGGGCCCGGAAGTCCTGCCGGTCGGCGATCAGCGCGGAGATGAGATCGAAGATGCCCGGCGCAAGGACGAACTCCCTGTTCCGGATGGCGGCTTTGAGAGCGGGGTCGGCCATGGCTATCCGTCTTTCTCGTGTGGTCGGTGCTCGGCATGGGGAGCGCGGCGGAGGGCGACGGCCGGGAGCCGCCACCAATGGGGGTGTCCGGCAGCCCACCGCTTCGTCGTGCCGCCCGCGCGTCGGCTGACGGGCGTCGGCCACCGAAGGTCCGATCCGGCGTGCTGCGAGGAATAGAAAGCTTTCTGTGCCTCCCCCGCCCGCATTTGTCCAGACTTTTGATCGGCAGGGGGCGAGCGGCCTTGTGTCCTGCGGTGAGGCGCGAGACAACGCTTGAGCGGCCCGCGTGGGCCGGTCCGGGGATGCCGGGGCGGGGGCGTATGGCGGACGAGACGAGAGTGGACGGCACCGGCGACGCCGCGGAGGCGCCGCGCTACGCCCGCATCCAGAAGGTGCTGGAGGACCGTGTCATCGAGGGCAAGTACCCGGTCGGAACCCTCATTCCGACAGAAATCGAGCTCGCCGCCGAGTTCGGGACGAGCCGCTTCACGATCCGCGAGGCGCTGCGCTACCTCCGCGAGAACGGCTATGTCGAGCGCCGGCAGGGCGTCGGCACACGCGTCGTCGCAGACCGGCCGCAGGCCACCTTCTTCCAATCCTTCGGCTCGCTCGAGGAGCTGTTCCAGGTCGCGGTCCAGACATGGTTCGTCATCCTCGAGACGACGCGGGTGACGCTGTCGCCGGAGATCGCCGAGCTCGTCGGCGGCGTCGCGGGGGAGGAGTGGTCGCGCGTTTCCGGCGTCCGCTGGACGGGGCCGGGCGGCAAGCCGATCTGCTACGTACAGAGCTACGTGCCGCCCCGCTTCGAACACCTCGTCGAGCGGTTTGAGAGCCATCAGGGGCCGTTCTTCGCGCTGCTCGAGCGGCACTCCGACGGCAAGATCGAGGAGGTGGTGCAGGAGATCCGCGCACTGCCCATGCCGCCGGAACTCGGAAAGCATCTCGGCCTTGCCCCGGGGACGTGGTCGCTGCAGCTCTTGCGCCGCTACGTGACGGAGAGCGGGGTGCTCATCGCCTCGTTCAACTGGCATCCGTCGGAGCAGTTCAGATATGTGATGAATATCCATCGCAAGCGGCCCGCGTCGGACTGAGCCGGCTCAGTGCTGCGTCAGCAGCGCGCCGAAGCCCGCCACCTTGTCGTCGATGCCGTTCATCCGGAGGGCGTGCCAGTAGGTGGCGGTGTTGACCGCGATGACCGGCTTGTCGAGCCAGAACTCGGCAATAGCGGCGACGCGCGCCATCGCAAGGTTGGTGCCCGCCTGCACGATCGCCTCGACGGACGGATCGTCGACCGCGAGGATCGCGTCGCGCAGCTCCCGCTCGCCGACGTGCGCGATGGCGACCGGGCTCGCGCACCGCAGGCCCTTCACGGTCACCACGTCGTAACCGCAGTCGGTGAAGAAGCGCCGGACGTGCTCGTCGCCGACCGGCATGTAGGGGGTGACGACCGCGATCCGCCGGATGTCGCCGAACGCCTTCAGCGCGGCGACGCAGGCGTCCGACCCCATGGCGACGTTCATCCCCGCCCGCTCGGCGATGTCCGCCTTCAGCGCGTCGGCGCGCTCCTTCCCGTCCCAGAAGGTCTCCGCCGACATCCCCATGATGATCGCGCCCGGCTCGCAGGTCTTCACCACGTCGATCGCCTCCATGGTGGTGGCGCGGATGTCCATGACGAGCTTGTTGAAGTCGGCGTCTGAGCGCACCGGGTTGTTCGGAATGCGGATGCGCGAGAAGTGGTTGGTGACGCCGACCGGCCGCATCGCGTCGAACTCCGGCTGGACCGATGTGTTGGTCGAGGGCGCGACGACGCCGAACTTCATCCGGTAACCGAGACTGTCGACCATGCTGTGCTCTAGTAGCCGGCGAGGCGGGGGAGGAAGAGGAAGACGCCCGGGAAGAACAGCACCGCGAGCGTGACGCCGATCTGGATCGCGATGTACGGCCACACCTCGCGCACGATGGCGCCGACCTTGAGCCCGGTCATCCCCGACATCAGGAACAGCAGCGCCCCGACGGGCGGCGTCAGCATGCCGACGATCAGCGTAAGTATGAAGACGAGCGCGAAGTGCAGCGGGTCGATGCCATAGACGAGCGCCATCGGGGCGAAGATCGGCACCAGCATCACGTAGGCCGCCGTCGATTCCATGAACATGCCGATCACCACCAGCATGAGGAACACGAGAAGCAGGAACAGCGTCGGGTCCGCGGTGAGCAATTGGAGAAGTGTGCGCAGCTCGAGCGGAAGGTGGTCGATCGACAGGATGAAGGTGACGGTCGCGGCGAACGCGATGATGACGGTGACGACGCCGGTCGTGAGCCCGGCCTGAAGGAGTGCCTTCGGAAAGTCGGAGAGCTTCAGCTCGCGCGTGTAGAAGTGGCCGAGCGCGGCGGAGAAGACGACCGCGATCGCTCCGCCCTCGGTCGCCGTGAACGCCCCGCCCATGATGCCGCCGATGACCACGACCGGCAGCAGCATCACCGGGAACGCCCGCAGACCCGCGCGCCGGACCGCGCCGACGCTGAACGGCTCACCGGTCTTCGGGAACCCGCGCCGGCGCGCGGCGGCATAGACGTAGAGGCTCATCAGGAGCGCGATGAGGAAGGCGGGGAGGATGCCGCCGATGAAGAGCGCCGGCAGCGACAGGGTCGGGCCGGCGATGGTGGCGTAGACGATCATCGCGGTCGACGGCGGGAGGATCGGGCCGAGGTTGCCGGTCGCGGCGATGAGGGCCGCCCCGAACGGCCGGCCGTAGGCATCGCCGAGGGGCTTCATCAGCGCCGAGCCGAGTGCCGCGGCGTCGGCGACGGCCGCGCCCGACACCGACGCGAGCCCCAGCCCCGAGGCGACGGTGACGTGGCCGAGCCCGCCGCTCAGCCGCCCGACCACGGTGTTCGCGAACTCGACAGCGATGCGAACGATGCCGCCCCGGACCATCAGCTCGCCCGCCAGCATGAAGAACGGGATGGCGAGGAGCGGGAAGGAGTTCACCGCGAACATCATCTTCGAGGCGACGAGTTCGATCGGCAGGCCGGACATGAACAGTCCCGCCATGCCGGCGACGCCGAACGCGAAGGCGAGCGGAATGCCGACGAGGCAGGCCGTGAAGAAGACGATCGCGACGACCGCGCTCACAGCGGCTCGGCCCCTTCGGCGAGCGGCCGTTCCACCGGCGCACCGCGCACGAGACCGATGAGGAGGTGGACGATCGACCACGCCGCGCCGATCGCGAGCGGATAGTAGAACCAGGCCGCCGACAGCGGCAGCGTGTTCAGCCGCTCGTTGGCGCGGGCGCCGATGCTGACCCAGGCGCCGGCGAGGACGACCGCCATCAGCGCGAGCATGGCAACGACGCCGGTGCGGTAGAGGAGGGCGCGCGCCGCGGGCGGCAGACTGTCGAGCACGCTGGTGATCGCGACGTGGAGCCCGGCCGCGATGCCGAGCGGCATCACGAGGAACGTCATCCAGATGAAGGCGAGGCGGCTCAGCTCGTTGGAGAAGAGCAGAGACCGTCCGAAGCCGTACCGCCCCACGACGTCGCAAGCGACGGTGACGACGATGATCGCCATCAGGAGGGCGACCGCGCCCTGAAGGACGCGGTCGATCATGCGGACGATCGCCGCCACGGATTATCGCGCCGCCGTGACGGCGTCGAGGAACTCGGTGACGGTGTCCGCGCCAAGGCGCGCCGTCACCTCGTCCTTCACCGGGGCGGTGGCGGTGCGGAAGGCCTCGCGCTGCTCCGGCGTCAGCTCGGTGAATTCGACTCCGTGGGACAGCACCGCCTCGAGCTGCTTTGCCTCGTCCTCGGCCGCGAACCGGCGCTGCTCCAGCGTCGCGAGCTCGGCGGCTTCCAGGATGGCGGCACGATCCTCCTCGCTCATCGCGTCCAGCATGCTCTTGCTTCCCGCGAACACGATGACGTCGAAGAAGTGGCCGGTGTCGCTGAGATATTTCTGGTTGGCGTCGTAGAGGCGGAAGCTGTTGATGACCGCGTAGGGGTTCTCCTGCGCATCCACCACCCCCTGGCTCAGCGCAGCGAACATCTCGCTGGCGTCGATGGAGGTCGGGCTGGCGCCGAGGAGGTTGAAGGTCGCGATGTGCACGGGGTTGTTCTGCAGGCGGATCTTCAGCCCTTCGAGGTCCTCCGGCGTCGCGATCGGCCGCACGGAGTTGGTGATGTTGCGGAAGCCGAGCTCCATGAAGCCGAGGACCGTGAGGCCCTTCTCCTCGAACAGCGGCTTCAGGTTCTCGCCGAACGGACCGTCGAACACCTTGAAGGCCGTCTCGCGGTCGTCGAACACGAACGGCATGTTCGTGACGCCGATCTTCGGCACCTGCGAGTTGTAGAAGGCGGACGAGACGAAGACGCCGAAATTGATGCCGCTCTGGACCTGGTTCACCATCTCCGGCGCCTGGCCGAGCTCGCTGCTGGCAAACACCGACACCGTGTAGCGCCCGTCGGTCAGCTCCTCGACCTTCGGCGCGAACACCTCGCGCACCGCGCGGGTGGCGGAGTGGGTCTCGCCGAAGCCGGAGCCGATGCGAAGCTCCTCGGCGAGTGCCGGTGTCGCTGCCGCCGCCGCGGCACAGGCGAGGGCGAACAGGGCGGTCTTCATGCGTCTCACGATGGCGCTCTCCCGGGTTCTGCCAGATCCGCTCGCAGCGGCGGGCGTCGGTGATGAGGATGAAGCGAGGCGACCCTCGCTGATCGGTTGTCGTCCGGCCGCCCGATCGGGTGCGGCGCGTGGGTCCGGGACCTTGCGGATGCTGCCCCTCACCCCGGCACGCTCGCGCTTTGGTCGGCGCCGCCCCGCTCCGGCTGGCCGGCGGGCGCTTCGGTGACGAGCGCGGCGGCCGACACGCCGGCGAGGCGGCCGAGAGCGATTGCCGTGCCGAGGCCGGCGGCGGGGAGGTAGCCGTCGACCCCATTGCCGGAAATGCTGCAGGCGGTGCCGCCGGCGGCGAAGAGGTTCGGCAGCGGCGTCCCGTCGGCGCAGGTGACGCGGGCGCCCTCGTCGACCATCAGCCCGCCTTGCGTGTGGAACAGCGCGCCGGTGGTCCGGATCGCGTGGAGCCGGCCGGACAGCGGCGGCTTGCCCGTGAAGTCGCGGCCGAACGGACAGGTCCGTTCGCCGCGCGCCATCTCGCCGGCCTCGGCGAGCGTCCGGGCGAACGTGTCCGCCGGGATGCCGATCGCGGCGGCGAGCGCCTCCGGCGTCTCCGCCGTGCGCACGGCGCCCAGCGCGAGGAGGTCGCGAAACTCCGGCAGCTCCTCGACCAGCGCCCGGCGGGCGTCGTCGAACACGATCCAGCCGATGCCCTCCGGCTGGCGCAGGATGTTGAGCGCCTGACCGGAGATGTCGGCGGTCTCGTTCGAGAAGCGCTCACCGTCAGCGTTCACGGTGATCCCGCCGTGCATCACCGTCTCGTAGTTGACGATGATGCCGTAGGGGTCCGCGAGCGCGCCGTAGCCCTGGAAGGCGTCCATGCAGCCGGTGGCGCCGCCGAGTTCGATGCCCCAGCGGATTCCCTCACCCTCGTTCCCCTCGTGGCCGAAATAGCGGTAGTAGGGCGCCTCGCCGAACGAGGTGATGTAGCGGCGCACCATCTCGCGGTTGGCGCCGAAGCCGCAGGTGGTGAGCACCAGCGCGCCGCAGCCGATCGTCTCCGAGCTGCCGTCCTCCCGCCGGACGCGGACGCCCGTCACCCGCCCGCCAGGATCGGCGTAGACCTGGTCGACGTGGGCGCCGGTGACGAGGTCGACGCCGGCATTCTCGGCCGCCCGCATCAGTGCGCCATGCAGCTCCTCGCCGGTGCGCGAGGGCATGCCGTGCATGCGGTTGACGGAGTGGCCGAAGAAGCCGGCCCACGAGATGTTCATGCGGAACGGGATGGCGTGCTTCTCGGTCAGCCAGTCGATCGCCGCTCCCGACGATTGCGCCACGGTGCGGGCGATCCGCGGGTCGGCCTTGCCGCCGGTGCGCGCCATGATGTCGGCGTAGAAGCGGTCGGCATCGTCCTCGATGCCGCTTTCCTTCTGAAGCAGCGTGCCGGCCGCGCAGGCGTAGCCCTGCGACATGCTCGTGCTGCCGCGCGGCACCGGATCGCGCTCGAGGAGGAGCACCTCCGCACCACCGTCGCGCGCGGCGAGCGCCGCGGTGAAGCCGGCGGCGCCGGCGCCGACGATGACCACCTCGACCTCGAGGTCGAACGGCTCAGCGGGGGTGGGCACGACCGTCATCGGGTTGTCCTCGGGCTGCGTGGGCCGCCTCGGCTGCGGCGCTTCGCCAGGCCACGGGTGCTGCGGCGCGGGCCGGCGGCGGCGCAATGGATGCGAAGTCATCATTTTGCGCCGGCCAGCCCAAGTCAAGCAAACTTTGTCCGTACCTTTTCAATATTTTCGCTGACGTGGGTGTAGGTTTGCCGTATAGACTCTTCAGCCGAGCGCGCCGGCAGTCGAATCTGGCGCGGCGGTCGCGCTTTGACTGTGATGCCGGCCCTCCCCTCGCGTTGAGATGAGGAGACGACAGAAGTTGTCCGTGCGTCTACCGGCGGCGCGCGTCTCAATGGGCGCTCGGGAGTGACTTGCGGACGCTGTCCGCGCGAAGAGGAAGCACAAGCTTGGAAGAGCCGCTCAATCCGCTGCCCTGGTTGATCGAGCGGGTCGTGGCGACGCGCTATGAGGACCTTCCGGCCAACGCGGTCGACAAGGCGAAGACCTTTCTGATCGACACGTTCGGCGTCGGCGTCGCCGGCTGCAACGGGTTCGGGCTCGACCGCATCATCAAGGTCGCGTCGAGCTGGGGCGCGGGCGACGAGGCGACCGTGTGGGTCAGCGGCGAGCGCGTGCCGGCGCCGGCGGCGGCCTTCGTCAACGCCTACCAGATCCACACGCTGGAGTTCGACTGCGTCAACGAGGATGCCGTCCTCCACCCGTTCGCGACCATCCTGTCGGCCGTGATGGCCTACTGCGAGCGCCGCTCGGCCGCGGGCCGCCCGGTTGCGGGCCACGACTTCCTCGCGGCCGTGTCGCTTGGCGTCGACGTGTCGATCTTCCTCGGCAAGGCCTCGACCGGGCCGATCCGCTTCTTCCGCCCGGCGGCGGCCGGCGGGTTCGGCGCCGTCGCCGCGCTCGGCAAGCTCGAGGGCATGGACGCCTCGACACTGATCCGCGCCATCGGCAATCAGTACGGCCAGACGAGCGGCACCTTGCAGGCGCACGTCGAAGGCTCGCCGCTCCTCGGCATGCAGGTCGGCTTCAACTCCCGCGCCTCGCTCGCCTCCATCGACTTCGCGCAGGAGGGCATCCTCGGCCCGGCCGACGTCCTTACCGGCCGCTACGGCTATTTCCGCCTCATCGAGGACAGCCGGTTCGACATCGCCCACGGCATGCGCGAGCTCGAAGCCGCCTTCCAGATCGAGCGCATGTCGCACAAGCCGTACCCGTCCGGGCGGCTGACGCACGGCGCCATCGACGGCCTCGGCCGGCTGCAGGCCGCGCACGGTTTCACGGCGGACGACATCGCCGCCATCACCTGCCACGTGCCTCAGCTCGTCAACAACCTCGTCGGCCGGCCGGACATCCCGGACCCAGCGCCAAACTACGCCAAGCTCTGCCTGCCATTCGTCGCCGCCACCTACCTCGTGCACGGCGCGGTCGACGTGGAGCACTTCATTGGTCCGGACATGCTGCGGAACCCCCGCACGCACGACATCGCCGCCAAGGTCACCGTAATTCCGGACGACAACCCGAGCCACAGCGCGATGACGCCGCAGACGATCTCGGTCGCGCTGATGTCGGGCGCGACGCACACCGTGACGGTCGAGGCTGCCTACGGCCACCCCGACAATCCGCTGAGCCGGGAGGAGAACCTCGACAAGTTCTGGCGCTGCTGGCGGCGGGCGGCGGCGCTCGACGAGGCGGCCGGCCGGGAGCTCATCGCAACGATCGAGGCGATCGAAAAGGTGACCGACGTCGCGACGATCGCCCGGCTCCTCGTCGCCCCCGAGGCGCGCCGGAAGGCCGCCTGACCCATGGAGCGTGTCGCGCGCCTCGTCGATGCCCTCGCGACCCTCTTCGCCGTGCTCGGCGGCGCCATGGTGGTCCTCATCGCGCTCGGTGTCTCGGTCGACGTTCTGACGCGCAACCTCACCGGCCGGACGGTGCTCAACTCGTTCGAATTCAGCACCTACCTCTTCGCCATCGCGATCAGCTTCGGCATGTCCTACACGGCGCTGACCGGCGCCCACATCAGGGTCGACGTGCTCTACGCCCGCTTCCCGGCCCCGGTCCGGCGCGTCCTCGACCTCGCCTCCTTCGTCTCGCTGGCGGCCCTCGGCGTCTTCCTCGCCTGGTTCTCGGTAAAGCTGACGCTGGCGAGCCTCGCGCGCGGGGTCACCTCGAGCTCGGCGGTCGCCTTCCCGCTCGGCCTGCCGCAGGGCGTGTGGGCGGTCGGCTTCGTCGTCTTCGCGCTCACCTCGCTGACGCTCGCCGCCCGGCACGCGGCGTACCTCGTCACCGGCCGCCTCGCTCTCGCCGACGCGCTCGGGCGCTTCGGGCAGGACGAGGAGATCGCCGAGGCCGTCGCGAACGCCAGGGACCTGCAGGGGCGGGCATGATCCCGGTTCTTGTCGTCCTCCTGTTCGGGCTGATCGCGATCGGGCTGCCCGTTGCCGTTGTCCTCGTCATCGTCACGCTCGTCCTCGACCAGTCCTTCTCGTTCTTCCCCGTCCTGCCGGCCGTCGGCGACATGCTGTGGACCGGCTCCACCAGCTTCGCGCTGATTGCGGTGCCACTCTTCATCCTCACCGGCGAGCTCCTCCTCCACTCGGGCATCGCCGCCGGCATGTTCCGGGCGATCGACAGCTGGGTGCGCTTCGTACCGGGCGGCCTCCTGCACACCATCATCGGCTCGAGCGCACTCTTCTCCGCCACCTCCGGCTCGTCGGTCGCGACGGCGGCGACGATCGGCACTGTCGCGATCCCGCAGATGAAGGCGGGCGGCTATGCGCCACCCCTGTTCCTCGGCTCAATCGCCGCGGGCGGCACACTCGGCATCCTGATCCCGCCGTCGATCAACATGATCATCTACGGCGTGCTGGCGGACGTCTCGATCGGCCGCCTCTACCTCGCCGGCCTCATCCCGGGCCTCCTCCTCGCTGGCCTCTTCTCGCTCCTCATCCTCCTCATCTGCATCCTGCGGCCGGAGGTGTCCGGCCGGCGCCAGACGGCCGCGACGTGGCGCGAACGGATCCAGTCCCTGCCGGGGCTCCTGCCGCCGCTCCTCCTCTTCATCCTGATGGTGGGGTCGATCTATCTCGGCATCGCGACGCCGACGGAGGCGGCCGCGCTCGGCTTCCTCGCCGCGCTGGCAATGACCGCCGCACGCGGCCGGCTCACCGGCGCGCTCCTCCTCGGCGCCTTCGCGCGGACCATGCGCACCACCTGCATGGTGATGCTGATCGTGCTCGCGGCGCAGCTCCTCAACTTCGTCATGGTCTCGATCGGCCTCGCCGACCAGATCCGCAGCGCCGTCACCGCCATCGACGCGCCGCCGCTCGTCATCCTCGCCGCGATCGTCGTCGCCTACCTTATCCTCGGCTGCTTCATGGAGACGCTGTCCCTGATGATTGCGACGACGCCCATCGTCGTGCCGATCATCGTCGCGATCGGCTACGACCCGCTGTGGTTCGGCGTCGTCTTCATGATCCTCATCGAGATGGCGCTCATCACGCCGCCGATCGGGATGAACCTCTTCGTCGTGCAGTCCGTCCGCGGCGAGGGGAGCTTCCGCGACGTCGCGATGGGCGCGCTTCCCTTCGTGCTCGCGATGCTCCTGATGATCGCGATCCTCGTCGCCGTGCCGTCGCTCGCGACCTGGCTCCCGACCTTCGTGCGGGGGTGAGCCGCAGAGGGCCGGTCCACAACACTCACCCGAGGGATCCGTGATGAAACACTACGCCGCTGTTGCCGTCCTCGCCCTGGGAGCCGCCGCGCCGGCCCTCGCGCAGGACATGCCCGAGACCGAGATCACCGTCGTCGGCAATCTCGGCACCACGACCCAGAGCCGCTTCCTCGAGACGCCGTTCTGGACAGAGAAGGTGTCCGCCGAGACGAACGGCGCAATCACCGCCCGCTTCCGGCCGCTGAACGAACTCGGCCTGAAGGGCAGCGAGATGTTCGGCCTCCTCGCGAACGGCACCATGAACATCGCCACCGGCCAGCTCGGCCACCACTCCGGCCACGACCCGATCAACGACGGCAACGACCTCGCCGGCATGTCGTCGAACTACGACGAGTTCGAGTCCGCCACGAAGGCGTTCTTCCCTATTCTTGCGGATTACTACCGGGAGAAGCTGGGCCTGCACCTCCTGTCGCTCCAGTCGTACCAGAGCCAGGTGATCTACTGCCGCAACGAGATCGGCAGCCTCAAGGACATCGCCGGCAAGCGGGTCCGCGTCTCCGGCGCCTCGCAGTCCGACTTCATCGCCTACCTCGGCGGCTCGCCGGTCGACATGGCATTCGGCGAGGTGCAGCAGGCGCTCGGGCAGGGCGTGATCGACTGCGCCATCACGAGCACCGTCGGCGGCTATACCTCCAAGTGGTACGAGGGCTCCAACTACGTGTTCGACCTGCCGGTGAACTTCGGCGCCGGCGCGACGGTGGCGAACGCCGAGTGGTGGGACAGCCTCGACCCCGCGGTGCAGACCTTCCTCACCGACCGCATCGCGGCGCTGTCGGCCGAGATGTGGGCGCAGAACCGCCGCGAGGATCGCGAGGGCATCGCCTGCAACGGCGAGGGCCCGTGCTCGCTCGGCGACCCCGCCGGCCAGACCATCATCACGCCGTCCGCCGAGGACCTCGCGCTGCAGAAGGAGGCCTTCGAGGAGGGCGTGCTCCCCGGCTGGCTGAAGCGCTGCGGCGCGGACTGCGAGGCCGCCTACGAGACGATGACCGCCTCCCGCTGACCCTCGGCACCTCCCGCGGGGTCGACTGCGCCCGCCACCCCTCGTGGCGGGCGTCTTCTTGTCAGCCGATGTCGCTCGCCTCGCGCCCGCGCGTCAGCTGGGAAATGGCGACGGCGAGGATCAGCGCGCCACCGTTGAACATGTTCGTCACCCACAGCGGGATGCCGAGCATCGTGAGCCCCGTGATGCCCGTCGCGAGAAAGTAGACGGCGACGATCGCCCCCCACGGGTTGAAGCGGCCGGGCAGGATTGTTGTGGCGCCGAGGAAGGCCGCGGCGAAGGCCGGCAGCAGGAAATTGAGCCCCGAGTAGGGGTCCGCCGAGCCGAGCACGCCGGCGTAGAGCACGCCGGCCGCGGAGGCGAGCACGCCCGACGTCACCAGCGCGCCGAGCCGCACCCGGTCGACCGCGATGCCGTTCAGCCGCGCCACCTCGCGTCCGCGGCCGACGAACAGGAGCCGCCGGCCTATCGGGGTGAAGTCGAAGACGTAGGACATCACGATCGCCGCCGCGAGGGCGTAGTAAAACGCGTACGGCACGCCGAGGAATCGTCCGCCGACGACGGCCATCACCAGCGCATTGTCGATCCCGCCGATCGTGGACGAATTCGTCATCCACTGGACGAGGCCGGTCATCAGCGAGGTCGTCCCGAGCGTCACCACCAGCGAGGGGATGCGCACCACGATGATGAAGAACGCGTTGACCAGCCCGACCAGCACGCCCGCCCCGAGCGCGAGCACGACGACGAGCGCGATCGGCAGCCCCTGCCAGACGTTGAGCACACCAATGATGCAGGACGAGAGCGTCAGCGTCGCCCCGACCGAGAGGTCGTAGTCGCCGGCGGTGAGCGGCACGATGATCGCGAGCGCCAGCAGCGCCGCCGGGGCGTACGACGCGAACAGGATCGCGAAGTTGCCCCAGTTCAGGAACGAGGCCGGCATCGCGAGCCCGAACCCGGCGATGATGAGCCCCCAGACGACGAGCAGGGCGACGCGCTCGAAGACGCGCGCGAACTTCACGCGGCCGGCGGCGGGGGACGGGATGCGTGTGACCTCGGTCAGGGTACGGCTTCCGTTGCTGGTGACGCGGCGGCGCGGTCGAGCGAGCCGTAGCAGGCCTCTGCGATCCGGTCCTTGGTGATGTCGCTGCCGGTGAGCTCCTCCACCACCGCGCCGCGGGCGAAGATGAGCACGCGGTCACAGATGTCGGCGAGCTGGTCGGCGTCGGAGCTCGCGCACAGGACGGCCATCCCCTCCGCCGCGGCGGCGCGCAGCGCGGCGAAGATGCTCTGGCGGGTGCCGACGTCGACACCCTGGGTCGGCTCGTCGAGGAGGAGGAGGCGCGGCTTGCGGTTCATCCACCGCGCGATCAGCACCTTCTGCGCGTTGCCGCCGGAGAGGGCCGAGAGCTTGAGGGACGGATCGTTCGGGGTGACCTCGAACGCCGTGCCGAGCCGGTGCGCCTCGCGCCGCATCCGCCCGTGGCGCAGGACGCCTCCGGCGAAGAAGCGGCCGAGGTCGGGGAGGAACATGTTGTCGACGACCGCAAGAGTGTCGACGCCGCTCGCCCCCTGCCGGTCGCCGGGCAGGAGCGCGAGGCCGAGCGCGATCGCCTGCGCGGGGGTCATCGCGGTGAGGGGGACCGGCGCGTCGCCGCCGATTGCGAGGGTGCCGGCGACGGCCGGCCTGCCGCCGAAGACGAGGTAGGGCAGCTCCTCGTAGCCCGAGCCGATGAGTCCGGTGAGCCCGACGATTTCACCCGCCCCGACGGCAACGCTGGTCGGCTTCAGCTTGGCACTGGCAACGCCGTCGATCCGCGCCAGCACCGGCCGCGATGCGGGCTCCGCGCCGCGCACCGGCGCCGCACGGCGAAGGCTGCGGCCGACGATCATCTCGATGACCTCGTCGTGCGTCGCCTCCCGCGTGACGAGGCTGCCGGCGACGCTGCCGTCGCGCAGCACCGTCACGCGGTCGGTGATCGTCATCACCTCGTCGATGTCGTGCGAGATGAAGACGACGCTGGAGCCGTGCGCCGCGATCCCGCGCACGAGGCCGAACAGCGTCTCCACTCCTTCGCGCGGCAGGAACGGCGTCGGCTCGTCGAGGAGGACGAGGCCCGGCCGGCCGGTCGCCTCGGTCGCCTCGCGGATCTCCTCGAAGGCGCGCACGATGGCGATCAGCGCGCGGTCGACCGCCGAGAGCCGGTCGATCCGCTCGTCCGGGTCGACGTGGAGGTCGAACCGCGCCAGCGCCTCGCGCGCCGCACGCCGCTCCGCCGGCCAGTTGATGAACGACTGCCGCGACGCCGCCATGTGCGACAGGCGAAGGTTCTCGAGCACCGACAGCGACGGGACGAGGCCGAGATTTTGGTGCACGAAGCTCATGCCGAGCCGGCGGAAGTCGCCGGGCTTCAGCGGCAGGCTCACCGCCTCGCCATGGAAGGCCATCTCGCCACCGGGATCGGGGGCGTGGAAGCCGGCGAGGATCTTGACGAGCGTCGACTTGCCCGACCCGTTGCGGCCGAGGAGCCCGTGGATCTCGCCGCCGGCGACATCGAACGACACGCCCTTCAGCGCACGCATCCCGCCGAACGTCTTCGCGATGTTGCTGAGCCGCAGGACCGGCGGCGCGTCGCCGGTCGCGGGCGCTGCCGTGCCGGCGACCACGCGAAGGCGTGCCTGCGACCCGCTCAACGCGGCCGGCTCACTTCGGATCGAGACCCCAGAGCTCCCGGAAGCCCGCGATGTAGGCGTCGCCGTAGCCGGTGTCGAACTGCGCGGGGGTGCCGGCGTCCGCGACGTTGCTCTCGTCGAAGATGTAGAACGGCACGTTGAGCGCCTCGGGGCTTTCGAGGCCGCACGCGTCACGCAGGTGGCCGTCGACCGTCGCGTAGGCGATCCAGTCGAGGCTCTCGCCGATGTTCATGCTGACGGCGCCCTGGGCGATGAAGTCGAGCACGAAGGGCGTGCCATTGAAGGTCGCGACCTTCACCTGCCCGAGCTTGCCGGTCAGCCGCAGCGCCGGGACCACAAACTGCGACATGGAATCGTAGATCGGGATCACGACGTCGATCTCGGGATTGGCGAGGAGCGCCGACTGCACCGACGGCTGGATCTTGGTCGCCCACTCGGTGACGCCGACGTTCACCTCCTGCACGATCTCGCAGTCCGGGCAGTTCGCCGCGAGCACCTCCTCGATCCCGGCGACGAGCGGTTCGGTCGGTGGCACCTCGCGCGAGACGATGGTGAGGATCTTTGCCTTGCCGTCGGTGTTCGCGATCGACCAGTTGCCGAGGATCTTGCCGACCTCGTTGAAGCCGATCGTCAGCGACGACGAGACGTCGGGGTGCTGCTCGAAGGACGGGTCGTAGAAGTGCGAGGTCATCACCTTGACGCCCGCGTCCTTCGCCGCCTTCACCTGCGGCGCGACGGTCGCCGGGTCGATGCCGGAGATGAGGTCGATGATGTCGAATCCATCGCGGATCGCGAACTCGAATCCCTGCACCCACTGGCTCGGCTGGCCCTGGTTCTCCCACTCCACGACCTCGAGCCCCAGTTCGTCGCCGACCACCTTCATGCGGTCGATGATGCCCTTCAGAAACGGGTTCGCGCTGGAGTTCGGAATCGACAGCATCTTCTTGCCGGCGGCGCAGGCGCGCGCATCGAACGGCTCGCCCGGCGCGGTGAAGGTCGGCTTCTCCTGGTAGGGCGCGAGGAACGCCTTCGCGCGCTCGACGCCGGCCGCGTCCTGCGCGAGCCCCGGCGCGGCCGAGGCCAGGAGGGCGGTGATCGCAAGCGCGCCGGCTGCGGCGGCCGTCGTGTGGTGCATCGCGGGCTCCCCGTTGTTGTGCGCTCGGAACCGCTCGACGGCGGCGCCGGCTCGCTTGACTACGCATTCATCATCAGTCACGCCGCGGCGTCCGTCAATTCGCCGCGCGTTTGATCTTCGCCGATCTTTGGCCTACTCGGAAGCGCCGGGAACCGCGTCGGGAGATCGGGTCGCATGGCATCGAAAAGACGAAGCACGCGCTCCACCTCGTTCGACGTCGCCGCGCTCGCGGGCGTCTCGCAGTCGGCCGTGTCACGAGCCTTCTCGCCGGGATCGAGCCTCGCCGACGCAAAGCGGCAACGCATCCTGGAGGCGGCACGCAAGCTCGACTACGTACCCAATCTGATCGCCTCCAGCCTCACCACCCGGCGGTCGAACATCGTCGCGGTTATTCTCGGCAACCTCGCGAACCCGTTCTACGTCACCGTCCTCGACACCATGGTCCGCCGCCTGCAGGCCGACGGGCGGCAGGTGCTCACCTTCACGGTCGACAAGGGCGCCGAGGCGGACGAGGCGCTCCTGCGCGTGCTGCGCTACCAGGTCGACGGCGTCATCCTCACGGCCGCGCAGCTCTCCACGCGCATGACGAGCCTCTGCCACGACCGCGGCATCCCGATCGCCCTCTTCAACCGCTACATCCCCGGCTCTGGGGCCTCCTGCGTGCGCTGCGACAACGTCGGCGGAGGCCGGCGCGTCGCCGAGGCATTCCTTGCCGCAGGGGCGAGTAGCTTCGCCGTCGTCCTCGGCGACCCGCGCGGCACCACGAGCGCCGACCGGGCGCGCGGCCTGTCCGACCGGCTGGTCGAGGCCGGCATCTCGCGCGCCGCGATCCGCATCATCGAGGGTGCATCGACCTACGACAGCGCCTACGCCGCCGCGCACGCCACCTGGCGCCGCGAGCCGCTGCCGGACGCGATCTTCGCGGTCAACGACATCATGGCGATGGGCGCGATGGACGCCCTGCGCCAGCGCCTCGGCGTCCGCATCCCGGAGGACGTGATGATCGCCGGTTTCGACGACATCCCGGACGCGCGCCGCACCCCGTACCGGCTTACCACGATGCGGCAGCCGGTCGAGGACATGGTGGAGGAGACGCTTGCGATCCTGCGCCTCGACGACCCGGAGGACGAGATCGCGGCGGGGGTCGACAGGGTGCTCCCGGCCCGCCTCGTCTGGCGCGACACGATCCGGCCGCGTGCCGCCCCGCCGCCATCCCGGGGCGAGCCGGCCTAGAGCGTTTCCTCCTCCGCATCGGCGAAGGTGGCGACCGCCTCGGGCGACAGGAACAGCCACGGCCGCGCGGCGCGGTGGCGCGCCTCGAACGCCTCGATCGCCGCCCCATCCTCGGTGAGGATCGAGCCGATCTCGTCGAGGCCCCTCAGCAGCGCGTCCTTGCGGTGCGGCTCGACGTCGAAGGCGATCGAGCGGCCGTCTGCAAGCACCACCGTCTGCGTCGGAAGGTCCACCGTCAGCGGCCGCCCCGCCGCGGCCTCCTCCATGATCGCGGCATGCTCATCGCCCCAAGCGAGGACGGGGAGGACGCCGTTCTTGAAGCAGTTGGCGTGGAAGATCTCGCCGAAGCTCTCGGCGATGACGCAGCGGATGCCGAAGTCGGCGAGGCACCAGACCGCATGCTCGCGGCTCGATCCCGTGCCGAAATTGCGCTGCGCCACCAGGATGCGCGCATCCGTCCAGGGCGGCGTGTCGAGCACGAAGGGGCGGCCGTCCTTCGCATGCCGCCGCTCGTGGAAGGCGTGCTGTCCGAGGCCCTTGCGGTCGAGAAGCAGGAGGAAGCGGGCCGGGAAGATGATGTCCGTGTCGATGTCCGACTCCGGCAGCGGCGCAGCGATGCCTATGAGGCGCGCGAAGGGGTCCATCACTCAGCGGACCTCCCGCACGTCGGCGAGCCGGCCGGTGAGGGCCGCGGCCGCTGCCATCTCCGGGCTCATGAGGTGGGTCCGCCCGCCAATCCCCTGGCGTCCCTCGAAGTTGCGGTTGGAGGTGGAGGCGCACCGCTCGCCCTCCGCGAGCCGGTCGTCGTTCATCGCGACGCACATGGAGCAGCCGGAATCGCGCCATTCGAAGCCGGCGTCGCGGAAGATCGCGTCGAGCCCCTCCGCCTCCGCGCTGAGGCGCACGCTCGCCGAGCCCGGCACCACGATCGCTTTGACGCGGCCTGCCACCTTGCGGCCCCTCACCACCGCCGCGGCCCGGCGCAGGTCCTCGATCCGTCCGTTGGTGCAGGAGCCGATGAAGACGCGGTCGATCGGGATCTCCGACAGCCTCATCCCCGGCGTGAGCCCCATGTAGGCGATGCTGCGCTCCATGCGCCGGCGCCTCGCCTCGTCCGGCTCCTCGGCGGGGTCGGGGACGGCGGCCGAGATCGGCAGCGTCTCCTCCGGCGTCGTCCCCCACGAGACGTGCGGCGCCAGCCCCGAGACGTCGATGGTGACCTCCCGGTCGAACATCGCGTCCCCGTCCGACGGCAATCCCCGCCAGTCGGCGACGGCCCTGTCCCACATCTCGCCCGCCGGGGCGAGCGGCCGGCCGCGAACGTAGGCGATCGTCGTCTCGTCCGGCGCGATCATCCCGACCCGGCTGCCGGCCTCGATCGACATGTTGCACAAGGTCATCCGCGCCTCCTGCGACAGCGCGGCGACGACGGGGCCGGCGTACTCGATGGCGAACCCCGTGCCGCCGCCGGTGCCGATCCGTGCAATCAGCGCAAGGATAACATCCTTCACCGTGACCGCGTCGGGGAGGGCGCCCTCGAGCATGACGCGCATGCGCTTCTGCTTGCGCTGGCGCAGCGTCTGCGTCGCGAACACGCTCTCGCATTCGCTGGAGCCGATGCCGAAGGCGAGCGCGCCGAACGCACCGTGCGTGGAGGTGTGGCTGTCGCCGCAGACGAGCGTCGCGCCGGGGAGAGTGAAACCGAGTTCCGGGCCGTTGACGTGGACGATGCCATGCCGCCGGTCGCGCATCGGGATGTACGGAATGCCGTGCCGCGACACGTTCTCCCGCAGCCGCCGGATCTGCTCCGCCGCGAGTCCGGGCGCGAGTGGTCGGTCGCGGTGAACCGTTGGAACGGCGTGGTCGGCGACGGCGATGTGCGCCAGCGGCCGCCGCAGCGGGCGGCCGTTCTCCGCCAGCCCTGCGAAGGCCTGAGGGCTGGAGACCTCCTGCACGAGATGCCGGTCGATGTAGAGGAGGCTCGTCCCGTCCGGGTACTCCCGGACCACGTGGGACTCCCAGACCTTGTCGTAGAGCGTCCGCCCGCTCATGCGCGTGCTCCTCGCATCCGCACCGATGTGCGGAGATCATGAATACGCATTCAACCGCAGGCGAGCAACACAGTGCGCGCATGAAGCTTTCGTCGTGGCCACGCATGCAGGCGTCTAGCGGGGCTCAGGCCGGGCGGTCGAGCCCACGGATGCGGCGAAGATCCGGGAACCACCGCCACCACAGCGCCGCCACCACAAGCGCGCCGGCGCCGCCGAGCGCCATCGCGGGCACCGCGCCGAGAACGGCCGCCATCGACCCTGCGCGGAAGGCGCCGAGCTCGTTGGACGCGCCCACGAACACGCTGTTCACGGCGTTGACCCGGCCCCGGAGGTCGTCGGGCGTCCACAGCTGGACCAGCGTCGAGCGGACGACGACGCTCACCATGTCGCAGCAGCCGATGAGGACGAGCGCGACGAGCGACAGCCAGAACACCTCGGATAACGCGAACACCAGCGTGAAGAGGCCGAAGCCCGCGACGCTTGCAAAGAGCACCGCACCGGCCCGTTCGCGGATCGGGTTCGCCACCAGATAGAAGCTGACGGCGATGGCACCGACCGCAGGGCCGGCGCGCAGGATGCCGAGCCCGGCGGGCCCGACCTCGAGGATGTCGCTGGCATAGATCGGCAGCAACGCCGCCACGCCGCCGAGGAGGACGACGAAGAGGTCGAGCGACACCGCGCCGAGCACGATCTTCTGCCGGACGATGTAGCGGAGGCCCGCGCTCAACGCCTCCCACCCGGCGTTCTTCACCGGCTCGCGTCGCGCGGCCCGAGGGATCCTGAGGACGAGCGCGGCCGCCCCGACAAGGAGCGTCGCGGAGACGAGGTAGGCGAGGTCGGGGCGGATCGCATAGAGGACGCCGCCCGCGACCGGGCCGCAGATCGTGGCGAGGTTGAGCGCGGTCGAATTGAGGGTGATCGCGCTCGCGAGCACGTTCGCTGGCACGAGGTTGGGCACGATCGCCTGCCGCGCCGGGTTGTAGAACGCCCGCGCGGTGCCGAAGAGGGCGAGGATCGCGAAGATGAAGGCGACGTTCGTCTCACCGCTCCAGACGATCGCCGCGAGGAGGACGGCGCAGCAGGCCTCGACCGAGAGGCAGACCGCCATGATCGCCCGGCGCGGGAAGCGGTCCGCCACAGCGCCGGTGACGAGGACGAGGACGAGCGCGGGCGCGAACTGCGACAGACCGACGAGGCCGAGGTCGAACGGGTCGCGCGTGAGGTCGTAGACCTGCCAGCCGACGGCGACCGTCTGGATCTGCACCGCGAACCATGTCGCGACGAGCGAGATCCAGTAGCTGGGAAAGCCCTTGTGCCGGAAGGCGGCGAACCGGGAGGGTCCGCGCGCGCCCGGCGCGTCGTCGGCGGCGTCGTTCATCCGGCCGTCCTGCGGCCGGCGCCCTCGGCGCCCGTGGATCGGCGAGGCGCGGCGGTCACGGCCGCGGCAGCCCGGATGCGTTGCGCTCCTCGCCGCCCGTGTCCCCCTCGCCGAGGATCCGCATCACCTCGGCCGCGGCGAGCCGGGCCTCCAGGCGGGCGGCTGCCTCGGCGCGGTCGCCGTCGCCTTGCCGGATGGCGTCCACCACCTCGCGCAGCTTGGCGATGCTCTCCGCCGAACGCGCCCTCGAGCGGCGCGGGTGGCCAAGGCCGAGCGCGCGCCAGCGCCAGATCTGGGCAAGCACGGTCGACAGCATCCCGGACAGGGTGCGACTTCCCGCGCCCGTGTGGATCGCCTCGTAGAAGGCGTTCTTCGCCTGCAGGATCGCCCGCGGATCGCCGCGGCGGTAGGCGCGCTCGACGGCAGCGAGGGTCTCCTCCAGCCGCGCGAGGTGGGCGGGATCAGGCCGCTCCGCGAAGAGCCGCGCGCCGAGCCCCTCCAGCATCTCGCGGATCCGGTAGAGCTCGCGCGCCTCATCGACCGACAGGTCGCGGACGACCGGCCCCTTGTTCGGGACGAGGCTGATCAGCCCCTCGGCCTCGAGCTGGCGCAGGCTCTCGCGCAGCACCGTGCGCGAAACGCCGAGCATCTCGGTCAGCTCGCGCTCGGTCAGTCGCCGGCCGGGGGCGAAGCGGCCCTCGATGATCTCGGTGCGGAGGGTGGAGAGGACCTGATCGCGGACCGGCGCGGCGGTGCGCTTCACTGTCAGCCTGCCGTGCATCGCCTCTCCCGCCGGGCATCGATCGGGCCGGCTTGCCTAGATTGTATGACGATCATACAGTCGTCCTCAACGAGAACACAGGGGAGGGTGCCGCATGAGCGACGGCAGGATCAAAGTCGGGATCGTCGGCCTCGGCCGCTGGGCGCGCGTGCTGACCCGTGCGTCGCGGCAGTCGGACAAGATCGAGATCGTGCAGGGCTACAGCCGCAGCGCCGAGAAGCGCGCGGCGTTCGAGGCCGAGTACGGCGTGCGCTCCGTCGAAAGCCTCGCCGCCATGCTGGCCGACCCGGAGATCAAGGGCTGCATCCTGACCGTCCCCAACGAGCAGCACCTGCCCGTGGCCGAGGCCGTCGCGCGGGCGGGCAAGCACATCTACACCGAGAAGCCGATCGCGAACACGCTCGAGAACGGCATCCGCCTCGAGGCGCTGCAGCAGCGCTACGGCGTCCGCGCCATGGTCGGTCACTCGGCGCGGCTCCTGCGCGGCGCGCGGATGATGAAGGCGGCAATCGACGCCGGCGAGCTCGGCACGCTGTCGTTCATGGAATCGAACTTCTCGAACGAGCGCGCGCTGGAGCTGACCCCGAGCACGTGGCGCTGGTACCGCGACAAGGCGCCCGGCGGGCCGCTGTCGCAGCTCGCGACGCACCTCTTCGACAGCCTCTACATGCTGGGCGGCGAGATCGAGGAGGTTTCCTCCGTCGCCTCCAAGCTGTCGCCCGTCGGCGCCGAGGTCGACGACCAGTCGATGACGACGCTGCGCTTCAGGAGCGGCGCGCTGGGCTATGTCGGCTCCTCGTGGACTGCGCCGGGCATCTACTTCATCCGCGTCTACGGGCAGAAGGGGCTGATGCACTTCGAGCTCGACTTCGGCCGGTGGGACGACCCCGACACCATTCACGAGACCTCCACCCTCTACATCCAGCGCGGCAAGGACGGCTACGGCAAGCGCGAGGTGCTGGAGATGGCGCCGTCGAACATGTTCACCGACGAGCTCGACATGTTCGCCGACATGTGCCGGACCGGCAAGGCGGTCGAGCTCGAGGCGGCGAACGGGATCGTTGCGCTCGCCATCGTGAACGCCGCGCTCGCCTCGGTGGAACGCCGCGGCCAGGCGGTGACGCTCGCCGAAATCCTCGACGCGGCGCGCGCCCGCGTGCGGGCCGAAGACCAGAGCGCGGCCTGAACGATGTCGCGGTACTTCATCGAGCTGACGCAGCCCGAGATCAAGGCGCAGTTCGAGCGTCATCCGCTGGTGATCCTGCCGGCCGGCAGCGTCGAGCAGCACGGCGCGCACCTGCCGACGGGGACGGACACCTTCGCGGCGAACAGCGTCGCCCACGCTGTCGCCGAGCGGATGGACGGTGTCGTCCTCCCCGGCGGCCCGCTCGGCGTTACGCCCATGCACATGCCGTTCGAGGCGACGATCTCGCTGTCGCCCGAGACGTACCAGCGGGTGGTGATCGAGACGGCCGTCTCCACCGCGCAGCACGGAGCGCGGAAGCTCCTCATCGTGAACTGGCACGAGGGCAATATCGCCTCGCTCCAGATCGCGGCCGAGACGCTGCACCGGACGCACGGGATGAGCGTCGTGATTGCACAGGCCTGCTACGTCGCCGAGGAGCTGTGGGGCCCCTCCTGCGGCGGCCTCACCCATGGTGGCGAGATCGAGGCGCTGGCGGTGCTTCCCGACCACGCCCACCTCGTCCACCTCGACCGGGTGGAGCGCGCGTCGGAGAAGCGGCAGGGCGAGCACATGGACAAGCTGCGCCGCACCCGCGCGTTCGTGCCGATCCTCACCGATATCCGCTCGATCGCACCGACGGGGTGGTACGGGGATCCCGCCCCGGCGACGGCGGAGCGCGGGCGGCAGATGATCGCCGACATCGCCGAGGCGATCGCGCGGGAGGCGACCGCCATCTTCGCCCAGCTCGACCGGGTGCAGGGGACGCCGGGCCGCAACATGGCGGCGGAGTAGGGGGTGGCGACGCTCGTTCGTCTTGCCGATGCCGTCGAGCTCGACCTTCCGGGCCGGCGGTCGCGCGAGATCCTGTCCGGAGAGACCGGCGCGGACAGCACCGTGCGGATCGTCGACATCGCCGTGCCGGAGCCCGGCGCCGCGCCCCGCCCGCCGCACTGGCACCCGGACAGCGAGGAGTGCATCCACGTCCTCGCCGGGGAGGGCGTGACCTGGGTCGACGGCGCGGACTTCCCGATGCGGCCCGGCGACACCATCCGCATCGCGCCGGGAGAGCGCCACGTCACCCGCAACATCGGCGGGACGACGCTGACGCTCCTGTGCTTCTTTCCCGTGCCGGCGATCACGGTGATGACGTGACGACGCCGGACGTCCTCTGCCTCCGCCCGGAGGCCGATTTCCTGTCGGTCGGCGTGACACCGCCCGCGGCGCTGTCGGTCGCCTACCGCGGCCCGGTTGACGGCGATGTGCCGGCGCTGATGCGTCAGGTGCGTGCGCTCGTGATCCCCGCCGTCGGCCCGGCGCTCGCGGGCGACATCTTCCGCGGCACCCGGCTCGAACTCGTACAGGTCACCGGGGCGGGTCTCGACCGGCTCGACCGGGCCGTGCTCGGCGAGGAGGGCATCGCGCTCGCCAACGTGCCCGGCGGGTCGAATGCCGCGGTCGCCGAGTACGTGGTGGCGAACGCCCTCTCGCTGAGCCGCGGCTTCCACGCAGCCGGCACGGCGCTCAGGGCGGGCGACTACGCCGGGCACCGCCGTCGGATGGTGGCGGCCAACCTCCGCGGGCTCGGCGGGCTCACGGTCGGCCTCGTCGGACTCGGCACGATCGGCCTAGCGGTCGCGGACGCGTGCCACGCGATGGGGGCGAGGATCGCATACCACGACCCGGCACCCCGGGATGCGGCTGCCCTCGCGCGCATCGGCGCACAGCCGATGGAGCTCGACGCGCTGCTCGCCGAGGCGGACATCGTCACGCTGCACGTCCCTCTCGTGGACGCGACACGCAACCTCATCGACGCGCGCCGGCTCGGGCTGATGAAGCCCGGAGCGATCCTCATCAACGCGGCGCGCGGCGGCATCGTCGACGAGGACGCGCTGGCCGAGGCGCTCGAAACCGGCCGGCTCGCCGGCGCCGCCGTCGACGTGTTCGGGGCCGAGCCGCCGGCGCCGGACAATCCGCTTCTCACGCTGAGCGAAACAGCGGCGGCGCGGGTGATCCTGACGCCGCACATCGCCGGCGTCAGCCTGCAGGCCTCGCGGACGCTCTTCGCGGAAGCCTGGCGCAACGTCGAGCGGGTGCTCCTCCACGGCGAGGCGCCCCGCAACACTGTCCCCGCCTGAGCGGGGGACACCAACAGCGCGCGGCACGAACCGCGCCGGGGGAGGACCAATGAGCCGCAGCTTCACGTCAGCCGTGTGGGAGGAGATCCACGGCCGCCTCGACGACGGCAAGACCTTCAACCGGATGCGCGACACCCCCTACTACCGCGACGCGGTGTACCCGCAGTTCTCGCGCGCCGAGTACGAGCGCCGCTTCGCCGCCCTCCGCGCCCTCATGGCGCGCGACGGCCTCGACGTGGTCATCTGTCCCGGCGGCCCGAGCCACTGGAGCTTCGGCGGGCCGATGCTCTGGCTCTCCGGCCATTGGGAGTGGCACAGCCTCGCCGCCTACGTCGTCTTCCCGCGCGAGGGGGAGCCCACGCTCATCTACGACCGGGGCGGCACGCACATCGAGGCCGTCCGCAAGGAGGTCGAGGTGGCGATCCACGACGTCCGCTCCGCCCGCGACGGCAGCCACGCCGAGGTCATGGTGGAGCGCATCCGCGAACTCGGGATGGAGCGCGGACGGATCGGCCTCCTCGAGGTCGACGCGAGGAACGGCGCCCATCTGCCGGCGAACCAGTATCTGACGCTCGTCCGCGAGCTGCCGGGGGCCGAGATCGTCTTCACCGAGGGCTACCTGCACGAGCTCGTGGTGATCCACAGCGAGGAGGAGCTCGAGTGCGTCCGCCACGCGGGAAGGCTCTGCACCGCCGCGATGCAGGCGCTCACGGACCGCGCGAAGCCGGGCGCGACGGAGCAGGACCTCCGCGCCGCCGCCGGGGCGGCAATCCTCGAGGGCGGCGGCGACATCGACTTCCTCATCATCGGATCGACGCCGATGGACGACCCGGCGATGGTGTTCGGCAATCCCCGCCCGTCGCTGCGCGAGCTGAAGAACGGCGACATCATCATCATGGAGCTCGCCGCCGGCTACCGCGGATACTCGGCGCAGATCGGCCAGCCCATCTGCATCGGCCGGCCCACCGACGAGGTGCAGCGCTTCTGGGACGAGATCGCGAAGCCCGGCTACGAGCGCGTGGTCGCCGCGATCGCGCCCGGCCGACCGGTGTCGGACATGCAGGAGGCCGCGCGCTTCTTCCGCGAGAAGGGCGTCCAGTCCCGCCCGATCGTGACCCACGGCATCGACCTCGTGTCCGACGGGCCGCACGTCTACATCTCACGGACGGAGACGACGCCCCTCGACGAGATCCTGAAGCCCGGCATGGTCCTGATGCCCGAGCCGAATCCGATCACCGCGGACGGGAGGCTCGGCATGTTCGTCGGCCACACCGTGATCGTGACCGAGGACGGCCACGAGTGCGTCGACGACTGGCCGCTGGAGCTCGTCGTGGTCTGACCGTCAGCGACCGGCGGCCGCCGGCACGGAGAGGCGCAGGAGGTCGATCGCGTTGCCGCCGAAGATGCGCGCCTTGTCGGCGGCGGGAAGGTCGAAGGCGCGCAGCCAGGCCGTCCCGTCCTCGTTCTTCACGTAGGGCCAGTCGACCGCGAAGAGGACGCGGCCCGCGCCGAGCTCCTCGAGGCAGCACCGCAGCGCCGAATCGGAGAACGCACCGCTCGTCGTGATGTGGAAGTTGCGACGGAACACGGCGGCGAAGTCACTCGGCGCGTTGCCGGGCCGGGAGAGGGCCTCGTCGATCCGCGACAGGAAGAACGGGATGCCCTCGCCGAGGTGGCCGAGGATGATCTGCACGTCAGGATGCGCGTCGAAGAGGCCGCTGAGGACGAGGCGGACGGCCTGCGTCCCGGCCTCGACGCCGAAGCCCCACGCGGCGCGGATGAAGGCGGGGTGCGACTCGTCGTACGGCGCATAGTAGGTCGCCGTCACGGTCCGGTCCGGCATGGCGGGGTGGAGGTAGACGGGCACGCCGAGCCGCTCGGCGCGGGCAAAGATCGGCCAGAACTCGCGCCCGTCGACGAAGCGGCCGGCGCTCATCCCGTGGATCATCGCGCCACGGAGGCCGAGCTCCTCGACGGCGCGCTGCAGCTCGTCCGCCGCGTCCTCGGCCGTCGCCGTCGTCGGGATCATCGCGAACCCGGCGAACCGGTCCGGCGCCGTTGCGATCATCGCCGCCAGCGCGTCGTTTAGGGCGCGGCAGGCGGCCACGGCGATGTCGGGCGCGAGGCGCTGGCTGCCCGGCGACTGGTGGCTGAGCACCTGCATGTCGATCCCCGCGGCGTCCATCTCGCGGATGCGGACCCCGGTCAGGTCGTAGAGCCGGTCGCTGATCGCGGGCGGCTGCGCCTTCGCCGCCGGCGGGAAGTGCGCGGTCAGGCTCTCGTGCATGAAGTGCTCCTCGATGGCGATCACGGGAGCGGCCGCCGGCGCGGCGGTGGACGGGGACATCATGGGTCGGGTCCTCGCAGAGGCTGAGATGGGGCGCGGGCAGGAGGGGTCAGCGGCCGAGCTGGTCGGCGAGCCAGGCGAACGACGCCGGCGCCCACTCGCGATAGTGCTCGAAGGCGCAGTGGCCGGATTCGGGATAGACCCGCGCCTGCCGGCCGGTGGCCGGCCCGCTTTCCAGCATGAAGTAGATGTTGCCGATCGGCGCGAGATGGTCGCGCTTCCCGTTGATCATCAGGACCGGCATCGTGATCCGGTCGACGAGGCCGAGCTCGGACAGCGCCCAGCGGCGGTGGATCTCGTTCTCCTTCTCCACGGACCAGACCGGGAAGGAGGGCGGTCCGCCGGGTGCGCCGAAGTTGAACGTCGACCGCCGGTTCCGCGCTTCCACGAAGGTCGCCATTTCGGCCGGCGTCATCCGGTAGCCGAACGGGTGCCCGGCCACCGCCACGACCGCGCCGAGCTTCTCCGGCGCGGTGCCGGCGAGCTGCATCACCGAGTAGCCGCCCCGGCTGATGCCGAAGGCGCCGAGGCGCGCCGCGTCGACCTCCGGCCGGGCGGCGAGCGCGTCGAGCGCCGCCACCCACGCTCGGACCGACTCCGGCTCCCACGGGAACGGGTTCTCGCCCGTGCCCGGGGCGTCCATCACGAGCGAGGCGAGCCCGTGCGCGAGCGCCATTTCGGCCGCCCAGCCCCGGTCCTCCTTGAAGACGTCCGACCCGCACATGATGAGGACCGCCGGAACCGGCCGGTCCGACCGCGGCGCGCGGAAGTGGGTGCGGATGCTGCGGCCCTCGCACGGCACATCGATCACCTCGAGCGGCGGGTCGAGATGCGCGCACGCCTTGCGGTAGGCGCGGGCGCAGTCGGCGCTCGCCTCCGCCTTCACCGGGGTGATCTCGCCGGGGAAGCGGGCGATGGCGTAGAACGTCTTCGCGAGGAGATGCTCCCGCCGCGCGCCACCGACGTCGCCGGCCGCGTCGAGACGGTCGCCCTCGTCCTCGTGCCGGCGCCCGGCGGCGCGCCAGGCGGGCACCCAGCGGTCCTCGGTGGTGGCGTCGAGCGTCGCCACGATCGACTTCAGCTCGTCGACGTCCGTGATCATCGACAGCCAGCGGCGGTAGAAGCCGCCTCGCGCCACCGTGAACGGGTTCTCATCGGGGACGAAGTCGAGAAGATCCGGCTCAGCCATCCGTGCTCCTTCGGGCGATGCCCCTTCGGTCGGCGCAGCGTGCAAACGTTTCCGTAGACAACGCTGTCCCCCCTGTGTAGCGTCAGGCAATCGTTTGCACCAATCAACAGTGCCGTAAAGGCACGGGACCGGGGAGGAGATCGAATGAGGCACTTTCCCTTGCTGAGTTGCGCCGGCGTGGCGCTGTCCGTCCTGCTCGCGGCGACCCCGCTCGCGGCGCAGGACGCGCCCAATCCCGACCTCTTCGTCTACGCCGCGGACGACGAGCCGAGCTCGCTCGATCCGGCCGCCGTGGAGCCCGGCGAGGGCGGCGAGACCTACATCCTGCAGGTCTACGACCGTCTTCTCGAGTTCGCGCCCGACTCGCCGACGCTGCTGCCGTCCCTCGCGACCGAGGTGCCCTCGATCGAGAACGGCCTCATCTCGGAAGACGGCCTCACCTACACCTTCCCGATCCGGGAAGGCGTCACGTTTCATGACGGAACCCCCCTCACTGCGTCCGACGTGAAGTATTCGTGGGACCGGGTGATGACGATGGCCCTCCCCGAAGGCAACTCGCACCTCCTGAGCGACATCGTCGAGACGACCGAAGTCGTCGACGACCAGACCTTCCGCGTGACGCTGAAGCAGCCGAGCGCGAGCTTCCTCAACGCGGTCGTGGTCGCGATGGTCGCCTCCATCGTGAGCGAGGACGCGGTCGAGGCGAACGGCGGCGTCGCCGCCGGCGAGGTGAGCCGCTTCATGACCGACAACATGGTCGGCACCGGCGCCTACAGGCTGGCCGCCTGGAACCGCAACGAGAACCTCCAGCTCGAGATCTTCGACAATTACTGGGGTGAGCCTGCCAAGCTGAACGTGCGCGTCGACATCGGCGGCAGCCCCGACATTCGCGTTCTCGGCCTGCGCGCCGGCCGCTACGACTCGATCGAGACCGATCCCTCCTTCATCGCCGACCTCGAGGGCGCGCCGGGCGTCAACATCTACCAGGAGGGCCTGCTGCTGGAGCCGCTTCACATCGGCTTTAACCTCAACATCGAGGAAGGCAGCCTGCCGCCGGCCGACACGATCCCGGCGAACTTCTTCCACGACCCGCGGATCCGGCAGGCGTTCAATTACGCCTTCGACTATCAGGGCTTCCTGAACGGCCCGCTCAGCGGCTACGGCGCGCCCATCCCGCACTACATGCCGATCGGCCTGTTCGGCCACGATCCCGAGGCCCCGGTCTACCAGACGGATCTCGCCAAGGCCGAGGAGCTGTTCCGCGAGGCCGGCGTATGGGATGAGGGCTTCACCGTCTCGATCATCGCCGAGGAAGGCAACCTCTTCGCGCTGATGTCGCTCGTCCTGAAGGACTCGATCGAGAAGCTGAACCCCAAGTTCAAGGTCAACGTGCTCGCGGTCGCAGAGGCGGTGTTCGACGACGCGCTGGTGCAGGAGCCGCTCCGCTACGCGATGTGGACCAAGAACGCCGACCCGGCGGCCGACCCGCACGCCTACTTCGCCACGTACGTCCACCCGGACGGCGAGTGGGGCCGCGTGCACGGCATGCGAAACGGCTACAAGGACGCCGACCGTGTCGCCGAACTGATCGACCAGGCGTCGGTGGAGCTCGACACCGACAAGCGCGCCGAGCTCTACGCCGAGCTGCAGCGCCTCGCCTACGATGATCCGATGTGGATCATCGGCGCCCAGGAGGGCGTCGTGATGGCCTACCGCGACCACGTGAAGGGCTTCCAGATGCAGCCGCTGTGGCCGCGGCCGGGCCTCAAGTTCCAGCTCTTCGACAAGTAGCACGAACGGGCGCCCGGCTGCTGCGCCGGGCGCCGGTCGCCGACGGGCCTGTTGCCAGGCCGCCGACGCCAGGCCCTCCGCATCGGCCATGGTAGACGACGGGAGCCGCTCGATGCAGTTGCGTGACTACATCATCCGACGCCTCTTGATCCTGCCGTTCCTGATCATCGGCGTGTCGATCATCGTCTTCACACTGACCCGCTTCGCGGGTTCACCGATCGCGATCTACCTGTCGCACGAGATGACGGCGGAGGAGGTGGCGCAGATCGAGCAGCGCTTCCACCTCGATAAGTCGATCCCCGTCCAGTATTTCTACTGGGCGAAGGGCGTGCTGCAGGGCGACCTCGGCTGGTCGGGCATCGCCGCCGCGCCGGTCGCGGAAGTCTTCCCGATCAAGTTCGCGGCGACCATGGAGCTGTCGATCGCGGCGGGGCTTGTCGCGCTCATCCTCGGCCTCTGGATGGGCACCTACGCCGGCGCGCACCGGAACAGGCTGCCCGACCACATCATCCGCGTCGTCTCCGTCGCCGGGTCGAGCCTGCCGCTCTTCTGGCTCGGCATCGTCCTTCTCATCGTCTTTTGGGCGCAGCTCGGCTGGTTTCCGATCGGCCGCAGCGATCCGACGGTGTGGGCGAGCATCCCGCACCCGACGGGCTTCTACACGATCGATGCGATCCTCGCCGGCAGTCCGGCGGCGCTGTGGGACGCGATCTGGCACCTCATCCTGCCGGCCCTCACCCTCGGCTACGGCGCGACCACGATCATCACCCGGATGATGCGGTCGGCGCTCGTCGAGGAGCTGCAGCAGGACTATGTCGACGCCGCGCGCGCGAAGGGCCTTCCCGAGCGGCTCGTGCTGCGGCGCCACGCGCGGCGGAACGCGCTCGTCCCCACCGTGACCGTGATCGGCCTCACCTTCGGCTTCCTGCTGCAGGGCGCGATCGCGGCCGAGATCATCTTCCTCTGGCCCGGCCTCGGGCTCTGGATGGCGCAGGCGGTGGTGCGCGGCGACCAGGCGACGATCATGACCTACGTCCTCTTCACCAGCGTGCTGTTCCTCATGGTGAACCTCGTGGTCGACGTGATCTACGCCAACCTCGACCGCCGCGTCGTGCTGCAGGGCTGAGCGATGGTGGACATCCCCCGCACCGGCCGCGCCGCCCCCGCCCGCCCGGAGGCACCGGGCAGCGCCCTCGCCGTCCGCCTCCGCCGCACGCGCGATCTCGTGGCCCGGCTCGTGTCGGACCCGACGACGCTGATCGGCCTCGTCATCATCATCCTCCTCGTGCTGATGGCGATCTTCGCGCCCTGGCTGACGGAGCCGAACTCGCCCGACCCGTACCAGATGCCGCGCGACTGGGGCGCCGTCCGCAAGCCCCCCGGGACGCCCGGCCACCCGCTCGGCACCACCAACGAGGGCGGCGACGTCCTCTACGGCGTGATCTGGGGGAGCCGCACCTCGCTGCAGCTCTCGGTGATGGTGGTCGGCTTTGCGGTGGTCGTCGGCACCATTCTCGGCAGCCTCGCCGCGATGGTCGGCGGCTGGCTCGACGAGCTCCTGATGCGGATCGTCGACACTCTGCTCGCGATCCCCGAGCTCATCTTCGCGCTCGCGATCGCCGCCTTCCTTGGCCCCTCCTTCACCAACATCATCATCGCGCTGAGCGTGGTCTTCTGGGTGAAGTACGCCCGGATCATGCGGGCGCAGGTGCTGCTCGTGAAGCAGGCCGACTATGTCGACGCCGCGCGGGCCGTCGGCGACAGCAAGCTGAACATCTATCTCCGCGACATCCTGCCGAACGCGATCACTCCCGTCACGGTGCAGGCGACGCTCGACATGGGCAACGTCGTCCTCCTCGGCGCAACGCTGTCCTTCATCGGCCTCGCTGAGGCAGGGATCGCCGAGTGGGGCGTCCTCGTGTCCGAGGGGCAGTCCGGCATCGCGTCCGGCCGCTGGTGGGCCTCCACCTTCCCGGGCCTCATGATCTTCCTCTGGGCGCTCGCCTTCAACCTCGTCGGCGACGGCCTGCGCGACGCCCTCGATCCGCGCACGGAAGGCGGCCGCTGATGGACCAGGTCGCCCACCGGCCCGCCGCCGCCCGGCCCGCGATCGCCTCCATCGTCGACCTTCGCGTCCACTTCCAGTCGAAGCGCGGCCGGGTGCACTCGGTCGACGGCGTCAACTTCGACATCCGCGACGGCGAGACGCTGGGCCTCGTCGGCGAGACGGGCTGCGGCAAGAGCGTGACGGGCCGCTCGTTCATGCGGCTCATCCCGATGCCGCCCGGCATGCTCGCCGGCGGATCGATCACCTTCCGGCCGCAGATGCCGTGCCCGGACTGCGGCGGCGAGGGCTGCCAGTCCTGCGGCGGCACCGGACGCCGCGCCTCGATCTGCCCCTCCTGCCGCGGCGCCGGCTGCGCAGCATGCGATGGCACGGGCGCCGAGACGGTGGATCTCCTGAAGGTCTCGCCAGAGGCGATGCGCAGGCTGCGCGGCGACCGGATCGCGATGATCTTCCAGGATCCGGGGAAGGCGCTGAACCCGACGCTCCCCGTCGGCACGCAGGTTGCCGAGGTCTTCCTGCAGCACAGGAGCCAGGAACTCCTCGCGGCCGCGGGGCTGGGCAGACCGGCCGCCCCCCTCCGGCGGATGGCCTCGCAGACCGACGGCAGCCTCGACCGCCTCCTCCTGTCGCTGCCGCCGCTCCGCTCCTCCCGCTCCCGCCTCAGGGCCGCGCTCGACGACATGGTGGCCGACGCCCTCGCCGAGACGCAGATCCCCAATCCGCGGCAGGTGATGGCGCGCTACCCGCACGAGCTCTCGGGTGGAATGAAGCAGCGCGTGATGATCGCGCAGGCGCTCGCCTGCAACCCGGACCTCCTGATCGCCGACGAACCGACCACCGCGCTCGACGTGACGGTGCAGGCCCGCATCCTGGAGCTGATCGCCGAGCTCCAGCGGCGGCGGCGGACCAGCGTCCTCTACATCAGCCACGACCTCTCGCTGGTGCGCCGCATCTGCGACCGCGTCGCCGTCATGTACGCCGGGCAGATCGTGGAGATCGGCGAGACGGAAGATCTCTTCGCCGACCCGCGGCACCCCTACACGCGCGGGCTTCTCGCCGCCCTGCCTGCCGCCGGTGTGCCGCGGGGCAAGCTCGCGGCGATCCCGGGCACCGTGCCTGAGCTCGTCGACCCGCCGGCGATGTGCCGCTTCTCCGGCCGCTGCCCGCACACGGCCGGCGCGTGCCTCAGCCATCTCCCCGCGCTCCAGCCCGTGCGGCCGGGCCATTCGGTCGCCTGCTTCCTCGACCACCCGCCGCCGTCGGGCGAGCCGCCACGTCGGGACGGGAGGCTCTGATGGCGATGGCCGCCGAACCCCGGGCCGCCGCACGGACGCGCGCCGCCGACGACGTGATCCTCGCCGTCCGCGGGCTGAAGAAGCACTTTCCGATCCGCGAGGGCGTGCTGCAGCGCGTCGTGGGCCAAGTTCGAGCCGTCGACGGCGTCAGTTTCGACATCCGCCGCGGCGAGACGCTCGGCCTCGTCGGCGAGTCGGGCTGCGGGAAGACGACCCTCGGCCGCTGCGTGAGCGGGCTGTCGGGCGTGACTGAAGGCGGCGTCTACTTCGACCTTCCCGAGACCTCGCGCGTCGAGCTCGACCGCATCCTCGACATCCCCGACGAGGAGCGGAGCGAGGCCGACCGGCGGGCGGTTCAGCGGATCGACGAGGCGCACCGGATCGACCGCCTCGCCGGCCGCGAGAAGGCGCGGTTCCGCCGCAACTGCCAGGTCGTGTTCCAGGACGCGTTCGCCTCGCTCAATCCGCGCCATCTCGTGGTCGACCTCGTCGGGCGGCCGCTCAGGGTCCACCGCGAGGCGTCGGGCGGCGACCTCACGGAGCGCGTCGTCGAACTCCTTGAGCAGGTGGGGCTCGGCCGCCAGCACCTCTACCGCTACCCGCACCAGTTCTCCGGCGGGCAGCGGCAGCGCATCTCGATCGCCCGGGCGCTGGCGCTCGACCCCGACCTCATCGTGCTCGACGAGCCGACGAGCGCACTCGACGTCTCGGTGCAGGCGCAGATCCTGAACCTCCTCAGCGACCTGCAGGCACAGCGCAATCTCGCCTACCTCTTCGTGACGCACGACCTGTCGGTGGTGCGGCACATGGCCGACCGGATCGCGGTCATGTACCTCGGCCGCGTCGCCGAGGCGGGGCGGACGGAAACGCTGTTCCAACACGCGCACCACCCCTACACCCGCGCGCTGATGGCGGCGAAGCCCGACCTCAGCGCGAGCGCCGAAACCCCGATGCAGGCGCTCGAAGGCGCCATCCCTGACCCGGCCCGACCGCCGCAGGGTTGCCGCTTCCACACCCGCTGCGCACTCGCGACGCCCGTCTGCGGGTGGGAGGTGGACGACGTGGTGCGCTGGCTGGAAGACCACGAGGCGATGTTCGACACCCTCTCCGGCGTCGCGCGGCAGAGCCCCTTCGCGGCCGACCTCGCCTTCGCGGACGAGGCCTCGGCCGCGCGCCTCGCGGGCGCCCTGGAGTCGGACGCGGTGCCGCCGGCGATGCGTGCGGCGCTCGAGGAGCTCGCCGTCGCCGGGACCACGGTCCGCGTCCGCTTCCGCGAAGTGCCGCCCGTGACCCTGACCGCGCGCGGGCCCGATCACGTCGCCGCGTGCGTCCTCGACCCGGCGACCCTTCCCGAAGGAAACCTCACATGAACGCCCCGCTTGAGGCCCCGCACCTCGATCCCGAGAACGTCGTCATCACCGAGCTCGTCGAAGGGAAGCCCGTCGACCTCATGTACGTCGAGGTCTGGGACGGGCTCTACACCGCGGTCGGCGTCCGGAAGCCGGAAGGACCCGGGCCGTTCCCGATGGTGCTCCTCGCCTCCGGCAACGGCGGCGAAGGGATGCGCTGGGTGCGCGATGCGGTGCGCAACCGCGGCTACATCATGGACCGGCTGGTCGAGGCGGGCTTCGCCTGCGCGTGGCTGCGCTACCGGACGGAGGTCGAGCTCGGCTACAACACCGGCGGCAAGTTCGTCCGCGACAAGCGGCAGGGGCGGGAGATGTTCAACCGCTCGCCGCTCGAGTACGAGGACGAGATCGCCATCGTCGAGCACGTGAAGCGCCTGCCGTACGTCGACCCGGACCGGATCGGCCTCGTCGGCATGAGCCATGGCGGCGAGATGATCCTGAAGCTGACGTCCGACTATCACGGCGTCGCGGCCGCCGTCGCGTGCGAGCCCGCGGCGCACGAGTTCCTCGCGCTTACGCCCGACGACACGGCTCATGTGAACGCGGAGACCGGGCTGCGCGACATCGAGAACATGCAGATGGCCGAGACGGAGAAGGTCCGCCGGCGCATCGACATGGACATCGCCCGGGAACGGATCGCACCGATCCGGACGCCGATCCTGGTGATGGGTCGCGACGACGACCACCTCCAGGGCATCTTCCGCACCACGTACGACCTCCTGCACGAGGCGGGGAAGCCTGTGGAGTGGGTGAGCTACGACCACGACCTCCACGGCTACATCTATCCCCTGCGGGGCGCCGACGGCGCCTACGAGGTGAACGATGTGCAGCTGGAGGCGATCGACACCATCATCGCCTACCTCCGCCGCCACCTCATGGGGTGATGGCGCCGCGCCCTCAGCGGGCGAGCCAGCCGCCGTCGGCGACGAGGACGGCCCCGTGGACAAACGACGCGAGGTCGGAGGCGAGGAACAGGACCGGCCCGGCGATCTCGTCCGCCTCGCCCCAGCGGCCGGCGGGCACGCGCGCCATAAGCCCCTCCGAGCGCACCCGGTCGGCCTGCAGCGCCGCGGTGTTGTCGGTCCGGATGTAGCCCGGCGCGACGGCGTTGACGTTGACGCCGCGCCCCGCCCATTCGTTGGCGAAGGCGCGGGTGATCTGGGCGATGGCACCCTTTGCAGCCGCATAGCCCGGAACGTTGATGCCGCCCTGGAACGACAGGACGGAGGCGACGAAGACGATCTTGCCCACGCCGCGCTCCAGCATCCCGCGCCCGACGGCCTGCGTCAGGAGGTAGGGGGCGGAGAGGTTCGTCTCGATCACCTCGTCCCACCATTCGGCCGGATGCTCGGCGGCCGGCGCCCGGCGGATCAGGCCGGCGTTGTTGACGAGGATGTCGATCCGCCGCTCCGCCATCGCCGCCGCAAAGCGCTCCGTCGCCGCCCGGTCGGAGAAGTCGCAGCGCTCGGTCGTGAAGCGTCGGCCCATGGCGGCGACCGCCGCGCCTGTCGCTCCGCCATCCGCCGGAAGTGTCGCGCTGACGCCGATGATGTCGGCCCCGGCCTCGGCGAGCCGGAGGGCGATCGCGGCACCGATCCCCCGGCTCGCGCCGGTGACGAGCGCCGTCTTGCCGGAGAGGTCGATCGTGACCGCCATCAGCGCCTCCGCCAGCCTGTCAGTGGAGGAGCCGGAGCGGCTCGGCGATGAGACGGGCGTAGTGGACGAGGAAGCGCGCCGCATCGGCCCCGTTCACGACGCGGTGGTCGTACGAGAGGTCGAGCGGCACCATGGCGCGCGGGACGAACGCCGTCCCGTCCCACACCGGCACGACCTCCGCCTTGGTGAGGCCGAGGATCGCGACCTCCGGCGGGTTCACGATGGGGGTGAACGCTGTCCCGCCGATCCCGCCGAGGTTGGTGATCGACATTGACGCGCCGCCCATCTCCTCCGGTCGGAGCTTGCGATCCCGCGCCCGCGTCGCAAGGTCGGCGATCTCGCGGGCGATGGCGAAGAGGCCCTTCGCGTCGGCGTCGCGCACGACCGGCACCATCAGCCCGTGCGGCGTGTCGACCGCGATTCCAACGTGAACGTAGCCCTTGAGGACGAGCGTCCGTCCGTCGGCGGACAGCGAGGCGTTGAAGCGCGGGAAGGCGCGGAGCGTGCGGGCGAGCGCCTTGACGTGGAAGGCGAGGGCGGTGAGGCGGGCGCCGGCAGCCGAGGCCTCCTCCCTCAGCCGCTCACGGGCGGCTTCCAGCGCCGTCACGTCCGCGCGGTCGTGATGGGTGACGGCCGGGATCAGCGCCTGCGCGGCGGCAAGGTTCGCCGCCGCCACCTCGTCGCGCCGCGGCACCGGCTCCTCGCGGATGGGGCCGAAGGCGGCGTGGTCCACCTGCCAGAAACGCCGGGGATCGGATGCGGCGGCCGGCGCGGTGCCGGCGGCCTTCCGCTCCACGTCGCGCTTCGTCACCGCGTCCGAGCCGAGCTCGCGCCCGAGCGCGTCGATGTCGACGCCCAGCTCGCGGGCGTAGCGGCGGGTCGTGGGGCTCGCGGCGACGTCCATCGGCTCACCAGGTCGTCGAGATGTACTGCGTCTCCATGAACTCGAGCATGCCCTCCTTGGCGCCCTCGCGGCCGAGGCCGGACTGCTTGGTGCCGCCGAACGGGGCCGCAGGGTCGGAGACGAGGCCGCGGTTGAGGCCGACCATGCCGAAGTCGAGCGCCTCGGAGACGCGCAGCCCCCGCCGCATGTCGCCGGTGTAGAGGTAGGCGACGAGGCCGTAGATCGTGGCGTTCGCCTTCTCGATCACCTCCCGCTCGTCGCGGAAGGACTGGATCGCGGCGACGGGGCCGAAGATCTCGTCGTGCAGGCACTCGGCGTCGTCGGGGACCTTGGTCAGCACCGTCGGGGGATAGAAGAAGCCCGGCACGTTGGGCCGCTGCCCGCCGAGCCGCACCGTCGCGCCTTTCGCGACCGCGTCGTCGACGAAATGGGCGACCTTGTCCCGCGTCTCGGCGTTGACGAGCGGGCCGACGTCGATCCCCTCCTCAAGACCGTTGCCCATCTTCAGCGCCGCCATGCGGGCGACGTATCTCTCGACGAACGGCTCCTCGACCGCCTCGTGCACGTAGATGCGGTTCGCCGCGGTGCACGCCTCGCCCTGGTTGCGCATCTTGGCGACCATGAGGCCGTCGGCGGCGGCGTCGAGGTCGGCGTCCTCGAACACGATGAAGGGGGCGTTGCCGCCGAGCTCCATCGCGGGCTTCACCACCGTGTCGGCGGCGGCGTGGAGGAGCTTTCGGCCGACCTCCGTCGAGCCGGTGAACGACACGACGCGGACGCGCGGGTCCTTCAGCATCGCGCCGACGACAGCGCCCGACGACCGGCTCGGCAGGACGTTGACGACGCCCGGCGGCACGCCCGCCTCCTCGAGGAGCGGCATCAGCTCGAGCATGGTCAGCGGCGTCTCGGATGCGGGCTTGATGACCACCGGGCAACCTGCCGCCAGCGCGGGAGCGATCTTGCGCGTGCCCATCGCGGCCGGGAAGTTCCATGGCGTCACGAGGACCGCGATCCCGGCCGGCTTCTGGTGGACGAGGATGCGGGCGCCGGAGGCCGGCGCGTGGCCGAGGTGGCCCTCGGTGCGAACCGCCTCCTCGGCGTACCAGCGGAAGAACTCGGCCGAATAAGCGGCCTCGCCCATCGCATCGGCGCGCGCTTTGCCGTTCTCGAGCGTGATGAGGCGGGCGAAATGTTCGAGGCGCTTGGAGAAGAGCTCGAACGCGCGGCGGAGGATCTCGCTCCGCTCGCGCGGCTTGCGGGAGCGCCAGTCGTCGAAGGCGGCGTCGGCGGCGTCGAGGGCCGCCATCGCGTCGGCGACGGTGCCGGAGGCGACGGTGGCGAGCACCGACTCGTCGGCGGGGTTCAGCACGTCGAAGGTGCCGCCGTCGGAGGCGTCCTGCCATCGGCCGCCGATGTAGAGCTGCGTCTTCATACACCTCCTAGAGGATGTGCCGGATGGGATCTTCCACCCGGGCGGCAAGGCTGTCGAGGAATAGCGCGGCGGCCGCGAGCGGCAGCGCCGCCTCGTCGAAGGCGAGCGCGAAGCCGAGCCGCGCGCCGTCCGAGGTCACGACGAGGCACGCCTGCCCGCCGGCGGGGCGGTAGGCGGTGAGCCGCGTGCTGGTGAGGTCGACGACCGACAGATCGCTCGGCCCGTCGCCGGCCGTGCCCGCGAGTTCGGAGAGCCCGCGCCGGTCAGGATCGAGGAGGCGGACCGGCGCCATGCCGATCCGCTCGGCAGCGACCCTTACGGACGATGCGCCCGTCGCCTTGCGCCACGCACCCGCCGCGAAGGCGGCAAGGGCTGTCGTCCTGTCGGCCGCGGGATCGGCGATTGCGAGGAGCGCGTCGAACGCCGCGCGCTCGGCGAACGCCCCGAGCGTCGAGAGCGCGGCAGCGGGGGCCGCAGCGGTCGTCGCGGCGGGGGCGGGCGTCGCCCGGTCGAGGTCGGCGACCATGATCGGCTCGGTCGCGCCCGCCGAGAGCAGCGCACCGAGGTCGATGCCGCGCTCGGCCGCGAGCCGCCGCGCCTTCGGCGTCGCGAGGATGCGGCCGTCGCGTGCGCGCTCCGCCACCGCGGGGAGTGCTGGCGCGCTGGCGGGCGGTTGATGCCCGGCCGCGCTGCGAGCGGGCTCGGTCGGGGCCGCCTCACCTGCGGTCGTCGTCGGCGACGCAGCGGACGCCGTGGCGGCGGGAGGCGCTGCGATGGCCGTGGGTTCCGGCGGCGCGGGGGGTGTGGCGGGCGCAGGCGCCGCTGACGCGGCCCGCCCGCCATGCGCTGCCGCCTCCTCCGCCGTTGCCGCGATCACCGCGATCACGTTGCCGACCGGAACCTCCGCACCGGCGTCCGCGAGGATCGCGGCGAGGACGCCGCTCCGGCCGGCCGGCACCTCCATCGTCGCCTTGTCGGTCTCGACCTCCATGAGGACGTCGTCGGCCGCGACAGTGTCGCCCGGGGCCTTGTGCCAGGCGATGATGAGCCCGGCGTCCTGCGCCATTCCGAGCTGCGGCATGAGTACGTCGTGCGCCACGTCCGCTCCTCAGGCCGCGACCGCGGGCTCGCCCCGCAGCGTCGCCCTCGTCTTCTCGACCAGCCGCTCCGGCGTCGGCACGGTGAGGTCCTCCAGCGCCGGCGAGAACGGCACGGGCACGTCCATGGCGCCCATCCGCCCGACCGGCGCATCGAGCCAGTAGAACGCCTTCTCGGCGATCCGCGCCGCGATCTCCGCCGTCACGCCGAAGCTCTGGTGGCCCTCGTCGATCACGATGCAGCGGCTCGTCCGCTTCACGCTCTCGACGATGGTGGCCTCGTCGAGCGGCACGATGGTGCGGGGGTCGATGATCTCCGCCTCGATGCCCTCGGCCGCGAGCGTCACGGCGGCCTTCTCGGCGACCTGCCGCATCGAGGAGGTGGCGATGAAGGTGATGTCGCGGCCGCGGCGGAGAATCTCCGCCTTGCCGAACGGCACGAGGTACTCCTCCTCCGGCACCGGCGCCTTGTCCTGGTACATGAGCTTGTCTTCGAAGATGACGACCGGGTTGTCGTCGCGGACCGCGGTCTTCAGCAGCCCCTTCGCCTCGTAGGCGGACGACGGCATCGCCACTTTCAGGCCCGGAATGTGCGCCGCAAGCGCGTGGAGCGACTGCGAGTGCTGTGCCGCCGAGCGCCGCGTCGCGCCCATATTGGTGCGGACCACGAGGGGGACCCGCAGCTTGCCGCCGGACATGTAGTGCGTCTTTGCGGCCTGGTTGCAGAGCTGGTCCATGATGAGGAACAGGAAGTCGCCGAACATGATGTCGACGATCGGCCGCATCCCCGTCATCGCCGCGCCGACGGCGATCCCGGTGAAGCCGGGCTCGGAGATCGGCGTGTCGACGACGCGCTCCGGCCCGAACTCCTGCACGAGGCCGGATGTGACCTTGAAGGGCGTGCCCGCCTCGGCGACGTCCTCGCCCATGAGGATGACGCGCGGGTCGCGCCGCATCTCCTCGGCGATCGCCTCGTTCACGGCTTTCGACAGCGTGATCTCGCGCATCTCAGGCCGCCGCGTAGACGTGCATTGTGACCTCTTCGGCCGGCGGGTAGGGCGCCGCGAGCGCGTAGTCGACCGCCGCCTTCGCGTCCGCCGCCACCTCCTCGGCGATGCGGCCGAGTTCGTCGGCGCTGGCGATCTTCTCGTCCACCAGCCACGCGCCGAGGTTCGTGATCGGGTCGCGCTTGGTCTTCCAGTGCGCTTCCTCATCCTTCGAGCGGTAGTAGTCGCGGTTGATGTCGCCGACGTGGTGGCCGTGATAGCGGTAGGTGTTCAGCACCACGAAGAACGGCCCCTCTCCCTTGCGGGCGCGGGCAACGAGATCCTCGGCGAGGCGGTTCACCGCGAGCACGTCCTGCCCGTCCACCTCGTGCGTCTCGATGCCGAACGCCTTCGCGCGGGCGGTAAGCTCGCCCGCCGCCATCTCCTCGACCTTCGTGTACTCGCCGTAGAGGTTGTTCTCGCAGGCGTAGATCACGGGGAGCCTCCAGAGCGCGGCCATGTTCATGACCTCGTAGAGGAGGCCCTGGCCGAGCGCGCCGTCGCCGAAGAAGCAGACTGTGACCGCGCCCGTACCGAGCCGCTTCGCGGTCAGCGCCGCGCCCGTCGCGATCCCCGCCGACCCGCCGACGATGGCGTTGGCGCCGAGGTTGCCGTTCGCCTGGTCGGCGATGTGCATCGAGCCGCCCTTGCCGCGGCAGTAGCCCTCCGCCTTGCCGAGGAGCTCGCAGAACATCTGCCGGAACTCGGCGCCCTTTGCGACGCAGTGGCCGTGCCCGCGATGGGTCGAAGTGATGTGGTCCGTCCGCGCGAGCGCCTCGCAGATGCCGACGGCCACCGCCTCCTGCCCCGTGTACATGTGGGTCAGCCCCGGCATCTTGCCGGAAAGGTAGAGCTCGTTGGCCGTGTCCTCGAAGGCGCGGATCTTCACCATCTGGCGGTACATTCGCAGGTACGCGTCGGCGTTCTTGCGGTCCGCCTTGTGGGCGTGGGCGTCCGTGGTGCTCGCAAGGTCCATGGCGGCCCTCAGTAGCGGTTCGCGATGGGGAGCTCTTCGGCCGGGAAGAGGGAGATCACCTGGCAGCCGGTGTCGGTGACGACGACCTCCTCCTCGATTCGCGCCGCCGAGTAGCCGTCAGTCGCCGGGCAGTAGGTCTCCAGCGCGAACACCATGCCGGTCTTTATCTCCTGCGGCTGGTCGAGCGAGCAGACGCGGCTGATGATCGGCCGCTCGTGAAGCGCAAGGCCGAGCCCGTGGCCGAACTGGAGGCCGAACGCGGAGAGCTCGTTCGGGAAGCCGAGCTCCTCCGCCGTCGGCCACGCGCGCGCCACCTCGTCGGTGCCAACGCCGGGCTTGATGAGCTGGATGGCGGCGTCGAGCCAGTCGCGCGCCTTCACGTACGCGTCATTCTGGGCGGGCGTCGCGCGGCCGATGTTGAACGTCCGGTAGTAGCAGGTCCTGTAGCCCTGGTAGGACTGGAGGATGTCGAAGAACGCCTGGTCGCCCGGCCGGAAGTAGCGGTCGGTGAAGTTGTGCGGGTGCGGGTTGCAGCGCTCGCCGGAGATGGCGTTGATGGCTTCCACGTCGTCCGAACCCATCTCGTAGAGCATCTTGTTGGCGAGGGCGACGATGTCGTTCTCGCGCACGCCCGGCTTCAGCTCCTCCCAGATCATGTGGTAGACACCATCGACCATCGACGCCGCCTGGTTGAGCAGCTGGATCTCGTCGATGTTCTTGATCTCGCGCGCGTCGAGCATGACCTGCTGGCCGTCGACGATGTCGAGGCCGGCCTTCTGCAGCTCGAAGAACATGGCCGCCTCGGCGATGTCGAGGCCGATCTTCATGTCCGCGACGCCAGCATCCTTGATGAGGCCGGCGAGTTCCTTCGCGTAGTGCTCCATCAGCCCGAAGGAGGGCGGGATCGTGCCGCGCATGCCGGTGACGCCGGCGCGGCAGTGGTCCGGGTTCAGCCAGTCCGCGAACAGGCGGTGGTGGACGGCGGCGGAGCCGAAGTCCCACACGTAGGGCTCGGCATCACCGGCGAGGAGCGCGAAGCGGCAGAGCTTGTCGCGCTCCCACTCGCCGATCTTGGTGCCGGTCACGTACCGGATGTTGTTGACGTCGAAGAGGATCAGAGCGCCGAGGCCGGACTTCTTGAGCGCGTCCTTCGCCCGGCCGAGGCGGTAGGCGCGCAGCCGGTCGAAGTCGACGCGGCGCTCGAAGTCGACCGACTTGTGTCCGTGGGAGGGGATGTGCCGGTCCCACTGCCAGTGCGGGTCGACGTCGGCCGGCCTCAGGATGCGGGGATTGAGGGCTTCGTTCATCGGCGCGTCCTCCTTGTCGTGTCCCGCCTCCGCGGGCCGGATCTGTCTTGCGGCCGGGGCTCGCATGTCGTCCGGATAGCCGCCACGTCGGCGTCGGCACGCGTTCGTGCAAACGTTCGCACAACGTGACGCACGTTTCCCACCAAGCCGCCGAACTGTCAACTGCGCTGTCGGATCAGGCGAGCCGGGCGGCCATCCAGTCGGCCGACTGCGGGCGGTAGCGGTACGGGCGGTTGTTCACGACGTGCGTGCCGTCCGCCACCATGTTGAGGACGGTCTCGCCGCCCGCCTCGCGCGCCAGCCGCTCGGCGTGCTCGGGCGGGATCACGCGGTCGAGCCGCCCGCCGACGACGTAGAGCGGGCAGGTGATCCGCCCGGCAACCCCCGCGAGGCTCATGCGCTCGGCGACCGCCCGCGCGGCCGCCTCGTCGGCGCTGAAGGTGCGCGCGGTGAAGGCTGCGCGGGTCAGCGCCGGCGCCCGGTCGAAGGCTTCAGCGAAGTCGAAGGGGCCGGTGAGCGAGATGCACGCCTTCACCCGAGGCTCGAAGGCGGCCGCGCGCGGTGCCGAGTAGCCGCCGAGCGAGACGCCCCAGAGGCCGATCCGCCCGGCGTCGATGTCGTCCCGCGCCTCGAGCGCGTCGATGACGGCCGCAACCGGCTTCTCGTACTCGGGTTCGATGGGAAGGTCGTACTCAGCCTCGCCCTGGCCGGGGCCGTCGAAGGCGAAGGTGGCGAGGCCGCGCTCCAGGAAAACGGCCTCGTTCGTGTGCATCTCCTCCTTCGCCGAATCGAGCCCCATCGCCATCACCACCACGGGCGGACGCTCGACGCCGCGCGGCTTGCGAAGGTTTCCCCAGAGTGTCCTCTCCCCGTAGGAGACGGCGACGCGCTCGCCGGCCGGGTCGAGCCACGGGAGCGCGCGCGTCCGGCAGGCGACGGCCTTCTCGTGCGCCGCCTTCATCGTGGCGCGGTCGTGGACGAAGAGGAACTTGCCGAAATGGTAGCAGACGCCCGCCGTCGTGAGATGCGCGGCGGCAGTCCGGAGGTGCCCCTCCGCCTCGGCCTCCGCCGCCAGTGCCTCGTGCACGGCGGCGCGGGCGCTCCAGGCGGCGCACCAGTCGTCCCACCGGCTGATCGACCGTGTCACGTCCTCGAAATCGGCGAGGGGAACGCCGTTGGAGACGAAGCGGTGCGACCAGTGCGCCGTCGCGGCCGCGACGAGCGGATCCTGTGCTGTCATGAAGGGCCTCCCGCCCCGGTGTTGTTGTTTTTCGGTCCGCGTCAGGCGCGGCGGACGCGCGGCGGCTTCCTCGCGGCGGCAGGACGGGCGCTTGCCGCCCGAGCGGGTGGGGCGACGCTGTCGCGGATGACGAGCTCGACGGGCAGGATCGTCTCGAGCTCAACGGCCGCCTCGGGGTTGCGCAGGAGTTCAAGGAGGATCCGTGCGGCCGCCTCGCCGGCCTCGAACTGCTGCACGCGCACAGTGGTGAGCCGCGGCTCGATTAGGCGGACGGGCTGAAGGTCGTTGAACCCGGTCACCGACATGTTCCGGGGGACCGTGAGGCCGCGCTCGCGCAGGAGGCGGATGGCGCCGAGCGCGAGACGGTCGTTGGCGCACAGGACTGCCGTGAACGGGACGCCGCCGTCGAGAAGCTCGGCGGCGCAGCGCACGCCCTCGTCCTCGTCGAACCTGACGGTCGACACGGTGGGGCACTCCGCCTCGGCGAGGCCGAGTTCCCGGCCGACCGAGCGGAACGCCTCGAGCCGGACATTGCCCGTCGACAGCGCCTGCGGCCCGGCGAGGTGGGCGATGCTGCGGTGCCCCTCGCCGTAGAGATGCTCCAGGACGAGGCGGATGCCGCGCGCCTCGTCGTTGACGACGCAAGGGACCGGCACCGCCTCCATGCGCCGGTTCAGCGTCACGACGGGGATGGCCTGCTCGCGCAGCCGGACGATGCTCTCGTCATCCCGCATCGGCGCCGCGTGAAGGATCCCGTCGACCCCGCGCTCGGCGAGAACGTCGACGAGCCGCATCTCGCGCTCGGGCACGTTGTCGGTGTTGACGATGATCGAGGCGTAACCCTCCGGCTCGAGCACGCTCTCGATCCCGCGGACGATCGGCGGGAAGAGGGCGTTCGTGATGTCCGGGATCACGACGCCGATCGTCATCGTCCTGTTCGTCCTGAGGCCCGAGGCGAGCCGATTGCGCCGGTACCCCATCTCGCTCGCGACTTCACGGATGTGGCGCACGACCTCTTCGGTCAGGTTCGAGCGTGAATTGAGATCGAGCGCGCGTGACACCGTCGAGACGTGGAAGCCGGTCGCCTTCGCGAGATCCTTCAGGGTGACGCGCTTGGTCATGCGAGGCGATCGGTTGGACGACGATGACTGGGTTTCATGTCAGAATGGGGCGGGAACTTCAACACGTTCAACGTGCGCGAGCATCGGGGCGAACCGGCTGAGCAATCGTTTGCACGTGCCGATGCGATCTGGTATGCGAACGTTCGCACGGGCGAGTGCACCGCGGTGCATAAGCGGTGCGGCACATGGCGGGTGGCCGCGGGACCGGGCGGGCGGCGGCAGGCCGTCCACCGGGTATCGGACCGTCGGCGACGGCGCGGGAGCGAGGAGGAGGCGCGAGAATGACTGCGATGACGATCGGCTGGATCGGCATGGGCCGGATGGGCACCCCGATGGCGGAGCGCCTCCTCAAGGCCGGCCACAAGGTGAGCATTTGGAACCGCACGCGTTCCAAGGCCGAGCCACTCGCCCAGAAGGGCGCCACCCTCGTCGGCAGCCCGCGCGACCTCGCCACCTGCGACGTCCTCTTCACGATGGTGTCGACGGGCAAGGACGTGGAGACGGTCTACTTCGGCCCTGACGGCGTCCTCAGCGGCGATGCCGTGCCGAAGATCTTCGTCGACTGCTCGTCGATCAGCGTCCCGGAGTCTGCCGCGATCCGCAAGCGGCTCGCCGAGCGCGGCGCCGAACTCGTCGCCTCGCCGGTGTCGGGCAACGGCAAGTGCGTCAAGGCGGGCAAGCTGTCCGCCGTCGCCTCCGGCCCGCGCGAGGCGTTCGAAAAGGTGAAGCCCCTCATCGAGGCGTTCGCGCCCCGCGGCGTCTCGTACGTGGGCGAGGGCGAGCTGTCGCGCTTCTGCAAGATCGCGCACAACGTCCTTCTCGGCGTCGTCATCCAGAACCTCGCCGAGATCACGGTCCTCGCCGAGAAGGCAGGCGTGCCGCGCTCGGCCTTCCTCGGGTTCATCAACGATTCGGTGATGGGCTCGATCTTCACGCGCTACAAGACGAACGCGCTCGTCAACCTCGACTGGACGACGACCTTCACGCCCGAGCTCCTCCGCAAGGACCTCGACCTCGGCCTGTCGGCGGCGCGCGATCTCGGCGTCCCGATGCCGGTGACCGCGGCGACCCGCGAGGCGCTGCAGGCGCACTTCGGTGCGGCGACGCTGAAGGCGGATCCGGAGGCGTACCTCCAGGCGGACTTCGCGGCGATCCTGGAGACCGTCGCGCTCGGCGCCGGCATGACGCTCAGGAGCGAGGGGCATCCGGTGCCGACGGGGCTTGAGGTGCTCGCCGAAGCGGCAGAATGATTTGGCTGCGCCAGCCGGGGAGACAACCGGCACGCAACGAGGGAACCAGGAGGCTAGGGATGAAGGCTCTGATCACGGTCGCCGCCGCGGCCGCCATCGCGATGACGGGCGCCGCGTCGGCGCAGGACGGCGAGCCGATCCGCATCGGCGCCTCGCTGCCGCTCACCGGCAACTTCGCCATCGCGGGCGCCAAGCACGAGGCGGGCTACAAGCTCTGCGTCGACCTCCTCAACGAGAAGGGCGGCGTCCTCGGCCGGCCGCTCGAGCTCATCATCTCCGACAACCGCTCCGATCCGGCGACCGCCATCAACCAGTACGAGCGGTTCATCAACGTCGACGGCGTGGACGCGGTCTACGGCACCTTCTCGTCGCGCCTCACCTTCCCCGTCGCGTCCATCCTCGCGAAGAACAACTTCGTCCACCCGGTTCCGGCGGGCGGCGCGCTGCGCATCTACACGCAGGGCCACAAGAACATCTTCTACTTCCAGCCCAATGCCGCCGAGTACGTCGGCGAGAGCGTCCGCGACGTGATCGCCGACCTCATCCCGGAGGGCGAGCGGCCGAAGACGGCGGCCGTCGTGGTCGCGGACGACTTCTTCGCGCTCGCCGTCGAGGCGGGCCTCCTCGGGACCACGGTGACCGACCCCGGCACCGGTGCGGTGGTCGCCGACCTCGCGCCGGGCTATCTCGCCGAGGCGGGGATCGAGGTCGTCTACACCGAGAAGTGGCCGGAGGAAGGCTTCAACGACTGGCTGAACCTCGCCAATTCGGTGAAGCGGTCGGGGGCGGAGCTCATCATCGGCCTCACCGCGTCGGCGGAGGAGGCGGTGCAGCTCACCCGCGCGTTCAAGACGGTGCGGGCCGAGGCGAAGATGGTCTGGCTGTCGCAGGGCACGCAGCTCGAATATTTCGAGGGCACGGGCGAGGCGTCGGAGGGCGTCCTCATGCACACCTCGTGGCATCCGTCCGCGCCGTTCGAGGGCGAGCTCGGCGGCGAGCCGTTCACCAATGCGGACTTCGTGCGCATCTTCGGCGAGCGAAACGGCGGCACCGTGCCGGACGAGGACGTCGCGATCCCGTTCGCCGTCTGCCAGGCGATCGCGCAGGCGATGGAGGGCGCCGGCAGCGCCGAGAACGCGGCCGTCGGCGAGTGGCTCGCGGCGCGCACCGAGGCGGAGCCCGTCCGCACCATCCTCGGCCGCTTTGCCTGGGACGAGCGCGGCCTTCCCGTCGGCAAGCCGTTCCTGATGGCGCAATGGCAGGGCGGCGACCTCAAGTTCGTCTACCCGACGGACGAGTTCGACGCGGCCGACATGACCTACCCGAAGGGCGGCTTCTGACCGAATGACGCGCCGGGCGGCCTGCCCGGCATGCTCGCACGCGAGCCGGGCGCGTGTCGCCCGGCCCGTCCCCTCCGGCCATCCGGCCGAACCCACGACGGAGAGGACGCGATGCTGACGGTGAAGAACCTCTGCAAGCACTTCGGCGGCATCAAGGCGGTCGACATGTGCTCGTTCACCGCCGAGGCCGGCAAGATCACCGCCCTCATCGGCCCGAACGGCGCCGGCAAGACGACCGCGTTCAACTGCATTAGCCGCACCATGGTCCCGACGTCAGGCGAGGTGTGGCTCGACGGCGAGCGGATCGACCATCTGCGCCCGCACCAGATCACCGCGCGCGGGCTGTCGCGGACGTTCCAGATTTCGCGCAACCTCGCCGAGATGACGGTGCTCGAGAACATCATCGCGCAGTCGAAGGTGTCGGGTTGGCGCGACCTCTTCCGGCCCGCGATGTCGAAGGACGAAATCGACAAGGCGATGGGGATCCTCGAGTTCCTCGGGATCACGCGCCTCGCCCATGAGGACGGGCACAACCTCTCCTACGGCCAGAAGAAGTTGATGGACTTCGCGGCCCTCCTGATGAGCGACCCGAAGATCATCCTCCTCGATGAGCCGGCCGGCGGGGTGAATCCGTCGCTGCTGGAAGAGATCATCGGCCACATCCGCAAGCTCAACGAGGCGGGGCTCACCGTGCTCATCGTGGAGCACAACATGGACCTCATCATGCGCCTGTCCCACCGCGTCGTCGTGATGGCGCAGGGGCAGGTCATCGCAAACGGCACGCCCGACGAGGTGCGGCGCGACCCCGCCGTGCTCGACGCCTACCTCGGCGGCGTCCTCGAGGAGGCGGCGTGATGGCAGGCGCGGAGGCCCCACTCCTCGAGGTCACGGGCATCGTCGCGGGCTATGGCGACGGCCCGGCGATCCTCGACGGCGCCGGCATCACCGTCGAGCCGGGCAAGGTCCACTGCATCATCGGCCCCAACGGCGCCGGCAAGTCGACCTTGCTGAAGGCCATCTGCGGGATGCTCAAGATCCGAAAGGGCGACGTCCGCTTCCGCGGCGAGCGGCTGAACGGCCTCCGCCCGGACGAGATCATGCGGAAGGGCATCGCCTTCGTCCCGCAGGAGCGCGCGCTGTTCCCGAAGATGACGGTGCGCGAGAACCTTCGCATGGGCGGCTACATCCTCTCCGACGTCGCGGAGCGCGAGAGGCGGATCGACGAGGTGATGGCGCGCTTCCCGATCCTGCGGCAGCGCGCGAGCCAGAAGGCCGGCACCATGTCGGGCGGCCAGCAGCAGACGCTCGCGATGGCGCGCACGCTCATCATCCGTCCCACAATCGTGATGCTCGACGAGCCCTCGCTCGGCCTCGCGCCGAAGATCGTGCAGGAGATGTTCGACATCATGAAGATGATGGCGGCCGACGGGATCACGATCCTCCTCGTCGAGCAGAACGCCCTGATGGGCCTCCGGAACGCCGATTGGGGTGTCGTCCTCGACCTCGGCCGCACGCTGTTCGAGGGGCCGGCGCGCGAGATCCTCGCCGACCCGCGCATCTCCGAGCTCTACCTCGGCGGCAAGAGGGCTGCGTGATGGCTGACGTCCTCCAGGTCGTGATCCTCGGCATCGCCCTCGGCGGCGTCTACGCGCTGATGGGCTCGGGGCTGTCGCTCATATTCGGCGTGATGCGGATCGTGAACCTCGCCCACCCCGCGCTCGTGATCGGCGGTGCCTACATCGCCTACTGGGGTTTCCGGCTCGGCGGGATCGATCCGCTCGTGATGCTTCCCGTCGCGACCGTCATCCTCGCCGCGACGGGCATCGTCCTCTACAAGGTCGTGTTCGAGAAGGATGCGAAGGCGGCGACCTATTCGGAGATGACCGTCCTCCTGACCTTTGCGCTCGCAATGGTCGTCGAGGGCGCGCTCGGCACAGCCTTCACGAACACTTACCGCGTCACCTCTCCGGAGTATGCGACGGACGCGATCTTCATCGGCGACATCTTCATCCCGACGGGCCAGCTCTATGCCGGCATCGTGTCCCTCGCGATCATCGCCGCGCTCGCGCTGTTCCTCAAGTATTCGCGCTTCGGGACCGCGATCCGCGCCGTCTCGCAGAACCGGGACGCCGCGGCGCTCCTCGGCGTCAACGTGAACATGGTCGCGATGGCGAGCTTCGCGATCGGGATCGGGCTCGCCGGGGCCGCGGGCGCGCTCGTCTCGTTCGTGTTCTCGTTCTTCCCGGCGAAGCACTGGGAGTGGATCGCGATCCTGATGTCGCTCGTCGTCCTCGGCGGCATGGGCTCGATCCTCGGGACCGTCATCGCGGCGCTCGGCCTGTCGGTGATCGCCTCGCTGGTCGGCTCCTACTTTGGCGCCACCTGGTCGACGCTCACCTTCTTCCTCGCGCTCTTCGTCGTCCTCCTCGTCAGGCCTCAGGGCCTCTTCGGCGAGAAACCGGAGCTCGCCTGATGACCGCACTCGACCAGACCCGGATGGACCAGTCCGCCGTCCTCGCCGCGCGGAAGGAGTACAACGCGAAGCTCGCCGCCCGGGCGGACAGGACGCGGGCGACGTGGTTCCCGGTCGTGCTCCTCGTCCTCTTCGCCGCGATGCCGCTCCTCCAGTTCGCCGGCAACTTCAACTACGTCCTCCACCTCGCCCTCTTCACCTTCTCCTGGGTGGTCATGGCCTCGGGGTGGAACATCCTCGGCGGGTTCGCCGGGTACATCTCGCTCGGCCACTGCGTGTTCTTCGCCATCGGCGGCTACTTCGCGGGGATGATCTTCGCGCGCTACGGTGTCTCGACGATCATCCTCGCCCCGGTCGCCGGCCTCGTCTGCGCGCTGTTCGGCTACGCGCTCGGCAAGATCACGCTCAAGGTGCGCGGGCCGTCCTTCATCATCTCCTCGCTCGCGCTGGTGATGATCGTCCGCATCCTGTTCGACAACTGGGAGTTCGTCGGCGGCGCCGCCGGCGTGAACCTTCCGGCGATCAACCTCCCGGTCGAGTGGGCGAAGCTGCCGTACTACTACGCCTACCTCGTGATGGCGGCGTTCGCGGTATGGGCGTCGTACCGCATCAAGCACTCGAAGTTCGGGCTCGGCCTGCGCGCCATCTCGAAGGACGAGATCAAGGCGGAGAGCGCCGGCATCGACACGCGATTCTACAAGACGCTCGCCTTCGCGATCTCGGCCTTCTTCGTCGGCATGGCCGGTGCGGTATGGGGCGAATACATCACCTTCATCCGGCCGAACATCTTCATCTTCATCCTCATCTCGGTGAACATGGTGCTCATGTGCATCCTCGGCGGCAAGGGGACCGTTGCGGGGCCGGTGATCGGCGCGGTCCTGATCGTCGCCTTCAACGAGTTCTGCGTGGCGATGTTCGGCTCGTCGGAGATCAACATCCTCATCACCGGCGTCATCATGGCGCTCGCGCTGATGTTCTTCCCGCTCGGCATCGTCGGCAGCCTCGCGAAGTCCGGCCGGCTGCCGCGCATCCTCAACTGGGACTGACGGCGATGGCCTTCCTCCTCTACAACGCCCCGCAGTCGACCTGCTCGCAGCGCGTCCGCTATGTTCTCCACGCCAAGGGCGAGCCGTTCGAGGAGGTCCGGCTCGACCTCTTCGCCGGCGACCAGCTGAAGCCCGAGTACCTCGCGATCAATCCGAACGGCGTCGTCCCGGCGCTCGTCCACGATGGCCGGACGGTGATCGATTCGGCCGTGATTATGGAGTACCTCGACGAGATCCGCCCCGATCCGCCGCTCGTCCCATTGGACCCGGTCGAGCGGGCGCGGATGCGCTCCATGATGCGTTACATCGACGAGGTGCCGACGCCGGCGATCCGCGTGCCGAGCTACAACCTCGCCTTCCTCCCGCACTTCCAGGCGATGACCGCGGAAGAGTTCCAGGCGCTCTGCGATTCGAAGCCGCTGCGCCGCGAGTTCCTGATGAAGATGGGCCGGACCGGCTTCCCCGCCGCGGAGATGGACGAGGCGGTCGGCCGGCTGCGGCGCGCGGTCACCCGCATGGCCGAATGGCTCGACGCGAGCGGCGGCCCGTGGCTGATGGGCGAGACGATGACCCTCGCCGACATATCGATCATGCCCGTCATCGTGCGAATGGACGACATCGACATGCACGACGCCTGGGCGGGCCGCCCCGCGGTGGCAAGCTGGCTCGACCGGCTGCGGGAGACCGCACCGTTCGCGTTGACCTACTATCGCGGCTCGCTCCTGACGGAGAAGTACCCTCACCTTGCCGAGAGGAAGGCCGCCCGAAGGGCCGCCTGAACATGCTTATGAGCCGACCCGCTTCGACGCCGCGCCGCTCCCGTGGCGGGTGCCGGCGATGACCTCCGCCTACATGCTCGCCGCCGTCCTCGTCGGCATGCTGGTCTCCACCCAGCCCGCGCTGAACGGGATGCTCGGCCGTGCGATGGGGAGCTATACGAGCGCAACGCTGATCTCCGTGGGGGTCGCGTTCCTGAGCGCGATCGTGCTCGCCCTCGTCATGGGCAGGGGCGATTTCAGCCGCTCCGCCCTCGGCTCCGTTCCCTGGTACGTCTACCTCGCCGGCGTTGCGGGGATGCTCTTCGTCGCCGGTGGCGCGATCATCGCGCCTGTCACCGGCGCGTTCGCGTTCTTCGTCTGCATCGTCGCGGGACAGCTCCTCGGCGCGATGCTCGCCGACCATTTCGGCGCCTTCGGCCTCGCCGTCCGCGAGGTGTCGCCGCAGCGGATCGCGGGGCTCGTCCTCGTGATCGCCGGCGCGCTCCTCGTGCACCGGGGCTGACGGTGGGCGGACAGGACGAAGCGACGCGCTTCGTGCGCGGGGAGGGGCGCTACACCGACGACCTCTGCCCTCCCGACGCGCTCCGCGCCGTGTTCGTCCGCTCGCCTCACGCCCACGCGGACATCGTCGAAATCGACACCGCCGCGGCTCGTGCGATGGGTGCGACCGTCATCACCGGGGCAGATGTGGCGCAACTCGGTTCGATTGCACCGATCATGCGCCGCAGCGGCCCGGACGGTTCGCCGATGGCGCTGCCGCCGCGCCCGCCGCTCACCGCCGACCGGGCCCGTTACGTGGGCGACCCCGTCGCGCTCGTCCTCGCCGAGACCCGCGCCGCTGCGGAGGACGCCGCCGAGGCGGTCGCCATCGAGTGGGATGTGCGGGACGCGGTCACGGACATCGCCCGCGCCGTAGAGGCCGGCGCGCCGCTCGTGTGGGACGAGGCGCCCGGCAACCTCGCCTACGTTTGGGCGGCGGGCGACGCAGGGGCGACGGAGGCTGCCATCGCGGGCGCCGCGCACGTGAGCCGCCTCACCGTCGCGGTGACGCGGACGACGGCGGCGCCGATGGAGCCACGCGCCGCAACCGCGTTCCACGACGCCGCGCGGGACCACTACACGCTGCGCGCCGGAGTCCAGGCGCCGTGGCAGACCCGCGGCATCCTCGCGAAGGTGCTCGGCATCGCGCCCGAGGCGCTCACCGTCACGACGCCTGACGTCGGCGGCAGCTTCGGGATGAAGGGGCAGACCTTCCCCGAGTACGCTGCGCTCCTCCACGCGGCCCGCCTCACCGGCCGCCCCGTCCACTGGCTCGCCTCCCGCTCGGAGGCGATGGCGAGCGACGACCAGGGCCGCGATGTCGTCTACGCCGGCACGCTCGCCCTCGATGCGGAAGGCCGCTTCGTCGCGGTGGAGCTCGACGGGCTCGCGGCGCTCGGTGCGTACCTCTCAACCCGCGGCACGCTGACGGCGCCCGAGAACGTGCCCGGGATCATCGGTCCCTACCGGTTTCCGACCGCTGCCGCTCGCCTCCGCGGCGTCTACACGAACACCGCGTCGATCTCGCCCTACCGCGGCGCCGGCCGGCCGGAGGCAAGCCTCCTCATCGAGCGGCTGGTCGACACCGCAGCCCGCGAGACCGGCCGTGATCCGGTGGCGCTCCGGACACTCAATCTCCTCGAACCCGGCGAGCTGCCGCACGTCACCCCGCTCGGCTTCCGCTACGACAGCGGCGACTTCCCGGCCGTCCTCGAGAAGGCGGTCGAGGCGTGCGATCGCGCCGGCTTCCCCGCCCGGCGTGCGGCCAGCGAGGCGGCCGGCCGCCTCCGCGGGCTCGGCGTCGCCTCCGTCATCGCGCGCGCGAGCAATGGCCAGTTCGAGAGCGCCCGGGTCACGTTGCGGCCGGACGGCACGGCGCTCGTCGAGTGCGGCGCCGTCAGCCACGGACAGGGGCACGCGTCGACGCTGGCGTCGATCGCCGCGCGGCGGCTGTGCCTCCCCGATGCGGCGCTGGAGTACCGCGTCGGCTCCTCCGACCAGTTCGACGCCGCCGTCGGCACCTTCGGCTCCCGCACCGCCGGGACGGCGGGGCCCGCCATCCTCGCCGCCTGCGAAGCTCTGCTTGCGGCGCTGGTGCCGGACGCGGCCCTGCAGCTCAATGCGGACATCGCGGCCGTCACCGTGCAGGGCGGCGCCTTCCATGCCGACGGCCGCTCCGTATCCGTCGCTGATCTTGCGTTGCGGCTCGCGGTACCGCTGGCGGGCGAGGGCCGTTTCGCTCCAGAGGGCGCAACCTTTCCGAACGGCGCGCATGTGTGCGAGGTGGAGGTCGATCCCGCAACGGGAGCGGTGGACGTCGTGGCCTTCACCACCGTCGAGGATGTCGGACACGTCCTCAACGCTGCCGTGGTGAAGGCCCAGGTGCACGGCGGCATCGTGCAGGGCCTCGGCCAGGCGCTCGCCGAGCGGATCGTCTACGACGGCTCGGGACAGCTCCTCACCGGCTCGTTCATGGACTTCGCGCTGCCGCGCGCGAGTGACGTCCCCGCCTTCACGGTCGTCTCGCACCCCGTGCCGACCGCGCACAACCCGCTCGGCGTGAAGGGCGCAGGCGAAGGCGGCACCATCGGCGCGCTGCCGGCTTTCCAGAACGCGCTCGCCGACGCGCTCGCTCCCTTGCAGGTCCGAAACATTCCCATGCCGGCAACTCCCGATGCCGTCTGGCGGCTTATCGACCGGGCGCGCAAGGGCTGATCATCGGTTGCGTGCGGAGGTCGGAGCGACTGGAGCACCGGCGCCGGGAGGGCGCTTAAGTGGTCGACCGGGTTGGTGGAGCCAAGGGGAGTCGAACCCCTGACCTCTTGAATGCCATTCAAGCGCTCTCCCAACTGAGCTATGGCCCCCAACCGGTGGACGCGGAGATAATCGAAATCGCGGCGAAAGCAAACCCCGATTTCGTGCGTCCGGCGTGTGCGTCAGCCCCGGGACGGCGCCGGGGTGCGCCGCCGGGGGGAGCGGGTTAGCGCTCCTCCTCCTCCTCGTCGCCGCCGCGGACGACGTCACTCACCTCGTCGTCGTCGTCGACCTCGTCGATCAGGGCGTCATCGTCGGCGTCGACGTCGATCACGTCCTCGCCGTCCTCGGCCGGGATCGCGTCGGCATCCTCGGCCTCCTCCTCGGCCGCGTCCTCGAGGGCGACCATCTCGACGCCCTCGTCGTCGGCCTCGACGTCATCGTCCTCGTCGTCGCTCGCCGTCACGGCGCGGACGGAGACAAGGCCGGTCGCAAAGAGGGCGTGGCACTTCGGGCAGGTGATCGGGTCTTGATTGAGGTCGTAGTACTTCGTGCCGCAGTTCGGGCATAGACGCTTGGTGCCAAGTTCGGGTCTCGCCACGGCAGGCTCCGGGGTTCGTGCGTGATGATGAGGCGGGGTCGCATGGCACGGCCGCGGACCCGCTGTAAAGCTGGCGCCGCTGCCCTCCGTCCATTAAGGGATCGCGGCGGATGGGTGACGGACGTTCCACGATGACCGAGATCGAAGCCACACGTGCGCGCCGCGGCGCGACGGCGACGCCGAGCGGCCCCCTCAAAGGTGAGGTGCGCGTGCCGGGAGACAAGTCCATCTCCCACCGCTCGCTGATGCTCTCGACCCTCGCGGTTGGCCGTTCCACCATCGAGGGCCTCCTGATGGCGGAGGACGTCATGGCGACCGCGGACGCAATGCGGGCGCTCGGCGCCGTCGTGACCGTCACGCCGTCGGCCGTCACGGTGGACGGCGTCGGCCTCGGGGCGCTGAAGGAGCCGGATCGGCCGCTCGACTTCGGCAATGCTGGCACCGGTTCAAGGCTCACCATGGGCATCGTCGGCGGTCACCCGATCGCGGCGACCTTCGTCGGCGATGCGTCGCTGTCGCGGCGGCCGATGGGGCGGGTTCTCAATCCGCTCCGCGAAATGGGCGTCGAGGTGATCGCCCGCGAAGGGGACCGGCTGCCGCTCACCATCAAGGGGCCCCGCACGCTGGCGCCGATCCGCTACCGCCTGCCGGTCGCCTCCGCGCAGGTGAAGTCGGCCATCCTGTTCGCCGGCCTCAACGCGCCCGGCGAGACGACGGTGGTGGAGCCGGTTGCGACGCGCGACCACACCGAGCGGATGCTGGCGGCGTTCGGCGCGCGGATCGCGTCGCGCCCCGGCCAGGACGGGACGGAGATCACCGTGTCCGGGCGCGAGCCGCTCCGGCCGTGCGCCATCACCGTGCCGGCGGACCCGTCTTCGGCGGCGTTCGCCATCGTGGCGGGGCTGATCGTGCCGGGATCGGAACTCGTCGTGAAGAACGTGCTCCTCAACCCGTCGCGGACGGGGCTCATCACCACGCTGCGCGAGATGGGCGCCGACCTCGAGGTGCTGGACGAGCGGCCGGCAGGCGGCGAGACGATCGGCGACCTCAGGGTGCGGGCGAGCGGGCTTCACGGCGTCACCGTGCCGGCGAGCCGTGCGCCGTCGATGATCGACGAGTATCCGGTGCTCGCCGTCGCGGCCGCCTTCGCGGACGGCGAGACGCGGATGGAGGGGCTCGAGGAGCTGAGGGTCAAGGAGAGCGACCGGCTCGCCGCGGTGGCGGCGGGGCTCGCGGCCAACGGCGTCACGCACCGCACGGGCGAGGACTGGCTCGTCGTGGAGGGCCGGCGGACGGCGATCGGCGGCGGGCGGGTGACGACGCACCTCGACCATCGGATCGCCATGAGCTTTCTTGTGCTGGGCCTCGCGGCGGACAAGGCCGTGACGGTGGACGATGCGGCGACGATCGCGACGTCGTTCCCGAACTTCATGGCGCTCATGACCGGCATCGGAGCGACGATCACGGCAGAGGCGGCGTGATCATCGCGGTCGACGGGCCGGCCGCCTCCGGCAAGGGAACGCTGGCGCGGCGCCTCGCGGCGCATTACGGCCTCGCCTATCTCGACACGGGCCGCACCTACCGGGCGGTGGCGGCAGCGCTGATGGCGGCGGGCCGAGCGCTCGACGACGCGGGCGCGGCGGTCGAGGCCGCGGAGGCTGTCGACTTCGACCGGCTCGACGCCGCCGGGCTCGGCGCCCCGGAGGTGGGCGAGGGTGCCTCGCGCGTCGCCGTCATCCCGACCCTTCGTGATGTGCTCGTGCGGCGGCAGCGCGACTTCGCCGACGCCGCCGTGCAGGACGGGCGCGGCGCGGTGCTCGACGGGCGCGATATCGGCACCGTGGTGCTGCCGCGGGCGGACGTGAAGCTGTTCATCACGGCGAGCGTCGAGGAGCGGGCGCGTCGGCGGGCGCTTGAGGTCTTCGGCGCGGCGGACGGGCCGCGTTACCGGGCGCTTCTCGACGGCCTCAGGGTGCGCGACGCGCGCGACGAGGGGCGCGCCGTGAGCCCGCTCCGCCCGGCGCCGGACGCGCACGTCCTCGACACGACGTGGATGGACGCCGACGCCGCCTTCACGGCCGCTGCGCGCCTTGTGGACAACTCCCGCACACGCTAGATAGGCGGACGAGGGGCGCGCTGGCGCCCCGACGAACGCTGGACGCGGGAGATCCGTGCCCGGCTTTTTGTGTTGCCGCCCTTGCCCGTCGCCGTTGCGCGGGGCGGGCGGCACGCAAGACCTCGATCCCCGATCCCGCGATGGTGAGGCGGCACGCCGCCGCGGGACGAACGCCACACCAACCCCGCCGCGCGCGCGACCCGCGCTTCTGGAGAACGAATGTCTTTATCAACCCCAACCCGTGACGATTTCGCGGCCCTTCTCGAGGCGTCGCTCAACCAGACCGAGATGGTCGAAGGCTCGGTCATCAAGGGCACCGTGGTGGCCTTCGAGAAGGACCTCGCGGTGATCGACGTCGGCCTCAAGGTCGAAGGTCGCATCCCGCTGAAGGAATTCGGCGGCCGTCCCGGCGAAGAGAACATTTCCATCGGCGACGAGGTCGAGGTCTATCTCGACCGCGTCGAGAACGCCCTCGGCGAGGCCGTGCTGTCGCGCGAGAAGGCGCGCCGCGAGGAGTCGTGGGTCCGCCTCGAGGCCGCGTTCGAGAAGAACGAGAAGGTCACGGGCAAGATCTTCAACCAGGTGAAGGGCGGCTTCACCGTCGACCTCGACGGCGCGGTGGCCTTCCTGCCCCGCTCGCAGGTGGACATCCGCCCGGTGCGCGACGTCAGCCCGCTGATGAACACGCCGCAGCCGTTCCAGATCCTCAAGATGGACAAGCGGCGCGGCAACATCGTCGTGTCCCGCCGCGTGGTGCTGGAAGAGACCCGCGCCGAGCAGCGGCACGAGATCGTCCAGTCGCTCGAGGAAGGCCAGATCATCGAGGGCGTCGTCAAGAACATCACCGACTACGGTGCGTTCGTCGACCTCGGCGGCATCGACGGCCTCCTCCACGTGACCGACATGGCGTGGCGGCGCGTCAACCACCCCACCGAGATCCTCTCGATCGGCCAGTCGGTGAAGGTCCAGGTCATCCGGGTGAATCAGGAAACCCATCGGATCAGCCTCGGCATGAAGCAGCTGCAGGCGGATCCGTGGGAAGGGATCGAAGCAAAATACCCGATTGACGCCCGCTTCACCGGCCGCGTCACCAACATCACGGACTACGGCGCCTTCGTGGAGCTGGAGCCGGGGATCGAGGGCCTCATCCACGTCTCCGAGATGAGCTGGACGAAGAAGAACGTCCATCCGGGCAAGATCGTCGCCACCTCCCAGGAGGTGACGGTGATGATCCTCGAGGTCGACGCCCAGAAGCGCCGCATCTCGCTCGGCCTCAAGCAGGTCATGGACAACCCGTGGGAGGTGTTCATGGAGCAGCACCCGCCGGGCACCGTGGTCGAGGGCGAGGTCAAGAACAAGACCGAGTTCGGCCTCTTCATCGGCCTCGACAGCGACATCGACGGGATGGTGCACCTGTCCGACATGGACTGGAACCGGCCCGGCGAGGAGGTGATGGAGGAGTTCAACAAGGGCGACACCGTTCGCGCGGTGGTGCTCGAGGTGGACCCCGAGAAGGAGCGCATCTCGCTCGGCATCAAGCAGCTCGGCTCCGACCCGTTCACCGAGGCGGCAGAGGGCTCCGAGATCAAGCGTGGCGCCATCGTCACCTGCGAGGTGAAGGAGGTGAAGGAGGCCGGTCTCGAGGTGCAGATCGTCGGCACCGAGCTGTCGACCTTCGTTCGCCGGCCGGAGCTCGCCCGTGACCGCAACGATCAGCGGCCGGACCGCTTCTCCGTTGGCGACAAGTTCGACGCCCGCGTGACGCAGTTCGACAAGAAGGCGCGCAAGATCGCGGTGTCGATCAAGGCGCTCGAGATCGCCGAGGAAAAGGAGGCCGTCGAGCAGTACGGCTCCACCGACTCCGGCGCCTCGCTGGGCGACATCCTGGGCGCGGCGCTCCGCGCGCGGAACACGCAGGGCGATTGACCGAAGCGTCATCGCTGTTCGGGAAAGGCGGGCTTCGGCCCGCCTTTTTCGTTTCGGATCGGTGTTGCGCGGGCTGATCCAATGGATGAGCCGCCATTGGGACCGCCGTAGCGCCGCGCAGCGCAGTGACGAGCACCTGCTCGGGCGACCGTTCGGGGCTCAGCGCAGGGCGAGACCGGACGAGGTCCGCGGCTCAGCAGCGCCGCTGCAGCGCAGCGACCGCTCCGCCGGGCCGCCAGCGCCTCAGGCGGCGCCGAGGAGGTCCAGCGAGAGGCGGACGGCCGCGAGAAGCGCGGCAACGCCTGTCATCGCTGCGGCGCGGGAGGAGAGGATCTGCGCCCGGTTCATCGCGACGACGAGGCGGTTCATGTCCGCCGCGTCGAGGGTCTCGTGCCGGCTGATCCGTCGCGCGCGGCTCTGGCTGGAGATGAACCAGAGCGCCGAAGAGGCGAAGGCGGCAAGGACGGTGAGGAGATCGAGGACGGTGAGGAGCGTGCCCATGCCCGCCAGCCTCCTGCTACGCGGCGCCTGTGATCGCGGCGGTTAAGCCTCCCCTTCGCCGAGGTAGCTTTCCGCGGCGGTGACGGCGCCGGCGCACGAGGGCGCGGCCTCCAGCAGGATCGCGGCCGGGTCGGCCATGCCGGTCCACACGCCGAACGCGCTCGTGACCGCCCACCACGGGTCGCCGGTCGCCCGCTCGATCATCACGGGAACGGCAGTCTCGGCGCAGGTCGTCACGTCGTCAATGACGGCGGCGGGCGCCCGTGCGGCTGCAAGGCGCTCGGACAGGTCGGCCTGCAGGGGATCGACGAGGAAGAACGAGATGAGGGCGGCGATGATGTCGTACATGGGGCGCTCGCATGCCGGCAGGCGGATGGTGGGTCCGACATCGCGAGAGCGCCGGCAACGCTCGCCAGAGGGGCCCGGACCTCGGGTCGGCCACGACGTGGTGCTCGCGCTGGCTGCCGTCAAGCGCGCGCGAACCCGCGACCGCTCACCTGAAGGGCGGACCGGAATTTAATCTGCGTCAAGGTGAGCGCACGATCGGATACGCGCGCGCGGAACGAATTGCGTGCCTCTGCACTTTGCAGAGTCGCCGGCGACACGTGCGGCGCAACGGGGGATCCGCGTATGTCCGGAGAGGATGGTTCGTCGCGCCAGTTCGTCAAGGCCGCGATGAGCGCGCCCTATCTCGAACGCGAAGAAGAGCACCAGCTTGCGCTGCGCTGGCGTGACGACCGGGACGAGAAGGCGCTCGCGAAGCTTACCGCGGCTCACATGCGTCTGGTGATCTCAATCGCCTCGCGATTCCGCCACTTCGGGCTGCCGATGGGCGACCTCATCCAGGAGGGCCATGTGGGTCTCCTGGAAGCGGCCGCCCGGTTCGAGCCGGAGCGGCAGGTCCGGTTCTCGACGTACGCCACGTGGTGGATCCGCGCGTCGATCCAGGACTACATCCTGCGCAACTGGTCGATCGTACGCGGCGGCACCTCGTCGACGCAGAAGGCGCTGTTCTTCAACCTGCGCCGGCTGCGGGCGAAGATGGCGCGCAACGGCACCGGCTCGCCGGACGCGGCGATGTACGAGGAGATCGCCAGCGCGATCGGCGTCTCAAAGGCCGATGTCGAGCTCATGAATTCGCGCCTTTCGGCGCCGGACACCTCGCTGAACGCGCCCGTGATCGAGAGCGATTCCACGGCAGCGGACCGGCAGGACTTCATCGCCTGCACGCAGCCGCTGCAGGATCAGACGGTGTCGGAGCAGATCGACACCCAGAGGCGGAGCCGCTGGCTGGAGCAGGCGCTGAAGGAACTGAACGAGCGCGAGCTGCGCATCGTGCGCGAGCGGCGGCTGACCGACGAGGGGGCGACGCTGGAGAGCCTCGGCGAGAAGCTCGGCATTTCCAAGGAACGCGTCCGCCAGATCGAGAACCGTGCGCTCCAGAAGCTCCGCTCGGCGCTCCTGAGGAACCACGAGCGCGCGGTGTTCATGAACTGAGGTGGCCATCGGGCTGCCCGAGAGAGCAACGGGCGACCACAAAACCCTTGCATTTGGGCCCCTCCGGGCGGACGGTTCGGAGATGTCTGCCACTGCCCCAGAGCCTTCCGCCACACGGCTCCGCCTGCGCATCGTCTTCGGCGACGATGCGATGCTCGGCCCCGGCAAGGCGGACCTCCTGCAGCAGATCGCGGAGACCGGCTCGATTGCCGCCGCCGGGCGGGCGATGGAGATGAGCTACAAGCGCGCCTGGCTGCTCGTCGAGGAATTGAACGCGGCCTTCCGCGAGCCTCTGGTGGTTCCGACCCGCGGCGGGACGCGGGGAGGCGGCGCGCGGCTGACCGATGCCGGCGCGCACGTGCTCGAGCAGTACCGCCGGCTCGAGGGGCGGGTCGCGGAGGCGGGCGCCTGCGAGATCGCCGCGCTGCGGTCGATGGTGCGCGAGGCCGGCGAAGGCTGAGCCCGAACGGGTTCGCCCGTGCCTCGTTTGTGAGCAGAGGGCCGGCCGGACAGGCCGCCCGCTGAACCACGGCGAGACCCATGTTCCACCACCCATCCTATGACGGCCACGAGGAGGTCGTGTTCGCGGCCGACCGGGCGAGCGGGCTGCAGGCCATCGTCGCGATCCACAACACGGCCCGCGGGCCGGCGCTCGGCGGCTGCCGCGTGTGGGCCTACGACAACGACGACGCCGCGCTGACGGACGCGCTGCGGCTGTCGCGCGGCATGACCTACAAGTCGGCGATGGCGGACCTGCCGCTCGGCGGGGGCAAGTCGGTGCTGGTCGTGCCGGTGCGGGGCGGCAAGACGCCCGCGCTGTTCGAGGCGCTGGGGCGGGTGATCGAGGGGCTCGGCGGCCAGTACATCGCGGCGGAGGACGTCGGTTCATCGCCGGCGGACATGGCGGCGATGCGGCGGACGACGCGGCACGTGACGGGCCTGCACCCGTCCGACGGGGGAACAGGCGACCCGTCGCCGACCACGGCACGCGGGGTCTTCATGGCTGTGGCAGCCACGGCGAAAGCGGCGATCGGGTCGGCCGACCTCGCCGGCCGCCATGTGGCGGTGCAGGGGCTCGGCAACGTCGGCTTTGCGCTCGCCGAGCATCTCGCGGCAGCGGGCGCCCGGCTGACGGTCGCCGACATCAGCAAGGCGCGGGTGCGGCGGGCCACGGACGAGCTAGGCGCGGCGGTAGTGACGCCGGCCGAAATCGCGCGGGTGGAGGCGGACATCCTGGCGCCGTGCGCGCTCGGGGCGGGGCTGAATGCGCAGACAATCCCCGCCCTGCGCGTCGCTGCGGTGGCCGGCGGTGCGAACAACCAGCTCGCGACGCCCGAGGATGGAGAGGCGCTGCACCGCCGCGGCATCCTCTACGCGCCGGACTACGTCGCCAATGCCGGCGGCATCATCAAGATGTGCGGCGAGTACTACGGCTGGGACGAGGCGGAGGTGGACCGCCGGGTGGACGGCATCGCAGGGCGCCTTGCGGAGGTGTTCGAGCGGTCGGCCGCGACCGGCCGCCCGCCGCACGAGGTGGCGGACCGGCTTGCCGAGGCCCGCTTCGCGCGCGGCTGAGGCAGCTGGATCAGGCGTGGGCCGCGAAGGGGCCGGCGACGGGCCGGGCTGCCGGGCGGGGCTTGATCGAGAGACCGAAGTGGCGGCCGAGCAGGGCGAGGTGCTCGTCCTTCTTGCGGAAGGTCGGCGCCTCGTCGAGGACGTCGGCGACAATCACCTGGAGCTCGGGCACGCGGACCTTCTTGTCCTTGGCGAGCCGTTCGAGGAGGTCCCGCACCTCGGCCTCACCCGCGGTGGCGAAGGTCTCGACCCAGCGTGCCACGACGTCGCCGCGGACGCCGGATGGCAGGCTGGCGAGCACCGTTTCGACGCGCGCGGCCGCGTCGCGACCGACGGCCGCCACGGCGACGGGCGCCGGCTCCGGCAACACGATGCCGCGGCGCTCGGCCACGAACGAGGGGGGCACGTTGAGCGAGCGTTCCGGCGTGATGAGGGCGCGGGCCTGTCGCCGGGCGCGGATCTCGTCAAGCGCCCTCCGGTTCGCCTCCGCCTCCATCGCCGCGAGCTTGATGAAGGTCTTTGCGACGTTGGTGGTGTAGCGCTCGAAGATGTTCGCGATGAACCACATGATCGTCCGCCATCGTTGGGGTTGGCGGCACGGCCGCCGGACCGAAGCAGAATCCCCGCGATTGGTTAGTTGAACGTTAATCTGGGTGAACAATTTTGGTGCACGGTGGCCCGGGACGGTGCGGCGCGCGGCGGGGATCCCGCCTCCGCCGCTGTTGGCCAGCGTCTCGCGGTGAGGACGCCTCAGCGCGCTTCGTTGGCGAACACCAATACGGCGCCGCTCAAGCCTGGAGAGGGAGCGGCGGACCAACGGGGGTACGTGTAAGTCGTCCCGCCCAGCCGGCGCGAGCGCGCTCCGGGCGAGCGACGCAGGCCGTTCCGGGTAGTGCGGTCGCCCATCGCGTCAGCGCGGCGGCAGCTCGCCGTGCATCACCTTCGGCTGCGGCGACGGGGCATGCAGCTTCGCCTCTTCCCGCGCCACCTCGAGGAGGTAAGCGAGGAAGCCGAGGCCGGCCCGGTCGGACAGGCCGGCGAGCTCGGCGCACATCTTCTCCACGTAGGCCGCCGCGTCCTCGGCGGAGATCACCACCCCGTCGAACGGGGCCAGTTCTGCCGCGAGCGCGATGCGCTCTGCCACACTGATCGTCACCCTTGCCTCCAAAGTCGAGCGGCGCCGGCGCTCCGGCGGGTCGTGCGGTCCTGCGCCGCACCGTGTGGGACCACTCTCGCCGACGTGGCTGTCATGGGCCTGTGCGCGTTGTCGAACCGGGGCGGTGCGCCTAACCGGGCGGCCGAAATCTCGCGATGAAAGGATCATTCATGGCCTGGCTCTACCTCGCCCTCGCCGCCGTCTTCGAGGTGATATTTGCGACGAGTATGAAGGCGTCCGAAGGGTTCACCCGGCTGTGGCCGACGGTGATCACGCTCGTCGGCATCGTTGGTGGCCTCGGATTCCTGGCGCTTGCCTTGAAGACATTGCCGGTCTCCGTCGCCTACCCGATCTGGACGGCCGTGGGCACGATCGGCACCGTTTGCATCGGCTGGGCGCTGTTCGGCGAGCAGCTGACGGCACTCAAGATCGCCTCCGCGCTCCTCATCGTCGCCGGGGTCGCGGGGTTGAAGGCTTCGGGGTGACCCCTTTGCGTTCCGCCCCGGCTCTCTCTATGTGCGGTGGCGCATGAGAGGTCCCCTATGAACGCCGTCGTCGTCGTCGAGTCCCCGGCCAAGGCGAAGACCATCAACAAGTACCTCGGCAGCGGCTACCACGTGGTCGCGTCCTACGGGCACATCCGCGACCTGCCGGCGAAGGACGGGTCGGTGAACCCGGACAACGATTTCGAGATGCTCTGGGAGGTCGACGACAAGGCAAAGAAGCGGCTGAACGACCTTGCCGCGGCGGTGAAGACGGCCGACCGCCTCATCCTCGCCACCGACCCGGACCGCGAGGGGGAGGCGATCTCCTGGCACGTCCTCCAGGTGCTGAAGGAGAAGAAGGCGCTGAAGGCGCAGCCGGTGCAGCGCGTCGTCTTCAACGCGATCACCAAGCAGGCCGTGCTCACAGCGATGGAGAACCCGCGCGAGATCGAGGCCGATCTCGTCGACGCCTACCGGGCGCGGCGGGCGCTCGACTATCTCGTGGGCTTCAACCTGTCGCCCGTGCTCTGGCGCAAGCTCCCGGGCGCCCGCTCGGCGGGGCGGGTGCAGTCGGTGGCGCTGCGGCTCGTCTGCGACCGCGAGGCGGAGATCGAGCGCTTCGTCAGCCAGGAGTACTGGACCGTCGTCGCAACCCTCGCCACAGGCTCGGGCGATACCTTCGATGCACGCGTCGCGGTGGTGAAGGGGGAACGGCTCGACCGGCTGGGGATCAAGGACGAGGCGTCGGCGATGGCAATCGTCGCCCACCTCGAGGGCGCTGACTTCCGCGTCACCTCGGTGGAGGCGAAGCCGCAGAAGCGGAATCCGTCGCCGCCGTTCACGACGTCGACGCTGCAGCAGGAGGCGAGCCGCAAGCTCGGCTTCTCCTCGGCGCGCACGATGCAGGTGGCGCAGCGCCTCTATGAGGGCATCGACCTCGGCGGCGAGACGGTGGGCCTCATCACCTACATGCGGACCGACGGCGTCCAGATGGCGCCGGAGGGGATCGCGGCGATCCGCGGCGTGATCAAGAACGACTACGGCGCGGCCTACCTGCCGGAAAGCCCGCGCCACTACGCGACGAAGGCGAAGAACGCGCAGGAGGCGCACGAGGCGATCCGTCCGACGGACGTGTCGCGCCGGCCGGCCGAGATGCGCCGCCACCTCGACGACGACCAGGCTCGCCTCTACGACCTCATCTGGAAGCGCGCCGTCGCCTCGCAGATGATGCCGGCGGAGTTTATGCGCACCACCGTCGACATCGACGCCGTCCGCGGCAGCGAGACGGTGGGACTGCGCGCGACGGGTTCCGTGCTCGTCTTCCCGGGCTTCATCAGCGTCTACACCGAGGGACGGGACGAGGCGCCGGCGTCGGGCGACGAGGACGACAACCGCCTGCCGCCGATCGCGCGGGACGAGCGGCTCTCGCGCCGCAAGGTGACGCCGACGCAGCACTTCACCGAGCCGCCGCCGCGCTACTCCGAGGCGACGCTCATCAAGAAGATGGAGGAGCTCGGCATCGGCCGCCCCTCCACCTACACGGCGACGCTGTCGACGCTGGTCGACCGCGAGTACGTGTCGCTCGAGCAGAAGCGGCTCGTGCCCGGCTCGAAGGGGCGCATCGTGACGGCGTTCCTCGAGAGCTTCTTCCACCGCTACGTCGAGTACGGCTTCACCGCTGACCTCGAGGAGAAGCTCGACGCCATCTCCGATGGCAAGCTCGACTGGCGCGAGGTCCTGCGCGAGTTCTGGCAGGACTTCTCCGCGCAGGTCGGACAGGTGATGGAGGTGCGGACGGCGGCAGTGCTCGACGCCCTCAACGAGGACCTCGCCCCGCTGATCTACCCGCCGCGGCCGGACGGGTCGGACCCGCGGGTCTGCCCGGTGTGCGGGACGGGCAACCTGAGCCTGAAGACGTCGAAATACGGCGCGTTCATCGGCTGCTCGAACTACCCGGAGTGCAACTATACGCGCCAGCTGGGCGAGGATCCGAACGCACCGCCGTCCGGCGAGGATCGCGTGCTCGGCATCCACCCGGGGACGGGGCTGCAGGTGGCGCTGAAGTCCGGCCGGTTCGGGCCGTACGTCGAAATGGCGGCGTCGGACGGGGAGAAGCCGAAACGCTCCTCGCTGCCGAAGGAGTGGCAGCCGGCGGACATCACGCTGGAGCGGGCGGTGGCGCTCCTCGACCTGCCGCGCGAGGTGGGCGAGCACCCCGAGACGCGCGGCGCGATTCAGGCGGGCCTCGGCCGCTACGGGCCGTATCTTTTGCATGAGGGCAAGTACACCAAGCTCGACGGGATCGAGGACGTGCTGGAGATCGGCCTCAACCGCGCCGTCGCGCTGATCGCGGAGAAGAAGGAGGGTGGCGGCTCGCGCTTCGGGCGGACGCCGGCGGCGCTGAAGTCGCTCGGCGATCACCCGTCCGGCGGCGCCGTCACAGTCCGCGAGGGCCGCTACGGTCCTTACGTGAACTGGGGCAAGGTGAACGCGACGCTGCCGAAGGGGACCGACCCGCAGGCGATCACGCTCGCCGAGGCGCTCGCCCTTGTCGAGGCGAAGGCCGGCAAGGCGCCGGCGAAGGGCAAGGCCGCTGCGAAGAAGCCGGCCGCCGCGAAGAAGCCCGCCGCGGCCAAGGCGAGGGGCGCGGTGGAAAAGCCTGCCGCGGCCAAGCCGAAGCGGGCGGCCGCGGAGAAGGCGGCGGCGCCGGCGAAGAGCTCCGGGAAGACGAAGAAGGCGTAAGCTCGACTGCCGCGCATGCGGCTGGCCGTCAGGCGGGGAGCGCGAGAAGGTCCTCGTGGCCGACTACCAGCCGGTCGGTGCGCGCGAGGCGGGCGTCGAGCCAGCGCTTCGGCACCGCGCTCTCCGGGTGCAGCTCGGCCGCGGCGGCGGCCCAGCCGTCCAGCATCGCGGCGATCAGCGCATCGTCGCGGCCCGCCTCCAGCACCCACGGCGATGGCCTCCGGAAGACGCCGTATCCCCGCTTCTCGAGCTGGCGGGCGACCACCTTCGTGCCGTCCGGCCCGCAGGCGAGGCCGAAGGTCTTGATGCCGCGCTGGTGGGAGTTGAAGGCGGCGCGCATCGTGTCGTCGTCCGGGTGCGCCGGCTCTGCGGCGAGTTCGCCGTCATAGGTGAGCATGGCGAGGAGCGGCACCCGCCCGCGCGACAGGCGGCGGGCGAGGTCGCGGATCACCTCGCGCGAGGTGAGGTCGAACAGCGCGGAGGCGGTCACCAGCGATGGCGGCTCCTCCCACGGCGCGGGATCGACGACGAGGTCGGCGACGACACAGTCGAGCATGACCCCCGGCATGTCCGCCGCGGTGAACCAGGTCCGCGCCGCCTCGAGGAGGCCGGCGTCCGCGTCGACGAAGGTCCAGCGCTGCGGCAGCGGCAAGTGCGGCGAGACGGCCCGCATCGTGGCGCCTGTCCCGGCGCCGAGATCGTAGACATGCACCTCCGGCACGCCGGCAAGCGCCTCGGCCGCGAGCGCGATCAGCTCCGCCGAGCGGGCGCGCGCATCGGCGGGGGCGCGAAGGGTGAGCCAGTCGACCGAGAAGCTCGTCACGGGTGGTCTCCGATGGGTCGGCAGGGGTTTGGGCCGGTGCGCCGCGAAGTCAAGCGAGGCGGTCGATGGCGGCGGCGATGAGGCGCGCCGTTTCGTCCCAGCCGGGCAGCGCACGGGCGGCGGCGCGGCCGCCACGGGAGAAGCGCTCGCCAAGCGCGGCGTCGCCGAGGATGCGGGCGAGCGCGTCCGCCACGGCCGCCGCGTCGTCGACGGGCACCACGAAGCCCGCCTCGTTCGGCACTACGTCCGGCACCGCGCCGCCGGCGGTGGCAACGACCGGCAGGCCGGCCGCCATCGCCTCGGCGAACACCATGCCGAACCCTTCATAGCGCGTCGCGAGCGCGAACACGGAAGCCTCGGCGTAGAGGCGGAGCATCATGGCGTCGTCGACCTCGCCGGGGAGGGCGATCCGGTCCGCGAGGCCCGCGGCCGCGATGGCGCCGCGCACCAGAGCGACAGTCGCCGCGTCGCGGAACCCACCGCAGATCGCCGCCGTCCACGGCCGGTCGGCGATGAGGGCGAGCGCCTCGACCAGCACCTCGTGACCCTTGCGGGGGATGAGGGAGCCGACGGAGACGATGAGCGGCGGTGACACCGGCCGGCGCTCGACCCGGTGCCATACCTCATCGAGGCCTGGCAGTGCGACGGTGAGGGCGCCCTCGACGACGCCATAGTCGGCCGTGAGCGTTGCACCCGTGGCGGGGCTCGTCACCACCACGGCCGCCGCGTGGGCGAGCGCGGCGCGCTCGGTGGCCGCAATCATCGGCGCGCGCGCCGGATCGACGCCCGTCTCGAGCGCCAGCGGATGGTGGATGAGGGCGATGATCGGCGCATGGACGGCGGCGAGCGCGTCGGCGGGCAGCGTCGAGAACGCGAGGCCGTCTGCGAGGATCGCGGCATCCGCCGGCACCGCGGCGAGCGCGGCGACGGCCGCGGCGGCCTCGGCCGGGGAGGGCGTGGGGAACTCGCCCGCAAGATGCAGGAGGTCGACGGCTCGCCCCGCGCGGCGAAGCGCGGCGATCACCTTGCGGTCGTAGGCGTATCCGCCGGTCGCGGTGTCGAGGTCGCCGGGGTAGACGAAGACGATCCGCCTCACGCGGGGAGGTCCGCCTCGTACCAGGCGCGGGCGACATGGCTCTCCTCCAGCGTCACGCGGATGCGGCGCACCTCGCGCGCATCCTCGCCGAGGTGGCCGGCGGCGAGCTCCGCTGCGAGGCCGTCGAACACGTGCCGGCAGAGCACCTCGGTGGTGGAGCGCTGAGAGCTGAAAGCCGGCAGCGTGTCGAGGTTCTGGTAGTTGAGGGGCGCCAGAACGCGCTTCAGAGCCTCCGCGGCGAGGCCGATGTCGAGCACGATGTCGTTGGGCCCGAGCCGCTCGGCGAAGAACGCGGCGTCGACGATGAAGGTTGCGCCGTGGAGCCCTTGGGCGGGGCCGAACGCTTCGCCGGGCAGCGAGTGGGCGATCATGATGTGATCGCGGACTTCGAGGGCGTACATCGTCTCTCCTCTTCGGCGCTCGGCTCAGCCGTAACGGATCACGATGCCGAGCGCATCAGAGGCGAGGAGGCGCGGGAGCCGCCGGGGCGCCTCGGCGAACGGCACCTCGTCGGTGATGAGGCGGTCGAGCACCGGATCCGCGAGGAGGGCGAGCGCGGTGGCGAGGCGGCGCGCGTGGTTCCACCGCGGTGCGCGGGCGGCCGGGATGCAGCCGACCTGCGAGGAGACGATCGACAGGCGCCGCGAGTGGAAGGCGCCGCCGAGTTCCAGCGTCTGGTGGCCGGCGCCGAGCCAGCTCGCCTCCACCACCCGCGCCTCGAGCCCCGCCGCGGCGACGGCGCGGCGGAGCCCGGCGTCCGAGCCGGAGGCGTTGATCGCAACGTCCATCTCCTGCGGCAGCTCGGCGGCCGGGGCGAAGCGGGCGCCGAGCGCCTCCACCACCACCGCCCGCCCCTCGTCGAGGTCGGTCACGGTGACCGCCGTGCCAGGCATCTGCGCGAGGAGGCGGGCGACGAGGAGCCCGACGACGCCGGCACCGACGACGAGCACACGGTCGCCGGCCGAGACGCCGGAATCCCACACGACGTTGAGCGCGGTTTCCATGTTGGCGGCCAGCGTCGCCCGGACCGGAGGAACGCTATCCGGCACCAGCGTCACGGCGCCCTGCGGCAGGAGCGCGCAAGACTGGTGCGGATGAAGCGCAAAGACGGTTCGCCCCGTATGTGCAGTCATCCCCGCGACGACGCGGCCGACGAGGGCGTAACCGTACTTCACGGGAAAATGAAAGGAACCGGCCTGATGCGGGCATCGCATGCGGTCCATCTCGCTGTCCGGCACACGGCCCTCGAAGACGAGGCGCTCCGTGCCGCGGCTGACGGCGGATGCGATCGCCTCCACGAGCACCTCGTCCGGCCCCGGTTCGGGAACGGCCTCCTCCGCCAGTGCGTAGCGCTGCCGCTCGACGCACCAGAGCGCCTGTGCGGTGCGGGACGGACTGGATCGCGTCACATCGTTCCCCATATTCGCGCGCGGTTCAGGTTCCGCGTGCCACAGCTCCTTCGCTATCCGTCCAGTCCTCCCGCATCAATCGCCACGCCCGAAGGGTGAGAATGCTCGACGCGCCCGTGACCACCGCCGCCGCCACACTGGATGCGCCGGCCATCGCCTCTCCCACCGTCGCGGCTCCGGTTCGCCCGCGCCGGCCGTTCGCCCGCCGGACGACGCTCGCCGCCCATGCCGCGCTGCAGCGCCGCCGGGCGATCGTCCTCACGCTCAACCTTGCCACCATCGGTGTGCTGTCGCTCCTGATGGCAATGACGCTGTTCTCGGGCGGTGTCTCGTGGCCGAAGGTCGGCATGTTCGTCACCTTCGTCCTGACGCTGCCGTGGCTCTCGATCGGCTTCTGGAATGGCATGATCGGCACCGCGCTCCTCCTGCGCGGCCCCGCGGCGGACGACCCGCTGGCGCTTCAGGACTATCCGCCGGCACCGCTCACCACGCGGACGGCGGTGGTGATGGCGATCCGCAACGAGGGCGCCGATCGCGCGATCGCCCGCCTCCGCGCGATCTTCGACGACATCGTCGGCTCGGGCCTTGCCCCGCACTTCGATGTTCACGTGCTCTCAGACACCAACGACCCCGCCATTGCGGTGGAGGAGGAGGCCCTTGTCGCCGCCTGGCGCGCCACCTCCGGCCACGCGGACCAGATCTTTTACCGCCGGCGGACGGACAACCGGGGCTACAAGGCCGGCAACCTGGAGGAGTTCGTCGAGCGCAACCTCGGCCGGTACGAGTTCTTCCTGCCGCTCGACGCCGACAGCTTCATGTCGGCCACCGCGATCGCGAAGCTTGCGCGCATCATGGAGCGCGACCGGCGGATCGGAATCCTGCAGACACTGGTGGTCGGCACGCCGGCGTCCTCGTTGTTCACCCGCGCGTTCCAGTTCGGCATGCGGCACGGGATGCGCGCCTACACCATGGGATCGGCCTGGTGGACGGGCGACTGCGGACCCTATTGGGGCCACAACGCCCTCATCCGCACCCGCGCCTTCCATGACCACTGCCGCCTTCCCGTCCTCCCTGGCGTCGGGCCGCTCGGCGGCCACATCATGAGCCACGACCAGGTCGAGGCGGTCCTCATGCGGCGCGGCGGCTACCATGTCCGCGTGCTGGTCGAGGAGGGGGAGAGCTGGGAGGAGAACCCGCCGACGCTGCCGGACTTCGTGAAACGTGAGCTCCGCTGGTGCCAGGGTAACTTCCAGTACTTCAAGCTGCTCGCCTGGCCGGGGCTGAAGCCCGTCAGCCGGCTGCAGCTGGTGCTCGCGATCCTCATGTACCTCGGCGCGCCGGCTTGGATGGCGTTCATCGGCTTCGGCATCGCGGCGCTGTTTGTGCCCTCCGAGGGCGGCTATCCGGCCGCGCTCGGGCTGCTCCTCTTCGTGGTCGTGATGTTCATGACGTTCGCGCCGAAGATCCTCGGCGTCGCCGGTGCCCTACTTAGCGGCCGGGAAGCGGCGCGTTATGGCGGGCGGCGGCAGCTCCTTGGCGGCGCGCTCCTGGAACTCGTCCACGGCATGTTCATCGCCCCTGTCGTCGCCTTCGCGGTGGCGGTGTTCGCGGCGGGGCTCCTCTTCAACCGCAAGATCGAGTGGCGGGCGCAGCCGCGCGACAGCCGAAGCGTCGGCTGGGACGAGGCGGTGCTGACATTTCTGCCGCAGACGCTGTTCGGCCTCGGCATGCTCGCCGTCTTCGCCCTGATGGCGCCGGGGGTGCTGCCGTGGGCGGCGCCCGTGATCCTCGCGCTCGGCCTGTCGATCCCGTTCGCGGTGCTCTCCGCCTCACCCGCCGGCGCACGGCTCTGCGCCCGGACACGGCTCTGCGACATCCCGGAGGAACGCGAGCCGCCACGCGTGCTCGCCGTCTTCCAGCGCGCGACAGCCGCCACCTGAGGCGGCGGCCGCCGGGTCAGTGGTGGCGGGGGCGACAGGGGGCGTATCCTCCCGCCCCACCATCAAGTCGGCAGGTCGTGGACCCTGCTTTCGTTCCAATTTCTGCGGTAGTCGATCGGTATTGCCGCTTCTGGCGAAGCGCATGGGCTCGCAGCTTGGCCGGCGGACACTGCACAGGATCGCGGACCGCACTTCGGGAAAGCGGGCGAGGCAGGCCATAGCGTCTGAGGCAAGCAATTGATTGGTGCTATGTCGTGCGAGGACTGGTGGAGGGGGTTGGATTCGAACCAACGTAGGCTGAGCCAGCGGATTTACAGTCCGCCCCCTTTAGCCACTCGGGCACCCCTCCGGCCGGGTCAGGGCGGCGTGATAGGGCCGGGCTCCGGCGCTGTCAACGCAAGGTCGGCGCGGCATGGCTTGGCGTGAGGGCCGGCCGTCCGCCATATGGGGGCGACCCACGGAACCGCCCATGCACGACGACGAACCCTACTGGCTCTACGGCCTCCACGCCGTCCGCGCGGCGCTCGGCAATCCGCGGCGGCGCGTCCGGCGCATCCTCGTCAGCCAGAACGCGCTGCGGCGGCTCGAGCCGATGCCACGGCCCGTCGAGCCGGAGGTGGCGGATGTGCGGGCGCTGTCGCGCCTCCTCGGCGGCGACGCGGTGCACCAGGGCGCGGCGATCTTCGTCGACCCGCTGCCGGGCAAACCCATCGAGGCGCTGCGGGAGGGGCGGATGGTGCTCTGCCTCGACCACGTGACCGACCCGCACAACGTCGGCGCGGTCCTGCGCTCGGCGGTGGCGTTCGGCGCCGACGGCGTGGTCGTCACGAGCCGCCACAGCGCGAGCGAGACCGGCGCGCTCGCGAAGGCCGCCTCCGGCGCGCTCGACCTCGTCGACATCGCCGTGGTCACCAACATGAGCCGTGCGGTGGAGGGATTGAGGGAGTACGGCTACCGCGTGGCGGCGCTCGACAGCGAGGCGCCGGTCGACCTCGAGGCGCTCACGCCGCACCCGAAATGGGCCTTCGTGCTCGGCGCGGAGGGGAAGGGCGTCCGACCCGGCGTGCGGGCAGCCTGCGACGTGGAAGCGCGGATCGAGGTGCCGGGGGCCCTCGCCTCGCTCAACGTCTCGAACGCGGCGGCGATCACCCTCTATGCGATGCGACGGCTCGTTGGCGGGTGAGGCTCAGCGGCACATGCGGACGCCGTCCGGCGTCACGATGGTCCCAGAGTTCGGATTGAAGCTCGGCCAGCGGTTGGTGCACCAGGCGACCCACGCCGGCGTCCACGGCTCCGGCCGGACGACGCGGAAGGCGGGGTTCATCGGGATGAGGCCGTTGACCGCGCCCGGAATCGGAGAGGTGTCGTACCAGAACCCCTTGCGCGGCGGCCGCTCCACCGTGACGGACCACGGCTCGTAGAGGCTGAAATAGGGCGGCTTGAAGTGCGCCGGGCGGCCGGATCGCCAGTCGAGGTCGGCCGCGGAGCCGGGCGCGGCTGACAGGACGACCAGCCCCGTCGCGAGGATGGCGCCGCAGAGGGCGGCGAGCGGCGGCAGCCGGAAGAACATCGTCGAACCTCCAAGGTCGGCCATCGACCCTACAGCACCGAACCTCGCCTGTCCGTTGCCGCGCGACCACACGCGGCTTTCGCGAGAGGTGCGGCGAGAGGTCGCGCCAACGCCGGGCGGCCATGCCAGCGGCGGCGCGCCCACCCGCCGCGAAGCTGTTAGGGACGGGCCGGCATTGGGAGGTACACCATGGACATGCGCGCGGATCTCGGGTCGGCGATGATCCTCTTCGATCTCGACGGCACGCTGGTCGACAGCGAGCCGCTCCACGAAGCGGCGCTCTTGCGCACGCTCGCCTTCTACGGTGTGCCGGACGGCGGCGACATCCACGACGAGGTGCTCGGACGCACGGTGGAGGAGGAGTACGCGATCGTTGCCCGGCGGTTCGGCATCACCGCTCCGTTCCGCGAGTGGATCGCCGCCAAGCACGGCTTCTATTTCGACCTCCTGCCGACGCTCCGCCCGCGCGAGGAGGCGCCAGCGATGTTCCGCCGGCTCGACGGCATGGGCGCCCGGGTGGCGGTCGTCTCCAATGCCGACCGCATGGTGATGCAGGCGAACCTTCGCGCCGCAGGGATCGAGCGGCACGGGCTCATCACCGTCAGCCGGACGGACGTGCGCGAGGGCAAGCCCTCGCCGGAAGGCTACCAGCGGGCCGCCTGGCTCCTCGGTGGTGGCGACGCCGTGGTGGTGGAGGATTCACCGACAGGCGCGAAGGCGGGGCTTGCCGCCGGCTTCCGGACGCTGTTCTGGCCGCAGCTGCCGCTGCCGACGCCGGAGGGCGCCGAGCGGATCGACAGCCTCGAGGCGCTGGAAGGTCGGCTTCTCGAACTCGTCGGCGCACCGATCGCGAGCCGCTGAGCCTCAGCGGAGCGCCGCGAGGTCGCAATCGGCGACGATGTCGCCGCCGTCGAGAAGCGCCAGCGCCACCGGCGGGCGCAGCGCGCCGTCGAGCGTCGCGATGGTGGGGAGGTTCACCCCGATCGGGCCGGAACCGATGAGGAGCGGGCCGATCAGGAGGCACAGCCGGTCGACGAGCCGCGCCGTCAGGAAGCGGCTCACCGTCTGCGCGCCGCCCTCGACGAGGACGCGCGTCAGCCCGCGCGCGGCGAGTGTCTCCAGCATCCACTCGGGCGAGGCGTCGTCACCCGGTGGCGGAACGGCCTCGAGCCCCGGCGGGTCGGTCGGCAGCGGCGGGCCGAAGACGATCCGTGGCGGGCCCGGCCGGAACATCCTGAGCGCCGAGCCGGCGCGGCGGGTGCGGTCGACGAGGATGCGGGCCGGGTCGCGCCCCGCGCAATGGCGGACGGTGAGCTGCGGGTCGTCGGCGACGGCGGTGCTCGAGCCGACGAGGACCGCGTCGACCCGTGCGCGCAGTTCGTGGAGAACGCGGATGGCCTCCGGGCCGTTGACGAAGTGCGAATGGCCGCTCGACGTCGCGATCCGCCCGTCGAGCGACTGGCCGAGTTGCGCCACGACGAGCGGCCGCCCGACGCGGCGGGCCTCGTCGAGCGCGGCCATCACAGGCAATTGACCCGCGGTCTCGATCCGCAACACGTCCTGCCTCCGTTCGGGACATGCGGCTATGCCCGGCGCAGCGATCAGGTACAAGATGGCGCCACTACCGCGTCCGCCGCCGGCGCGGACAGGGCGTCGCAGGGGGGCGACCGGCGCATCCGCGCGGCGACAGGTAACGTACGTGGGTCGGCAAGCGACAGAGCGTCCCATCATCCGGACGGGACGAAGCGAATGACATGGCCCATATAGGCCTGACCAACAGCTCTGCGGTTTCGCCACGGAGCAAGAAAAGGAAGCGCCGCTCGTCGGCCGAGGAAATCGTATGGACCTGAAGAAAGCCTTCAACGACCAGGGTCTGACGCTGATCGCCGTGACGCCCGTGGAGATCCAGGGGCGGATCTGGTTGTGCGTCGGGTTCGAGGAGGTGGATCACGGGCTTGGCGACTACCCGCACCTCGCCTTCGTCTACGCCGACCGGCAGTGGCTGATTGAGGACGACCTGCACCGCGCCGTGCAGGGCGAACTCTCCGGCGCTGGCGACGTGATGGTGCGCATCCATTCCGAATGCATCCTCGGCGACGCGTTCGGCTCCTCCATGTGCGACTGCGGCGAGCAGATGCGCCGCGGCATGGAGGAGATGGAGATGAACGGCCGCGGCATCTTCGTCTACCTCCGCCAGGAGGGCCGCGGCATCGGCCTGCGCAACAAGCTCGACGCGCTGGCGCTGCAGTACGGCTACCGTGACGGCCACAAGGGCCCGCGGCGCTACACCTCCGACGAGGCGAACATCGCGATCGGGTTCGACGTGGACGAGCGGAGCTACGGTGTCGCCGCGGCGGTCCTGAAGGCGCTCGCGGTGCGGTCGGTGCAGCTCATCACCGGCAATCCGAAGAAGATCGGCGATCTCGAGGCGGCAGGCATCCGCGTGAACTCGGCCATGGACGTCTGCCCGGAGAACCTGTCCGCGCGCGCCAAGGAGGAGCTCAGGGAGAAGATCTCCCGCGGCTACGTCTACGGTCGAGCCGATGCGCTGGTGGACGGCTCGGCCTAAGGCGTGGCGGGCGGGGCTGACCCCGCCCGTAGGACGTCAGCTCAGGCGCTGACGCCGGTCCCGATCGGGCAGCTCACACCCGTCCCGCCGAGGCCGCAATAGCCGTTCGGCACCTTGTGCAGGTACTGCTGGTGCTCGGCCTCCGCATAGAAGAACGGCGCCTCGCCGTGGATGGTCGTGGTGATCGGACCATAGCCAGCGGCCTTCAGCTTCGTTTCGAATGCCGCCTTGACCTGCTCGGCGGTCGCACGGCGCGCCTCGTCGTCGACGAAGATTGCGGAGCGGTACTGGGTGCCGACGTCGTTCCCCTGTCGCATGCCCTGCGTCGGGTCGTGGCCCTCGAAGAAGATCCGCACGAGCTCTTCGAAGCTGACGACGGCCGGGTCGTAGACGACGAGGACGCCCTCGGTGTGGCCCGTCCTGCCGCTGCAGACCTCGCGGTAGGTCGGGTTCTCGGTCTCGCCGCCGATGTAGCCGACCGCCGTCACGCGTACGCCGGGAGTCGTCCAGAAGAGCCGTTCGGCGCCCCAGAAGCATCCCATGGCGAACACCGCCGTCTCGAGCGGCGCCGGCCACGGGCCTTTCAGCGACTCGCCGTTCACGGCATGGCGGGTGGCTGTCGGGATCGGCTCGGCGCGGCCGGGCAGCGCCTCCTCCCGGGTGGGCAGCGTCATCGGCTTCGCAAAGCGGGCGAAGAGGTTCATCTCGGTCCCTCCTGTCATCGTGGTCTGTAGATGAGTTGCGCGACGAGCAGGAACAACGTGGCAAGGATGAGCAGCGCCAGGAATGACGGAAGGTTGAGGAAGAAGTCGATCGCCGGCCGCGCGGCTTCGACGGCATCGCGCGCCAACGCCGCCCTGTCCTGCGCGGTCCCGAGCGCCCCCTCGGCGGGCGCCGCTCCTGGCGATCCGTCGACCGGCGTGGCGATCGCGCCTGTGGCGGGGCCAGCGGCCGGAACCGGCGGCGGACGCAGGCCGAACACGTCCGGCGAGACGATGGCGGCCGTCTCGCCCAGCGAGGTCAGCACCATCTCGCCGCGCTGCACGGAGAGATAGAGGTCCCAGAAGCCGGCCGCGAAGCCCGCGACGACGAGGAGCGTCCCGAGGAGGCGGAACGGCAGGCTGACGAGCCAGAGGAGCGAGCGCATAGGGTATCCCTTCTCGTGCGTTGCGGGACGGCTGCGAGCCGCCGCCCCGGAGTGCGCGCCCCCCTCTTAACGCGGCCGCCCCGCTCTGCTAAGCGGATGCCTCGCACGGGGGGGTGGCCGAGTGGTTGAAGGCGCACGCCTGGAACGCGTGTAGGCGGGAAACCGTCTCGGGGGTTCGAATCCCCCTCCCTCCGCCACTTGCCCTCGCGAAAAGGTTCTCCCCATCTGGCTGGGGCCGGATTTTTCCGCTGTTTTCGAGGGTTATGCGGGAGGGGCTGAGCACCGGCACCGGCGCCAGATGGCCCGTAAGTGGTCTCTCAGCGCCGGTCTTCTCCGGACCTCATGACTGGGCCGCTTCAGTGAATTTCTCGCAAGTCATTGACGACGAGAGGATGATTGCCTCGACGCTTCGTCCTTCGACGCCAGTGGCGACTGCTCTTGTGGAACGGAGACCGAACACCTGCGACGGTCCTCCCCCGCTGGTCGAGAATGGGGCCGCTCGTCAGTGCGCCCGCGACGACGTCGGAGGTGTGCCTTCAGCCAACCGAGCCCGGCCCGAGCGGCCTGCTCCCGAGAAGCCCTACGCTCAGGATGCTGGCTTATCTCACCTCTTCCGTGACAGGCAGTGAGGGGCGGGTGCGCCTTATCGGAAGTGGCCGGTTTTAGGAGCTACCCTGCTCCCGCTGGAGCCCCCATTTGTGGCCCTCCGTTGTCGGTCGCTGCGCTGCCACACTCTGCCTCCGCTCCTCCTCTCGGAGCGTTCGCCGGAACAAAGGCCACCACTGACGCAGCGGGTGACGTTCCAACGAATCTCGTGTAGATTGAGGAGATTGCAACATTAGATTGGACTCAGGGATCACTTGAAGGTCTACGCTGTATCTATCGAAAACTTCCGTGGCATAAGTTCTACCAGACTGGTGTTTCCTGACCATGCTGTCCTCATCGGCGACAACAATACGGGAAAATCCTCTGTTCTGGAAGCGATTGATCTTGCGCTCGGGCCTGATCGACTTAGCCGCCGCCCTCCGGTTGATGAGCATGATTTTTTCGAGGGCAGGTATCTTCCCGTGGCCGCTTCCTCCACCGAGGAGGGCTCCGCGCCCGACGAGGCTGAAGAAGCGCCTATCACCGAAGCCCCGAAAATCACCGTCGAAGTCACCATCGTCGGCCTGTCGGAAGAGCAGGAGGCCAGGTTCGGCGGCAATATCGAGTGGCTCAATGTCGAAACCGGCGCTTTATTCACCGAGGCGAACCCGGCGGGTGTCGATGCCGCGAACATCAAGGCGGCACTGCGCGTCACCTTCATCGGCGCCTACGACTCCGATGAGGACGATTTTGTCGGCAACACAATTTATTCGCGCAGCCTGACAGAGGAAGAAAAGCCTGAGCCATTCTCCAAGAAGGATAAACAGCATTGCGGCTTCCTGTTCCTCCGCTCCGTGCGGACCGGTTCGCGCGCGCTGAGCCTGGAGCATGGCAGCCTGCTCGATATCATCCTGCGGCTGAAGGAAATTCGACCGCAGATGTGGGAAGGCACGATCGGGACGCTCACCGCCTTCGACGTGGCAAGCGACCCCGCTATCGGGATTTCCGGCGTGCTCGACAGCATCGACAAATCGCTGAAGAAATATGTGCCACGCGAATGGGGTGTGAAGCCGCACCTGAAGGTGTCGAACCTCACGCGTGAGCATCTGCGCAAGATCGTAACTGCCTTCATAGCCACCGGCGATGGTGAACACGCAGCGCCCTTTTTTCGCCAAGGCACGGGCACAATCAACATGTTGGTACTGGCGATGCTGTCGCAGGTCGCCGAGGACAAACAGAACGTCATATTCGCGATGGAGGAGGTCGAAACCGCAATCCCGCCCTATGCCCAGAAGCGGATCGTGCATGAGCTGCGCAAGCTGGCCGCGCAGTCAATCGTTACATCCCATTCGCCCTACGTCCTCGAGGAGTTCAAGCTCAATGAGACCGTGATCCTGTCGCGGGCCAATGATGGTGTGCTCAGTCAAGCTCAGATAGCGTTGCCCGAAACCGTAAAGCACAAGCGCTATCGGCAAGAGTTTCGGACCCGCTTCTGCGAAGGCCTCCTGTCCCGCCGCGTGCTGATCGCTGAAGGCGCCACCGAGGCCAGCGCCTTTCCGGTGGCTGCGCGCCGGCTGTCGGAACTACCCCGCCACCTATGCCTCGCTTGAGGCGCTCGGCATCTGCACCATCGATGCAGGCACCGAGTCCCAGATCGCCGATCTTGCCGGGCTCTATAAGAGTCTCGGAAAGCGCACGTTCGCGTTTTGCGACAAGCAGACCGATCCGGCGAAGGCGGCGATCGAATCCCAAGTCGAGCAGCTGTTCATGCACGAGGAGAAGGGGATCGAAGACCTGATCCTCAAGAACACGACGAAGGAAGCGCTTGAGCGATTCTCAGACGCACTCGACTGGCCGCCGCATATCCTCTTTAAATATCCCGATCCGAAAGTCAAGTTAATCGCAGCGCTGAAAGATTACTTCAGCTGGGCAAAGGGCAATTGGGGCATCGCCGATTTCCTTGGCCAGTGCTCCGAGGCCGAAATTCCGTCCTGGATTCGCGATGCGTGCGTAACCCTGACGGCAATCTGTGATCCGTTGCACGCGGCCGCTGCGCCGCCTGTACCGCCAGCGCCTCCGCCCAGCAACGGTGCGGAAGCCGCCGCGCCCGCCACTTAACTGACGCGATGGTCGATCTGACGCCCGCGCAGAAGGATGTCCTGACCGCCGAGGGGCACCAGCTCGTGGTGGGCGGTCCCGGCTCGGGCAAGACGACTGTGTCGATCCTGAAGGCCGCAAAGATCGCACGCGAGAAGCTGAGGCCGGAGCAGCGCATCCTTTTTCTTAGCTTCGCACGCGCGACGGTCTCGCGCGTGTTCGAAGCAATCGATGAAGAGCAGTCGGTTACCAAAGAAGAAAGGAAGCGGATCGAGGTCGATACATATCACTCCTTCTTCTGGCGCATGTTAAAAGCGCACGGCTATCTGGTCGGGTTCCCGCGGCGGATGACGATCCTGACGCCGCCGAACGAGGCGATCGCGCTCTCGGCGATCCGCAGCGGTTTCAAGGCGCCGTCTAAGCTGTCGGATGAGGAGAAGGCGCAGAAGGCCGCGCTGGAAGTCGCCGAGCGCATGCGGTTGGCGACGAAGGAGGGCAAGGTCTGTTTCGATCTGTTCGCGGAGCGGGTAGCCGTCTTGTTGCATGGCTCGGCCAAGGTCCGCGCGCTTGTGTCAACCATGTACCCGTTCATCGTCCTTGACGAATTCCAGGACACGAGCACCGATCAATGGCGCGCAGTCGAGGCAATCGGGAAGAGCAGCACGCTTATCGCGCTGGCCGACCCTGAGCAGCGGATCTTCGATTTTATCGGCGCCGATCCCGAGCGACTCAACCACTTCAAGGAGGCATTCAAACCCTCCGAGCATGACCTGGCCGGGGATAATCACCGGAGCAAGGGCACCGACATCGCGTTATTTGGCAATCATCTCCTCACCGGCAAGTTTCGCGACGAGCCCTATCACGGCATCGAACTTCGAGGGTTCGCTTCGCACCCTAACCAAGCCTATGCATCGCTCGTCGCGCAGGTCCTGCAGGCGCGTCAACGGCTTATCTCGCTCGGTCGCCGTGATTGGTCGCTCGCTATCTTGGTTCCGACGAAGCGCATGACGCGTCAGGTGTCGGACAATCTTCGCGCGCCGTTTGGTAACGTGCCGCCGATCACGCATACGGCGGCAGTGGATATGGAAGGCCCGATTCTTGCCGCCGAGGTGATCGCCTTCCTGCTGGAACAGCGAAGTCATAACGGCTGTTTCGACGACTTCGTCGACGTGCTCTGCAGCTTCTTCTATGGACGCGGCGGGCCGGCGCCGACGAAGGGCCATTTGGCCGACGCTGCGCGCTTCAGGTCGGCGCTACAAAAGTGGAATGGATGCCTCACCAAAGGCAAGGCGCCGCCGGGTAATAGTGTCCTCCAAGCCACATTTGCGGTCCACCAAGCCTCGGCGGCCATCACTTTCACCGGGCAGCCCGATGCTGATTGGACCGCGGTTCGAACCGTCCTTGAGGCCGGCGCCTGCACACGGCTCGCTGAGGTGGCGCAGGAAGCCCGCAATGTCCGCCTGCTCGAACGCGGCACGCAGCTGCGTCAAAGCCTTTCACAGGATTGGCGCGACAACGGTGGCTACAAGAACGCGCTCGCCATTACACGGCAGGCGTTTGTCCAAGAGCATTTCGCGGCGACGCACAAGCCCGAGTCCGGAATCGTGGTGATGAACATGCACAAGGCTAAAGGTAAGCAGTTCGACGAAGTCATCATCTTCGAAGGCTGGCCTATGCGAGTGAAGGGGGAGATCGTGGGAAACCCGGATCGTATTGTCGGCGGCAATGTGAATTCAGGTACGATGACACAGGCCCGCCAGAATTTGCGGGTCAGCGTGACCCGCGCAAAGATCCGAACGACTATCATGTCGCCCGTAGACGACGTTTGCGTTCTGCTAATCCCCGTCGACTAATGCTGAGCTGCGCGCCCTCTGTGCATGCCTAAGATATGGCAGGTTTGGTGTGCCTACTTTGTCTCGCCAACGTACGTCCTCGCGGGAGAAGAATGCGCATGGCTGATGCGGCAGCAAATGGCAGTCAGTGGACAATCGCTATAATTAACCCCAGAGTGAAATATTGCGATTGCGTTCGTGGGCCGTGGGGCAGGCAGGGCGCTGGCGGATCTTGGTTGCCCTTCAAATCGGCGATTTAGTTTGGAGCTGTGGAAAGAGGAGCATGGCGGCGATTTCCGAGTGGGCTAGCGTTCGGGACGCATCGAGAGCCGCGCGATTCCTCGACGGCCACTTTAGCGATTGCTGCGGAAGTGACTTGTGCGTCGGCGAGAATGCGGCGCCGTCTGGCCCAAGAGCAGCCCCTTCAGCAGCGCCGGTGTCTCGGCGCGGGTCCGCGCGGCACGCTTCCTCGGGCTCTCCTGCAGGACCGCGTGGACGCGGTCCCAGATCTCGCGATCCGTCCGCAGGCCGTCGCGGCCGATCACCCGGACGGCCTTGGCGTAGTGCCATTCCAAAGAACTGCGATAGTCATACGAGCAAGCTGCACGTCAGGAAGGTGCTGATCATACGTCCAGCCCCTTCCACAACTCGATACCGGCCTCGGCGAGGCGATCTCGCGTGATGCGCGAGCGGTTTAGCCGGTTTAGCGCTGCGGTTTCCTCGCGGGTCAGAAGGACGAGCCGGTAGTTCTCATCTATAAAGCGCACGATGTCATCATCACTGCTGCCGTGCTCGATGAGGTCGATTATTTGCAGCGCAAAGGCGCGCTGAGGCATCCCCGCCTGCGCTCGCGAGGGCGATGCCGTAGCGGCAGCCCGGCCGAGGAGCCGCTGCGCCACCGGCGAGACGTAGGAAATTGTCCCAGCCTTGGGGTCCGCCTCGTCCTCGCCAACGATGCGATACGTCTGCACGCGGCCGTCGTCGCGGCGGAACGTGACGGTGCCGCCGAACGCCACAGTGTCGGCCGACGCTGGCGCGTCCACCACCTGCACGGTGCGGACGCGCTCGGCGAGATAGCGCAGGTCGCCAGCGGGACCGCCTGCTGCCGGCGCCGTTCGTTGATGTCCTCGATGCCCGCCGCTGCGTCGACGAAGTCGCGCGCTTCGGCGAGCAGGCGCTCCAGGGCCACCAGCCCCTGCCCGGTCACGAGGTTCGGATGAGGCGAGATCGGCCGGTCGGGCAGCACCGTCTCCGAGGCGGTATCGGCGCTGTCCTCCTTCTTGAACGCTACGCTCACGAGTGTCTCCTTAGGTGGGCCATCATGAGACTATCCAGGCGCCAAAGCGACGAGGCGGCGGTTCGACGGTTAACATGGCGAAGTGCCGCCGCTCGCATAGACCGCCGCATCAGCTATCGCCGCCGAAGTGGACCGCCTGCTCTCGCCACTCCACCGGGAACGGCTCGAGTACCTTCGCAAGCTTCACTTCCAGACCCTGCCTCCCGTCCAGAACCGCCTCCACAATGTTCGGCCCGAGCAGTGTCATACGCAGAAGGCGGGTCATGTACGACGCCGCAATCCCCTCGCGCTCTGCCAGCTCAGCGATGGTGGCGAACTCGCCCTCTTCGAGCATCCGCCGCCACCGGAAAGCACGGGCCAGCGCCTTGACCAGCGTGCTGTCTGACCCGCGTTGCTTCATGGCGCCCTCGGGGAGCCGCATCTCCTTCCGCCCGCCACGCTTCACGATGCGGAACGGGACGTGGAGCGTCAGAGTGTCGGGGACCGGCGTAGCGCGGCTCATGCGGCCGCTCGTATTTCGCCGGCCGCCAGCTCGCGCGGGAGGCCGCCGAGGCCGTCCACCCGCAGTCGCACGTCGAGGCCGTCCAAGCTGATGTCCACGCGCTCGACCAGCAGCCCCACGATCCGGGCATGCTCCGCGGGGAAGAGCTCGTCCCACAGCGGGTCGAGCGCCAGGAGCGCCTCCCGCACTTCAACCTCGCTCACGCCGTCGTCCTTCGCGCGCGCAGCCCTCCACGTTCCGGCCACGATCTCCGGCTGGCGGAACACGGCGCGGAGCTGGCCAATGACGGCGGCCTCGATCTCGCCTGCGGGCACGCGGCCCACCGGGCACGATCCGGCGCCATGCTTCAGCACCAATTGCGAGACGTAGTAGCGGTAGAGCCTTTCGCCCTTACGCGTGTGCGTCGGCGAGAAGGCAGCGCCGTCGGGCCCGAACAGCAGCCCCTTCAGCAGCGCGGGCGTCTCGGCCCGGGTGCGCGCGGCCCGCTTGCGCGGGCTCTCCTGGAGGATGGCGTGCACCCGGTCCCATGTCTCGCGGTTGATGATGGCCTCGTGCTCGCCGGGGTAGCTTTCGCCCTTGTGCACCGCCTCGCCGAGGTAGGCGCGGTTGTTCAGCATCCGGTAGAGGTACTTCTTGTCCACGGCGTTGCCGCCCGGCGTGCGGATGCCGCGCTCGCCGACCTCCCGCGCCAGCAGGGTGCCCGAGCCGATCTCGAGGAAGCGGGCGAAGATCCAGCGGACGTGCTCGGCGCGTTCGGCGTCCAACACGAGCCTGCGGTTCTCGACCCGGTAGCCGTAGGGCGGGTTGCCGCCCATCCACATGCCCTTCTTGCGGCTCGCGGCGAACTTGTCCCGGATGCGCTCGGCCGTGACCTCCCGCTCGAACTGGGCGAACGAGAGCAGGATGTTCAGGGTGAGCCGGCCCAGGGAGGTGGTCGTGCTGAACGACTGCGTCACGGAGACGAAGGTGACGCCGTTCCGGTCGAACACCTCCACGAGCTTGGCGAAGTCCGCGAGCGAGCGGCTCAGGCGATCGATCTTATAGACGATGACCACATCGACGAGGCCGTCCTCGATGTCGGAGAGGAGCCGCTGCAGCGACGGCCGCTCCAGCGTGCCGCCGGAGATCCCGCCGTCGTCGTAGCGGTCGCGGACCAGCACCCAGCCCTCGGAGCGCTGGCTGGCGATGTAGGCCTCGCAGGCATCGCGCTGGGCGTGGAGGGAATTGAACTCCTGCTCCAGCCCCTCCTCAGAGGACTTGCGCGTGTAGACGGCGCAGCGGAGCTTGCGGACGATTGGCTTCGTCACGCATCCCTCCGGTGGTTCTTGAGTCCGAAGAACACCCAGCCATTCCAGCGTGTGCCGGTGATCTGGCGGGCGACGGCGGACAGCGACTTGGACGGCCGGCCCTGCCACTCGAAGCCGTCGGCGGTGACCGTCACGACGTGCTCGACGCCCTGCCACTCGCGGATTAGCCGTGTGCCGGTGATCGGACGACCGTTGTGGTCCGCGCGCCGCTTCCGCTTCGCCATATCGCCCCCGTCGAGCTCCTCGCCCAGCCGTTCGAGCCGTCGGATGGTCTCAGGCTTCAGCCCGCCGTAGGCGAGCTCCTGAATGCGGTAGGCGAGACGGCTCTCGAGGTAGCGGCGGTTGAACGCCGGTGGCTCGGTATCGAAGAGGTCGCGCCATTGCTGTTTCAGCTCGGGCGTCGGCGTGGTCTTCAGCGCCGCGAGGCGGGCGGGGATCGGATCGTGGGCGTTCATGCGGAACTCCGGCAGAGCGGGTTTGCACCACCGCTCCGGTCGGGCGAGAAGTGAAGTCCGTTCACTCCGGTCTCCGCTGAGTCCTGCGCGTCGCGCATGCGGAGCCGGATGATGCCTCGGGCGAGGATCGCGCAGAGCTCACTGCGCCGTTCCTTCGCGGTCATCAGGTTCGGGTTCAGCGGATTCATGCGCTGCCTCCCGAAGGTTGCGCTCGCTGCAGGCTCGCATCCGAGAGCGGCGGATGGATGCCGAACTGCGCGAGGCCGGTGACCGCCTCTGCCTCACGTTCGGCGTTCCACTCGGGCCAGCACATCGGGTGGAGCCAGTCGCGTGCCGTTCGCGTCGTCCCGAGCGGCACCACCATCGCTCCGTCTCGCGCTTCGGAACCACACGCGGCGCAACGATCGGATTGCACTTGGACCGGGTGCTGCCTCAGCCACTCGACGACACAGCAGCGGTATGCTTGAGCTTCAGCCTCGTCCCGCGTCGCACGACCGTCGAACTCCACGATGCCGGCGCGCTCGTCGAAGAACGCCTGCCAGTCCTCTGGCGTCCATGCGGGCGCGCCGCCCGTGAGCAGCGCGATGAGGTCCATCTTATGTCGGCGGAGAAGATCGAGGACGTCGGCCGACGGCTCAACGGGCGCTTCCAGCACGAGATTGTCGCCGTCAACGTCGATCCGAATGCCGGCGTCACGGGCGAGCGCGATTACGGAGGTGGGGCTCATACCGTCCCCCTCCAGAAGCCGCATGCTGCCGCCGGGAGCGGATGCTCGTTCCGCAAATTTGCGTCCGCAGCGTCCGCAGCGTCCGCAGCGGCAGTTTCTGCGGCCGTTGTGCGGACGCTGCCGCTTGCCGGATCAAGTTTTGCGTCCGCCCTCGTGTTTTGCGTCCGCAGGCCCGCCGCTTGAATTGGCCCGGATACCTTGGGCGTCGTCGCGGCTGCGGACGCTGCGGACGCTGCGGACGCTGCGGACGCAGAATTGCGGACATCGGTCTCGTCGCGGGCCGAGGACTGGATCGGCTCGATCCGGAGGAGGCGCCTCCGGCTGCGGCCTTCGCGATGGTCGAAGGAGACCTCGATACCGGCTTTGCGGAGGAAGGTCGCCGTGCGGCGAAGACGGCCAGAGAGACCACGGGCGTCCTTTGGCCAGGTGTTGGCCCGCGACGTTCGATCGCCAACCAGCGTCGACAGCGCCTCGAGTAAGGCTGCGGCCGTTCCGGTCCACGTCGTCTGGCGAGACAACAACTCGCGGACCGCGGACGCCACCGGATCGGCCTCAAGGACATCCTCGATCGCAGCGTCACGGTTGCCACCGTAAGCGTTCCAGAAGGTGCCCGCTGGCCACAGCCGCGTCTCGCAGGCGGTCGCCCACAGCGCGAAGTCGGCCATTCGGGGCAGTCGCGGCAACGTCGTGTCCGGAAGGCGTCGCAGGCCCTCCGACACCGCGTCGAGCAGCACCCCGAGGAGCTGAGGGCGCTGCTGTTCGAACGCGGCCCAGAGCTCGGCTTCGGGGCGCCGGCAGTCCTCAGGGATCGGTTCAAGGGTCAGGAAGATTGCCCTGTCTGCAAGGTCAGGGCGAGTAACCATGTCCTCGATCCCATTCAGGATCACCGGCCGGGCGGCGTCGAACAGCACCTCGTCCTGATCGGTGTGGAGCTGGCGGGTGGCGAAGCCGCCGCCGGTCGCGAGCCGGCACAGCGTGTCGGAGGTCCAGTGCGGGAGTTCCCGACACGTTGTCGAACGCGAGGATGTGGGCGTTGCCGGCGGCGATGAAGAGATCGCGGTCCTCCCGCGGCAGCGCCCGTAGGGGCGCCTTGTTGGGGTCTGCGAGTTTGCGAAGGATGGCCGAGAAGGTGGACTTGGCCGAGCCCTGCTCGCCGGAGAGCGCGAGGATCGGATACGGCCCCCGATCCCGCAGCACGGCCAAGATCCAGGCCACGACCAGCACGAACTCCGCGTCCGAGCCGACATTCAGAAAGGTTCGCAACACATCCATCGAGCCGCCCGAAACAGGCGCGAGGATGGGCTGCATGCCGGCCGAACGGCGAAACCGGACGGGCGGTTGATCCACAATCCTCCAGCCTTGACTGTCGATCTCGACCGCCCGCCAGGCCTCGTCGACAAGGTCGAGGTAGAGGCGATCCTCTTCGCCGCCGACCCGCACGAAGACGGTGCGCTCCGGTCCGTCGTAGTGTGCCTTGGCGTCACGGACGTTCAGGGCGGCCTGAAAGGCTTCGGAGCCGGCCGCGCCGCCGGTCTCCTGGTAAAGGCGGCGCGATAGCGAGCGTCTGAAGCCTTTGCTCCGGACGGGCCAGGTCTCGCGATGGCCGGCGACGTCGATATCGGCATAGGCGGTGCCGTCGGCAGAGTGGAACAGCTCGGCCTCGCCTGCGATGCGGATGAGCAGCTCGGCCTGAGACGGCTGTCCCTCGTCGCCGCAACCGGCAGCAAGCCGACGGTCGAGTTCCCTCACGCGGACGCCGGTCCGCTTCAACTGCGCCCGTAAAGCCTCGAACGCGGGGCGGTCCTCCTGCCTCAGCTGCCGCAATCGGGTGACCACCTCCGGCGCGAAGGGCGCTCCGAGATCGGTAGCGGTCCTCTCGACGAGGCTCTCAATTGGATCGACGATCCGCTCCGCGCCGTCGATTGCATCGAGGATTGCGTCCTGTACCGGATCGCTTTCGATCGTCATCGGGCGCCCTCCCGACGGAGGAGCATGTCGTTGAAGTCCATCCCGCGCGGCGGACGTGCGATGCGTACGCGACGACCTTCCTTCCTCCACCTTGTCGCGGCATGCCGCGCCGCACCCTCGCCGGCATCGTCGCCATCGGCGAGGACGATCACGTCCGTCACGAGTTCGGGTAGATCGAGTGTTCGCAGCCCCGACGTGGAGAGTGCAGCCCACGCAGGCCTCCCGGTCGCCTGCATGGCCGAGAGGCAGGTTTCGATACCTTCGCCCACCAGCAGTACGTCACCGGCTTTGGCGAGGCGAACGGCGCCGCCGCGGCACGAGCCGAGCATCATCTTATTCGGCTCGACAGGCGCCTTGGCCGACCCGTCCTGTGCGAGGAAGGTGCGGTGGATGCCGAGCGGCTCGCCGTCTGTGCCGCGCCTGACGAGCGCAACCATGCCGGGCCATGAGGTGCCGGTCGGGTGCACGAGATGAGGATGAAACCGCAGCGCCGTCGGCGGTGGAAGCGTCAGGCCGCGCGACCCGAGGTAGGTCTCGACGGGCGAGTCCGCCGCCAACCGCGTCTCGCTCCAAAGCCGTTGCGCATGCTCGCGTTTGGCATTCGGGGCAGTCCGGGGCTCAACGCTGTCGAGGTTCGGAGACCTGCCGCTCATCGTGCTGCGGCCGCCGCGCGCCTGCAGACCCAGCGCGTGACGGACATGATCCCGACACGTGATAATGTCGTCGCCTGCGAATGGATACACGAGAAAGCCCTCCGGTGCCGCCGGGTCGAAGCGGACCGACAGGCTGCGGTCGCGCCGGCTGTGTCCCGGCGCCGGGCAGAGGACGCTGTCCCTCCCGCTGACCTCCCCGTCGAGCACGCGGGCGACCTCCGTGAGACGCGTACGCATCGTCATGGCTCGCTCCGCTCGATGCCGAGGCGATCGAGCGCCCAAGCGTCGAGGTCAGCGACTTCGTAGATCGGCGTGCGGCCCGCCTTGCGGAATCGCGGCCCACCGCCGGTAACGGCAAGCTTCGCGAGCCACTGCGGTGAGCATGGGAAGCCGTAGGTGTTGGCGACGTACTCGGAAGCGAGGGCGCGGCGCAGGAAACGCGGCGTTCGCTTCGCTTCGGGATCGGCAATGGCGCCGGACATGACCTTCTCCGTCCTGCCAACCGCAGTCATTGCGGTCGACCTGAGGCGAATGTCGTTCAGTTCTCAGGCCCGAAAAAGTGACCCGAAATTGGGCCCAGTAGATCATTTCGGGCGGGGTTTCAGGCTCCGATAGACCGCGCCAAGATTATTCCGGATCGTCTTTGCCGTCGCTTTTGCGGCTTTCGGATGTGTGCGTTTCAGCCAGACTGCGAGGAATTCGGACTCTCCTGCGAATGTTTCAATCAATTCTCCGCGCGCCGCACGCGCGCGCATCTCCGGTTCGACTAGGTGCATCGAAGATCGGCGACCAGCAGCTCCAGTCGAGTAGGTGATCATTGCGGCGCCATCGCCAGCACTGTCGAGTGGCCAGAGATCCGCGACCTGCTCCTTTCTCACCATCAGCCGGGACCACCGCGGGCCATCAGCGTCGCGGAGACTGTCATTAACGCCGTCGCGCCAAGCCTGCTCGTCCACAAATAGCGCTGAGAAGAGCACGAGATCAGAGCCGAGATCGAGCGCAGCTGCAGCCTGGTTCTCGAACGGAAGAACGACGGGACAATCCGCAACGTGGATGCCGTCGATCTGCTCGCGGGTGCCGCCTCGCGTTCCATAGAGATCAAGCTCATCGGCCGCGATATGCTCGAGAAGGTCGGAGTAGGCTGCCCGCCAACGATCGCGGTCCGATCCGACGTCCACGGTCCCGCCGCGCGTGGCCACCCAATGCGCGGCGCACGAGAATGGGATGAGGCCTTTGCCGTCGAGCGGTACGAGCGCGGGAGGGCGGTCGAGGCGTTCCGGAAGGCGCGGCCACAGCGACATCACGATCGCGGAATCGAAGAGGACGTCGTAGTAGCGGACGGCTCGCAGTGGCCATGAAAGTCTGCACCGCAGGATGTCCTTCTCTCCATCGACATCCGGCACGAGATCATCCCAGTGTTCGACGGGGATCGTCTGGCGTGGCGTCCCCTGTCCGTCTGTTGCGGAGGCGTACAGGGCTCCGCGGCGGAGCTTCCGCCACAGATCCTCCCGCGCGGCACGCACAGTCATGTGGGGCTGCGGCTCGGACGGGTAATGCGGGCCAATGGCTTCGATGACCATCAGTTGATTCAGGCCCGCTGGTTCCAGCTGCTCCAGAACGTGCCGGCACTCGATTGGGCCGTCGGGGCCGACCCGGAACTCCCGATAAAACCAGTACCAGTAGGCGTCCGTGTATTCGCTCCAGCTCTCGCAGACCTTGTCTTTCGAGCGCCAGGCGATCCAGGCGACCGTCATCCCCAACGTCCAGCGATCCCGTTTTGCCGGGTCGAGGCTGTGGGCCGGAGGCTTGGAAGCGAGTTCGCCGAGGCCGAGCCGGGTAGCCTCCGCCTCGGCGTCGGCAACAGTGATTTCGCTCTCATACACCCGGCTAATCAGTTCCTGCCGCCGGCGAAAGCGGCGTTCCTCATCCTCGTCACGTGAACTCATCGTTGTTCCCGCTGCTGCGTGCGGAGCACTTCCTTACGCAGCGAATATCGGACGGGAACTCGGGATCGGACCAGAGGAAGCGGGGGTAAGTCCCGCCCGGTGCACAGGCGACACCCTCAAAATCCACGGGTCCGACGAACGTATCGCCACACTCCTGGGCCGGCGGCACGGGCGGGTGTCACACGGTGGGTCAGAAGCCCGGTTCAAGCGGGACCAAGCACCGATCAGCCGTGTTCTCCGCCGTTCCTTTGACTGAGGCTGGAATGTCCCTTCGCGATGAATGCGTCCCGGTCGCCGGTCAGCATCCAGGCGAGCTCGTCGATGTTGGAGATCATCTGGTCTGCGGCAGCGCGGGGCAAGGAGCGCGGCGGAGATCCTGCGCGGAGGTCGATCATGGCAGTCCGACACGCGCCGAGAGCGGCGAGGATGGCGCGGAGATCGTAGCGAGGAAGGGGGCGTTTGCTCATGCCCCCCGTCCTACCGCATGTTCTCTCTTCGTTCTAGTCAGTCACGCGACGATCCGGTACACCCGCCCACGCTCGTCGACCTTCTCGGACGTAATCTCCAGCCCGAGCCGCTTTTTCAGCGCCCCGGCGATCGCGCCGCGGACCGTGTGCGGCAGCCACCCCGTCGCCCTGACAATCTCCTCGACAGTGGTTCCGTCGGGGGACCGCAGCATCTCGATCATCATTGCCTGCTTGGTACCGTCACGGCGCCGCGGGATTCTGCCGGCGACGGGGACGGACTTACCACTTGGGATCATCGGCTGCTCGCCGCCCTCCGTGGTGCTTGCCGCCGGTACCACAACGCCAAGCGCCTCGAAGGCCGCCGCCGTTGCGACGAGCGTGGTGCCGTCGCGCACGGTCAACTCGTCGGGGAAGGCTTCGGTCTCCTCGATGAGCCCGCGGGCAAGAAGCGCATCGAGCACCTTTTTGGCGGCGCCGCCCTTGATGCGATCGGGAAGCGGCAGGACGCGCATGCCGGGGCGGATTGCGGCTGCTGCAAGGATGGTGCGCTGGATGTCGGTGAGATCGGTCATCGTCGGGTCTCCGATGCACCCGGACCACCCGGGCGCTGCTACGACCCCGAGCCGCGCGTCCGACGGAGCGCGGCCGATCCTCTCGATGCAGGCTGATCAGCTGTCTCCGTGCAAGTGTCTGACGTGGCCGGTGAAGCCCGGCGCATCCTTGCGGGTCGGAAGGGTCGCCATCGTCTCGGCTCCGGCTGATCGCGTCACCACACATGCTCCGATCACAGCCGAAGCCAAGCAGATTGTGCGAGCAAGGTCGGGATTCCGGGATGAACCCAAAGCCGGTAGCTAGCGGAGACGATTTGCTGAGCCGGCATGCTGGTCCTCCGTTTGTGTGAGACCTTCCGACAATCGGCAGCAGTGTTCTCGGAGTGCCTTTCAATGGTGGGCAAAGTCGGACAAAATCGGCGTCGTCGTGGACGTGATCTGCCGATTGTAGTATAAGTTAGATGCTGGGACGGACGCCTTTCCCGCCGCGTAATCCTCAACCCGGAGGTTGAACGAAGGTCATGAGTGCCCTCACAGAGTGGAACGTGCCGGCCGTGCGCGCGCCTCGCCGCCGGCTGGAGGGCAGCGACCTTGCCGTCGAGAACCGGCCGCTCGACAGCCTCGTCCCCTACGTCCGCAACGCGCGCACCCACTCGCCTGCGCAGGTGGCGCTCATCGCCGGATCGATCCGCGAGTTCGGCTTCACCAACCCCGTGCTCGTTGATGGAGAGAACGGCATCATCGCCGGGCACGGCCGAGTGATGGCGGCGCGCCAGCTCGGCCTCGCGAGCGTGCCGGTGATCGAACTCGCCCACCTCACCGAGGCGCAGAAGCGGGCGTATGTGCTCGCCGACAACAAGCTCGCCGAGCAGGCCGGCTGGGACCGGGAGCTGCTCGCCCTCGAGGCCGGTGAACTGTCGGACCTTGGTGTCGACCTCTCCATCCTCGGCTTCGATGCCGCGGAGATCGACGACCTCCTCGGCGCCGGCAACGCGGACCCGCGCGAGGAGGAGACGCCGCCCTTGCCTGCGGTGCCCGTGTCGCGACCGGGCGACCTCTGGATCTGCGGACGGCACAGGGTGCTGTGCGGCGACGCCACAAGTCGGGAGGCCGTCCAGCGCTTGCTCGGCGGAGTTCGGCCGACGCTGATGGTCACCGACCCGCCCTATGGCGTCGAGTACGACCCCGGCTGGCGCAACGATGCCGGCGCCGCGAAGACGAAGCGCACCGGCAAGGTCCTGAACGATGACAGGGCCGACTGGCGCGAGGCCTGGAAGCTCTTCCCCGGCGATGTCGCGTACGTCTGGCACGCCGCACTTCACGCCGGCGCGGTCGCCGACAGCCTCGTGGCTGCAGGCTTCGACATCCGATCGCAGATCGTCTGGGCCAAGGAGCGCATGGTGCTCTCGCGCGGGCACTACCACTGGCAGCACGAGCCCGCCTGGTACGCCGTCCGAAGCGGCGCGACCGGGCACTGGTCGGGCGACCGGACGCAGACGACGCTCTGGACCATCCCGAGCCGCGACCAGGACGCGAGCACCGTCCACGGCACCCAGAAGCCGGTGGAGTGCATGCGGCGGCCGATGCTGAACAACACCTCGCCCGGGCAGGCCGTCTACGACCCGTTCCTCGGGTCTGGCACCAGCATCATCGCTGCCGAGACGAGCGGGAGGTCCTGCTACGGCACCGAACTCGACCCGGCCTATGTGGACGTGATCGTCACCCGCTGGGCCGCCTTCACCGGCGAGGAGCCGGTGCTGGAGGACACCGGGGAGACCTTCGCGGCGGTGCGCGCGGAACGCCTCGTGGACGCCCCCGCGCCCGCTGCCCCGGAGGACGCACGATGAGAGGCCGCAAGCCGAAGCCGACCGCGATCCGCAAGGCCGAGGGCAACCCCGGCAAGCGCGCGTTCAACCCGCACGAGCCACTCCCGCCCGGCGGCAAGCCGAGCTGCCCGCCGCACCTCTCCACCGTCGCCAAGACCGAGTGGAAGCGGATCTGCGGCATCCTCTACGACATGGGGGTGATCACGCAGATCGACCGTGCCGTGCTCGCCGGCTACTGCCAGGCCTATGCCCGCTGGGTCGAAGCCGAGCGGAAGCTGAAGGAGGGCCCGACGCTGATCAAGACGCCGTCCGGGTATGTCCAGCAGTCGCCGTGGCTCGGCATCAGCCACAAGAACCAGGAGCTGATGGGCAGGTACATGGCCGAGCTCGGGCTGACGCCGGCCTCGCGGAGCAAGATCGCGATCGACACGAGGGACGCGAGCCGCGAGCCGCTGCAGGTGCAGATCGTCCGCTTCGTGGTCGATCCTGCAGAAGACGACGCGCAGCGGCTGATCGAAAATCCGTCAGGTCGGGACGCGGACGACCTGTAGGGAGAGCTCCGGTTCTCATGCGAGCGGAACTGCATGTCTGAGCGACGCGGCTGCCAGTCTGGCCCGGGTCTCGTCCGAAACTGGCGTGATCATGTAACCTGAAGCGACATCGCCAATCATGGCAGAGACGTCGCGTTGGCAGGCGCGCCAAATCAGTCCAATCAAAGCGCAGAGCGACGCGTCGAGCATGTCTTGATCGGCCTTCCTCGGGGAGGCGATCTCTCGCTGCTTCGACGCCCACAACGCAAGCTCGCTGATGCCGAGCCGATCAGCGAGATCGCTGACCGCGTGCGCAACAGCATCCCAGTCAGCACGGCGAAACATGCGCCGGTTCGCCGGATTGTACTTCGGCGCCCGAAGGCGTTGAGCGAATTCTGGCGCGAGAGCCGGGAGCGCTAGAGCGGGGAACACCTCGATGATGAAGACTCCGGACTCTGCGGTTCGCGCACGCTCCGGATTTTCGGTCGCCCGGAGCGAACTCAGAAAGCGCCAGAGCGGAGCATCTGGACAGAACAGGCCTCGCTTCGACCGGTTCGCCGGCTGGACGCCACCGCCGACATAGGACACCAGCGAAGCGGCCACGCGCTCAACCGGCCTCATCCCGGTCTCGTTTTGAACGATGGTGGGTTGATCGAGCGCGATCAAGCACATCAGACCTCGTTGCCGCCGCTGCTCGATGAACTCGAGGGCGCCGTCGAACGAAACGAGGAGGGGCCGGGTGAAGGAGCTGCTTCCGTCAGGCCCGAATTCGATCGCGCAGATTGCGCCAGGATTCTTCGGCGAATCCGTCCACGCAGAATCGAAGCCAATAATCGCGAGATTTATCTGTTCTGACGGGTTCATCTGAATTCCAATACGATGTCGGAAAGAGGGCGCCCTACACTTCAGCGGCCAGCCAGCGTACAGAACTGCGCAACCAACGTCAGGCAGGTCTGTACACCCGCGGTATGACACTCATGATCCCTATGCCTTCCCGCCTCGTCGCGTACCACCGCGTCTCGACTGCCCGGCAGGGCCGCAGCGGCCTCGGGCTCGCCGCGCAGGAGGAGGCGATCAGGGCGCTGGCACGGGATCGCGGCGCCGAGGTCATCGTGTCGTTCACCGAGGTGGAAAGCGGTAAGCGCGCCGATCGGCCGGAGCTCGGAAAGGCGCTGCAGCTGGCCCGCCTCACGGGCGCGACGCTCGCGATCGCCAAGCTTGACCGCCTCTCGCGGAACGCCGCGTTCCTCCTCACGCTGCGCGACAGCGGTGTCCGCTTCCTCGCGGCAGACATGCCGGAAGCGAACGACCTTACGGTTGGCATAATGGCCCTCGTCGCCCAGCATGAGCGCGAGGCAATTGCAAAGCGCACGAAGGAGGCGCTTGCGGCCGCTAACGCGCGCGGAACGAGGCTCGGCAACCCGAACGGCGCTGCAGCGCTCCGTCGCGCGGGAAAGGGCACTGTGCCACTACGGAGGGCTGTCACCGACAACGCGGATCGGTTCGCGCAAGCGCTCTCACCGGTGCTTGCCGACGTTCGGAATGGCGGCAGAACAACACTCCGCGCGATCGCCGAGGAGCTGAACCGGCGCGGGATCAGGACGCGCAGAGGCGGGCGCTGGCACGTTTCGAACGTGCGCAATCTCCTTGGGAGGATCGAGAACGCGCGTGTGAACTGAGTGAAGCCCGTGGGGCGGCTCCGGCGAGTCCCTGTCTCGAGGCGGCAATCTATCCCGCGACCACGGGGAAAGGGTAACCGAGCTAAGTTGCCCCTGTCTTGCGTGCGCGTCGCTTTGCCCGGTCACCGCAGGTCGCCATCTCGCACCAGCGGCGCGACCCGTTCTTGGTGCGGTCGACAAACAGCCAGCGGCAATCATCGGGCGGGCACTGCTTCAAGCGGTCGAGCTCGGAGCCGCGCAACAGGTCGAGCGCTGCCCACGCGACCGGGCCGATTATACGGTCGCCTCCGGCGAACGAGAGACGCACGGGTGCATCGTGCAAGGTGGCGCGTGCAAGGCTCTCAGCGGCTATGTCGCGGATCGAGGCGAGCGCATCGGCCGGTGGATCGGCGCCGTTCGCGATGGCGGCGCCCGCCGCGTCGACCGCGCTGCGAAGACGGTGCACGGTCTGAAGAAGGGGGCCGGCCTCGCTGGCCGGGGCCGACCAGTCCTCATCCACCAGGCCGACAGCCGTCGCCCATCGTATCAGGTCGTCGGTCGTCGCCAGACGGTCCAACTCACGCGTCGTGCCGCGAAAGCTGAAGGTGTTGGCGAGATCAAGGGCGAGATTGCCGGCGATGCGGTGCGGGAGGGACTTGGGTTCGTCCATGGGGAACTCGGCTGGGCTCTCTTGCCGACGTCGGCACGTCTTCTTCAGCGCAGGCCCTGCCGGTCGAGCAGAATACGGTGGATCTCGACGCGCTCGGGTAGCTCGATCAACAACGCGGGATCGCGGGCGAGATGATGAACCTCCGTCGGGTCGCCCTTGGTGAACGCCGTCATCGCGTCCACGTCGGCCCAGTAGGAGATGGTGGTGAACCATGTTTCCTCTTCACGGTCCTCGCGGAAAAGCTGAACGCCGAGCGCGGTCTTCTCAAGCGGCGGAACGCCTTCCCTGCGGTTGTATGCCTCATACTCGTCGGCGCGGTCGCGGCGGGTCCTTCCACGCCAGATGCGCGCAATGGTCGGCTTGGTAGGCATGACGGTCTCCTTCAGCGGATGAACAGTGCGCCCGCATTGCCGGCACGATGCGGCGCTCAGCCATGATGGCGAGAGAGAAACCCGCGGACGAGCGGCAGCGCTGAGTCGAAATGGGTTTCAAGCAGCCAATGGCCGGCACCCTCGATCAGGTGCAGCTCTGCCTCCGGCAGGTCGCGATGATAGGCGTGTGCGGACTCGGCCGGCATGTAGCCGTCCTCCGGGCCCCAGATGATGAGTGTCGGCGAGCGATGCTCCCGCAGATAAGCCTGGTAGCGCGAGAACCATCGGATGTTCTCTTCGAGCTTCTCCATGAGCCCGAGCGCAAGATCGCGGCGGACGGGCGTGTTCATCAGCCACCAGTGCAGCTTCCACAGGTCCGGTGGCACCCGCCCACGGATGTCATCTGCCACCTCTCCGACGAACTCAGCCCGGAAGCCCTCCTCGCTGACCGCCTGCTCCAGCGGGCGATGGTTCTCCGGGGTTTTGTTGTCCCAATAGGCCCGGATCGTCTCGTACTTGGGGCCGAGGACATCCTGGTAGATGTCGCCGTTCTGGACGATCAGCGCGGCGATCCGCTCGGGATGCGCGATCGCATGCCTGAGACCGATCTGCGAGCCGTAATCGTGCAGCCACAGCGCGTAGCGGTCGAGGCCGAGATGGTCGGCGACGGACGTGAGAACGGCCTGATAAGCGTCGAAATCATAGCCGAAGCCGCTCGGGTCCGGGGAGTCGCTGTATCCGAAGCCCGGCCAGTCGAACGCCACCGTTCGCCAGCGATCGGCCAATGCCGGAATGAGGCGGCGAAACTGGTAGGACGAGCAGGGGTAGCCGTGCGGGAGCAGCAGCACCGGAGCGTCGTCCGTTCCTCCCTCGCGCAGGAACAAGCGATGCTCGCCAATCTTCTCGTGGCGGTGCCGGGTCAAGGTATCAGGCATGACATCTCCGCTGGTAGCACCGCCATAATCCTTTTTGCTGGTGTTGGTTCCTGGCAGGAGCAGCGAGAAGCCGAAGTCCGTCTGCCCTGCCCGGTGCGCAGCAGGGCCGCCTGTTGGCTTCTGCAGCAGTTCGGCGGTCCAAGCCTCGACATTCGACCCGGGATGCATGTCGGGAGGACGGCAGCAGTGTAACTGGTAGTGGGTTTCTGGTACTGCCCCACCGAGCCGCTGAGGAAGCTCTGCAAGAGCCGCCCCGAGACGTACAGCGTCCTCCGCCGACGCGCTTTCCGATACTGTGATCGGCGCACCAGCACCGCACTCTTTGCTCGACCATCTGGTAACGGTGCGTCGCTTTCGACGGTGTGATCCAGTCCGGTCCGGAGGACGATCTCTCGGTTGCGGTTCTGGGCTGCTCCGATGTGCCGAAGGATCAGGACAGATCTTCGCCGCCTCTGCCTCCGCCTCCAGCATCGGCGAGCCGAACCGCCAAGCTCGACCAGCTCTCGCGCAACGCGGCGTTCCTGTTCACGCTGCGCGACAGCGGCGTCCGGTTCCTCGCGGCCGACATGCCGGAGGCGAACGACCTCACCGGCGGGATCATGGCACTCGTCGCCCAGCAGGAGCGCGAGGCCATCGCTCGGCGCACCAGGGAGGCTCTGCAGGCCGCGAAGACGCGCGGGACGAAGCCTCGGCAACCCGAATGGGGCGGCTGCGCTCAGGAGGGCTGGAAAGGGCACGGCGCCTCTCCGGAGAGCGGTCACGGACAACGCCGAGGCCTTTGCCCGCGAGCTGGCGCCTATTGTCGAGACGATCAGAGCAACAGGCTCCGAGAGCCTGCGCCACGTCGCTGCCGAGCTGAACGCGCGTGGCATTCGAACTCGGCGCGGCGGTCGATGGCATGCGTCGAACGCGAGGGACCTGCTCCAGCGCATCGGAACGTCTCGCCCGGCGTCGGCCTGAGCACATCGTCAGTCCTGCTCTTCGATCAGCAGCTCCAGTTGCTCAAGACTCTCACGGCGTCGCCGACACGGGTCCGATCTGCTCGTCACGGATTGGTGGCGATGTCAGGTAGCATAGCAGTCGGGAGCACCGGCCGATGGTCCGAACCGAGGAAACTCGCTCCAGACACGTCGGGAACGAACGCTGGCGCGAACGCAGATGCGAGCGGGCCCATGACAACGACGTGGTCGACGGCGTCGGCTTCGGGATCTCGTCGCAAAACTCCCACGAGGGCGGGAAATGGCGTAGAGTGCGATGCGGAGAGGCAATCCGTCCGGAAACCAAGCGCGCGATAATTCATGAGTTAGCGCAAGCGTCTTCGAGACTCTGGGGCGTCCGGCGGACACCAGGAGCGACCAGGGAAGGGGTGCCCAGACTTGGGCGCGCTGCTGTGCAGGACGGGCGGGAGGCCCAGATGGCAAAGGCGGAGGCACTGAACTCGAGCGATCAGAGTTACTTCATCCAGAACTGGCGCATTTACCGCAAGGTCCTGGATCGCAACCTCATGATGCATCGTGAGGTGTCCGCGTTGCTGCGGGAGGTTGTCGCGGCGGCGCCCGCCGGTTTCGGCATCCTCGACATTGCCTGCGGCGACGCCGCCGCCACTGCCAATGCGCTGGCGGGTAGCGCGGTCGGACGTTATTTCGGGATCGACATCTCGCGTGAGGCCTTGTCGATTGCCGCGGACGAATTGTCCGTTATCCGTTGTCGGGTGCATCTCATTGAAGGCGACCTTCGTCCGGCTCTCGCAACCTGGAGTCAGCCGGTCGACGTCGTCTGGCTCGGCCAGTCGCTGCACCACTTCCTGCCGGACGAGAAGCAGGCGATCCTTTTCGATATCCGTCGCGCCTTGTTGCAGGGCGGCACGTTCATGCTCTGGGAACCGGCCCTCTTGCCGGGCGAGGAGCGCAACGGATGGCTGCGCAGGTTCGCCGGCAGCCGATCGCACTGGTCAGACCTCGCCGACGAGGAATGGGACATCGTCTACAATCACTCAGCAACCTCGGATTTCCCGGAAACAGAGGAGGACTGGATAGCGATGGCTGCGAGAGCGGGGCTAAACGGTGGCCGTGTCGTTCTCGTGGCACCCCTCGATCTTGGGCGGGTTTTCCTCTTCGACGGGTAGGCAAGGTCTGCCGTGCGTGAAGCGGCAGACGAAGGAGCCGGCTCAACGCGTGGGACAAAGCTAGTCGACCCGATCGGCGCGGACACACGAACGCTCGGATTGCGGAACCGACAAAAGCGCTGCAGCTCGCCCCGCCTGACCGGCGCGACGCTCGCCATTGCCAAGCTCGACCGACTCTCCCGCAATGCAGCCTTCCTCCTGACCCTGCGCGACAGCGGCGTCCGCTTCGTCGCGGCGAACATGCCCGAGACGCACGACCTCACAGTTGGCATCATGGCGCTCGTCGCCCAGCAGGAGCGCGAGGCCATCGCGCGGCGCACCAAGGAGGCCCTACAGGCCGCGAGGGCGCGCGGGACGAAGCTCGGCAATCCGAACGGCGCTGCCGAGCTTAGGCGCGCCGGAAGGGCACAGAGCCGTTACGGAGGGCTGTCGCGGACAACGCCGATCGGTTTGCCGAGGCGCTCTCACCGGTGCTTGCTGAGGTCCGCAGTGAAGGCGACACCTCCCTGCGTGCTATCGCCGGGGAGCTCAACCGGCGCGGCATCCGGACGCGAAGGGGCGGACGCTGGCAGGTCTCAAACGTCCGAAATCTTCTGCGGCGCGCGCATTCAAACGAAGCGCAACGATGCGCCTGATTACGTGCTTCGCGAAACATCAGTGCACGCAATGCTATCAACAGAGTACTACCATTACTGCTCCAAAACCCAATGATTCTTCGGTCTTCCAGCTTTCGTGGGTCGGCTCAGCGTCATGCGGTGCATCCTGAGCCTTTGCGCTCGGGCGAGCGAACGCTTCGAGCAGTTCCGCCGCTTTTGTTGACGTACCAGAGGCGCGCGGCGCACGGCTGAACATGCCTGCCTCGAGGGCCCTGATGAACGAGGAACGGTCCACTGCGTCGCCGGGGCAGGTCTTGCCCGACATCGAACTGTGAACCGAACCGACCCACCAGAGCGGTAGCCCGAAGAAGATCTCGAGAATCGCGGTCACGCTCAGGACAGAGTCGATCTGCTCGCCGCCTAGAACATCCCGACCGACGTCAAAATCGCCGATCGTCTCGAACAAAAATACACCTTTGTGATTGCGGCCGGCTGCGCTGACGGGCGTGCTATACCAGTGACGCCCCGACCAGATGGTCCCCAGGTGCAATCGAGACTTGCTGGGCGATATCGGACCAGCGTTCTCCTCGGTATGGTATCTGTACATCCCCTCGATCGAGGCAAGCCCGCGATACAGCGGGGGGGGCCGGCCGCCAGGTATGGTGCACATGCACCTCAGTCTTTGAACAGCTCAATCAAACGCCAGCATGGCCTGCAAAAAATCGTGCCTGCTTATTGCGATGAAGTGCGGTGCCACCGTCGCTTCTCCTGGTCGTTATGTCTTGTCTGACGGACCGTTTGGCGGAACATCGAGTACAAAGCGGCCGCGCGATCCGTTTCGGACGAGGTCTGTCCATTACTCCTAAATATTCGCGCACGCTCCGCCTCCGTGAGGGGCGGCCCCATGACTCTGGACGTCCGGCCGAGCAGCGCTTGTCCGATCGGCGGCTCAATCCGCCATCCGATAGTTCCGTCGTCGCGAAGGGTGGGCGTCTCAGGCTCGCCGTTCCAACGCCGCGCCGTGGTGTCGTACGAGGCGGTGACAATGCGCGTCCGGCCCCGCGAGAACGCTGCCGAGGTGATCGCTCCCCTGTGCCCATCAAGCGCCGCGAGCGGTGCTTTGGTCGTGCCATCCAACAGCCGCCCCGCGCTGTCGCTGGGTCGTTTCCTTAACCACTACTGTATCTTGCGCCTAATTTCGCCGCCACCACAATGCCGTAAGGATAATTCCAACAACGAATATACACAATGCTGAAAAGATTAGAAGTCTTGATCTCACGCGATCAACAATTCCCGCTATAGTTGCGTAATCTCCAGTTACTGCAATAATGTACCACTGGCCGTCCTCATAAGCTACGCGTCTGGCAGCTAGACGAACCAAATGCCCCGTCGGAGCGACCACGCTGGCAGCGAAGAGTCTTCCCGGCGGGGTAGTGTACACCTCTTCAGGTATGTCAATAACGTCGCCCGCAAGAGACTCTGATGTTAAGATTACCTCGCGAGTTTTCTGTTGTATGATACTCCAATACCATCCGTAAAACGGCAAGACAAATCTGGGCTCGTCCAGATCAATGTTCGGCTCTGAATCAACTTGAGCCCCAAATTGCCCAACAATTATTGAAAGATAGATGGCGAGCACCTGATCGAATTGATCCTCGACACTTCCGCGCAACAAAGATACTGCAAGTAAACCACTGCCAATCAGAGAAATAAAGCTAAATACTATTGTGATTATGAGAGTTCTTCTGGAGAACAATCTGAGCGACGCTGCTAGTTGTTGCTGTCGGCTTGCCTCGGAGTGCAGCGACGCGATACTGGCCAGAGCTCCTTCCAGCTCCTCCCTGCGTCGCTCTTCGCGGGCTTGCTCACGGTCGCGTTCGTCGCGAGAGGCATAGATGAAGCTTCGTTCCGCATCGGTAAGGTCATTAGATCGCTGCGACGCCCAATAAAGCGCAATCTCAAGAAGGCCACCTCTGATGAGAGCTCCTTCAGATTCTGACTTATTCGACACCGCATGAGAAGCATCTCTCATGCGATCAGACAGTCGCTGTCGCCAAAGGATGAAGGATGTGTCCTCCTGCAACCACTGCTTCAGAATGATCCAGTTTCGCAGCAGCGCCTCGTGTGCTACCTCTACCGTCTCGACAATTAGATCGTTCATGCCCTCCGAGCTGGTAAACGCGGCTGCCCCGTTCCGGCCGTTAACCGTGCTCAGCACAAGCAGACGGCTCTCCAGCGGATCGTCGTTTTCCTGCTCCACGGCCGTCGCGAGCTGGACCGCGACCGTCCACAGCGCCGGGTCGAGCTCGTCCCGCCGCGCCACCCGGCGAGTCGCCTCGCCGTCGTCCTTCAGGTTCACGAGGCGGGAGAACAAACGAGGCACGAGCCGCTGCCTGTCCTCCGGAAGTGCCGCGAACACCGCGTCCGCGTGGCGGTCGAGCGCGCCCGTGACCTTGCCGAGAGCCTCGTAGGCCTTGTGCGTGAGGCAGCGATCGCGCATGCCCTCCCACAGCTGGTCCAGGACGTGCTGCATCAAAGGGAGGCTGCCCATGGTGGCGCCCGCGTCCCGAGCGATCCGCTCAACGAGCCCGGGCTCAGTGTCCATCCCGCCCTCGAAGCGCACGCCGAGCTCGGCCGCCGGCCGGCCGATCGCCTCGCGCAGCTCGTCGGGCTTCATGTCCGGCAGGAACTCATTGCCCTCGCTCACCGCCTCCTTGAATAATGGATGACGAAAGGCCTGGCCGGCGAAGTCCGCCCGCAGGGCATAGAGCCACTGCAACTTCAGCGTGCCCTTCAGTTGCGCCGTTGCCACCATCAGCTCGCGGAAGTCCCCCCGCAGCGTAGGGGGCGTCTCGTCTGCCGCCCCGGTTCCCTCTGCCTGCCGGTCGTGCCCGGCGAGGGTGAACAGCTCCTCGAACTGGTCGACCACGATCAGGAGCCGCTCGGCGCCGGTTATGCACACGATTGTGGCCGCATTCCTCCGCAGCGTCGACGGATCGGCCCGCAGCTCCTCCGACTTGCTGGCAACGCGCGCGTCTTGCTCACCCGGCTGGTCGTTCGGGTAGAGCCACGGCACCAGCGCCGCGGCGAGCCGCTCCCACGGATCGCTGCTGGGTCGCATCGTCAGGACGACAGCACCTTGCGCCTTCAGCCGCGGCAGCAGCCCCGCCCCGATTGCCGAGGACTTGCCCGCGCCCGAGGCTGCAGTCACGCCGACAATCGGATGCTTTCGGACCTTCGACAGCATCGCTTCCACGAACGCCTCGCGTCCGAAGAAGAACTCGCTGTCGCCCTCCCCAAACGACCGCAGCCCGCGGTAGGGCCGGGCAAGCTGGGGGCAGGCCCGCCAGAGCTGGCGCGTCGGCACCACGAACGCCACGCGCTGCGCCAAGTCCTCCTCGCGGGCCACCACAATGCCGACGACCTTGCGCGACAGGGCGCCCTGCATCGGCATCACGAACACGGCCGTGCCGCTGAAGCCCTTCGTGATGAACTGGCCCTCGTCGTCGCTCGCGGTGATCTGCAGGGTGCCGTTCTGCAGTTCGTCCTGCACCGTCAAGTGTGCAACGCGGCCGACGCCCTTCTCGTCCGGGTACCCGTAGCAGTGGAGCCTCAATCTCCGTAGCGCGTCCAGCTCGGCGACGACAAAGTCCTCGGCGCGGGGATAGGCAATGCTGGCCGGCAGGCGTGGACTGTCCGTCGCCACCTCGAGCAGGGCGACGTCACAAACCTCCCTCCCGATCCCGTCGCCCTTGCGCCACGGCGGTGCCCACTCGACCACGCGTCCAACATGGCGGCGGCCGTCAGCTTTCCCGACAAGGTCGAACGCTACTAGCTCGGTATCCTTGGGCCGCTGGGGGCTTACGATGCCACGGCGCGGATTGTTAAGGTCGGGGCCTCGAAGTGCCTTGTTGACCACGTGCGCCGCGGTGAGGACCGCAAGCCCGACCTGCGGCGTGCGCACCACCAGCCCAGTGCCCACCACACCGCCCGTGCCATCAAGAATCCGCACAGCCGGATCCTGCCACGAGGAGGACATTCTAGAGCCTTCGAAAAAATTGGAGCGTCTTTAACAAAGCGACAGCATTGCGGCATAACCCGCAATCAGATGCAAGCGGCAGTGCACGAACGCTGACGGAGCCTTGACCAGAAGCAGATCGGCCACCGGGCGCGAGGCGCGGGCGCTGGCCGCCGACACCTATCAAAGGGAGCAGGTCCGGTTCATGCCTGCGGTGCCCGGACGACGCCGGTGCCCCTGTCTGATTTGGTGACGTGAGGCTCGAAGCCGTTTGCGTGCGCCGTCGCCCGCAGAGCAGCCACAACGTCTGCGGCGAACACTAACTCTTCGAACTCCCTCTTCTGCGCCCACCACAGTGCCGCAACTCCGGCGACGTGAGGGCACGCCATGCTGGTGCCGTTCATTGCCGTAAGGCCTCCACCCGTGGCGGCCGAGACGATCCCAACGCCCGGCGCGCTAAGCATCGGATTGACGTTGGAAAAATTAGCGATCGTATATCTTGCGAGGTTGCTCTGCTGCGCTGCGCCAACGGAGACCACGCCCTGCGCCGCCGCCGCCGGGAGACTGGTCTGGATCACGAAGTCCCGTCTGCGCTCGCGGTGACTCTCGTTCCCCGAAGCGGCGACGACAATCATGCCGGGAAGAGTTGGCGTCGACGCCATCATCAGTTCGGCAAGGAGCTTGAACTGGATGAGATTGTCCGCGAACGCCGTAAGAGCAATCGAGGTAGCAAGCTCGGGCGGATAACCGCGCGCCTGCAGGTTCTTCTGAACGCCGGGAAAGTCGAACCCGATCGACAGCGAGACGATGTTTGCGCCTTCCGAATGCGCCCATTTCAAGCCTTCCAGAATCGACTTTGTGGTCCCGGAGCCATTATCGTCCAGAACCTTGCCAACGAGGACGTCCGTGACTCCCTTCGCAACCCCGATCCGCACGCCATCGACGTCACGGCCGACGATTGTCGCCGCGCAGTGGGTACCGTGCCCGTTGGCATCGTGGTCGGGAGAGGCCGTGAAGTTGCGGCGAGTGCCGAGGATGTGTTCTCGAACTTCGGCAAAGGCCGCATGATCGGCATCGATGCCGGTGTCGAGCACCGCCACCTTCACACCAGTGCCGTCGAAATACTGAGGCGAAGGTCCGAGGACGTCGGCGACGCCCCAGGAGGTACCGTCGGCGCGAGCGGCCTCGACCGGATCGCTCGTCTGCTCCGACGCGAACTCCGCTGCCTTGAGCGGTCTGACGAGGCTAACGGGTACGGCCGGCGAAACCCGCTTCCAAGGATCGCCCCGTGCATCCGCAGCGGCCTGGGGATCGCTCGTCATCTCCAGCGAGACGCCGGCGGCGACTGGCTCGTCCCGTCGCGACACGAGTATCTCGGCGGCGATGCCCGGCGCGCCGCGGCGCCGCTGCGTGTCGAACGCCGCCCCGAGTTCGGGGCCGAGGTCCATGATGATGTATTGGTCGAAGCCCACCTGTCCCTCCTGATGATGCGCCACTTGTTTATCGAAGATGTCCGCGCACTGGGAGATCGTGAGAGGCGGCCGATGACGACGGCGGCACGGTCGAGGAGCGCGTGCCCGAAGGGCGCTCGATCCGTTATTTGGTCGTGCTATCGTGACGAACGTCCGTGTTGCAACCTCGGTGTTCCACAGCCGCGCCGTGCTGTCGTTCAGGCGGTGAGGACGCGCGTCCCGTCACGCCAGAACGCCGCCGAAGTGACCCAGTCCGTGTGTCCCTCGACGGCGGCGAGCGGCCTGCCGGTCACTGCGTCCCACAATCTTGCGGTGTTGTCCGAACACGCGGAGACGACGCACGGTCCGTCGGGTGAGAGCACGGCATTGTCGATCATTGCAAGTGGCCGGGGAGGGTGGCGGGGTTCTGAACGACCGTATTCAGGACTCGGTTAAGGATTTACCGTGCGGCCGAATTTTGCCTGGGCCCCATAATTGTGTCAGGGCGGGGCTGACGACCCCAGGGCTTTTAGAACCGATCTCCACCAAACGCTCGCCGGCTTTCGCCGCAGCGTACCGGCGGCACTGCGCTCTGCAACGACGCTCAGCGCCGTCTGCCTGTTCCACCCTAGCGGCAACCATTTAGAGAAACATTCACGCGACATAAGGCGCGATGAGGAACCCGAGCGCAATGAAGATAGCATAGCGAGTTCGTCTTCGTTGCCGCACGGCAAGATCTCACGCGTGCAGGGCCTCATCCCGTTCCGTCTCCGCCTCCTCCTTCGCTCTCTCGGCAGCGATGCGTTGGCCCTCGGACTCGTCTCGGGCCTGCTCCGCCGTGACGAGCGCGGCCCGCAGCTCCTCCTGCCGCTGGTGTTCACGCTCGCGCTCCGCGTCGTGCCGCTCTCGCGATATCTCGATAAAGGCTCGCTCCGACCCGTTGAGGTCGTCCGCACGCGCGGCGAGCCAGCCGAGCGCCACCTCGAGCGGCGCTCCGGAAAGCCAAGTGCCTGGCGGCGGTCCCTGCCAATCATCGTACCGCCGCAAAGTGTTTATGAGGACGCTGTCGGCCTTCAGCTCGTCGGCTGATTGGTCCACCATCTTCTGCTGGAGCCGCTGTCGCCACAGCAGGAACGATTGGTCCTCGGGGAGCCATGCCGTCAGCCGGTCTCAGTGACGCAGGAGCGCCTCGTGCGCCACTGGTCTGCTCCCTTAGAATGCCCTCGTTCCAGGTTAGAGTTTTCCGGCTGATTCCCTCGGCTGGAGAAGGAGCGGAGAGCGGGTGAAGGCATCGCAGTTCACGGACGCGCAGAAGGCGTTCATCATCAAGCAGGGCGAGGACGGCACGCCTGTTGCCGAGATCTGCCGGAAGGCGGGGATCAGCCAGGCGACGTTGTTCAACTGGAAGAAGAAGTACGCGGGGGTGCTGCCGTCGGAGATGAGGCGGCTGCGCGAGCTCGAGCAGGAGAACGCCCGGCTGAAGAGGATCGTCGCGGACCTGACCCTCGACCGCGAGATGCTGCAGGACGTCATCAAGCGAAAGCTCTGAGGCCTGGCCGGAAGCGAGCGCTCGTCGACGCGATGCGTGCCGACTGGTCGGTTTCGATCCGCCGCGCCTGTGCGGCGATCAGGTTCGATCCGAAGACCTATCGGTACACGTCCCGTCGACCCGGCCAGGCCGCTCTGGAGAAGCGGATCAGGGAGATCTGCGAGACGCGCGTGCGGTTCGGCTACCGGCGCGTGCACGTCCTCCTGCGCCGCGAGGGCTGGGACGTGAATGCGAAGCGGATCTACCGTCTTTACAAGGAGATGGGCATGCAGCTGAGGAACAAGACGCCGCGCCGCCGGGTCAGGGCGAAGCTGCGTGAAGATCGCACCGACGCGGTGAGGCCCAACGACGTGTGGGCGATGGACTTCATCCACGACCAGCTCGCGACGGGCCAGAAGCTGCGCGTGCTGACCGTGGTCGACACGTTCTCGCGCTACTGCCCGGCGCTCGACGCGAAGTTCAGCTACCGCGGCGAGGACGTAGTCGCGACGCTGGAACGGGTCTGCGCCAGGATCGGCAAGCCGAAGGTGATCCGGGTCGATCAGGGGTCCGAGTTCGTCTCCCGCGACATGGACCTGTGGGCCTACCGTCACGGCGTCACGCTCGACTTCTCACGACCCGGCAAGCCGACCGACAATGCGTACATCGAGGCGTTCAATGCGCGGCTGCGGGCGGAATGTCTGAACGCCCACTGGTTCATCAGCCTTGCCGACGCGGCGGAAAAGTTGGAGGCTTGGCGTAGAGACTACAACGAAGAACGGCCACACGGCGCAATCGGGAACAGGGTCCCGGCAGCGCTGATGAACGCGGCACCCGAACCCAGCCCGGGATGCCGATCAGAGCCGGCGAACTCTATCCGCCCGCGGGGGCACGTTGGGTAGCACTCCAGCGGCGACGAACTCCGGCGGGATCGACCAGATCGCATGCGAGCGAGCCATCCAGTCAGCCATCGACCGGGCGAGCAGCGTCTCGGCGACCAGGAGCGCCTCCTTCGTCTCTCCGATCCTGAGGAGAAGGCCGGCGAGGTCCCGCCCGACGGTCTGCAGGAGTCCCGACACGCGATAGGAGAGTTCGTGGCCGAAGCTGCCCCGCGATCGGCACGACGATCTGGTGCGCCCGGGCCCGGAGCGCGGCCTCAGCCAGCCAGCCGAGATCCTTGGCCCGGAGCGGCGGCGCCAGACGCGCGTCCGGCGGCGCCGGCGGCTTGGATGGGGCGGCCTCGCCGAACGTGCGCGGCGCCCGCTCTCCGTCGTTGCGGCCCGCCACAATCCGCTCGCGCCGCTGCACCGTGTCGGCGATGTAGTGCGGGTCGCCGACCTCGCGCGCGAGAGCGAGGGCGGCGTCGATGGCGGCGAGCGCCATGTCCCGGTTGCCCTCCCGCTCGGCGAGCCTCGCGCGCTGGTACAGGTACGACCAGCGCAGCTCGGGGCGAAGCGGCGAGGTCCAGCCCGAGTGCGTCGCCCCTGTCGAGCGCCTCGCGCGCGCGGCGGAGCCGGCCGGTGGCGACGGCATTGAGCGCGAGGGAGACAAGGCACAGCGCCACTCCGCTGGTGTCGCCGAGAGCCTCGTAGTCCCGCCGCGCAGCCTCGAGCTTCGCAGTCGATCGGTCGAGCTTTTCCATCCCGCGGAAGACGAAGCCGAGATTGAGATCGACCATCGCAACGTCGCTCGTGCGCCCGGCAGCCTCGAAGATCGGCCGGGCGGTTAGGAACAGAAGTTCAGCGCGGGTGAACTGAGTATCGGCCTCCGCCACCGCCGCGAAGTTATTGCAGAACATCGCGTAGTACTCGGATCCGAGTTCGTCCTCCTGAAAGAGCGCCATTGCGGCTTCGTAGGCATCGAGCGCATCGGATATCTCGCGGCGCGCCCAGTGATCCTGGGCACTATCGATCAGTCTGTCGCGTTCTTCGAGCGTGCTCATCGACTTGATGCCGTCGAGCTGCCTTGCGGTAGGGGGTGTGTCGCGATCGGGATAATACACGTTCGGCTTGGCGCGACCATTTTCGACACCTGCCGGCCGGAGTGATTGGCCCTCTCCTACCGTTGTCGTAGACTGTCGTTGATTGCAGCGCCGGGACGTCGAGATGGATTTATATTCAAAGGCGTTTTTCGAATCCGCTTCAGTGACCGTCGCGGCCGATGCCCTCGCGGCCGCCGGAGCGCTCGCAGCCCTCCGTGGCCCGGGCTTCGCGACGGACCTCTCGCGCGACGTTGCGGCACGGTCGATCGCCGAAGCGCGGCGACGGGCGGACGGTGTGCGTTGGGTCTTCCCGGATATCGGGGCGACGGCCGCCGCCGGCTTGGATGCTGCGCTTCTCGCCTCCGTGTGGCGCACCGCGGCGGCCGAGCCGGACTGGAAGGGGCCGGCGCGCCTTCTCCTCGAGCCGCGAGGCGGGGCATGGGCGCCGACCGAACGCGCGGCGTTGTCGTGGGCCGTCGACCTCCTCTACGCGCCGCTGCGGCAGTTCGGGTGGTTCTCGACCTGGACAGACTTGCCCCCCGACCTTGTTGCCGCGATCGCGATCGCGGCGCGGCGCCGGGACGCGGACTGGCGCTGGTCGTGGCCGATCCGGCTCGCCGCCAGAGGGTCCGTCGAATTATTCTTCAGCTTCGCCGTCAGGCGCGGGCTCGTCGTCTACAGCGCCGACAGTTCCGAGGCCGATCTCATCATCGGCGTCGCCCACGACCCGGTGCCCGTCCGCCATCCGGCCGGGCTCGCCATCACGCTCCTCGCCGGCCGCACGCTAGATCCCGACCTCTCGGGCCTCCTTGCTGAGACAGCCGGCGACCGCGCGACATCCGCCGCGTTCAGGATCAAGGACACCGACGGTGCGCTCGACCGGTTCGTGACCACGATTGTCTACGAGCTTGCACACAACGCGCCGCTCGACGTCGCCGTCGCGGTCGCCTGGATCAAGGCCGGCCGGATCGGCCGCCCGCCGGTCCTCTTCGCCGATCCTCACTCGCATTTCAGCGCGATGGAAGGTGCGCGCCGCAACCCCCGGGTGTTCGGGTTCGATTACGAAGAGAACCTCGTGTTGCGGCGCCGGGAAGGCGACATCCTCGTGGCGGGGAACCTCGCGTCCGACATCGGCGGCGAACCGCGGGCCGGAGCCGCGGAGACCCCGTTGGCACCGCCTGCCGAGATCGATCGCTTTCTCGACGTCGGTCTCCTGAAGGGGCACCATTACGACGACGTTGCTGATCGCGTGGGGGCGCGGGTCGGCGCGCGCGAGCCGCTCGCCGCGAATGCCGACTACACGCTCGAGGTCGCAATCCGGGCGAGGCCCGAGGGGGTCGCGCAGGTCGAGCCGCAGGCCGTGGCGCCGCCGCGACAGGATCGCGAGACGGTGAGAGTCTACGTCTCAGTGACCGTCATCGCGACGGCGGCGCCGACCGTCGAGGTCGGCCTCGTGCCGCTCGACTGGCCTTTCGACGAGGACACCGAGCCGGCGTTCTTCCGGATGCGAACCGGGCCGGCGGCGCCGGCGGTCCCGTTCGCGTTCGAGATCCGTCTGCTCACCGCCGACCTCCAGCTCCTCGACCACGTCGAACTCACCTTCGCCGCCGGTACGGAAAGTCCCGACGTCACGACCTGGTCGCTTGTCCGCGCCACCGCAATGCCGCCGATCATTGCGGTGCCCGAGGTCGTTTCCGAGGATTCGCTCGTCTTCAAGGTGTCGCGCGCCGGCGACTTCGTTGTCACCGCCGTTCTTAGGCGCAAGGGCGGCGAGCCGCTCGAGGTCGCCTTCAGCCGGCAGATCCTCGAGGGTGACCTCCGCCAGCTCCTGACCGACGTCCGCGACGAGTATACAAGGCTCGTCATCGGCTCGATGGCCTCACGCGAACGGCTCTCGAAAGACGGTTTCGATGACGCGGTCGCGCGGCTCGGAAAGCTTGGGCGGCGAGCCTGGCGCGAGCTCTTCGGCGATCGTCGCGGCGCGGACCGCACCGCTTCTGAGGCGCTCGGCGCAATACTGCGCGACGATCCGCTGCCGCCGGACAGCGCCATCCGCGTCTCGCTGTCGCTCAACGCGGAGACATTCGTCTTCCCGTGGGCACTCGTGTCCGATCCGGCCCCCGGCGACAAGGACGTCGGCTTCTGGGGAATCGCCTACGAGATCGAGATCGCCCGGCCGCGCGGGCGCGCGCGCCACGCGGCGGCAACGCCCGTCCGGGTCGCCGCCACCATCGATCCGGGATTTGCCGCGGTCGTCGACCACTCCGCGACGCTCGCCTCCTTCGCCCGGGCGAAGGGCAAGCGGTGCGCGTTGACGCTGGAAAACGCCGATACTGCGAATGCTATCTTCGACAGCCTCGGCGCGAAGGCGCCGGCAGACCTCTACTACTATTTCTGCCACGGCATCACCGCGCGCAGCGGCACTAGCCTTGATGCCACGGCCGTCAAGGTGCTGCGGCAGTCGGTCGACGCAATCGCGGATGTCGGCGCGCGCTCCGCTTGGGAGCTCTTCCTCGACCGGATCGCCAACTCGGGAGGCGGCGCATCCATGTTCACCGGCACGGCCGAGATCAGTGAGCACCAGTTGCGCGACGTGGAGTTCTTCCGCGGCGCGACGAAGCCGGTCGTCTTCCTCAATATGTGCCACTCGGCCGACCTCCTGCCGGGCCTATCGTCGGGCCTGCCGCGGCTGTTCCTCGACCGCGACGCGGCGGCGGTGATCGGTACCGAGGCGCCGGTCACGGCGCAATTCGCCGACGCCTTCGCCCGCGAGATGCTGGCCTCGCTGCTCAGCGGGGAGCGGCTCGGCCGCGCGCTCCTCGCCACGCGGCGGCACTTTCACGCTGATCGTAATCCGCTTGTGCTGCTGTACACTATCTACGGCAGCGCCAACACTACGATTGCACCGTCTCCTTGACCCTCGACCGCAGGCAGCGAGCGCTATCCATGAACGATCGATCCAATATCGAGCAGAAGACTTCGAGCGTGGCCGTCAGCTTGGCGGAGAGCTACGACGACGAGGCGCTCTACGCCCTCATCGGCCGTCAGGAGAAGGTGATCGAAGCCGATCCGGCCGCCGCCAACGACCCGACGCTCAACCCCACCTACGAGGGGACAATGATGGGCCCGGTCGACGATCTGAAGGCGATCGGTCGGCGGATAGTGCTCAGATGGTCCCGTTCGCTCCACGACGTGGTCTGCGGCGGCGCCAACGCGCCAGCCGACGCAGAGGCGCGCAAGAAGCTCTTCGACGCGCTGAACGTCGGCGAGGCGGCGGCGATCGCGGCGGTGACGTCGCTCCTCCTCCCGCTCGTGTCACCGGCGATCGCGGCGCCCCTCGCGGTTCTAATCGTGCGCAAGTTCCTCATTCCCGCGACGGAGGAGGTCTGCGATTACTGGGGCGAACAGCTCGACGCGTGAGCGCCGACCGTCCGCCGACACGTATTCTCGATAACCCCGGAGCCGCGCTCGATCATGTTGACGCAAACGTCGAGCCCGCTGCGCACGGCTTCGTCACCCGGCATCGCGCGCACGTCCTGAGTTCGTTAACGTGAGCTTCTGAACGAGCGAGACTACCTCCTTAAGGCGGAAGTACGCGACTTCGTTCAAGCGATCGTCGCCCCAGAGGCGATAACGGTCGTCCTTGTCGCCTTTTTGTAAGCCGACCTTGATGGTGTTTGCGCTGCGTCGGATGCGGTGGCGGATGATCTCGCGCACAGCCTCGCCGCCGCTGCGATCAAGTCGAGCGAGCGTGCACAACCGATCGATAAGGAGATTTGGTCGCACGTCCCGTCGGTGGCGCAGAAAAGTTCGACACTCATACGCCACGTAGGTGGCCCTCATCGATATCGCGCCTGAGGTCCGGGCCGACGGAGATCCTCGACACTCTGAACGTCGTGGTGCCGACGCGAGCCGTAGAAGGTTCGACGGCAGTTCCTCTCCCTCCGCCACTAGCGAAGATCAAACGCTTATCTCCTCATCCACTGAGCGCAGAAAACCTTACGGGCCGCGCGGTGTCGCGACGGAGCTGTTGACCACCGATGTCTGGGATGGCGCCCTCCTGTTGTCTCCAGGGCATCGTTCTCTGGAGCTGTTGACCACGCCATTTCGGTCAACAGCTCCGATCGCCCGTACCATCTGCGTTTCTCAAGGACGCGTCATCGGCTCTTTGTGTCGCCCTTTGGTGAGCGTGTGACGCTCGCATCGAAATGGCCAGCGGATTGAACTACCGTAAGCGCTCACCCGGGGCCGTTCAGGCTGGGAGCGGGTGCCAGGGCATGAGGTCGTCGATCTGACGGTTGGGCCATCCGCCCGCGAGACGCTCGAGGGTGAGGATGAACCAGGCCGGTTCTGCGGCGGCGAGCCTTCCGCCTCATCGTGCAGTCGCCCGCACCGGCTCGATTCCGTCGGTGCGGACGAGGGTTTCCGGCGCGTTGGAGTCAGGATCTTAATGGTGACGGATGCCGCGCGCCCGTCCGCGCCTATGGCGAACTGGATCGCAGACGGCTTGTCCTGCATCTCGCGATCCGGAAACGCGACGAAGAGTTCGCGGTCGAAATGCGCAAGCGGGAGACGGATCGCGCCGTCAGGTCCGAGGACGAGGGTGCGTGCGCCGCCCGGCGCCTCCTCGACCAGCGTCTCGCCCACGTAAGTGTTGCGGTAGAGCCCAGCTAGGAGGCTGCGGGACGCGCCGCGGTGGCAGACTCGGGCCGCACGGCGTACCGCGCCTTGGCCTCCGCGGATCGCCGGACCGAACAGTCCGTCGTAGAGACCGTTCCAGGGCCCGAAGTAGCCGCGGTCTAGTGTGCCGTCGATTGCAAGGTCGAGAAAGCTGTCGGCGACCGCCTCCGGCGCAACCGTCGGGAAGGCGTTCACCAGCACGACGATGCCGAGCTGGCGTTCGGGCCGCAGCGTCACGATCGTGAGCTTTCCTCCGCCGTTCCAAGCCCACGAGGCTGCGCACAAAGCGGCCGAAACCATTCGCGGCTTGCGTGGCAGCTTCGATGGTCAGTTCGTTTGCAATGCCCGCCCCGATCAGCAGCTGCTGCGGCGACTGGAGGTCGGCGTCGGTCAAGGGTTGCCCGCGGCGGAGCCTCTGGAGAGCCTGCGTCGCAGGCTGCTCGCGAAGGAAGTGGCGCGCCTCTGCCTTGAATCGCTCCAAATCGACGTCGCCGACCGTTGGGAGATCGTGGGCGGTCTCGTCACCGGGCTCGTCGACGAAGTGGGAGAATACGATCGCCTTCTTGGACCAGTCGATGTGGTGGACAATGTCGCGCAGGTGACGACGCATAATCTCCATCTCGGGCAGACCGCCTCGAGGAGCTTGTGGAGGACGAGACCGCGCTGGCGGCTGCCGCGGACGCGTGTGTGCGCCGCGCCGTTCTCGTACGGCGCCGCCGCGTCGGAGCGATCGGCCGCGATCTCGTGCTCGGCCGGTGCCTCGTCGCCCTCAGCGCAGCTTGGGACGATCCACGCGAGGCGGCGCTGCTGGGATGCGATCGCCGCCGCCTCCGCACGGAAGGCGGCGCGCGACTGTGTCGGCGACGGCCCCTCCGCGCCGTCCGCCGCGGTCGGGAGGTCCGCCAGTGGCAGCGCACGCAACGCGTCGACGGCGAGGTCCACCAGCGAGCACCAGGCCGACGCTGTGAGCGGCGCCTCGAACCGGCGCAGGACGATGAGCTGGCGCGCCCACGTCGCCGCGACGTACCAGGGGCGTTGCCGCTCGCGCCGCCGCTCGTCGCGCTCGTTCCGCGTGGCCGTCCGGCGCGATGCCGAACACCTTTCAGGAGACGGTTCCAGCCTGCCGCCCCTCGGCGAAGGGATCCACGATCATGCACGCGCCGCCGAGAGCGAGCCCGCCCGGACTTGCCGCGCCCACCCACCGGATCGCCCATATCGGCACTCGCGCGAGACCGCGGGGCCGAGGTAATCGCGTCCATTGCCGACGTTGAGAGCGACAAGCGTTCAAGCGGGCTGCCGCCCCTCGGCGTCCCGGCACTTCCTTTCGCAGCCCTGAATACATCACCGCGACAACAGACACGCGGCCTTCTGCGCGTTCCGGCAATGCCAAAGCCACGCGTCATCTGCCGGTTCGGTTAGTCAACCGAAGGGTCGTGGTGCGCGACGAAAACCAGACATAGTGTTGCCGGTCTTCTCGTTCACAGCTTTCGCGTGTGCGGTGAGGTCCCGATGCAAACCACGAACCATGGAACGGCTGCGGCAGCGCTTATCGCCTGCGCTGCCGCACTGGCGACGTCCGGATCGGCCGCCGATGCCCAGGAGAAGCCGAACGCCTGCCCGGTCGACGGGTGCGTGATCAGCATTGTCGGCGTCGAAAAGCACGGCGACGAGATCGAGGTCACCTTCGAGGCGAACTTCACGCCGGACGTCTCCAAGAACCACATCCACGTCTGGTGGGGCGACCGCTTCACAGTGGAGCAGGCCGGCCGCGCGGCCGAGACCCACTACGGCGTCAAGCAGGGCGTCTGGCACCGCCATGACCAGTACCCGGTCTATGTCACGACCGAGGGAGCCTCGACGTCCATCCGTGAGGGATCGACCACGCTGTGCGTGACCGCGGCAGACCGGGATCACAACGTCCTCGACGTGGCGCTCTACCACTGCATGGACGTCTCCGGCTCCCTCTGAGGGGAGGAGGAGCCCTATGGCGCAGCCGGCCTACGTCGGCCGCTACGAAGTCCGTGAGGAGATCTCGTCCGGCGGGTTCGCCACCGTCCTCGAGGGCTGGGATCCGGAGCTCGCGTCCACAGTCGCGCTGAAGGTCCTACTCGCGCATCTCGCCGAGGACGACGATATCCGGGAGCGCTTCATCAACGAGGCGCGGCTCCTCCGCCGCATCCGCTCGCCCTACGTCGTCTCCGTCCACGACGTTGGCCGCCTCAACGACGGCCGGCCCTACTTCGTGATGGACTTCGCCGACCGTGGCACGCTCGCCTCGCGGCTGAAGAAGGACCCGCAGGCGACCGCCGTCCGCGGCCGGCTCGACGTCCTGATCGACGCGATGGCGGAAGGGCTCGCCGCGCTGCACGAGGCGGGCGTCGTCCATCGCGACGTGAAGCCCGCCAACATCCTCCTGCAGAAGGCCGTCCGCCCCGGCGTCGCCGCCGCCCGTGCGGCCCACGGCTCGCCCCTGTCGCGCCTTGCGGTGGTGGCGCCGGACGAGCGCGTTCTCATCGGCGACCTCGGGATCGCAAAGGACCTCGCCCAGAGGATGACGACGTCCGCCACGGTCGCAGGGACGCCGGCCTACCGGGCGCCCGAGCAGTTCGACTCCCGCACCGAGGTCACCCCCGCCGCCGACCTCTACGCCGCGACGGCGACGCTGTGGCACGTCCTCACGGGCGAGCGGCCGCCCGACTCGCGCGTGCTCCATCAGGCGCTCGGGCAGCTTCCCGAGCACTGGCGCGAGCCGATGGTGACCGGCATGGCGGCCGACCCACGGCTCCGCTTCGCCACCATGGACGAGTGGCGCACGGCGATGCAGGACGCCCTGGCGCTGGATTCGAAGCGCACGGGAGGGCGGCTCCGCGCACCGGACGGGTCGGCGCCGGTCTGCCCCTACAAGGGCCTCGCCGCCTTCGAGCTCGAAGACGCGCAGTACTTCCATGGGCGGGAGACGCTTGTCGACGAGATGGTGCGGCGGCTCCGGATGGAGCGGGTCCTCGTCGTCGGCGGTCCGTCCGGGAGTGGCAAGTCCTCGCTCGTGCGGGCCGGCCTCATCCCGGCGCTCCTCGAGGGGGCGCTCGCCGGGAGCCGCGACTGGCACGTCGCGCTGTTCACGCCCGGCCGGGACCCGATGGCCGCGCTCTACGTGCAGCTGATGCAGGACCAGACGGCGAAGACGACGCCGATCTCCCTGTCCGACCTCGCCGCGCACCCCGGCCTCGCCCGCTACGCCGGTGCGGCGGCGCACAAGCCGTGCGTCTTCTGCATCGACCAGTTCGAGGAACTCTTCACGCTCGCGCCGCCCGAGCAGCGGCAGCCCTTCGTCGACGCCCTCTCGGCGATGGTCGACCCGGCCGACAGCCGCATTCGCGTGGTGCTCGCGCTGCGCGCCGACTTCTACGGCCAGTGCGCCGAGTTCCCCTGGCTCGCGGACCGGATCTCGGAAAGCCAGCTCCTCGTCGGACCGATGACGCGGCAGGAGCTCCGCCGCGCGATCAGCGAGCCGGCGCAGCTCGCCGGGCTCGTCCTCGACCGCGACCTCGTCGACGCCGTGATCGACGAGGCGGGGAACCATGCCGGATCCCTCCCGCTCGTCTCCCACGCGCTCTACGAAACCTGGCTTCGCCGCGACGGCAACACGCTGACGCTGGAGGGTTTCCGCGCCGCGGGCGGGGTCGCCGGCGCGATCAGCCAGACCGCCGATTCCCTCTTCGAGCGACGCTTCTCGGACGAGGAGCAGGCCGCGACCAAGCGGCTGTTCCTGCGCCTCATCTCGCCCGGCTCGGGCACGCCCGACACGCGCCGGGCTCTTCCTATCGGCGAACTCGACCGGGACGCCCGCCCCGACATCATGCATCGCGTCGTCGGCGCCCTCACGGAGGCGCGTCTCCTCACCATCGACGCCGTCCACGTGGAGATCGCGCACGAGGCGCTGCTGCGGACCTGGCCGCGCCTCCGGGGCTGGATCGAGGAGAACCGAGACGAGATGCGGTTCCGCCAGCGCGTCAGCCGCGACGCCAGCGAGTGGGCGGCCGAGGGGCGGACGGACGACCTTCTCTACCGCGGCTCACGCCTTGCGGCTGCGAGCGAATGGGCCGAACACAACCCGGACCAGCTCGGCGAGCTGGAGGGAGACTTCCTTCGGAATGCCGCCGCGCTGCAGGCGGCAGAGGAAGCCTCCGCCGCCCGCTCGGTCCGGCAGCGCGCGCGGGTGCGCAGCATCGCGATCGGCGTCCTCGCCCTCTTTGCGGTGGCGGCGAGCCTTGCGTCCGTCGTGGCATTCCGGGCGACCGGCGAGGCCGAGGCGAACCGGCGCGTCGCCGTCGCAGCCGAAGAAGAGGCGAACGAGCGCTTCGCCGGCGCGCTCGGTGCGGCGGCGCGCGGGCTCGCCGGGTCGGACCCCCTCCTCGCCCTCGCGCTGGGCGCCGAGTCGCTCGGCCGTGCCCGGGAGCCGCGCGCCACGTTCGAGGCGCGCTCCGCCATCCTTTCGGCGTGGGAGACGCTGCAGGCGTCGGAGATCGTGCCGGAAGGCAGCCCCGTTCCGGTCGGCGACGCCTCGGCGATCGCCATGGAGGAGAGCGGCCGGATCGTCGCCGTCGGCGACCGGGAGGGCCGGCTCGGCCTCTTTGACGTCGCGGACCGGCGCTGGCTCTCGCGCGGCCTCGACCGCCACACGCGCGCGATCCGCGATCTCGCCTTCGACCGCACCGGCGACCGGCTCGCGTCGGCGGGGGCGGACGGACGGGTCATCCTCTGGGACCTCTCGGCCGGCACACCGTCCGGCACCGTGCTCGCGGAGATCGAGGAGATCGCCTTCGCGCTCGCCTTCGACAGGACCGGATCCCGGCTCGCCGTCGCGGGGGGCGACGGCACGGTCCGGCTCTGGCGCGACCTCGACGTGCCGTCCGAGTGGCTGACGCTCGCGACCGAGCCGCTCGCCTTCAAGCAGGTGGCGTTCGCGTCCGGCGACCGCCTCGTCGGATCGAACATGAGCGGGCTCCTCCACATCTGGAGGCTCTCGTCGGAAAAACCCGCCGCGCCGCCGGTCGACGGCCTGTCCAGCAACGACCTCCTCAGCCTCGCGGTGTCGCCGCACGGCGACAGCCTCGCCGGAGCCGGCAGCAACGGGAGGGTGTCGCTGGTCGACCTCGGCACCGCCGCGCCGCGGCCGATCTTCGCCGACAGCGCGTCGGTGTTCGCCGTCGCCTTCACACCGGACGGGCAGGAGGTCGTCGGCGGTGACCGGGACGGCGTCCTCAAGGTCTGGGACATCGCCAAAGGCACCTCCGCCGTCACGGTGAACGGCCACGGTCAACAGATCATCGACCTCGACCGCGGCGCCGACGGGCGGACGTGGGTTACCATCGGCCGCGACCAGCAGCTCCGCGTCTGGCGGGCGCACCTCCCCGCCGCGACCCGCACCCTCGCCACCGGGAGTGGCGCCCCCGCGAAGGGCGTCGCCTTCAGCCCGGACGGCGAGACGGTCGCCGTCGGGGACCGCTCGGGCCGTGTCGAGCTCTGGCACTGGTCCGCCGACGCCGGCACCACGGCGTTCGATGCGCACGAGGGGGAGGTCTGGGCGGTCGCCTTTGCGCCCGACGGCAGCCGCCTCGCGTCCGGCGACCGCGGCGGAGAGGTGGTGGTCCGCGACCTCGCCGACGGCAGCCTGTCGCGCCACCGGGTCGGAGGCGAGCCAATCTGGTCGTTGCAGTTCTTTCCGGGCTCCACGACGCTCCTCATCGGCACGTCGCGATCTGTCCGGACGCTCGACGTCCGGAGCGGCGCGGAGACGACGCTGGCGCGGTTCGAGGGCGCAGAGGTCAACCGGGCGAGCCTCTCCGCGGCTGGCGACCTCGTCGCGGCGGCGCTGACGGACGGCCGCGTGGTCGTCCTCGACGCCGCGGACGGCGCGACCCGGATCGAGATCGCGGCCGACGACAATGCCATCTGGAGCGCCGCGTTCGACGGGCGCGGCGAACGGATCGTCACCGCATCCAGCGACGAGGTGGTTGCGGTCTGGGACGTCCGGACCGGAGAGCGGCTGGCGATCTTCGGCGGCCATTCCGGGGGCGCGACCGACGCGAAGATCCTCGGCGACGACACCACGGTCGTCGCCGTCGACCGGGAAGGCCGGCTGCATCACTGGGACATCGCGACCAGCCGGCGCCTGGTCGACCCCGCGCCGGCCCACGCCGGGGCGAGCTGGCGCATCGCCCTCCACCCGGACGGGATGCAGTTCGCGACGACGGGCGACGACGGGCAGGCGGCCGTGCGGTCCGCGCTCGATCTGACCGCAGCCTGCACGGTGGGCGCGCGGGCGTTCGACGCGCTGCGGCAGGAGCAATATCTCGGCCCGGGAGAGGCCCCTGTCGGCTGCCGGCCCTGACGCGCGATCCGCCCAGGCGGGATCACCCGAGCGGATGAGGCGCGCTCGTCGCGATGTCTGCGGCGCCACCTTCAGACGATCTCGAATGCGATCGGCTCGGCCTCGGCACTCGCCGCGCTGACGGCCGCTGACACGATCCCCTTCGGCGGGAGGATCAGGGTCTCGCGGCGGATCAGGATCTCCCGCCCACCCTCCACCTGCACGAAGGTGCCGAGCGAGCTCTTGTCGGCGAGCGTCGCGCGGCCCTCGTGCATGGAGAACACGGCGTGGCGCCGCGAGATCCAGGCGTGCGGGAGGACGAGGTCGCACGCGTCGGACCGGCCGACGACGACCGTCTTCCCGCCGGGGCATGCGAGGGAGCGCCCGCGATGCTCGAGGACGAGCGCCGAGGCGGTGACCGCATCACGGCGCCTCACGGCGCTGTCGATCTTCGTCCGGCTCACCTCCGTGTTCATCTCGGCGCTGTCCTTGCGAATCGAGAACACCTCGATCGGATGGGCGAGGCCCCTGATCTCGAACGGTCCGAGCGGCTGGAGGTCGGCGGCGGCGCCCGCGCCGAGCTGGTCGACGAACGCGCCGCTTAGGCAGATCTCGTCCTTGCTCGCGAGGCCGCAGAGCCGCGAGGCGACGTTCACCGTCTCGCCGAAGACGTCCCCCTCCGCGAGGACGACGCGCCCGAAGGTGATGCCCGCGTGGATCGAGAGCGCGTCGTCGCCCCCCGCCTTCAGCATGCGCCGGGCCGCGGCGAGCGCATCCGGCGGCCGGGCGAAGGAGGCGAGGACGTCGTCGCCCTTCTGGGCCACGAAGTGCCCGTCGCACTCCGCAACGATCGCGCGGAGCTGCGCGACCGTCCCGGCGACGCGCTGCTGCGCCGCCACGTCGCCGAGGCGGCTGTAGAGCTCCGTGCTCCCGGTGATGTCGGCAATCAGGATGCTCGTCACGGCACGTTCGACCATCGCTCGATCCAGCCCCCGACGATGCCGCCTCAATCCCGTGTTCTGACCCCGGGACGGCCGACGTCAAGCGCCAGGAAAATCCACGTCGTCCTCGTTCACGGGCTTCATGATCTCGGTGTCCACCCTCCGTACGAGATGGTGCGGACTGCGGCGGACGCGGTCGCGGCCGGGGCCGGTGCGGCGGCGGGCGCCGCCCGCTGGCTAATGACGGCCGCGATCGACGGCGCCATCGGACTAGGTGTTTAGTCCCGCAGTGTGCGGCTGGCGGGGGGACGCTTGAACCGGGACGGCGTGATCGTCATCACAGCCCGCTCCTATCGCAGTCAGCAGAGAAATCGGGAGGACGCACTCCGGCGGCTTGTCGAGCTCATCCGCGAAGCCACCGCTGAGGGGGCCGTCCGGCGAGCCACCAAACCGACGCTTGCGTCAAAGCGACGACGCCTGGAGGAGAAAGGCCGTCGGTCGGCGGTCAAGGCCTCGAGGCAGGCGAAGGCCGGGCCGGAATAGAAAGGCTCCGGAGACATACGCGGCTTGAAGCGTCTGTTGGTGTCGAGTTCTACCGCCGCACGTCGACCAAAGAGGAGCGGAACGGCCAATCGTGACTGTTTCGGACGAAGCCGCTGACCGACAGCGACGTCAGCGACCGAAGCTCTCCCACTCGATCGGCACCCCGCGCATCAGCTCCTTCAGCGTGAGCCCCTCCGGTTGTCGCCCATCGAGGATCGCCTCCAGTTCTGCAGGCGGCAAGAGAGTAAGCGCCAGGAGCCGGCTCACGTACGACGGGTTGATTCGTTCCGATTTCGCCAGCTCCCGCACGGTAGCGTATGCGCCGCTCTCCAGCATGCGCTGCCACCGGTACGCCCGCGCGATCGCCTTCACGAGCGTGTTGTCGATCTCCGGCTCGGTCGAAAGCGAAGCCAGCTCCGTCCCATCCGGCGCCACCACACGCTTCCGTCCGCGCCGTCGCTTGATCGCGATCGGTGCCTTCATTGTGATCGTGTCGGCGTCGCTCATGCCGCATCCGCCTCCCTCAGCGCCATCTCTCGCGCCGCACTGGATAACCCGCCAACACGCAACCGGACAGCGAGCTCATCGACGCCGATCTCTACCCGCTCGACCAACAGCGCCACGATGCGCGCCTGCTCGGCGGGGAAGAGCTCGTCCCACAGCGGATCGAGCCGCACGAGCGCGTCCCGCACCTCCTCCTCAGTGACGCAGTCGTCCTGCTTGTGCGCTGGCCTGAACGTCGCCGCCACGATTTCGGGCTGGCGGAACACGGCGCGGAGCTGGTCGATGACGGCCGCCTCGATCTCGCCCGCCGGCACGCGGCCCACGGGGCACGAGCCAGCGCCATGCTTCAGCACCGTCTGGCTGACGTAGTACCGGTAGAGCCGTCCGCCTCTCCGGGTATGGGTCGGCGAGAAGGCCGCGCCGACCGGCCCGAACAGCAGCCCCTTCAGCAGCGCCGGCGTCTCCGCGCGGGTGCGCGCCGCGCGCTTCCGTGGGCTCTCCTGCAGGAGGGCGTGGACGCGGTCCCACGTCTCGCGGTCGCCCGCGAGCTGGCGCCCGTTGTCGAATTTAGTGCATCAGGCTCAGAGAGCCTGCGCCACGTCGCTGCCGAGCTGAACGCGCATGGCATTCGAACTCGGCGCGGTCGATGGCATGTGTCGAACGCGAGGGACCTTCTTCGGCGCGTGAAGAGCACTCGGAAAACGACGTAGCGAGACGCGCACCCTATTCAGAACGGCTGAGAACGAGAAGTGAGCGGCGGAATTCGGCTGACTTCGGCTCACGTTCTCCCACGTCTCCGGCGGTCACCGAATGCAGGCGACCCGCGTCGGGCGCCTCCCGGCCCGCGCGCATCTTGCGCCCAGGCTCGACGTTGGGCCTCGCGCATGATCGTCTGCTTCTGACCCTCGTCCCATCTGAACCGCGCTGCATAGGCGTCCACGCGCTTCCTCGCCTGATCCTTGTTCCCGTTCCGCAAGGCCGCTGCGATCCGCGAGATCAGGCGGTCGTCGCGTTCGAGAATCATAATCTTCTCAGAGGCCGCAACATCAAGTTGCCGCACGGGTTGTCGCCGACGTGACGGCGACCCTCGTACAAGCAACGCGACCTTGCCACATTTCGCCTGCGCTGACGCTTGCCGAGCAGTGGCGGATCGACGCGGTCAGCTCATCTGTGTCGAACGGCTTGCTGAGGTAAGCGGCTGCTCCGGCGTCAAGTGCCGCCTGACGCTCGCGTGACTCGCTGGAGCCAGACATCAGGATCACCGAAGCAGCCGACGTGTTTGCCACGATCGGGATCAGCTCTCGGCCGTCTCCATCTGGAAGCCGGCGATCAACAACTGCCACGCTGATCCTGTTTTCCAGGAGATAATCGCGGGCTGCTTTCACGCTCGTCCGCCAGACGACTTCCCAGCCCTCGTCCTCAAGCCGTATCGTCAGGACTAGCCCAATGTTGCGGTCGTCCTCGACAAGGAGGACGCGGGAGGTCGACGGCTTCTGCCCGAGCAAGTCTGCCACGGTGACAGCGGCGTGCGGCCTGGATTGGGTCGCAATCTGAACAGACATACGAGCTCCATGGAACGCGGTCGACACAGCCAGAGCGTATAGAAGCAATTCCTGTTTTGCAACCTCTGGGCGTATACTGCATCATCCGTCGGATCGGGTTGGGACAGGGCTGACTACGTATCCGCCAACGTCGAAAGCGGGCAATCTAGCCAAGAAGGAAAATCAATCGCCAGCGCTTGAGATCAAGTCGACCCAAATCGAGAGCAAGACGATGGTGCTGACACTCACCCTTGCTGACGGTCGCGCTGGTAAGCTGGACTACTGGCCAGCGCAGGAATAGCCACGCGCAACGTTCCACCGACAGCGGAAACTGCAGGGTCTCGCTTGCTGTGTTCGGGGAAGCAGGTCAGGTTGTTGGAGATCAGCGGAGCTCCGACGACCATGGGAAATTGATATAAAGATCGCGGGTGTCATAGCAGATATTCCCGTACATCCTTAGATATTCCTGGCTGCGCTTCGGGTCCGAGAACACACGATCAGGGTTCTTCAGATCCGCTTCGTACTGCGCGAGGTTATCACGCGTCAGTGCCCGCGGCAGGATGTCCATCGCTTGGGGGATGCTCCTGCCCTCCAGCCAGTCTGCTGCGTGCTGTCCCATGGCGAAGCCAAAGATCGGAGATGCGAGACTGATGCTCGCCTTGTAGGCGCCGCCGCGCTTGATCTCGGCAACTGCTTCGGGCTCGCCATCAATGCCGCCGAAGAACTGGTCGGGCCGCTCGCGTCCTGCGTCGCGAACGGCTGCAAGGGCGCCGAGCACGACGGTGTCGGCTCCAAGCACGACATCAATGTCCGGGTGAGCGAGCAGGATCTTCTGCATCATCGCAAACCCGCCCTCCTTGTTCACGGTCACAGGCGAAATATCTGCGACGATAGTGACATCGGGCATGTCCATCAGGACGTCGCGCATGGCGACGAAGCGCGGCGCCAGGTACTGGAGGCTGTCGTGGGTGAGGAGCACGACCCGCGCGCGTCCGTCGAGCTGCGTCGCTATGTAGTGCGCGGCCTCCTCCGCCAGCACCCGCCCGGTCAGGTACTGCGGCGCGTTGAGAAGCGACGTCGCGGGCGGCGGCACGATGGTGCCAACGTAACTTCCCTGCCAGATGAGTTCTTGGAGGCTGCGGCTCAGTGAGGGTGCGTCCACGGGGGCGGCGACGACGGCGCCTATCCTTGCCTCGCGCAGCGCGCTCACCTGCTCAATCATCCGTCGCGGGTCATTGTCCGCGAGCGCGACGTGGAACTCCATTCCGCGATCCGCAGCCGCCAGTGCAAGCCCGTATCTCACACCCTCCATGAACTCGCGCCGATTGTCCTGCGCAAAAACAAGAAGTCTCTGCAGGTCGGGTGGCTGCGCACACGGCGGCTTGTTAGGGTCGAATGGCGCAAGAACGGTGGGGCGGGTGACACCTGGTGGGCCGTCTTCGTCGATCGTCTGACTCGAGGCGGGTGAGGCGGCCATCAGGGCAACGATCAGCACCGCGCACACGTCGCGCCGAACAATCCCGAACACGTCTCGCATTGTAATGCCGTTCCCCCCGCTGATCCGCCGAGTCATGCCGGTCAGGCGAGACGGGGCCCGGGCGGACGGATTGGAAACACCAGCCGCGCAGCCGTCCCGGGCTGCCGGGTCAGGTATTCGATCTCGGCACCCAGGGCAGCGGCCATCGCGTTGACGATCCGTGTGCCGAAACCTGTACCGGATGTCGATCCGCTTTGACGGCCGACGCCATCGTCCTCTACCACCAGCTCACCGTTGCCGTCCTTGCGATCGCTCAACCTGACGCGAACTTCGCCCGGCCGGTCTGAATACGCGTACTTGAAAGCGTTGGTTACCCACTCAGTCACCACGATACCAAGGCTGACGCTCGCGTCGGTCCGCAGCTTGAGCGGCTGTAGATCGTGGCACAGCGACGCCCCGTGTCCCGCGTCCTGCATGGTCGTCTGCAGATGCTTGAGAAGGCTCGACAGGTACTCGTCAAGCTGGACGAGCCCGACCTCGCCGGAGGTGTAGAGCCGTTTGTGCACCATTGAGACGGCGTCGATCCGGGCCTGGGTCTCGTTGAGCGCGTCTTTCGCTGCCTCGTCCGCCACCGACCTTGCTTGCAGCCGCACGAGGGCGGCCACGAGCGACAGGCTGTTGGCCACGCGATGGTTTACTTCCGTCAGCAACGCCTCAGCGCGGTCGCGGGCGCGGGCAAGCTCCGCGGTGCGCTGCTCCACGCGGGCCTCAAGCGTCGCGTTCACGGCGCGCAGCTCGTCACGCACCGCCACGATCTCGCGCGTGTAGCGCTGCAGCGTCGCGACGGCGCCGGCGACGACGAGCACGATGAGCACGCCGCCAGCGATCGAGAGCCAGCGCAGGATCGAGGCATTGCTCCGCTGACCGGCAACAGCCTCGCTCAGCTGCTCGTCCACGATGCGAATGATGCCCGAGAGGAACAGCTCGGCCTCGTCCATGAGTGCCTTGCCGCGATTAGTCTGAAGCACCGCAATCGCGTCCTCTTCACGTCCCTCTGACGCGAGCGCGATGGACTCATCCATCTCGCGGATCTTCTCGGCCAGGGTTTCCGACAGGTTCTGCAGCAAGACCTCGGAGTCTGCGGCCACCGGGCTTGCGCGAAGGAGCGCCAGCTGACGCGTAACCTCCCGTTTCGCCCGATCGTACGGTGCAAGGTAGATCTGATTGGACGTGGCGATAAATCCGCGCTGACTGGATTCGGCAGTCTGGATCGCGTTTCTGAGCTCGACTGCAATCCCTCGGGTGTCGCGAGCCTCGACAACGGCGTTGAAAGAGACCTGAACCCGTTCGGCGAACCAGGTGCTCATCCAGACGATCGCGAGCACCGTCGCGAACGCCACCGTCAGCAGGGTCGCCGTAATCCGGATCACGAAGCGGCTGGAGATCGGCATTCAGTCCTGTCTGACGCGGGCGATGGACACGAAAAAGGGCGACGGTGTCCGCAACGACATTACCACGCCGTCCGCGTTTTGCGGGCCAGGCACTAGCCCTGGAAGACAATAGTCGGGATGGGCCGTGGCTGCTTGCGCGGAACCGCATTCCTCTCGGGAGACTTCGCTCGCGGACGGAAAGCGGGCGGCCTCCATCCTCATGGACGATCGGAGGTCGGCGTCGACCTAGCGTCGCCGGACCGGAGGAGCGAGGGAAATAAATCACAGGAAACTGCTTAGGTTGCAGGCGGCAATTTTCAGTCATGTTTTGGGTCAGGGTTTGGCGCGTCGATAAACGACGTTTGGCGTTCTCCGCCGACCAAGCGCTACCCCACTTGACCAATAGCTTGTGAAATGATTTCTTGATGTAAGGTCCGCTCCGGCGCCTCAAGAGCCCGGACTCCAAGTATTCGCCTGCGTCAGGCGAGGAGCCCGCCTGCGGTAATCTTTTTTCCTCGCGATGGATTCGCCATGCCGACATTTTTCGGGACGAACGGCTCCGACACCCTGACCGGGGGCGGCGCGGCCGACACCCTTTACGGATATCCCAACGGCGGCGACCCGAACCTCGACACCGGCAACGATTCCCTCGACGGCGCCGGCGGCAACGACGTGATCTACGGCGGTGGCGGCAACGACACGCTGCGCGGCGGGACGGGGGTCGACTACCTCTACGGCGAGACCGGCAACGACCTCCTCGACCTCGGCACGGACAACGCCGGGGGCTGGGCCGAGGGCGGCGAGGGCAACGATTCAATCGTCGGCAGCGGCGGCGCGGACAACCTTTTCGGCGGCGACGGCAGCGACACGCTCATTGGCGGCGGCGGGGCTGATTATCTCATCGGCGGCGCCGGCAACGACACCATCGACGGCGGCGACGGCAACGACGTCATCGGCATCTATTTTGGCAACGATGACGACAGCGGCGACGACCTCCTGCAGGGCGGCGCCGGCGACGACCAGATCTACTCCTCTGCCGGCTTCGACACGATCGATGGTGGGGCGGGCACCGGCGACAGCGCCGTCATCGATCGCTCCCTGAGCACGACCGCCATCATCGTCGGCAACACGGCGGGCCCCGGCCGCATCGTTGTTCAGAACGTCGAATTCCTTCAGGTCACGGGCGGCAGCGGCGACGATTCGATCCTCGGCACCGGCGGCAGCGACCAGCTCTACGGTGGCGCCGGCAACGACACGATCGACGGTGCCGGCGGCAACGACGAGATGGGCGACTTCGGCGCCGCCGTCGGTCTCGGCGACGACCTCTTCCAGGGCGGCGCGGGCGACGATGCCATCTATTCCTACGCCGGACTCGACACTATCGACGGCGGGACCGGCACGAACGATCAGGCCATCGTCGACCGCTCCGCGAGCACAGTCGGTATCATTGTCAGCAACACGGCGGGCCCCGGCCAAATCGTCGTGCAGAATGTCGAGCAGCTGACGGTTTACGGCGGAACCGGCAACGATTCGGTCGGCGGAGGCGGCGGTGCCGATGTGATCTTCGGCGGCGCCGGCAGCGACACGCTCGCGGGCGGCGGCGGGGCTGATTATCTCATCGGCGGCGCGGGCAACGACATCGTCGACGGCGGCGATGGCGACGACATCATCGGCATCTATTTCGGCAACGATGACGACAGCGGCGACGACCTCCTGCAGGGCGGCGCCGGCGACGACCAGATCTACTCCTCTGCCGGCTTCGACACGATCGATGGTGGGGCGGGCACCGGCGACAGCGCCGTCATCGATCGCTCCCTGAGCACGACCGCCATCATCGTCGGCAACACGGCGGGCCTAGGCCGGATCGTCGTCCAGAACGTCGAGTCGCTGCAGGTGACGGGTGGCAGCGGCGACGATTCGATCCTCGGCACCGGCACCTCCGACTTCTTCAGCGGCGGTGCCGGCAATGACACGCTGGATCTCGGCCTCGACACCCTTGGCGGCCAAGCCGCAGGTGGCAACAACAACGACCTTCTCACCGGCAGCAACGGCGGCGACAACCTCTACGGCGATGCCGGCAATGACACCCTCGAGGGGCGCGCCGGCGGAGACTATCTCGACGGCGGCACCGGCATTGATACGGCGTCCTACGCCTCCTCCAACACCGCGGTGCGCGTGGTCCTCGGCGGCACGATCTCCGGCGGGCATGCCGCGGGCGATTCGCTCGTCTCCATCGAGAACCTCATCGGCTCGGCGTTCGCCGACACGCTGACCGGCAACGCCGCGGCCAACGTCATCGAGGGCGGGGCGGGCGGCGACTCCCTCACCGGCGGCACCGGGATCGACACCCTCTCCTACGCCTCCTCGGCGGCGGGGGTGAGTGTGAGCCTCCTCGCCGGGACGGCCTCGGGCGGCGACGCGGCCGGCGACACGATCGCGGGCTTCGAGAACATCCTCGGCTCCGCCGCCGGTGACAGCCTGACCGGCGATGCCGCCGCCAACGCCATCGACGGCGCCGGCGGGGCGGACACGATCGAGGGCGGCGCGGGCAACGACACGCTGACGGGCGGGGCCGGCTTCGACACCCTCTCCTATGCCGGCTCCGCGGCGGCCGTCACGGTGGACCTCGCCACGAACGCCGTCTCGGGCGGCCACGCGGCCGGCGACAGCGTCGCGGGCTTCGAGGGCGTCACGGGGTCCGCCTTCGCCGACAGTCTCTCCGGCGACGGCGGCGCGAACCGCCTCGAGGGCGGCGCGGGCGACGACACGCTCGGCGGCGGCGACGGCGACGACACGCTCGCGGGCGGTGCCGGAGCGGACCTCGTCGGCGGCGGCGCAGGGGTGGACCTCGCCGACTACGGCGCCTCGGCGGCGGGCGTCACGGTCGACCTCGCGGCGGGGACCGGCGCGGGGGGCGACGCGGCGGGCGACACGCTCTCCGGCGTCGAGAACGTCCTCGGCTCGGCCTTCGCCGACAGCCTCTCCGGCGACGCCGGCGGCAACGTCCTCATCGGCGGCGGCGGCGCGGACACCATCGAGGGCCGCGCCGGCGCCGACACGCTGGAGGGCGGCGGCGCGATCGACCTCCTCTCCTACGCGGGCTCGGCGGCAGGGGTCACGGTCGACCTCTCCACCGGCGCGGTGTCGGGCGGCGATGCGGCCGGCGACGTCATCTCCGGCTTCGAGAATGTGCTCGGCTCGGCCGCCGCCGACAGCCTGACGGGCGACGCCGGCGGCAACGCCCTCGACGGCGGCGACGGCAACGACACGGTGGCGGGCGGCGCGGGCGCCGACACGCTCGCGGGCGGCGCCGGCACCGACGTCCTCTCCTATGCGGCGTCGGCGGCGGGGGTCACCGTCGACCTCCTCGCCGGGACGGCCTCGGGCGGCGACGCGGCCGGCGACGTCATCTCCGGCTTCGAGGCCGTGATCGGCTCCGCCTTCGCCGACAGCCTCGCCGGTGATGGCGGCGCCAACACCCTCGACGGCGGCGCGGGCAACGACACGCTGGCGGGCGGCGCGGGCAACGACACGCTCGTCGGCGGGGCCGGCGCCGACACGATGACGGGCGGCGTCGGCGACGACACCTACATCGTCGACGCGGTGGGCGACGTCGTGGTGGAGCTGGCTGGCGAGGGCACCGATACGGTGCTTTCCTCCGTCTCCTACGGCCTCGGCACCGGCCTCGAGAACCTTACCCTGGCCGGCGGAGGCAACCTCATCGGCCGGGGCAACACGGATGCCAACCACCTCATCGGCAACGGCGGGGACAACCGCCTGCTCGGTCGGGGCGGCGCCGACACCCTCGACGGCGGCGATGGCAGCGACACCCTCGTCGACACCGACGGCGGCGACAGCCTCAGGGGCGGGGCCGGCAACGACTTCTACACGATCCGCGCCGATGGCTCGGTCGTCATCGAGGATGTCGATGCCGGTATCGACCTTGTCCGCTCGTTCGTCACCACCACGCTTGGCGCCAACGTCGAGAACCTCAGCCTGTTCGGCCAGACCGCCATCGACGGCACGGGCAACGATCTCGCCAACGTCATCGTCGGCAACAACGTCAGCAACGTTCTCACCGGCGAGGACGGCGACGACCGGCTCGACGGCCGCGCCGGCGACGACGCCCTCTTGGGCGGTGCTGGCATCGACCGCCTGTTCGGCCGCGGCGGTGCCGACACCCTCAATGGCGGAGCCGACGGCGACTTCCTCTACGGCGAAGCCGGCAACGACGTCCTCGACGGCGGCGACGGCAACGACGTCATCTCCGGAGGAGTTGGCAACGACACGCTGACGGGGGGCGGCGGCAACGACCAGTTCCTCTTTGAGGGTGCCTTCGGCGGCGACATCATCGCGGACTTCGAGGACGGGTCCGATCGCATCAATCTGCGCGACTTCCGCGAGGAGAACGGCGGCGCGGCACTTGTCTTCGCCCAGGTCCACCTACAGCAGGTGGGCACAGCGGTGCGCATTCGCTTTGACTTCAACAACGACGACGTGCCCGATTCGGTAGACCTCGACGGCGATGGCGTCGCCGACAACGTCCGCATCGACGTCCTCGGCACCACGGTCGCCCAGTTCACGGCGGCGGACTTCATCTTCTGAACCTCGTTCCCGCCGGGCACCCGGCGCGGTCGGCCGCGACGCCGGTGATCGGCCCGCCGGCGCGTCAGCCTGCCGGGCCCTCGCGGCTCGCCCCGAAGCGCCGGCGATAGTCGCTCGGCGAGAGGCCGACGAGCCGCTGGAAGACCCGGCGGAAGGCGGCGGAATCGCCGTAACCGACCGTCCAGGCCACCTGTTCCACCGGCTGGCGGGTGAACTGGAGCAGCTCGCGCGCCTTGCCGATCCGGAGCTGCTGCAGGTACGCGATCGGCGTCATGCCGGTCGCGGCCTTGAAGCGGCGGAGGAACGTCCGCGTCTCCATCGCCGCCTCGCCCGCCATGTCCGCCACGGTGACGGCATGCGCCGGGTCGGACTGCAGCCGGTGCTGCACCCTGAGGATGGGCTGGTCGCTGTGCGTGAGGCGCGGCACGAAGGTGCTGTAGTGCCGCTGCTCGCGACCGGCCGGATCGATCAGCCAGAACTGCGCGGCGTCCATCATGACGGTCGGTCCGAGAAGCCGGTCGATGAGACACATGCCGAGGTCCGTCCAGGCCATCATGCCGCCGGCGGTGAGGATGTCGCCGTCCTCGATCAGGACCTTGTCCGCGTCGACCCTCACGTCGGGGAAGCTCTGCCGGAGCGTGTCCGCATAGCGCCAGTGGGTGGTCGCCGGGCGTCCCGCGAGCACGCCGGCCGCGGCGAGGACGAACGTTCCGCAGCCGGTGGAGGCGAGCGTCGTGCCCTCGGCATGCCGCTCCGCCAGCCACGTCGTGAACGGTGCCGCCGTCGCGACGTCCACCGGCCCCGGAATGCGGTCGAGCGCGAGCGCGGGCGCGATCACGACATCGGGGTGACGGCCGGTGCCGGGATGGGTGTCGAACACGCGGCCGATCGCGCCCGCCCCGTCGATGCCCCAGTGCGTGAGGCGCAGCGGCCGGCCGCCGCGGCCGACGGAGAAGTCGCTGGCGACCTGCATGAGGTCGGTCATGCCCTGGACCATCGCGGCGTAGCACTGCGGGTAGATGAGGATCGCGACCTCTGCCGCCGGCGCCCGCGATCCCGATCGATCCATCGCTGCCTCCCGCACGCCCGGTGCCGGTTTGTCGCTTTCGGCACGGACTTTGTCGGAAACGACAGTTCAGGTCGACCGGCGAAGGCGGCAGAAACGGTCCGCGCAGGGAGCGGCACCGGCCGCGGCCGCTGGAGAACCGGTCTCGCCAGCGTGTATCCGCCCGACGGCGGACGAACGTTGCGGTTCTCCGTGGTCGATCAGCCCACGGTTCTGCGTTCCATCGGATGGAAGACAGGCTTCACGTTGCCGGTCGTGCCGTCCGTCATCTTCAAAACCTCTCAACGCTCATCTTCGAGGACACGAGCATGATCAGTTCCACCCGTATTGCAGTGTGCACGGCATCCTGCCTGATGTCGGTCTGCGCTTACGCTCAGACCTCGAACCAGGATGTCGCGTCGGCGCCGGCCGCCGTGTCCGAGGCGCAGGCAGCCAAGCCCATTCACCTCTTCCACGGAACGGGGCTCCATCATGTCAACGTCGCCGCGTTCGACATGGACGAAACCATCGCCTTCTATGAGAAGGCGTTCGGCTTCGAGCTCCTGTTCCGGTGGGATGGCGTGGATGCGCAACGCGGCGGCCAGGTCCATTTCCGCAATCCGCTGAGAGGCGCGCAGATGGACATGGGCGACGGCCAGATCCTCGAGATCATCTCCGCGCCGGACGATGCCGGGCGACCGGACGGGTCGGACGCGAGCTTCCATCACATCGGGCTCCGGGTGTCGGACCTCGACGCCGCCTATGACCGCGCCCTTGCCGCCGGGGCGACGCCGCATCCGCTCGACGACGGAAACGGTGGGGTCTGGGACGGGCCGACCACGATCACGCTGAAGGCCGAGCCACCCTTCGAGCGCTCCTTCGAGGTGCGCGCTGCGCATGTGAGGGGCCCCAACGGCGAGATCATCGAGCTGTTCGAATCCTGATCCCGCCGGGGGCGGCAGGTCTCCCCTCGCCGGATCGCGCCGGGCGGGGCGGCGCGGCGGCGCCGGGCTTCGCTGGCCCGTCAGGACGCCGGGCACCCTCACAGGGGCGTCCGGCGGACGGCCCGAGGGCGGGGACCTGCGTGTCGAGCGACCTCCCGCTCAGCCCGCGTCAGCCTTCATCCGCCGGGCGATCTTCGCGATCGTGGCGCGGCTGCAGCCTGTCGCGTGCTGAACCTCCGACCAGGACGCGCCGCGGCGCAGCATGGCGGCGATCGCCCCGTTCCGCTTCACGTTCTCCGGCCGGCCCTTGTAGCGCCCCTCGGCCTTCGCGCGGGCCTGGCCCTCGGCCTGGCGGCGGCGGCGGTCCTCGTAGTCCTTGCGGGCGACGGCGGCGAGCATGTCGAGGAGCATCGCGTTGATGGCGTCGGCCATCCGGGCGGTGAAGCTCTCGGCATCGGCCTCCACGAACATGTACGAGGTGGGGAGGTCGAGCGCGACGATGCGCACGTGCTTCTTCGCGATCTCCGCCTTCAGCTTCGCCCAGTCCGCGGAGGTGAGGCGCGAGAGGCGGTCGACCTGCTCGACGAGGAGGACGTCGCCCTTCCGGCAGTCGCGCAGGAGGCGGAAGAGCTCCGGCCGGTCGAGCTTCGCGCCCGAGACGGTCTCGACGTAGCTGGCCGCGATCTCGAGGTTGCGCTCGCCGGCGAAGGCCTCGAGGGCGCCGCGGGCGCGCTCGGCGTCCTGGTCCTCGGTCGACGCGCGCAGGTACGCCCGAACCGCCATCCGACCCTCCTCCGGTCCACTTCGGATGGTTCACATCATGGCAGTCCGTTTTGAACGGCGGAAGGGGAGTTCCTGAACCATCCGGCAGGTGGTTCAGGAAAGGCATACCCATGTCGTACTATGGTGACGACAGAGCATGAAAGTCCGGACTACGCTGATGCGGACAGAATCGTAGGGGCGACGTTCACGCGGCATCCGCGACCTCAGCCGTGACCTGTAAGAGAGGGTGAGGTTGGTTCTTCTACAATCGTTGGCTGGGCGACGTTGACATCCGATTGCACCCGCCGTTCCTCAGGTCATCGCGGATTGGGGCGTACCGCGCCGCGTGCGTTCGCCTCGGCGTCCCGCCGGTGCTGCTGGGCGGGTAGCGCAGCGAGGTTCCCGTAGATGTCGCGCTGTGTATGGTGCCGCGCGCTCGCAGCCGACGGAGGACTGTGGTGAGCACGTTCCAGAACTTTGCCCGCCATCCGGTCGGGAGGTATGCCGCCAGCTTGCAGAAGACCGGCGCGATGTGGGTGTTCCACCACATCCCCAAGACTGCCGGATCGTCGCTGACGCGCGAGATGTCGCTGACGATGGCGCCCTACCGCAACATCTTCGTGCTGCCGGGGGCGAACCTCGAGCCCGCCTCGGGCGAGCGCACCCGGCCCGACCCGATGATGCAGGCGGTCGACGCGTTCCTCGAGGCCCGCAAGACCCAGCACTACCTGTCTTGCTCGGGCCACATGCGGCAGAACCACCTGCGCCGGATCACCGAGGCGGTGCCCTACGCCAAGGTCTTCACGTTCCTGCGCGACCCGACCGCGCGACTGATCTCGGATTACCGCTACGCCAAGACGCCGAAGCATCCGCCGCACGAGGAGTTCGCCCGGCGCTACCCGACGATCGAGGCCTACATCGACGACCCCTCGCACCAGAACAAGATGTGGCGGTTCGTGCGGCCACGGAACGGGCCGCCGGACGACACGCTGCTGTCGATCGCGTTCCGGCGCTACGCGTTCTTCGGGCTCGTCTCCGACCTGTCGCTGCACTTCCAGTTCCTCAGCGCGCTGACGACGTGCCCGCGCCGGCCGGAGGCGCGGGTGAACGTGACGAGCGACCAGGCCGACAATGCGGTCGCCCTGTCGGGCGAACTCCGCAGCCGGATCGAGCAGCTCAACGCCGAGGACTTCACGCTCTATGCGGCGGTCGAGTCGGCGCTGTCGGGCAAGCGCCGGGAGCTGGAGGAGTTCGTGGCGTCGCGGCGCGCCTTCTTCCTCGGCGAGGCGGCAGCCTGAAAGGCACGCTCATGCGCCGGGACGGTGTCCGCGGGTGCTGGGACGCTCAGGCGGGTTCAGGCTCCGGCGGGTGTTCGGGGGTGGTTGCAAGGTCGGTCCAGAAGCCGCCCGGACCGCCCATGTCCTCCGGCGGCCCGGTCACGATTTCACGCAGGCGGTCGAGGTAGAACGCCCATAACGCGTCTTCGAATGCTTCCTTGTCGGTGAAGTCGGGGGCGACCGGCCCGGTCCACAGGCAGAGACCAAGCGCCCCGTCGTTCCAGCGGGTGGTGATGAAGAATGTCGCGGCCCGTCCGTACCAGGCGAGGGTTGCCGCCCCCAGTCCAAGCGAGACGCTGCGCCCGCACAGCGGGAAGCGGCGCCGCTCGGCGCCATCCGGTCCATCCGGGAACACATTGATCTGGTGAGGGGTCTTCTTCACCAGCTTGACCGTCCTCATGAAGTCGGCCGGATTCATGGCCCTGGTGTCCAACAGCGTCGTGCGTCCTTTCGCGCTCACGTTGCCTTCTTTTCGAGCAATTTGGAGTTCCGGCAGGTGGAGGCCCGGGATGTTCCGGTCGATGAGGCCGATACCAGTGTGCGCGCGGGTAACGAGAATCGAGCGACCGGATTGCGCGGCGGCAAGCACCGGCTGTGAGTCGAACGGGCGCATGAGGTCGGCCGCACTCCGAGCCAAAGCGGCGAGAAGCGGGTCGCCTGGGTCGAAGACGCGCACCATCCGAAAGAATGCGTTGAGCGCGCGTCCGAAGGCGAGGCGGCGGGTGAACGCGTCGAGGTCCATCGCCTCGGCACACAGCGGATGGAGTTTGGCTGCGTCGGGTCTCGCTTCCTCGATCGCTGCAGTGATGTCCATCCGCTCCAGCACCTCGCGAGCGTCGGCGGAGAGGACCGTCGTCGCCGCTTCGACGTCGGCACGGACGAACGGGACGCGCTGCCGCAGCCGCATCTTGAGGAGGTTCATCCCCTGGCGTGTGCCGAGATCCACCGGCACCTCGCCGAGCGCCTTCTTCAAAGTGCCGAGCTTGCCAGCAGTCTCCAACACCTGAAGACGCAGGAGGACGCCATGCGGGCCGAGCCGGGCGATCGTCGGCGTTGCGGCGAGTAGCGCGAAGGCGGCGTCGTAAGCGCCGGATCGGTGCAGGCGCTGGATCACACGGAACGCAGCTTGCAACCGCGCTTCGGGCGACCCGAGAGAACGGCCGGCGATCTCGCGCGCAACCGCCGCTTCGATCGAAGGAGTGATCTCGGGAGACAGTGTCGCCCCCGAGCGAAGGAGGCTAGCAAGGGTGGAGGCGGCGCCGGAACGGTTGGACATGCAGATTCGACGAGCCCTACGGTCGGTGCTTCCCGAGGACGGATAAACGGTGATGCCGTCGGCCACCAGAGGCGGGAGCGGAACAGGATCGCGATGATCGAGAAAGCACGTTTTCAGCAACTTCTGGCGCGGCGTGCCCGCGTTGACGCCGTGCGTGACGAAGACATTCTCTTTCGCGATGGTCTCGATATGAGTTCGATCGCCTTCACCGAGTTTATTATGGAAATCGAGGAAGAGACTGGTGTCGATATTGATCCTGACGAGCTCGATTTGTCGATTAAAACAGTAGGACAACTTTATGACAAGATCAGTCAGCTGGCTGCTTGACGTGCCGACACGCATGCGGATGACCATAGGCGCTTGTCAGTCGAAAGGCGCTCCGATAGAAGGGGCGCGTCAACCGGTCCGCTGCGGAACGGGCCGTCGAGGAACGGGAAGGCTAGCATGAGCGAGACGACTGAAGCGCAGGGCAAGGAGCCGGCCGAGGACACCAAGCTCACCCAGCAGCTCGCGGTTTCGCTCTGGTTCGCCGAGGCCGGGCGCGACCGTCCCGAGACGGCCGAGGAGCGCCGCACCGAGTGGGCGGAGAAGAAGACCAAGTACATGCCGGTCGCCAGGCGGCTCTTGCGCATCCTGCGCCAGCGCGGCGTCAAGGTGGAACTCGGCACCGCGAAGGACGTCGAGTAGGACGGAAACGGCAGCGGGACGGAACGATCCGCCCGGACCGCGGTGAGGCACACTTTCGTTTTCACCGCGGGCCTGCCTCAGCTTGACGTTCACACGCTCTCCGAGGACTGGGCCCTTGCCGCCTCGCTCGAGGCGCACTGGACCTTCCTGGCGCAGAGCATGGGGCTTGTCCCCTCGCGCTGGATCGACAGCGCTGGCGAGCGGATGTACGGCGCCGTCATCCGCCTCGCCACGTCGTTCGACCTCGCCGAGCCGGTGCGTGAGGACGACCGCGTGGAGGCGACCTGCGAGATCGTCTCCGTGCGCAAGCCGCACGCACTGTCGCGCACCAGCTTCACGGTCGACGGCCGCGAGAAGGCGGCGGTAGAGCTCTTGACCAGCTTCATCGTGCGCAAGGTGCGCGGGTCGAACAAGAAGTTCTCCAAGACACGCGACATCTGGACGGCGGACGACGTCGACGGCGAGCGGATCGACGACCTGCTCGACGCGCATCACCGCATGAAGTCGGCCCCCGAGGTTGGCGCGGACGGGGCGGCAAGCGTGATGCGCACCGAGATCAACCGCATCCGCGACTTCAACACCGCCGACTTCATGTACTTCAAGAACTTCGTCGTCATGGCGAAGGCAGCGGAGTGGGCGCACGGCCGCGGCGGCCCGACCCGGCTCAACGCCACCCGCGAGTGCTGGTACTACGGCAACGTCGAGGACGGTGACGTCGTCGAGACGCGCACGCAGGAGGCCGAGCCGGGGACTCTCGTCAGCGCCCATCACGCCCCGGACGGCCGCCGCATCTTCCTCACCCGCGCCCGTATGGAAGAGGTCGCGATCGCGGTCCGCTGAGGCGCCGCCGTCCGTCCGCCGCGCTCTCGGCGCGCGATGGATCCGCCGTGCATGCGGCGACCGGTCCGCGTGACGGCGCGTCAGTCGGCGACCAGCGGTCCGACGAGGTAGCGCGGCGGCGGGTCTCCGGCCGTGATCAGGCACGCCGCGAGCTCCAGCCGGCCGACGACGTCGAGGCCCAGCCGGGCGGCGTCGAGCGCCGGACCGACCTCGCCCAGCCGCCGCAGCAGGTCCGGCGCGCGCCACGTGCCGATCATCCGCGGCGGCCGCGTCGCGGGCTGCCGCCCCGTGTCGAGGTGGCCGCGCAGCGAGGGCCCGATCTCGTCGCGGCGGCGTCGGGGGATCACCGCCGTCACCTCGGGCTCGGCGTCGAGCGCCGCGTCCGCCGCGCCGGAGAACAGGATGGCGAGCATGTCCGTCACCTCCTGCGGGATCGTGAACCCGGCGCTGAGATTGGGAATGCGCGACAGCGGCAGCACGGTGAGCCGCTCCGTCCCCGGCAGCGCGGCGACGGCGGCGATCGCGGCGACCGGGTCCTCCATCCCGTCGGAGATCACCGTCGCGGTGCCGCCGAGGGTCTGGGCGAGCGTCGCGGCAAGCTCCGCGTCGGGAGAGGTGACGACGAGGTCTGCGTGGCCGACGAGCCGCGCCGCCCAGCCGAGCGTCGGCGGGATCCATACCGGCTCGGCGACGAACGCCGTCAGGTCGCCGCGGTCGGCGATGTGGAGGTGGAGGCGGTGGCCGCGCTGCGGCAGCCGCCAGCCCTCGCTGCCATAGGCCGCGAGCCCGTCGACCGCACCGCTGGGCGCGGCCGTCTCGAGCTCCTCGGCCCAGGCGAGCACCTCCGCCTCGGCGCGCGCGTCAAGGGTCGCCGTCGCCATGATGCGGGCGGGCAGCGGCACGAGCCGCATCGCCTCCTGCCGGTCGGCACGGGGAAGGCGCTCGAACGCCGCGCGCCGCTGGCTGGTGCGGGCCCGCTCGGCTTGGGCCTCCGCGCAGAGCGTCTCGAGCTCGGCGACGTAGGCGGGGAAGCCGAGCCGCTCCTGCAGCGCGACGCCTGCCGGCCCCGAGAAGCCCGCCTTGACCGCGTCGAGGTCGGCGGCGAACGCGGAGATCGCGTCGGCCGCCGCAGCCGCGTCGGAGTGCGGCACGGAGGCGAGCGCGAACGGCCGCGCCGCGTCGATCTCGGCGACCCCGGTCGTCCCCTCGAAGCAGACCACGGGCCGGCTCGCCTTCCACGCGTCGAGCACGACGTTGGGGAACGGGTCGAGCCGTGAGGACAGGAAGAACACGTCAGCGGCGGCCCACAGCGGCCCGAGGTCGGCGCGCGGCTCGAGGAACGCGGTGCGCCGGTCGAGCCCCGTGGCCCGCATCTGCTGGCGCAGGTAGACCGAAGTGGTGAGGTCGCGGGTCGGCTCGTAGCCACCGCCGACCCACACGAAGCGCCAGTCGAACCGGTCCTCCGCCACGAGGCGCAACGCGGCCTGCAGGAACAGGTCGACGCCCTTGCGCGGCTGGATCTGGCCGATCCCGAGCAGGATGCGGTCGCGCCGGTCTGCCGCCGGAACGGCGGGCAGGCCGAGCGCAGTGCGGATCGGTCCCGGGTCGGCGGCGGGTGCCCCGGCGTCGCGCTCGATCGCCTCGTTCTGCCCCTGGTGGCGCAGGCGGAAGCCGCCGCGGTGCGAGGCGACGCCGATCGCCGCCATCTCGTCCTCGCACGCGTCGGCGACGATCCGCGCCGGGAACACCGCACGCTCGGAGAAGGTCGCCATCAGCGCCGTGGTCCCGACCGGGATCACGTAGTCCGCGAACTCGTGGATCAGCGAGACGATCGGCACCCCGGCCATCCGCAGCGGCACGATCGCGGGGTGCGAGACGACGGAGTTGACCACGGCGACGACGTCGTCGCCGTAGCCGGCAGCAAGGGCCTCGATCTCGGCCCGCATGGTGCCGGGATCGGTCCAGCCGGAGCGGACGGCGACGGCGCATCGCGCGAAGTCGGCCAGCAGCGGCCCGTCCGCGTCGCCGAGCCAGACCGCGACGTCGCGGCGTGCCGACAGCTGCCGGGCGACGTTGAGCGCGACGATCGGGGCGCCGGTGCGCGACGCCTCGTGGCTGAACAGGATGGTGAGCCCGCGGGACGTGTCGGGGGTGCGCCCGGGCTCGGCCGGGCGCAGCGCCGCCAGCGCGGCGACGCGGCCCTCGGCGCGGCCGTGCCGCTCGTAGTGCTGCATCGGCTCGATGCGGACCTGCGCGAGGTCGGGGTAGCGCGCCAGGTAGGCCGCGACGTTAAACTCGGGGCCCGGCGCTATCCCGCGGGTCAGCCCGACGGTGAGGTAGTGCTCGACCGGGTCGACCGGATCGCCCGGCTCGATGCCAGCCTCGCGCGCGTAGTGCGCCGCGTCGAACAGGCTCGAGCCACGTGCCGCGGCGGCATGGTGGGCGAGTTCCTCGGCGCTGCGGAACATGAACGCGCGCTGGCGGTAGCGCAGATAGAAGGCCAGCGGGGCGCGCACGTCGACCTCGAGCAGCGGCGCGTACAGCGCGCGCACGAACGCATCATCAACGGCAGGGGCACCGCGCACGCCCTCGAGATGGCCGAAGATCGCGTAGTCCGCGACGACGTCGCGCCGGCGCAGGCGGCGGCGCACGGCGCGGACGTACGCTTCGGGGTCGAACAGGTCGGAGGCCCGGATCAGCTCGACCTCGAGGAAGGCGGCGATCGGGTTCGGGTAGAGCCCCGCGGCCCGCCCCGTTCGCAGGAAGTGCACGAGCGCCGAGGCGCCCGGCGGACACGACAGGGCGGACAGGCGCGGCGGCAGCTCGGCGTAGGTGGTGCGGTAGAAGGACGGCACGAACTGCGGCGAGGGGGCGAGGCCGTCCGCCTCCCCACCGGTGAGGTAGTGCCGCGCGAGATCCAATGCGTCGGCAGCCGGGTCGAGCTTTGCCGCGGCGGCGTAGGCCGCCGCGTCGAAGTAGGGGGAGGCGGCGACGAGCGCCGCGTCGTCCTCGGGCCGCTGCGGGTGCCGCGCCCGCCCGGCGACGTGCGCGAGGAGGGCGGAGCCGCCGTCCGTCGGAACCGGAGTCCGCGGCACTTCTGCCGCCGCGGCGGCCGCTGTCGCCATGCTCGCGCTCGCGGCAGCCAGCCCGAGCGTGGCGACGAAGTGCATCAGCGGGCTGAGCCCGGCGGCCGCGTCCGGCATCTCGCGGGCGCGCCAGGCGTCGCCATCGAAGCCGGCGGAGGGACGGCGGCCCTCCTGCCAGCCGACGTCGGCGTAGTGCCGGAACGGGTGGAACGGGCTCGCCGCGACGTCAGGGTAGCGCTCGAGGTAGTATGCCTCGTCGAACAGCAGCTCGGCATCGCGCTCGAGCGCCTTGTACGCGTTGGGCGACGGCGGCAGGCGGGCGCGGTTGCCCTCCGCCGCGAAGTGCTCGAGGGCGCCCGCGACGAGGTCGGGCGATGCCTCGACCGAGGTCGCCCCGAGGAAGCGCCGGGCGTACCACATCGGGTCGAACCACGCCGCGGGCTTGCGCCCGGCGCGGCGCCCGGGCCCTCTCCAGTGCACGAGCGGGTCGAATCCGGCCGCGATCACGTCCGGGTAGGTCTCGGCGTAGAACTCCGGGTCGAACAGGTCGTCGGGGTCGAGGACGGTTCCGGGAGGGGGGGCAGTCCGAGGCATCAGGTCATGCGGGCCGCTGCGGATTGAACGTCGCCCAGATCGCTGGCGCGAGACGGTCGTACACGTCCGACACCGCCTCGAACAAGGCGAGATCGACGGCATTCGCGGCGAGGATTGCACGGACGACCTCTGGCGAGGGCGGTGCTGCCGGCTCGCCGACCCGCTCGTGCACCTTTGGCAGCGCCGGCGCCCACATCATCGCGGACATGAGGAGGAAGCTGACTGGGTAGCGCTCCCGCAAGCCGACCATAACGTAGGTGCGGCCCATCTCCGCAACCGCTTCGCTCGGATCGATCCGGGCGGTCCCGAACATCATGGTCGCCGCCTTGTTCATCTCGCTGGTGTCGGCGACGTAGGCCTCGATCGTCGGGTAGCGCGCCGCGAACTCGCGATGCGGGGGGTGTTTCGTGGTCAGGCAGTAATTGTACTCGGAGATGACCCGCGCCACGGGGTGACGCAGAAAGGTGACGCAACGCAGGCCGTCCACCTTGCGCCGCAGGTTGGCGACCTGCGATGCATTGAGATGGCCGGAGAAGGCGCGTGGCGCTCCAGCGGTGCCGCTCCGCTCGATCACGCGCCGGGTCAGCCGGTCGAGCGATTCGTGGTAGGCGAGGCCGCCGGAGTAGTCCGGGACGAGGTTCTCGAAGGCGCCGACGCCGGCGCTGATCTCGGCCGCGAGCGAGGAACCCGCCGTCTTCGGGATGTGGTGCAGCAGCCAGGGGCCCGACTGTGCGCGCTGCTCGGCGACGAACGCGGCGAGGTTTGATGCGGAAAGCTGGAGCATGCCCATCTGTGCCCTAGCGAGGGCCCGGCGCACGCCCGCAGCCGCGGCGGCGCCGCAGGGGGAGACGGCCGACAAGAACGGACTGCGGACTGTCGTGCCGAAAACGCATGGCGGGGAACCTGAAGGAAGAAACAGGCGCGCTCGCCTGCGCAAGAAGTGATCGCTATGCTTAGCGAAACGGCGGGTACGCTGCAATATCGTTCCTCGCGCGCGTCCATTGCTCTGGCGACCTCCTGATGTTAGGTCGCACGGAAATTCCGGGCGAAGGTATCTTGATGGAATCGACCGATCCCGCTGCGAAGTTGTCGCCGAGCGATCTGCACGTCTTCGCGCAGTGCATCTGGTGGGTGATGACTGGGGACCAGTTGCCCGACAGCGAACAGGCGCGCGGCCTCAAGTGGCAGGACGAGGCGCCTGAGTGGGTCCGGATGTCGGCCGAGATCCTGCGCCACCTCGACTACAACGGATTCAAGGTCGAGCGCTCGACCTGAGCGTCGCGGCGGCCGAGGCTCGTTGCGACGGGCGCCCGGGCCGTCTCGACCGCGCGGCGTCCTCTGCGGGCGGCCGTCGCACGCGGTCCCAGCCTTGCCAAGACCCACGCGATCAGGCCTGGGTGCGCCACCAGTCGAGGGTTCGCGCGATCCCCTCGTGCAGCTCGACCTTCGGCGCCCAGCCGAGACGTCCGCGGGCGCGCGAAATGTCGAGCACGTTGCGGTGCACGTCGATCGGCCTGTCCGGATGGTAGGTGATCGCGATCGGGCGCCCGAGTTCCCCCTCGATGTGGCCGACCACCTCCCGCAGCGCCGTCGCGACCCCCGAGCCGATGTTGATCACCTCGTCCGGGTCGGGATGGGCCGCCGCCGTCGTGAACGCGCGGGCGACGTCCGACACGTGCACGAAGTCGCGCTCCACGCTGCCGTCGCCCCAGATCGACATCGTCGTGCCGGCCATCGCGTGTTGCATCGCGGCGGCGATGAAACCTTGGCCGCGCCGCGCCACCTGCCCCTCGCCGTACGGGTTGGAGATCCTGAGCGACACGGTGCGCATCTCGCGCATGCCGTTGAGGATGCGCAGGTAGTGCTCGATCGCAAGCTTGGAGACGCCGTAGGCGTTGCGCGGAATGGTCGGCATGTCTTCGACGAGACCGCCATCCGGCGCCGGCTCGATCCCGTACACCGTGCCGCCGGACGAGGCGAACAGGAAACGGCGCACCTTGAGCCTGTTGCAGATCTCTGCGACGTGCACGGTCATCTGGACGTGAGCGCCGACCTCGACCGAGAGGTCGGCATGTGACGAGCCGGGCAGGCTCGAGTTGGCGAGGAAGACGACCGTGGCGCAGTCGACCGCCGCCGAGGCGACGAGGGTGGCGTCGCCGACCGACCCTGTGATCCAGTCGACCTCGCTCTCGACCCCGCCGTGTGGCGGTGCCATGTCGAGGACGGCGACGTCGTACCCCTCGTCGAGAAACGCCCGGACGACGTGGCCCCCGATGAACCCACCGCCTCCGATGATGAGCACGCGTGACATCATGCAGCCTCTCTTCGCTCCGAGCCCGCCCTCTTGTCCCGCCGGGCCGCGCCCGCGCAAGGGAGATGCGGACAAATCTCCTTTGACCCGTCCGCAAGGGGGCTGAGATGCCGTTCGTCGAGATCGACGGGATCCGTCTCCTGTTCGTGCACGTCCCCAAGGCGGCCGGCAGCTCGGTCGAGGCGTGGATGCGGCAGCTGGGCCCGCTGCAGTTCTGGGCGCCGGGGATGACGACGGCGCCGCTCCTGTGCACTCCGCAGCACTTCCGTCGCTCCGACCTCGACCAGCTGTTCGACGCCGACTACTTCACCCACGAGTTCGCGATCGTGCGCGACCCGTATCGACGGCTCGTCTCGGAATACAAGATGCGGGCCGTGCTGAGCTGGCAGCACAAGAACCCGGTGCCGATGTTCGGGCCGTGGCTGGAGCACAACCTCGCGCTCGCGGCGCACAACCCGTGGCACCTCGACAACCATTTTCGCCCGCAGTGGGAGTTCGTCGGCGACCGCACGCGGGTGTTCCGCATCGAGAACGGGCTGAAGGCGGCGCTCGACGAGGTCGGCCGCTGGGTCGGCCGACCTGCCCCGAAGGAGCCGCCGCGACGCCGCGCGACGGACGGGTTCGAGCGTCGCATCGCGTTCTCCGCCGCGGATGTGACGCGGGTCCGCCAGCGCTACGCGGAGGATTTTGCGCGGTTCGGGTACGACCCCGAGGACGTGCCGGAGCCGGTCGGAGAGGAACCTCGCGACCCGGACAAGTTCTGACGGTCACGCACGACCTGGTGCGGACTGCCGCTGCGCAGACCGAGCTGGCAGGATGGGTCACCCCGCGATCGTACCTCTGGGTGCCTCTGGCGGATTAGGATGGCTCTATCTCCGGCGCAAGGTCGACGAGCAGCATGAGACGCCGCTGATTCACACGGTCCAAGGCGTTGGTTACTGCACGGCGAAACGGAGATGTCGCTAGAGGGCTGGGGGAGGGTCTCCCAATTGTCGGCAGCCCGGCAACTCATGCTCAGCGTCCGCGACTGACCTGAGGCGGATGCGGACATCTGCCCTTTTTCCGGAACAGGAAGACGCCCGGCTCTTCCGCCGCCGCGGCCTTGATCCCGCACAGTTTCCCGAAGTCCCGCCTTGAGGCTCCTGCCCGACCTCTCCCGCACCACGATCCCTGCGAAGAAGTCTGCCACCCGGCGCAGCCGCGCAGTCTGTGCCCTGTCCGCCTCCGCACGCCGCGGCGACACGAGCCGTGCGCTGCCGGACTGTCGGCCCTGCGGCGGCGCCGGCACCGCCGCGAGAGACCGGACGTCGCCTAGGTTTCAGGCAGGATATGACGTGAGACTGTGCGCCCTGTTCTTTCGGCGGACAGATAATTCGATGATGTCCTGCCCTAAGGACTGGTGAGGGCCGGTGGAGACCGCCACTCCGGCGGACGTTTACCGGTCTTCGCCGCCGCCGGGGCGGGTAGACGGGCGGGAGTGCGCGATCTATAGCTCTCGCCGTGGGCGAAGACGGGACGGCGCTGGCGCGATGCAAGACACCCGGGCAGGGCGGCGGATGCGGTCCGGCCGCATGATCCGTCGTCCGCCGCGACCGGAGCGGTCCGACCCGTCGATCATCCACGAGCCCAACGAAGGACATGGCACATGAGCGAGTCGAAGACAGCCGAGCGCGCGAAGCCGACCGCGGAAGAGCGGGCCCTCTACCGTCACCTCGCCAAGGCGATGTGGAAGGCGCAGAAGAGCAAGGACCTCCCGAAGGACGCCACGTCGCGCCATCAGGCGTGGGAGGCTGACAAGAAGGACATGATCGCCACCGCCCGCCGCGTGGTCAAGCAGCTCGAGAAGTCCGGCGTCGTCATGACCGCCCCGGCCGAGACCGCGGCCTGACGCTGGCGGCCCCCCCGCCGCCGCGGCGGCCTGGCGTCGGCGGCCTCCGGCCGCTGTGCTTTGGCGTCGGCGGCCTCCGGCCGCTGTGGCGCCGCGACAGCACTCCCCGCGCCCGTCCGAGGGCGCGGCCCGGCGGCCTGAGGCACCCGCCGCAGCCGCGAGCGACACCCCAACGCCCCGCGTTCGTCCTCCGGCCGCGAGCTCGCGCGGGGTGACGGCGGCGCTGCCCGAGAAGCCCTGCCCATGCAGAACGTCTTCATGCACGTCGGAATGCCGAAGGCCGGCTCGACGTCGATCCAGCTCAGCCTGCAGGACTACGACGACGGCACGACACGCTACGCCCGCATGGGCTCCGCCTGTCACTCCGCCCGCGTGATGTTCGCCTTCGTCTCCGATCCGGAGGAGAGCGGCTTCCTGAGGAGGCGCGACCTCGACCCCGAGCGGATCGCCCGCGTGAGGGCACGCTGCGTCGGAAACATCGAGCGCGAGGTCGCCCTCGGCCGCGACGCCCTCGTGATCTCCGGCGAGGCGATCGGCTCGCTGCGCGCCCCCGACATCGCGGCGATGGACGCCTTCTTCACCGCGCGCGGCTGCCGCCTCACCGTCTTCGCCTATATCCGCGAGCCGGTCGGATTCGCTTCCTCCTCGTTCCAGCAGGGGGTCAAGGCGGAGAGGGAGACGTTCGACCTGCGCTCCTGCCGGCCCGGCTTCCGCCAGCGCTACCAGGACTTCATCGACGTCCTCGCGCCGGGGCAGATCCGATTTCTCGATTTCCGCCGCGAGAACCTCAGAGGGGGCTCCGTCGTGCCCGACTTCGCCGCCGCCGTCGGCGTCGACATGGGCCGGGTGACGGAGGTCCGGGCGAACGAATCCCTGTCGGCCGGCGCCGTCGCGCTCCTCTATTTCTGGAACCGCGAGCGCGAGGCGCTGCCCTGGGGACCGGAGAACAACATCGCCCGCAGCCTCATGGCGAAGGCGCTGTCCCACCATTTCGCGGGCAAGTTCAGGCTGTCCCCGAGCGCCTTCCGGAGCCTCGTCGACGACGACGACATCGCCTGGATGGAGCGGGCGGCGGGCTTCCCCCTGCGCATCGACCTCGACAGGACGGCCGCCGACGACGATCCGGAGGCAATCGGCTCGGAGGCGGACCTTGCCGCCGCGCGCGACGCCGCGCTGCCCGACCTCGCCCGCCTCCTCGACCGGCTGGAGATCGAGCGGCCGCGCAAGGAGACCGCGTTCCTGATGATGCGCCGCCTGTTCCGCCACTTCCACCGCGAGGCGCGCCGGGAGGTCCGCCGCCGCAAGTCCGCCCGCGGCGGCGGCCTGGAGGAGGTCGACTAGCGCCGCCCGCCGCCCGGGCGGCTCCCCGTCAGCCCGCCTTGCGGGCGGCTTCTCTCAGGCCGCCTCCCGGGCGGCGTGGGTCAGCATCCGCTGCACGGCGACGCTCGGGAGGCGGCACATCCGCACCACCTCGATCGGGTCGAACGGCGCCGGGTCGATCAACCGCGCGATGAGCGGGGCGAGACAGCCGTTCCGCGTCAGGTCCGCCGCGCGGCGTGGCCGCTCTCCTCCACGAGGACGATGTGGGTGCGCACCGTACCGAATCGCGCCATCCACGGAGCGCCCTCACGCATCGGGCTCGGTCCCGAAGGTGTCGCGGACGAACCGCGCGTAGGCTGGGCGGCCGACGGCGAGAAGCGCTCCCAGCGTCTCCACGAAGGCCGGCGGGGGCTGATAGGGCACCCCCTTCAGGTGCGGCAGCAGCATGAAATGGATCCGCTGCCCGTCCGGCCTGACCGTGGTCAGGTAGCGCTCGACATTCTGTGTCACGACGTGGTGCGGCCGGAAGAGGTCGACGAGCTCGGCATGGAAGTGGGGGCTTCTGAAATAGAGGATCTCGCGGAAGAAGGCCGGCAGGAAGCATGCCATGTGCCGGCCGAAACTGTCGCCCATGAAGAGCAGCCGGCTGGCGTAGCGGGCGTCGGGGTTGAGCCAGATGTCGATGATGCCGTTGTTGCCGAAGCTGAGATCGTTGGAGAGGCGCGTCGCACGGCCCGATGGCACATGGCTCACGTCGGTCGCCCGGCGCACCGGATCGAGCTTGGAGCCGAGGTCGCCGGCGTGGGTGCGCGTCCCCGTGAGCCCGGCGAGGAGACCGGCCAGGATCCCGTCCTGAGCCTCGCCGGTGAGGCGCTCGGCGACGCGGGCCGCAAGCAGGATCGAGGCGCGGTCGGTATAGTGGGTGTCCACCGTCGAGGCCGCCTTGCGCCCCATCCCGGCGAGGAGGTCGACCGGATAGTCGACCCCCTCCCCGTCGGCGCCGAGGCGGTCGAGCAGCATCGCGCCGAGCCGGCGAAAGGGCCTGTCGCGCAGCGGCCAGAGGTCGGCGAGGAAGGACTGCTTGTCGGGGGTGAGGACGTGCAGGAACGGCCGGTCGCGCCGCTCGCAATGGCGGCGCCGGGCGAGGTGGTTGGCGCGGAAGGCCCTGACGCAATCGTCCGGAAGGGGCCGCGCTCCCGTCACCTGGTCGAGCACCGCGTGCGCTCCGCCCGCGAGGAACAGCATGCCGTCCTCGCCGATGAGGACGCCGTTCTCGATCTGCCCCGGCGCGAGGTCCATCGTCAGCGCGTCGCTCAAGCGGCCCGGCTCCCGTCGAAACGCGCCGGCACGATGCCGCCGCCGGTACGCCTTCTAGATGAAACATACCCTGTTTGCTAGTTAAGGTTGCACTTGCGCGCGCTTGATTCGATTTCAGCGATGCGCCTAAGGTCCGGCCGGTCTGCGTCGGCAACACCCCGTGTGCGGGTCCCGCCGGCTGTCTCGCGGCACGGCCCGTGCAAGCGCGGCAACCGTCTGTCACCAGCGGCGGGTCGGGGTCGTGACGGCAGGTCGTTCACGCCGCGTCGCGAGGAACGGCGGCAGACGCGGCGGGGCGGCAGTCGGACAGTATCGTCGGCGCGCCTCCGGGGCGGCCGGCCAGAGGGCGAAGGGCGAGAATGACGGACGGAGCAGCGGACATCGCCGCCGACCGGGACGAGCTGACCGAGCTCGTCGCGGCCCTCTACGAGGCGCACCTCGAGCGCGCCCCCACACCGGAAGAGAGCGCGCACTGGCGCCGGATAGCCGGGCGGATGCCCGCCGCCGAGCTCGTCCGCCGCTTCGGCGCGAGCCCCGGCGTGCAGCGCCGGCGCGGCGTCCCCGCCTTCTTCCCGGCCGGCCATTACCACTCCGCCGTGGTCGACCCCGCCACCGTCCGCCCCTACGTCGAGCGCGTCCGCGCCGCCGGCCGGGCGGGCCTCCACGGGATCCACATCGACGCGGCGGCGATGGAGGCCCTCTTCCGCCGGGAGGCGCCGGCGCTCGCCGCACTCGACCTCCCCGCCGCCCCCGTCCCGCACCGCCGCTACCATTCGCAAAAGTCGCCCTTCCCGCCGGGCGACGCCGCCTCGCTCTTCCTCATGATGAAGACCCACCGGCCGCGCCGGATCGTCGAGGTGGGCTCCGGCTCCTCGACGGCCGCGGCGCTCGACTTCGCCGGCGACCTCGGCCTTGCGCCGTTCTCGATGCGCTGCATCGAGCCCTACCCGCACCGCCTCAAGGCGATGCTGCGGCCGGGCGACGAGGCGACCGTCGCGATCCGCGAGGCGTTCGTCCAGGACGTGTCCGCCGAGGAGGCCGTCGCCGACCTCGGCCCCGGCGACATCTTCTTCATCGATTCCACCCACGTCCTGAAGACCGGCAGCGACGTCCACCACGAGCTCTTCCACCTCCTGCCGAAGGTGAAGCCGGGGGTCGTCGTCCACGTCCACGACGTGCCGTTCCCGTTCGAGTACACCGACCTCTGGGTGTTCGAGCGGAACTACTCGTGGAACGAGGCCTACGCGCTGCAGGCGTTCCTGATGTTCAACGACGCGTTCCGCGTCACCTGGTGGGCCGGCATGGTGAAGGCGGAGATGGGCGCCGCGATGGGGCAGGCGTGCCCGCACTTCGCGCAGAATGCCGGGTCGTCGATCTGGCTGACGCGGGTGCGCTGAGGATGCCCGCCACGCTGGACGAGCCCCGCGCCGCCGCCGTTGCCGCCCGCGGGAACGCGGCCGCCGCCCCCTCTGCGGCGCCAGGGCCGCTCCTCGACATCGGCCCCGTCCCCGCCCGGCTCGTGCCGCTGTTCGTCTTCCTGCACGTGCCGAAGACGGCCGGATCGTCGCTGCGCCTCGCGATGTCGCAGATGTTCGGGCCGCACCTTCGCTTCTTCACGCGCAACGAGGAGCTCGCGCGCACGCCCGAGAACGAGGCGCTCTGGGCCGACCCCGCCTTCTACAACCGCCACCTCCTCATCGGCGGCCATGTCCGTCGCAACCATCCTGTGGTGGAGCCCACCCACATCGGCCGGCGCATCATCTACATCTCGATGTTCCGCGACCCGGTGAAGCGCGCCGTCTCCGGCTACGACTTCTCGCGCCGCTTCCCCGACCATCCGATCCGCGACTTCCTCGCCGACAAGACGCTGTTCCAGGCCGTGACGACGCCGGGCCCGTTCCGAGACCGCTACGTCAACGATCAGATCCGCTACGTCTTCGGCACTCCCCGCCCGAAGAAGGCGGCCGAGGTGCTGCGCGCCGGCAACTACATCGTCGCGCCGATGGAGAAGATGGAAGAGTTCTTCGACGCCTTGTCGGCCATCAGCGGCCTGCCGCGCCCCCAGAAGCTGCCGCGGGTCAACACCTCGAACCAGCTCGACGAGCACCGCATCGAGAAGGCAAGTGAGCAGCCCGACTACGAGGACGCGCTCACGGCGCTCGCCGAGGCGAACGCCGACGAGATCGCCTTTCTCAAGGAGCATCTGACGGATGTCGTGGTAACGACGAGCCTGCGGCCGCTCTCCTGACACCGGATAGCCGTTCTCTACAGCTACGCTGGCAGCTCTTGGGAGCGCAAGTGGAAAAAGCAATGCCAATTATTTTCCTGCACATCGGCATGCCCAAGGCGGGATCATCGTCGCTTCAAATTTGCCTCAACGGTTTCGACGACGGCCGTATTCGATACGCTAATCTTGGTGCAGCCTGCCATTCGACCAAAATGATGTGCCGTTTCTCTTCCGACCCGGACAGAAATAGGTTTTTCCAAGGAAAAAAACTTGATAAAGACGTCATCCGGCGGATGGGGCGGCGTTGTGAATTCGACCTCCGTAAAGAGATGGCGCTTGGGAGGGATGGGCTCGTCATCTCGGGCGAGGCGATCGATCTCTTGAACGCGACTGACGTCACAGCGATGGACGAGTTCTTCGAGAGTCACGGCTATAGGCTTGAGGTACTCGCCTATGTCCGTGAGCCGGTTGGCTTCATCTCTTCTGCGTTCCAGCAGAGTGTCAAGCGGGACAAGGCCAACTTCGACGTACCCAGGCCGAACTATCGCCAACGCTATCAGGCGTATATCGATGTCCTCGGCTCCGAGCGATTGACACTCCTCGACTTCCGTCGCGAGAGCCTTAGGAACGGCTCGGTCGTCGCCGATTTCGCTGCGCGAGTTGGCCTCGACGAGAGTCGCCTGGCAGAGGTGAGGGCGAACGACTCTCTCCCGGCCGCTGCGGTGGCCCATCTGTACTTCTGGAACAGGTTCGGAGGACACCGCGCCTGGGATGTTCAGCGTGCCCTCACGCGCAACCTCATGGCCGAAGCGCTCGGCCGCCATTTCTCCGGCCGCTTCAGGTTGTCGGCAAGGCTGATCCAGGCTGTTGCGGATTTTGACGATTTCGAGTGGATCGAGCGGACAGGCGGCTTTCCGGTGACGACGGAGCTCAAGCGTTTCGATGGAGACGAACCCGACGCGATCGGTTCGGAACGCGATCTGGCGGCGTTACGCGATGCAACGTTGCCGCAGCTCGAGGCGCTTCTGGAAAAGCTCGGGATCAAACTTCCCGCGAGGCGAGCTTCGAGACCAATGATGCGGAAGCTGGAGTTTCACTTCGAGCAGATCGCCCGCCAGGAGATCCGTGAGCGCCAAGCGAGACGCAAGGTCGCCGCTTAGCCGGGACAGACCGGAGAATGGCCACAGGCTCGTGCTCGAGGTGCCGGCCCGTGAGGCCTCTAGGCCGCCCGCCGCCAACGCCAAGCCCGATGGACAATTCTCCCTCCAGATCGGATCCGTCCTGCAAGAAGGGAGAGAGCTCGCCTCCCCTCGATGTTGGACCACAGCGGCCGTTTCTCTCCTGCAGCAGCTTGGAGCTCGTCTGATCGTGACCACGTCCAACGTGTACATGCACATCGGAATGAACAAGGCCGGCTCGTCGTCCATTCAGGCGAGCTTCGACATGTTCGACGATGGTCGCGTGCGTTATGCGAGGCTCGGGGCGCCGAACCACTCCGTCCGGATTGTCTCTCTCTTTTGCAGCGATCCGGAGAAGAGCGAACTCCTGTCGCGGCGCAAGCTCACGCCAGCCGTTCTCGACGAGTTGCGGCCGCGTCGCGAGAGGCAACTCTCCCGCGAGATCGCCCTCGGCCGCGACACCCTGGTGATTTCCGGCGAGGCGATCGGACACATGAAGGCGCCCGACCTCGTGGCAATGAAGACGTGGTTCGAGGCGCGCGGCTGCCCGCTCAGACTGTTCGCCTATATCCGCGAGCCGCTCGGCTTTGCCTCCTCGGCATTCCAGCAACGCGTGAAGGCCGAGAAGTCGTCTTTCTACTTGGGCTTGCCTGAATACCGCAAGCAGTTCGAGAAATTCATCGAACTCTTCGGTCGTGACCGGATCGAGTTCCTCGACTTCCGGCGGGAGCACCTCAGGGGCGGCTCGGTCGTCACCGACTTTGCGGCACGGGCTGGTATCGACCCGTCGACGCCGGTTCCGGAGGTGAGGACCAACGAGTCGCTGTCGACCACGGCCGTCGCGTTCCTCTATTTCTGGAACCAGGAGCGCGAGGAGATCGGCTGGGACCAGACGATCAATCTCGGCCGGCACAAGCTCATCGACGCGCTGCGGCTGCGCTTTCCCGGCAAGTTCCGCCTGTCGCCGGCGCTCGTGCGGTCCGCCATCGACCGCGACGACGTCGCCTGGATGGAGCGCGTCGGCGGGCTCGACCTCAGCTTCGAGATCGACCGGCCGGTGGCGCCGGAGGGAGGGGCGGACGAGGTCGGCTCGGAGGACGACCTTGCCGCAGCGCGCGACCGCGGGCTCGGCGAGGTCGCGGCGATGCTCGACGAGCTCGAAATCCAGCGCCCGCCCAGGCTCGCCGCCTACCCGCTCATGAAGCGCCTGTTCCGCCACTATGTCCGCGAGGCGCGGCGGGAGCTCAAGGTGCGCCAGAAGGCACGCGAAGCCGCAGCGTGACCGCCGAGCCCGTGGAGATCCCGGTCCGCTGACGGGGTCGCCCCCACCCTCCGGCAAACGCGAGGCTTTCGGCCGCGCCGACCTCTGCGAGATGGTCGAGGCCATACCCTCCCCCTCGCCCCGCACCGAGGTGATGAGTCCGGCCTGGAAGGCCGCGATCGCGTCGCCACGCTCGTGCCCCCCGCGGCGGCGGCAGCCGCCTGACGCGAGGCGCGGCAACCGCCGGTAAGGGCACTCCGCCCGGGGTGATGCCACCCGGAGCGGAGCGCCAGACGGCGCCGCCCTACGCCGCGAAACCGATGTCGCCGCCGGCAGTTCCGGCGCCGAGGCACGGCGACCCGGCGAGGAGCCCCCAGGCGCTCCGCGCGGTCGAGGTGCGGGGGCCGAGCCGCGGGTCGGCCGTCACCGTCCCCGCCGGCGCCACGAATCCCGCCGCGGCCACGAGGTCCGCGTCGATGTTGGTGGTATTGCCCCAGAACGCGAGGCGGTCGAGCGTCAGCCCGGCGGTGACCGCCTGCTGCGCGGCCGTCGCGTCCATCGCATGGCCGATCGCGGTCGTGAAGCCGGACAGCACCGTGTCGCGGATCGTGACGGGGCTGCCCGCCGCCGGCATCACGCCCGAATAGTAGACGGACGGCTGCAGCGCCGAGGCGAGCCGTGCGAAGATCGAGTTCTCGATCGTGAGCCCGGTCCCGCCGGCGCGATGGACCATGGCGAGGTGGCCGAAGCAGCGCCGGAGGACACCGCCGGACGCCGCGTCGAGGTTCATCCGCGCATGGACGAAGCTGTCCGTCAGCGTCGACCCCTTCATGCTGAGCACCACGAAGGACGCGAGGGTGCCGATCGTGCAGTCCCGCACCGTCGCGTTGTTGAACAGGACCGGCTGACCATCGGCCACCGGCACGAAGGTGCAGCGCAGGAAGTCGGCCGACGCCGTCTCGACAGCGAGGCTGCCGACGCCGTTCTCGGCGCCGGTCCGGCCGATGAACGTGCAGTCGACGTGGGTGGAAACGGACGCGCCGACGTGCGCGAAGTTCCCCTTGCGGCAGTTCGAGATGTGGAGCCGCTCGAAGTGGCCGCGCGAGGTGTCGTGCAGCGACACGCCGTCGCCGGCGTTGACGATCGTGGCGTCGTAGACAGCAACCTCGGCGCTGTCCTGCGCCGATACGGCATTCCCCCATGCCCCGCCGTTGAACCCGTCATAATCCTGGATGAGGAGGCCGTTGCCGTGCACGACGACGCTGGCGCTGCCGCGCGCGTCGATGCCGCGGGGGCCGGTCACGAGGCCGGATTCGCACACCATCGATGAGCCCGGCTCGAAGGTGAGCTCGAAGCGGGCGGCGACGGCCGCAAGGAAGCTCTGCCCGCCGCCAACGGTCCGGTACGTGCCGGCGCGGACGAGGTAGCGCTGGGTGGTGCCCGGCGCAGCCGCTGCGGCGAGGACGCCGAGGCGGTCGAGGGTGGCGAAGGGCTGCCCGGCCGTGCCCGGGTTGGCGTCGCTGCCCGCCACCGCGTCGACATAGGCGTCGTAGGCGGGGGCCGGCGGGGGGGCGACGGTCGCGACGTCAGTGGCGCCCGACAGGCCTGCGAGCCAGCCACGGACGACCGTGCGATGCGCCGCGGAGGGGACGCTCGCGAAGAGGACCGCCCCCGCGAGGTCTCCCGCCATGTTGAAGGCGGCGTTGGACGGGAGGTTCAGGAGGCGCCAGCGCGTGAGCCCGCCGAAGTCGGAACCGACGAGCTCGACGATCCTCGCCGTCCCGTCGGCGAGCGCGGTCGCGAGGGCGTCGCGCGAGGCCGTCCGCGGCACGGACAGGGTGCCACCGATGACGACGTCGTCCGTCGTCGTGCCGGCGAGGTTGCCGGCCTCCCAGGCGGCATAGAAGGGGGCCGTCTGCCCGGACGCCCGCTCGCCGCTCGCCGCGACGCCGGCGCCGTCGGTCGTCCGCACCGCGAGCGCGAGGTAGGCGGAGGGAAGGTCGAGCCCGGCGAGCTCCAGCGTGTCGTCGACCCCGTCGAAGCGGGCGAGGAGGCGGCCACCGTCGGACACCAGCACCGGCCGAGCGCTGTCCGCCGGCGCCGCGAGGTGGCTGCCGGGGATCTCCTTGACCGACACGTCGTCGAACTCGACGAAGTCGCCCACCGCGCCGGAAGAGCCCTGGATGGCGAGGTGGAGGTTGTGCGAGGTGGCCGTTGCGACGCAGAGGAGCGACACCGTGGCCCCCGGCTGGGAGACCGGCATCGACGCAAGGCCCTGCACGATGACGCTCCCGACCGTGGTGCCGGAGAGGGCCGTGACGGTGACGCAGACGCGGTAGAGGCGGCCGACGGTAAGGCCGGTGAGTGTCTGCCGGGCGATTGGACTCTGCGTGGCGTCCCTGCGCACGACCCGCATCCGGCCGCCGACCGCCGTGAGTTCCGCACCGTTGAACGCCGTCCAGCTCGCCGTCCCGGCCGTGAAGTCGCCATTCAGGACGAGCTCGGGCCGGCCCGCGAGGAAGGCCGCGAGCGGTTGCCCGCCCATCCGCGCCCTGTCGAGAACGAGGCCGATCGCCGCCATGCCGTCCACCGCCGGCGAGCCGCCCGTCCCGTTGCGGCCGACGACAAGGCTCGAGGTGTCGGCGAAGCTGTAGAGCGCGACGGGCCCGAGCGCCGCGACGGCCGCCTCCGAGACGGCCCCGGGCGCGGTGTTGCGGGAGGCAATGCCGAGGCCGAGGCCGATGGCGAACATCAGACGAGGCCGACGAGGTTCGTCGCCGTCGTCCCGGTCGCGAGCACGCGCACGGCCGACACCGGCAGCACCGTCCCCGCGGCGAGGCCGGCGAAGGCGGCCGTCCCGCCGTCGCGCGTCACGAGGGTCATCGTGCCGGCGCCGCCGACGTAGATCGCGCGCGCGGTCTCGGCGAGCTCCAGCGTGTCGCTCGGGACGATGGCGAAGGCGCCCGTCGCGGGGGCGGTCAGGCCACGAGTGTACGTCTGGAAGCGGTCGTTCGGCATCCTCGGGTCCTCCACGGGTGGCCGCAAGAGCCCCCTCTGCGATGCGTGGAGAGTACGGCTCGCCCGCCGGCCGGGGATAAGTCGGCCGGCGCGGCCGCACGGGACCTGCCGGAGCGGACTGGGGGGATGGACGGCGGAGGGTCGCGGGGGACGGCGGATCGTTCCGCCCGGAGGGCGGGCGTCGCCTCAGGAGGGGAGCGGCGGGGTGCTGCCGCGCTGCATCCGGCGCTGCAGCTCCTGGAGGCGGGCGTCGTCGCCGGGGAGGCGGTCGGCGGCGACCCTGAGATGGGCCTTCGCAAGCTCGGTCCGGCCGAGCTCGCCGAGGAGGGCGGCGAGCTCGAGGCGCGGCGCAGGCGCCGTCTCGTCGAGCGCCACCGCCCGCGACAGCCACCGGATCGCCTTCTCCGGCTCGCGGCGGCGGGCGAGCACGGCCGCCACCTCCATGTGCTTCTCCACCTCGAGCGCGAGATGGCGCGCCGCGAGGCGGGCGACGAACGCGCTCATCGGCGCGAGCAGCGTCTCCTCCGCCGGGAAGTCGCCCGAGGCGGCGCCGTACTCGGTGCTGAAGAGGGTCGCCCGGCCGGGGAACCAGCGCTCGCGGATCCACTCGTTCCCCTCGGCGAAGCGCTCCACGAAGAGGCGCGCCATCTCGGCCGGCGGCTGCCAGCCGCGGCCAGGCCGCTCCGCCGTCATGATCTCGGTGAAGCGGCGCCAGACCGGGTCGGAGAGGCTCGCCGACTGCCCGTTGCCGCCCGCCATCGCGCGGCCGACGGCGACCATCAGCGCCTGCCCGACGGCGTCGGTGGACGGGTTCGACGCCCGCCACTGGTCGTCCGCCGGAACGGCGCCGTCGGCCCCGCACAGGCTGAGGACGTCGTCGATGACGTCGCCGCCGACGAGCTCGGCCCGGTCGAACAGGCGTGGCACGACCGCCTCGACCCCGAACACCTTGGCCCAGCGCCACAGGAGCCCGGCATAGTCGTACTCGGAGCGCTCGGCGCCCTCGTCCGGCAACCTTGGCGTTTCGACGATGCCATCACGCAGTTTCTGCGTGTAAGCGCTGGCGAAATGTGTATCCTGCCGACGCAGATAGACGACGATGCGGATCCGGCTGAAGAGGGGCTCGAGGAAAGCCTTCAGGCGATGGATGCTGGCAACGTCCGGCAGGATGTAGACGCACTGCTCGGACGAGAGCACGACGAGGCGGGCCGTCTCGGGAAGGTCGCGCATCTCGGCGGGAAACTCGTCGAGGAAGCGCTCGATCCGGTCGCCCGGGGGCAGGCCGCCCCAGAAGGCCGGGTGGATACCGCGTTCCCGCAGCGGCGGCGGCGCGGCCGAGGCCGGGATGAGGGCGTGGTTCGACCAGCCCGGCGTCTTCGGATAGATCACGCCGCGCTCCGCGAGGGCATCGCGGTGGGCGGCCATGGCATTCTGGATGGAGGTCGAGCCCGTCTTCGAATGGCCGATGTGCAGCAGGCACTCAGGCTTGTGTGTCACCGCGTCCATTTCGACCTTTTCTACTGAACAGGTCAGCGAAGCTACTGCATTGATCGAGTTTAACGCAAATGCCGAACAACGCGGCAGATCAGCGGCGCGCCGGCACGCGCCCTAACGCCGGTCACGATGCGCGGAGGGTGTTCGCGGCGGCGCGGTTCCCGCTTGGGCTGGATCGGCCTGAGAGGACAGGACGCGCCCCGGACAGGGCGCCGGGCCCGTGGTCGTCCGCCCGATCACGTCGAGACCGGGCGGGTCGTGCGCTAGGCGGCCGGCCGCAGCAGCGCCTCGCCGCAGCCGTAGACGTCGGCGTGCGCGGCGACGACGTCGATCACCGGCGGCACGCCCGGCGAGGCGGCCGCAAGACGGGCGTGGAGGCCCTCCTCGGTGAGGCAGCGGTGCATCGTCTCCATCAGGCTCACCGGGTCGCCGACGTCGAACAGGAGGCCGTCGATGTCGTGGCGCACCCGCTCGCCGACGCCGCCGATGTTGGAGACGAGCGGCGGCTTGCCGAACATGTAGGCTTCCGAAAGGGTGAGCGCGAAGATCTCCCACCAGATCGACGGGATGATGACCCAGTCGATCCGCCCCATCCGGGTGGGGAGGTCGCTCATCGAGTAGGAGCCGTTGAAGTTCACCTTGACGAGCGGCTCGAGCGCCGGCGCCTCCGCCTGGAAGCGCTCGAAGCGCTCGCGGAAGGCGGGCGAGGCGTACTGGAGGTTGGCGCCGTTGACGTCGAGCGTCAGCGGCTCCTCGTAGGTCTTGGCATAGAGGTCGACCGCGTCGAAGACGACCTGCAGGCCTTTCACGTCGACGAACTGGCCGAAGAAGCCGAACCGGTTGCGCACCGAGGCGGTCTCGAGCCGGCGGTAGGGCACGCGCGCGTCGCTCTTCGAGTAGTCCGCCTGCGCATTGGTGACGACGTGGAGCTTCTCCGGCGGCAGCCCCCACTCGGTGTAGCGGCGGCGGACGAAGTCGGTCGGCGTGATGAAGGCGTCGAACACGGAGAAGGCGTGCTTCACCCAGTCCTCGCGCAGCTGGAACATCTCCGGCGAGACCTCGGGGAAGCACTGGTGGCAGCGCACCGGCGAGGCCATCCGGCAGAGCGTCCGGTCGGTGCGGCGGATCATGTGCCCGTCCGCCTTGCAGATGCCGAGGAACTCGTGGAGCGTCAGCACGATCTTCGCCTCCGGCCGCACCCTCCGCGCGATCAGGAAGAGGTCGAGACCCAGCGTCATGAAGTGATGGAAGTGGATGACGTCAGGCTTGAGGTCGTCGAGAAAGGTCTCGAACCACTTCAGCGCACGGATGTTGAGGTTGCGGCCCCAGGTGTGCTCGAAGCTGTCCGACAGGAACAGGTATTCGTTGGGCCGGCCGTCGAAGCCGGTGACGATGGCGCCGGGCTTGAAGAGGGCACGGTCGATGCTGGGTTCGCAGGAGGCGAGGAAGGTGGCGTCGAGCCCCGCCTCGCGGGCGCCGAGGAAGAGCTCGTAGGCGGTCTGCTGCGCCCCGCCCCGGACGAGCTCGGGGTGGAACAGGCTCACCATCAGGATGCGCGGAGCCGCCATCACTCGAAATCCTTCAGGCGGCGGCCCCAGGAGCGGGCGAAGAACCACCTGTTGTAGAGGCCGGAGCCGACGTGCTCGGGCTGCTTGATCGAGCCCATCCCCTCGTAGTGCCAGTAGGCGAGCGCGGGGTCGAGGACGACGCGGCCGCCGGCCTGCTTGACGCGCAGGCACAGGTCCGCGTCCTCGTAGTGGCCGAAGATGAACGCGGTCGAGAAGCCGTTGAGCCGCTCGAACAGCGCCTTCTCGATGACCATGAGGGCGCCGGAGAGGGCCGGCACCTCGCGCGGGACGGGCTCCGTCGTGTCCGGAAAGCCCTTGCGGAAGTGCTCCACCGTCCAGACCGGGACGCGGCAGAGCGCGGAGAGCTTGCGGTCGCGGTCGAAGTACATGCCCTCGTGCATGACGCTGCCGTCGGCATAGAAGAGCTTTCCGCCGACGATGTCCTCTCCCGGCGGCGAGGCGCCGAGCTCCCTCAGACGGTTCACCGCCGCCGCATCGCGCGGGAAGACGTCCGGGTTGATGATGGCGATCGTCCGCCCGCGCGCCGCCGCGACGCCGACATTGTTGGCGTAGGAGAAGCCCGAGTTGCCGTTGAGGCCGATCACCCGGACGTCGGCACCGAACACGAAGGCGGCGAGCTCGGCGTCGCGCACCAGCACCTCGTCGAGCTCGGGGCTGTTCGAGACGAAGATGAACTCGAAGCCCTCGAGCGAGCCGAAGCGGGCGAACTGCGCGATGAGGAGGTAGAGGAAGTCCGGAAAGCCGTAGAGGACGCAGACGAGGCTGACCGACGGCTCCTCGCGGCGGCCGAAATGGCTGCGGGTGACGACGCGGCGCTGCACCCCGATCTGGCGGTGCAGCTTGCCGAGGATCTCGCCGAGGCCGCCGTCGAGGTCGGCGAAGGAGCGGGCGGTGAGGTTGCCGATCACCGAGCGGCGGCCGAACGCGGTCAGCACCGTCGTGAAGAACTCGCCGGCGCTCTGCATGGTGCGCCGGCCGATCTCGATGGGGACGCCCGACTCGTTCTCGAACACGAGGGAGAGGGCGCCGTTGCCGAGCTGCTCGGGGGTGCCGAAGCCGACCGCCCAGAAGCCGAACTCGCCGGGCTTCGCGACCGCGAGGTGGCTGTCGACGTCCGGCCGGCGGGTGCGTCCCATCGCGAGGCGGACGCGCTCGCCGCTCTCGTAGTCGATGAGGGAGATGCCGACGAGGCGCGAGCGGCGGTCGTCCACCCAGCCCTCGATGAAGAAGGCGGCACCGGAGGCGAGCACGGCGTCGACGCCGAGCGTGATCCCGGTCTCCTCGACGCTGTGGATGCGGCGGATCGTGAGGCTGTCGTCGGCGAGGGCGACGTCCAGCGTGTCGAGCGCCCCCGGCGTCACGGTGACGATCGGCGCATGGACGACGCCAAGGTCGCCGACGAGGTCGAAGCGGTCGCCGAGAACGACCGGAGGGTGGCCGCGCACCTCGACGACCACGCCCTCCGCGGTCAGCGCCACCATCAGCTTGAGGCCGACGCCGCCCGGCACCCGCAGGCACTCGACGAAGACCTCCTCGCGCCAGACGCCGCCATCGGTGTCGTTCAGGACGAAGCCGCCCTTCAGCGGCACATACTTGATGTGGAGCGCGATCCGCTCGCCGCTGTGGATGTTGACGTGCGAGCGGGTGAGGAGCGCCTCCTCCGAGAAGTGGAAGGTGAACGGCCCGGTCGAAAGATTGATCGCCGGCCGGTCGTCCGCCACGAGCGGGGCCCGGTCGCCACGGCGTCGCGACGGGCGCTTTTCCACCGGAGAGGCTTCGATCTCGGTCTCGAGGTCAGTCATCGTCACACTGGCATCTCTCGATAGGGGTCATGCCCGGGAACTCCGGGCACCGGTCAGTCCTGCACGAGGTCCGCGAACTGCCATCCCCTGCGCGGCAGGCGGCCCTCGGCGAACCCTGTCGTCTCGAAATGGTTCTGGCACGACGGCACCCGGTTCTCGAGCACCGCCACCGCCACGTCCGGATAGGAGCGCGCGTAGAACGTCCCGTCGACCTCCACCGCGCACGGCAGCCTGTTCTCGAAATACCCGAAGTTGATGTAATGGGAGTAGAGATCCTTCAGCCGGCCGGCCTCTTCCGCCTCCCTGAGATCCTTGTTCGCAGTCCTATAATATTTTTCGTCGAACCTGATCCGTTTCAGCGTCGGCCAGAGCAATTCGACGAGAAAGCTGCGGCTGACCGTTGCCACCGAGTCGTCGATTTCGATTATCTTTCCCTCCTTCTTGAATCTGAAAAAAGGAGAGATAATCGAGTCGGTTTCATCAAATCCCGCTGAAACAATGAGCTCGGCAGCATTTGTCATGAGTCATCCCAGTCTCGTTGGGTGTGTCAGGTTCTGATAATCTTCGATCGGGGCAGTGTCTACCGTAGCGTGTAGTCCTTCCGATCGGAGCGAGCGCGGTTCGGGCACCGTTCGCCGGGACCGGCCCTTCATGGCAGCGCCGGGCGGGGCCTTTGACGTCCGCGGATCGCCGGCGAGGCGGGTGCCCGTCATGGAGAGGCGCTTTCTGTGCCGTTCCCGGCGCGACCGGCCGTCGTGGCGACCGACCCTCGCGTCCCCGTGAGCCTTGCGGGATTCGGGCCAACTTCGCTCACGCCCCATGCTTTCCCTGCCGCCCAGGACCGCGGTTCCGGAGGACCTGCCCCGTGTGCGCCGTCGCCGGGCCCCGATGTGGGGACGGCGGGGGCAGCGGCGTTGCCGATCCCTCCGTCACCGGATCCGTCCGCGCCTCGCACCCTCGTTGTAGCCGCGCGCGGGCGAAACTTTCGTGACGCCGGGAGGGACATCGTCGACGGCGGGAGGCGCATCGTCATGGCGTGGGCCACCTCCTCGGAGGCTCCGGTCGGAGCGGTCGCGGCCCGCCGGTCTCGCCGGCAACCGCAAGGGCCGCGTCCGGTGCGGCATGGCACAGGCCTGCCGAAACAGCCAATGCGAAAACGGGAGGGCTCCCCAACCCCACGAGGGAAGCCGGCGGTCGGCGACGCCGGCTCCGGCCCGTGTCGCCTTCATGTTTCATTCAACGCGGCCATCCCTATATCCGGCAAGGCTCGAGGAACGGCGCCGGACAGCGCGCCGGGATCCGGAGGACGCAGCGCGTGCAGAACCCGCTCACCGCCATCACCCGGTTCGGCCTCGGGCCGAACGCGTCGGACCTCGCCGCCGCACGCCCCGATCCTGGCGGCTGGGTCCTCGCCCAGCTCGCGTCGCCCGCGCCGGTCCCGGAGGCGATGGCCGCCCTCCCCTCGCTCGAGACGCTCGCCCGCGACCAGCTCGGCGCCGGCGCGGCGCTCCGGATGGCACAGCGCGAGGTCCGCCGTGCCATGCTCGACGTCAGGAGCGAGGGCATGGACGGCATGACCGACGCCGAGGCTCCCGGCAGCCCCCTCGCCCTTGCCCGCCAAGCGCGCAACCAAGCCCTTACGGAGGTCTTGCGCGCCGAGGTGCAGGCCCGCATCGACGCCTTCCTCGAGGCCGACCGCCCGCTTGTCGAGCGCCTCGTCCTCTTCTTCTCCAACCATTTCGCGATCGGGCCGGACAAGCCGAACACGCGCGGCCTCGCCGGGCACTACGAGCGGACGCTCCGCCCGCACGTCCTCGGCCGCTTCCGCGACCTCCTCGGCGCCGCCGTCCTCCACCCGGCCATGCTGTCCTACCTCGACAACACCGCCTCGATCGGCCCGAACAGCCGTGCCGGGCGGACCCGCGACGCGAGCTACAACGAGAACCTGGCGCGCGAGCTCCTCGAGCTCCACACCCTCGGCGTCGACGGCGGCTACACGCAAGACGACATCATCCAGCTCGCCCTCGTCCTCACCGGCTGGACGGGCGGCTTCGAGCTCGACCCGCGCGAGGCGCCGGAGGCGCAGCGGCTCGCCGAGCCCTTCCTCCGCGCCCGCCACGAGCCCGGGCCGAAGACGATCCTCGGCAGGACCTACCCGGAGGCGGGAGCGGAGGAGATCGAGGCCGTGCTCGACGATCTCGCCGTCCACCCCGCGACGGCGCGGCACCTGTCAGGCAAGCTCGCGCGCCACTTCGTCGGCGACGGCGTCTCCCAGGCGACGGTGGAGGCGATGGCGCGGACCTTCCTCGATACGGACGGCGACCTCGCCGCGGTGATGACGACGCTCGTCTCGACCGACGAGGCATGGACCGCGGCGCCGAAGAAGGTGGTGCCGCCCTACGATTTCGTGCTCTCCGCCTTCCGCGCCTTCGAAATGCCCGGCCGGCTGGGCATCGTCCGCCAGAGCATCGAGGCGCTCGGCCACCCGATGTGGCGCGCGCCCGCCCCGGCCGGCTGGCCGGACCACGATACGGCCTGGATCAGCGGCGACATGCTGCTCGAGCGGATCGACTGGGCGACCGACTTCGCGGGCCGCGTCGCGCCGCGGCGGGACGACATCGCCGGCGACGCCCTCGCCTTCCTCGGCGAGGCGGCCGAGGGCGAGCTCCTCACCGCGATCCGCCGCGCCGACGGGCGCGTCCAGGCGATGACCCTCCTTCTCATGTCCCCCCACTGGCAAGTCCGTTAGGAGAGGTGCGACCATGGCCTTCCATCCGACCCGGCGTGCGCTTCTCGGCGGCGGCGCCTCGCTCCTCCTCTGGTCGCAGCTGCCGGCGACGGCGCTCGCCTCCGGCCGCGACCCGCGCCTCGTCACCGTGATCCTGCGCGGCGGGCTCGACGGCATCGCCGCCGTCGCCCCCGTCGGCGACCCGGCCTATGGCCGGATGCGCGAGGGCCACACCCTCCCGGAGGACGGCGCGGGCGCGCGCCTCGCCCTCGACGGCCTCTTCGCCCTCAACGGCCGCATGCCGGAGACGTACGCCCTCTGGCAGCGCGGCGAGGTCCTCTTCGTCCACGCCGCCCACACGCCCTACCGCGACCGCTCCCACTTCTCCGGCCAGGACGTCCTCGAGAACGGCACGACGACGGACGCCCACCACGCCGACGGCTGGCTCGGCCGCGCCCTCAACGCCATCCCGACGGTCGGCACCGTAGCGCCGCGCTCGGGCCTCGCGGTCGCGACGTCGGTGCCGCTCATCCTGCGCGGGAGCCCGGACGTCGTCACCTGGATGCCGCCCGGCCTGCCGCCGGCGTCCGACGACACGCGGATGCGCCTCCTCGACCTCTACACCCACACCGACCCGGCGCTCGCCGCGGTGATGGAGGCGGGGCTCTCGCTGGAGCAGGTGGCCGGCAGCGAGGCGGAGATGATCGCCGCCTTCGCCGCGGAGGAGGATCCCTCGCTCGGCCGGAAGGTGCGCACCATCGACGAGACGGCGCACTCGGTCGGCCGCGTCCTCTCGGCGGACGACGGGCCGCGCGTCGCGGTCCTCGACCTCTCCGGCTTCGACACCCACCGCCGCCAGGGCGACGTCGACGGCGCGCTCGGCAACCAGCTCGCCCTCGTCGACCGGCTCGTGGAGCGGCTCCGGGCGAGCCTCGCGCCGGTGTGGGAGAACACGGTCGTCGCGATCGTCACCGAGTTCGGCCGCACGGTGCGCATCAACGGCTCGGCCGGCACCGACCACGGCTCGGCGACGGTGGCGATGCTGGTGGGCGGCGCCGTCGCCGGCGGCCGCGTCGTCGCCGACTGGCCGGGGCTCGCCGAGCGGGAGCTCCTCGACAATCGCGACCTCATGCCGACGACGGACCTGCGCGCGGTCCTGAAGGGCGTCCTCGCCGACCACCTCGGCGTCGGCGAAGGGCTCCTCGGCGACCGCGTCTTCCCCGGCAGCGCCGCCGTCCGCCCGCTGACGGGCCTCGTGCGCGCCTGACGGCACCCCGCTCGGGGCACCGCCTCCAGCCGCCCCCGCCGGTAGGCGGGGGATTCGTTTGTGAATGCCCCCGCGGTCGCGCGGGGGAGCTGCTTGTGAACGCCCCCGCCGCCGGGCGGGGGCGTTGGCGTCAGTCGATGATGCCGTGCGCCTTGAGGGCGGCGACGACCCGCTCGGCGTGGGCCTCGGGCTCGCCGGTCGTGGTGTCGATCACGAGTTCGGCGTTCTCCGGCGCCTCGTACGGGCTGTCGACGCCCGTAAAATTCTTGAGCTGCCCGGCGTCGGCCTTGGCGTAGAGCCCCTTCGGGTCACGCTGGCGGCAGATCTCGATCGGCGTGTCGATGTAGACCTCGAGGAACTCGCCCGCCTCCACCAGCTCGCGCGCCATCCGCCGCTCGGAGCGGAACGGCGAGATGAACGAGACGAGCACGATGAGCCCGGCGTCGACGAAGAGTTTTGCGGCCTCCGCGACGCGGCGGATGTTCTCCACCCGGTCGGCGTCGGTGAAGCCGAGGTCGCGGTTGAGGCCGTGGCGGACGTTGTCGCCGTCGAGGATGTACGTGTGCCGCCCCGACGCCACGAGGCGCTTCTCGACGAGGTTGGCGATGGTCGACTTGCCGGAGCCCGACAGACCCGTGAACCACAGGATCGCCGGCTGCTGGCCCTTCGCCGCGGCGCGGGTCGCCTTGGAGACGTCGAGCGCCTGCCAATGGATGTTGGTGGCCCGGCGGAGCGCGAACCAGATCATCCCGGCGCCGACGGTGGCGTTGGTCAGCCGGTCGATCAGGATGAACGCGCCCGTCTCCCGGTTCGCCTCGTAGGGGTCGAAGGCGACCGGCTCGGACAGCGACACGTTGCAGAAGCCGACCTCGTTGAGGCCGAGCTCCTTCGCCGCGAGGTGGTCGAAGGTGTTGACGTCGATCCGGTGCTTGATCTCGGTGACCGAGCCCGTGACCGTCCGCCCGCCGATCTTGAGGAGGTAGGGACGGCCCGGCAGCAGCGCCGCCTCGTCCATCCAGACGATGTGGGCGGCGAACTGGTCGGCGACCTCGGGACGGTGCGACGGCGGGACGAGGACGTCGCCGCGCGAGACGTCGATCTCGCGGTCGAGCACGACCGTGACGGCCTCGGAGGCCGCCGCCTCGCGAAGGTCGCCGTCCATGGTCACGATACGCGCCACCTGCGCCTCGCGGCCCGAGGCGGCGACGACGACCGGATCGCCGACGCGGACCTTGCCGGACGCGATGGTGCCGGAGAAGCCGCGGAAGTCGAGGTTCGGACGGTTCACCCACTGGACGGGCATGCGGAACGGCCGCTCGGCGAGGTCGGAGGTGACCTCCACCGTCTCGAGGTGCTCGAGCAGCGTCGGCCCCGAATACCAGGGCGTGTTCTCCGAGCGGGTGACGACGTTGTCGCCGTAGCGGGCCGAGATCGGCACCGCCACCATCGTGTCGAAGTCGAAGCCGTGCGCGAAGGTGCGGAAGTCCCGCTCGATCGCGGCGAACTTCCCCTGGTCGAAGCCGACGAGGTCGATCTTGTTCACGGCGAGGATGACGTGGCGGATCCCGAGCAGCGACACCAGGAAGGCGTGGCGCTTGGTCTGGACCTGGATCCCGTTGCGCGCGTCGATCAGGAGCACCGCGACGTCCGCCGTCGAGGCGCCCGTCGCCATGTTGCGCGTGTACTGCTCGTGGCCGGGCGTGTCGGCGACGATGAACTTCCGCTTGTCGGTCGTGAAGAAGCGGTAGGCGACGTCGATGGTGATGCCCTGCTGCCGCTCGGCCTCGAGGCCGTCGACGAGAAGCGCGAGGTCGATGTCGTCGCCCGTGGTGCCGTGCTTCTTCGAATCGCGCTCCACCGCGGCGAGCTGGTCCTCGAAGATCAGCTTGGTCTCGTAGAGGAGGCGGCCGATCAGCGTCGACTTTCCGTCGTCGACCGAGCCGCAGGTGATGAAGCGCAGGAAGGACTTCTTTTCCTGGCTCTGGAGATACTCGGTGAACGCTTCCGGGGAGAGCGCGGCGGCGGTGTCCATGCTGGCGACCTCGTCCATCAGAAATACCCCTCGCGCTTCTTCTTCTCCATCGACGCGGATTCGTCGTGGTCGATGACGCGGCCCTGCCGCTCGGAGGTGCGGGCGATCAGCATCTCGGCGACGATCTCTTCCAGCGTCGCGGCCGGGCTCTCGACGGCGCCCGTCAGCGGATAGCAGCCGAGGGTGCGAAAGCGGACGAGCTTCATCTCCGGCGTCTCGCCGTCGCGCAGCGGCATCCGCTCGTCGTCCACCATGATGAGCGTGCCGTCGCGGTTCACGACCGGCCGGTGCGCCGCGTAGTAGAGCGGTACGATCTCGATCCCCTCCAGCATGATGTACTGCCAGATGTCGAGTTCGGTCCAGTTCGACAGCGGGAAGACGCGGATCGATTCGCCCTTCGCGACGCGCGTATTGTAGAGGTGCCAGAGCTCGGGCCGCTGGTTCTTCGGGTCCCAGCCGTGGTTCTGCGTGCGGAACGAGAACACGCGCTCCTTGGCGCGGCTCTTCTCCTCGTCACGCCGCGCCCCGCCGAAGGCGGCATCGAAGCCGTACTTGGTGAGGGCCTGCTTCAGCGCCTCGGTCTTCATCACGGTCGTGTGGTAGCTCGACCCGTGCGTGAAGGGGCCGACGCCGTCGCGCACGCCGTCCTCGTTGATGTGGACGATGAGGTCGAGGCCGAGCTCCTTCGCCTTCCGGTCGCGGAAGGTGATCATCTCGCGGAACTTCCAGGTCGTGTCCACGTGGAGGAGCGGGAACGGCGGCTTCGACGGGTAGAAGGCCTTCAGGGCAAGGTGCAGCATCACCGCCGAATCCTTGCCGATCGAATAGAGCATCACCGGGTTGCGGAACTCGGCCGCGACCTCGCGGATGATGTGGATGCTCTCGTCCTCGAGACGCTTGAGGTGCGAGCCGCGGTCAACGGCCATGGCGGAGGTCCTCGGTTGGAGGGCTAGATGGCGGGGGAGGTCGCCGCGGGCGAGGCGGCGAACGGGTCGAACGCGCCGCAGGCGACGAAGTGGGGGTTGCCGAACGGATCACCGCCCGACCGTGCGCCGGTCTTGCCGTAGAGAAGTTCGGCGCCGTCCATGGTGAGCACCTTGCCGCCGGCCGCCTCCACCACGGCGTGGCCGGCCGCGGTGTCCCACTCCATGGTGCGGCCGAGGCGCGGGTAGAGGTCCGCGGCGCCCTCGGCGATCCGGCAGAACTTGAGCGAGGAGCCGGAGGACACGAACGTCTCCACCGGATAGCGGTCGATGAACGCCTTCGTCTCGTCGTTGAGGTGCGACTTGGAGGCGACGACGCGCAGCGTGTGGGTCGGCCGGGCGACGCGGATCGGCTCGTGCGGCCCGACGACGCCGCCCGTCACGGTGGCGCGGACGGCGCGGTCCGCCCCCACGGTGTGCTCGCCGGCATAGAGGGCGCCGGTCGCCGGGGCATAGACGACGCCCGCCACGGCCCGGTGGGCGCGGACGCGGGCGATGTTGACGGTGAACTCGCCGGAGCCGGTGACGAACTCCTTGGTGCCGTCGAGCGGATCGACGAGGTAGAAGTCGCCGTCGACGTCCGGGATCCGTCCCGCCGCGGCCGCCTCCTCGGCGATCACCGCGGTGATGCCGAGCTCGGCGAGCGCCTTCAGGATCACCGCCTCCGCCGCCTCGTCGGCCGCGGTCACCGGCGAACCGTCGTCCTTCCGGCGCGCCTCCGACCCCGTCCCCGCGGCGTAGAACGGCAGGATCGCCGCCCCCGCCGCGACCGCGATCGCGATCAGCGTCTCAATCGAAGGATGTGCAACGGCCTGGCTCATGGGCGCTCCCCTAGCCAAACCCATGCCAGGACGCAACGCGCTTATCGGAATACGTGTCTAGCGTCTCCGGGGGCCGCGATCCGGCGCGTGCGGTCCGGCGGGAGGCGCAAGGCCGCCGGACCGGGTGCCGCCTCAGGTGGCAGCCGCCCCGGGTGGGCGCCCGTCGGGGGGCAGCCCGCTCAGGCCACGGTCGTGAGGCCCCGCTCGGCGATGCGGCCGGTGCGTGCCGGCTGCCCGCCCGCCTCCGCGGTACGCCCGACGCCCTCGTAGACGAGCCCCGCCGCGGCTGCGTCCCCCTGCTGGAACACGTTGCGGAGGTCGACCAGCACGTTGCTCGCCATCGCGGCGCGCACCGCACGGAGGTCGAGCGCGCGATACTCGTTCCACTCGGTGAGGAGGACGAGGACGTCCGCCCCCTCGGCCACCGCCATCGCGTCGTCGCACCAGGCGACGCCTTCCAGCATCGCCTCGGCGTGGCGGCGGCCCTGCGGGTCGTGCGCCTTCACGACAGCGCCCTTGTCGAGGAGCGTCGGGAGGATGACGAGGCTCGGCGCGTCGCGCATGTCGTCGGTGTTCGGCTTGAAGGTGACGCCGAGGACGCCGATCGTGAGGCCGCGCACGTCGCCGCCCGCCGCGTCCACGATCTTCGCCGCCATGGCGAGCTTGCGCTCGTCGTTGACGCGGCTCACCTGCTCGACGAGCGACAGCGGCGCCTTCGCCTCGCGGGCGGTGCGCACGAGCGCCGAGACGTCCTTCGGGAAGCAGGAGCCGCCGTAGCCGGGGCCGGGGTGGAGGAACTTGTCGCCGATCCGCCGGTCGGAGCCGATCGCCTTCGCCACCTCCTGCACGTCGGCGCCGACCTTCTCGCAGAGGTCCGCCACCTCGTTGATGAAGGAGATCTTCATGGCGAGGAAGGCGTTGGCGGCATACTTGGCGAGCTCGGCCGATTCGCGGCTCGTGAAGAGGACCGGCGCGTCGCGCAGCGCGAGCGGCTTGTAGACGCGCGCCATCACCTCCTTCGCCCGCTCGTCCGCGTCGTCGACGCCGACGAGGACGCGATCCGGGTGGGTGAAGTCCTGGATCGCCGAGCCCTCGCGCAGGAATTCGGGGTTGGAGCAGACCGAGACGTCGGCGTCGGGCCGGATGGCGCGGAGGCGCCGCTCGATCTCGCGCGAGGTGCCGACGGGGACGGTCGATTTGGTGCACACGACCGTGTAGCCGTCGAGGTGCGGCGCGAGCTCCTCGACCGCGCCGTAGATGTAGGAGAGGTCGGCGTGGCCGTTGCCGCGCCGCATGGGCGTGCCGACCGCGAGGAAGACGAGGTCGGCGCCGGCGACGGCATCGACCCGGTCGGTGAAGACGATGCGCCTCGCCGCGCGGTTGCGGCTGACGAGCTGCTCGAGCCCCGGCTCGAAGATCGGGATCTCGCCGGCAAGGAGCATCCGGAGCTTGGCGGGGTCCTTCTCGACGCAGGTGACCGTCCAGCCGAACTCGGAGAAGCAGGCGGCCGAGACGAGGCCGACATAGCCGCCGCCGATCATCGTGATCTTCATGTCTGGTCCTTCCTGCCCGTCGCCCAGTGGCGACCATTCTGCCGTCGCGGACCGGCAAATCCCGCCCGCCGCACCAACGTCCGGGCGTGCCGACCGTTCTCCGGACGGCTCTCTAGACGGCCCCTCATGGCGAGGCAAATGGCGAGACGCGCCACCGCCCGGGGCCGCCTCGCGGCACGGCAACCAATCGTCCTCCGCGGATACAGGCGCGCCATGCAAAGGAGCTTACCGGCGACGCCGGATCGTTGTACCGAGACTCGTCCGTTCAAGGATCCGTGACCGGCCTGACGGACGACAGAGGCATCGCAACCGCCGCGGCTGAGCCGTCCGGCGCGGAACGAAGCCAGGAGCCGACGCATGAGCGAGACGACGGACGCGGTCTCCCGGCAGCCGAATGCAGCCGACCCGGCGTGGGGACGCGATCTCGTCGAGGCCGTGCTGACCCGCCTCGCCGGCCGGCCGCCGACGGACGCGGAAGTGTCGCTGTGGACCGCGCGGCTCGGCGCCACCGAGGGCGAGGGCAAGGGCGCCGCGGGCTTCCTCGCCACCCTCCTCGCCGAGCTGCCGCCGCCGTGGGTGCCGGCCGGCGCCCTTGCCGCGCGCGACCCGGTCGCCGCGCAGAAGGACCTCGTGCGCGCCTATGTCGAGGCGAGCCGCGCGGCCGCCGGCATCGACCTCCCCGGCATCGATCTTCCCGTCGAGGCGATGGCCGCCTTCCTCGAGCGGACCCGCCCCGTCCTCGCCGCGACGCCGTTCGGCGGGGCCGGCGGCGCGCACCGCTACGACCCGGCCCAGGGCGGCGCCTATCCGCTCGCCGACGCGGTCGTCCTCCGGGCGATGATCCACGACCGGCCGCCCGGGCGGATCGTGTCGGTCGGCGCGGCAAGCGCGGTCGCCGCCCTCCTCGACATCCTCGACGAACTCGCCCTGCCGCTCCGGCCGACGGTGATCGACCCCTCGCCGCGGCGGCTTTCGGCCCTTCTGCGGCCGGGCGACGAGGTGCGCCTCGACCTCATCGAGACGCCGCTCCAGTTCGCCGCGCCGGCGCCCTTCGCGGCGCTCGGCGAGGGCGACCTCCTCCTCGCCGACACGAGCCATGTCCTCGCCGCCGGCAGCGACGTCCACCACCTCCTGTTCCACGTCCTGCCGGTGCTGGCGCCGGGGGTGCGCGTCCAGATCGCCGCCTGCCGCATCCCGTTCGAGTACACCGACCGGCAGCTCTTCGAGCTGGGCCGCCCCTGGAACGAGGCCTATGCCGTCCGCGCGCTGCTGACGGGAAATTCCCACCTCTCCGTCCTCTTCAGCGCGAGCGCGCTCGCCGCGCTCCGCCCCGAGCTCCTGCGCGCGGCGTACCCCCCGCTCGCCCGCCAGCCGGGCGGCGCGCTCTGGCTCGTGACGGGGGGCGTCCCCGCCGGCCGGAGCGCGCCGGTCGACCTGTCGTCCCTCGCCCCGCTCGCCGCACGCCGGCCCGGCGCCGGCCGGCCCTCCGCGCCCCGCAGCGAGGCGCCGCACCGCACCCCCGCTCCTCCGCCACGGAGCCCGGCCCATCCGGAGAGCCGGAGCCCGGCAAGCCCCGACAGCCGGAGCCCCGGCGAGACCGACAAAAGCGGCCCGCGCCGCGCCACGGTGACGCTCACGGCCGGCAGCGCCACGCTCCCCTTCACCGTCCTCCGGGGCGGCAGCGGCCCGGTCTTCTTCAGCCTCGGCGTGCGCAAGTCCGGCAGCACCATGCTGCACAAGATCATCGCGCTCCTCGCCCGCGCCAACGGGGTCAACATCGTCGACGTCCCCGGCACCTTCTTCCGCAGCGGCCTGACGGTGGCCGACTGGGCGCCGCTCGACCTGTCGCCGCTCATGGACCCCGGCAACATCCTGACCGGCTTCCGCAACTTCCCCCGGGCGATCGGCGGGACGGCCGCCTACCGGAGCGGGCTCAAGGTGTTCATGCACCGCGACCCGCGCGATGCGATCGTCAGCCAGTATTTCTCCGACGCCTTCTCGCACGACCTCCCCGACGAGACCGCCGGCGACGGCCGCCAGCGCTTCCTCCGGAAGCGCGAGGAGGCCCGCGCCAGCGACATCGACGCGTGGGTGCTCAGGCACGCCCCGCCGCTCGCCCGCACCCTCCTCCAGTTCCGCCCGGTCCTCTCCGACCCCTCCGCCCTCGTCGTCCCGTACGAGACCTACGTGTTCGAGAAGGTGGCCCTCATCGCCGCAATCCTCGCCCATTTCGGCTGGACGGCGGACGCGGCGACGGTGGAGGCGATCCTCGCCGAGGTGGACGTGAAGCCCGCCGGAGAGGACCCGACGCGGTTCGTCCGCAAGGCGACCCCCGGCGATCACCGCGAGAAGCTGAAGGCGGAGACGGTGGCCGCCCTCGACGGGATCTTTGCCGAGCCGCTGGCGCTTTACGGCTACCCCCGGTGAACGGGACGGGGCCATCCGTGTGACCGATCCAGAGAGTGCGGTGATGCTGACGACGACGGCCGACGAGGCGCCCCGCACGATCCTGCACTATCCTGCCGAAGGCGAGCGCTTCGCGGGGGCGGTGGACTATCTCGCCGTCGACGCGGGCCTGCGCGGCTGGGTGGTCGAGATGGCGGCGCCGGGTCGCCCGGTGACGCTCCTCGCGGTGGCGGACGGCATCGTCCTCACGCGTCCCGTCCATGCGATGATGGACCGGCCGGACATCGACGCCGTGCTCGGGCGACGCACACAGTGCGGCTTCCTGATCGGCTGGAGCCGGTTCGACCCCGCCGCGGTGGCGGAGGTGGAGCGTCGGGCACCGGACGCGACCGTCCATGTCGTCATCGCCGAGACGGGCGCGGCGGTGCCGATGACCTTCGGCGAGCTGTCGCTCGGCACGCTCGCGCGCCACCTCGCACAGGCGCCAGAGGGCGACCGGAAGCCGGCGTTCGCGGAGGCGACGGACTACCACCTCCTCCTCGACACCGGCCTCTTCGACGAGGCCTGGTACCGCGACCGCTACGGTGCCGCGATCCCGCAGGGGATGCCGCCGCTCCTCGACTATGTCCGGACGGGCGAGGCGGCGGGGCGGCAGCCGAACCTCTTCTTCGACCCCGGCCGCCATGCCTCGCGGCGCGGCCGGCCGGGGTCCTCCGGCGCCCTCCTCGACTACAGCCTCACCGGCGGCGACCCCGACGGGCCGGACGGGCCGTTCGACGAGGCATGGTACCGCGCGACCCATGACGTGCCGGCCGGCCGCACCGCGCTCGCCGACTACCTCGCCCACAGGGCCGAGCGGGCCCCGAGCCCGTGGTTCGACCCCGACTACTACCGCGAGGCGAGCGGCGCGGCGAACGATGCGGGCCGCCAACGGGCGGCGGACGATGCGGGCCGCCAATGGGCGGCGGACGATGCGGGCCGCCAATGGGCGGCGGACGACCCCTACCGCCACTTCGCCGAGGTCGGCGTGCTCGAGGGGCTGTTCCCGTCCGCGACGATCGCCGACGCGGACGGCGACCTGCCGCCGGAAGCCGAGCTCTACATGGAGAAGCGCCGGGAGGAGGCGGCCGAACGGCGCCGCCGGCAGGCCGACGCACCGAGCCTCACGGCGGCGGAGCCGCCAGGCCCGCCTGCGGCGGAGCCGCCAGGCCCCAAGGCGGCGGAGCCGCCGAGCGCCCACGCGGCGGAGCCGCCAATCTCGCAGGCGGCGGAGCCGCCAATCTCGCAAGTGGCGGAGCCGCCAATCTCGCAAGCGGCGGAGCCGCCGCGCCTTCAGCCGGCGGCGCCGCTGGCCGACGTCCGCACCGGCGGCGGCGGCCTGGGCGAGGACGGCGCCGGGCTCGCCGTCCTCACCGTTCCGCCCGAGCGGCGCGCCGGGCTCCTGGCGGAGGCCGAGCGCGTCGTCGCGGCGGGTGGCGAGGGCCGTGCGGACGCTGCGCTGACGCTCGCCGTCGGCCGCGCCGCGGCGGGCGATGCGGCCGGCGCCGGCGAGGCGGCGGCGCTTCTCCTCGATGCGGCCGGGGGGGCGGACGGGGAGCTCGCCCGCCGCATCCTGTCGGAGGCCCACGTCCTCTACGAGAGCGGCCGCCGGCGCGAGGCGGAGGAGATCTACCGCCGCGCCTTCGAGCGCGGCAACCGCGACTATCTCGTCGCCCTGCGCCTCCTCGAGGGTGCGGTGGAGCGGCGCGACGCCGCCGCCGGCGCCACCTACGCGGCCCTGTTCGGCGACCGCTTCGAGATCGCCACCAACCCGTGGGCGGCGGTCACCCTCGCCCGCTTCGCCCTCCTCCGCGGCGTGCCTGAGGAGGCCGTGCACCTCCTCGTCGCGCTGCCGCCGCTCGGCGCGGCCGACCCCGTCGCCGAGGCGGCCGTCCTCAACACCCTCATCGACACCGGCGCGCTCGACACCGCGGCGGCACGCGCGGCGGCGACCGCCGGCGCCGCGGCCGAAATCCTCTTCGCCGCGCACGCCCGGATCGCCGTCGCGGTCGCCGACGCGCCGCGCATCGAGGCCCTCCTTGCCGACCCGCGCACGGCGCGGCTGCCCAACTGGCAGCTCGGCGAGATGATGTTCCGCCTCTCCGCGCCCGGCCGCATGCCGCTCGGCGTCCAGCACCGCCTGATGGAGGCGACGGACGCGCTGCTCGCGACGCGCGGCCTCGACCACAACCCGGTCGTCCAGGCCCGCCTCCACTTCCTCCTCCAGATGAAGCGGTGGAGCGAGCTCGGCGCGCTGTTCGAGGCGCTGGAGGACCACCCGCTCGGCAGCCACCGCGAGACGCTCCTCAGGAAGCTCGAATATTTCTGCGAGGCGGACGAGACGGAGGCGGCGGAGGCGATCTACCGCGACCACTTCGCCGATGCCGAGCTCTCCAAGTGGGAGAGCCTCGCGGTGCTGCGCTTCCTCGGCGAGGCGAAGCGCTGGGCGGAGGCGGGCGAGGTGCTGATCCGCCACGTCGCCCGCGGCCACGACTTCGTCGGCGCCGGCCACGTCGCGATGCGCATCGTGCGCAAGGCGCGGCTGCACGAGGCGGTGCTGGAAGCCGCCGCCGCGCCCTCCTCCCGGCGCGAGAGGCGGCTCGACGAGTTCATCCGCCTCGTCGACGAGGACCTCACGATCCTGAGCCGGGCGGTGGCGCTGTCGCCCAAGCCGTCCCGCGCCGCCGCGCTCCGCCCGTCCTACCGCTCCAACTGGATCCTCGGCGGCGAGGGCGCGGTGGAGGAGACCGAGGACGTTGCCGTCTTCCTGTGCACCAACCAGCGCTACTTCCTGTCGGCGCTGACCCTCCTGACCTCCTTCTTCGGCCAGGCGCCACAGCTCGAGAGCCGCCTCTTCGTCTTCCTCGACAAGGACGTGCCGCGGCGCTGGCAGGGCACGATCGCGATGGTGGCGGCCCGCTTCGGCCGCGTCGTCGAGGTGGTCCAGGAAGAGGAGTTCGTGCCGCCCGAGCCGCAGCACAGGACCGAGTACGGCTTCTTCTCCGGCGGCGGCGGGCTGGCGCGCGCGGCCTATTTCCGCCTCTACGCGGCGAAGTATCTCCTCGGCCGCTACAGCCTGCGCCGCGCCGTCTACCTCGACACCGACATCGTCTGCCGCGGCGACATCTCCGGGATGCTCGACCTCGACTTCGGCGAGGCCGTCATCGCGGCGGCGCGGGAGGACCACACCCCGGAGGTGGTGCGGGCCGCCGCGCACCACGGCCTCGACCCGTTCAGCTACTTCAACTCGGGCGTGCTCGTCCTCAGGATGGACGATCCGCGGCTCCGCGAGGGAATCGAGCGGGCGATCGCCGTCGCAGAGAACGAGCCGCAGCGGCTCATCTTCCACGACCAGTGCGCCCTCAACATCGCCTTCAGGGGAGAGATCCTGCCGCTGCCGCCGCGCTACAATTTCTTCCTGCGGCCGAGCCGGGAGCGCAACGGCTACATCGAGGACGGCATCCTCCTCCACTTCGTCGACCGGCCCAAGCCCTGGGACGTCGTGTTCGACCGCACCTATCGCGAGGAGTGGCGGGTGTGGGCGCTGATGCTCGGCACCCTCGTGCCGCAGGGGCTCTACATCGACGTGTTCTCCGCCGCGAACAGGGACTGACGCCCCGTCCGGGCGCCCCCTCGTCACAGGGGCCGATCAACACAAGCCGGGTCTTGCCGCCGATGCACACCGACAGGGCCGCCGCGCCGCCCGCCACCGTCGCCGTCCCCCTCAGGATGGACGACGGCCGGACGCTCTCCTTCACGGTCGACGCCGGCCGCCCCGGGCCCGCCCTCTTCGCGCTCGGCGTGCGCAAGAGCGGCTCCTCCCTCTTCAGCAACCTTGCGACCGCCCTCGCCCGCTTCAACGGCGTCAACGTGGTCGACGTCCCCGCCACCATGTTCGACCAGGGCTACGGCTTCGAGGCGTGGAACCGCCACCCGGGCCTCCCGGGGCTCGTCAGGGGCGGCAACCTCTACACCGGCTTCCGCGACCCGCCGACCGGCCTCTTCGGCGAGCCCGCCTTCCGCGCCGGCCGCAAGATCCTCCTGGTCCGCGACCCGCGCGACGCGCTGGTGAGCGAATATTTCTCCAACGCCTACTCCCACGCGCTGCCGTCGGTGGAGGGGGAGGCGTCCACGGTGGCGCGCGAGCGCGCGGCGGCGCTCGCCTCCTCGGTGAACGCCTACGCGGCGCGCCGGGCGGCGGCGCTCGATGCCACCGTCAGCGCCTACGCGCCGATCCTCGACGACCCCTCCCTCATCGTCCTGCGCTACGAGGACGTGATCTTCGAGAAGGCGCGCTGGATCCGCACGATCGCGGCGCACTTCGGGCTCGAGGCGCCGGACGGCCTCGTCACGCAGATGCTCGGGTGGGCGGACATCAGGCCGGCGGAGGAGGACCCGACACGGTTCGTCCGCCGCGTCACCCCGGGCGACCACAAGGCGAAGCTCACGCCGGAGACGGTGCGGGCGATCGAGGCGGCGCTGTCGCCGGTCTGGCGCCGCCTCGGCTACGGCGTCTGAGGGCGCCCGCCAGGAACGGCGCAAGGCGGCCAACGTTTTGATTTCGATCGGATTTTCCCGCCGGATCGGCGGCGTTCCTTGCACCGGGTCCACCGACGTGCCATGACGGGCGGCCGTCTCCGGACGCTGGAGCGAGGGTTCATCCATGTCGCACGATGCCTCTGCCGACGCCACCGACACCACGGCCGACACCGACGAGCACGAATCCGGCGAGGAGGGCGGCGGCAAGGGCCGGCGCTCGCCCGACCAGAAGCTGGTGCGCGTGGTGGCCCGGACGCTGTGGTCGCTGGAGTTCAAGGAGCGCTCGCCGGGTGCGACCTCCGAACAGCGCAAGGAAGCCTGGAACGCCGCCAAAAAGGACGCCTCGAGCCGCGCCCGCAAGTTCCTGCGCAAGCTCGAGGCGAAGGACATCACCTTCACCCTCGGCGGCGCACAGGTCGGGAGTGGCGGCGGGAGTGGCGGCGGCGACGACAGCGACTGACGGCCTCGCGGGGCGGCCGTCCTGCCCCGCAGGGCACGCCCTTGCCCGCACCGCGTCACCTGCCGGCCTTGAATCACCTGCCCGCCTTGAATCACCTGCCCGCCTTGAATCACCTGCCCGCCTCGAGTGATCTGCCCGCCTCGAGTGACCTGCCCCGCATGGCGTGAGACGGCACGCGCCCTGCACGACGGAACGCAAGAAGGCGCCCGTGGCCGGCGGGGCGGGGCAGGGCGGGGTGGAGAACGAGGGGCGGGGAGCCACAGGTCGGCAGCGATGAGCCTCTATATCGACTTCTGCTTCACGCTCGGCGGCAGCCACCTCGTGGCGGCCGGCTGGGGGCTGCGCGAGGCCCTCGCCACCCCTCTCGCGGTGCGCGGCGCCGACGGACGGCCCGTCGCGGAGCGCCCCTCCGCGCTCTTCACCCACATCCGTCCGGACGTGCCGGACGACCGCGCCGCCGGCTTCGTGATGGTCTTCACCCTCGAGGGCGGGGGCGACGGCGGCAGCGACGGCGAGGGGCCCCTCGCCGGCGAGGCGGGCGAGGAGGAGACGCTCACCTTCGGGAACGGGCAGCTCACCGCCGCCGGACGTCACACCGAGCGCGCGGTCGACGATTTCGTCGCCTTCGCCGGCGACGAGCCGTTCTTCACCGTCCTCAGGGAGGTGGCGGCCGGGCGCCTGCCGCCGCTTCCGCCCGCCGCCGGGCAGCCGGTCTACGCCCGCGTCCGCTCGCACCGCCGCGGCATGATCGAGACGCCCCAGGTCGCTGCGGCGATCGACGGCGCGCTCGCCGACCGCGCCAGCGGCAGCGGCCTCGCCTACGGCTGGATCCTCGCCGGCCCGGCCGAGCCGGTGCCGGCGGCGGCCCTCCTCGTCGTCGAGCCGGCCGGCGTGCGCGACGCCACCGCCGCCTTCGGCTCACAGGTGCGGCCCGACCTCGGCGGCTTGGGTCACCGCTACCGCGTCGACGGGAGAGCCGGGTTCGTCGCCACGGCCGCCCTCGCCGCGGCGGGGTCGCCCGCGCTCCTCGTCCTCGCCGTCGCCTGCGGGGACACCCTCGCCGTCACGGTGGAGGCGCCGGAGATCGCGGCCTTCGCGCTGATTGCCCGGCGCTTCAGCGAGATCGCGGCGATGATCGACCCCATCGCGCGGACACGGCTGCGCGCCGGGCTCGCCCGCCCGCCCGCGGCGGCACCCGCCGGCCCCGATGCCACAGACCCCGCGCCGGCCGGCGTTGTTCCGACCGCGCCAGCGGGCGCTTTCTCAAGCGCGCCACTGGGCACGTTCTCGGGCGCGCCACTGGGCACGTTCTCAAGCGCGCCACTGGGCACGTTCTCAAGCGCGCCACTGGGCACGTTCTCGAACGCGCCACCGGGCGCTTTGCCCAAAGCGCCAACGGGCACGATAGGCGCGGCACCGAACGCGCCGGCGGAGGCGGCCGCGCCCGTCCTCCTCCTCGAGCATGACGGGCGCGGGCGGGACCTGCGCGAGGTGCTCGGCCGCGTCGCCACGACGGGGCTCCACGCGCTCGACCTCGTCCTCGCGGCGCCCGTCGCCGGCGGCGACCTCAGGGCAGCGCTCGCCGGCGCCGCGCGCGACAACCCGGATCTCGGCCTCCACCTCGTCCCGGGGGACGGCTTCGCCGCGCTGGGCGCCGCCACCGCCGGAGGGCCCGTTGTCTACATCCGCTCCTCCATGCTGATGCAGTCGGACGTCCTCCCCTGGCTCCTCGCCGTCGCGGCGGACGGGCTCGACGGCCGCCTCGCGGTGGCGGGCATGGGCCGTCTCCAGGCGGCGGACGGACCGCCCCCCGCCCTCGCCGCCGCGGTCGCCCGCAAGGGGCTGCCGTTCGCTGTGGCGCTCGCCGGCGGTGCGCCGGTGCGCCGACTCGCCGCCGGCGGCCACGGCCTCCTCACCGTCGCGGGATGCATGCTGTGGGCGTTCGGCGCCCTGCCGGAGCGGCGCGGCGAGGGCCGCCTCCTCGCCGGCTCCCTCTTCGTCGGCGACGACGCGCCCGGCGAGGCCCGCTTCGCCGACGGCCGCTCGCCGCACGAGTTCGACCTCGAGACGATCGCAGCCTATAGCTGAGGGGAGAGCGTAGGGCGGACGCCCCCTGCCGCCCGCCCCGCCGCCCGACGCCCCGAGGGGACATGCCCGACCGACACGCCCCGCCGAGAGCCGCAACAGGGACGCCGCGCCGCGCCACCATGACCCGCCGCATCGCCACCATCTCCCACTCCCACCCGGCGGTCCGCCTCGGCGGCGGCGAGGTGGCGGCGCACCGCTCGTTCCAGGAGCTCCTCCGGCAGGGCCACGCGGCGACCTTCGTCGGCATGGCGCGCGACCCCCGCGCGATCGACGCCCTCTTCCGCAGCGGCCAGCGCACGGTGGAGAACGGCCCGTCCGACATCATCGTCCGGTGCGCCCCGTTCGACAATTTCGACTACGAGTTCACCGACATCGCCGACGAGGACTTCCTCGTCGACCTCCTCGCCGGCCTCGATGCCGAGGTCTTCCACTTCCACCACTTCTGGAACGTCGGCACGGCGGTGATCCGCCGCCTCCGGGCGCTGAAGCCGGACGCGGTGTTCCTGCTGACGCTGCACGAGTACCAGGTCCTGTGCGCGGCCGACGGGCAGATGGTGAAGCGCGGCTCGCTCGAGCTCTGCACCGGCGGCAGCCCGGTTGCCTGCGCGCTCTGCTGCGGCGACCACGGCCCGTTCGACTACGTGATGCGCGACACCAAGATGCGGCGGATGCTGTCGTCCTTCGACCTCGTCCTGTCGCCGAGCGCGTTCCTGCGCGACCGCGTGGTCTCATGGGGCTTCGACGCGGGCCGCATCGCGGTCCTCGAGAACGGCATCCCGCCCGTCCCGCCGGCCGACGGCGAGCGGCCCCCCCTCGCCGCCCGCGCCCGCCGCTTCGGCTTCTTCGGCCAGGCAACGCCGACGAAGGGCCTCAACGTCCTCGTCGATGCCGCCCACCACCTCGAGGAGGCCGAGATCCCGGTCGCCGTCGACGTCCACGGCATCACCCTCGACGGATTCAAGGCGTTCTGGCCGGACCGGCCCGTCCCGAAGACGGTCAGCTTCCGCGGCCGCTACAACCCGGCCGACGCGATCCCGCTGATGCGCCGCTTCGGCTCCGTCGTGATGCCGTCGGTGTGGTGGGAGAACTCGCCCGTGGTGATCCAGGAGGCGCGGGCGGCGGGGGTGCCGATGGTCGCCTCCCGCCTCGGCGGCGTGTTCGAGAAGACGGAGGGCTGGTCGGTCCACTTCAATCCGGGCGATGCGTTCGACCTCGCGCGGGTGATGGCCGAGCTCGCCGCCGAGCCCGAGCGGCTCGAGGCGCTGGCCGCGGCGATCACCCCGCCGCTCGGCATCGACGGCTACGTCGCCGCCCTCCTCGACCACATCGACAGGGTGCTCGCCCTCCGCACCCCGGCGGCGGACCCGGCGGAGGCGTCCGAAACCGCGGCGGACCCGGCGACCGCAGGGGGCACCGCAGGGACGGAGAGAACGGCGGTCTCCGCCTGACGCCGCCGCCGCGGCGGCGCCCCCGTCAGGCCGCGGTCTCGCGCGCCTGCATCGCGAGCCAGCTGTCGCGGTGGCCGATGAGGAGGTCGCGGAAGTGCAGGAAGATCGCGAGGTCGCGGGCGTTCGCCTCCAGGATGCGCGCGCGCAGCTCCGGCGTCATCTCGACCGCCGCGCGCGCCTCCGGCGGCGCCACCCGCTCCCGCCGCTTCGGCATCCGCCCCTCGCCGAAGAGGCGCGTCAGCACGTTGAACGAGAACGGGTACATCTCGACGATGCCGACGAACGCGAAGGTCTCGCCGACGCGGGCGATCACCTCGTCCACCCCCTCGCCCGGATGGAGCGACAGGTGGCGGTGCATCTTGTCGGTGTCGGCGGACGCGAGATAGCTCTGAAACGTCGGATGGCGGACGCGGAAGGTGGCGTGCGCCGGGTGCCCGGGGCTCAGCTGGTAGCAGTAGTCGGAGACGACGCGGTCCACCGGGTGGCGCAGGAAGGTGAACAGGCGCGTCCCCGGCACCGCCTCGGCGATCCGGATCGCCTGCGGCAACAGCATGTGCCCCGACACCGAGCGATGGCGCACCCGCCGCTCCGACGCGATGAAGTCGTCGACATGGCGGTCGAGGAGACGGGCGAACGGCGCGCCGCCCCCCGCCGCGGCACGGTAGTCCTCGTCCGACAGGTGGAGGTTGCTGTAGGGCGGGCGCAGCTCGTTCAGCTCGGCCGACAGCGACGATCCGGCCGTCTTCGGGATGTGCAGGAACAGCCAGAGCGCTCCGGGAGCCGCGCTCTCCCGGATGAACTCTTCGAGCGTGACGTGCGCGAGGCGTCCGACCGACATCATCATGCCCGACAGCACGACGCGGGACGCGGGCGGACGCAAGTGCACCCGAGGGGGCGTCCCATGATATTCGTCCCCTGACCGCCCCCCTCAGGAGGCGTCGTGCCACAGGAGAGCGGCCCTTGAGTTCCTTCCACATGTTCGCAAAGGGAGCCGTGCCGGCGTTCGCCAGACACTTTCGAACCAACGGGACGGTGTGGATCTTCCAGCATATCCCGAAGACCGCCGGCACCTCGCTGACGCGCGAGCTGAGCGGGACGCTGGCGCCCTACAGGAACATCTTCGTCCGCCCCGGCACCACCCTCGGCGGCCGCGGTGACCTCCTGATGGCCGAGGTGGAGACCTTCATCGAGGCGCACAGGACGCGCTCCTTCGTGTCGGCGTCCGGCCACCTCATGCCGCCGCACGTGCGCCGCATCCAGGAGGCGATCCCCAACGCGCGGGTGTTCACCTTCCTGCGCGACCCCGTCGCCCGCCTCGTCTCCGACTATCGCTACGCGAAGACGCCGAGGCACCAGCCGCACGAGGAGTTCGCCCGCCGCTTCCCGACGATCGAGGCCTACATCGAGGATCCCATCAGCCAGAACAAGATGTGGCGCTTCGTGCGGCCCGGGAACCGGCCGTTCAGCGAGGAGGCGCTTGGCACCGCCTTCCACCGTTACGCCTTCTTCGGCCTCGTGTCGGAGCTCTCGCTGCACTTCCAGTTCCTCTCCGGCCTCACCACCTTCCCGCGCCGGCCGGTCGCGCAGGCGAACGTGACGGAGGGGCAGTCCGACAACGCGGTCGAGATCTCGCCGGAGCTGCGCAGCCGGATCGAGGCGCTCAACGGCGATGACTGCGCCCTCTACGCCGCGGTGGAGGCGGTGATGGCGGAGCGGCGGGCGGAGATGGCCGAGTTCGTCGCCGAGCGGCGCGCCTACTTCGTCGGCGAGGCGGCCTGAGGGTGCGAGGGGGCGGGCAGCAGGGATGGAAGGGACGCGGGCCGGCGCCGTGACCGCGGTCGTCCTCCACATCGGCCTCCACAAGACGGGGACGACCAGCATCCAGGAGACGCTCGCGGCACACCGCGACCTCCTCGCCGCCCGCGGCATCCTCTTCCCGGCGAGCCTGCCCGCCAACCACTCCCAGTTCGTCTACGACGCCTTCTCCGCCGCCCCCGAGCGCTACCACGCGAACCTTGCCCGCGGTCTCGACGCGGCGGCGATCGCGGCGCGCACGGCGGCGACGGTGGAGGCACTCCGGCGCGAGATCGCGGCGAAGCGGCCGGCGACGCTGGTTCTCTCGGCGGAGGACGCCTGCACCCTTTCGGAGGCGGAGGTGGCCCGGCTCGCCGAGGTGCTGCCCGGCCTCGTGGAGCGGCCGGAGCCGCGCGTCCTCCTCTACACGCGCCACCCCGTCACCTACGTCGAGAGCGCTGTGGAGGAGAACATCCGCGGCAACGGCCTGACGCTCGAGCGCGCGAAGGCGATCCACATCGCCGGCACCGCCGACCGCTACCGCACCATCGCCGCCCGCTGGGGCGCCGTGTTCGGCGAGAGGGCGGTGGAGCTGCGCGCCTTCGAGACGGCGGCGGCGGGCCCGGGCGGCCTCGTCGGCGACGCGCTGGCGGCGATCGGCACCACGGCGGAGGGGATCGGGCAAGTGCGGGCGAACGTGTCGGTCGCCGGCGAGATCGTCCGCTTCCTCGCCGAGCGGAACGCCCGGGGCGCGCCGCCGCTCGCGCCCGCCGACGCCCGGCTCCTGTTCGCCCTCCGCGGCACGCGGGCGGACCTCCTCACCGCCGCCGACCGGCAGCGGATCGCCGAGCGCGCGGCGGCCGACGTCGTCTGGCTCGCCGAGCGCTGGGGCATCCGCTACGACCTCACCACCCCTCGCCGCACCCCGGACGAGGTGGAGCGGCACCGCCGGCACGCCGCCTTCCGCGCGGCACTGTCGGCGATCCTCGGCGAGCTGTCCCCCCCTCTCGCGGCCGAGCTCGACGCCCGCTTCGCCCTGTCGCCGCCGCCGTCGTTCCGCCCCCCGCCGTTCGCCGGCGAAGTCGGAAAGGACCGGGGGGAGGATGGCGGCGGCTGACCTGCCGCGCAGGGCGTACGAGGGTGCGGCCGGCGGCCATCCCGGAGGCCGGTTCACCGGGACGGGGAAGCGCGCTACAGACCGTCCACTCCACCGGTGGGCGCGATGAACCTCCTCTCCCTGTTCCGACGGCGCGGGCGCCGGGGTGGCGCCGCACCGCCTGCGGCCGCCGGCCGGGCCGCAGCAGAGGCCCTGTCCGCGGCCTCGCCGGCCGGAGCCGCCGAGGGCCTCATCGTGGTGCCGACGTCGGCCGCCGACGGCCGCCGCGCCGTCGATGCCCTCGCCGCGGCGGCGGCGGAGGCGGGGCTCGCCGCCACGGTCGTCCCCGCGCACCGGATCGATGCCGTCGCCGCCGGCACGGCGGGGCCGATCCTCGTCCTCGTCGCCCCCCGCGCCACCGCCCTCCTCGACGCCATGACCCGCGGCGTGCCGCCGTCCGTTGCCGCCGCCGCGGCCGACGCCGCCGATGCCGAGGCGGCCGCGATCGCCGCCCGCCACCCCGGCCGCACCCGCCTCCTCGACCTCGCCACCGCCGAGCGCGGGGCGCTCGCCGGCGCACCACACCCGTCCGTGCCGCCCGCTCTGCCCGTCGATGCCGACCCCGTCCTCGCCGTCCTCGCCGCCGCGGCAGCGGCCGGGGCCGCCGACCCCGCGCTGTGGGACGCCGCTTTCCACCGCCACGGCGCGCTCACCGCCCACCTCGAGGCGTTCCGGTGCGAGGCCGCCGCCTGGACGCGCGACGTCGCCGCCGGCGCGGACGCCCCCGCACGGCTCGCCGCCGCCCTCGCCGTCCGCGAGGCGGAGGTGGAGCGCCTCGCCGCCGACCTCGCCCGGCTCGAGGCGGAGGCGCGCGCAAACCTCGCCGGCGCGGACCGCCCGCGCCGGCACGAGATCGACATCCCCGGCGCGACGGTCCTGCACCGGGCCTTCTACGACGCCGAGCGGCCCGGCGACCGCCCGTTCCGCTGGTTCGGCCGCGAGGTGGAGGCGCGGATCGCGACGACGCTGGAGCGGCGCCGTCCGGCGCGGGTCGAGGTCACGGTGGAGATGGCGATCTCCCGCGCCGCGCTGGACGACTTCCGGATCGGCCTCGACGGGATCGCCGCCACCGCCGGCACCGTCGCCCCGCTCGACCGCGGCCGCGTCCTCCTCACCGCGGTCGTGCCGGGCGACCCCGCCGCGCCGCCACTCGCCCGGCGCGAGCTCGTCCTCACCGCGCCGACCCGCGTCGACATGAGCCCGAAAGGCGACCGGCGCACGCTCGCCGTCGCGATCAGCCGGATCGTGGTGGAGGAGATCGACGACGCTCTCCTGTCCGCCACCGGCACGGCGCCGGCGGAGGGCGCGTCCGTGCGGCAGATCCTCGCCGAACGGCTGACCCACCCCGCCTTCCACGGCGCCGAGCGGCGCGGCGACGGCCTCTCCTTCCGCTGGATGGGCCGGCAGGCGAGCGCCGACCTCGCCGTTCGCCTGCCGCGCGGGATCCCCGTCCGGATCACCGTGCGCCTCGCCGCCGCCGCGGGGCCATCGACCCTCGGCGCCCTGTCGCTGGCGGTGGACGGCGTGCGGGCCGGCCCGCTGCAGGTCACGCCGGACGGCGCGGGCGGCGCCTCGGTGAGCGCGCTCGTCCGCCTCGCCGGCCCGTCCGTCCCGGCGGGGGGGCGGCCCCTCGAGCGGATGGCGCGGCTCACCCTGCGCGCGCCCGCCATCGACTTCTCCGACCGGGGCGACCCGCGCCGCCTCTCGATCGCCGTCCATGCGATCCGGGCCGAGACGGTGCCGGACGCCGCCGACGAGGACGTGACCGCCGTCCCCTCGCTGCCGCCCTACGGCGTGGCGGTCGAGGCGGCGGAGCTGCCGCCGGTCGCCTTCTTCGACCTCGAGACCCAGGGCGACCGGCCGTTCCGCTGGATGGGCCGCAGCGACAGGGCGCACCTCCCCCTCGCCGTGCCGCAGGGCCGGCCGGTGGCGGTCACGGCGGAGCTCCTCGCCGCCATCGACGCCGCGGCGCTGGACGGCTTCACCCTCAGCCTCGGCGGGCAGCCGGCGGACGCGTCCGCCGTGGAGCGGCTCGAGGACGGCCGCATCCTCGTCACCGCGCTGTTCCCGCCGGTCGCGAGCGCCGGCCCCGTCGCGCTCGGCCTCGAGGCCCGCCACAGGGCGAAGCCGGGCAACGGCGACCCGCGCATGCTCGCCGTCGCCCTGTCGCGGCTCACCGTCGATGCCCTCTGAGCCGATGCCCTCTGAGCCGATCCCCTCCGGCCGCCGGGCCCAGGCCAGCGCCGGCCGGCCGGTGCTCGCCACCTCGCTCAACCCGTTCGGCCGCCTCGCCCACGAGCGGCGCGCGTTCGCCGCCTGGGCCGCGCTCGGCTTCGAGACGCTCACCTTCAACGAGGCCGGCGAGAGCGCCCGGCTCGCCGCCGCGGGGGTGCCGGAGGAGGCGCGTGTGGTGCTGGCGCCGCAGGAGACCGCGGCGAGCCTCTTCGGGAAGCCGCTGCCGCGGGTCGCGCCCGTCCTCGCCCGCCTCGCCGCGACACGGCCGGGCCGCACCGTCCTCCTCGTCAACGCCGACATCGTGCCGGCGATGGGGAGCCTCGCCCCCATCGACCTCTGGCTCGCCAACGCCCCCGCCGTGGCGCTCACCCGGGAGGACTGCGACCTCGCCGAGACCCACGACCCTGCCGTCCCCGCCCCCTACCGCAACGGGCTCGACGCCTTCCTGTTCTCGCCGGCCGCCCTCGGCGCGGCGAACCGCGCGCTGTTCGGCCTCCCTGTCGCGGCGCGCATGACGTTCGGCGTCCCCGGCTGGGACTTCCTGCTCGGCGCCCTCGTCCGGTCGCCCGCGATCGGCGGCCGGATCCTCGACGGCGCCGTCATCCTCCACGAGCGTCACGCGCAGACGTACAGCAACGTCGACGAGTTCGCCCATTACGTCCCCGCGATGCGCGCCCTCGGCGAGACGCGGGCGGCGACGGCGGAGGGCGCGGCGGCGGATTTCTTCGGGGCGATCGTCGCGAGCGCCTCCGCGGGGGCAGCGCTCTCGACCCTCGCCCGCCGCGTCGCCTTCCGCCGGCCGCCGCCGCTCCCCGCCTCGGAGCGGGCGCTCTCTGCCGTGGCGCTCGTCCTCCGCGCCGCGCCGCCCCCGTCGCTCCCGGCCGACGCCTTCGCCCTCGCCGCGCTCGCCGAGCGGTGCGTGCGGGGCGAGGCGGACCTTGCGCGCCTCCGCGCCGTCCTCTCCGGCCACGGCCGGGTGACGGACGCCTTCGCGGGCGAACTCGCGGCGCTTCTCCTCCTCTTCGCCGCGGCCGGCCCGCCGCCCCTCGTCCCCGGCCGCGCACCGCCCCTCGCCCTCCGCGCCGCCGGCGAGGGCCGCGACCCGCTGAAGCGCCGCCTCCGCCTCGTCCGCCTGTGGGGCGACCTCCTCGTGCGCGTCACGGCGGACGCCGCGCTCGCCGAGGCGGTCGCCCTCGCCGCATCGAGCGACGCGGAGCGCGCCCTCATCCGCACCCTCCACACCCTCCTCGCCGCCGCCGTGCCCCCCGCCACGCTGCCGATGGCGCGCGCGAGTTGACAGCTGACAACTCTGGCGGCGGCTGACCCGTGACCCGGTGACGGTCCCGTCGCGCCCCCGCCGGACGGACGGTCCGCGTGGGGGGCGTCCGGGGAGGCTGGCCCCGCTGCGGGGGCCGTGCCAGAACGGGCCTGCCGCCGACCGAGGCCTTCAGCGGAGCCCCCGATGCTGCCCGCCCCCCTCTCGCCCGACGCCGTCCTGCCGTTCGAGCGCGGCCTTGCCGTGGAGCGGGCCGAGGCGGGGCTCCCCGGCCTCAGCCTCGTCATCCCGATCATGAACGCCGGCCTCTTCCTCGAGCGGACGGTGCGCAGCCTCCTCCTCAACGACCTCTCCGGCGTCGAGGTGATCGTCATGGACGGCGGCAGCACGGACGACACGCCCGCGATCCTCGCCCATTACGCCCACGCCTTCGCAACCGTGGTGAGCGAGCCGGACGAGGGCCAGGCGGACGCCATCAACAAGGGTTTTGCCCGCGCCACCGGGGCGATCCTCGGCTGGCTCAACGGCGACGACCTCCTCCTTCCCGGTGCCCTCAACCGCGTCCGCCGCCTGTTCCGCGACGAGCCGGGGACGGAGGTCGTCGTCGGCAACGCGGCGATCACCGAGCTCGACCTCACCGTCACCCATCAGGTGCGGCGCGAGGGAATGCTCGATTTCGACCACCTCATCGACTACTCGCAGTTCCACCTCGTCCAGCCGGCGGTGTTCTTCACCAGGCGGGCCTTCGAGGCCGTGGGGCCGCTCCGCACCGACCTCCACTACGCCATGGACGCCGACCTCTTCCTCGCCCTCGCAAGGCGCACCCCGTTCCGGCACCTCCCCTACGAGGTCGCCTGGAGCGTCTACCACGACGGCTGCAAGACGCGGGCGAAGCGGGCCGAATCCCTCGCCGAGCTCGCCCTGGTGCAGGCCCGCCACGGCGGCCTCGCCGAGGCGGCGGCGACGTTGCAGATCCTCGTCGACCTCTACAACAGCGCGGCAGCCGCCGCGGGACACGACAGGGCGGCGGACGTCGCCGGGCAGAGAGCGGCGGGAACGGGCGAGGCCACGGCGGGAGCGGCAGGCGCGGACGCCGGCCTTCTCGCCCGCCGCCTCGCCGCCGCCCTCGAGGCGGCCGAGCGGCGCGAGGCCCTCGTCCTCGAGACGGCCACGGCGAGCCGGCGGTGAGCGACCGGCGCTCCGGGAGGCGACCCGCGGGAGACTGGTGCCGCGAGGATCTGTTGACGGGCCGGTGCGGCGGCGCGGCCCGTCCGGGAACGGCCCGGTGAGGCCGGCGGCGGGCGGCGCGGCGGCCGTCGCGGTCCTGTCGATCGCGTCGCACGGGGGCGGCGGCATCGCGGCGCGCCGCTTCGCCGACGCGCTCGCCGACCACACCGACCTCCTCGTCCACTTCATCGACGCGGCGGCGCTCGGCGAGCGGCTGCCGGAGGACATCGCCCCGTCGGACAGCCTCAGCAACCGCACCGTCAGCGACGTCCACTTCACCGTCGAGCACCCCACCTACGTGCGCGGCTGGCTGGTGCGGACCCTCGAGCGGTTCGACGTCGTGAACCTCCACTGGACGGCGGGGCTCGTCGGCCTCGGCGAGATCGTGGCGCTCGCCGAACGGGGGACGCCCATCATCCTCACGCTGCACGATTTCCATCACCTGTCGGGCGGCTGCCACTATCCGGGCCCGTGCACGCGGCTCACGGGCGGCTGCCACGGCTGCCCGCAGATCGACACGGGCCGGGCGAGCCTCGCCGTGCCGCCGCTGAATCGCCGTCTCAAGGCGGACCTCCTCCGCCGCCCCAACGTCCACACCGTCGCGCCGAGCGCCTGGCTGCGCGATGCGGCCATCGCCGCCGGCGCGCCTGCCGAGCGGGCGAGCGTCCTGCGCAACCCCTACGCCCCGCCGCTGCCGCCGCGCCCGGCCGTGGACGGCGCCCCGCCGCGCGTCCTCCTGATGGCCGACTATCTCGGCGAGCGGCGCAAGAACGTCGCGCTCGCCGTCGAGGCGCTCCTCCTGTGGCGGCAGCGCGGGGCGGACCTCGCCGTGGACCTCGTCGGCCGCGGCGGCGATGCGATCGCGGAACCGCTCGAGGCGGCGGGGATCGCGGTGCACCGCCACGGCGCCCTCCGCGACCCGCTTCGCCTCGCGGCGGCGATGGCGGAGGCGAGCCTCGTCCTCTCCGCCTCGGGGGAGGACAACTGGCCGAACGTCCTCGTCGAGGCGGGAAGCGCCGGCGCCCTCCCCGTGGTCGGCCCCGGCCACGGCGCGGCCGAGTTCGTCGCCGCCCACGGCGCCGGCGCGGTCGCCGCGGACTACACGGCCCCGGCCTTCGCGGACGCCCTCGCGACGGCGACATTGCCAGCTGCCGAGCGCCTCGCCTTTGCGGCCCGCGTCCGCGCCGCGCACGACCCGGCGGCGGTCGCATCCGCGTTCCGCCGTCAGTTCCTGACGCCGCTCGCCCGCGCGAGTTGACAGCTGACAACTTGGCGGCGGCCGAGCCGGCGACGGTTCGCGCCCTGGCACCGGCTTGGGTTGTCAGCTGTCAACTTAACCGCCGGAGGAGCGTCGGACGCCACGGCCCACGGCATCGCACCCGCATGACGTTGACAGCTGTCAACGTCGGCGAGCGCGCCTGCGCCGGACCTGTCCAATGCCCTTGCGCGGGGACAGGCACCGGCCCACCTTCCGGCGGTTCTCCGGAGCTCCGTCCGGCGGATGGGGCGGATGCGAGCGAGCGGGGCGATCCCATGAGCGCTTACACGGCGATGACCCGGTTCGGCCTCGGACCGACGCTCCACGACGTGGACCGCCTGTGGGACGACCCGCGCGGCACCCTCCTCGCCGAGCTCGACGAGCCGCCACCCACCTTCGGCGTGCTGGACGACCTCCCCGACCTCGAGGCGATCGCCGCGGCCTACCTCGGCGCCCGCGCCCGCAGCCGCGAGGTGACCGTCGCCGCGCGGCGCGAGGGCATCGCGCGGGAGGCTGGCGACGACGCCGAGATGGCGCGGTCCGTCTTCAAGGACTATCGCCGTCACCTCTTCCGCGACGAGGTCGCGGCCCGCGTCGAGGTGGCGCTCGCCACGGACAGGCCCCTCGTCGAGCGGCTCGTCCTCTTCTTCACCAACCACTTCGCCGTGGCGCGCTCGACGCCGCACGCCCTCGCCCTCCTTGGCCACCGCGAGCGCACGATCCGCCCGCTCGTCCTCGGCCGCTTCCGAGACCTCCTCGAGGCCGCCGTCCTTCACCCGATGATGCTCATCTTCCTCGACAATATCGCCTCCACCGGGCCGAACAGCCCGGTCGGCCGGCGGCGGAACGGGAGCATCAACGAGAACCTCGCCCGCGAGCTCCTCGAGCTCCACACGCTCGGCGTCAACGGCGGCTACACGCAAGCCGACGTCGAGGCGCTCGCCCTCGTCCTCACCGGCTGGACCGGCGGCTTCGAGGTGGCACGGCGACGGCCGTCGGCGGAGCAGCGGCTCGGCCGCGCCTTCGACGGGCGCCGCCACGAGCCGGGGCCGAAGACAATCCTCGGCCGCACCTACCCCGAGGCGGGCGAGGACGAGATCCGCGCCGTCCTCGACGACCTCGCCGCCCATCCCGCCACCGCGCGGCACGTCGCGGGCAAGCTCGCGCGCCACTTCGTCGGCGACGGCGTGTCCGAGGCGACGGTGGCGGCGATGACAGACACCTGGCTTGCCACCGATGGCGATCTGAGGGCCGTGATGGTCCGCCTCATCGAGACCGACGAGGCGTGGGCGGCGCCGCGCCGGAAGGTGGTGCCGCCGTACGATTTCATCGTGTCCGCCCTGCGCGCCTTCGACCGGCCGTTCCGCGTCGGTCCCGGCACAAAGGCGTTCGAGGCGCTCGGCTACACCGTCTGGAACCCGCCCTCGCCCGCCGGATGGCCGGACGGGGACCGGACATGGATCGGCGGCGACATGCTGCTGGAGCGGATCGACTGGGCGAACGATTTTGCTGTCAGAACGGCGCCGCGGCTGACGAGCGTCGAGGACGATGCGCTGGATCTCCTTGGCGAGGGGATGGGCGACGAACTCCTGACGGCGATCCGCCGTGCCGAGGACCGCGTCCAGGCGCTGACGCTCCTCCTCATGAGCCCGCAATGGCAGGTGCGCTGACCGTCGTTCTGCTGGTCGGCCCACACCCGGCGGTGCCCTTGATGTGAAGCGCCCGGTCGGTGCTTCCCGCCGTCAATGTCCCCTGCGGGCCCTGCCGTGATGATGGAGGCGGCGCCTGTGCCGGATGAGCGGTGCCGCCGTGGCCTCGCTCGTCCTCTTCGCCCGTCTTGCCTCCTGAAGGCTCTGCCCGTTGGGTCACGGGGACGGTCGCGATGGTGGCGATGCGGCGATCGTGGCTGATCGTCCGCTGCTGCCCCTGGCTCTCCGGCATCGCCGAGGCGCTTTTCCCCTGCGCGGTGGCCTTCCCTCAAAGCCCTTCGGTCCTGCCACGGGAAGGGCGGTCTGCCGGAGAGCGTGTGTTATCAGAGTTAAGGAGGTTAAAGGTGTTACGGCGACGGGATGGCCCAGCCAACCTGTTGAGCCGGTGAGCCTTTTCCCTCCCTGACGAGGCCTGCGGGTTCCCGGACTCACGAGATCTGGTTCCCGGAGTCACGACTCCGGGTTCCCGGATTCACGAGTTCCGGTTCCCGGAATCACCCCGCCGGTCCACCCTCCGGGTTCCCAGGATCACGAATGGCCCGGGCGCTCCCGGTCGCTCCGGGTTCCCAGAATCACGAACTCTGCCTAGGCTCCTTTCCATGGGCGCACTCCTCCCCGACCGGCATCCGAACAAGGACTTCTTCATCCTCGACGTGTCCGACGCGTCGCCGAAGGACGACATGGCGTCGATGGAGCACCCGGTGTTCTCGCTGTCGGTGAAGCCCGACATGCGCGAGCTCGACTATGAGCACGCGGGACGGCGGATCCGGGTCGTGCCGTCGGGCCGGGGCCTTGCCACCATCATGGACAAGGACATCCTCCTCTACTGCATCTCCCGCCTCGTGAACGACCTGAACGACGGCCGCGAGATCACGCAGTGGGTGGAGCTCTCGGCGCACGAGATCATGGTCGCCACCAACTGGAACACGGGAAAGCGCGACTACCAGCGTTTCGAGGACGCCCTCGTCCGCCTCGGCGGCACGATGATCTTGACGGACATCCCGACCGGCGGGTCGAAGCAGACCCACGGCTTCCACCTCATCGAGGAGTTCGTCATCGACCGGCGCGATAGGGACGGCGAGATCGGCCTCTTCGGGCGGATGACCAAGGTCCGGATCAAACTCTCGGACTGGACGTTCCGGGCGATCCAGGGGCTCGAGGTCCTCACCATCTCGCCGCGCTATTTCCGGCTGCGGCGACCGCTGGAGCGGCGGATCTACGAGATCGCCCGCAAGCACGCCGGCGTCGAGGAGCGGCCGTTCGTGATCGGCATCGACAATCTCCAGAAGAAGGTCGGCTCCAACGCGCCGGCAAAGAAATTCCGCTTCTTCCTGAAGGAGATCATCCGCGACGGGAACATCCCGGACTACGCGATCGAGATCGACGGCCGTCAGGTGCGCTTCACCCGGATCGCGCCGCCGCGGCCCGTGCGCGGGCGTCCGGCGGGCGGGACCGCGGCAGTCGGAACGGCAGCCGGGAAGGGGGTGCCCGGCCGTCGCGCGGCCGAACCCCTCCTCGAGGTGCAGCCCGAGACGATGGAGAAGGCGCGGCGCGCCGCGCCCGGCTACGACGTCTATGCGCTGCTCGCCGACTGGCGGGCGTTCGCCGCCGGCAAGACACCGCCGTTCAACCCGGACGCTGCCTTCATCGGCTTCTGCAAGGCACGCCACACCCGCGAGCCGCTGCCGTGACGGGGTCCGGCGTGCGGGTCGCCCACCCGGAGGGCTCGACGTGACGAGGGCTGAGAGGAACGGGCCGCCCGCGGCTCCGGCGCCGGTGGACCTTGCCATCATCGCCCGCGACGCCGCGGTCCTGAGCGCGGAGATTGCCCGCCTGCGCGACGAGATCTTCGCGCCGGATGCCGCGAAGACGCTGCGGCTCTTCTCCGCGGCGGAGGCGGCGGCGCTCCTCGGCGTCACGGAGGCGGACCTGCGCCGTCTGGAGGAGGCGGGCGAGGGACCGGCGCCGGCGCGCCTGCCCGGCGGCCGCCGCGCCTATCCGCTCGAGGCCGTGCATGCCCTGCGCGCCCTCCTCGCCGCGCGGCCGGAGACCGCCGCCCGCGTCCTCCGCCCCAACCGGCCGGCCGGCGAGGGGGCG
>JAESGF010000039.1_pt1 | contig 196607 bp, 178 predicted proteins | sample 9269621 | NCBI WGS metagenome assembly JAESGF01 (sample SAMN14515066, study PRJNA621663) | algae metagenome | isolation source: Tolypothrix carrinoi HA7290-LM1 and co-occurring heterotrophs from dry rock... | place: USA: Makauwahi cave, Kauai, Hawaii | collected 2011-01-06
CCTTACTTATAGAAACCGTCGAAAAAGATTTAGTTTAAGGTTTAATCTGATTGCTGCTCTCTACAATTACGAGCTTTGTCTCCCCAAAATCAAATCTTCCTGAGTGACTTTTGCAAGAGGTCTATTGAAACAAAACCAAGTTTCTGAGTTTAACATCTGGATTGATCCGCTAGCAGCACAAAAGGTATTTTCCGCAGGATTACCAATATATCTAACTCCATTGGATGCGACTAACCAAATTGGGTTTAGTCGAGCAGATCAAGCAGCATGGAAAGCAACTGGTACTCCACAGAGCATTCTGGCATCACAATTATTGGACTACGCTCTGACAAATATTTCTGGAAATGACCCCTTGATTCCCAACCCAGCCTGGGATTTGGTCGCAGCTATTAACCTGAGCGAGCCATCATTTTGTCCGGAAACACCTCTGCACATAGAGGTGAATACGGATGGAAAACCAGAGGTCAACCAAGGTCAAACTGTTGCTATTCCTAATCTACCAGCGAATGTTAATGTTTGCTTAAATCCCAGTTTTGCTAACTTGCCATTTACGAGCGCAGAGCTATTCTCGGATAAGGCTAAACCCAAGCCTGTGCCAGAAGCTAATTCAGAGCTAGGGTTGCTGGCTGCTGGTGCGGTGAGTGCTGTTTTGTTGCGAAAGCGTTCATCTAGGCAAACTGCCTAGAAATTAATTAAATGACCTTGACAAAAAGGTTTGTATTTATGGGGAGAGGGTAATTTTTGAAGATTCAGGAGCGATCGCTCTGTGTTTGGGTTGATATATGCGATCGCTCAATACTTGCAATTTGATGCAATAATAATACAAATCTTTTTAATTAAAGCTAAGAATAATTGACATAATTCTCAAAAATGGTAAAAATCCTAACTGGTGAAGAACTAAACGAACTATTTTTAGAGGGTCTGCAAACTGGCACAGCAACGCTTTACAAAGACGATCGCCAAATTCTCTACAAAGGAAACAATCCACTTGCATATCTTACATCTATGATTGGACAGTGTTACACAAGCAGATTATCGAGCGTAGCCAAATGCTTGGTTTAGGATTTATTCAGCTCTATATGATAGTATTCATTAAATTAAAAAAGACAAATCATTCATGTACGTTGTTTTTGGAGTGCCGGGACAAACAGGCTCGACTGTTGCAAATACGCTGCTATTGAAAGGTATGTCCGTGCTTTGTTGTTGCTCGTGATGTAGCGAAAGTCAAGGGTTTTACGGTTCGCGGTGCCGAAGCCGTCGCCGCCGATATGTATGACGCAAATTCAATTGCCAAAGCACTTGAAGGTGCCCAAGTCGCTTATTTGATGAATCCTCCCGCCTACGACAAACCCGATATGTTTGCGGAAGCCGAAAAAATCGGAAAAAATTTGCAAGTAGCCGTGAAGCGTTCGGGCTTAAAACGGTTTGTCTTTTTATTGTCTGTTGGATCGCACTTGCCAAGTGGGACGGGAAACATTCTCACGACTCACTTACAAAGAACAAATGATGAGTGAGACGGGCGTTTGGGTGACGTTCGTGCGTTGCGCGTGGTTTATGCAGAACTGGGCAGGTGTTGTCGCAACAGCCAAAGAACAAGGCGTATTGCCGAGTTTCTTAACGCCGCTTGAGCGTCAAATCCCGATGGTTTCCACTGCCGACATCGGGCGTGTGTGTGCAGAAGCAATGCTTGAAGATTGGACGGGCAAACGAATTAAAGAGCTGCGCGGCGAAGATGTTTCGCCCAACGATGTAGCAGCAGCGTTTGCAACAGCGATCAGGCGCGATGTGCAAGCCGTTGAAACTCCGCGCTCGGATTGGAAAAACAATAAGATTGCAGTTCAATTCACCAAAAAACGCTGACGCTTGGACCATCGATGATTGACGCTTTCTGTCTTCGGCTACATGACCTTTGAAGGTGGTTCGATTGAACAAGTTAGAGGGGATGTAACGATGGTAGAAGCCGCCCATGAAATGGCTTTACGGTAAAATTTGACACAAACATTTTTTAGCTCGTTCTAACCTGCCTTAGAAACTCAATATTTAATTCTAGTTTCTCTCCCAGCCACAAAGAATGATCCGTATGGTCTGCCACATCATCGCCTGTATTAGGATGAATCAGAATATCCAACTTCTCATGATTAAGCATTAACCACGGAACAACCAGGCTAAATTGCTCTGGTGAAAATGCAACTTGATACATCGCTTTTGGATGTGGTCCGATGGGCTTCTCATGCCAGCGTCCAAGCTGTACATCAAATCTAGCACCCAAAGAATCGCGTACACGCGCAGCCGCATCACGACTTGCGGTATCGAAGTAGACATGAGCGTGAAAACTAGTAATTTCGGTGGTATCTTCTTTCATAGTGTTTGCAATGCTCCTACGTCTTAAATTGCTCGTCTACTGGAATCTGATAGCCGTTGGCGAGGCGATTAGTCATGTTTGCGGTGGCGATAATTGCCATCACTTCTCCAAACATACCATCACTCATTCCTTTCCCACGGGCTGCTGCCGTATGCGAGGCGATACAATACTCACAACCATTCGTCACGCTGACGGCAATGTAAATTAATTCGCGCATCAGTGGATCTATTTCCCCAGGACTAGCCATTACTTCCTTCAGCGTTTCCCAGGTTCTTTGCAGGGTGGGGGGATGGTTGGCTAAAGCTTTCCAAAAGTTGTTAATGTAGTCTGTTTGCCGCGTGGCGCGGATATCGTCGTATACTGCACGCACTTCGTCGCTACTGTCTTCGTATTCTATCAAATTAGTCATCAGATTTTGGGTTTTAGATTCGGTAAAGTGATATTAGGCGATCGCTTCCTTAATATCATCCACCAATTCATCGATCCTTGCCTGAGTTGTATTCCAAGAACACATAAACCGCACTCCTCCCACACCGATAAATGTGTAAAACTGCCAATTCTTCTCTCTTAACCTTGTAATAACTTGTTCCGGTAACTTCACGAAAACAGCATTAACTTCTCTGTTAAACATCATTTCAACGCCTTCTATTTTTAGCAATTGATTTTCTAAATATTCAGCACATTGATTTGCATGACGTGCATTCTTAAACCAAGCACCCGTTTCCAATAACCCAAGCCAAGGAGCGGAAATAAATCGCATTTTCGATGCAAGTTGTCCCGCTTGTTTACAACGATAGGCAAAATCTTCTGAAGTCGCTTTATTAAAGAAAATAATCGCTTCTCCTAACGCCATGCCATTTTTTGTCCCGCAAAAACACAACACATCTACCCCACTTTTCCAGCTAATTTCCGCAGGACTTTTATTCATCGCCACCACTGCATTCGCAAAACGAGCGCCATCCATATGAATCTTTAAATTATACTTTTGTGCGACTGACTTAATCGCAACTAGTTCATCAATTGAATATAAAGTTCCTAATTCTGTCGCTTGAGTTAGACTAATTACTTTCGGTTTGGGATAGTGAATATCCGCCCGCTTATTTACAATTGCTTCTATAGCTTCCGGTGTTAACTTGCCATTTTGCCCTTTAGCAAGTAGCAGCTTGGAACCATTAGAAGCAAATTCCGGCGCTCCACATTCATCAGTTTCGATATGGGCATTTTCATGGCAAATCACACTATGGTATGATTGACATAAGGCAGCTAATGATAATGAATTTGCCGCAGTACCATTAAAGACAAAAAAGACTTCGCAATCAATTTCAAATAAGTCTCTAAAATAGTCTGTTGCTAACAAAGTCCATTCATCATTTCCATAAGCGGGAGCGCTACCTAGATTTGCCTTAATCATGTATTCCAATGCTTCCGGACAAATCCCAGAGTTGTTATCGCTAGCAAACTGCTCTAAATTACAATCCATGTGCTACTTATAGTTTTAAGCTTTCTGTAAAAGATTCTATGTTATACCATTTCACAAAAATCTTGGTACAAATCACTCCCCCTGCCTAAGAAAGCCTAAGAAAGCTTGCCAATATGTATCAGCCTTAAGGTGAAACGGTATTAGGGGGATGAAGTCTTACCCAAATCGTGTTGAGACGTTTGTCACAAGATTTTAATAACTTATATTTATTGATATAATAAAAAAAAGTATTTGTTGTTATTATGTCAGCATAAATTGGAGTTATATGGTATTGGCGATCGCGTGCTAACCATGAAGAAAAAAGTAAATAGTCATACTAAAAGCAACAACCATCACTACTTTACGAATTAAGCGGGGTTCAAGTCTTTAGACTTCACCTGATTTTATACTAAGTTGTTGTTGATGTAAGCGTTTTCAGTAAACAAAGGTACGCAATCGCTAACATTAAAAGCTGCTGCTAATTCAACATCTAACTCAAAACCTTTGGCAATCAATTCTTTTCCAGAACTGCATTGTTTTAAATACGTTAATAAATCATGCTTGAATGCATGAAAAGCTACTACAGCAGTTTCTGCTTCTGGTGATAAACTGCCATTTAAATAACTAAGAATTGCCCCAGCACCAATTAAATCTTCAAATGCTGGACGTAGGGTGTTATCTTCCCACTTTTCACCTGCGGGAATTACTGCAATTCGAGATCCATATTTTTGAGCAAATTTTGCCACAGCTTCACTATTTCGCAAACAACCAGCGATGGTGGGAGTCTTAAGAGTCAGCAACGTCAGAGAGGAACCGTTAGGAGATGGTATAACCAGCTTAGTTCCCGCAGGAATTTTAGTTAAAGATGCAGGAGAAAGCGAATAACCGTCTTTGAATAAACGACAAGATTGATAATTCTGCTTGTACAGACTGTGCATAGTCAAGCGCAGACTCATCTCTCCATTGGTAGGGATAAATGATTGCACCATTGTTTGTAGCAATTTCTGTTGAAGTTGAGAAAGATAGAACATCAACTAGAACAATGACATCGCTAATAGGTGCGAGTTCAGAAACTCCTTTTGCACCCCATTCGCAGCGTAGGTTAAATTCTTCTTGGTCAAAAATCATTTTTTCTAATTGTGAATTTTTCTGCTATTTCTATCCGATTTCCACTACCGATCGCGTAAAAAGAAGCGATCGCGTCCTGGTATTGGTCGTTGATCGAGAATAATTTCCACACCATACGCTTGTAAATATTTCTGAAAAGCCTGTAAATCACTTACTAAGTAACAAATATGTCGTCTAGATACTGCATTATCCGGGTTTTTCTCAATACTAATATGAAGAGCGAATATTTCCCAGAACATACCGCACCTGATTCGCTTTGATTGTCTCAGGTTTAGGAATTTCAGTGAGTCTCAAAACTTTGCCGTAGAAAACCTGAGCAAGTATTAGATTTTCTGAAGTTTAGATAAGCATAAATAAGGTAAGTTTAATTTTATCTGATGAAAAACCAGGATACACCAATAGCTATTTTTTCGCGCTTTACGGATGGTCAATTGAAGAAGTCGGGAATCTGACAACCTTTTACGCTACTCATTTTTATAATATACAAGAAATTGATAGACATACCGTTGTATAATACCTAGAGACAGAAAAATCCTAACTGTTTGCAAAGATGACCAACACAGCGACAGTAAAGTAAAGAATATGAAATACGTTAATCTTGGCAAAACCGGACTGAAAGTATCGCGCCTGTCTCTTGGTACAATGACTTATGGCTCTCGCAAATGGCGAGAATGGATACTAGAAGAAGAAGAAAGTCGCCCATTTATCAAACTTGCTTTGGAGTTGGGGATTAATTTCTTTGATACCGCTGATGTTTACTCTTTGGGTGTTAGTGAAGAAATATTAGGGCGATCGCTCAAAGATTTTGCTAAAAGAGATCAAGTCATCATTGCTACCAAAGTTTACAGCCAAATGGGTGATGGTCCCAATGATCGCGGACTATCTCGCAAACATATTTTTGATAGCATTGATGCCTCATTACAACGACTACAGACAGATTACGTAGATTTGTACCAAATTCACCGTTGGGACAACTCTACACCGATTGAGGAAACTCTAGAAGCACTGCATGATGTCATCAAATCGGGTAAGGTACGTTACATTGGTGCATCGAGTATGTACGCATGGCAGTTTGCCAAAGCCCTTTACACAGCAGACAAACACGGCTGGACGCGCTTTGTTTGCATGCAAAATCACTACAACCTAGTTTATCGGGAAGAAGAACGAGAAGTAATACCCTTATCTCGCGCTGAGGGAATTGGGATAATTCCTTGGAGTCCCCTTGCACGAGGCTTTTTAGCTGGAAATCGGCAAAAGCAAAGCTACGGTGAGACTCTACGGGCGAAAACCGATGATTTTGCCCATAATCTTTACTATCAAGAGTCAGATTTTCAAATAGTCGATCGCGTTGTAGACTTAGCTAAACAACGTTCAGTTACTCCAACACAGATTGCTCTAGCTTGGCTGTTGCACCAACCGGGTGTAACCGCTCCCATCATTGGTGCTAGCAAGATAGAACATCTCAAAGATGCAGTAGAGGCTGTAGATTTGGAACTTTCTTCAGACGAGCGGAAGTTGCTTGAGGAACCTTACAAACCTCACCCCATCTTAGGGCATCGCTAGAACATGAGTAATTTGTAGTGAGATAAAAACATTTGTAGTGCGATGGGCGAACGCGAGTGCGTCTCAAAGAGAAGCCCCTGAGGAGGCGATCGCATAACTTGAGTAGTTTGTGGCATTGTTTCAATTAATGCCCGTAGCACCTTGTTCACAGACTCTGGTGTGGTGAAGACTTGAGCAACATCTTCATCTAGTACAACAACCGTCATTTTCCGCTTTCCACTTTTGCCAGCAAAGCGATTGGGTTTTGCCGAATGGTAATCCAAGTGGTATTCAGGCAACATTTCATCGTTTGAGGAAGGGAGATTTATCGTTCATGCGTTTTGTTCATAGTCTTCACGTTCCCTTCGAGTGGCTAAACGGGCACTGATGATACGGATTCAGCGGTTGACGTTCAGTAAAACAGACCAGCAGCAACCGATTACTTTGAGAATGACCAATAATAATTTCTCGTTGCTCGTCAATCGAATGAGCTTCATCATCAAAAATAAGTGCTAGCGGATTGTCAAAGACAGTTTTGGCATCTTCAAAGCTAACACCGTGCTTTTTGAGGTTAGTTGCTGCTTTGGTTTCATCCCACTCAAACTTGATGTACTAATCATATCTGATTCGGTGCGATCGCATGTGATGAAAAGCAACAAATTTAAACTAAACCTGTTGTTCTTATTCCATTGACGTAAGATGAATCTCTACTCGTTTATTGAGGGCACTAGCAATTTTTTGTAGCATTGAAAGAGAATGTCCTTCATAATCAGCATCTTCGAGTCTGGCAATGACAGGTTGTTTTGTACCTATTAAATCAGCAAGTTCCTTTTGTGTTAATCCTGCTTTTATTCTTGCTTCATAAATAAGTTGCGCTACTTCTGCATTTATGGAAGCTACTGCTACCATCTCCTGAATTTCCGGGTCATTGTGATTCATTTTGTCGATGATTTTTATAGCATCGTTAGTTTTCGCCATTTTCTTCTTCCTCTATGTAGATATGAGCGTCTGGATTTTCTACAAACAATTTTCTTCGCTAAGAGTGCCCGTTCAATATCAATATTTGGTACTGCTGATTCTTCTTTAGTAATAGCATGGGCAATAATTGCGATGTTTTGCCCATGAAAAAAGTATAAAATGCGATATTGTACGCGAATATGCTTTGCTCGCAGTTCGTAAATATCATCCCGTAGATAATCTGCTGCTGGACGACGAAGTTCGTAACCATTCGCTGCAAGTAGTTTGATTTTAGCAACACAGTTAGCGTATCCTTTCCGGTTTTCCTTTAGAAGTTGTTTGAGCCATTCCAGAACGGGAACTTCTCCATCCTCATCTTTGTAGAAAATAATTTGTGTTTCTGGCACTGCACCGCCTCAAATATATCAATATTGTTATATTAGGTCAAGGTTGCAGCTAACTTAAATCGCATTACATGAGTTGGGAGGAAGTGCGATCGCGAAGTGACTCTGAAAGAGTATCGCTCTTTTCCTCCGAAGTACTAAAGGGGAATTTCCAGCGATGAGATGCGGTGTTAAAACTTTTGGGTGTTGGGTTTTGCTTTACTCTATCCAGCCTAAAGTCTGGCTTACATTAATCCAACTAGTTGCTACAATGTACTTATTTTACGTGAATATATTGTTAAACATAGCTAAACTACTTGTACTCACGTAGCAATTGTGTTGGAAAGTTGATTTATGGAAATTAGAAAAAAGCTTGACGATCTGATTGATTCACTTAACGCTATTCACCCATTATCTTTAGACAGTGAAAATTTTGAGTATCTTGATGATAAATCAGATTATGAATTTGGTTGTGACTTAGGCAAGCGCTTAGGTGATGAGGAGTATCTACCAACGTTAGAGCAAGCAATTAAGATTTATAATACTGGACGTATTAGTAAATTAAGTGCCGATATGGAAACATTGATCTATGTCTGTACAAATACTTTACAAGAAAGTACCCCTGGGGTTAATTTTTCAGTGAAGAGTTTCGAGATTCATGTTCGTGTATCTGCACGTATAGCTGCTTATTATGCTGTCATCCAACTATATTTACGTCACCCTAGCATAACTTCAGAGAAAATCATAGCGAAGCTTGGACAAGAATTCTATGATTCACTGATGAAAGCTATTGGAAGTGCTTTAAGTTTAAAATACGTTCAACAATACATCCATGCCTGGAATATCCTAAATTGGATTGAAGAGACAGCAAAAAAAGTCGAAGATAAAGTCAGTTTTTCTGTACTTAAGGATGCAAATAAAATTAATCGCATAATTGATATTGCCAAGTGTGAGCAATTTGAAATTAAAGCAGCACTTGCTATCGCAGGAAAATACGAAAAAGAATTTAAGACTTTGGGAGAATTGCAATATACCATTGATACCATTAATGCTGAGATTGCACAGGCTGAGAAAGACTATAACCTTAATAAAGCCGCAGAACTGAAGTATGGTAAATTAACTGATTTACAAAGAAGATTGGTGATTTATGGGGATGAATTAAAAATTAAAGTTACTCAATATCTTACTGAATTCGCTTTAAAACAGACTCATGATTTGCAGTATTCGGAATGTTTGATAAATATAAAGAAAACAGAGGGTTTAGAAAGTGTAAATGAGCTAGAAAAAGCTAAAAATAAGAAATCAGAGCTTATACTTCCTAATATCGAGTCAGTGGGAGCTCCAAAATCTGAAGCTCAAAAGAAAATTTTACAACCGGAAAATATGTTTATAGATTTACAGCAGTATCTTTCAGGCTTGTGCGATGTTCCTTTAGACAAGATCACGCTTGAATCGACAGTATTTTTAGGAGACTCTCCTAGTTTTAAACCTATCAGTTCAGGCTCTTGGGGTAGTTTATCTTCCAGTGAATATTCGGAAAGATATGATGCTCCTGATAATTCATTAGGAATGGATATTTTAGATGGGGCAGAACTGATGATATTTATTAATGAGGAATTTGATATTGATATTCCTTCTGGCGATTACGACAAAATCGTAACGATAGAAGAGCTTATAAATATAATTCTTAAGCTTCGATGCGATGGCAATTAATATTTTATTAAATTTTTAAGTTACGTTGAACTAAGTCAAACCTTAAAGTCAATATTATCATCGTACATTGACTCCAATGATTTACTCATAATGAGTCCACATACTTAAGACTTTCACTACCCTTTCTTCTTCAAGCACTTCATATACAACTAGCAAGTAAACGGTAAAACCATTCCTTGCATTCTCTAGCTTCTCCTCTATTGCTAGGTGATGAGACTAAACCCAATACCCCTGTATCTAGAAAAACAATCATTCTTGAGAGTAAATTTTCTGTCCTGGCAATCGTTCATTATCAACTATTTTTTTGAAATAATCAAAATATTTTTCTCTTTGAATTGACTCTTATTCTGAGATTTCTTCTTTTATCCATCTGCTTAACATTTCCATAGCAGCGTGATTTTTTTGTAATTGTTCTTCTGGTGTGTGTCCCATATGCGGCAAAAATGGTGTCAAATAATGCTTACCTGTTACTGTCATAGTTTCTCCTAAAAATAAACTTTTCTGAGGGCTTAAACATATACAGTGTATTTTCATTGCGTAGGTTGGCGTGGCGTTTGACGTAAGGAAACCCAACAATATCTTCTCCAACAATTTGTTAGGCGGTTTTCTTATCCCCACCACTTTCAATATGACGACGTAAAACCGAATTAATCAGGGTTTTATATTCTCGACTGTGCGCTTGAAACCAAGCCATCACATCTGGGTCAAGCTGCACTAGATTTTTTGCTTGAGCAGCCGGAACCCTTAACACAGCCTTATCAAAAAATTCGTCTATCAAGGGTGGAATATCAGAATAGTCAATATCATCATCTGACATTGACTTCTTAGCTTCCCAATTAGTACGAGAGGTATTCCTCAAATTGTTGTCGCTCATATTTATTTGCTCTTCGTGCGCTCGTTAATTCGGATGACATCACCCTGTCGTTCTGTCCAAATAACCACTGCTACACCGTTTCTTAAAAAGCCGATTCCGATCCAACGGTCTTCACCATAGTCAAAACGATTATCTAGCGAAATCAACATTGAACCGTCAAACATTGTGGGAACATCCGCGAAATCAATTTTATGTTTACGAATATTTTCGAGGTTTTTCGCTTCGTCCCACTCAAACTGCATCAAGGTTAAGCAATGCCAATCAGGCTACTAGTTTATTATCGCGCATTCAGAACCCCAAAACAATCTTACAACTTCCATTGGTTGTAGGTTGGGTTAAACGACATTGAAACCTAAAACTAACTACTCATACTCATGCAATGCCCCTAACTTCCCAATCCCTGACCATATCGAAGCCACGGCAATTACTACCAAAATCGTCCCGATTCCCCCACCAACAACGGCAACCACCGGACCAAATAAAGCCGCAGCCAAACCAGACTCAAAACCCCCCAACTCATTCGATGCACTAATAAACACACCATTAATCGCCGCAACTCGACCGCGTAAATAGTCGGGAGTGCGAATTTGCACCAGTGTCTGGCGAATCACAACGCTAATATTATCTAGTGCGCCACTTAACGCTAGCATCAGCAGTGACAGCCAAAACCAACGCGATAAGCCAAAGATAATCGTCACCACGCCAAAGCCTATAACTGATAAAAGTAGAGCTTTTCCGGCTTTGCGTAGGGGGGGCGAATGTACCAAAATTAACGCCATAATCAACGCACCAATTGAGGGTGCTGCTTGTAGATATCCCAGTTCTATCGGTCCTACCCGCAAAATATCTTTAGCAAAAATGGGTAGTAAGGCTGTCGCACCCCCAAACAATACGGCAAACAAATCTAAGGTAATAGCTGCGAGAATTAACTGATTCTGCCAGACAAATTTAGCACCAGCAGATAATGCTTTGATGGAAAGTGGTTCTTTGGAAAGAATTGTTTTCGGCTTTTTAATCAAAGTTACGGAAACGAAAGACAAAAAGGTAATAAAAGCTGCAATTATATATACTCCCGTTGCACTTCCTTCATATGCGTTCGCGTAGCGTGCGTTCAACGCAATCGCATATCCTCCTATAGCTGGTCCCATTACTGAGGCAAGTTGAAAGCTGCTACTATTCCAAGTGGCTGCATTCGTAAACAAACTATTAGGTATCAACTGCCACAGAAGAGAATCGCTAGCAGGCTTGTTAAATGCTCTAGCAGCACCTGTTACCAACAAACAAGCATACACCAAGTAAATTGGTGCTTGGGTATAGGAAGCTACTGCCAACCCCAGCGAAGATAAACACGATAGCAGCACTGTTATCATCATGATGCGTTTGCGATCGCATTTATCTGCCAGATGTCCGGCAATCAATGTTAGCGCGAAAATTGGTAACACTTGTACCAAACCGACACCCCCCAAAACCATTGCTGAACCAGTGCGATCGTACAGTTCCCAACCGACTGCAATATTTCTAATTTGAAACCCTGTAAACAGCAGTACCCGTCCAATAACAAATAGTCGATAGTCACGAATTCTCAACGCTGCAAAGGCATCTTGTTTTACAGCCTCAGCTTTAAGGTGCTTTTTTAACTGACGATCGCTCGAAGACATGTTTAAGTAGAGTCAACCCTTCTTCAATATGTGCAATTTCTTCTGCTGTCAGACTTTCTAGCAAGTCTGCAATGTGAGTGCGAGTTTGGGCAAGGGTTTGCTCAAGATGGTGCTTACCCTCACGAGTAAGATTGAGAACCACCCGTCGTCTTTCTTGGGGATGGTCGCTACGTTGAATAAAATTACGCTGTACTAGCCGTTCTGTAGTTGTGGATGCAGTAGCGCAAGTTACTCCTAAATGTTCCGCCAGTTCTGATAAAGACGCTCCCGGATTGCGTTTGATGAATAGCATCGACCGTAATTGCGGTATAGATAGAGACGCTACACTATTCTCACGCATATCCGCTCGGATAAACCGCATTAATAACGGAATCGTATCCATTACTTTAACGGCACATTCTTGGGAGGGTTTACCGAGCTTCATCAACTGTTTTTCTCCTGATTACATTGCCACCCGTGGATAAAGTCGTCCACAGATGATAATCAAGCCCTTTTTGCGTCAATTTCGTCACCGGCAGTACATTCCTTGGTAATATATTTAGGTTATCTAATTATTAGCTTCTCATATATTCTCCGAAAGTCAAGAGCCTATTTTTTGTACAATGAGGGATAAATAAAATACCGTCTTGAAATCATGCAAGAGTATTACAAAGAAGACCTGGCGTTTATTCATGATGCCGGTTTCTATGACTATGCTCTCAAGTCTGCTCCTGGCATATTGTCCATTCTTGCTCAAAACAAGATACAATCCGGATTGGTAGTAGACTTAGGTTGTGGAAGCGGATTATCGGCGCAAGAGTTCGTTTTAGCTGACTACCAAGTCCTTGGAATTGATATCTCACAGTCGCTGATTGCGATCGCACGAACAAGAGTGCCAAGTGCAGAGTTTCACGTTTGCTCATTGTTCAAGGCTGATATTCCGCAGTGCAATGCGGTTACGTCAATCGGTGAATGTCTTAACTATCTGTTCGATCCAGATAGCTTACGCTCTTCGCTAATTCATCTCTTCCATCGCATATATAGTGCCTTGACTCCTGGAGGTGTATTCATCTTCGACATTGCAGAACCAGGACAGGTCACACAAGAACAGAATCGCGGATTTACTGAAGGAAAAGATTGGCTGGTACTCGTCGAGAAGCAGGAAAATCGAGAGCAAGAAAGGTTAACCCGTCGGATTATCAGCTTTAGAAAGGTGGGAGAACACTACAGACGGGATGACGAAGTACACCACCTGCGGTTATACAAAGCGACAGATATTGCCAGAGAACTTGGTCAAGTCGGCTTTCAAGTTCAGACGATGCGTAGTTATGGTCAATATTCTCTGCCAAAAGCTCATGCAGCATTCATTGCACGCAAACCAGAATAATGCCTCCCCATTGCGGTCAAATCGATTCACATCCCGAATCCACTCATCAGCTAAACGCGATTTGAGCCGGGAAATCTGTGTTTATGCTTTCGGCGATCGTATCGGCAAAATAGTCTGATGAGAAGTTGTGAAGCTTTCAGATTGATATATCGAAAGTCAATAGCGTTAAGAAGGGTGTGGGGTTGCATGGTTAGGGTGTAGTTCGATTGAGTTATTTAAAATGATTTGATTAGTTTTTAAAATATTTCTTCCCTTCCCTTCCCTACACCCCACACCCTAAACCTGCAACCCTAGTTTGGTCATATCAATTCTTTTCAATGTCAAAACGGATAGTTAAGTTATTCATCAATTTTATTTATCGTTTTAAAAATAAATAATATTTGCTGTTATTAAGTAAAAACGAATAATATTGATTTCAAATAAAGCCAAGGTATTTTGCAGCAAAAAATCACTTCTTTCATTGAAGCGCGATCGCCTCCCATATTTCTGAACGGGATTTATCTGCTGATACTAGGCAAAACAAGCAAAACAATCTCAATCATGTGCCCTCACCTGAAAAAACGGGGAGGGACTAGGACGAACACACATTAAATCATTAAGAGCAACAAATATGAGTTGGTTAATTGGTACTTTACTTATCGGGATTTCTGCTGCTTTTGCGACTACCTTTGATGATAATTTATATTTGACGGCTTTCTTTGGTAAAGTGAATCGTTCGTTTCGTCCCAAGCATGTTATTGTCGGTGAATTTGTGGGATTTACTGCCTTAGTATTTGCTAGTCTCCCTGGTTTCTTAGGTGGTTTAGTTCTTCCAGAAGCGTGGATTGGATTGCTAGGTTTGCTTCCAGTGGCAATTGGTATCAGTCATCTCATGAGTCGAGAAACTGAGGGAGAAGTAGTGCAAGATGTGTCACTTAACTTAAATGCTGACAAACCTCAGCGTCAGAAAAAATCGCTATTTGCAATTTTACGCGATCGCCAAACTTACCGCGTCTCTGCTGTCACCATTGCCAATGGGGGAAACAATATTGGAATCTATGTGCCATTATTTGCCAGTAGTAATCTTCCCAGTTTAAGCGTAATTTTATGTGTTTGCTATTTTACGGTTGGATTGTGGTGTTTTATGTCTTACCACATGACTCGTAATCCTCTCATGGCTCCGGTTCTAACCCGCTATGGTCGTAAAATCTTTCCCTTCGTATTAATCTGGTTGGGACTCTCTATCTTGATGAAAAGTGGAACCTTTCAACTTATACCTAGTTTTTCAACGCTTTATAATTAAGCACGCTTGAGCGATACTCCTTCATAAGTCGCACTCTCTAAAACTTCTATTTAAGCAACTATAAAGAGCAAGTATCTGTGCCTGTTCCCTCACTCACGCATAGCGCTATTGTTGACCATAAATAATCTATTAGTCCGTTACACCAACAATGCTTGGCTTACCAATTTTGGTGAATCTTTCTCTCTTTCTCTTTCTCTGCGTCGCGCCAAACGATGACCATTCGTAAGGCTAACTCGTTTTATTAACAATTTAGGAATGAGCGCAAAAAAACGGCGTAGTCTTTAATTTACGAGTGCGATAATTCATCAATTATCGCTACAGAAGATATGTTTTGCGCTCATTCCTGCAATTGTTGAGAAAAGTAGCAAGCTGGGGATTCACAAACAATAGACACTCATTGACAGCCTTCTCCTTCAAAGACGCGAAGCGCGAACATCCGAAAATGTCGTGGGGTATCGAGGATCTAGTAAACAAGGCTGTCCATTTTTGTCCACGTTCATTCCAAGGGAGGAATAACCCATCTGCTACTTGCAACCGGGAGAAGAAACATTACGGGCGATCGCCTGCGTGAGCTACTTCTTTTGTGACAGGAGAAATATCGATCGCTTTTACCAAATCCTGCACAACCTCCTGTAACCTCTGCTCAATTTCTGCATCTAGCTGGATACTCCCATCAGGTTGTATTTGAATTTGCTTATCTACAGTGTAAATAGTGCTAAGTATGTGCCTAGCTCCTAATTCTGACAGCACAGGTTTCAAAGCATATTCTATAGACAATAAATGAGCGATTGTCCCACCTGTGGCAAGTGGGAGTATGACTTTTCCTGCTAAGGCTTTCTGCGGTAACAAATCCAAAAAGGCTTTTAGAACACCTGTGTATGCAGCTTTGTAAATTGGTGTCGCAATAATCACACCCGAAGCTTTTTCTAATAAAGCTTTCGGTTTTTCCAAGGCAGGACTATTGTAACGCCCAAATACTAAATCTTCAGCAGGGATATCACGCGCCAAAATGATATCTACCGTGAAACCTTGTTGTGAGAGGATTTTGCTAGCGTACTCTACTAAGCTATAGCTTCGGGAAGGATGGGAAGGACTGCCTGCAATTCCTAAAATATGAGCCATTTTGTCAAATCCTAGTAATAATTTCTCAGTTAATCTACGGTAGCTGCGGTTTTTTGTTTTACTTGTTGTTCGCTTAATTCCCGATTGGCAACTATCTCGCCAAACGGACTAGTCAGCTATAATTCTACAACAGGTATATTTTCCAACGGTAAACGCCCAAAGAGTAATTCGGCGATGCGGTAGGCTTCTTCTAGATGCGGATAGCCAGAAAAGATGAAAGTCTCAATTCCCAAGTCTGCATATTGTAACATTCTTTGGGCAACGCCAGTCGATGTATAACTTTTGCGAACTACTACTCTTGCAAGTCTTCAATTTCCAAGGCGACAGATAGATTTCTGTATGCCTTTACTTCAATTGCATTTCCGCTCGGGTCGCTTAATAGCATCTTCGCTTGCTCTGCGTCGGTACCCACACCAGAAACATTTGGCTTTACTTTGAACTGAACCCTCATTTCATCAAGACGATTTGCAAGAGCCTCCCAATCATGCCACGCCAAAACCGCGCCGAAGTGACGCACCCCATGTTCTCTCATCGGTAAAACCTCAGAAGGTCGTTCGTGCAAAGTAATCTGAGCTTCAAAGAGAAATATGTCGAGCCACTTGTCACGGACACGACCGACTTTTGCACCAAAGGTGGTAACATAAAAGTTTTTGGACTCTTCGAGGTCTCGGACGCTTAAGGCAAGATGAAAGATTGGGCGAAACATCATGAGAGTTCTTTTTGATCGAAGGGCTTGAGGACTTCTAATAAACTACCACGCCGAGATAGCGGCTTGCATGGCAATGCTGCTTGCGATCGCATCTTCTACAAAGTCAAAACCACGAATTAACAAAGTTGTCACCCCAACTTCATAGTAATCAAGCTCCTGCCACCACAGACGTTGTGTAGCGATTGTACTAAGATGAAAATGCCTTGCTGAATGCTCTGCGTGAGGGTTGGATAGAGAAGTGCATTTAGACACATTTTAAACCAAACCACTACCGACAGAAAGTCCCTTTTGGTCTTTGCCTAATGCATTTATAACACCTCATTGTTCAGCACTTACACCACAACTTCGCAGCCGGATTGTGAAGTTATTCCTCGACAATTTGACAAGTTATCAAAGAGGAGAAAAACTACGCAATATTGTGGACAAAAATGTAGGTTACTAATGCAAGAAGATTGTTTCGCACTGTTCTGGTCATTCTCCCAAATCTATCGTCAGCGATCGCTTGCACTTTTTCTCGATAATTTAACACGCTACCACCACGGAAAAAATATGCGAAATGTCGTGGATAAAAATACTGGTTACTAATAATGACTATCTACAATTCCATTGGCAAAGTCTACTCGATCTTCGCGTCTTCCCGATCTGAGGATTGTAAATTCTCTAATTGATTTACTCAACCTACCAAAGAAAAGTATTATTGCTGATATTGGTGCTGGTACTGGAGGTTATAGTCGAGCGATTGCCGAACGTGGATATTCAGTTTACGCTGTCGAACCTTCATCGGTAATGCGTTCTCAATCTGTCGAACATGCACAGGTAAAATATTTTGCTGGTTATGCAGAAGATATTCCTTTAGCAAATGCATCTGTCGATGGAGTGATTTGTACTTTAGCAATGCATCATTTCTCTAACTTACACAAGGCAATTAGAGAAATGCATCGAATTACCAAAAAAGGAGCATTAGTTTTTCTGACATTTGACCCTCGACTTTGTGAAAAGCTTTGGATAGCTGACTATTTTCCTTTATATCGTGACTATGATTTTCGTGTTTTTCCACCGATAAATGATGTTGTTGAACTAATTCAAAATCATACTCAAAGAAGCGTTGAAATTTATCCTTTGAAACTTCCCCATGACTTAACAGATATGTTTGCTGCATCTGGATGGAGACGACCAGAAATATATCTCAATCCAGAAGTTCGTGCGAATATATCAGCTTTGGCTTTAGCTAGTGCAGATGAAGTTGAAAAGGGAGTTATCAGACTTAAAGAAGATTTGGAAACTGGAAAATGGAATGCGAAATATGGAGAAATCAGAAATTTATCAGAAATTGATGTCGGTTATCGCTTTTTGTGTGCGAGAATCTGATGAAGTGTGAAGCGTTTTGTCATCATAGTAGGTTTTGCGATGACCTGCTATGGAGAAATTGTTTCAGGTGGGGTTGGTCTAAATTTAAACCAAGTTCTTGCGCTTTGAGTTTGATTTCCTCTGGTGTCAGTTTTTGTTGGCTAGCTGTGGCAATTAAAGCGATATTGTGGCTTAATTGTTGATAATTTAACAACTAAAATACGTTGATTGTTTAATAACTTTTCCCCAAACAAAACACCACTAATACTATGATTTTCTAGGTGTTTGTATTTAGTTAAATCTAACTATATTCAAATGTATAGGATTTTCATGGGTATTGAAAATGATTACACCAATTGATTTTCAGCAAGTCTTTATTACTAATCTCGCACCGATTCATAAACTTAGTTTTAGAAGTTTATACAAATTAAATAACCTCAAAATTATCACTGCGAACAGAAACTTTTCGCCAAGCTAATAACCTTAATAATGGCGAACAAGTCAATTTATGGACTCCGAACAGAAACCCCCACATCAAGAAACAATTCCCGAACTCGTGGCACGTCTGGTAATTGCCTTTGAGAAAAAGCAGGCAGCTAAAAAAGAAAGCAAGCAATCAAAATATTTGCTTAAGTCTGATGCCGATACTTGATATTTGATACCCTCATACCATCTACCTTAATTTCTCGCACGCACTCCGAGAGTAACCGTTTCTTATCGGTGTATGAGTCAATCGAATCCCAAAACTCAGGGTTTGCAAATGCTTTAATAATGCGATCGCGTGAAATTGTCCATTCAGTCTGAATGTTAGCCAAGCTAGCTATTTTCAGCAAGATGTCTTCTTTGATTTGAGCGATCGCTTTCTCAATACTGATATTTTTACCGGGTATCCGCTCCAATTGGGCTAGTTGTTGCTTAAGAGTAATTAACTCTAATGGTTCTTCCACTTTAACGACACCAATACCAATTATACTTAGGCGTTCTGCTTCCACAGTAAGCATCTTGATAACCTGCTTTTCCAGTTCGACGCTGGAAATCATGGTTTTATTAGCACAAGTACCATTATTACGGTAGTACAAACACTGAAAATAACTGATATTCTTTTGAGATTTTTTTAAATATTGAGTACCATTGATAGTCATTTTTGAACCGCAATGAGCGCAATAAACTAGTCCAGAAAATATCTTGCTCTCTGCCGTATCATCGGTTGCCCAGCGATTGTGTTTATTTTTAGCTAAAATACTTAGTATCTTGTCACGTTGCTCAATACTAATTATTCCTTCATGGGTTCCCCAATGAATATTTAGCTCATGACGCGGTTTACTGTACTTTTTACCAGGTGCGGTCTTGTCAATCACCGTACCCCCAGCAATTACCGGATTTGTTAACCAAGCTGACAAGCCAGAACTACTCAAAAATAATCCATTGGATGTGGCACTACCAGTCTTTGACCATAACCTGCTATTAATATCGTCCTCTTCGTTAACTATATTTACTCGGTCTGGTTGAGCATTTCTTGGTTGAATTCTCCACACCCCAAACAAACCATTCATCTTTTTGGTAGCCGAACGAATAGAGCCACATTCAAAAAACGCCTCAACCCTCATCTTTGCTACATCAACCGCAGTTAATTCCCTCAAATCATCCAACAAACAAACTAGAGGAGTTGTATCAAATTCGTAATGGTCGTAGTTGTCACCACCAACTTTAAAGCCAAATGGCGGTCTGTAGCTGGGTTTTTTGTTCTTCTTTCTTGTCTCCAAATCTTTACGCACTCGCAACGATAACATTTTTACTTCGTGCTTGGCAATTAAAACCCGCACATCTGCTGAAAACTCTCCTCCCACCGAATCTAAATCAATCGCATCATCTAAAGCTTCAAGTTTAATTTTCTTTGCCTTGCAAACTTCGACTAGCTGATAAAATAGCACAATAGAAGCGGATATGCGATCGAGCCGAGTAAATATTAATGTCTGTATTTGTCCTGGGTTACTGGATTCAATGTATTTTATTAACTGATTTATTCCTTTGCGCTTATCATTGGTACGCTTGCCAACGTCGTAAAAAATCTTGTTTGCCCCAACAGCGCGTAAACGCATCAACTGTTTTTCTAGTGCGCGGTTATCAATAGCCTGCTCTTCACTACTAACCCTACCGTATCCCAATTTCATAAGTTCCCAGAAAATCATCCTGTTGTGATTAAGAGTAGCACCATTCCTACTCCAATTGAAATGGACGAACTAGAAGCATTGTTGATCGAATTCGGTATTCTCGAAAGCGACGAAGAAGCAGAAAAGCTGATTGCCGCAGAAAACGCTGCTAAAGCAACTGCATAATTACCCAGCAAAAGGAAAAAGGAAAGAATCTCATCTCTGACCTTTTCCCTTTCGTTTCCCCCAACCCCAGAGGGGACGACAAGTCCCCTATTACCAGATCCTAAAGAGCAACTGAGGCAGAATATGACACCTCCAGAAAACAACAACAACATCGTCGAAGAAAGAAAAGAACTAATTAAAGAAGTTCTCGATGCTTACCCCGACAAAGCCAAGAAAAAACGGGAAAAGCACTTAAACGTATTTGAAGAAGGCAAAGCTGACTGCGGCGTTAAGTCTAACATCAAATCTCTTCCTGGTGTAATGACCGCTCGTGGTTGTGCTTATGCAGGTTCTAAGGGTGTGGTCTGGGGTCCAATCAAAGACATGATCCACATCAGCCACGGTCCTGTGGGTTGTGGTTACTGGTCTTGGTCTGGTCGTCGTAACTACTATATCGGCACCACTGGTGTAGACACCTTTGGTACGATGCACTTCACCTCCGACTTCCAAGAAAGAGATATCGTTTTCGGTGGTGACAAAAAACTCGTCAAGCTAATCCAAGAACTTGACGAACTCTTCCCCCTCAACCGTGGTGTTTCCATTCAATCTGAATGTCCCATCGGTCTAATTGGGGATGACATCGAAGCAGTAGCTCGGAAAACATCAAAAGAGATTGACAAGCCTGTAGTTCCTGTACGTTGCGAAGGCTTCCGGGGTGTTTCTCAGTCTTTGGGACACCACATCGCTAACGACATGGTTCGTGACTGGGTGTTCACCAGATCCGACAAAGAAAGAAAAGAAGGCAAACAGCAGTTTGAGGGTACTCCCTACGATGTAGCCATTATTGGTGACTATAACATCGGTGGTGATGCTTGGGCTAGCCGCATCCTTCTAGAAGAAATCGGCTTGCGCGTAGTTGCTCAGTGGTCGGGTGATGGCACCATCAATGAAATGATGATGACACCGAACGTGAAGATGAATTTGATTCACTGCTACCGTTCGATGAACTACATCAGCCGTCACATGGAAGAAGCTTACGGTATTCCCTGGTTGGAATACAACTTCTTTGGTCCTACCAAGATTGCTGAATCCTTACGGGAAATCGCTTCTAAATTTGACGAGACAATCCAAGCAAACGCTGAGAAGGTAATTGCTAAATATCAGCCTACAATGGATGCGATTTTAGCAAAATATCGCCCACGTTTGGAAGGCAAGACTGTCGCCATGATGGTTGGTGGTCTGCGTCCCCGTCACGTTGTACCCGCATTCCAAGATTTGGGTATGAGAATGATTGGTACAGGTTATGAGTTTGCTCACAACGACGATTACAAACGTACCACTCACTACATCGAAAACGGCACCATCGTTTATGACGACGTTACCGCTTATGAGTTTGAAGAGTTTGTGAAAGCACTCAAACCCGACCTCATCGCTTCTGGTGTGAAAGAGAAGTACGTTTTCCAAAAGATGGGTCTTCCTTTCCGTCAAATGCACTCTTGGGATTACTCCGAGCTTGGCGATGCCTTCGGCAATGCTACGCAAACGCTCCTACAATTGGTGGTAAAGCAAGCTTTTGATTGCGATGGAATAAAAAAGAGTCGATTTCTAGCCTAAATGTAAGTTGTACGCTCTCCTATAAAAATATCTCTTTGTAAGTTATAAGCATAGAAGTCTTATTCTGTCCAGTTTTTTCGATGAAATTAAATCTGCGTTGGCGAGAAACTGTAAATTAAAAAACTTTTTTTAATGATGTTTTATTAGACTAAATATATATATAGCGTGGGAGTGCGATCGCCTTCTACATTGCCCCAAGACAAATCTATAAAATTAGCTCTTGATTTGTTGTAGTTGTTTGATTGTTTCTATTAACAAACGAACTTGAACAGGTTTGTTACGAAACCAGTCTGTTGACCAAATCCGGTGAATTTTCCAACCTAGCCTTTCAAGCACCTGTTGTCTGAGGCGATCGCGATCTCTTGCAGTAGGTGAACTATGGTAAGATGCACCATCACACTCAATCCCTAGTAAAAACTCACCAGGGTGATTATTATTGACTACACCAAGGTCAATCCGATATCCTGAACATCCAACTTGGGTGCGGATAGTGTATCCCTGCTTGACTAAGGCATGATAAACATCTTCTTCAAATGGCGAGTCAAAGTGAAGTGCATCTGTGTAGGAGTTGCCTTGCAGTCGTTCTCCACCACTCGCTGCATATTCCAGGTAATCACGCAATAATCTTACACCTTTGCTTTGGGCGCGTGTTATATCGATGTCACCAGCCTGTATGGAAGAAACTAGTGTAATTTTGCTTTTTGCCCGCGTGACAGCTACATTCAGCCGTCGTTCTCCACCTTGGCGATTTAAAGGACCAAAGTTGAGAGAAAGCTTGCCTTGATCGTCACGAGCATAGCCTACACTGAGTATAATTGCATCTCGCTCGTCACCTTGAACGTTTTCCAGCGCTTTGAGAAAAAACTGCGGTGAGTTATCGCTGCAAAATGTCTCCACATTGGGATATTCTTTTGCCAAAATCTGAATTTGCTCCTGAATAGCATCGGCTTGAGCCTCGCTAAAAGCAATTATACCAAGGGATTGTTCGGGAAACCGTTGAAAATGCTCCAACGCCAACACAGCAACGACTTGAGCCTCGCGTCGATTATCTCTGCGTTTACCGCGATCGTAAACGCCATCAGGAACATGCTTAAACCATACTCCCAAATCTGGATTTTGAACTGGGTTTGGAAATGTAATTAACTTAGAGTCGTAAAAATGACGGTTGGAGAAAGCAATCAAACGCTCATCTTGACTGCGGTAATGCCATTTCAGCGTGCTGACAAACATAAAATTTGAACATTCATCCAAAACGCTTTCATAGCTTGCATCATCTTCATCATCGATATCTTCTTCACTGTCTCCGGTTGAAAAGAATGATGTGGGAGGAAGTTGCTTATTGTCGCCTATTACAATAACTTGATTAGAACGGATAATCGAAGGAACAACATCTTCAGTGCGAAGCTGAGAAGCTTCATCGAAAATGAGAACATCAAAATGAACTACATCCGGATTAATATATTGACTAACAGAAAGTGGACTCATCATCCAGCAGGGCTTTAAGGCTTTGACGAGATTTGGTATTCCTTTTTGTGTGTCGCTGAGGAGTTTACGGATAGGCAAATGTTGTCTTTTCTTAGTCGCTTCTCTTTTCAACTTTGGCAACTCAGCTTGAGCGACTGAAGTCTTTTCCCAGTTTTGCCAGCGTTGCACATGAAATTGTTTTAAACGTTCTCTGGCAGCATCTAATTGATTATAATCGAGTTGAGAAAACTCCTTGATTTGTCGTTCGTGTACATCAACGTTAAAATTCTTTAACTCAGGTTTTTTAGCCAGAATAGCATCAAGGCATATTTGATAAATTCGCTTTTCTAGAACTGGAAACCACTGTTTTGGTTCAATTTGGTTGTCAAGCAAAGTATCCAAGAACTTATTAGTTCCGAGGTTTTCGAGTTTCTGGTAAGTTTCTTTATAGGTCAGCCATTCTTGGAAATAAGGCAGTTCAGATTGAGCCAAGTTTAGAAAGCTTTCTAGTTCGACAAAACTAATTTGGTTACGAGGTAAGTAAGAATCTGTGATATCACTTTCATCAAAGTGCAATAACAGAAACTCTAGCCCTTGCCTGATTTTGTTATGAGTCAATTCAAGTTTCTTAACTAATTCAGCCAAATTGCGCCGCTCAGAGGGAGAATTTATAATATGCTGAACCCAATCAGCACCAAGCGAATACTTTTGTAAGCCAGTCAACCAACTCAAAGCTTGTTCAATTGTTCTTAACTCTGCTTCACTAGAAACTTCCGGGTTAAATAAAGATCCAAAAACCTGACGAGGCTGGTAGTCAATATGACGTAGCCTATTTCGTACAGACTCAATAGGATTAGGTTTATTGTCGCGCAAAGCATCTAAGAAATCTTGGACTCCTAAACTTTCTAGTTGTCCATAGATTTCTTTGTATGTCAACCATTTACGAAAGTCGGGTAAGTTGGATTGAGCTATGTTTAAAAAAGTTGCCAGTTCGGTAAATAAAATTTGATTGTGAGGCAGATATTGCCCAATAATATCATTTTCATTAAAGTATAAAAGTAAAAAATCGATTCCCTGCTTAATATCTTCAGAAAGGCATTCAACTTTCTTAACTGATTCAGCTAGTTCCCGTCGCTTGGAGGGAGAATCAATAATGCGCTGCACCCAATCAGCACCAAGCGAATACTGTTGTAAGCCAGTCAACCAACTCAAAGCTTGTTCAATTGTTCTTAACTCTGCTTCACTAGAAACTTCTGGGTTAAATAAAGATCCAAAAACCTGACGCGCTGGGTAATTGCTTTGATATAGCTCGTTTCGCGCAGCTTGTATTTGAACGGCTTGTGCCAAATCACGTTTTAATTCGTTGTGGGAAATCTGCCCCTTTTTAGTGCTTAGTTTCTTCAAAAGCTTGACATCACGTCTGTATCTGGGATTAAAAACTCTAATCAACCAAAAGCGACTATATTTTTGATATCTATTAGCTAGAGCAGGTAATTCTGATGAGAATAATTCTGGATGATATTTTTGTTTTAAAAGCGGCTCAGTTTCTTCCAGTAATTTCACATCTGTTTTCAACTTAGTGAAAGCGTCCTGAGCAGTTGAAATATCCGCTACAGTCCAATTATCGGGTAAATTATCTGGAGCTTTTAATATATGTTGAAGAGCAGGATAGAAAGCTTCTACAGTCTCCAAATTCAATAAAGGCTGAATTTGGAGAATCATTTGAAGCTGTTGGCTAGCTGTCTGAATCAAAGAAATCGCTTGTTGGAATTTCTCAATTTTGTTATTTATTTCTAATTCCAGCGTCTGGGAGCAAGACTTTAAATTACTTTGTGACCAAATAGTTGTTTTTTCTCCTTTTAAAAATGGTAGAAAGGAAGAAAGTTGACTCAGTAAATTTTGCGCTGATTGCGAAAGCTGATTTTTTTCAATCTCTTGAACATCTGCTTTCAACTTTGTGAAGGCATTTTGAGCAGTTGATATATCTACTCCAGTCCAGTTTTCTGGCTGATTGGATGGAGCTTTTAGTATGTAGGCTAGGGCTGAATAACAAGTCTCTAGAGACTCTAGATTCAATAAAGTTTGAACTTGTATCCCTGATAATTCTTGATTAATCTTTTGGCTTGAAAAAAATGCTTGCTGAAACTCTTCTATTTTCTCCCTTATTTCTAATTCCATCTCATAAGAATAAGAATCTAGAGAACTTTTTGCCCAAATAGTTGTTTTCTCTCCCTTAAAGAAAGACAAAAAGTTTGCTAATTGATTTAATAAATCTTTTGCTTCTTGTAATCTGCTTGGATTCCATTGGCTGAAGTTAGAAAATATAACATTAATGTTGGGAACTCCTTCGCGTTCTTTTCTCAAAAGCTCGCCAAATATCTCGAATGGTGATTTATCTAGAGGCTTCTCTTTAGCGTGTAAACTTGTGAGATATGAATTTAGCGATTGACGAGTAGAAACTAGCCGCTCAAAGAAAATATGGTGATTTGGGACACTAGATATTTGTGAAAGATAATCAATGGTTTTCGATAAATTATTTACAAGTACCCGTTTATCTGTTGTACCACTGTGGTGGAGATTGAGACATATGTGGTCTAAACTACATTCAGCCATGCGCTTATATACAACACTTAATGCAGTCTCTTTTTCTGCAACTAATAAAACTGATTTACCATTGCCAACCAGTTCAGCAATCATATTAACAATAGTTTGACTTTTGCCTGTTCCGGGTGGACCTTGAACAACAAAGCTAGAACCAGCCTTCGCTGCTTCAATTACTACTTGCTGGCTGGAGTCAGCATCAAGAATTTGAAATATTCGTTCAGGTTTAACTTGTGAATCTAGAGCAGATGCGGGTAGCGGTTCTCTATAATTAGATTGATAAGTAGTTAAATCACCACTAATTGCTTGCAAAATTGGGTGGTCAAAAATTCGAGCTTCATTTTCGATAATGTCCCGAACCATTGCAGCCTTTGCATAGGAAAATAGGGAGAGAAATACATTTTCTTTAATTTGCCATGTCTGTTGTTGTGCTAATAGTTGCCTAATCTCAGCAATAATTTCCTTATAAGTTAGTGTTTGTATAGCTTCTCCCTCTGGAAGCTCAGTCCCAAAGGTTTGTTTTAACTTTTGTGCCAAAGTTGGATTTAATACAACATCTTCCTCTAAGACAGATATTTTATAAACATCTCGTCTAGGTTCTTTAATTAACTCTACAGTAACCAAAATTAGTGGCGAGAGCAAGGCATCGTCTGGCTTATCCTTGTCGTACCAAGTCAAGGTTCCAAGCGCCAGAAACAAACTGTTTACCCCTCGTTCTTCAAATGATCGTCGTGCCTCAAGGCGCAATTTATTCAGCCGTTTCAGTTGCTCGTTGCCTATTTGACGAGTTATTAATTCAAGAGGATTTATTTGTGCTGGTAATGCTTTAGTTTTTCTCGACTGAATAATATCTTGATGTTCGCTATTAACGATTTTAAAATGAAGCGATTTTTTTTCTTCTGTCAGGTTTTTGAAGAGAACATCTAGTTCCTCTGTGAGAATTTCTAATATTCGAGGACTATCTTGGCGAAACTTGATGAGAGGATTTCGTCGTCCCAAGTCAGCGAGTCCAGCTTTCCACTTTGCGATTTTTTGAGCAAGGTTTTGTTGAGAGCCTGAAGCTGACTGTCGCATACTCGCCTTTCTCGTAAATAGACCTACTATCCAATATTATACTAGCCTTTTCCTGTGTAAGCAGTTGCCCGCGAGCTGCTCTGTCAACCACTGGAGGTGTTAAACAGAAATTTTCTGGATATTATCGCTCCAACTCGACAATATTTAGAGATTGTGTGTGATATGCAGTGTTGGCTCGCTTGCACTAGCTCACTCTTTTGAATGTTAGCCTAAGAACAACCTGTAAGCCAACTGAGTTCTATGACCATACAGATTAGCATTGAACTTTCAGGTGATGTTTTTTCAGCACTTTGCAGTAAACCAGAAACGTTTGTTCAGGAAATCGCTTTGATGTTTCACCCTTTCAAGTGACTCCCGAAGAATTAGCGATTGTGTTGAAAGCGTGACTAGACGATGGGTTAAATCAAAACCATCGAATTCACGTTTGATAGATGCGATCGCGCAAAGCGCAGTGCTAAAGGCGATCGCATTTGTAAAAACAAAGTGTTACACAAATTAACTACTGAATTGCTGAACAATTGCCTGCACAATTGCTAAAATGGCTCCTACGTTATCCAAGTAATATCTTTGCTTATCAAGCAAAGCCACTTTTTGCGAAAGTTTAAGAAACTGCCATATTTCTCCTGTTGTCACACATCCATACACCGGTATTTCTGCTTGTCCAGATGAACGATTAAATAAATCCGCCGCCACCATTTGCGCGATGCACTGTCCTAACCCAGCTTCAACATCATTTTTTTTCGCTTCCACAACAGTGAGAATTGGCGATCGCAACGGTGGTAAAGGTGGAGCTATTGCTAAAATAAAATCACATTCCCCAATCAAGCCCTGTGCAGGATCAACGTCAAGTCTTTGTCCAGAAAAAATAGCCAAGCTATCTTGGCTGAGATCGCGACAGGCTAGTAAAATCGGTACAATAATAAACTCGCTGCGAGCCTTTTCACTAATCAGAGCTAATTGGGTTCGCTTTCCTAAAGTTTCATTTAACCACGAAGGAATAGAAAGAGGTACAAGCTTGGGAAACAGATCGGCTTCTTGGGTGGTGATTCCCAAAACAGCCGCAGCTTTTTCTAGAGTAAAGTCGCTGTACGCCATAGTTTTGCACTGCTTTTCTGAGTATGACGTTTTCAATAAAAGGGAATTGCTTCTATTTTACAAAAAGCAGGGTGTGGGGTGCGGGGTGTGGGGTGTGGGGGATGGAGAGAAAACTTTAGTTCTGGGTTTAAGCGAGCGTAAAAAAAGATGTCCTTACGAGACACGCAGTGCGATGAAATGAGCGCGTCCTTATTTCAATCCCACGTTTTTAAGCGTGGGTCCCTACACCCTACACCCTAAACCTGCAACCCTTCTGAACCCTGTTGTAGAGTTGTCCAGAGATTTGGTGTGAAATGCTTCCAAAGTAGTCCGTCGTAGCGATGTCTACTTTAAGGGACTATTCGGCTTGCCCCAACTCGACAACAACAGAGAGATTGTGTGTCAGATGCAACGCCATGAGTAAACCCGAAAGCGCGATGCCTCCGGCGGGCTGCGCCAACGCCTTAACTCGACAACAAACGACTGTATATTTAGGGATGGTGTCAGGTGCGATTCACCCCCAAAAAGCAGAGCAGTTCGTTTAAATCATTCTAAACTAATAACAGCAACCACAGCAAAAAATAATTAGGTAATGCAAATGGCTTATAGTGACTTTACCTTGAGTAAGTTTAAAAAAAAATTCAATATTCATATTGATGAACAAATTGATTTATTTACCAACATTGAACCTATAGAAATAAGCGATCGCCTAACAACTACTTTAGAAGAAACTACCGATTTAGCCTTGGCGATTAATACAGAAAAAGCTCGCTCCGAAATGATTATTACGCCGATTTTGTTGGAGGTAAGGCGTAAGGCTAATTATCAGATTAGTTTATTTTCCGGGACAGATTTTAATGTTGATGCCGAGAAGGGATTAAATGGTTATTGTGATTTTGTTATCAGTCGCTCTAAGGAACAGTTAACAATTAATGCACCTGTAATGATTATTGTCGAGGCAAAAAATGAAAACATTAAAGGTGGATTAGGTCAATGTATGGCGGCAATGTTGGCAGCGCAGATATTTAACCAACAGGAGGAAAATGAAATTACAACTATTTATGGAGCGGTGACGACAGGAGATATTTGGAAATTTTTGAAGCTGGAAGGTGCTGATTTGTTTGTTGATTTGAATAATTATTATATTAAAGAATTAAATAAAATTTTAGGTATTTTATATCAAGGAATCCAAGGTTAAAATCACACATAGGCAGATATTGCCTCAAGCTATACTGAATGTATACTTGTAGAATAATTAGCAATTATGCCTTATAGTCAGTTTACGAATATTAGTAAAGTTAAAGAAGCTTTCGGGTTAAAAACACAGGAAGGTGGACGATTTATTCCTGCCACTGACAATATCGAAGCATCTGCTACACTGACGGCATATCTTGAAGAAAGTCTACCACTTGCTTCTTTAGCAAGTGAAAAAGCACGTTCAGAAGGAATTATTTACCCCGTATTATTGGAAGTAAGACGGATATTAAATCGACAAATTAGCTTATTTTCCGGGGAAGATTTTACCGTTGATGAGGCAGTTGGACTTAATGGAATGTGTGATTTTCTTTTAAGTCGATCGCCTGAAGTGTTAGAAATTGAAGCACCTGCAATTATAATTGTGGAGGCAAAAAAAGCTGATTTAAGAACTGGGTTTGGACAATGTATTGCAGAAATGGTTGCAGCACAAAGATTCAACGCCGCAAAAAATCGTCCAATTACGGTAATATATGGTTCGATTAGTAATGGTACACAATGGCGATTCCTGAAGCTGGAGGAAAATACTGTCACTATCGACTTGACGGATTATCCCCTCCCACCTGTGGAACAAATTCTAGGAATTTTAGTCTGGATGGTTCAAAACGGTTGATAAGTTATGCACAAGAAGTAGCCGGTCGCAGACATCGCTTGAACTCCACAAACTGCCACTGCAATTTAGGGATTATATATGAAGTCAAGCGTAGACGATTTACTCGGCTTGTCGTCAGACATCGCCTCTAGTTCAGGAATATGTTCAGTTTCGTAGTTTTCAATTAATACACCGATAACTTCCATTAGAGACGCGAGGGGATGGCTTTCATCTTCACCAACTTGATCGATCAGGCGATCGAGGATCTCAACAAGTGCGATCGTATTCCTCTTGGGTGTGAGGAACAAAGACGTTTTCGGCAATCGATGACCAAGCAGTGATGGTTTGATCGAGGTTGAAACTTTGCATTATTCTTTCCACTTTCCTTCATCATATTCTGGATGCGTTAACGAGCGCCCGGATGTAGATTTTTTGGCGGTTGTAGTGAATTGCGGCAATCAGTCGAACTTTGTTACCACCAATATTAAATACAGTCAATTTACCGACTTGATCTGCGGATGGAAACATTTCACGCAGTTCGACAAATGAGGCAAAATCCGGAGTGCTTCACTAATTGATACCACTGAGTCAGAGCATTCGTTGTATCTGGATGGAGTTTGGCAAATTCATTCAGCCGTTTGCGAGTAATCACATGCATGTGAAAACCCCTGATATCTTAATAATTCTGTCATCCAACTCACCTTTCATTGCTAATCTTATATTTTAATATATAGCAATTTTAAATCTACACTTGACAAAAAAGCTACTGTGTGTATGTATAATTGTGGGTGAAGTGGACAAGAAGTAGCCCGTTGCAGACATCCCACTGTCATGTCTACATGAATTATCTGTACTACCTTGTGGTTCAGTCTGGAAAAGCCAAACCAGTCATTGGATCGCGGATATACAGTCCCAGTGTGAGACTACGCATCACTTCATCCCAAACAGGTATTAGCTGTTCTGCCTGATCTGCCCAATAATCGAATGTAATCAAGCACTGAACATTTGACCCCAAACCAATGCAAGTCCGGGAAAAAGCTTCCCGTGGTTCTTCCTGGGTGTCGATAAACTTAATTTCCGTCCAGACAATTTTAGCAGTTTGGCGCTTGACGGTAAAGATTTCTCCCTTCTCAATAGGGTTACGACTGTCATCTTCCATCACTTTCCTCAAAGTTGATTTTAGGGGAAATTGGCTCCAGTCGTTGGGTGGCAAGCGATTGAAAGATACTTCCAGACAGCAATCATCTAGTGGTGGTTTTTTATCGAGAAACTTGAATGATTTTTCTTGTGGCTCCAAAACCCAATTTTGGGGTACATTGAAGCGAACAGATCCTCGGTCTAGCACAAAAATCTTGTAGCCTGATGGAGATTCCCAACGATGGTCGGGTTTTAGTTCAAGCGTTTCTTTAATCCACTGGAGATTGCTTTTTTTACGCTTTGCCATAGTGTTTTTGCTTTCTCGGTGAGGAGTGCGATCGCCTCGGTTGGGTCGAGCGGCGATCGCGAACTTCGTTAATAATATCAAATCGGTAGGGTGTGTTGTCACTCAGAGCAACGCACCGTACTCTAGGGATGCGATCGTACTGGTTAGTGCAGCGCAAAAATATGGATCAAGTCGATTCTAATAAGCAAAATGCCTTTTGACTTACTCAAAATGCCTTTTGACTTACTCATTTTGGTGTTTTCCGCAAGCAAAATGCCTTTTGACTTACTCAAAATGCCTTTTGACTTACTCATTTTGGTGTTTTCCGCAAGCAAAATGCCTTTTGACTTACTCATTTTGGTGTTTTCCGCAAGCAAAATGCCTTTTGACTTTCTCAAAATGCCTTTTGACTTTCTCATTTCAGTAGTTCGCGCATTCATGACAAATATCGCGCATGTAGCAAAAGCCATTGCAGATTTGCCGAAATTCTCTGAAGCCGATCAATACGGAACTTTTTTAAGGTAAAGAATATTAACCGTACTCTATTACAAGGTGTATATCATGGCTCGTAGAAAAAGAACCTCCATAGTCTTAGAAAAAGCAGTGCGTCGTGCGGCTGGCATAAACTCAATTGATCCGAATTTAAATTTAGGCAATGGACTCACCTTACCTGCCTTCTCAACCCTAATCGAGACGATGCGAACTAGAGAAAATGCATATAACAGTGCCCTTTCCAGCTTGGATAAATTGTACCGTGAAATGCTCCAAACAGAAAGCGAGTTGGCAGATATGACAGAACACATGCTAATGGCAGTTGCGACTCGATATGGCAAAAGCAGTGTAGAGTACGGCATGGCAGGAGGAGTTCCTAAAAATCAGCGCCGCAAGGGACTGCGAGGCGAGACTCCCATCGCAAGTTCACAGCAACCGTCATTAGTTGCCAGTGCGGACGGCAACGGCAATGGAAACAAAGCAACAGCGACAACTTAGTAGGGTGCGTTGTCGCTCGCGCAACGCACCACACCACACCACACCACACCACATCAATCATGGGCATCCTAAATACAACTACCATCCCCTCACACCCATGCCCAACTACCGCAGACCCCATATTGCCGGTGGTACTTACTTCATTACCCAAGTTACCTACCAACGACAACCCTGGCTTTGCTCCAATATCGGACGCACTGCTCTACGCGCTGCCCTTGTGCATGTCCGACAGAATTACCCTTTCTCGATTGATGCCTTTGTTCTACTGCCCGATCACTTTCACACCCTATGGACTCTACCTGAAGGAGATAGTAATTTCTCGATGCGAATGCTTTTAATCAAACGCTTTGTGACCAAATACTACGGGCATCAACTAGGACTTAATGTCGCTATCTCCCGTTCGCGGGAAAAGCGAAAAGAAAGAAACTTATGGCAACGCCGTTTCTGGGAGCATCTGATTCGAGATGATGTTGATTTTGCTAATCATTGCGATTACATTCACTATAATCCTGTGCGGCATAAACTTTGTGAATCACCGCAGCAATGGACTTTTTCAAGTATTCATCGTTTTATTCAGCAGGAAATTTACCCGTTAGATTGGGGTGGGGGTGGTGGGGTTGAGCTGCCGTCGGATATTTGGGATGTTTGAGATTGTGGTGCGTTGCGAAGAGCGACAACACACCCTACATTAGGGATGCGATCGCACAATTACAAAGCTGATAATAGAGGATAACCCAGTTATCATAAATTAATAATGAGTTTGATTTATCTTTCAAAAATTATGCAAAATAATTACATTTTTATTTATAGGAGAATTTTTAATGATTGAAGTCAAAGTTTACGTAGGAAAAGATTACGATTTTAGATTTTATGATGGTCGTGGTGATCGCGATGACTACTATTGCTTTGATGCTCTCATTTTAGAGCCTGTTAAAATTTCTGGAAAAGACAATCCGATTGCTTATCCAGGCAAGAAACATACCTTTGACTTTGACCACTACAATTGTCTTAATACCGATTCAAACATAAAGCAAGTTGTTCGAGATGTACTGTTCCCTAAATATCTTGGAGGTTCAAAGGCAAATTGTATATTGCTTATAGAAGTTAAAGAACTTAAGGGGTACGACCTCTTACAAGCAATCAAAAGTGTACAATATATGGATGATGCTCCAATTACTAAAATTGAGCCATTTGTTGTAAAGAAGCGTAAAGATAAACAATATAATGATTCAAATATACAGATCTACAGCCGTCATTCTTCTGTTTCTAGGATTGGTATGACAGACGTACAAAAAATGGAACTGGCTGAAGATATTTACGGCATTCCCGACCCACGCTTACTGTCCGAAGATTGAACACTTATCTGTTAAGAAAATACATTTAATTGCCTAGTAAACAGAAGAAGTAGGGTGTGTTGTCGCTCTTCGCAACGCACCACATCAATTTTATTAGCAAATTCAACTCAGCTTATAAACCAATTCCATCTTCAACTTATCAATCTCAAGCTGCTTAAGTATTTGGTTTGTGAGTTTCTATTGCCATACATTTTTAATGTAGATTTCTATCGAAAATAGCTATTCCTAATCTTCGTATTTCGAGCCATCAATACGGCTGAAGAAAGCGGGTGTTGTGGGTGACAAGAGTAAGGTCATTGAAGAAGGCGATCGCAGCAATTAACAAATCATTGGATATTTGGGATGTTTGAGATCGTGGTGCGTTGCGAAGAGCGACAACACACCCTACTCTAGGGATGCGATCGCGCTAAAACAGTCCTTATTTATAAACATCTCCTCTCATGCCAATGGTGTAAATTTCAATTTCACCCGAATCAATATTAACTGTAAAGATAATTCTGGTTTTACCAATACGCAGTCTATAAAATCCTTCCCAATCTCCCTTCATTTTTTTAATGTCAAGGTCTGTGAAGGGAATAATCCCCTGTTATTCAACAACAATCAGGAGTTGGTTGAGTTGAAGAATGAATTTTAGCAGTATCTTCAATATTTGCCTTTTCTAAAAACTTAATCGCATTTTTACGGAATTTGATTGCCATATCTGACCCACTCTGTCATATCAACTGATTCCTCTTCTTCATAGTCTGATGGTGAACCAAAGATTTCATTCAGTTCTGCTTGTTCTTCATCACTCACATAGGGTATAAGAACTTGACACAACATTCGCTCTTCTCGCAAAACTTCCCGTATGCTCTCTTTAATTAATGCTTTAAGTTCATGAATTTCCATTAGTCTTTTTCTTGAGAATACAAAAAATATACTATTTACAAGCTGCTCCTATTTAAAGCATATATCAAAAATCCTGATGCGATTAATAATTGCCGCTATAATTTCCACACTAGTTATTGCTGATATAACGCTTGACTAATGCGCTACTGTCTAGAAAATAAACTGCCATCTAACTGCGTTCCTCAATGATAGTTTCAGAAACAGGCTTTCCCTCAACATAAATTAGTCGTCGCTCAGTAATTGGATCGTAAGAAGTATGCTTGATCTGTTTTACTAAGCCAGAAGAAATCAGAGCTTGGTGAAATTTTGCTTGCTTCACAGTTTCTTCTTTATCAGCAAGATACTTTTTAATTGTCTGGTTAAGCTGCTGAAGCTCTTCTAATTCAAGTGTTTCAAGCTGCTTAAGTATTTGGTTTAGGGTTTCTAATGCCATACTTTTTAAATGATAATTTATTATCGACAAATCATAGCATATCAGATAAAATTGGTATTATTTATTTAGCAAAGTTAACTTCGCTTATAAACCAACTCTATTTTCAACTTCTCAATCTCCAACTTCAACTTTTCATTCTCCATCCTCAACTTAGCATTCTCCTCCCTCATCAACTCAACTTCATCCCTCTTACTCAAAGCTTGATTAATCGCCAACTTCCGCATATCTAGCGAGAACCAACGCTGATAAGTTTGAGTGTGAACTTGCACGCTATGTCCTAAATTATCTGCTGCTGCTTTAATTGGTATTCCCAAAATATGCGCCCTAATTGCCCATGCATGACGTAAATCATACGGCTTAAAATCTAATCCGATTTTCCGAAACCACCAACTAACTCGTTGTGTTAATGCCGTTATCTCTGCGTGATTACTTTTATCTTTTTTACTAACTGTTGTTGCCAGCATTTCTAAATATTTAGGATTTCTTAAATCAAAGTCTGCAATCCATTCTTTATGTAACGGTAACGCTTGTCTTTCCCCAGTTTTACACTCTTTATGTACCTTCCATGTCATGTCTGCATTTTCTTGACTTAACCACCATTCGATGTCAGGATTAATAAAAAGCTCTCGCGGACGTAAACCAAAAGTTGCTAACATTCCATAAGTCCATCGCCAAAGTTGCCAACTATCTTTCACATCTGGATTAACTTGATTACCTCTGTTATTCAGATAATTTGCAAACTTGATAATTCCGGCGGATATTTCCACATCGCTGGGTATATTCCGGGAATTATTTTCAGGCATTTTAGAATATTTAGATAAATCTATTTCGATTTTGAATGTTATGCAAAACGCCGATATAGCCCTCATGGCATTATATCTAGCCCATTCTTTATCGATTTTATCAATTGAATTTATCAGATTTTCCGAAGTTGCCAAATCTTTAGCATTAGTGAATCGCTTGGTTCGAGAAAAGTAATAAAAAAAAGTATGTTCGCTTTTTGTCGTGCGTTTATGAGTTTTGAAATACTCCTCTTCAAATTGTTCGAGTAACTCTCCTATTGTTTTAAGGTCTTTTTTATTTGCCTCATTACCTAAATATTTATCATTCCATTCAAAGGTATGCCTTGCAATTAACTTTCCTAATTCATAAGATTCTTCCTCAGCCGTTTTTAATCCATCCAAGTTAGCGGGAATATTTAAGCTAATATTATATTGTTTTCTTCCAGTGCCGTTTGTGTCTTTATCTCCCGGTTTAATTGGTAACGTCGCTCGTAATTGCAGACTTCCATTAGACTCCCTAATTGTAACCTTTGCCTTTGCAGACTTCAAACGTTGATTAACTTTTTCTAACTCTAATAGTACTTTTGTTCTCATATACTCTCTTTGCTGCTGTGCTTGCTGACTTGAGCCAAGAAAACTGCCGTCGGTAGATGAAACTGGCTGCAAGTCTGCAAAAGCTTGTTGATATTTGTCAAAATCCTGGTTATGCATTGCGGTATTTTTAGCCTATATTTAGCCTAAAAATAAATGTGTAATCAGCGAACAATGTTTAAAACTGACACTGCTTGCTGTAAACATTAGGCTATTTTCAGCTATTAAATCATAAAAAGGATTACTCCGGTCCTTATCACGGTTATGATGGCTTCGCTATCTTCGCTCGCGACATGGATCTAGCACTGAACAGCCCAACCTGGGGATTAATCGGCGCTCCCTGGAACAAAAAAGCAGAAGCTAAAACAGAAGCTAAGGCGATCGCCTAAAAAAATCGCAAACAAAGGGATAGCCTGGGGCTAAAACCCCAGGAGAAAGTTGGGAATACAAAATTCGTCGAGGATGCGCTTTGATCGGAGGAAACCTCCGCTCAAACTTTCCGCAAAATTCAAAATTCAAAGTTCTGAATTTTGCATTCTGAGTTTTGAATCATATTCCCGCTTTCCATCCCTCCCTTGCCACACGTAACGACTACAGCAGCTTGGAGAACTAGAAATGCCTCAGAATCCGGAAAATATTCAAGATCACGTCGAACTATTCCACCAACCGGAATACCAACAGTTATTTGAAAACAAAAAGCAATTTGAAAACGGACACAGCCCCGAAGAAGTTGCCCGTGTTGCAGAATGGACGAAGGGTTGGGAGTATCGTGAAAAGAACTTCGCCCGTGAAGCATTGACCGTCAACCCCGCTAAAGGTTGCCAACCATTGGGTGCAATCTTCGCTGCTGTTGGTTTTGAAGGCACTCTACCTTTTGTCCAAGGTTCTCAAGGTTGCGTAGCTTACTTCCGCACCCACTTAACCCGTCACTACAAAGAACCGTTTTCTGGCGTATCTTCTTCGATGACAGAAGACGCAGCGGTGTTTGGTGGACTGCAAAACATGATTGATGGGTTGGCAAACTCCTACCAACTCTACAAGCCAAAGATGATTGCTGTCTGCACCACCTGTATGGCAGAAGTTATCGGTGATGACTTGCAAGCTTTCATCAACAACTCCAAGAATGCAGGTTCAGTTCCTCAAGATTTCCCAGTACCCTACGCTCACACTCCTAGCTTTGTTGGTTCCCACATCACTGGTTATGATAACATGATGAAGGGTATTCTTTCTAACTTGACCGCAGGTCATAAGAAAGAAACCAGCAATGGCAAAATCAACTTTATTCCTGGCTTTGATACCTACGTTGGTAACAACCGGGAAATCAAGCGGATGTGTGAATTGATGGGCATCGATTACACAATCTTGGCAGATAACAGCGATTATCTGGATTCACCCAACACAGGTGAATTTGATATGTACCCAGGTGGTACTCCGTTGGAAGATGCAGCAGATTCGATTAATGGTAAAGCCACAATCGCTCTGCAAGCACACTCTACCATCAAAACCCGCGAGTACATCGAAAAAGAATGGAAGCAACCAACTGTTGTTTCTCGTCCTTGGGGTATCAAGGGTACTGATGAGTTCTTGATGAAACTCAGCGAACTGACTGGTAAACCCATTCCCAAAGAACTAGAAATCGAACGCGGTCGCGCAGTTGATGCGATGACTGACTCCCATTCATGGCTGCACGGCAAGCGCTTCGCTATGTATGGCGATCCCGATCTAGTTTACAGCGTAGTCGGCTTCATGCTAGAAATGGGTGCTGAACCCGTGCATATCCTTGTCCACAACAGCAATGAAAACTTTGAGAAAGAACTCAAAGAGTTGCTAGCTTCTAGCCCCAATGGTAAGAGTGCTACTCTGTGGGCTGGTAAAGATTTGTGGCACATGCGTTCTAAGATGTGTTTGCTATCAGGTTAATTAAATAATGTAGTAGTGTGAACATATCGCAGAATTTCATCCACCGCTCGCTTTGCTCCTCCAGCAGCACGACAAGCGTCACCCAGACGATCGCTGTTTGCGACAAAAGAGCGATCGCCTAGAATTTGCTGCGCTGTCTTTTGCAAACGTTCCGCTGTCACATCTTCTGGTAAAATCATAATTCCCGCACCCTGCTCCTCAATGCGGTGTGAAATAATCTCCTGCTCATAAGTTTGGGGAACTGCAATCATCGGCACCGAGTACCAGACAGCCTCCCGCGCTCCCCCTCCCGCACCGTGCATAATAAACAAACTAGCACGCTCTAATATCTTTAGTTGGGGAACAGTACCCGTAGGTCGAATTATAAAGTTTTCTGGGATATCTCCCAAAAGCGCAGCATCCATTCCCGGACTCAACAGCATTATCACCTGAGCATCAATGCTGCCAAAAGCCTGAATGCAGCTTTGATAAAATGCCAAACCTGGATCGTGAATGTTGCCAAATGAAATCAGGATTACCTTATCTTTTTGTAATTGCTCCATTGGAAAATCATATTCCATCGCCCGCACCGGATTGCACGGACCGACAAAATGAAACCGCTCATCGAATTTATCGCTATAAGGCTGAAGTTCTGGCGGTAAATAACAAATATTTAGAGGTTCGATATTAGTAAATGTATCAATAAATTTAATCGGGGACAAGCCGTAAGTTTCTCGTAGCTCTCGTTGATGTTGACGATAGTGCTTCATGCTGCCTGCTGCCTCCTTTAACAATCGGGGAAGTTTCTTTCTTAGTCTGGGACATTCATAGAAACTTTCTGGAGTGAAAGCAGCGGTAGCGATGGAATTGACAGCGGGAATATTCAGCAACTGCGCTACTAATCTTCCCCAAAGACACAGCGAGTCGTGAATGATGTAATCTGGCTTTTCCTCACGGACTGATTCTAAAAGTGCCGGCAGCATCTTAAGAGCGCACCAAGTTAACGAGGGTACTAGAGACATTTCGTTTTCCGCTGGTGGTGCTGTCTGAGGATTTAGCGGAGGATAACAACGAAAAGAAGCTCCAAACGTCTCGATTTCTTTCTGAAAACGGTCAACTTCGTAGTAAATTACCTCTTCACCTCTTTTAATTAGCTCTGCCATTAATCCAAAAGTGGGGATGATGTGTCCGGCAGCGGAAACGTTCATGAATATAATACGACTCATAGAAAAATAACCTGATTTGGGAATGGGGGAATGGGGAATGGGGAATGGGGAATGGGGAATGGGGAATGGGTAATGGGTAATGGGGAATGGGGAATGGGGAATGGGTAATGGGGAGTGGGGAATGGGGTAATGGGGATTATTTGTTATAAATTAGGAAGATACTGCTAACGAAACAGAGATAATAAGCTGATGAAATTTCTTAAGATTGGGGCGATGACCTACACTAACAAAGGTTGTCCCTGTCTCTAATAAAAGACGATAAAGATTTTCTTCGTTGTTGACATCTAAAGCGCTCGTTGCCTCGTCTAAAATGGCATATTTTGGTTTTGTCACTAGTATCCGGGCAAAAGCCAGCCTTTGTTGTTCTCCTAAAGAAAGAACGTAACTCCAATCTTTTTCTACCTCAAAACCACCGAATCGTTCTGCTAAGTTTGACAGATTTACCCTGTGGAGAATTTGACGAAGTTCTTCATCACTCACATCAACTTTGGCGTTAGGATAAATTAACTGATCGCGTAGAGTGCCTAAAATCATGTATGGACGCTGCGGTAAAAATAGCATTTCTTCTAATTCCGGACGAAAAATTACACCTGTTCCCGAATTCCACAAACCAGCTAAGGCACGCAACAGAGAAGTTTTACCACTACCACTTTCTCCCATAATTAGTAATCCTTGTCCTGGTTGCAGTTCTACCGAGAGATTTTTAAATAAAGTCTTTTGATAATTAGGAGTTTCTAAAGTCAGGTTTTCAACTGCTAAACGGTTGTCTTTTACTATATCAATTTTTTTATTAGCTGTTTCTTTTCTTGGCTGTTTGAGATATTCATAAAATACGTATAGACGGTCAATTGAAGCCGCAAATTTAGTGAATATTTCAAACTGATACATTATCAAATTCACAGAAAAAGCGACGCTTCCAAACGCTCCCATAGCTTCTGTCACTTTTCCCACTTCGACTTTACCTATAAGAATCTGGTTTCCGAGAATCAATGCTGGTAATATTAAGGTAAGATTGCCAAATGGATATTTAAATACATTTAAATACAACTCTGACCATAAGATTAATCGTTTAAAGTTATTAAATACTTCATTGAATAGAAGTTTAATTTTGTTGGCTTCCTGAAAGGTTCCGTTATAGAAGGCAATAGACTCGGCATTTTCTCGAATGCGAACTAAACCAAAGCGAAAATCAGCTTCTTTTCTCAGTTGATTTAAATGTAGTTGAGTTAATTTTCTGCCGTAAAAGCCAATAGTGATAGAGTAAGCTAATATTGAATAAATTAATAAAGCAAAAACTAGATTTATGGAAATATTCCAGAGAATGAAGCTAAAAGCAATTACTACAAAAATAGATTCAATAATATTTACAAAAAACTGAATGGATTGCTGGCAAAAACTGGCGACATTTTCGGCAATACGTTGGTCTGGGTTGTCAATTTCTTGGTTAAAGTTGCTTAACTCATAAAAAGCGCGATCGCTAAAATATTGATTCAAGAAGCGATCGGTCAACCAGCGACGCCAATAAATCCCTATTGTCTCTCGCAGATAGCCATAGCCAGAATTAAGGAAACCAGAAATGATTATCCCTCCTAATGCAATTACTACACCTTGCCAGAATCGATTGCTATCACGGGCAGAAAGGGCAGAAATTAACTCTCCCTGTATGGTATTTAAGAACACCTTGACTTGAGTGTTGGCTAATAATAACACTCCGAGAAGCACAAGTAGAGCATTAGCACCTTTTTTTTCATTACCTAGCCAATAAAGTTTAGCGATCGCCCAAAACCGCTTGACCACCGTCAAGTTGAATCGATTCATTTGTATAATTTATATATGTTTTTAATGATGAAGACTTCCAAAAAGCAAGGGTTCGCTTGTGGATTTTAATACTATACCCTATAGTCACTTGGCTATAATTAATCGCGGTCAAAGTCAAAATCTCGGCTTTGATGCTGTGTAGTGTTGATTACCAAGTTTTTTCTGATTGGGTGCGACACAAGCGATCGCTTACAGAAAATAATGTTGTAATATTATGTCGGGTTGAACAACTATAAATAAATATAACAGCCGATTGTCGCTTAAATTAGAAATTTATACATAATAAAATGCGTATTTTCACATTAATTTGGTTGGGACAACTAGTTTCTCTGATTGGCACCTGGATGGCTGTATTTGCTCTGGATATCTGGGTTTTTCAGAAAACAGGCTCCGCTACCCAGTTCGCTTTAGTTACCTTGACTTCTACGGTACCACCGATCCTCATTTCGCCATTAGCAGGCACATTAGTGGATCGTTGGGATCGGCGCTGGACAATGATTATTAGTCATTTGTGTAATGGGCTGTCTACCCTAACTATTCTGGCGTTAGTAATTACCGGTCAACTAGAAATTTGGCACATCTACCTGAGAAATGTCTTCATTTCAATTTTCGGTGCTTTTCATTCGCCTGCTTATAAAGCTTCGATCACATCCTTGGTTCCGAAAGAGGATTTAGCCCGCGTCAACGGTATGGTTCAACTTTCAATGGGCATTCAGCAAATCATCTCACCTTTACTAGCAGGTATTTTGCTGAGTCTTATCCAGCTTAAAGGTATTCTCTTTATCGATTTAGCAGCTTTACTGGTTGCCCTTGTGCCCCTTGTGTTAGTGCCATTCCCGCAAATTAGTCAGCCTGCTGATGAGAACCAAGAGCCTTTATCAATTTTGCGAGAAATAGGCTACGGCTGGACTTATTTGACTGAGCATTCTGGATTACTAAGGTTTTTGATTGTCTTCACCATTTACCAATTCTTGATCGGGTTTGTTGGTGTACTGATGTATCCCTTAATTCTTTCTTTGACTACCCCAGCTAGCTTGGGACAAATTGCATTCGTTGGCGGTATTGGTACTCTCGTGGGTGCTTTGGTGATGAGCACTCAGAAAAATAGTTGGAAAAACTTGATAGTCCCAATACTTAGCGCCATGTCCTTAAGTGGGCTGTGGATTGCCCTTGCTGGTTTGCGTCCCTCTATTATACAGATTGCGATCGCAACTTTACTTTTCTTCGTGACTGCTCCTTTCATTAACGGCTCAGTGCAGGTTATTTTTCAGACACAAGTTGCCGAGCGGGTACAGGGAAGAGTCTTTGCTTTAACCGGAGCGATATCGGGGATTGCTATACCGCTAGCTGCACTTGTTGCTGGTCCTTTGGCTGACCGTGTTTTTGAGCCACTAATGGCATTTGATGGACCTTGGTCTAGAAACATTATTGGTCAGGTGATTGGTTCTGGACCAGGTCGCGGCATCGGACTGCTATTTGCGATCGTCGGGTGTTTTATAATGGTTGCAGCACTTATTGCCTATCAATACCCTGGCATCAGAGAATTAGAAGAAAATTTACCTGATGCGTGAATCTTCATTACAACAAAGTGCCCCTAATTTAAAAATGATAGAGGCAAGTCTCATTGCTTCTACTTTTTAGCTTTTATCATCCCGTAAAAGTCGCCCTAAGACAAATGTGAATGGTGCAAGTCGAACTCGCATACCATCTTCCACAAGATGGAATGCTCCACCCGATGTCGCGATCAGCAGATCAACTCCGGAGAACTCACCATACAAATTAGGAATCTTTAAAGCCTGCTCAAATACTGGTCTAGGTCCAAGGTTCATAGCAATGAAGAGCGGCTGATCGACAGCCATACTATGAATAAGTACACACCAAAGACCATTTTTTCTAGAGAATAATAAAGTGCGGGTTCCACTTTGAATTAGTTGGTTTTGAAACCTAATTTCCGCAAGCTGTTGAATCAGTATGAAGGTTGGGTGGTTTTTGTTATAGGGTTGGAAAGATTTTCGGTTAATCGGACCAAACTGCCAAACACACGCAGGGTTCTCAAACATGTCCTCCCGCACGTAGCAATCATGACCAATCCATTCTCCTGTATCCTCTCGTTGATGCATCCCTAAAGCACCAGAAAACTCTTGCTCGGTTCCTTGATAGATAGAAGGTATTTGAGGTCCAAGAATCAAGCAGGCAAGAGCAAAGTGCAGATAGACTTTAGCATCGTCTTGGCTTGGTATGCGACTTAAGAACTCATGGAATATTCTAGTTGTGTCTTGGTTTTCGAGGAACATAATATTGTTCCTCCAACCAGCATAATATGAGTGTGATGGAGCCAGAAAACCACAAAAATAATCTGCCAAACCCCCTAACCAACTTTGATCTGCAAGAGAGTACTTGACGGCGGTATAATAAGTTGGGTAGTCTATCATATTCGAGAATTTGGCATCATTGTAGGCAATTAATTCTTCGTGAGTGCTTCCAGCGTGTTCGGCTATTTGCAGAAACTGCTTTTTCCCAAGATAGGTGGTATATCTTGATATCTCTTCAACGCAAGGCTTCCAGAAGTCAACACCAACGTGACGTGCGGAATCGTATCGAAAGCCATCAATGTCCGTTTCCGCAATCCAGTATTTGAGATGGTTAATTAGCAACTCGCGGACGTAGCTTGTCTCTGTTCGCCAATCTTCCAAGAAGCCAAACAGTCTTTGATTCACCATATCAGTGTATTCCGGACCGTGGAAGAGTGATGTGTTACGTGCTTCTACGGGAAAAGGCATGACTGTAGTATCATCACCTTGCAAGTATTTAAATTCCCCTCCAGTCGGACCACCATACTGTTCCCAGTTAATACTATCTGTGATATGATTGTTGACAACATCTAAAATAACAGCGATATCAGCTTCATGAGCTTTCGCGACAAGCTCGCGCAGACACATAAGTGTACCCAGACGTGGATCGACCATCAATAGGTGAATTGGATGATAGCCATGATAGCCGTCAGCAGCGTTGACATACACGGGGCTGAGGATAATTGCTCTTATTCCCAATGACTTCAGGTATTGTATCTGCTCAGTAACGCCACGAATTGTCCCACCGTGGCTTGCATATGGGTCAGAAGGATTATACCTGACTGCGCCTATATCGGTGCGATCGCTGTTATCACTTCGGGCAAATCTATCGATGATTATAGAGTAAAACAGACGTGCGTCCCAATCCGGGGGGCTGGATGTCATTTCAACCTGTGGTATTGGTCCATACAGAGGTTGGTTGTTAACAAACCCAAGAAACACTGATTGAATTTCAGCCATTGACCGAGGTGATGTATCGCAGACAAGAAGAAAACGCGATCGCACACTTGTATGCTCCGAACCTAACATATCAACATAACCCAGGCTATATCGATATCCACCCCCGCTACTGATAGGTGGTAGGGTGAGTGAAAACATTTTGAACCCATTTTCGATAATGCCTTCAGTATGTGCCGTAATTCGACCTGAATCGCAATATCCTTGTCCATCATTCAACTCATAAGCTATTTGCCCAAAATCTGGATCTTTTGATAAGCTAATACCAAACTTGATGCAGATTTTCTCATCACTCCTAAACACCCAAGTAAATGGTGCAATGTTCGGTTCAAGATGTACTTCACAGTATTCTTCAAAATAGCGCATATGTTTTTTCTCCCAATAAACAAAGAAAATCAGTTGATAATCAGGTTATGGTGATGGAATTAGCGATTTATGAATCACAATTCATTTGTAGTGATTTTACTAATAGAGGGAAGCAATAGCAAGAGATTAAATTGTATTTAAGTCGAAAACGATGAAAAAAAGTTACAAAAAACCAGGGCTATTTCATTTTCAAATGTCACTTTTTATGGTAGGGAGTTAATTATCCCAAAATGGGCATTTTTAAGGGGTGGTTTCGATTGTTAAATTTTTGCTTTTCACGAATATTTTCGGTAAACCCACGCCTAAAAATATAATGAAATAGCCCTGTACAAAATACGCTTTAGTACTTAAGCTTATCCGCAACAATAAACCGATTCTACGTTATGCTGAGTAAATTACATGCTGTGGCAGCATTCGCGACAGTAAATAACTAAAGCGTTCACAAAATTTCAACGCCAATTACATCAAGGAGAACCGAATGACTACCGGAGCTACCATAATACCTGTTGAGCAGATCATGCGAGATGCGACAAATTTAGCGGAGCAAGAATATACTGAGGTTACACCCGCCGCAGAATTACCAAAACAATCCAATGTCTTAGGGTCAGCTCCGCAAATCCTACATAAGTTAGGAGAAAACATCCTAAAATGGACAATACCCGAAGAGCTATCTGTAGTTGAGAACTCCCTCTCACTAATGCCCCTGGCTCAGAGACTTTTTCTCTGGTCTTTCGTCTACGGTATTGGACCCAAACGCTATTTGGAAATAGGAACAGATGCTGGCGGATCAGCTATGATCGTCAAAAGTGCGATCGTAGCCCTGGGGTTGGACGATTTTCGTGGCGTTTGCATCGATCCTGAATTTAAGCTGGTTCAAACAACGCGCGACTATTTGGGTGAACAATTTACCTACATCGAACAGAAGAATTCGCCGGAGGCAATGATTGAAGCGGCTCGGCTGGCAGGACCTTTCGACTTAATTCTGGTTGATGGAGACCATACCTACGATCATGCCCTGATTGATATTATGCTCGCTATACCTTATCTTAGTCGCGGTGGGTACATTTTGATTGACGATGCTGCCCACGCCCAAGTTCGTGATGCCATCAGCTATGTAATTGAGAATTGCCGATTGATTGACTGTGGTTTTATGTGTCGTCACACAATATTATACGAAGTATCGATCCCATCTGGTGTATGGCAAGGAGAAAATATGCGTACAGGAGGGCTATATCTGCTGCGTAAGCCATTGTAATTCAAGGTGGGGTGCTTTTAGGCGATCGCGCTTCAGCACCCTTGATTTAAATCAAGAACTAATTAATTTATCAGTTTCTCAGCTTCATAATCCAAGGTATTAGCAGATTTTCTCATCACTCCTAAACACCCAAGTAAATGGTGCAATGTTCGGTTCAAGATGTACTTCACAGTATTCCTCAAAGTAGCGCATAAAGTGGTTCTACAAATAATTGAAAATATAATACCAATGGGGAAAAGGGGAAAGGGGAAAAGGGGAAAGGGGAGGCAGTGCGGTCTTGGTGTCGGACCTGCGTGGAGCATCTGCCTATGATTGGGAAAAGGGAAAAGGGAAAAGGGGAAAGAATTATTACCAATGACGGCAGGTGCTTCAACGCTCTTAACCCGCGCAACCCACAGCCAAACCTATGCCCCATGCCCAATGCCCCATGCCCCATGCCCCATGCCCAATTCCCCATGCCCAATTACCCATTATCAATTACCCCTTTTTAAAGGGTGTCAACTCAGGTGGGGGGATCTGATCCGAATCGTATTGCGTCAGATTTTCCCTACCAGCAGCCAACAATTCCTCATCAAATTGCTGATAGGAAAAATAATAGTAGAAGCCGATTGATATGAGTAAAAATAGCAGCCCTTCTAGAATCATCAAAAAACCAATTCCACGCCCTGGACCCGTTCCAATCAATTTTCCAACAGTGCTAGCAAGCACCCCCTCATCGGATAGCATAGGTTCCAAGATTCTGTCAGTTAGTGGGCTGGCACTGATATTACCAAAAGCCAACCCCAAGCCTGTCACAGCGTAGAACAATGAGAGAACACGTCCCTGAACGTTTGGGTGTACGCTATTTTGCCAAATTGTATTATTAGTACTTAGAATAATGGGTAAGGTTAAAAACGAGAGAAAAATGCCACAGGCTATTAAGGGGATAGAGGGTTTTATTCCAGCGATTACTATACCTATCCCATTCAATGCCGAAAATATAAACAGAGCAGAGATATATTTTGTCCCTCCTCCCCAGATACTCATAAAGGTGCTACCAACAATCATTCCAGCCCCAGCAATTGACATTATAGTCCCATATGTCGCAGCATCCGAAAAGGATAATATCAGCGGATTAATCAAGACGGTGGTTATCCCATTCACAAAAAAATAAATTGTCATGAATGCCAGTAGGGTTAGCAAAACAGGGCGAGATGAAATGTTTTCCCAGCCGTAAATAATGTCATTGATGATACTAGTAATTCCCTCACCCGATGTTGTGCTCTTTTCTGGCTGAGGAATCTGAATAAATAGTAGCGTTAACACTGCAATCATATTGGTAGATAAATCAATCAGCAGCAAACCCTGAAGTTGTATAGTGGCGATGAGTACACCTGCCAAGACTGGTGCAGCAAGCTGTCCTACCGCTGTGCTAAACTGAATTAAGCCATTGGCTCTCCCCATCTGATTCCTCTTAACCATCATGGGTAAAGCAGCTGACTTTGCAGTCATTTGAAAAGAACCGCACAATGAGGTTAAAAATGCAGAGATATAGGTATGCCAGAGTTGCAGATTATGAGATTGTAGCAATAAGACGAGTGTTATTGTGACAAAAGCCACAATTATATTATTGAAAATAATTATCCATTTTCGATTCCACCGATCTACTAATGCACCAACGAAGGGGGTGATTAATACACCAGGTAAGGTTGTAAAAAATAGAACCAGGCTTACTTGTGTAACGGCGTGACTGTTCTGATAGACCCAGATACTTAAACCAAATCCTGTCAAGCGGGTTCCGACTTCAGCCGGAGACTGCCCAAGCCAGAAGATAATAAAGCTACGGAATTCACGAATTAGTTCAAGTACTTGACTTAGATATTTCATAATTCAGTTGAATAATTGGTGAGAATATTAAAAGTGGAGGTAAATAATAAATATTCAGTTTGGCATGTTTATAAATGTTATACAACTCCTAATTTTAAAGCTCTCTTCATAATAGCGGGTATTTGTGCTGCCAATCGCCTACCTGGAAAAGTAAAAAATTGGCTTATAGGTGGCTTAGACCAGAAATTTACAGAAATATTTAGCTTGTTATTTGAATTTTCCAGCGAGTATACTTGATGCCACCAAAAAACAGGAATAAATAAAATTTCACCTGCTTCGATAACACACTCCAAATATTTAGCTTTGGGAAAGTTGGGAAATTTATCAAAATCAAGTTTATCGATATTAATTTGGCTCATGTGCGGGATTTTTGAATTAGCGGGGAAAGGATATAGTGAAGAAGTTTGTTGGGGATTAAATAGTAAAAAACGTTTTCGACCGCTAACTTGAGCAAATAAGTTATCCATTGCATCGTAATGCAGCGGGGAAATGTTGCCCCCAGAACCAATCCAAATGGTCGGATCGGTCAAGAGCTTTTTATCGAAATATTCTGGTAACTCAATATCCGAAAATATCTCTGGAAAATTTGCGGGAATTGACTGTTGTTGGAGATAATAGTAATTATCGGTTGACTTCTCTTTTTGCAGCAGGTTGATGAACTCGATGAAGTTCATTTTTTGTCTCAATTTGGCAAACCCATTTTCTTGATTGCCGGTGAAGAGACTGTTTTGGGAAACACTAATATCAACTTGTGTATTGCCGATGACGGTGTTAAGATAATCCGCTGTCCACAAAGAGAGCGCATTCCAACTCTTCATTGCCCCAGTGATAATGACGGGTTTTCTCGGAGAGAGAAAGTTTTGAAATACTTCTCTCGTCGGTTGTTCAATCCGTTCAATTTGGCTGACTGCGGTTAAGTCATTTTTTAGCATGAAAAATTTTTGTTGGAATTAGTCAGATTCAGTTTATAATACGCTTAGTAAATTCGTAATGAATTAAACGCACTCGTTTCGCAGAGTTTCACTACGAATATGGTGAAATGTAGTTAGTTACTGCTATTTTTGATTGAGTGTGAATTTATCTGACCAGGCAGCAACAATTTCTGAAAATATTGATTCTAATGGTTTGGTGATAGACCAATTAGGATAATGCTTTTTGATTTTACGTAAATCACTATAATAACATATATGATCTCCTTCCCGATTTGTTTCTATATACTCATACACCATTTTTTTGTTAGTTAATGATGCAACGATATCAAAAGCTTCTAATATCGAACAGGTATTTTCTTGTCCACCTCCTAAATTATAAACTTCACAACTGCGGGGTGCGGCTAGAAATTCCTCGATAAAGCGGGCAACATCATAAGAGTGAATATTGTCCCGCACTTGTTTGCCTTTGTAACCAAACACTTTATAAGTGCGACCTTCTAAATTACATTTGACTAAGTAGCTGAGAAATCCGTGCAGTTCAACACCAGCATGATTTGGACCTGTCAAACATCCTCCGCGCAAACAGCAGGTTTTTAGCCCAAAATAGCGACCGTATTCTTGAACCATAATATCGGCAGCAACTTTAGAAGCACCGAAAAGAGAATGTTTTGATTGGTCGATGCGACACGATTCGGGGATACCGTGCTTATAGGCAGGATCGGCATAATCCCAACGAGTTTTTAATTCTGTCATCGGAATTTCATTAGGTACATCTCCATACACTTTGTTGGTAGACATATGCACAAACGGAGCTTTTGGGGCAAATTGGCGAGTTGCTTCTAAAAGATTCAGCGTCCCTACAGCATTGATATCAAAATCATCAAAGGGAATCGCTGCCGCAAGGTCGTGGCTGGGTTGTGCTGCTGTATGCACGATCGCATCAGGTCTAAGGCTGTCTATTAAGTCTAGTATGCCCGGGCGATCGCGTACATCTATCTCGTGATGGACAAAACCTTTAATTTGAGTTTCTAAGCGTTTTTGTTGAGAGCGAGTATCTCCTTGAGAGCCAAAGAATATTGCTCTTTGATTATTATCAATGCCGTGAATTGCCCAACCTTGATTGGCAAAATATAGGCAAACTTCGGAACCTATTAATCCTGACGATCCAGTTACAAGTAATTTCTTCATCTTATTTGCGCTTTTCTTGAAGCAATCTGGCTTTTTCTTCTGGTGTCATCTGTTTTAAGCGTAAAAATGCTTTGGCTATCTTAAGGGTGCGTCCTTCTAAAGTTTCTCGCGTCACTAGAAGTTGTGCCATTTTCTCAATCGTTACGGTATCAAAAAGTTCCCGTAATGCTAGGTCGATGGAAAATACTTTTCTAATTCGAGCATGAACTTGGGCAGCTAAAAGTGAGTGTCCCCCAAGTTCAAAAAAGTTGTTTGTTACTCCCACTCTTTCGACTGGCAAAAGTTCCTGCCAAATATAAGTTAATGCTTCTTCAATCGGATTTCTCGGCGCTGTATAATCAAGGTCGTTTTGTTGAGATGGTGCAGGCAATGCACGCCGATCTATTTTATTATTGAGTGTCAGAGGCATGGCATCAAGAAATACCCAAGCGGACGGCAGCATATAATCGGGAAGTTTTGTTAACATATATGAACCAAGAGCTTCTAAAGTGGGTTTTTCGGCATCAGATTTGACTACCAAATAAGCAACGAGCTTTTTATCGACTTGAGTATCCCCAATAACTTGGACAATTGCTTGCGCGATCGCTGGATGACTTTCGAGAACAACTTCGATTTCTCCCAGTTCGATGCGGAAACCGCGTATTTTGACTTGGTAATCGGAACGTCCCAAAAACTCGATTTCGCCATTTGGCAACCAACGCGCCAAATCTCCGGTACGATAAAGACGTTCACCTGGTTCTTTTGAAAAAGGGTGGGGAACAAATCGTTCTGCTGTCAGCGCAGCTTTTTGCCGATAACCGCGTGCTAGTCCCATTCCCCCGATAAACAACTCTCCGATAATTCCTTCGGGAACGGGATTACCAGCATTATCGAGAATATATATAGATGTGTTGGCAATTTCCCGACCGATAGAAAGTGCATCTTCTTTTTGCTTAATTTTTTTAACGGCAGACCAAATTGTAGTTTCCGTTGGTCCGTAAACATTCCACAAATCAACTTTATCGAGGAGAGACGCTGCTAACTCAACTGGCATCGCTTCCCCACCGCAGAGAGCGCAAAAAGAATTGTTTGGTTTCCAACCCGCTGTTAAAAGCAATCTCCAGGTTGTTGGAGTTGCTTGCATCACCGTTGCTTGCGATTCTTGCAACAATTGCGCTAACTTAAATCCATCCCGCGTTGTTTCTTTGTCTGCCACAACTAACATAGCACCGCTAATTAATGGCAAAAATAGCTCTAGTCCAGCAATGTCAAAAGAAAGTGTGGTGACTGCAACGAGTGTATCAGCAGCAGTAATTTGCAGTTTTTCGCGGAAACTAAGGAGGAAATTAACCACAGACTGATGCTGAATTTGTACTCCCTTGGGTCGTCCGGTGGAACCAGAGGTATAAATAACGTAAGCTAATTGGTTATTTTCAGTGGAAATAGGCGGTGCTGTATCTGATTGTTGCGAGACTGCATCTAGTAGCAGAAGGGTTGCTGACGATTGCGTAAATTCAGCAGCGAATTTCTCTTCTGTAACAATAATGGCAGCACCGCTATCAGCAAGCATCCATTCGAGGCGATCGCGCGGAAAGCCAGGATCGAGCGGTAAATAGGCTGCACCCGCTTTCATAATACCTAAAAGCGCGATCGGCAAATCGGCGTGGCGATCGAGGCAAACTGCTATTAATGTTTCCCGTGTGACACCAAGTTGCAGTAGTGCGCGTGCCATTTGGTTGGATTTGCGTTCTAATTCCTCATAGGTTAGCCAATTCGCACCGCTCTTAACTGCTGGTGCATCAGGAGTAGAGTGTGCTTGCTGACTAAATAATTCATGTACGGTGATTTCGGGATAAGCTGTTTGCAGATAGTTTCGTTCGGCGATCGGCAAATTAATTTCACCGATAAATTGCGGTTCTTCGACAAATTTTGTCAAAATTTGCGTCAGATGTTGAATTGCCCCACCAACATTGTTTTGAGAAGCAATTTTCAGGGTTAAATCTTCTCCTGGCAAGACGTAGAGACTGACGGGATAATTATTTTTTTCTAGAGATTGCACCGAATGTATCGCTAATTCCCCAGGATTTTGCCGCAGACTTTCTTCTACCGGATAATTCTCGTAAACCACGATGGATTCAAACAACGGTTCTCCTCTCTTAATGTCGCTCCATCCTTGAATATCTACCAAACGACTGAATGAATATTCATTGATGGAAGAGAGGCGATCGCGCAGTGAACGCAACCATTGTTTAAAAGGCGTTGCCGAATTCAATTTCACACGCAAGGGCAAAGTGTTAATAAATAGACCCACCATCTCTGCAAAACCCGATAATTCCGGCACACGTCCCGACACGGTGACACCGAAAACTACTTCATCAGAGTTGCTATATCGACTCAAGAGGATGCTCCAAGCGGCTTGAATCAGGGTATTTAACGTTATTTGATTTCTTTGGGCAAATGTCTTTAGTTGAGCGTAAATCTCATTGTTGAGGGTAGTTTGGCTTTGATAATCGGACACCTCTGTTGAGGATTTTGTTAAATTTAAACTAGTGGCTGACTGCAAACCGTTCAATTCTTGCCGCCAGAAAGCTTCTGCTGAGGCAGATTCTTTTTGCTGCAACCAAGCAATAAAATCGCGGTAAACGGGTGGTTGGGGCAAATTTGGGCGCTGTTTATCAGATTGGTAAAAGGCGATCGCATCACGGAAAACTAGCGGTAAAGACCAACCATCTAAAAGTATATGATGGTGAGTCCAGAGAAATTGCCATTTCTCTTCTTGGGTTCTCACTAAAGTCATCCGCATCAATAAAGGTGTTTCTGTGGAAAAGCTTTGTTTGCGGTCTGTTTCTAACAGAATTGACCATTTTTTCGCTACTTCATCAGCATCGTACTCGCGCCAATCTTCGCAGACAAAAGGCAAATTTACGCGGCTATGAATTCGCTGCAACGGTCGGGGTAAATCGCCCAAAACAAATGTTGCCCGCAGACTGGGATGGCGGTTTATACAGCATTCCCAAGCTGTTTTAAAAGTTTCTACATCCAAAATTCCTTCAATTTCACCCGTCACCTGTTGCAAATAAAGGTCTTTTTCAGCTTCATAGTTTGCATGGAAAAGTATTCCCTCCTGAACAGGAGATAGCGGGTAAATATCTTCTACATCGGTAGTTCCTGCTAAAGCAATAGCCAATTGTTCAGAATTTAACGCTGCTAAAGGAAAATCCGCAGGTGTCCAACTGTATTCTTGCGTGCGGTTGGTTGCTAACATCTGCAAATGTCTGTAAAAGCTATCTGCCAAACTACGAATAGTTTCTTCTCGATGCAAAGCTTGACTGAAACCAAACCGTATTTGTAATTTGCCGTTAGCAATTAAACTGGTTATTTCTAGTTGGAAAGTACGCCGATTTTCTGGATGGCGAGAGATTCCCACATCTTCAGCAGCAAGAGTAAATGCTGCTGTTTGTGAGAAATTATCATCAAATTGCCCCAGATAGTTAAAGATAATTCCTGAAGGAATTTTCGGTAAAATCGCAGATAATTCTGATTTTTGACTGAGGATTCCATAGGGTAAACCGTTGTGTGGCAAGTTGCGATACTGTTCTTTAACGCTTTCCAGATTGCCCAACAAATCGCTTGTTGTTTTCTGCAATTTGCAAGGGAAAAGAGATGTAAACCAGCCGACAGTATTACTAACGTCAATGGTAGTAAAATCACTTTCTCGTCCGTGACTTTCTAAGGCAATTAATATCTCTGATTCACCCGTCCACTCTGTCACTACTTGTAAAAGAACTGCTAAAAGAACTTCCTGAATCCTAACTTTGCGGGTGCGCGGCAGTTCATAAAGCAGAATGTCGGTTTCATCTTTGGTGAAATTGCACTCAATTTGAGTGGCAGAACTTTCTTTGTTCTCTGCTATAGCTTCAGGAAAATCAAGAGGAATATCTGGATTAGATATCTGTTGCGTTGTCCAGAATGCAACGTCTTTTTCCCAATCGGAATTTTCAATTAGGGTATGTAGATGATGACTCCACTGCGGAAAACCTACATTATTAGCAGATAAAGAAATTTCCTGATTTTTTTGCAAAGCATCACAAGCTACCGCTAAATCTTTCAAAATGACGCGCCAAGAAACACCATCAACGATGAGATGATGAATAATTAGTAGTAGCTTATCGGCTGTGTTTTCCTCAGTTCGGAAATAAACAGCGCGAAAAAGAAGCCCGTTTGCTAAATTAAGTTGAGCCTGAAACTGAGTAGCGATCGCACTCAAACTTTCCGATAATTCTTGTTGGGGAATGTCAGTCAGATCAACGATATCAAAGCTGAAAACCTTACTATCATCGCTTACTCCTGATTGCCTAATTTTTTCCTTCTCTTCCTCTGCGTCCTCTGCGTCTCTGCGGTTAGTTAAATGCTGCGTCCAGCCGTTTTCACTTTGGCAAAATCGCAGATGAAAAGCTGGGTGAATTGCGACAATATGACTTAAAGCAGCTTGAAATTCTGCCGCGCCAAATTCCGGTTTTACATCCAAGAAAATCGCCTGATTCCAATATTCGGGATGCGCTAATTGCTGCTGGAAAAACCAATTTTGTATAGGAGTCAGCGGTATTTCACTTCCTACAGGAATTGATAAATAATTGGGTATTGCTGCTGTTTTCACATAAGGTGCAAGCGCTTCTACTTGAGGATTGTTAAACAAATCTTGGGGAGTAAAATAAAGTCCCAAATCCCGCGCTTTGGCAATAATTTGTAAAGAAAGGATAGAGTCTCCTCCCAATTCAAAAAAGTCATCTTTAATCCCTACACGGGATACTTGCAGTACTTCCCCCCAAAGTTGAGTAAGGATATTTTCTATTTCGTTTTGCGGAGAAATATATTCGCGAACAACAATATTTTCCTCTTCCGGAACGGGTAAAGCGTTAAGGTTAATTTTACCATTTGGTAGTAACGGCAAAGCATCGAGACTAACAAACAAAGATGGAATCATGTAATCAGGGAGAGTCTCGCGTAGTTGCGATCGCAGCAATGTTTGCCAGTTGACGGCTGGTGCTTTTAGTTCTAAGTAAGCAATCAGTCGATTCGGTTTTTCCGGAGTGGAAATTGCTTTAGTGACAGCACGAACTACCCAAGATGGCTTTTCTAATGCTGTAACAATCTCGCTTGTTTCTATGCGGAAACCGCGTATTTTTACTTGTTGATCGAAACGTCCCAAAAACTCAATATTGCCGTTGGGTAAATAGCGAGCGCGATCGCCTGTGCGATACATCCGACTGCCTGCATTTTCCGCAAATAAATCGGGCAAAAACCTTTCTGCGGTTATACTTGGGGCATTCCAGTAACCGCGAGCTAATTGACAGCCAGCTACAAATAACTCTCCCGGTGTGCCAATGGGCACAGGTTCAAAATCGGGATTGAGGATATACAAACGAGTGTTGGTGACTGCTTTGCCAATTGGAATCGTATCAGTATTTTCGGTGCCATTGCAACGATGAAAAGCGACATCAATAGTTGTTTCCGCAGGTCCGTAAAGATTCACTAAAGGAATCGGCATTTTCTGAAAATCCCAAACTCGCTTTTTCAATGCTTCACCACCGCTGAAAACCATCCGAAGACTGAAGCATTGAGAAAATCCCGGTTCCCTTAGAAGCATTTCTAAAAGACTCGGCACCAATTGCAGCAAGGTGACATTTTCCTCCTGAATAATTTTCACCAAATACGCTGGATCTTGATGACCTCCCGGTTTTGCCATTATTAATTTGGCTCCCACCATTAAAGGTGTCCAGAATTCCCACACCGAAGCATCAAAACTAAATGGTGTCTTTTGCAGCACAACATCGGCACTATTAACTGCAAACGTCTCTAAAAACCAAGCTTGATGCTGTGCTAAAGCTTGGTGGGAAATGGCAATTCCTTTTGGTCGTCCGGTGGAACCAGAGGTGAATATAATATAGGCGATATTTTCACTGAAAATCGGAATTTCTAAGTTTTCCGAAGATTGCAGGGCAATTTCTTCTCTGCAAGCATCAATGCAGAGAATTTGGGTGTCAACGTTCGCAAAATTTGGGATTTCTAAATCAGAGCGAGTCAGCAACAGACTAACTTTCGCATCTTCCAGCATAGACTGGATGCGGACAGGTGGATAATCAGGGTCAATCGGCACATAACAGCCACCCGCTTTCAGAACCGCAAGCATCGCACAAACCATATCTAGGGAACGTTTCAAACAAATACCCACTGGCTGATTGTCAATAGCGCGATCGCCTAAAAATCGCGCCAACTGATTTGCTTTTTGGTTCAATTGGGCATATGTCCAACTTTCTTTCTCGCAGATAACCGCAATCGAATTAGGATTGTTTGTTGCTTGTTGGGCGAAAATTTCATGTACCCATTCAGTAGGTTGCCAAGAAGATTCTTGTTGGAAGAAAATTTCTTGAATTTCTTCCTGAGTCATCAATTCTGCTGTTGGTTTTGCCTGAGGATTAGCAATCAACGCTGCACAGGCTCTTTGATAATAATTAGCAATGTTAGCTATTTGTGTATCATCAAATTGCTGGCGGTCATAAGTAATATTAAACGAAAGATTTACCGCGTTTACTTCTTCACTGCAACTGACGGCAAAAGGAATATTTGTTTCATCTAAAGATTCGGCTTGAATTAATTCTACTTCCCGCAAATTTAACAAGCCTTGATAAACATGAAAGTGGACAAAATTAAACGAAGTTTCATAAAGATTTTGAGACTTCTGCAAACGTTGAATTTCTGCTAAAGGAAAACGACGATTAGGCATCAATTCTTGTTCAGCAAGCCAAGTTTCGGCAATCAAGTCAACCCAAGAATTTTTTGATAATGACAAGCGCAATGGTAATGTATTTAGGAAGAGTCCTAAAACGCGATCGCTATCAGTTTCTCCCGGTCTCCCATTACTCACCAATCCGGTAACTACTTCTGTTTCCCCACAGCAAAAACCGATAACTTGCAGGTGAACCGCTAACAATAACGTTTTCAGAGGTACACCCAACTGCTGAGATAAAGCTTTTAAATCGCCGGAAATTCTTTCTGGTAAAGTAATATCAAATTTACCCATCCTTGGCAGTGCCACTGGCATCATCACAGGCAAGCGTGGCAGTTTGGTGAAAGAAATTCCCGCCAGTTTATTTTGCCAAAATTCGCGCTGATTTTCATCATCAAGAGCCTGCTTTTCCAAAGCGATAAATCTGGAGTATTGCAAAGCAGGTGCAGGCAGTGGTGCAGGCACACCCCTGTCAAGTAAATGAAGATACAAACCTGTTAATTCTGCCAAAAAGTTGGCTAAACTCCATCCATCCATAATCGCATGATGCAAAGTAAAACTTGCTTGCATCACATTTTCATCAAGCAGGTGAATATGAAAACGTATCAACGGTGCTATTTTATAATCGAAGCGATTTTCTCGTTCTTCGGCAATAAATGTTTTCAGATACTCATCTTGTTCTAATGTCGATAAAGCAGTTAAATCGTTAAAAATAATTTGTGCAGGTACATCTTTCACAACTACCTGAATCGGCTGGCTAAATTCTCCTAAATAAAATGCCGTCCGCAATACCCGATGTTTTTCAAACATCTGAGTATAAGCTTGTTCCCAAACATTCAAATCAAAAGGTACGCGAATGCGGAAACTGAAAACATCATGGTAAGTTGTAGATACTTCTGAATATTCACCATGAAAAAGCATTCCCGCTTGAAGTTGTGCCAAGGGATAGGCATCTTCAGCCCAATCAAGCAACTTGTCTCGGTCTTTTGGTGAAATTAAGGCGAAAGGTTTTTCATCAATCTTATTGCTTTCTACTACTTCTGTTTTTGCCAGCAATGCCGCTAAATCTGACAACACAGGATGAGCAAAAATTTGCTCTAATTTTAAGTTTAATCCCAATCCTTGTGCTAAAGAACAAACTCGAATACTACGAATAGAATCGCCACCCAAAACAAAATAATTATCAAATCTTCCGACGCGATTTATCCCTAAAACTTGTTGCCAAATGTCAGCTAAAATTTCCTCAATCGGAGTAGCGGGAGCAACAAAAGCAACTTCGAGATTTTCTCGTTTAGTTTCAGGAAGGGGAAGCGCTTTGCGATCAATTTTGCCGTTGGGTGTTAAGGGAAATCTTTCTAAATAAACAATCTGCGACGGTATCATGTAATCTGGTAAACGCTGCTGAAGATGATTTCGCAACGTTTCGATGGTTGGTTGTTTTTCACCAGTACAAACTACATAAGCAATTAACCGTTTTTGATTAGTTTCGGTGTCAGAATCCACCAAAACAATAGTTTCCTGCACATCAGTAAATTGGGAAATAGCGGTTTCTATTTCGCCGATTTCAATCCGGAAACCGCGAATTTTTACTTGGTAATCTATGCGTCCCAGATATTCCAAATCACCGTTAGGAAGAAAGCGACCTAAATCGCCACTGCGATACAAACGCGATGAGGAATCTACTGAGAATTTATCCTGAACAAACTTTTCTGCCGTCAATTCTGGTCGGTTCAGATAACCACGAGTAACTCCCGCACCCCCAATATAAATTTCACCAATAACTCCTGGGGGAAGGAGATTACCATCAGGATCGACTACATAAAGTTGTAAATCGGGAATCGGTTGACCAATCAAACTGCTAGATTTTTCTATATCTTTTTTGCTAATCGGTCTGTAAGTTACATGGACTGTCGTCTCTGTGATTCCGTACATATTCACCAAGCGCGTCTGATTTTCCCCGTGACGCTCAAACCAGGGACGCAGACTTGGCAAGTTCAGCGCTTCGCCGCCAAAAATGATGTAGCGTAAAGACGTTAGATCATTTCCGCTTGCGTCGGAGTCATTCAATATTTTATCCTTAAAAACTCTGCGACCCTTTGCGTCAGCCTTTGCGCTTCTTTGCGTTTCAAAAATATATAATTCCGAACCTTTACCCGTTTCTGCGGCTAATAACTGAGCAAAAGCTGAAGGAGTTTGATTGAGGACAGTAACTTTCTCATTTTGAATCAACTCAAGGAAGCTTTGCGGATCGCGGCTGATACAATAAGGAACGATAACAAGTCTCCCTCCATAAAGCAAAGCTCCCCAAATTTCCCAAACAGAAAAATCGAAAGCGAACGAATGAAAGAATGTCCAAACGTCCTGCTCGTTAAATTCAAACCAGTGCTGGGTGCTGCTAAATAAGCGAGTGACGTTGTGCTGAGTGACTAAGACTCCTTTGGGCTTGCCTGTTGAGCCGGATGTGTAGATAATATAAGCGCCAGCATCGGGATCTAAAGCTTCTAGTGTCAAAGGTGCAGTGCTTTCATGCAGATATGCTGCATCTTCCGCATCTAGACAAATTTTCGGCGTTAAGTCTGGAAGCTGGGAACTGATGGCTGTTGTGGTGAGAATTAATTTTGCTTTGCAGTCAGAAATGGTGAATTCGATGCGATCGCTAGGATAACCAGGATCGAGAGGAACATAAACACCCCCCGCCTTAACGACACCCAGCATAGCTACAATCAATTCTGGAGAGCGATCGCAACAAATCACCACTCTTTTTTCCGCGCCAATTCCTGAAGAATGCAGATATCGGGCGATACGATTAGAACGCCGATCTAATTCTTCATAAGTAAAACTTTCACCATCAAAAGTCAGAGCAATGCGATCGGCATATTTCCTGACAGTTTCCGCAAAAATTTCTCTAATAGTAATTGACCTATTACCAATTCCCCATTCCCCATTACCAATTCCCAATTCCCCATTACCAATTCCCCATTCCCCATTACCAATTCCCCATTCCCCATTACCAATTAACGATAAAGACTTCAAACTTGCTTGAGCATTATTTGCCATATTAATCAACAAATGGCAAAATTGCTCTAACAGTAGTTTCATCCCCACCGCATCAAAACGACCCGCATTGTAACTTAATTTAAAATAAATTCCATCCCCTGGAACCACCACCAAAGTCAAGGGATAATGTGTAGTTTCCAAGAAAGATGACTCCGGAACATTCAAACCAAAATCTGCTGCTTTTAACGATTTATCAACAGGAAAATTCTCAAAAGCAAGCAAACTTTCAAACATTGGTTGTCCTCGTGGGACATCACTCCAACCTTGAATATCTGAAAGACTGGAATGTTCAAACTGACGCATTTGAGCTTGTTGCCCTTGAATCATTTGCAACCAAGAATCAAGGCTTTTTTCTCCAGATACAGAGACGCGGAACGGCAAAGTATTGATGAAAGGACCAATCATTCCTTCCACCCCTGGTAATTCTGGGGGACGTCCCGCTACTGTAATGCCATAAACAACGTCTTCGTTGCGACTATAACGGTTGAGCAAAATAGCCCAAGCCCCTTGAATCACCGTGTTGAGAGTGACGCTACAATTGCGGGCTAATTTATGCAATAAAGCAGTATTTTCTGGTGAGAAATCATGTTTAATTTCTCCGCTTTCAAAAGCATTATTTTGCTTTGCCTTTGGTATCATTAACAAAGGAGTGGCACTTTCAAACCCGCCCATATATTCACGCCAAAATGATTCGCCATCTTGGGGATTTTTCTGTTTAAACCAGGCGATAAAATCGCTATAAGGTCGCACATTTGGTAATGAGATTTCGGTATTTTCTTTAGCTGCTTTGTGCAACAATAAAAACTCACGCAGTAGTATGGGCCAAGACCAACCATCTAAAATAAGATGGTGGTGACTCCAGACTAAATGCCAGCAGTCTTCGGCTAAACGAATTAAAGTTACCCGCATCAACGGGGGACGATTAAGAATAAATCCCTGCCGTCTGTCTGCTTCTAAAAATTGTTTAAGGCGGTTTTCTTGTGCCGAGTTACTCAGACCGCGCCAATCTTCTTCTATTATGTTAAATGCCAGGTTGCGAAATACTACTTGTACGGGTTCGCTTTGCCCTTTGGTGATGATGGCAGTCCGCAAAATGGTATGGCGGTCAACTAAGGTTTGCCATGCCTGCTGCACGGCAATTATAGAGACGTTGCCTTCTAAACGGCAATGAAATTGCTCGAAATAAACACCTGATTCGGGGTCGTAAAGGGAATGGAAAAGTAAACCTTTTTGTAGAGGTGTGAGGGGAAAAATATCTTCTATTTTATCTTTGAGGCTCATAATAATAATCCTATATAATTTATTTAACGAACCGCAGAGTACGCAGAGTACACAGAGATAAGGGAGATGATAAATTACGCTTTTGGCTATGACAAATCTTCAAGTATCGAATCGAGTTCGTTTTCTGACAAATCAACTAGGTGAAAGTCGGTGGCACTGTAAAATGAGGAATTGCTAGTTGAATTTGTGAGGTATAAACGCAGGTTGTTCAGATAATTTTCTGCGAGGTTATGGATAGTTTGAGAACGATGAATATGCTGGCTGTAAGTCCAGTTTATTTGCAGGCGATCGCTTTGCACATGAGCGTTAATTGCTAATAAATGAGGTCGTTCTTGTTTGGGAAACAATCCTACTCCTGTGGGTGCATTACTCAGGCTGAAATCGCTTTTTGTTAAGCTCTCAATTTGTCCTAGATAATTGAAGCTGATGGCGGGTTGTTGTACATTGGTAAAAGTTTCATTTTGACTTAAATAACGCAGCAAACCGAAGCTGATGCCATAATGGGGAATGGCTCGCAGTTGTGTTTTAACTTCTTTGAGTAACATATCATGATGGGCATTTTCCGCAGGTTTTTTCAAGAGTATTGGATATAAGGATGTAAACCAGCCGACTGTTCTTGAGAGATCCAGTCCGCTGACAAGTTGCTCTCTGCCATGTCCTTCTAAATCGATGAGCCAATTATCTGATTTGTAAGTGTCGGTGAGGGTTTTTAGTAATGCTGCTAACAAAATTTCTTGCACACCGGCATGGTAAGTGGCAGTTGCTTGTTTGAGCAAAGCAATGGTTTCCTCTGGGGATAATTGGGAAGATTGAATGACTGCACTTTCTACCGTATTACTTCCAGGGATAACTGGATAATCAACAGGTAATGGGGTGAGAGAAGTTGACAGTATTTCTTGCCAAAATGATATGTCTTTTGTAATTTCTGGAGAATCAGCTAAAGTTTGCAAAGAACTAGTCCACTGTCGATAAGAGGATGTTTTTAAAGGCAAGGAAATCGGCACAAAGGCGATCGCCTGTTGGTAAGCTTGGTGTAAATCTTCAATCAGAATCCGCCAGGATACGCCGTCTACAATCAAATGATGTCCGAAGAGATACAAAATGTTTCCGTATTCCAAAAGGTTTTTGACATACAAAAGCCGCAACAATGGCGGATGAGCAAGCTGAAAAGACCCATGTTCTTCTTCCACAATTGCTGTTAAAGCTTGTTGTTGCGTTGAAGGCGGATAGTTGCTAAAGTCTTCGATTCGCAAAGAAGGACTTTCCGGAGTCCCGGTATAAAATTGCTCCCAGTTGCCCTGATTTTCGCAGAATCCCAAGCGAAAGACATCATGATGGGCAATTAAAGCGTTTAATGCAACTAAGAGCGCATCGATGTTCAACGGCTCGTTTAAACTAATTGCTACTGCTTGGTTCCAATAATGTGGATGCGGCAAATTTTGAGCAAAAAACCAATGCTGAATCGGAGCAAGGGAAACGGTTCCAGTTAACGGTTCGATAATTTCCACATCCGGCGCCCCTGCTAGTAATTTGGCTTTTGTCGCCAGTCGGGACAAAGTTTGCGCTTCAAAAATATCTCTGGGGTTAATCTCCCATCCTTTCTCGCGAGCGCGAGAAACGATTTGCAAGCTAATTATCGAGTCTCCCCCAAGCTCGAAGAAATTATCATGCAAATTGACGGTTTCCAGCCCTAGCACTTCTGCCCAGATGTTGCCTAATATCTCTTCGGTTTCATTTTTCGGTATAACTTCACTTGTTGGCAGTTCGGGTGCCAGAAGAGCTTTGCGATCAATTTTACCGTTGGGGGTGAGCAACCATTCTTTGAGCAAAACTACTGCACTCGGAACCATATAAGCAGGCAGAACTTCTGCTAAATAATCTCGTAATTCGCTCGCAGTCGGTGGGTTTTCTTGAGGTGTTAGAGCATAAGCCACTAGTCGCTTGCGTCCGGGTACGTCTTGACGCAGCATCACCACTGCACTGTCTATCGCTTCATGTCTGGTTAAAGCGGCTTCGATTTCCCCCAATTCGATGCGATAACCGTTAAATTTTACCTGCTCGTCTTGGCGACCGAGAAAACGGATGTTTCCTTGTAAATCGTAAACTCCGCGATCGCCTGTTTTATAAAGTCTAGCACCCGGTTCTTTGGCGAAGGGATGGGGAATAAATGCCGCAGCGGTTAAATTAGGGCGATTTAAGTAGCCGCGTGCTAAACCGATACCGCTAATATAGATTTCCCCGGTGACACCCGGAACCACTGGTTGCAGAAACGAGTCTAGCAGGTAAATTTCCACATTGGCGATCGCTTTGCCAATACTCGGTTCACCTACTAGATCGGAACAATCGCTCAAACTCGCGCAGACAGTCGCTTCTGTCGGTCCGTAAGCGTTAAAACAAAAGCGTTCCCCTCCACCCCAGCGTCTAAGCAAATCCCCAGAAGCCGCTTCTCCAGCCACAATCAAAGTTTGCAATTTTGGTAAATTCGACTGTTCCATAGCAGCTAAAAGCGACGGTGGAAGAGTTAAATGAGTAATTTTCCACGCGGTTAAAGCCGACCAAAGAGCAGAACTAGGCGATCGATTTGCCTTTTCTTGCAGATATAAAGTCGCACCGCTACCCAATGCCATAAAAATCTCAGAAATTGCCGCATCAAAATTCAGCGAAGCAAATTGATAAACGCGACTTTCTGCTGTCACTTTGAAACTCGAAGTTTGACAGCGAACCAGATTCTGAATACCTGCATGAGTTACCAAAACCCCTTTCGGTTTTCCTGTAGAACCAGAGGTGTAAATAATGTATGCGAGATTTTCCGCTCTAATTTTTCGCTTCGGTCGAGGAAAGAAGGGGGAGATAATTCTGTCTTCTGCCTCTTGACTCTTGACTCCTAACTCTTGACTTTTAACTCCTAACTCTTGACTTTTAACTCCTAACTCCTGACTCCCAACTCCTGACAAAGGTATAATTTTTACATCAGCCGGGAATAATCCTGGTGCAGGAATTTCATTTGTCAGAATCAGGTGGGTTTGGCTATCTTCCACAATGAATTTTAGCCGCGCTTCCGGATAAGAGCAATCAAGGGGGAGAAATGCTCCTCCCGCTTTCAAAACGGCAATCAGTGCAATGATAAAGTCAATACAGGGGTTAAAATATAACCCAACAATTGATTCATTGCCGATGCCTGCTGATATTAAAATGGCGGCTAATTGATTCGCACGTTTTTCTAATTCGCCATAGGAAATTGCATCATCCTCAAAAACTAGCGCTACAGCATTTGGATGCAAATCTGCCGATTCTTCAAATAACTGGTGAGCAAGTTGGAAATCTCCCCAATCAATAGAATTGGTATTTTCTTGATTAATTCCTGATATCTGAATTTCGCCTAAGGCAACATCCGGCTGAGAAGCCAAATTTACCATAATATTTCGCAGGCGTTCCAGCAAAGTTTTCGCGGCTGTTGCAGACAAGAATTTTGTTTGATAATTCAGTTTCAACAGCAGTCCGCTATCTGGAATCACACCCACCGTCAGCGGGTAATTAGTTCTTTCATAAAACTGGATTTCATCGACTTGAAAATCCTGTCCTTGCTCTTTTAAAGTTTTGTCAACCGGATAATTTTCAAAGACTAAAATACTTTCAAATAACGATTCACCCGCAGCCAGTGGAATTTCCTTTTGGATATCCGTTAATTTGCTATATTCGTATTCCCGCATCTGCACTTGGCACTGCTGAATATTTTCTAACCAAGACGCGACGGTAACACTTGGATTGAGGCGAACTCGCATCGGCAAAGTGTTAATAAATAACCCTACCATATTTTCCACCTCAGTTAGTTCTGGTGGACGACCAGAAACGGTAACACCGAAAATTACATCTTCTCCCGCACCATGTTTTTGCAAAGAAAGTGCCCAAGCACCTTGAGCGAGAGTATTCAGTGTTAATCGATGGTTTTGCGCCATCTTTTGTAATAATGCAAATTCTTCTTGATTCAGACGTAATTCTTCTTCCTGATAAGCAGGTTTAGCTACTTCTCTATCTTCTGGTAGTTGCCAAGATAGGCGAGTAGATGTGGAAATACCATGCAAAGTTTCCTGCCAAAATTGCTTTGCTTGTTGGCGATTTCGGGATGCTAGCCAGTGAATATAATTTCGATAAGGTGGAACGGGTGCAAGAGAATGAGGAACACGCTGAATGGTTGATTGATAAATAGCAAGAACTTCTTTAAATATTACTGGTAATGACCAACCATCGAGGATTATATGGTGATGGCTCCAAACCCATTGCCAGGTAGAATCATCTAAGCGGATGATGGTAAACCGCATCAAGGGAGGCTGATTGAGAAGAAAACCATTTTTCCTATCTTCAATCAAATATTGCTTAAGTTCATCTTCCTGCTGCGTAGGCGAGAAATCGCGCCAATCTTTTTGTAAAATAGAAAATTTGACATGTTTACTCACAATTTGCAGCGGTGTTTCTTGGTTTTCCCATTCCATAGCGCTGCGAAGAATCGGATGTCTCTCCACAACTGTTTGCCAAGCAAATGCAAAAGCGGAAACATCAAACTTTCCGATAATTTTCCCAGTTACTTGTTCAAAATAAATTGCATCTTCTGAGTCATATATTGTGTGAAATAGCATTCCTGACTGCAAGGGGGAAAGCGGATAAATATCCTCTAAATCGGGAAACTTCTCTTGCAGTATATTTAGCGAAGATTGATTGATGCTAACTAAGGGAAAATCTGAGGGAGTATATCCACCTACACCCGGTTTCATGCAATGAGTTAATATTTGCAGCAAGTTTTGCTGAAAATCATCAGCCCATTTGACAATTGTTTCTTTGCCGTGCAAATTGCTGCTATACAACCAATCAACGCGCAATTCACCTTCAACGACAATGCCGATAACATCAATTATATGCGGACGCAAACCTTCGGGATTTCGTGCGGGTTCTGTGTCTTCATTCAATAAGCGGAATAATTTATTTTTGCCGCTTTCGTTTCGCACTTGACCGAGATAGTTAAAGCTGATTTGTGCAGGTAAAGAAACAGCTAAACTGTCATCGTTTTGCAGGTATCTTAAAAGACCATAACCAAACCCGCGTTGAGGAACAGAACGCAATTGTTCTTTGACGGTTTGAATTAAAATGTCTTCATTTTGTACTTCCAAACGCAGCGGATAAAGGGTGGTGAACCAGCCAAGAGTGCGAGTTATATCTAAGTTAGAGGATAACTCTTCCCTGCCATGTCCTTCCATCATAATTTGCAGTGTTTGCCCTTGAGTAATATTTCTCAAGGTTTTAGCCAAAGCGGTAAGCAATAACTCTTGGGGTTGAGTGTGGTAAGCTTTATTGGCTTTAGTGAGAAAGATATTAGTTTGTTCTTTGGTTAATTTTAGAGAAACTGTTTTAACAGATGATTCGCAGTTTTCTGTCAGACAATTGGGAAAATCTAAAGGTATAAGAGCGGTTTCTTCTTTGAGAGTATCCAGCCAAAATTGTCTTTGTGCTTGAATTTCTGGAGATTTCGCAAAATTTTGCAGAAATTGACTCCACTGTTGAAAAGATGATGTTGCGTTTTCTAGCTGGTTGTTGCTAATTGCTTCTGCTAAATCCTGAAGTAAAATGCGCCAAGAAACGCCATCAATAATTAGGTGATGGATAATAATTAAGAGTCGAGGTAAGCGATTTTCTCCAAGATTAAACCAGACAGCACGAGCAAGAGGACCATTAGTTAAATCAAGCGATCGCTGTAACCTCTGACAAACTTCGGACATCGCAGCATTTTGCTCAAACTCCCTCTCTAGCGCCAAATCAACAATTTCCAAAGAAAAGCCAGACTCCTGTTCTGTATAAAACTGTCGCCATACACCAGACTCTTTTTCAAACCGCAACCGAAAACTCTCATGATGAACTGCGATCGCTTTAATTGCCGCTGCAACTGTTGCCGCTTCCAGAGATTTATTAACTTCCAAAAGTAACGCTTGATTCCAATGATTTGGATTGGGAAGATTGAGAGCAAAAAACCATCGCTGAATCGGACTCAGAGGAACTTCACCTTGTAAAGACGCGATAACCTGTGTCTCTACCGGAGAACGTACCATTTTCACAACTCCAGCCAGCCGTTTTACCGTTTGTTCTTGAAATATTTCTTTTGGCGTTAATACCCATCCTTGACGGCGGATTTCTGTCACGACTCTCAACGCTAATATCGAATCGCCACCCAGGTCAAAAAAGTTATCCTCAACCCCTACAGCATCCAGCCCTAAAACTGTTTCCCAAACGCTACAAATCACCTTTTCCGCAGCAGTTTCCGGCGGTATTAAGCTGCGTCTAGCAGTAGATTGATTCCAATCTGGAGCAGGTAATCCTTTACGATCAATTTTACCTTGGGCAGTCAACGGCATAACATCAATAAACATCAAAGCTGCCGGAATCATATAATCAGGCAAACGCTCTTTTAATAATGTCCGCAACTGATTTTGATTTGTCGAACCGTTGGCTACAATATAAGCAACCAGACGTTTATCTTCTTCGGTTTGGGAGTGAGTAACTACCACAGCTTCTGCTACTTGTGGTAACGCTATTAAAGCCGCTTCAATTTCTTTTAATTCGATGCGAAAACCGCGTACTTTCACTTGCAAATCGCGGCGTCCCAAATATTCAATATCACCATTAGGCAAACGTCGAGCCAAATCGCCAGTTTTATACAACCGATCTGATTCTAATTTTGAATTTTTAAAGCAGTTGGGAATAAACCTTTCTGCGGTTAGTTTCGGACGGTTAAGATATCCTCTAGAAACACCCATCCCACCAACATAAATTTCTCCGGGAACACCAATAGGTGTAGGTTCCAGCGCATCATCTAATATATATAGAGATAAATCTGGGATAGGTACGCCGATCGCACTACCGCGATTTTGCCGAATATCTTCTGACAATATGCGACGGTAAGTAACATGAACAGTAGTTTCCGTAATTCCATACATATTAATCAAACGCGGACAATCAGCACCGTAGCGTTCTACCCAAGGTTTGAGGCTTTGTAATTCTAATGCTTCCCCACCAAAAATAATCGTCCGCAAATCTAATAATTTACCAAAGTAATTTTCAGAATCTTTCTCTCCTTCTCTTCCTCTGTGTTCTCCGCGCCTCTGCGGTTCGTTTAATTTATCTCTGGCTTCTTTATCAGCACGAATAAGTTGGCGAAAAGCAGAAGGAGTTTGATTGAGAATAGTGACTTTTTCCCGCAGCAAAAGAGCGCGAAAAGCTTCCGGGGAACGACTTTCTAAATAAGGAACTACAACTAGCTTACCCCCATACAGCAAAGCTCCCCAAATTTCCCAAACTGAAAAATCAAAAGCAAACGAGTGAAACAGCGTCCACACATCATTTTCATTAAAGCCAAACCAAGCCTCAGTATTCCGCATCAGTCTGACAACGTTGCTGTGAGTCACCAGACAACCTTTTGGCTGTCCGGTGGAACCGCTGGTATAAATAATATATGCCGCTTGCGTAGGCAGAATTTGGCAAGCAAAGTTAACGTCTGCTGAAAGTTCAACTTTGTCAATCACCACAATTTCCGCAACCGAAAAAGGAAAGTTGCCCACTAAAGCTTCTTCTGTCAGCAAAAGAGTAATTTCACTGTCTTCGGCAATAAAACGCAGCCGTTCTGGAGGATATTGGGGATCGAGAGGTACATAAGTACCCCCTGCTTTCAGGACTGCAAGTAACGAAATTACTAACGCTTCACTACGCTCTAAAAAAATGCCTACTCTCGTTTCTGCACGCACTCCTTTTTGTTGTAAAACATAAGCTAATTGATTAGAGCGTTGGTCTAATTCTTGATAAGTTAATTTTTTTTCTGATGCGCTAACAGCAATTCTATCGCTATAAGTGCGAGCTATATTAATAAAAAGTTCGACTAAATTTGTCGGCTCGAATTTACAAGTTTTTGATGCAGTTAAAGTCAAAAGTTCCTGTCGTTCGCTTGCCGTTAACAGCGGTAAAGCGTTAATGCCAACATCAGGAGTATTAATCGCTGCCGTTAACAGTTGTTGATAATGCGTTAATATTCGCTTTGCTGTTTCTGAAGTGAAAAGGTCTGTGTTATATTCCAGTGCTGCTTGCCATCCCTCACCAAGAGGTTCTAGCATCAAACTGAGGTCAAATTTGGCTCCACCGTTATCAAGATAGATCGGTGTAATCGTGAGTCCTGGTAACTCAATTTCGCCGATGGGTGCATTTTGCAGAGCGAAAAGCGTTTGAAAAATCGGAGAACGGCTGGGATCGCGTTTAATTTCTAGTTTTTCTATCAGCAGTTCTAAGGGAACATCTTGATGCGCGTAAGCTTCAACGCAAGTTTGCGATATCTGCCGCAAAAATTGGCGAAAAGTGAGTTTACCAGAGAGATCCCCGCGCAAAGGTAAAGTATTAACAAAACAACCAACGAGGTTATCAAGTTCGCTACGTCTGCGATTGGCGATCGCACTCCCAACTATAATATCCGTTTCCCCAGAATAACGACTCAGCAAAATTTGATAAACCGCCAATGCAACCATAAAAAAGGTAGCACCTTCAACTTTTGCCAATTCCGCAACAGAAGAAGTGAGAGATAATGGCAGAGAAACGCGCAACACTGCACCATTAAATGTTTGTGATGCCGATCGCAATTTGTCTAAAGGTAAATCAAGAACTGGCAAAGGTTTGAAGAGCGCTTTTTCCCAATAAGTTATCTGTTGTTTAATAGATTCTTCTTGCAGCCAAGTTTCCTGCCATTCAGCGTAATCACCGTATTGAATTGGCAATTCTGGCAAAGATACTTCCAAGCCTGCAACAGAGGCGGTATAAAATTGAGTCAGTTCTTTAACAAATATTCCTAGCGACCAACCATCACTGATGATATGATGCAGATTCACCAAGAGAATATGCTCTTGTGGTTGTATTTGATATAAAATTCCTCGCATCAAGGGACCTTTTACCAGGTTGAACGCATTATGAGATGCTGCTGCTAATTCTTTTTCAACATCTAGTGATGTAATTATTTTCTGCTCTAAATAAAATTCCTGTTCAGCATGAATTAATTGAACTGGTTCGCCATTTTCTATGGCAAATGTCGTCCTGAGAATTTCATGACGGCTGATAATTTTACGGAAAGCCTCTTCTAAAGATTTGCGATCTAAATCGCCCATCAAACGTAAGGCGATCGGGATATTATAAGCAACGTTGCCAGGGCAGATTATTTCCTGATACCAAATCTGCCTTTGAGCCAGAGAAAGAGGCAATACGTAAACTTCCATAAATCTTTATTTCTTATAAATAAAATTTATCTGACTAATTAGAGGAAGGTTCAGCTTGAGACAAAATCTTCAACCAATACTCTTCATCAATCGATTCATTGATTTCAAAAGGCTCGGTCAAAGTTGATGGTCTTTCAAAATCAATGAGTAAGACAATTCTAGTTTTGTCAGATTTATTCCAGGCTTCATGCTCAAATGTATCATCAAAGATTAAGCACTTACCTTCTTGCCAGCTTCTAGTTTCAGTGTCTACCCGGATGGCACATTCATCTGGTACAATCAAACCCAAATGACAGCGCAGCACGGCTTTAGTAGCGCCAAAATGCGGACCAATATAAGTTCCTGGAGCTAAGGAAGAAAACCCCGCTGTTGTCATACCCGGTATCATCTCGACTAACTTAGTTGTCTCTGGGCACAATCGGCAGTTATCCTCAATTCTATTACTAAAAGCATACAGTCCAAAAACTTCCCAACCTTGATTGTAAATATATTTTTCGGGCCAATCAACAAAGTTTTTTGGTTGGAGTTGCTCTAACTCTTTTTGGATTACTAACCAGTTGGCTTCTAAAGTGGCGGTAAATTCAAACTCACTCTTATCAAAAAACATTTTTGCAGTATCCTATTTTTTGTTTATTGGTATTGTTTACTTGACAAATTAACTTTAGTTGTTTAATATCCACATTCTGCCCTTTTAACTGACACACGGATATTTTTTTTGGCAAACTTATAAGTGTTTTGTTAATCGTGTCTCAGATTCATACTCAATAAGCTGAGTTAATTGAGAATATCTTTTGAGGAAAAAGGCTTTTAAAGACTCAAACAGTTGCATTGCAATGCTTTCATCTTTCTTTTAACATGAAAAAATTATCACAGTCTAACGCTTAATAAGCGGATCGTTAGTTATAGTACCATATTTTAGGATTTACATGAAATTAGAAGATATTCGAGCAATAATTACCGGAGCCGCCAGTGGAATTGGACGTTGCATCACTTTAGAATTAGCTCGTGCAGGTGCTAAAGTGGTTGGTGGCGACTTGGATGTGGACAAGCTTAAAGAACTTGAAGCGGAGAGTGTTGGATTGCCAGGACAAATCTACGGAGTGCATCTTGATGTAGCCAATGAATCATCGGTAAAAGATTTTATTTCGTTGGCTTTTGAAAAGATTGAATATGCTAATACTTTAGTTAATAATGCGGGTATTCTCCGAGATGGATTACTAGTTACACGCGACAATGAAGGGTGGTTGCGGAAGCTGCCGACAGCACAATGGAAGCGGGTAATTGATGTCAATTTGACAGGTGCTTTTTTTATGGCACGAGAATTTGCAGCTGGAGCGATTGAAAAAAATATTTCCCCAGCTTTGATAGTGAATATCTCTTCTGTAACAAGGTCGGGGAATCCAGGTCAGTCGAATTATAGTGCCTCTAAAGCCGGACTAGATGCAGACACGCGCACATGGGCTTTAGAGTTGGCTCCTTTCGGATTTCGGGTGGCAGGTATCGCTCCTGGATTGACGAATACACCAATCCTCAGTCGGGTATCAAAAGAAGCCCAAGCAGAGATGATTGCCAAAATACCCATCGGTCGCATAGCTGAACCTTACGAAATTTGGCAGGCTATGCGTTTTATCATCGAATGCGACTATTTTACCGGAAGCGTCATAGAAGTAGATGGCGGTGCCCGGTTTTAATATAGGGGACAAGGGGGCAGGGGGGCAGGGGGAGAGGGGGAGAGGGGGACAAGGGGGACAGGGGGGACAGGGGGACAAGGAGGAATTACCAATTACCAATTACCCATTCCCCATTACCAATTACCCATTCCCCATTCCCCATTTTCTGAGTGTTAACTTTGTTGACTTTGCTCAGGTTTTGACTCGTTAGATGCAGCAGATGCTGTTGGTTCTGTCTTCTCTGACTGCTTCTCTTCTGTTGGTTGCAGTTGCTGGAGATGAATGTTATTCACTTGAACAATAAACTGTTCTATTGCCTGACTTGCTTTTTGTTGCTGTTCAGTTTCGCTAGACACATCATAGCAACGATAAGACGGAGTTACTCCTAATATAAATTTCTCTTGTTCAGCCTCTAACAATTCAATCGCTGTGTTAGCAGCAAGCGCATTCTTCTGAAAAGGAAAAGAGGTAACTATACTGGCAACTATAGAGGCAATAGCCGGACAGATTACGGGGAGCCACTTGAGCCAAGCTTGTCCGGCTTCCAATTTGTCTACCAAAACTAAAATTGGTGTGACTCCTGATAAAATAACAGTTGCAATTTGCAAAAAATAGTAAAGGTTTCTCGATAGATTGCGAGTTTTTTTATAATCGTCAATCATATCTTGGCAATACTGTAAAGCCTTTGCTCTTGCTGGAGTGAACGAATTTTTTTCCAAGGAGTTATTATTGCTCAATAGAGAAGTATATAGTTCAGCTTTTTGGGCAAGACTAAACTGGTTAGCGGCATTCTTAGACTCTTCAAATGCTTGTCTGTTGATGAGTAACAAAAAAATTGAAATAGTCAGAGAAACTGCTCCAGCAATTACAGCTTGTTTATTATCTGGTAAATAAATAACAATTATGCCAGAACAGATAATAGCAGCTAGTAATAAATACTCAAACGCCTTCAAGGTAAATAAGATTTTTTGACCTGATGAAGAGGATTTTTCTCCTGTATAAGAATTTCCTGTCTGGTTTTTCTGCTCAGTAGTTATTTCAGAAGTAGTCATTGCCTTGTACTCAATTTGTTATCGGTTGAAATGTAGCAGATTATGGTGGACAAACTCGCCTTTACTACTAAAGGCGTATATAATATCGACATTTGAAAAATCCGCATCCGGAATATTATATGATAACAAGTATTATCTGTCAATATAAATATTATTTATCAATGAACGACCCAGGCGAATTAGGCGCATTTTCGCGCGATAAATCGTATTAGACAGAACTTAGGCAAAAACGCGATCAAAAGGGGTCAGTGACACATTTGCCCTAGTAACTATCTCTCAAAACATCTACTTATGTCTTTGTTATTTGCCAGTTCACCTTCGAGTTGAGCGAAAAATTCCAAAGGGTAACACAAATAATTGCTATCAATTTTGCCATGTATTCATTCATCTCAAATTTATAAAACAGCAAATTCACAATTAAAAAGAGTGAAAATCAGTCCAAAAAAACAAATTAGGTTGAACTTGAAAAAACGTTGCAACCGCTGATTGCCTAATTGTTGCTGAACAGACACATCACCAAAAGTCCATACATCATTCCAGAAAAAATTATTAATGATTGCCACCTCTGTTGAAAGTATTGCACTCGGAGTTAACACCCAATCCAACAGAGTATGCAGAACATAAAATTGGACCTAGTCTACAAATACACCACTTAAACCCACTATCGCGAAACGAATCAGCCGACTTACAAACACCCAAGAAAGACTTAAGCGCAGTCGATTTATTAAGTTGCTAATCTCAAGATAGTAATTCATGAGTAACCCTGTAGACATCTCCAGAAATTATGTAGAGACAATTCATGAATTGTCTCTTAGCTTGGGTTACGTCTGTGTCATAATTCATTTTCCCAGATGTCTTGTGCGGCGTTATACAACATCTTTAAGTAGATTAATTATAGGTGTTTATCTTTACATAATTTTTTTTGACGCCGACTTACTTAATACAAGCGATCGCTACCAACGCAAACGAGATATTTATTGACCTCAAATTTATAGAACCGACGGGAGCACCACTATATCGATTCGACCAACCAGGTGATGTTTGTCCGCACTACCTTGGCAGGAATACCTATGGCAAGTGTGTTAGGTGGGATTTTTTTGGTAACAATCGATCGAGCACCAATCACCACATCAGAACCGATCTCCGCACCTTTTAACACCATCACTTCGCGGGTAAGCCAAACGCGATCGCCAATTTCGATACTCTCATCAGGGTTAATGCGATCGCCTTCCGCATTCAAAATCGAATGGCTATCTGTTGTACGAATGTCAGTCAAATTAGCTATCATACACCTCTCACCAATTCTGATTCGTGTTCCTCTATGTGCAACCAGACGCACATTCTCTGAAATCTGTGTTCGATTACCGATTGTAATTTTATTACCATTACCGAACATTTCCATAAAGCCACCGATATCACAATTTTTTCCGATGGAAAGTACATTGTCGTTCCCATGAATGACAATTTGTAGATTGTAAAGCTTTGTCTCACTTGCTATAACAACGCGGTTATTAGTTCCTTTAATCTCGATCCGTCGATTAACACTCACTTTGTCAGACCAGTGATGCTTACCCTGCCCCCAATTCAGAAGTTGACTAAACTTCTTATTCATCGTTGTATTTATCTCCTTCATTCCACATTGTCAGGGATACATGATTGCCATTAGCAACACAATCGCTTTCAATCTCTAAGCTATTACCGCTGCCTTTGATCGCAATGTCGTAATTCAAAATCCTTGCATTTTCCCAAATATTCAGACTGTTATCGACTCCTTGAATTGTGATTCTTGTCCGTAAGAGATGTCCCGCGCACTGAAAGACAGATTGTTTTGCAACCTCAATTTTGTTCGACCAGTGAGAGTAATTTTTCATGCTATCCAGAAAAACTTGCTATTTTAAATTCATGCTTAATTTTAACAAAATGGTAAAATTTTATCTAGCTCTAGAGCTATTTGTCAGTAATAGTGTTCACTATTTCTCAACTTTGTCGAATTGCCACAAACCTCCAGGTGGAGGATTAAGTACTTTAATTACTTTCAAGTGATAGCTTCTATCTTGCTTTAGTTGATGAAATAAACTGCTATTATTTTGCAAAAAGAAAATTTGACTATAATTCTGAGGAATCGGCAGCAGTTCAGCATCTGAAGAAGGTAGTAGGCGAACTTTTGGTAAATAATGACTTAAGGTTAAGATTCCTCCCAAATTAACAGGAGAGTCATTAATTACCAGTAAAGGTCTCTCTGATTGATTGATAACTTGAGATGTTTCTTTGGTAAATTGACCATCTGATTGTGTCCACCAATTCTCAGCTTGAAAAAACCTGATATCAGAAACAAACCCGGCTATGAGTAATCCGACTATTATGAATTGAGCGATTTTTTGCCGCCAAGTCTGTTCTTGGAAAATGTAGAAAGCTAAAACATAAGCTACAATAATTTGTATGCTGAGATATAAAGGTAACTGGTAGCGAACTTGAAGGGAGCGAGTTCCTCCAAAAATTAGGTCATATATCACTAACAATAGACCAGTAAATCCTCCCAATAAAAAAATCAATAAACTGGTATTATTTGGAGGTACTTTTACGAGAAACCATATCAATAAAATAATCAAAAATAAACTGAATATTAATGTAGTAATACTAGAAAATAAAGAACCTTCCACAGCCAAACTCTTAAACACTAATGTATCTAAAGTTAAATTAAGATCGAAAAATGTTCGGGTAACTCGAATCAGAAAAATAGCGATTAGCTCGAAGGGATTATCTATTCTTCTTATTGCAAACTCTGAAGTAAGCTCTAGTGCTGTGCGAATGTGGGTGATGATGACAATCAACCAGGGTAAAAACATTAAGAAGGCAGCAATCGTAACCAGCAGATAATTGAATAAGGTTTTGGTAAAGCGAAACTGTTCTTGAATAACTACATAAATACCATGAGCTATCATTACCAAAACTGTGAATAAATGGGTGTATAATCCCAAGGCTAAGGTGAGGGTATATACAGCCCAATTTCCTTTATTTTCTTGTCTGATAGCTCGCAATAAAGCAGCAGTCGATACTAAAATTTCTACCATCCACAAACTGTATTGACGTGCTTCTTGAGCAAAGAAGAGCTGCAAAGGAGAAACGGCAATCAATGCCATCGCAACCCATCCCACAACTGGTGACTCAAACAACTCTAAACACAGCCAATACACGGAGGGAAATGTCAACAGACTGATGAGTGCTGATAAACTCCTCACCCCAATAGGCGAATCTCCAAATACTTGCGCCCACAATCTCACCATGACGTAATATAAGGGGGGATGTTGCGGGTCTGAGGTGATTAAGTAATTCACTGTATCAGCCACACCACGATCTGAATTAATATGTTGATATTTGTCGAAGGTGGTAATAGGAATTGTGCCTTGATGATGAGAAACTTCCTGTTTTAGCTCGGCTACTGTATTACCAGAAATTGCTACGGATGTCCAAGATTCATCACAGCAGTATATTTTTTGCCCTAGATGGGCAAAGCGAAAAAAAATGCCTAACCCCATTAGGCTTATTACCAAAATTTTTACCCAAGTCGGGGGATTTGCTTTTGATGGTAATTGCGGTTCGTCCATTTATTGCACCTGATATCATGTCCGCTCATATAACAAGCGATAATTTCCTAGTGAGCACTAAAGTGTTCATTTGATAATATAAGGACTTCAGTCCTCACTACAAAAATTCGAGTTTGGGGAACTACTGATAATCATTTTTTTTTGCAACCACGACCATATCAATCAAATGCATCTTCTTTAACGTCTCATTTTGATTGACTTGGTGTTCAAGGTCTAATATCTCAGCAACACTCTCGATTGGTTTGACTGGTAGATATAGGCGGGCTTGAATTTGCGGGTATTCGATATATGTGCCGACCTGCATGGTTTTATGAGTATAAAACTCAGAATGGTATGCCTCCCATTGCTTGATGGTGAATAGCGGTGAAGCAGGAAGTTGATAGTATTCTGATTGAGATTTGAACTCATCTCCAAATGTCTCTTGCAATGTGGGATTAAACGGGTTGGCAAGGAGGGTTTGCAACAGGTCAAAGGGCATGTATCGAATCCCCAACCCTGTGGAATGTCCATTTTTACAAATATCGAAAAATTCTTTTCGTGTAATCAGAATATGTTGATGATTAAACTCTTTATTGGCACGGAAGTGATAGAGAATGGGAGATTTGCAAGCAAATATCACTAAAGAGCCGTTCGGTTTCAGAAAGTTATAAAAAGCAGCAAGACTCTCTTGGATAACGTCCAAAGAAATATGTTCAAAAATGTGCGAACAAACGATCAAATCAAAAGTCCCATATTGCGATATTGCTTTGCTTTGCATTACATCATTGAGGAGATGGACTTTCTCACTTTTTAGTGGTGATGAATTGATTTCTTGGAGCAAACGATCGTATTCATTGGTTTGTACAAAGTCATCATCCTGTAATTTTTTTAATAGTTCTTGGTCTTCGTTGATTAGACACTTGGCTACCACTGAAGCGTGCAAGAATCTCCTGATATCTGGTTCTACCAAAACAATCTTTTTAGCTGACCATAGACGAGGAAGTAATCTTCCTAGTCCACATCCAGCATCAAGAATGACTGCATCAGACGTAATCAAATCCTGAATGTTATTAGTCCAGACTTCCCGATCTCTAGCTTTCCAAGCTTCATGAGCCAGATCTGTAACCCACTGGTATGGGTCAACTGTGTCGTAGACAGTAGCAGTAATTTTCTTCATTAAAGATACCTCATAATTGAGTGGAGCATAAACCAAAGATATTAGCCCTGTCAAGGTGCTGGTGTTCCAAAATTAAAGGTGGCGTCATATAAGCTCTTTAAATATTTGAAAAATTTTCAAATATTTGGTGAACAGCGTTGCTAAGAGAATCGTAAGAAAAAACAATAATAAAACTTGAGCATTAGGTGTAAATGGAAAAATTTTCATCAGCAATTATAAGACAATAGTTCTTCAATGGCTGCGGCAATACTTTTAACATGAGGTTCTTTCAAAAGTGTTTGATGTTCGCCATTTACGGAGCAGACGCGCACTTGTGCGCTGGTTAATTTCCCCCAACCGACAGTTGGATCGTCTGGAAACTGTTTTGTTAGTGAGGGTGTTTTGAACAGGGAAATAGAAAATTTAACAAGTTGCGGTTGATAATGTAGACTTGCCTGCGAATTAGCTTTGTAAACATTAACTAATCCGGCAATCAAATTTCGTCCCGAATCAGGGGGAATGAGTTCGTGCTGTCGCAAAACTTGCAGTACATATTCAAATTTGCTCACTTCGTCTAAGGTGGAAAGTTCTTCATAGGAAATAGTTACAGTTTCGTTAAAATGAAGTCCAATTTGCTCAACAATGAAGCAAAGAATAGCGGCATTGTCATTAAGAGAAGCTTCAATTTCCGGAGTTGGCAAAGGAGGATGGGTATCGATAATTATCACCTGTTCAACTTGTTGTCCCGCAGCTTCTAATTGTGAAGCCATTTCAAAGGCAATTAATCCGCCTAAAGAGTGTCCTCCTAACAAATAAGGACCAGAAGGAAGAATTTGCCGAATTGCTTTTAGGTAACTAGAAGCCATTGCTTCGATAGTATTTAAAGGCGATTGTTTACCATCTAAACCGCGTGCTTGGAGAGCATAAATCGGACGTTCTTGACTGAAGGTGCGAGCCAGCACAGAATAAGATAAAGCATAACCGCCGGCTTGGTGTACGAGAAATAAGGGAAGTAAATCACCCTTGGTTTGTAGAGGAACGAGAACATCTGAATCACTAGGCGATCGCTCTTGTTCCAATAAAGCGGCAATATGCGCTATCGTACCTTCTCGGAATAAAGTAACAACAGGTAGATTGCACCCTAATCGCTGTTCAATTGCCGCTATCAACCGAATAGCTAAAAGAGAATGTCCCCCCAAATCAAAGAAGTTTTCAGTAACACCAATCGGCTGAACTTGCAGTAATTCCTCCCATATTTCCACCAATTTATGCTCTAACGGTGTTCGCGGGGGAATCTGTTTGCTTATTGCTACATTTTTTTCTAAATTGAGTGCAGATAGTGCTTTTCTGTCAACTTTGCCATTAGGTGTTAAAGGCAGAGCATCCAACATGACAAAATTGACTGGTATCATGTAATCAGGCAATTTTGCTTTCAAGAAGTCACGCAGCATATTTGAAGAGATTAATTGCTCTTGCTTGGGGACGATGTACGCTACTAAACGCTTATTACCTGATGAATCTTCCCAAGCGATCGCCACAGCATTGTTTACCTCTGGATGTTGACTTAATAACGCTTCAATTTCTCCCAATTCGATGCGGAAACCCCGCACCTTAACCTGGTTATCAATTCGTCCCAGAAATTCAATGTTGCCATCGGGAAGATAACGAGCTAAATCCCCAGTTTTGTACAGCCGATCTGATTTAAATTTTGAATTTTTAAAGGGGTTAGGAATAAATTTATCAGCAGTCAATGAATGGTTAATATACCCTCGCGCTACTCCAGCACCACCGATGTGCAATTCTCCCGGCACACCGATGGGAACTGGTTGGAGATTCGAGTCGAGAATATAAATTTGCGTGTTAGATATCGGGCGCCCAATCGGGACAATTTGGCGATCGCTTTCATCATTGCAAGTCCAGAAAGTTGCATCGATGCAAGCTTCCGTCGGTCCGTAAAGATTGTGCAAATTCACATTCAGCTTGCAGGGCAAACTTTCTTGCAGCGCTACAGGCAAAGCTTCACCCCCGCAGAAGACGTGTTTGAGAGTGTCACAAGTCTCGATTCCCCCTTGTTCTAAAAGCATTTGCAGCAGAGATGGGACAAGTTGCACAGTAGTGATTTTCTCTTCAGCGATCGCTTTAATCAGATAAGCGCTGTCCTGATGTCCTCCTGGTCTTGCCATGATTAACTGCCCACCCACTAGTAAAGGTGCGTAAAACTCCCAAACTGAAGCATCGAAGCTAAAGGGAGTTTTCTGTAGCACTTTGTCTTTTTCAGTCAGGGGGAATGTTGCTTGCATCCAGAACATATGATTGCAAAGATTGCGGTGAGAAAGCATCACTCCCTTGGGCTTGCCTGTGGAACCCGATGTATAAATTGCATATGCCAAATTATCGACTACGACTTTGCTAACTGGGTTTTCCTCGCTTTGTTGGGTAATAATTTGCCAATCTGTGTCTAAGTAAATAGTCTGAGCAATGTTTTCAATATTTAATAGCTGCTGCGTCAATAATACTGATATTTGGGCATCCTCTAAGATAAAAGTTAACCGCTCTTGGGGTAATCGCGGATCGAGGGGGACATAAGCAGCACCAGCTTTCAGAATGCCGAGCAACCCGATGACCATTGAAAGCGAACGCTCAACGCAAATTCCCACCAGTGTATCTGGTTTTACCCCCATTGAACGCAGGTAATGTGCTAATTGATTCGCTTGTTTGTTTAACTCTCGATAAGTTAAATGTTCGTTTTCAAACACCACTGCGATTGCATTTGGTGTCTTTTCTACCTGAGATTCAAATAATTGATGAATGCACTTATCTTGAGGATATTCAGTTTGAGTATTATTCCACTCCACTAATAACTGATGTTGCTCAGTTGCCGTCAGTAGAGGTAAGTCTGCAATTCGTTGTTCGGGATTGGCAACAATACTTTCTAGCAAAGTTTGCAAATGTCCTACCATCCGGTTAATTGTTGCTACATCAAATAAATCGGTTCTGTATTCCCATGTTCCCTGAAGTCCTTCTTTTGTCTCGTTCATCAACAAAGTTAAATCAAACTTAGCTGTAACTTGTTCCAATTCCAAAGGAGTTAAACTCAAATTGGGCAATTCTAAGTTTCTCATCGGTGCATTTTGCAAAACAAACATCACCTGGAACAAGGGATTATAGCTGAGATTTCTTTCTGGCTGAAGTTCTTCAACGATTCTTTCAAAAGGTACATCCTGATGAGCGTAAGCTTGCAATGTTTCTTCTTTGATTCGCAACAATAATGTTTTAAAATCAGGATTGCCACTCAAATCGGTTTTGATAACTAAAGTATTGACAAAAAAGCCAATTAGGTCTTCAATTTGTTTACGATTGCGGTTAGCAATTGGCGTACCAATTAACAAATCTTGCTGTCCGGAATAACGCATTAGCAGAGTGGTAAATACCCCTAACAATCCCATGAACAGGGTAGCACCTTGAGATTCGCATAACTGCCCAAAGCGATCGCCTACTTTTTTGTTAATAGTAAAGGATACTGCACCACCTTGATAACGAGCGATCGCTTTTCGCGGAAAATCAGTTGGTAACTCTAAAACCTCTATTTTACCGCTGAGTTTTTCTTTCCAATAACTTAGTTGCTGTTGCAGTTGGGTTTTCTCAAAAATTGTCCGTTGCCAATGAGCAAAATCGCCATATTGTAAAGATAGAGACGGTAAAGGTGATGCATCTCCCCGACAAAATGCTGCATAAGATAAGGACAATTCCTTAATCATTAATCCTAACGACCAACCATCAGAAATAATATGGTGCATCACTACAACAAAAACATGCCTGTCCTCTGCTAACCGATATAAATAAACGCGCAACAACGGTAATGTGCGAAGATTGAAGGGACAAATTATTGCTTCTTTAACTGCTTTTTTAAGTTCTTCTTCCTGCTGTAAATGACTTAGTTCACACGCAGTCAGCGGGACTTGTTCAAATTCGTGAATAACTTGTATAGGAATTCCGTCTTTACTCTCAAAAGTCGTGCGTAATATCTCGTGACGTTGAATTATTTCTTGCAAACTGCGGTGTAACGCTTCTTGATTTAAATCGCCATTTAAACGAAAAGCGATCGCCATATTATAAGCGGCATTATTCGGTTCCAACAAATCTAAAAACCACAGTCGCGCTTGCGAAAAAGAAAGCGGTAAATTGTCCCGTTGGGCAATTCGTGGTATGATATCTTTCTGTATATTTCCATCGCTAACAACAGCTAGGCGTTCAATTTCTTCAGCTAAACCCGCGATAGTTGGATGCTCAAAAATTGTTCGTAACGCCAAGGCTAAATTAAACTCTTCACGAATACGAGAAACTAACTTAGTTGCTAAAAGTGAGTGTCCTCCTAAATAAAAGAAATCATCCGTCACGCCGATAGAATTAATACTAAGCACATCGCTCCAAATTGTGCAAAGTCGTTTTTCGGTAGAAGTTGTAGGTTGAACAAAAAATTGTTTGGCAATGGCTAAATCTCGCTCTGGTGCAGGTAAAGCACGCCGATCCAGTTTACCACTGGGAGTCATCGGAAAGCTTTCTAGCAAAACAAACGATGCCGGACGCATATATTCGGGCAATTCCCGGACAATTTCTTTTAACTGGGAAATTAACGCTTTTGCAAAACGTCCTTTGAGAGGATCGATGGAGTATGTAGAGACGCTCAATTTAGCATCTCTACGCGCAATTGGCATTACCGGACGGCGTTTTCCCTCTGTTGCTGGATAAAAGCAAGCGTCAAAATGACTCGGTAAATCTGGTGAATAGCTGATAGTTATTTGGCAATTAATCTCTTTAGCAAGTGCATACAAATCTGACGGATTAATTGCTTGTTTGAGATTAATATCAATGAATTCGCGTAATTCTTTGATGGTAGTTATCCCATCGTTTCCTTGTAACCACTGCAAAATAGCTTCATCTTTAATTAAACGAGCATTGGGAATGCGGCGCCAAGCGATTGCACCTGTTTCAATAATCCGCTGACGCAAATCGCTTAATTGCAGATTAACTTGATCCCAATCTTCCCAAACAGGTTCAATTGCAACTTCATTTTGTTCGCCACCTTGTTTGTGCAGGATAACATCATAACGATATTTAGTCAGTTCGTTGTGGGTATTTTCCTCTTTTAGATGAACTTCCACCGCTGCTAAATTAGGAAAAACTTCGGGAAGATTAACAAAGAAAGCCGGATCGAGTACCAATTCATTTTCGGTTTCCCCGATGCGTCGAACTTGGGTTTTAAAAGTCTCTTTATCTGTTTCGTCAGCAGCTTGAAAAAAGGCAACGCTGGTATGAAAATAATCTAAAACTGGGAGATTACGATTATCGCCTATAAATAGACTGCCCCCCGGTGCTAGCACTTGTAAAGCACCTGCAATTACCTGCTGCAAATACTCGATGGAGGGGAAGTATTGGGCAACAGAATTAATAATAATAGTATCAAAATAAGACTCAGGAATTTGATGAAAGTTACTTGCCTCTTGGTGCAATAATTGCACATGTTGAGTTGGAATAATATTTTCCAACCTGTTAATCGCTTCTTGAGAAAAATCAGTTCCCCAATAAGACTCTACTTGAGGAGCTATATTCAGCAAAATCATCCCCGTACCGCAGCCAATTTCGAGAACACGTTTCGGTTTCAGTGCTTGTACTCGCGCCAAAGTATTATTTAGCCATTGGCGCATTTCTTCAGCAGGAATCGGTTGATTGTCATAACTACTATTCCAACCTGTGATATTAAAAGCTGCGTTGACTTCTTCACCACCGCGATAAGTTTCGTTAAAGGTATATTGCCATTCTTGGGTTTGTTCCCGCGTCAAAGTTTCATAGTCTGGGATTTTGGTTTGAGGAACAATGTAAGCGGCGATTCTAATATCTTCTTTACTTTGTTCATGGATAATTACTAAAGTATCGCGCACCCCTGGATGACGTTTTATAACTGCTTCTATTTCACCCAATTCAATACGAAAACCGCGTATTTTAACTTGATGGTCGTTTCGTCCTAAATATTCAATTTCGCCATTAGGCAAACGTCGAGCCAAATCACCAGTTTTATATAAACGTTTTTGCTCTCCCCCTTCCCCCCTGCTCATTTCAAAGAAGTTGGGAATCATTCGCTCTGCGGTTAATTGCGGACGGTTAAAATAGCCGCGAGTTACACCCGCACCACCAACATACATTTCACCGACTACCCCAATGGGAACAGGTTGTAAATGGCGATCTAAAATATATAAAGAAAGGTCAGGAATAGGTTCGCCAATCAGACTACCAAGGCGTTTTTTAACATCTTTTAAGCGAATCGGACGATAAGTAACGTGAACTGTTGTTTCCGTAATGCCGTACATATTTACTAGCAGCGGAAACTCGTCACCGTGGCGATCGAACCAAGGTTCTAAACTTGCTAAATCGAGCGCTTCTCCGCCAAAAATTACATAGCGTAACTCTAATTCTCCTTCGCGAGAAAGTAGTTCTTCTGCTTGCATTAATTGGCGAAAAGCTGAAGGTGTTTGATTTAAAACTGTGACTTTGGCATCGCAAAGTAAATTATAAAATTCTTCGGGTGAACGACTGACTAAATAAGGTACAATAACTAAACGACCGCCAAAGAAAAGAGCGCCCCAAATTTCCCAAACTGAGAAATCAAAGGCACAGGAGTGAAACAGCGTCCACACGTCTTTTTCGCTGAAGTGAAACCATTTTTCCGTTGCTAACAGCAAACGCACAACATGACGATGGGTGACAACTACTCCTTTAGGTTTTCCGGTTGACCCGGAGGTATAAATAATGTAAGCTGCGTTATCTGGATGAACAAAAACTTTCGGATCTGTTGAGTTTTGTTTGATTATTTCCGCTTCGCAGTTGTCGATGAAAACGATAGTAGCTTGCTGAGGTGGGATTTGTTGTTGGAATTGAGTTTGTGTCAGTAAAACTGCAACTTTACTATCTTCGATCATGTAAGCAATGCGATCGCTTGGATAATCTGGATCGAAAGGAACGTATACACCCCCTGCTTTCAGGATAGCCAAAATCGCCACTACCAAATCCTTAGATCGCGACATCCACAATCCAACTCGCGATTCGGGTTTAACACCAAGATGAATTAAATAATGTGCTAATTGGTTAGCGCGATCGCTTAATTTTTCATAGCTGAGAATTTCTTTTTCAAAAATTAGCGCTGTCTGTTGGGGACGCTGCTTTCCTTGTTGGCTAAAAATTTCGTGCAAACAAAATTGCACCGGAAAAGTTTCGCGAGGTTTCGCAGAAATCAATTGAAGTTCTTCTTCCGGAAGCAGAATAGGTAATCGGCTTACGGGTATATCCGGTTGCGTTATTAAATTTTCTAATAATTGGCAAAAATGACGCGCCAACCTTTCTACAGTTTCCCGTCTCAATAAATCAATATTGTAGGAAAAAACGCCATGCAAATTATCTTCATTTTCGGTAATAAAAAGTTCTAAATCAAATCGAGCCGCTTCTTGAGTTGCTAACAAAGAGACTTCTAAATCACCTGTGTTAAATTGCGGCTTCGGTGCATTTAATAAAGTAAAAGCAATTTGAAATAAAGGATTGCGACTTGTATCGCGTTCGAGGTGCAAGCGATCTACTAATGTTTCAAACGGCACTTCTGTATGTTCAAAAGCCTCAAGCACCGTTTCTTTAACTCTATTTAAAAGTGTCCGAAAACTGAGTTCTTCTGATAAATCGGTGCGAATCACCAACATATTCACGAAAAAACCAATGAGTTTTTCCGCATCGATTCCCGGACGGTTGGCAATGGAAGTACCGACTGGTATATCCTCTTGTCCTGTGTAACGTGCCAAAAGAGCTTGGAAAGCAGCCATCAGGGTCATAAACAAAGTTGCACCCTCTTTTTGGCTGAAAGCGCGAATAATATTTGTTAGGGAACTTGGTAGAGAAAATTTCACCAAATCTCCCCGAAATGATTGCAGCTTAGGTCTGGGAAAATCAAGCGGAAATTGCAGGACGGGTAATTCTGCTAATTTTTGTTCCCAATAAGCAAGGCTATCTTGCAAAGCTAAATCGCTAAAATTTTCTTGTTGCCATAAGGCATAATCGGCGTATTGAATTTTTAAGTCTGGAAGTGTTTTCTCATCTTTGTTGACGGCAATGTAAAGAGTAGTAATTTCTTGCAAAATCACGCCGATTGACCAAGCATCGGCAATAATATGATGAAGAGTTAGGGTTAATATATGTCGCTCTGGTGCTAATCGGAAAAGTCGAGAACGGATGAGCGGACCTGTTTCTAAATCGAAGGCATATTCAGCTTCCGAACGCACTGCTGTAGAGATTTCTTTTTCGCTTTCGGTTGCAGAGCCGCTCAAATCTACTAACTCAAGTTCGGCTAAAAAATTCGCGTGAATTTGTTGCCAAGGTTCGCCATCAATCGCGATAAATGTAGTACGCAAACTTTCATGTCGCTGTTGCAATTGCCTAAAAGCGTGCTGCAAAGCCTCTACGTTAAGCTGTCCGTTCAGGCTGAATACAGAACAAATATTGTAAGCCGAAGATGTCGGTTCTAATTCATAAAGAAACCACAAACGTCTTTGTTGAAATGAAGCGATCGCTTGAGTTAAATTGCGACGCGAAATCAAAAATTGGTCTTTTTCCAGTTCGATTCCTTCCTCTTCCAGAAGCAATTCTAAAAGCTCAAATTCGTTGTTTTCTGATAAATTCATAATTAATACAATCTAATATACATAACTTCAAATTACTTACATAAAACTTGTCGCCAAATTCTTAATATCATCTGTATAATCTAAACCATTAATTAACATGCCACTAGCACCGCTTCTACCTACAAGCTGATAATCAGTTAAAAATGAGCTAAAATTACTTGGCAATAAATCATAGTAATATGCACATTCAAGAGTATAAAGCTTTTTGTCATTCACCTTTTTATATGAATTTATTAGATATTTTTTAAAAAAACTCACATTTGATTTATAAAAGACTGTAGAAACATTAGCAAATGGGTTATATGGACCTCTCCAACCTCTGGCTTTAAGGAAAAGTAAATATCCAATAAAGTACTGTATTATCAAAAATAAACCTTCAAAAAGATTGACATTCTCAATTTTTATCGCCGTAAGCGGTTTATTGAAAACATTAGAAATGCCAGCGTGAGCCTGTCGTATATTATTAAAATTTTGTACAAAAATTCTCCCAGTTATTTTATAAAAATTTACATCATCGTTGAGATGTTTGCTATGATTGATAGCATATTCTATTATTTTTCCTTCTCCGTATCCCTTGCCATATTCATGTGCTTCCTGATTACCATCGAAGACTAACACCTCCAAAAATTTACCTTCATTTTTAGCAAAGTTAGTTATTAGCCCAAAGTCATAAGAAGTATTACTATTTTCACAAAATATAATTGTCTTGATATTTGTGAATTTTATCCAGGCAATTAAACTGCATAAATATTCAAATAACCTTTCTTGTTGACTCTTTATTTCTACAAAAGGAGTAGTTCCAGCATCAATGGTTGCAGTCATGAGTAAAACTTCCATGTTTTCTGAAAAACTTATCATGGCTCGACAGTCTGCTTGAAAGTGGAAAGGGCAAGAAAGACATAAAATACTTTTTGATCCCAGATATCACCTAAGTGCTGCACCAACTTGCCTACGTTGCATCAGGTCTGTTAGGGCATGGGGCATGGGGAAGAAATCGCTCTTCCCAATTCCCAATTCCCAATGCCCGCTCTCATCCCCCAAAGTCACGCACGGGGATGAGCTTAATTTCGCCAGACAAAATTAGCTCCAGTAGTAAATAGCATCATGCTCTTTGGAGAAAGACAAAAATCCACCTATAGTGATCCTGGTGCGATCGCCAACTGTCGGAGCGATACAGTGGTAAAATCGACCACCATCAAACAGCATCATATCTCCAACACCTGGCTTAAAGGTCATGCTTCCGTACTGCTCATCAAATCGTGGATGCGATCTTTGATATAGCCGAGAGCCATAGCCACTGTCAGAGTTTGTGTCATCAAAGTTTAAAGGCTCTCCGTCCCACTCTAAGCCATAGATGACCAGTTCACCGCCAGCTTCAGGGAGAACTAGAGGAATGAAATAACTCAGTTGGTCAGTTATATCAACTAAGCTTCTCAAATGGTCACTTTGAGGACTGTTCAAGAAGTCGTTCCCAACGTGGATGGGAAACTCATGATCTCTGGGCACCTTGCGGATGGTAGCTGGAATGTAAGTCTGCCCTTGTTGAGGTCCGGTAGGAATTTGCACTTTTTTTCCGCCAGAAAGAAAGCCCAACACTGACTCCATTCGCTCCTCTAAGTCAAGTGTTCCTTCAAACAAAGTGTGACACTTCTGCCGGAACACTGCTGCATAATTGAAGTACTGCTCCAAGCTGGGATCGCAGAAGACGATGTTTTCACCCAAAGTATAGGCTCCTTTAACCGCCTCGGCAAACTTAGAGTCTAAAATCGCACTCATGCCTCCATCATTCTCCTCTAGGCGAGAGACGACCTGCTCGACCACATCTTTAGGCAACACCTCGCGGATAATCATACCCTCGAAGCTACGGTTGTACAACATATCTTGAAGGGCAGTGGGATGTTTCTCTATTTCCGATACATGAATATCAAGAAAGTTAAACAGAGGTTCTTTGGCAATGACTGTTTTAGGCATGTACGCTTCTCAATTTTTTGAGTTTTGTTGTCAGTGAAAGAAAAAGAATGCTTAAATCTGTTTTTTTCCTTGTCGCAAAGCAGAATTAGGGTGAGTGTTGCCCATCTCACATACTTAGAGTTCAGACCTGATTTTGCTCCGTAAGACTTTTAAAGAACAAAAGTTTGGTTGTCACACTAAATCAAATCTCAGAGAAAGATAACTTTTTTACCTCACCATAAAACTTAGTTTTTTGTCAACCCCCCTTGGGCTGCTACTTTATACTTATTTTCAAATTATAAGTTACACTTATAAATTTGGACATTAAATTCAGAAAATATAAATTGATTATGTATCTAAAATTCCTTAAAGTATGTAATCTATTAAACGTAAGTAGTTTTTTGATACCGAAATAGAAAAAATGCGAATTATTAATTCGTAGTGAGCGGTTTACCGCTCATATCTTCGGTTTGAAGCGCCTCTATCCGCTGACTACATTTTTAGTAAATAAATTTCAGTGATTATTCAATTGTTGTTCGCAACAATTTTAATTCATTCTCCCGTACTTAATTATGCTAAAAAAACAGAATCATGCACATTCAGGGCTTAAGCATTTAGCTCAAAAAAGTTGAGTTTTATATTTGGCCTGAAAGCGATTTATGCTCAAGAAAATTACCTTATTTATGGAATTAGTAGACAATAAATATGATATTTACGTTATCTATCAATCAGAGGGAAATTTATATCGACCAAATGATGTGGACGGAAGGTTCGCATCTGAATATCGGTGCAATTGTAACGGTTCAAGGTGCTTTTGATATTGAAATTTTTAATTATGCTATAAATAAAGTAATTCGCTGTTATCCAGGTTTGCGGACGCGAATTTATGAATTTGAAGGCAAACCTTTGCAGACAATAGCACCGCATCAAGACGAAAAAGTTCCCTTAGTTGATTTCTCTAGTTATGAGGATAGAGAAGAACGTGCCAATGAGTATATCAAAAGTGAATTTGCGACACCTTTTAGCTTTGGTGAAAATGCCCCACTGATCGCTTTTAAACTAATTCGGGTTACTCTGCAAAAACATATCATTTTTGCCAAATATCATCATACCATCACCGATGGTTGGGGAACCGCTATCTTCTTCAGGGAAGTGATTGGGACTTACAATCAAATAATCAAAAACGGTGCGGATACGCAAACAGAACGCAATTTGGCTTTAATCGATTATTTGCAAGATGAATCTGCCTATTTAGAATCGCGTAATTTTCAAAGCGATCGCTCTTATTGGACTAAGCGTCTGACCTTTGTTTCTACCAAGCTTTTCCCCTTAATTAAACCCCAGCAACTTCTTGGGAACCGCAAAGCGATATATATCTCTCGCGATAAATACAACCGAGTTAACGCTCTTTGCCAAAAAGTCCAATCAAATGCTTTTCATTTTATTCTGAGTTTAATTATAATTTATTTAGCTAAACGCTATAGTAAAAGTGATTTAGTTATTGGTTTATCTCTTTTAAATAGAAATAAAAAAAGCTTTAAAGATGAAATCGGGCTGTTTGTCAGCACCATCCCGTTTCGGGTTGAAATCACAGGTAATGAAACAGTCCAAGAACTACTTGATAAAATCCGTTCCCTACTCAGACAAGATTATCGCCATCAACGCTTTCCTTTGGCAGAAATGAAGCGAATTGCTAACTTACAACCAGGAAGCAAAGAGCATCTGTTTGAAGTTTACCTTTCCTACGAAAAGCACGATTATAACGAATGTTTCGCGGATACGAAAACAAGCTGCGTTCCCCTTTACAGCGGTCAACAAAAAATTCCGCTGATTGTATATGTTCGAGAATATGAGGCACAAAGCGACATCAAAATCGATTTTGATTATAACCTTTCCTATTTCGATTCGGAAACAGCCGAGCAGATAGTTACCAACTTTCAGAAGCTTTTTGATGAAGCTTCAGAAATGGAAACAACTATTTCTAGTCTTTCTCTGTTATTACCGGAAGAACGCTTCATCCAAAAACCCACGATTACCACAGCGAATGAAACTTTAATTTCCGCTTTTGAAAGCAGCGTTAGTAAGTATTCAGAAAATCCAGCGGTTCAATTTAAAAATATTACTCTCACCTACGCTGAACTTCAGGCAAAAGCGAATCGTCTTGCACATTACTTGCTAAAGTTAGGAGTCAAACCAGGAACGCGGGTAGGAATGTGTTTGGAACGTTCGGAAAATACGGTTGTTGCTATTTTGGGAATATTAAAAGCAGGTGCAGCTTATGTCCCCCTCGACCCTAATTATCCTTCTGAACGTATTGAGTTAATTCTGCAAGATAGCGGGATTTCTGTACTAATTGCTGAAGAGTCTGTTTTAGTTTCTTTGTGTGAGAAGAATACTTATTTAATTAACCGCAGAGACGCAGAGAAGCCAGCGCGTTGCGGGGGTTCCCCCCGTTGTAGCGACTGGCGCGACGCAGAGGAAGAGAAGGGAGAGACGGGAAAAATTCGGGAATCTTTTAGTGGGGTATTGCAATTAAGTTTTCAAGTAGCAGCTTTCACTCTTGAATCTATAGAAAGCGAACTGGCAAAAGAACCGGATACATCTTTAGAAGTTTCTGTTAACCCGGAATTTCCAGCTTATATTATCTACACCAGCGGTTCTACTGGCACACCTAAAGGCTGTATTGTAACTCATGCCAATGTTATCCGGTTGATGCGTTCTACAGAAGCTTGGTTTGGCTTTAACGAAAAAGATATTTGGACGCTGTTTCACTCTTTCGCTTTCGATTTTTCTGTTTGGGAATTGTGGGGAGCTATCCTTTACGGGGGGAAAGTAATTATTGTACCGTTCTGGTTAAGCCGATCGCCTGAAGCATTTCGCGAATTTCTCACTACAGAAAAAGTTACTGTCCTCAATCAGACTCCTTCCGCATTCTCTCAACTGATTCGAGCAGATGAAGCTAGTGTGGGAAAACTATCGTTGCGGTACGTAATTTTTGGTGGTGAAGCGTTGGATTTGCAAAGTCTGCGTCCCTGGTTAGAAAAGTATGGGGATCGCACTTTGCGTTTAATTAATATGTACGGAATTACAGAAACAACCGTTCATGTTACTTACCGTCCGATTTCTCTAAGCGACCTGACAGCAAATGCGAGCGTTATCGGTACAACGATTCCCGACCTGACTATATACTTACTTGATGAAAAATTAGAACTGGTTCCTGATGGATTGCCAGGAGAAATTTATATAGCCGGTGCAGGGGTAACTCACGGTTATTTGAATCGTCCTGCACTGACAGCAGAACGCTTTGTACCGAATCCTTTTAGTAAGGAAAAAGGTAAAAGTAAAAAGGAAAAAGAAACAGAGGAAGTTGATTCAGGACGACTTTACCGCAGCGGCGATTTAGGACGCAGACTGCCCAACGGAGATTTAGAATATCTGGGACGGGTAGATCGACAAGTGAAAATCCGGGGTTTTCGGATGGAGTTGGGAGAAATACAAACCGCTCTCACCTCTCACAGTCAAGTGCGGGAAGCTTTGATTGTGACTGATGAATGGTTAGAAGAAAAACGACTGGTTGCTTATTATGTTCCTGGAGAGTCGAATCCCACCGCTAATGAACTGCGTCAGCACTTAAAAACTAAGCTGCCTGATTATATGATTCCGTCGGCTTATGTCAGTTTAGATGTTTTTCCTTTGACGGTTCATGGTAAAATTGATGTCAGGTTACTACCGACAGCGGATTGGAATCTTTTAAGGGAAGAAGATGAGTATGTAGCCGCTCGCAATCGAGATGAAGAAAGCTTGTGTGCGATCGTTGCAGATGTGCTTGGTTTGGAAAGAGTGGGAATCGATGATAATTTCTTTGATATTGGTGGTGATTCGATTCTCGCTTTGCAAGTAATCGCCAAAGCGAAAAAGGCAGGTTTTGCGATTTCCGGCAGAGAATTGTATGAATTTGCTACCGTTCGTCAGTTAGCGACTAAGAAAGCAGCGATTTCTGAAGTATTGTTAAGTAATGTGAACTTGCTGTCAGAACCCGAACGCTTGCTTTTACCAAAAGGTGCAGAAAACGCTTATCCGCTGTCTAGTTTACAAGCGGGAATGCTCTATCACAGTGAGATGCATCCCGACTCTGCTATTTTCCACCAAATTTTCACCTTTGATTTACGGCTTCCTTACTCGGAAGAGTCTTGGAAAAAGGCGATCGCCGATATAATTCTTGCTCATCCAGTATTGCGGACTTCTTTTCACTGGACGGGATACAGCACCCCAATTCAAATCGTTCACCGCGAAGTTGAATTACCTTTAACAATTTGCGATCTGCGTACTGCTGTTGATGCACGTCACAAAGTTGAGGAATGGATTAAATCAGAAAAAACCAAATCCTTTAATGTTTCCCAAGCTCCTTTATTCCGCTTTCAGATTCACAGACTCGAAGAATTCCACCTCAGCTTCAGCTTCAGTTTTCACCACGTTATTCTCGATGGTTGGAGCGTCGCAACGTTGCTGACTCAATTATTGCAACGTTATATCTATTATATAGATGCAAAATCAATTCCACCGCTAACGGTGCCGGCGATTCCTTACAGTGACTTTATCGCTCAAGAACAAAGCGCGATCGCCAACCAGCAGATGCGCGAATTTTGGCAAAAACATCTCAGCAACTTAGAAGTTAGCATTCTCCCGCGTCTAAAGCAAGTTAGTCAGAACAATTCTAAACGACAGTTGCAACGTCATGGCATCGCCATTAACGAGCAAATAGCCAATCCCATCCGCACACTTGCCAAAAGTGCCGGAGTTACTCTGAAAACAGCGCTTTTAGCCGTTCATCTCCGCGTTCTTGCCTTTTTAACTGGACAAAATGAAGTCGTTACTGGTAACGTCATAAATGCACGTCCGGAAATTGAGGACAGTCAAAATCTCTTGGGTTTATTTGTCAATACGGTGCCGTTTCGCATCGAATTGACATCGGGCAGTTGGTTGGATTTTATACAAGCCGTTTTTCGCGCCGAACGGGAAATCATACCTTTTCGGAATTTTCCGCTGTTTGAAATGCAACGCTTGACTGAAAAGCGTACTTTGTTTGATGTCGCATTTAACTACGTCCATTTTCACGTTTATGAGGGGTTGCTGAATTTACCTCAAGTGGAAGTTTTAAACGTTGATATTTTTGAAGAGACTGATTTCTCCTTTCTTGTTGAGTTTTGTTTGATGCCAGGTAGTTCTGCTTTGCAATTGAACTTGGTGTATGATGTGCAGCAATTTGATGAAGCACAAGTTGAGCAATATGGCAAGTATTATCAAACAGCGCTGAGGGAACTTGCGACGAACCCGGAATTATTAGCTAGGCGATCGCTCATTTCTCCTGAAGAACGGCAAAGCTTGCTGCAAGCTGACAACCACAAAGCTAGCTATGTATCTGATGAAACTTTAGTTTCCGCATTTACCGCAGCAGCGAAACAACATGCATCTCATACTGCCGTCACCTTTGAAGAAACTAACTTAACCTTTGCCGAATTAGAAATCCGTTCCAATCGTTTAGCACATTACCTGAAAAGCAAAGGTGTTTGTCCAGAAATGTTAGTGGGGCTTTGTTTGGAACGTTCCGAACAATTAGCGATCGCTATCTTGGCAATTTTGAAAGCAGGTGGCGCTTATGTTCCCATTGATACGAGTTATCCGAGTTCGCGCATTGATTATCTACTCCAAGACAGTGGAATCTCTCTGTTAGTAACTCAGCGTTCAGTCGTATCGCAGATTTCCGCCGGGGAAAGCGAGGCAGCGCGTTGCGGAGGTTCCCTCCGTTGTAGCGACTGCCGTGTTGAAATAGTCGTTTTAGAAGATATTGCAGTTCAACTAGAAAATCAAAGCTCAGAGTCGGTAGCAGTCAAAATATTACCAGACCATCCCGCTTATGTAATTTATACCAGTGGTTCCACAGGCAAACCCAAAGGCTGTATCGTCACTCATGCTAATGTCATCCGCTTGTTGAAAGCAACCGAACCCTGGTTTAAATTTGACAGCGACGATGTTTGGACATTGTTTCATTCCTATGCATTCGATTTTTCCGTTTGGGAACTGTGGGGAGCTTTGCTTTATGGTGGTAAAGTCGTCGTGGTTCCCTATTGGACAACTCGTTCCCCAAAAGACTTTTTAAAGCTGCTTCAGTCTGAGAAAGTCACAGTTTTAAATCAAACTCCCTCAGCATTCAAACAGCTTGTACAAGTAGCCACAAAGAATGTAGAATTAACTTTACGCTACATTATTTTTGGTGGAGAAGCACTCGAACTGCAAAGTTTGCAACCTTGGTTTGAGCTATATGGCGATGAAAAACCGAGATTGATTAATATGTACGGCATCACAGAAACTACCGTTCACGTCACTTATAGAGAAATTACTCAAGCAGATGTAACAAATCGAAGTAGCGTTATCGGTCAACCGATTCCCGATTTAAGTTTTTACATCTTAGATGAAAACCTGGAACCATCACCTATAGGAGTTGCCGGTGAAGTCTATATTGCCGGTGCAGGAGTGACGCGGGGTTATCTCCATCATCCTCGCTTAAGTGCAGAACGCTTTATTCCCAATCCCTTCGCTTTTGTTCCGGGTAGTCGTCTTTATCGTACAGGCGATTTGGCTCGTCGTCTACCAAATGGCGAACTGGAATATCTCGGACGCGCAGACCAGCAAATTAAAATACGCGGTTTTCGCATTGAACCTGGGGAAATTGCAGCCGTACTCAGCACTCACCCCCAAATCAAAGAAGCATTCGTCACAGTTCGCACAGCAGCGAACGCAGATAATCGGATTGTAGCCTATTTTGTATCTGATGCCGAAGATGACTTGAAAACAGTATTGCGATCGTTTTTAACAAGCAAACTGCCGGATTATATGATTCCTGCTGCCTTTATGCCCATAGAAGCAATACCGCTGACAGTTAACGGAAAAATTGACCAAACAGCCTTACCAGCACCTGATTGGGGACAGACGAGTAAACCTTACATCGCACCCCGAAATGACCAAGAAGCAACAATCTGTTCGTTGATGGCTTCATTATTAAAATTAGAACGAGTAGGTATTACCGATGACTTCTTTGAAATTGGTGGAGATTCTCTGTTAGTCACACAATTAGTCATCCGTTTGCGAGAAACATATAAAACCGAGCTTCCCTTACCTCAGTTTTTCTCTCATCGCACCCCAGAACAACTAGCTCATTTGCTGTCAACCTCCCCATCCGTGCAACCAAACGCAGACATCCCCAAAGCCGGACGCAAACGCCGTTCCGTCAACTTAAGCGATGACGGTATATTAGTTTCCACCTCCACTGAAGATAGCTGAGAAAACATTCAAAACTAAAATCAACGAATTTATGACTTACACAAAAACCTCTCTAACTCTCAACTTCTGTGTCCTCCGCGCCTCTGTGAGTCCAGCCCCCGTCTTCTCCCAAAGGGAGAGGCTAGCGCCAAGGCGGTTTCCGTCACGATGGGGGACTGGCGAACCCGTTCGCGCAGCGTCTCCCTTTGGGAGAAGGGCGGTTCGTTTTCCGTAACATAAGCGTAAGTAAGTCTTAAAGTTTATCTTAAACCGTAAAGGAGCTAAAAAACCATGAATAACAACGAACAAAACGACGATACTATCTATCTTGTAGTAGTCAATCATGAAGAACAATATTCAATTTGGGCTAAATGGAAAAAAGAACTGCCATTAGGATGGAAAGCTGTAGGCAAAGAAGGCTCAAAAGATGAATGTTTAGCCTATATCGAAGAAGTGTGGACTGATATGCGTCCCCTGAGTTTGCGTCAAGCTATGCAAGAAAAATCAACTTGAATAATTACGTAGTGAGCGCTTCAGCGCTCAATAAAGCACTGAAGTGCTTACTACAATTTAAGAATAATATGAGCAAAATTCCAAAGATAATCCATCAGATTTTTTTTCTCGGAGAAGCAGCGGTACCTGAAAACTATCAGCGTTATCACCAAACCGTTCTGAAACATCATCCGAATTGGGAACACCGATTTTGGGATGAAGCACAATGCCATAAATTTATGGAAGAGAATTATTCCTGGTTTCTACCAGTGTATGATTCTTATCCTCATAAAATTCAGCGTTGCGACGCCATACGCTATTTCATACTCCATCATTATGGGGGATTTTATATTGATATGGATATTGAATGCCTCAAACCAATTGACGATTTGCTAGAAGATTTTGAAATTGTTCTCTCAAAACTGGTTTGCTTCAGCAATGCGATTATGGGTAGTATTCCCGGACACCCACTTTGGCTAAATGTGTTTGATGAATTAATAAAACGTAAAGATAATCCAGCCGAAAACACAAATAACTTTTTTAAGAATACTATGCCTTATTATGTGGGCTACAGTACTGGTCCAATTTTATTGAATGATTGCGTAGTAGCAGGTAAATTTCACGAAAGCAATACAGTTCGTGTTTGTCCGGGATACATTTTTGAACCGGGTGCGCCAATGGAAATTAACGGTAAAATTTTCAAAAGTAAGCTAACGTCAGAGTCTTATACCATACACCACATGACCACATCTTGGCTTCCTGCTCACCACCAGATAACCAGAGTTATATTCGATATTTTTTTACAACCCTACTGGATGTTTCGCTCTTTACGTTCGTAAAAAGGTATAAATTAAGGTATAAATTTAGTAATTTTTTGTATTAGGTCATGTTGCTAGTTTGATGTAAGTTATCAACTTGTGTTTAGAGATACTCAATAAATCTCTAAAAAGCAAATATGTAGCAATCCAAAAAGCTCATAGCTAACAGAAGTTTTTGACTTCGCAGTTATCGTCAAAGAAGCGATAAACATCAACTATGAAACGTGAAACCCTAGTAGAATTAGTTGCCCGTACTGTAATTGAGTTTGAGAAACGCGAGGCACTGCTACAAAAACAACAAGAGTCGGTACAACAGCAAAAACAGGACAAACCTAAACCCCGCAAGTCCAAAGCTGCCTAGCCTAATATAAATGCAGCAATTTGACCGCAGTGACTTTGTTGCCATCTACCGTTATTTTTCTTATGCACCCTTTAAGTAAAGCTTGTTTATCTTGCGGTTCTAAACTTTGCCAATACCTCTGATTTGAAAATGCGACAACAATCCGTTCTTTGGCAATTAGGTATTGTTTAGAAGTGTCACTTGTGGTAGCGATCGCATCCGCAATCTGCTTTAAAATATCTTCCTTCGCTTTTTCAATCGCTGGATTTGATGGTAAAGCATCGAGGGTATTCAAAGATGCCCGCAGAATCTTAACTTCTGCGGGTTCTTCTGTCACTTGAACTTCTTGCTCTACTAGTGCTGCTAACCTTTCAGCTTCTCGTACCAGCCATTCGATGACTTGCTTTTCTAGTTCATCATTAGAAATCATCCGCTTGTTGTCGCAAGCTCCAGTCCGGTAAAAACTGCATTGGTAATGATGGCGAATTAATCCGGTGCGTTTTACCAATTTCTTCGATTGGCGACTGTAAGCAGCCCCACAATGAGCGCATTTAACTAAATTAGCAAATACGTTGGTATATTTCTGCTCGTTTGCCCAGCGATTATTGCGATTTTCTCGAATCATCGCTTTTACCCGCTCGTGTTCCTCACGGGTAATAATAATTTCATCGTGAGTTTCCCAGGCAACTTCCCACTCATCAAAGGGCTTGCGATGCCCTCCGCTGTACTGGACTGTATCATATGCCGTTCCCCCTGCATAGATCGGATTCACCAACTGCGATCGCAAACCAGAAACTGACCATTTCAATCCGGTGTGCGGATAACGCAGATTTAGTCCAGAACCGCGAGTTTTATTAATATTTTCAATCGCTATTTCTTCTACTCCAAGTACATTATTTCTGTTATTTTTTGATTTTGAAACTGCCTGAGCCTGAATTCCAAAAATATCATGCAATTGTCTAGCAGTCTCTGACACTGTACCCACACTAAAAAAAATATCAAACACAAATCGCGCCAATTGGGAAACATTCATTTCTGACTTATTCGCAATTAAGCAAACGCACGGACGGTTATCTTTGACGTACTTCTGTCCATCTGTTATATACCCTAATGGTGCGTTCCAATGTGGCTTTTTATTCGCCTTGCGAGTTTCGCGTTCTTTTTTTACCCGCATCGCTAACATTTTCACCTCATACTTTGCTGCTGCTAACCGCACATCAATTGTTAGTTCTCCACCAATACTCGACATTTCAAACGGCTCATCAATTGCTGTCGGTTGAATACCTTTTTTCTTTAAAGCATCCATCAACCGATAAAACATTATTGATGACGACGTTAAACGGTCGATGCGGATAAATAACAACTTTGAGACTTTACCAAATGCGTTAGCATCCACATCCGAAATCAACTGCAAAAGACCTTTGCGCTTATCGCTAGTACGACTCTCGACATCGTAATATATTTTCGTGGCTCCAGCACTCCGCAAACGACGCATCTGTTTAATTAACGCCCCTTCATCCTCCGCTTGTTCTTCAGTCGATACCCTCGCATAAGCCCAAACTTCCATATACCGCACCTCACAGCAATATATAAATATTACCTGATAGTGAGCGCATTGGTTCTTTGCTGTTCACAGAACCCGTAGACTTGCTCATCGGTAACTCCTACGGTAAGTACCTGTGGCGCGATTGCAAAGTTCCCCTGGTTCGTATCGGCTATCCCATCATGGATCGTCACCACATGCACCGTTACGCCACCGTCGGTTATCAAGGCGTAATCAACTTGCTCAACTGGGTTGTTAACACCGTGTTCGAGGACATCGATCACAACACCAACATTCCTTCCAAGACCGATATTTCTTACGACTTAATTCGTTAGAAATTTCATCTTCGCCTGCCACAAAAGGAAAAGGAGTAAGGTGACTGGGTAGTGGGTAGTGGGTAGTGGTTAGTAGCTAGTGGATAAATGTTGATTGTTAACCGTCAACGAACAAATAACAATTAACAACTAACCACTATCCACTAACAACCCCCCAGCACCTACTTTTCCTTTTTCCTTTTAGCTGTTTCTTGAGGTTTCTATTATGAAATCTATAACTCCCGCTCACGAGCACAATCACACTCACGCTCATCCCCACCCTAATTTACGTCCACCCAAATATAAGAAACCCGGCTCATTTGATATTCTATCTCCTTTGCGCCGGATGGTGGATAACGCCCAACTTAAAAATGCTCGCATCGCTCATCTAATCTGCACAATCATTCCTTGCTGTTGCCCATTTGAGCGAAGCATAAACTTATTTGGACGGATTTTACACATCCCCCCACTGTGCAAACTTAATCCCCTATACGATGAGTTTGTCGGATTGCGTTTCCGTGCCTTAGCTTATCTTACTGATGTATGTGGCGAAGATGTCACAAAATATATTTGTTAATAGTTAGTGGTTAGTGGATATTGGTTAGTAGTTAGTGGGGATTTGAAGAGGGGAAAAGGGGAAAGGGAAAAGGGGAAAGGGGAAAGAATTATTACCAATGCCCAATGCCCAATGCCCAATGCCCAATGCCCAACAAACAACAAACAACAAACAACAACTAACAAACAACAACTAACAAACAACAATTAACTACTTACAACTTCCATCCAGCGCGAGGAATGAAATGAAAATTACCCAAGGCAAAATTAACGAGCTGCTCAGTGAAACCGGATGCGAACATAACAGCCAGAAACATGGAGAAAAGAAAAATAAATCTTGCACGCAACAAGCACAACCAGGAGCAGCTCAAGGGGGATGCGCTTTTGATGGTGCAATGATTGCCCTAGTGCCAATTACTGATGCTGCTCATTTAGTCCACGGTCCGATCGCCTGCGCTGGTAATTCTTGGGGAAGTCGTGGTAGTCTCTCTAGTGGTCCTCAGCTTTACAAAATGGGTTTCACCACCGATTTAAGCGAAAATGATGTCATCTTCGGTGGCGAAAAGAAGCTCTACAAAGCCATTTTGGAATTGCAACAACGCTACAACCCGACGGCGATATTTGTCTATACTACTTGTGTCCCCGCTTTAACTGGCGATGATATCGATGCAGTTTGCAAAGCTGCGGCTGAAAAAACAGGAAAGCCTGTTGTCCCCGTAGTTTCCCCAGGTTTCATTGGTAGCAAAAATCTCGGTAATCGCTTTGGCGGTGAAGCTTTATTAGAATACGTTGTTGGTACTCGCGAACCTGAGTATACAACGCCACTAGACATTAATCTCATCGGTGAGTACAACATCGCTGGGGAAATGTGGCCAGTTCTGAAATTATTTGAAAAACTCGGCATCCGCGTTTTGTCAAAAATCACTGGTGATGCTCGTTACGATGAAGTTTGTCACGCTCACCGCGCCAAGCTGAATGTAATGATTTGCTCGAAAGCGTTGCTCAACATGGCGAGAAAGATGGAAGAGCGCTACGGCATTCCTTACATTGAAGAGTCATTTTACGGTGTAGATGACATGAACCGCTGTTTGCGGAATGTTGCCGCTAAGTTAGGCGATGAAGATTTAAAACAACGCACCGAAAAGCTAATCGCTGAAGAAACCGCCGCTCTAGATTTAGCACTAGCTCCTTACCGCGCTCGACTCAAAGGCAAGCGAGTTGTCCTTTATACCGGAGGCGTAAAGAGTTGGTCGATTATCTCCGCAGCTAAAGACTTGGGAATAGAAGTTGTTGCTACCAGTACTAGAAAGAGTACGGAAGAAGACAAAGCCCGAATCAGAAAGTTAATCGGTAACGATGGCATCATGATGGAAAAGGGCAACGCTAAAGAACTGCTAAAACTAGTTAAAGATACGAAAGCTGATATGTTGATTGCGGGTGGTCGCAATCAATACACCGCTCTGAAAGCGCGGATTCCTTTCTTAGATATTAACCAAGAACGCCATCATCCTTACGCAGCTTATGTGGGGATGGTAGAGATGGCAAGAGAACTGTATGAGGCTCTCTACAGCCCTGTGTGGGAGCAAATCCGCAAACCTGCACCGTGGGATGAGGACATGGGGACAAGGAGACAAGGGGACAAGGGGACAAGGGGACAAGGGGGACAAGGGGGACAAGGGGGAATTTCTTCGTTGTCTTCCCCCTCTCCCACTCCCCCATCCCCCCCCTCTCCCACTCTCCCCCTCTCCCCCTCGGCTTCATTGGAGGATAGCTAATGGCGATCGTTACTGTTCCTAACAAATCACTGACTGTTAATCCCCTGAAGCAAAGCCAAGCTTTGGGTGCATCTTTAGCCTTTTTGGGTTTAAAGGGGACAATCCCTTTATTCCACGGTTCCCAAGGCTGTACTGCTTTTGCGAAAGTTGTTTTGGTGCGACATTTCCGGGAAGCGATTCCCCTTGCGACGACAGCGATGACGGAAGTTACCACTATTTTGGGTGGTGAGGAGAATGTCGAACAGGCAATTCTCACGCTGGTGGAGAAGTCAAACCCAGAAATTATCGGTTTATGTACCACTGGTTTGACGGAAACCAGAGGTGATGACATGGAGGGTTTCCTGAAGGAAATCCGCCAACGTCATCCAGAATTGGATCGTTTGGCGATAATTTTTGCCCCGACTCCAGATTTTAAAGGTGCGCTACAAGACGGTTTTGCTGCCGCAGTTGAAAGTATAGTAACAGAAGTTCCCCAAGAAGGTAAGACCAAACCAGACCAAATTACGATTTTGGCGGGTTCTGCTTTCACACCAGGGGATATACAGGAAGTAAAAGAGATTATCACTGCCTTTGGACTAAAGCCGATCTTTGTGCCTGACCTTTCCGCTTCATTAGATGGTCACTTAGATGATTCTTATAGTGCGATAACAGGTGGTGGTACGACTCTGGCAGAATTGCGAGAAATAGGTAGTTCGGCGTTTACTTTAGCGCTGGGTGAGAGTATGAGGGGTGCAGCAGAGATTTTACAACAACGGTTTGCTATACCCTACGAGTTGTTTAGTGAACTGACTGGTTTGGAAGCGATGGACGAGTTTTTACAAGCTTTGTCAGACCTTAGTGGTGTTAGTGTACCAGAAAAATATCGCCGCCAACGCCGTCAGTTACAAGATGCAATGTTGGATACGCACTTTTATTTTGGTGCGAAGCGTGTTTCTTTGGCGTTGGAACCGGATTTACTTTGGTCAATAGTGCGTTTTCTGCAATCGATGGGGACGCAAGTACATGCTGCGGTGACGACAACGCGATCGCCTTTATTAGAAAAACTCCCGGTCAAAAATGTAACTATCGGTGATTTGGAGGATTTTGAGGAATTAGCGGTAGGTTCTGATTTGCTGATGGGTAACTCTAATGTGAAAGCGATCGCGCTTCGTCTTTCAATTCCTCTTTATCGTTTGGGTATTCCGATTTATGACCGCTTGGGTAATGGTCAGTTTACCAAAGTTGGTTATCGAGGCACTATGCAGCTTTTGTTTGATATTGGCAATTTGTTTTTGGAGCTGGAAGAATCAAGGGTTATTGGTCATTAGACAAGGTGCATAAATCTTATTTTCTCACGCAGAGGCGCAGAGGCGCAAAGAAGACAAAATGAAAATTGCTTTCACGACTAATGATAGGGTTCATATTAATGCTCACTTTGGTTCGACGAAGGAAATTGATGTTTATGAAATCTCTGATGAGGGATATCAATTTGTCGAAACTCTCACGTTTGCGGGTGAGTTGAAAGAGGATGGTAATGAGGATAAGTTAGCACCAAAGCTTGAGGCTTTAGCTGATTGTACGATTGTTTATGTGACGGCGATTGGTGGGAGTGCAGCAGCTCGATTGATCAAGAAACATGTGACACCAATTAAAGCGCGATCGGAAGAAGAAGAGATTGCTGAGGTGTTGAATAAGTTGGTGACAACTCTCAAAGGAAATCCTCCACCTTGGCTGCGTAAAGCCTTACAACAAAAAACCTCTAATTTTGAAGATGGGTTGGAAGAGGAAGCAACTGTATGACCGTAAATAATAGTGTTAATGGAACCGCTCAAAGCGATATTTTAAACGCACCTTTCCTGAAGACATTAATCAGCCAAATCCGGGGTCAAGATAGCTATGGATTTTACCGTAGTTGGTCGGATGAGTTGATTCTGAAACCTTTTGTTGTCACTAAACAAAAGAAACGCGAAATCTCTCTTGAGGGTGAAGTAGATCCGGCAACTCAAGCCCGGATTATGGTATTTTTTCGAGCTATAGCTGCCAGTATTGAAAAGGAAACAAATCTCATTTCTCAAGTTGTGGTTGATTTGAACCATGAAGGATTTGGCTGGGTGCTAGTATTTTCTGGTCGTCTTTTGTTAGTTAAAAGAACTTTGCGAGATGCTCACCGCTTTGGCTTTGACTCTTTAGAAAAGTTGGCAGAAGAAGGAGAAAATCTAGTAGCAAAAGGTCTGGAATTAGCGAAAAATTTTCCGGAAGCTAGCAAATTGTAAGAAGTTAGGTAGAGACGTTCCGGCGGAACGTCTGTACAGGAGCAGCTCATCATTCATAACTTTTGTATAAAGGGAGATGCTTATGGCGCAAGTGGAAGAAACAAGTGTTGAGGAGCTAAAAACTCAAATTAAACGCCTCAATAGTAAAGCAGGTCAAATGAAAATGGATCTGCACGATTTAGCTGAGGGTTTACCCACAGATTACAAAACACTTATGGATGTTGCTGCGAGTACTTATGAAATATATCGTCAGTTAGATGAACTGAAACAACAAGTAAAGAAATTGGAGCAGCAAAAATGAATACCAATCTTGAACAATTCAATAAAATTGTCGATGCAGAGGAGTATTTTGAATTTTTCCAACTCCCCTACGACCAAAAATTTGTAAATGTGAATCGTTTGCATATTTTAAAAAAGTTCTCTCAATACATGAAGGAAATTGATAGCAATTCTCCTGATTTAAGTGTAGAAGATAGACTCAAGCAATATTGTGAAGCTTTGCAAAAAGCTTATCAGGTATTTGAGGAATCAACACCCCAAGAACAAAAGTTGTTCAAGGTGTTTAACGATAAGCCGAAAAATGTAGTCACGCTGACAGAAATCACGTCTGATTAGGAGGTAAAAATTGGTTAACCTGACGCCTACCGAGTTAGAACGTTACAGCCGCCAAATGATGCTCCCTAATTTTGGCGAACTGGCTCAGAAGCGCCTTAAGTCAGCGACTGTTCTGGTTACAGGTGTGGGGGGATTGGGTGGTACGGCAGCGCTTTATTTAGCAGTAGCGGGTGTCGGAAAACTAATCCTAGTCCGGGGTGGCGATCTGCGACTTGATGATATGAATCGTCAGGTTCTCATGACGGATGATTGGGTAGGTAAGCCAAGGGTATTCAAAGCACAGGAGACTTTGCAAGCCATTAATCCTGATGTCCAGATAGAAGCAGTTCATGATTATATCACCCCAGAAAATGTGGATTCGCTGGTGCAATCGGCGGATATGGCTCTCGATTGCGCTCACAATTTTACGGAGCGCAATTTGCTAAATGAAGCTTGCGTGCGCTGGCGCAAACCGATGGTGGAAGCGGCTATGGACGGTATGGAGGCTTATCTGACAACGATTATTCCTGGTGTGACTCCTTGTTTGTCTTGTCTGTTTCCCGAAAAACCTGATTGGGATCGCCGTGGTTTTTCTGTTATCGGTGCTGTTTCTGGAACATTGGCTTGTCTGACAGCGCTGGAAGCTGTCAAGTTGATCACTGGGTTTAGTCAGCCTTTGTTGTCGCAATTGCTGACTATAGATTTTACCAGGATGGAATTTGCCAAGCGCCGTTCTCAGCGCGATCGCTCTTGTGCGGTGTGTGGTAACAACGCACCCTGGCGATATGTGCAGTCCCAAGATATGGAAACTACCAGTATGGGGACTAGGGATTAGGTAATGGGTAATGGGTAATGGGGATTTGAAGAGGGGAAAGGGACTCATGGGAAAAGCCGAATTACCAATGCCCAATGCCCAATGCCCAATGCCCAATGCCCAATTACCAATTACCAATTCCCAATTCCCAATTCCCAATTCCCAATTCCCAATCCTTCCGCACCAAAGACATTTTATCAGAACAATTAATCGCAACTTATCAGGAGATTTGATGACTGTTACTTTGACAGAAAAAGCAGAATTTCGCCTGCGGTCATTTCTGGTCGGTTCTACACCCAGTAATAATGCAGTGGCGACTAAAGGTGTCCGTCTTTCTGTTAAAGATGGCGGTTGCAGTGGCTATGAGTATGCAATTGAGATCACCAGCAAACCACAACCAGATGATTTAGTGATTTCGCAAGGGGAGGTGCTGCTTTACGTTGATGCGAAAAGTGCGCCTTTATTAGAAGGTATAGTAATCGATTTCATCGACGGTGTGATGGAAAGCGGCTTTAAGTTTACCAATCCCAATGCAACTGGTAACTGCAATTGTGGCAAGTCATTTAAAGCTGGTGACTGTACGCCTAATGGTGTACCTTGCAACTAAAACAATTCAAAATTCATTCATGATAAAACCCACATCTGATAAGAATTTTAGATTGGGTAGTTTGGATTTTGAATTTTAAACAACTACACAAGTAGGGAGTTTTTACATTCCACTTTTGTGGAGTCATTAAACCTGATTGTATTAAAGTCTGAGGAGAATCACGAAATGGCTAGCTACCAAGTTAGATTAATCAACAAAAAGCAAGACCTTGATACAACAATTGAAATTGACGAAGAGACTACCATTTTAGACGCCGCAGAAGAAAATGGTATTGAGTTACCTTTCTCTTGTCACGCAGGTGCTTGCTCTAGTTGTGTTGGCAAAGTTGTTGAAGGTGAAATAGATCAATCTGACCAATCTTTCTTGGATGATGAGCAGATGGAGAAAGGATTCGCTCTACTTTGTGTTACTTATCCTCGTTCTGATTGTACGATTCGCACTCATCAAGAGCCATATCTCGTCTAAAGTGTTGATTAGTTTTTAATTTCGCCTAATGTTGAAGTCGTAGCTTTATTAAAGCTATGGCTTCTTAATTATATTTATTTTTATTTGTAAATAGTTCGACTTAATTTGTAGTGAGCGCTGAAGCGCTCGTAATTATGAGCGCTTCAGCGCTCACTACGTAATGTAAATGTTTATATTGTTGCGGGAGGGAGAGCAAGGAATTGTCACTTTCTGTAATAATCAGGACGAAATTATTTTAAAAAAACTGATATCAATGGAAGTGGTGCCAGGAACTATCATCACTTTAGAAGAGAAACTCCCCTCTTTTGTCATCAAGGTAGGAAACAGGCGCTGGCAAATAGATAAGGAAGTCGCTTGTGCTATTTATGTGCGTGTTGCTAATAGTGGCTGATTATGATGTCGCGTTTTATTCGCCCTGACTCTGGAAGCCGCTGGTATGAACGCTCATCCGCTTCGCTTGGTGCGGACTGAAGAATAAGTGCAAGAGGGGAGTTTTAGCTATTAGGAAATAGCGGATATTTTTCCACAATTGAGGAATTCGTGAAGTTATGAATGGGACGACACAGCAACGCCACTATCAAAATGTTTTACAAGTTTTTCAAGATTACTATCAGCTAACAAAGCCCCGGATTATTCCGCTGCTGTTGATTACTACGGCTGCTAGTATGGCGATCGCCTCTGCTGGAAAACTAGACCCTAGATTGCTGCTACTAACCATGATTGGTGGTACTTGTGCGACTGCTAGCGCTCAGACAATCAATTGTATCTACGATAGTGATATTGATTATCAAATGGAACGCACGCGCCATAGACCGATGCCTTCTGGTCGCGTACAGCCATTACATGCTCTCATATTTGCGATCGCTCTGGCTTGTATTTCTTTCGCTGTGCTTGCAGTATTTGTCAATCTGTTAAGTGCTTTGTTAGCGATGTCTGGCATCGCCTTCTACGTGGGCATTTACACGCATTTGCTCAAACGCCATACTCCTTACAATATCGTCATTGGCGGCGCAGCGGGTGCAATTCCGGCGTTGGTTGGTTGGGCAGCGGTGACAAATACCTTAAGCTGGACAGCATGGTTGATTTTTGCGATTGTGTTCTTATGGACACCTCCCCATTTTTGGGCTTTGGCTTTAATGATCCGCGATGAATATGCCAAGGTGGGTGTGCCTATGTTGCCGGTGGTTACTGATAATATTGCCACGGCGCGTCAGATTTGGGGATACACTTTGGTAGTTATCCCCAGCACGTTTTTATTAATTTATCCTCTTCACGCTTCGGGGGTAATTTATGGTGCGATCGCTTTGATTTTAGGGGCGATTTTTATCAAAAAAGCTTGGGTGCTGTTGCAGAATCCAGATGATAAACAACTAGCGCGATCGCTTTTTCTTTACTCGATTCTCTACATGATGTTGCTGTGTGCGGCAATGGTAGTTGATAGTCTACCCATCACCCATCATTTGATTGAGGCAATTTTAGCCCTGGCGAATAGAATTCGCGGCTAAACAAACGTTCGCGTAGCGTCCCGCAGGGAAGTCCACCTACGTGGACTAATACCAAGTTGCACATCATAACCTCACCCCGATAAAGCTGTGCTTTATCTCCCCTCTCCTTAACAAGGAGAGGGGTAGGGGAGCCAGCGCCGTGGGCGGGTTTCCCGACTTGAGGCGACTGGCGTGGTGAGGTGATATCTATGAACGCAACTTTGAAACCCGCCTACGCGGGTTTTATCTGTGTAGACGCGAATTCTATTCACCCTTTTCACAACCCAATAAAGGAATGATTATGACTCAACAAAACAGCTTTAATTTGAGCGCAACTACAAGCGAGTGGATGATAGCTAACAACTACGATCCAAAGAATTTAAATCAGCGCGGTGAAAATGGCGATACGGCTTTAATGAAAGCGACAAGAGAAGGAGTTTATGCAGTAGTTGAAGAACTAATTAATGCTGGGGCTGATATTAATGCTACAAATAATGATAACAACAATGCTTTGTGGTTTGCTTGTTTTGGCAATCATTACGATTTAATTCGTTTATTGCTTGCTGCCAAAATTAATATCAACAACCAAAATGATAACGGTGCAACTGTTTTGATGTACGCAGCATCAGCCGGAAAGACAGAAGTTGTGAAGTTGCTTTTGCAATATCACCCCAATCTAGAGTTGAAAAACTTAGACGACTATAAAGCTGTAGATTTCGCTAGCAACGTAGATGTTTTAAGGATTCTGAAAAATGCAAGTAAATAAGATAACCGGGAAAGCATATCACGATGCTACCAAGCATTCTTACCTATCGGTGCAAATCGATCCAAATTATGTAGATTCGTCAACTCAACCGTCTTCTTTTAAATTTTATCCAAAGTTTTATCGCCGAATAAGTCTAGACTTTCTCAACAATTCTATCCATTCTTTTCTTTGGTTAACGAGTGCGATTACTCTGGAAAAGACGTATAAAAATACTGTCGATAAACTGCGAGTGAATCCATCAGCAGGTGCTTTATATCCTACTGAGGTTTACGTGCAGATTCGCGGAATACAAGGAATAGTCGATGGAATCTATCATATAGAAGTTGAGAATAATTGTCTAGTACTTATCTATGAATTAATTGATGATGGATTAGAGGGTTATATTTTACCGAATAATCGTATCATCGGATTCATTTTTTTAATTAGTTGTGTTTATTATAGGTCTAGTTGGAAATATAAAGACAGGAGCATCAGGTATTGCTGGTTAGATAGCGGACACCATTTGGGTGCGATCGCGGCTTCAGCTTTTCTTCACGATAGAGATATACAACTAGTTTTCGATTTTGATAAACTTGCTCTCAATGCAGATTTAGGATTTGAGAATAAAGAGTTTATTACTGCTTGCGCGATTTCCGGAAATGTTCAAGATAAGAAGGTTCGACGCTTAAGGCTGAAAGTCCCTTTTGTTTGTGGAACTGATTATTTTGAACAGAATCAATTCATTGAGTCAGCTTATAAAGAAACAGCTTTGCAAAAAAGTTGTTTACAGGAAATCAAGCATCCTCAATTTAGCTTTGACAAGGATAGATTTTCTCAAGCTGTTTGGAACAGACGCTCAATTAGGCGTTTTGAAAAACAGTTTATTTCCCAGGAACTTTATTTTAGTATTTTGCAGGAAATTAGGCAAGCAATACCAACAAAAAGTTTTGAAGAAATCGAAATTTACGCAGTTGTCCATCGAGTCGAGGGAATCAAAGCAGGGTTATACAAAGGAACGCATTTAGTCAAGGAGGGTAACTTTAGTGAGAAAACAGGTTACTTGTGCGTTAATCAAGCGATCGCTTCATATGGTGCAGTAACTTGGTTTTTTGTTTCCAACTATACAAATTATCAAACTGCCATGCAAATTGCCGGATTTTTAGGACAAAGGCTGTATCTAGCAAGTAATTATTGGGGAATTCATTGTAGTGGAATTGGTGCTTATTATGACGATGAAACTCAGGAATTTCTAGAGACAGATAAAGATGTCCTTTACGCAATGGCAATTGGCATATAACTGGACAAAATAAAGAGGCACAACTATGACAAACTATTTCTGGCAAAATGAAGATTCACGTCCAATGCAACCGACATCGGCAGATATTATACTGCGCCAGCAACTAGAGTATTCTATTAGCAAGTACTTTTATGAAGATTGCGATCGCTGTATTCAAAAATTATTATCCAGTTGTCGGTGGTATGTCACAACCCACGCTAATGCTTTGACTTTGGTGATTGAATGTCCAGACCAAGTTACTAACTGGCGTGTGTTACAAAAAATTGTGCCAATGGCGACATTGCTACATAAAATTGTCAGCAGTGCTAAAATTCGCGTTTGTCCTCCAGAAAGCCAGGGAATGCCTTTTGAAATGAGGGTAGATGAATTATCAGTTTACAAAGATTGGGCTTAATTGGATGCGTGGATTTTGGATTTTAGATTTTGGATTAATAGTTTTTCCTATTACCCATTACCCATTAACCATTACCCATTCCTCAATCATTGCGGTGACTTCTGACAAAACAAAATCAGCAGAATGTTTGACAGCAGGACTTAATTCTAGTCCGAAGCCAAGATTTTCCGCTTCAATTAGGTAAACTGTCACCAATAAAGGAAAGTCATCTTTAAAGATTTTTCTACCAGCAGCTAAAGCATTATCCCAACGAAAATCGTGCAAGTTGTAACTGGGTTCCGGTAAAGTTTCCAATTCTTTTCCGGGAACTTTAAACACTGCACCGGGTTCGGAATTCGTTGAACTTGCATCAATAATTATTAATTGTTTGCTACCTCGTGCTTGAAACATAACTTCCATTCCAGCTGTTCCGCAGTCATAAATTTGCACATCAGGATGAGGATGTTTGGTAAGATATTGCTGTAGGCGTTGAGCAATTATTACGCCTACGGCATCGTCGCTGCGGTTGAGATTACCGCAACCAATGATTGTGAGCATGGGATAATATTTTTGTTCTTAATAATTAAGTTTCGCGCAAACAGTTTATTTTTAGTGTCCGGGTTATCCTTTCTGACTTTTATTCAGATCCCCGACTTCTTAGAGAAGTCGGGGATCTTATTTCTCGTTTTTAGCAATCGGCTAGCAACGATTGGAGATAATGAAGCGATTTAGCTGGAAATTTCTACATCATATTTTTTGGCAATTTGAGATAGTTTATCAAACTGTTGTTGCGATGCTTCAGTTAAAATTGCTTCCGCCTTTTCTTGTTCGCTACCTTCTTTAGGAATTAAATACCTAATATAAAGTGAAACAAAATCGACTATAGCCGCTACACCTGACAAAGCGTGTTTATCAGCTTGCTTTCCGGCAATTGCTCCTGCTAAACCAGTTCTAATTGGGTCTGGTTTAACTTTCATAAATTGATCCACAAGTTGATAAATATAGTCTCCTGTGGGTAATTTATCTAACTTACTTCTATCTGGAGTAAGCTTATATCCCGCTTCTTTTGCTTGCTCTAGGACACACCATTCTGTAAACTCTTGCAGTGCTTCTTCGGGAAGATGAGAGAGATGATTGTGTAATGCTAATTCAGTCACAAGAATACCCGTGTAAATTTCAATGTTTTCTCGTTTTTTTGTTCTCAGTCTCTGACTGGGAACGATCGCCTAAGCAGTACGGAAACGCGCCAATTCTTCGCCTGTTTTCGCATCGTGAGCGTGAACGGTGCAAACTAAGCAAGAATCAAACGATCGCGCGACATGTCCCACTTCCACCGGATCGGTAGGATCGAAAATCGGTGTTCCTACCAAAGCTTCTTCAATCGGTCCCTTGATTCCTTCACCGTCACGCGGTCCAATATTCCAAGTGCTAGGAGCCATGATTTGATAATTCTTAATCTTGCCTCCTTCAATATCGACCCAGTGACACAGCGCTCCCCGTGAGGCTTCGGTTGCACCCCAGCCACGCCCATCTTTTTCTTGGGGTTTGATATACCAAGGATCGTTTAACTTAAATTCACGCAAACAGTGTTCGGCTTGGCGATATAACTTGACAATTTCGTGAACTCGTGCTAGCTGACGTAGATGGATGCTCGCACCGCCCATGTACTTGAATGCATCTAAAATGAATCCGTCATGGTGTTGCCAAGATTCGCCATGTTCGCCACCGGCGACTAACTGACGCGCTAGGGGTCCTGCTTCCAAACGTCCAAATTGTGCGTGGCTAACAGCACTAGACCAAGAATAAGCGTTGTCAAAGTCTTTGGTATTTTTTTGGCTTGGTTTGGTCGTGCGATCGAAGGGGTGAACGTCTGCCGTCCCTTCATCATACCAGGAGCGAATTGTATTTTCGCGGGTAAAGCTTTGATCCATCAAAACATGAGTATCGGTGAAGCTGTTATACACGCCACTCTTCATAATTGTGGCAGCATTTCGCCCTTCAATAGTCGGTTTTTGGTATCTATCTTCGTGAGGTAAATATCCCCAAGTAACATATTTCCCAACACCAACACCATACTTATCTAAACCGATTTCTAAACCCATTCGCCAATAAAAACCTAAGTCAGAATTTGCATGATTTGGGTTTTCATCTAGCCACGCCATGAAGTCATCATAAGTCTTAATTTGTTCGTAGCGTTCTAATGAACAACCTAACCAAACTGGTTCTAACCAATTAGTGCGGAAATATTCCAAAATTGACCAGGCGCGGGTAACATCTGTTAAGGTGGGGGCGCACATCACCCCACCAGGAACCATGTAACTAGAATGGGGCCATTGTCCGCCAAATAATGCATAAATTTCTACAGGTTTGCTAGAAATTGTGATGCCTATTTCATAAGATTTACCTGTGAAAGCGGCAAAGCGTCTGCAAGCTTCTTCATAAAAGCGACTGTGCTGATACTTTTTATTGGTCAAGTCGATAGCAAATAGACCATAAAAGTAGCGCGGGATGCTTTGAATTGTTTCGACAATTTGACCTAAGTTTCTCGCTAAAATAGCGTTGCGAGGAACTTCTGTTCCCCAAGCGGTATCTAATGCCCAAGCAGCGGAGGTGAGGTGAGAAGCACCGCAAATGCCGCAAACGCGAGGTGTGACAATTAATCCGGCTTGGGGGTCTTTGCCGCGCAAAATAACTTCAAATCCGCGAAAAAGTTCGGCATGAGTCCAGGCATTTACTACCTGTCCATCATCGATTTCTACGCGCACATCTAAATCGCCTTCAACTCTACCGACTGGGGAAATATCTAATGTTTTGATTGTCATAATTCTCGGTAATTGGTAATTGGGCATTGGGCATTGGGCATTGGGCAATGGGCACGCTCGCAATAGGCAATGGGCACGCTCGCAATGGGCAATGGGCACGCTCGCAATGGGAATAAAAAGAAGCGATCGCGTATTTCCATGCCCGATGCCCCATGCCCCATGCCCTATGCCCCATGCCCCATGCCCCATGCCCCATTCCCTAAACTGTAAAAAAGTCTTCTTCTGCCCAAGCTGGGATTGAATCTTTTGCCACCATTGTTAACAAGGCGTAGTCTTTTTTATTGACTCCTGTAGGTAATTCTTTGGGAACTCCCATGACGGTTTGGGTTTTAAATACGGTTCCCGGTTTGAGGTCGTGGAAGGGAAATTCTGGTTCTGTACAACCTATACAAGGCATCCCAGCGCGGGTTTTGGATGAGACGCGATTCCATAAGATGCGGTTGCAGGAAGAATGTGTCATCGGACCGCGACAGCCTAAGTCGTAAAATAAGCATCCTTTACGCTGACCAAATTCGGCGGTTGATGCTTTGTAGGCGAAGTGGACGTTGCGAGTACAGCCTGTTTGGGTAAAACTCTTAAAGAAGGTTTCCGGACGATGCAGTTCATCTAAGCTGATATCGCTGATTCTGCCTGTGGCGATCGCTACTAATATCTGCGTTATCCAATCGGGATGTGCGGGACATCCAGGTATGTTGATAACGGGTAATCCGGATAATGAATGGAAGTCTTTGCCTAAAAAGCCGCCGTTTTGACGTTTGAGAAATTGCAATCCTTGAGATTCGGTGGGGTTGGGTGACATTGCGGGTATTCCTCCCCAGGTGGCGCAGTCTCCTACCGCTACGACGAAGTTAGCGACTTTGGATAAGTCGTTTAACCAGTCTTTCATCGGGCGATCGGCAAACCGATTCCAATCGCCGCTGCCGTTGGGGGCGTTGATGACGCTGCCTTCAAATACGAGAATATCTAGAGGAATTTTGCCGGAAATGCAATCCCACAGCATATTCTGCAAGTTTGTACCTAGTTCCAGCCCCAAGGATGGATGCCAAAGTATGTTGATGCCAAAGTCGGCAATCAAATCGCAAGCTGTGGGTTCTTCCGCATTGAGAAATGACATGGTGTTGCCCGAACAAGCACCACCTTGCAGCCATAGTAAGTTAGTCATCTCTGTTGTTTATCATGCCTAATTTAAGTGACGACGTTTGTCAGGTCAAGCTGTTTTTCAACCTCTATTTTTTAATCTTAGGTAGTTTTTGCTTGGTTTGTATATGATTAAATAAGATTTTCATTTTTGTATTAACTAAATACAATTCGCAATTTTTAAAAGGTTCTCGCTCGAACAGAATTTTTATTTAAATAGTAATAGTATAGAAAACGGACTTATCAGTAGTCCAGATTTAAATTTGAGAAAAAGCTTGATAAACATGGCTTTTCAATTCATTGATCGAGTTTAAATGTAATGCACATATACAAAATATAAGTTAATATATCTGAAAAAAATAGGAAAACAGGCAGAATGATTAAAGCTGATAAATTAATTAATATTTTGTTTATTTGACAATCAACAAAGACAAGAGATTAAGATATATTTAAAATGTTTGAAATCAACGTAAATATTTGCGGTTTTACTCTATGCTTCTAATCAATAGAGTCTATACCAACAAAAAATTGACTAATTGAATTGAAGGAGAATTCATTTTAGTTGAAAGAAGACTTGGTAATTGAAATTGCGGTTTACCCTAAGCCTAGTGGGGATCTTCGCGTTTTAAAAAGAGTGGTGAGGTAGTGTTCGGGAACAGCTTTGAATATCAGGGAACAACACTCCTGTTTCGGTTTGTATAACCCTTGATTGGACGCTTTGTAAAAAATGCGTCTCCGAGTCTTGCGGGCGTTGAAAGATTCAATTCCCAAACCGATGACAAAAGAGTGGTGATGACCCCTAGTATTACAGATTCAGCTGTGAAAGCGGCGATCGCGGCGATCGCATCGGAATCAGCAACGACAGAAGAAAAAATCGAAATGCTGATTCTTATGGCGCAGTCCTTTGTGCAACAGCCCAAAACAGCCCAAGATTTGCGGAATGCGGTTGGGTTGTATTATCGGGCGTATGAATTGTGCGCTGATGATTATCCTCTCCTCAAAGCCCGCGCTAAAGCGGGAATGGCACTTGGCTTACAGACAATTCCGGATGTAGGGTCACAATTGCTACTCCAAGCGAAAGCAGGTTATGAAGAAGCGCTGCCAATTTTGCAACAATTTGCCTCACCTGAGGAAGTAGCAGAAGTGCAGATGAACTTGGGGTTGGTGTTGCAGTCGTTGGTGCCATTTAATTTGGCGCGGACGACAGATAGCATCCAAGCTTATCACGAGGCTTTGCGGGTATTTACCTGGCAATATTACCTACAACAATATGCGATTTTATACAACAATATAGCGATCGCTTACCTTTCTATGCCCTTAGCATCAGAAAGAGAATACTTGCGTCAAGGCTTGGCTGTGCAGTCATTTGAGGTTGCATTGAAGCACATTAAGCTGATTGACCACCCCAGAGAATATGCGATGTTGCAGAATAACTTAGGCAACGCATTGCAATATTTAGCGAGTTCGCATCCACTAGAGAATATTTTACGAGCGATCGCTGCTTATGACGAGGCGTTAAAAGTGCGATCTGCTAAAGATACACCCTTAGAATACGCCAACACAATTTCTAACAAAGCTAATGCCTTATTCAACTTACCAGATGACCCAGAAAAACCAGAAGCCGGGAATTATAAAAATCTGTTGCGAGTTCGTGATTACTATCAAGAAGCTAGGGAAATATTTAATCAGCACGAACAGATAGAACAAGCAGAAATTGTCACCCAAGCTTTGCAAGAAGTGGAAATAGAAATAAATAGTTAGGACTTATGAGTTAGAAGTTATAAATTAATTTTTACTCATCACTTTATGAATGAGGAAGAAACAGAATGATAGATTTGTTGTCCAGCTTGGTGTCTGGTGATATTAACCTAATTACATCATTAATATGGCTAGCAATAGCAGCAGGCTTATCTATAGTTGGAGGTGCGATTGGCGGGATAATTTTAGCTGGCAAAGATTTAGGTTATGAATTAGCCGCGATGACTGGTGGACTATTAGGACCCGCTGGTGTGATTCCTGCAATATTTTTCGGGTTAGTTGTACTGAATTTATTGAAAAATTAATCGGAGGCATAATGTTTGTACTAGGGTGGTATTCTATTAAGTTATTTTTCAAAGGAAAGCTAATACGCGATACAGCATATTTTATCAAGCAAACTTCAATAGGTTTAATTATCGGTTTGCTGTTATTGCTATCAACTGCACAAGTTGAATTTCCTTTATGGCTATCAATAGTTATCTCTAGCTTATTTACTGGCGCAATTATGCCATTTTTACTCAAAGATTTTAAGATGAAGTGAGTTGTTAATTGTTGGTTGTTAGTTGTTATTTGTTAGTTGTTAGTTGTTGGTTGTTGACTAGTATCCACTATCTACTAACAACTATCCACCATCCACCATCCACTATCTACTAACAACTATCCACCATCCACTATCTACTAACAACTATCCACCATCCACCATCTACTAACCACTAACAACTATCCACTATCCACCATCCACTAAATAATGACCAAGCTTGAGGAATTAATTCAAGAAATCAACCGCTTTGAGGCAATTGTAGCTGAGTGGGATGAAAGCCAGCGCTGTGTAGTAGTCGGGCTAAAAAGAGCGATTGAAGCTTTACATAAAGTAGCTTTAATGCGGTTGATTAAAAGTTTAAAAAAAGAAGAATCAATTTCCGCTTTACGTGATGCAGTAGATGATGAAGTGGTATACGGAGTACTGCTGTATCACGAACTCGTAAAACCGCCAAAACCGCCTTTGTCACAACGCATTCAAACAGCCATTGATGAAGTTCGTCCTAGCTTAAAAAGTCATAACGGTGATGTGGAATTAGTAGCAATTAAATTACCTGATACAGTTGAAGTCAGGTTCATCGGAACTTGCAGTCATTGTCCGTCTTCAACTTTGACATTATCTCAGGGAATTGAACAAGCGATTAAAAAATATTGTCCAGAAATTACCAAAGTTATCGCCGTCGAGAAGAAACCTATTGTTAATAGTACTAATGGTTTAACCAGTCCATTTTCTCAAAATAGAAATCCTCCTTGGGTTAAGCTAACAATTGTTGATAAAGTTCCTGAATCTGGTGTTTTAGCAGTTAATTTTGCAGGTAATTCGCTGATTTTACATCGTCAAGGTGTTAAGATAAGCTGTTACAAAAATGCTTGCGCTCACTTAGCTTCTCCTTTAGATGAGGGTACAGTTGAAAATAATATTCTCACCTGTCCTTCTCACGGATTTCAGTACAGGTTAGATACAGGAGAATGTTTAACAGCACCTGATGTTTCTCTACAGTCGTATCCTGTAAAGATTAAGGGTGATAAAGTTTTTGTGCAACTCCTATTGAAAATATAAAATTGATGCATAGTCCAATTAAAATTATTCCAACATCAAAATTGAAACGAGAAGCAACAGAAATTGCCCAAAGATTACCTCTCTCTTTTCATGGTGCAAAAGTAATTTTAGGTAATAGTATTGAATCAGAAAGATTAGTGATACCTTTAGTACCTAGTGCTAGAGAAATGTTTGCGCCGCGTGGTGCATGTTTGCTATCTGAAACTGGTTCTTTGTGGGTGTCAGATACGGGACATCATCGCTTATTAGGATGGCGAAATTTACCCACTACAGACAATCAACCTGCTGATTGGGTAATTGGACAACCTGACTTTAATCATGAGGGACAAAATGCTAAAACTACACCAGGAAGGGCAACTTTAAGTGTCCCAACTGGGATTTGTGCTTGTGGGGAAGGTTTAGCAGTAGCGGATGCTTGGAATCACCGCGTTTTAATTTGGAAAAAGTTACCGGAAGATAACAATGTTCCCGCAGATTTGGTGTTAGGTCAAGCTAATTTTATTGACAACGAACCGAATCGGGGAAAGCAAGAAGCCGCAGCAAATACTTTAAACTGGTGTTATGGTGTTTGCTATTATCAAGGACGGTTATTTGTTGCTGATACGGGGAATCGTCGGGTTTTAATTTGGGATGAATTACCGTCAGAAAATGGTCAACCAGCGGATTTAGTGTTGGGACAACCAGACATGCGATCGCGTAACGAAAATGGTGGTGCTAGTCCCTCAGCATCGAGTATACGTTGGTGTCATGATATCACCATTTGGGGAGATAATTTAGTTATCACTGATGCGGGTAATAACCGCGTAATGATTTGGCAAGGAATACCAACAGAAAATAATACTCCTTGTGCGGTGGTGTTAGGACAAAAAAGCTTTGATTTAGTCGAAATAAATCAGGGTGTTTATTTTCCTAATGCTAGTAGTTTAAGTATGCCTTATGGTGTGGCAGCTTGTGATGATTGGTTGTTAGTTGCGGATACTGCTAATTCTCGGTTGTTGGGATGGAAAATGCCAGAATCAATTATATCTTTGCAAGGTGCTGTTGCTGATGCGATAGCTGGACAAATAGATTTTCAAAGTAAAGGTGAAAATCGCGATTTTGCATTGCCAAAACGAGATAGTTTAAATTGGTGTTATGGAATAAAAGTATGTGGCAATACTGCGGTAATAGCTGATTCGGGAAATAATAGAATTTTAATTTGGGAAATGGAAGTATAGATATTATCTCACGCATTCGGCGAAGCCGTTCCCGAAGGGTAGGCGCAGAGACGCAAAGAAGAAAAAGATTTATGTCTATTGAGGAAATTAGGGTTTATGGCACTGTTCAAGGGGTAGGATTTCGACCTACTGTGTATCGTTTGGCGAAAGCTTGTGGGTTACGCGGGGAAGTTTTTAATGATGGTCAAGGTGTGTTAATTAGGGTATTTGGTAGTGATGAATCTATAACAGAATTTGTTCAAAGATTGCAGGAAGAATGTCCACCTTTAGCAAGAATTAGTCAACTGACACGAACTCCTTATCAGGGTGAATTTAGCTTTAATGATTTTGTCATTTCTACTAGTGTTAGTAACGCGGTAAAAACAGAAGTTACTCCTGATGCTGCTACTTGTCCGCAATGTCAATCAGAAATTTTTAATCCCCTTAGCCGTTGGTATCGCTACCCCTTTACTAACTGTACTCATTGCGGTCCGCGCCTAAGTATTATTCGCGCCATTCCTTACGACCGAAATAATACCAGCATGGCTGCTTTTGCCATGTGTCCAGAATGTGCGAAGGAATACAACGATGTCGAAAACCGTCGATTTCACGCTCAACCAATTGCTTGCCATATCTGCGGTCCTAAAGTGACTTTAGAACGTGCAGATAATAAGCCGATTACCGCTTTCATGTTCTCCATGCTGGATGATATTGATGCTGTTTGTACCTTGTTGCAAAAAGGCGAGATTGTGGCAATTAAGGGGTTAGGTGGTATTCATCTTGCTTGCGATGCGACGCAGGAAACAGCGGTGCAAAAATTGCGCGATCGCAAAAAACGTTACCATAAACCCTTTGCTTTAATGGCGCGAGACATAACGGTAATTGAAGAATATTGCACCCCCAGCGCCAAGGAAAAAGAATTATTAGAAAGTCCCGCAGCACCGATTGTTTTAATGCAAATAAAGGGATTAGAAGACAGGGTGACAAGAGAAAAACTCTTAACTCCTAACTCCTCATTCCTAACTCCTAACTCTCTAGCACATTCTGTAGCACCTGGGCAAAATACTCTTGGTTTTATGCTACCTTATACGCCTTTACATCATCTAATTCTCAAACGAATGAATCGTCCGATTGTTTTAACAAGTGGCAATATTTCTGATGAACCGCAATGTATTGATAATGAAGAAGCGCGGCAAAAGTTAGGGAAAATTGCAGATTATTTTCTTCTCCATAACCGCGAGATTGTTAACCGAGTAGATGATTCGGTGATGCGGGTTGTCGGTGATAAAGTGCAAACAATTCGCCGCGCTAGAGGATACGCGCCAACACCGATTAATTTACCACCAGGATTTAACAACGTTCCTCATATATTAGCAATGGGTAGCGAGTTAAAAAATACCTTTTGTCTATTGCGAGATGGACAAGCAATTCTTTCTCAGCATTTAGGAGATTTAGAAAACGCTGCGGCTTTTAACGCTTATCAAAATACGCTAAATTTATACTTAAATCTATTTGAGCATAAACCAGAAATTATATCTCTAGATTTACATCCTGAATATCTTTCAACAAAACTAGGTAAAGAACTAGCAAACGCTAATCAAATAAAAGTTTATAACATCCAGCATCATCACGCCCATATTGCCGCTTGCATGGCAGAAAATAATATTCCTCTAGATAGCAATCCTGTTTTAGGAATCGCTTTAGACGGACTGGGTTATGGCGAAGATGGTACACTCTGGGGCGGAGAATTTTTGTTAGCAGATTATCGCCAATTTAAGCGACTGGCAACATTTAAACCAGTGGCAATGATTGGAGGCACACAAGCAATTTATCAGCCTTGGCGTAACACCTATGCCCACTTGATATCAACCGATACTTGGGATAATTTAAAACAAAAATACGGCGAGTTAGAAATCTTACATTTTCTAGAAAATAAACCGCTGAAACTTCTCAATCAGCTAATCGAGAAACAGATAAACTCTCCCCAAGCTTCATCAGTCGGGCGTTTATTTGATGCAGTTGCTGCTGCTATCGGTATTTGTCGCGAAGAATGTAGCTATGAAGGACAAGCAGCGATCGCAATGGAAGCCTTAGTCGATATCCATAGCTTAAATAATCATGAAGAAACGCAAATATATCCTTTTAAACTTGACATTTTAGATAGTATTTATTGTATAGACCCATCTTCAATGTGGCAAGCCTTACTCCACGACTTGCAACAGCAGATTTATCAACCTGTCATAGCTACTAAATTTCACAAAAGTTTAGCTAACGCCATTGTAGAAATAGTCAAACATCTCCGTACAGAAAATGTAATAAATCAAGTCATTCTCACCGGAGGAGTATTTCAAAATAGTATTTTATTACAGCAAGTAACTAAACGCTTAGAAGCATTAGAAATAAAAGTACTAACTCACAGTTTACTACCCTCAAACGATGGCGGTTTCTCACTAGGACAAGCTGTTATTGCAGCCGCTAAATTAATAAATCCATAAGTCATATTTTAAATACTCTCTCTTTTCTTTCTCTGTGTTCTCTGTGCCTCTGCGGTTCGTTTAAGGACAATAAAAATGTGTTTAGGAATTCCCGGTCAAATAATAGAAATAACCGACATAAATCAAAAACTAGCCCTTGTTAGCGTCGGTGGTGTAAAGCGTCAAGTTAATATTGCTTGCATCGTTAACGAACAGCATCCCGCCGAATCTTGTGTTGGAGATTGGGTATTGGTTCATGTTGGCTTTGCCATGAATCGAATTAACGAAAAAGAAGCGGCGGAAACATTAAAGTTATTGGACGAGTTAGCAGAAGCGATGGGTTAAGAATAAGCGCTGTTAGCGGAGCTTTCCCGTAGGGTAGCGCTTACTACGAGCAAATTATTAATCTCAAATTAAAAGTTAATATGAAATACGTTGATGAATTTCGCGAACCACAAAAAGCTGAAGCATTACTCCAGGAAATTGAAAGATTATGTCAAATACTAGGAAAGCCTATCAAATTAATGGAAGTATGCGGTGGTCATACCCATTCTATTTTTAAGTATGGCATTGAAGAAGTTTTGCCGGACACAATAGAATTAATTCACGGTCCTGGTTGTCCGGTGTGTGTGATGCCAAAGGGGAGATTAGATGATGCGATCGCTATCTCCCAACATCCCAACGTCATTTTCACCACCTTTGGGGATGCGATGCGGGTTCCCGGTTCCACAACCAGCTTACTGCAAGCCAAGGCACAAGGCGCAGATATCCGCATGGTTTACTCTCCCCTAGATAGCCTGCAAATCGCTAGAGAAAACCCCGACAAAGAAATCGTCTTTTTCGCCCTTGGTTTTGAAACAACTGCCCCCAGCACTGCTTTCACCATCCTGCAAGCAGCATCCGCAAAAATTCATAACTTCAGCATGTTTTCCAATCACGTTCTCGTGATTCCTGCCTTGGAAGCACTGCTAGATAATCCCGATTTACAACTCGATGGATTTATCGGTCCCGGTCATGTGAGTATGGTAATTGGCACTAACCCTTATCAATTTATTTCTCAACAGTATCATAAGCCAATTGTTATTTCCGGATTTGAACCTTTAGATATTTTCCAATCAATTTGGATGCTATTACAGCAGCTAGTTGAAAATCGTTGTGAAGTTGAAAATCAATATAACCGAATCGTAGAAAAACAAGGAAATATTGTAGCGATAGAAGCTATCAACGAAGTTTTTACAGTACGAGAAAATTTTGATTGGCGTGGCTTGGGAGACATTCCCAACTCTGGCTTAAAAATTCGGACAAAGTATGCCCAATTTGACGCTGAACTTAAATTTACCATTCCTAATCTTAAAGTTGCCGACCATAAAGCTTGTAAATGTGGGGAAATTCTCAAAGGAGTATTGAAGCCTTGGGAATGCAAAGTATTTGGTACAGCTTGCACCCCAGAAACACCAATTGGAACTTGTATGGTTTCTTCTGAAGGTGCTTGTGCAGCTTATTACAAATATGGTCGCCTTTCTAAAGTTGCTAATAAAAATATACCGGAAAAATCACAGGTAACAATATCTCAAGAACCTCTCCCCGCTTGCGGTAATTCTCGATGAAAGGATAAAGTTGTATGCCATTTATCACAGTTCAAATTGCTAAAGGTCATTCTATTGAAAAAAAGCGCGAATTAGTTAAAGCCCTCACTGATACACTCGTTGCTACTTTGGGTTCTAAGCCTGAGTGGATTACAATTCATATTGATGAATTTGAAAGGGAAAATTGGGCGGTGGGAGGTCAGTTACATTCTGATAAGCATAGTGGCAGACATACAGAAAAAGACGTGTAAAGCTAGTCCATCGTAGGGTATGTTAGCGCGATTTGTAACCCACCTTAGGAAGGCTTATTATTAAATAAGTCTATTAATTCAGTGGCAAACTATGCTAAATGTTGCTCACCTAAACCTTTTCTGGATTGCAGCTATCGTCCTGATTATCACCCCAGGTCCAGATATGCTATATGTCATCGCCCGCAGTATAGGGCAAGGAAAGGTTGCTGGAATTGTCTCTGCTTTGGGGGTTTGTGTTGGTATCCTCGTGCATACCTTAGCAGCTGCTATTGGGCTTTCAGCCCTGTTGATGACTTCAGCCCTAGCCTACAACATCGTCAAATACGCTGGTGCTGCTTACCTAATATACTTGGGAATTCGTACTATTATAAGCCGTGAGGAGCAAGATACCTTAGCCAGTCTGCAGCGAATAAGTTTGACAACTACCTTTTCTCAAGGAGTGCTTTCAAATGTACTTAATCCCAAAATTGCGCTTTTTTTTATAGCTTTCCTACCACAGTTCGTTGACACAACTCAAGGTGGAATTGCTTTGCAGATAGCCATTTTAGGACTAATCTTCGACGCAATGACTATGTTTTGTTTTGTATCAGTGGCTTTGTTATCTAGTTCTTTCGGAGACTGGTTACAGAATAACTCAAGTTGGAGACGTTTTCAGCGTTGGTTTACTGGTAGTGTTTTGGTTTGTTTGGGTGTACGTTTAGCGCTGCCAGAACAAAAATAAAATAGAAGTAAGGTGCGTTACATTATGCACCTTACTTCTATTTTATATGTCACAAACGTCAAGTATGAAAATACCAAGGACATACCGAATTAATAGTAAGCGCTGTATTCTTAGATGCGTCTGTGAGCAAGATATTTCACATGTATTCTCAGCTACACGCTTCCAAGGATTTAACGATGGGATGCTTTGGGAACCACCGCAATCAATCGAAGAACTTAACGAACCTTTTAAAAGAAGTCTTCAAGCTTGGGATTCTGGTTCAGCTTACACATTCACTATTGAATCTGCCAAAACTAGCGCATTTATTGGCAGAATTTCTATTAGAAAAGGCGAAACTGAAGGTGTTTGGAATCTTGGCTTCTGGACACACCCAGAATATCAACGTCAGGGTTACATGACAGAGGCTGCTAAAGTAATTATCGAGTTCGGTTTCACGGTTTTGGATGGCGATCGCATAGAAGCTTATCATGCTTTGTGGAATACGGGTAGTGAAAAAGTCTTAAAAAATGTGGGCATGAAGTTTGTTCGTTATATTCCGCAAGGCTTTCAGAAGCATGGTAAGTGGGTAGACGAGAATCTTTTGACAATTGAAAGAGAAGCTTTCCAAGCTTTAAAGGAAATTTAAATCTTATTTAATATGAAACTTTCCCCCAATAGTTCAGCACAAAATCCCCTATTTCAAAAAGTCCCTCGCCGAGGTAAACTGCGAGATACTCATATTACTCTCGCGCATGGTAGCGGTGGTAAAGCAATGCGCGATTTAATTGATGATATCTTTATTAGTAATTTTGATAATCCAATTCTCTCGCAATTAGAAGACCAAGCAACCTTCAATTTAGCAAGTTTCACGCAACACGGAGATAGACTCGCTTTCACCACCGATTCTTATGTTGTAGACCCTTTATTTTTTCCTGGCGGTGATATAGGAGAATTAGCAATTTATGGTACTATTAATGATTTAGCGGTGAGTGGTGCTAAACCTTTATATCTCACCTGTAGTGTAATTTTAGAAGAAGGATTACCTGTAGAAACATTACGGCGTGTCGCTACAAGCATGAAAGCAGCCGCGCAGAAAACTGGTATACAAATTGTGACAGGTGACACAAAAGTTGTGCAGCGCGGTGCTGTAGATAAGTTGTTTATTAATACTGCTGGTATTGGCGTAATTCCGGCAGAAGTTGCTATTTCGGCACACAATATTCAACCGGGAGATGCGATAATTATTAATGGTGAATTGGGCAATCATGGCGCTGCTATTTTAATTGCCCGTGGAGAATTGGCATTAGATACTGATATTGAAAGTGACTGTCAGCCGTTACATGATTTAGTTGAAACTATCCTTAATGTTTGTCCCGGAGTTCATGCAATGCGGGATGCAACACGCGGCGGTTTGGCTACAGTATTAAATGAATTTGCTGTTAGTTCAAATGTCGGAATTCGCCTGGATGAAAAGTCTATCCCAGTACGTGAAGAAGTAAAAGGTGTGTGCGAAATTCTCGGTTTAGATCCGTTGTATTTGGCGAATGAAGGTAAGTTAGTTGTAGTGGTGAAAGGTGATAATGCTGACACTGTTTTATCAGCTATGAAGTCTCACCCAGCCGGAAAAGATGCTTGCATTATCGGTGAAGTTATTTCCTCACCTCCGGGAATTGTATTATTAAACACTATTTTTGGTGCTGAACGCATTGTTGATATGCTTGTGGGCGATCAGTTACCACGGATTTGTTAAGTTATGATGATGATTTCATAGAATTTATTAAGTTTTTATATAGATATTTGTAGTCAATCGGACTTTTTCATCAAAAGGCTATTGATAGGATTTGTGATAGATAAGCAATCAAAAGTTAGTTTTTTGGTGAATTAAGTAATTTTTTTATTAGTTATACAAGCTTAATTTCAGAAACGTACCGATTTTTTCGGGTGCGTTACTGCGTTAACGCACCCTACATCTGATTTTAAAAAAGAGCGATCGCTTGAGTTTTATGCACGAAATAGGAATTACTCAAAATGTCGTAGCAATTGTAGCTGAATACGCTAATGGTGCAAAAGTGCGACGAGTCTTATTAGAAATTGGCAAGCTTTCAGCTATTATGCCTGATGCCGTATCTTTTTGTTTTGATGTCTGTTCTCAAAACACAGTTTTAGAAGGGGCAATATTAGAGATATTGCAAATTCCCGGTTTAGCAAGATGTCGTCAATGTGGTGCAGAAATTTCTTTAGAAAAGCCCTTTGGTGTCTGTAATTGTGGAAGTAAGCAACTAGATTTAATAGCTGGCGAAGAATTAAAAATTAAGGAAATAGAGGTAGATGAAGTATGTGTGTAACTTGCGGCTGTTCTGATGATGCTGAAGCTAAAGTTTCTAATTTGCAAACGGGTACAGTAATGACAATTCAGCCTCAAAGTGAAACTCACCACCATCATACTCATGTGTTACCTGATGGCAAGGTTGTCACCCATTCCCACAGTCACGATATTAACGAAGTATCTCAAATTCATGCCAAAATACATGGCAGAACTATATCATTAGAACATGAAATTTTATCAAAAAATAATTTGATAGCTGCCCAAAATCGCGGCTGGTTTAAAGGTAGAAATATTCTCGCATTAAATTTAGTCAGTTCTCCGGGTTCGGGAAAAACAACTCTTTTAACTCGGACAATCAATGATTTAAAACAAAAGTTATCTCTTAGTGTGATTGAAGGCGATCAAGAAACTACTAATGATGCGGAAAAAATCAAAGATACAGGCTGCAAAGTCGTCCAAGTAAATACGGGAAGTGGCTGTCATTTGGATGCAGCAATGGTAGAACAAGGTTTGCAACAACTCAATCCACCTCTTGATTCAATAGTGATGATTGAAAATGTTGGCAATCTTGTTTGTCCGGCTTTATTTGATTTAGGAGAACAGGCAAAAGTTGTAATTTTATCGGTGACAGAAGGAGAAGATAAACCAATAAAATATCCCTATATGTTCCGCGCTAGTGAGATAATGATTTTAACAAAAATTGATTTGCTGCCTTATGTGAAGTTTGATGTGCAACGCTGCATAGAATACGCCAAGCAAGTCAATCCGCAAATTCAGATTTTTCAAGTTTCGGCACAGACTGGAATTGGTTTAGATAATTGGTATGAGTGGCTATCCCAAAAAGCAGTAAATTTATCTACATTAGTTTCTACTTAATTGCTGCAAATCGGGGTGTATGTCACAGAAAAAAGCGGCTTTAAACTTCGTAATCTTACTCGGTATTGTCAGCCTTTGCGCTGATGCGACTTATGAAGGGGCGCGTAGCATTACGGGGGCTTATCTTGGGGTTTTGGGCGCTAGCGGTACTGTGGTGGGGCTGGTAGCGGGTTTAGGTGAGTTAATTGGTTATGGCTTTCGCTTAGTTATCGGTTATGTCAGCGACCAGACGCGAAAATACTGGGGAATCACTACACTCGGTTATTTTATCAATACGGCAGTTGTACCGCTTTTAGCTTTTGCTGGACGCTGGGAAGTTGCTGCGGGGTTGATGATTGCCGAACGCACCGGCAAAGCGATTCGCACTCCTCCACGAGATGTGCTGCTTTCCCATGCTGCTAGTCAAGTCGGCAGGGGGTTTGGCTTTGGCTTGCATGAAGCGATGGATCAGATCGGTGCTGTGATGGGACCGTTGGCGGTGGCAGCGATGCTTTATTTGCAAAAAGGTTATCGAGGTGGCTTTGCAATTTTGATTGTGCCAGCAATACTAGGGTTAATTGTGCTTTTGGTGGGACAACGGCTTTATCCAAATCCCCGCGATTTTGAAGTGGAGACACCAACACTCCAAGGTGAAGGATTGCCACGAGTCTTTTGGATTTATCTTGCTGCTGTTGCACTGATTGCAGCCGGGTATGCAGATTTTCCCCTCATTGCCTATCACTTCCAGAATAAAGCGATCGCTACTAATCAAATCATTCCTTTGCTTTATGCTGTAGCTATGGCTGTTGACGCTGTAGCCGCAATTATTTTTGGGCGTTTGTTTGACCGTAGTGGTATTTCTATCCTGACGATCGCAGTTTTTTTGTCGTTCATGTTTGCCCCCTTAGTGTTCTTAGGAAGCAGCAATTTTGCCTTCATGGGAATGATTTTGTGGGGTGTGGGAATGGGGGCACAAGAATCGATTATGAAAGCTGCTATTGCTGGGATGGTGCCAATGGATAAACGCGCTTCTGCTTATGGTATCTTTAGCGCTGGCTATGGCTTATCCTGGTTTTTTGGTAGCGCTTTAATGGGAATTTTGTACGATCGCTCAGTCATGTCGCTAGTTGTCTTTTCAGTCATCAGCCAACTTGCAGCAATTCCCATTTTTCTGCTGCTAAGAAGATACCGCGCATAAGTTAAAGCCAATCTCGATAAGCTGAGATTTCGTTGACGCTAATTTCAAACGCACCCCCTTTGCCAAATGGGGGATAAACGCGGATGTTAGCGTTACTAGAAAACCGTTCTAATCGATTGCCAAATTGAGGAATGTTGCTGACTATATGCCAGTAAGATACTATGTCAGGACTGTCAATTACCAAGGTCAAACTATCGGCATTTGTAGTGATGTACCAGTGACAGTTAGAGAGTAATGTTCGGGTAATGCGATCGCACGCTTGATAAAAGCATCTGCCAGTAGATTGTTCTAACTCTTGATGCAGCATTCTATCAAGTTTCGTTACCTCTGTTGGTGGTAAATCATCCGCAGGTAATGAGGGTGGTTTACACATAATTTTGCACCTCCTGGTTGTAGCGAGTCAAACTCTCAAGGTTTTTTTGCAAGTCAAAAGACGAGGGTTTGAGTGTCAGCGTGCCTATATTTAATTCATCCTGAAATTTTTTGATTTTGTCGCGACAAGTAGCCACATCACCAATAATCGAATTCTCAATCAAATAGTCTTCATCAAAACAAATGTTGTCGCGGTCAAATGATTTGACTTTTTGATTGAGACTGCCTTGCATGAGTTGGGCAGAATTGGCTTTCATTTTCAGGCTGTATTTGCGGATAAAAGGCATTGCTTCATTCACCGCTTCATCGTATGTCTTAGCAGCAAAAAAGAAGCGTGCCAGCATGAGATTTTCAGCACCGCTAGAATTTAAGGCACGATATTTGGCAACAGTATTCTTCAATCTATTCAGTGAAAACGGCGGTCCCCCCATCAAACCGAAAAAATGTTTTGCAGCAAAGGCTACCCCGTCATCATCGCCAGTTGCTACAAACACGGGAATTTTTGGTTGCAATGGTTTCGGGTAAATTGTCAACTTTGCACATTGATAATATTGCCCGTTAAAGGTTACGTCCCTTTCATATAACAACTGCTGAATCATCGCCATCGCTTCTAACATTTTCGGGCGAGATTCACTCGTTCCTGTAGCAAAATGTTTGTTTTGTTGCGGAAACGGTCCACCTTTGGCAATTCCAAATATTAATCGCCCACTACATAAATTATCCAATGTAGCAATATCTTCCGCTACTCGAATCGGGTTATGAAACGCCAGCAACACCGCTCCAGTTCCTAATCGAATTGTGGAAGTAACGCCCGCTAAATGCGCCAGCAAGACTAACATTGATGAACTGATATTCAATTCATTGAAATGATGTTCGCTCACCCAAGCTTCGTTAAAGCCGAGGTATTCGGCATGTTTCACCAGCGCGACTTGTTCAAAGATGGCGCGATGGGCATCCTGGTAGGGATTTTCATAATTACAAAACAGTCCAATTTTCATGGCGATCGCTATTATTTCTAAGTTGCGACCCAATGCAAATCTAACCACAAGCGTGGATGTGCCTGCTTTAGTTTTGACATCGGATCGCGTAGCAGTCGTGAGGCATTCAAAAACACCACCTGAACTAACCCCATGTTGTCTGCTACTTCTCTAAGTACATCTTTTTTAGCTTGCACATAAGTCAATATTTCCGCAGAGCAATAAATCCCTATGTATTGCAAGCGTTTAGGAGGTCGTCCCCAATAACAGGTGATGACTTTCACATAACAGCCGTCTAACAATTCCCCTAATTGTGGGTAATAATTTTCCACGACTCTTATGAATTCTTTGGCTAGGATATCTTCAGTAATCATTACAAAACATATTTTCGTAGCGCTCATCACATATGTTAATATAACACATATCTTGTCAACCAAAGCTGACAAAAAAGGCATTTTTTATGAATGTTTTATAATCACAATTAAACAATAGGAGGTATGCTTTTAGCAATACCTCCTATCAATTTGATATAGCACCCAAACTTTTTTAAACTTGCCTGTGACTGGAAAAATAATCAAATGTAGCGGCAATCCAGCCAAGGCAGTTAAATAATTTAAATTGATTATTTCAGGAAAACATCAGAATTGCCATGTGGAAAATTTATGATTCCAAGTTTTCACTCATAACAATCATTAATTCTGATTATCGAGCATTACGCTCTGACACCAAAACCTCTGCTACCAATTCTGGCAAATCCATGAGGTCAACATATCCATCTGAACCACGCATAGGAGAGATAAATGTATAGTTGGGGTCACACTCTCCATTGTCGTAGACTTGAATAAACCACCTATCAGGAAATCCGGCGATGCCAAGTTCTACAATGTACCAAGACTCGCCAATCAAACGAGAGTTAAAGATTGTAAACCACTCTCTATTTGGTTCGGAAATGTTCCAATCTGCCATCAGGAACTCTAACGCGATTTGTCCGGCATCTATTGAAGTCAATAGCATTTCTACTCCTTATTTGAAACTTCAGGATACAATCCTAATTCCTTCGCTAGCTCACGCGCAACAAAAAATAAAAACTCGGCACCATCTTGATTTCCTTCGTGAGCAAACATAGTTCCTACTTGCATCATTGTCTGCACCAAGCCAGCATCAATTAATTTTGGCTCTTGCTGTAAAACTTCTGGTTCCTGACCGTTAGGACACTTAAGTAGCTTATCAATTAAATCAAAATACAGGTTTTGGCGTTGTTCTTGGGTTTGTTCTGTCATGATTACTTTTGTTGATGCGCGAATTGTTTATTGCTCGATGCTTTGCTGCCAAAGTCTTTCTAACATTTCTATCTGTTCTTGCAAAACCGCAGCTCGATATACAAGATACCTATCGTAGAAAAGAATTCCCAAGCCAACACAAATAGGGAAAAATAAGAAAAACCATTCCAACATAGTGGCAATTTTATATTGCTCAACAGTAGTTAGTATTTCTTGGGCAGGATTGGGTTTTGTATCTTCTTGCTTAGTAGTTAATAACCTTTGTTGCAGTGCTTCGTCAGCAGTATCTGTACCAATTTGATTAACTGCATAAGTTGAATTCTTTATTTCTAATAATTCGATATGTCGTCCCCAAATTATGCCAAATACTACTACTCCTGGAGAAAGCACTGCTAAAGTTACTAAACAAACTGTGATAATATTTACAATTCTGGATCTCATCTTGACTCTTCGTTGCAAGGCAGTATCTACCCAGCGAGCAAATATTTTTTACGGTTTATACAAGCACTAAGCTTTGGCAAATAAAAGTCTGGCTGAAGCGTGCAAAATATAAATATCCGAAGTAAGAAAGCACTACTGACAGGAATGACGCATATCTTTCCCTTATCTACAACAGGGGGTTAAGAAGTCCCCCCTCGTTCTTTAGGTTTGCACCATCAGAATGTCGGGGGGTAGAGGGGAATCTCTGCGTAAATCCTATAAGTTTTATATCAGTCGTCTCTGCACACAACTATTTATCTGTGTGGATTAAGATTATTAAATTAATTAGATTTGTACTCAAAGCCTGCAATTCTTATCTGATAAGACTTATAAAAATTTTTTGGGGTATGGGTACTAGTATTTTTGGGTTGGGGTACTAGTATTTACGTTCTGGGGGTTCTAGCATTTTTGTACTCAACATCAAACCCATCCAGGCTTTGATTAAACACTGTTTTTGAGCTAATTTCACACAAGAGTTCTGTTGTACTCAAAGCAAATCATATTACTTGGTAAATATACACGCAATTAACTTAAAATGAATCAAGAAAACATTAATATTATATAAAATATTTGCGTCTCTTATCTAGAGAATTTTAAAAATCATCTAAACACTACAGAAATAACCTCCATTGATTTATAAAATACTTTGTTAGTAAGCCAGAGTTGTGAAAGCGACGAACAATTCCCACTCGCATCACACAACTCAACAGCCCGATTCTCACTCAACCCTTGCCCACTCTAACCAGTCTGCTCAAATATTTGAAATTTTATGGGTAAGTTAGAGTATATAATTTATATATGTTTATACATACACTTGCACCGAAGAGTGCAACTTACATCAACAACTCATTCAAAGAAAGAAATTAGTAAATTCAAATCGTGGCACACATATAGACCACTAACTGTAAGAAAATAAAATGTGTGACACTTTACTAAGTTTATAATTTTAGGAGTTAATTCGTGCGGATAGCTAAAGACGTAACAGAACTTATTGGACGGACTCCTTTAGTTGCTCTGAATAAGATCCCCCAAGCTGAAGGATGTGTAGCCCGAATTGTCGCGAAGCTGGAAGGAATGAACCCAGCCTCTTCAGTCAAAGACCGCATCGGCATCAGCATGGTGCAGCAGGCAGAAACAACAGGCTGGATTACGCCAGGAAAAACCATTTTAGTTGAGCCGACCTCTGGTAATACGGGGATTGCACTCGCAATGGTGGCAGCAGCGCGTGGCTACAGTTTGATTTTAACGATGCCAGAAACGATGAGTTTAGAAAGACGCGCCATGCTACGCGCTTATGGTGCTTCTTTGGAGTTAACTCCAGGGGCAGAGGGAATGCGAGGCGCAATTCGCAAAGCGGAGGAAATTGTCGCTAAAACTCCCAATGCTTTTATGCTGCAACAGTTCCGCAACCCGGCAAATCCAAAAATTCACCAAGAAACTACCGCCGAAGAAATTTGGGAAGATACAGACGGGGAAGTGGATATTCTCATTGCTGGGGTAGGTACTGGTGGGACGATTACTGGAGTTGCGGAAGTAATTAAAAAGCGCAAGCCAAGTTTTCAGGCGATCGCTGTTGAACCCAGCAATAGCCCCGTCCTCTCTGGTGGTGAACCAGGACCGCATAAAATTCAAGGCATTGGTGCCGGATTTGTCCCCACTATTCTCCGTACCGAACTGATTGACGAAGTGATTAAAGTCAGCGACGATCAGGCGATGGTTTATGGACGGCGTTTGGCGAAAGAAGAAGGATTGTTATCTGGTATATCCTCTGGTGCTGCTTTATATGCAGCAATTCAGGTCGCTAAACGTCCAGAAAACGCCGATCGCTTAATCGTCATGATTCAGCCTTCCTTTGGCGAACGCTACCTCAGCACCCCGATGTTCCAAAACTTGGAAGCCGAACCTGCGGCTGTCCGTTAGGGAGACAGGGGGACAGGGGGGACAAGGGAGACAAGGGGGACAAGGGGAGCCAGCGCCGTGCGGAGGTTCCCTCCGTTGAGGCGACTGGCGTGGACAAGGGAGAATTTGCTTCCTCATCTCCCTCATCTCCCTCATCTCCCTTATCTTCCCCCACTCCCCCACTCCTTCACTCCCCCACTCTTCCTAATGGTTACACTTACCTTGCTGATGGTGTTGATGATCGTGACCGTGGGCACAGCCTTGTAGGTCTTGGTTCATGAGTTTTTCGCTCATTTCTTGGAGGGATTCATCCGCAGCGGTTAAACCAATCCAAGCATTGATTTTTTCCACATCGAAACCGGCTTCGCGGCGATCGCCTACTTGAATTAAAGGACGCCGAATTAACAGCGGATCGCGCAGCATCAATATTAAAGCAGTTTGTGCGTCTAGTTTTTCTGGATCTACCTCACCAGATTTTACCGCTGGGGCGGCGCGGTTTATCCACTCAACCACAGGGCGATCGCCAAAAAAGGAGCGCAAACGCTCAACTGTCCAAGGTTCAGTTAACAGATTATACGGCACAACTTCATGACCTGCGGCTGTCAGCAGAGTTTTCTGTTTCGTATTGTTTTTGCAGCCTGGTTTTTCATAGAAAATTATCCTTGCCATTGAATTATCTCCTTAATAATTAGATAGATTAGGACTTACGCATTCTCTTTTGCTCTGTTGGTGTTCTTGGCAGTTCGTTCAAGCCATTATCAAAGAATGCATTACGTAAGTGATTTGGATATAGCAATCCTATCTAATTTGGAAAAAATATTTTTGAGAAACGAACCGCAGAGGCACAGAGAGAACAGAGAAAGAGTAAGAGAGAGTTTGACGCTATTATTTGGGATTGCTATATAAACAAAAATCAGTTGAATAGATAGTTACCACCCTAGTGAAATTTTAATTAATATAATTAACTGGTTGCCATTAATATTTATCAAATATTAATTAAAACTTTTTCGCAGTTTGAGTACTTATGTCAAACTCAAATCTTTCCTTGGGGTCAGTTTCGCCATAAATATTAAAAGTAACAGTTGGTTCATCACCCACCGCTTCTACGCTATGAATTGCATCGGGAGTAAAGCTTATAATATCTCCTGGTTCTAAAGTTATGTCGCCTGTAGTTTCAATTTTATCTGGAAATTCTGCATTAGGACTGCGTTGCCAACAAGTAGTTTTTTCTTGTCCTTTTAATACCGCTACTACTCCCCAAGTTCCGTGGTTGTGAATTGATGATTTTATTCCTGGTAAAAATGTTACTACTTGCACTGTTAAAGGAAAACCTAATTCATCATACAGTAGTAAAACAGAAGTTCCAGTTTCCGGAGAAGGCTGTAATTTTTGACTTTGCACCCAATAGGAATTAGTAATCAATCGCCTTACCAACATCCGAATTTCTGGAAGGCGGCTTGATTCGTCGTCAACGTTATTAAGAACATCTTCTACCTCAGTTATAAACCGATACAGGCGATAATTCTCTCTTAATAAATCCCATTCTCTAGCTGATTTACATGCTTGATACTGACCGTCTCCGGTTACAAGCCAATCTTTATTTTTCATAATTTTCAGTATTTGAAGATAGGTTGTGTTTTGTAGTGAGCGCTGTCTTCGCTAAAGCGCTTACTACGAAGATAATTATTCTTCATCTTCTTCGGCTGGGCGTGTCAAAATATCAAGTATAAGTCCCCCACCAAATTCTTTTTTATCATCAACTTCTTTGACTCTGGCACTTATTTCTTTAGCTTGTTCTATCTCTCCCAGCTTTGCTAATACTAATCCAGAAGCGGCGTAAGCGGTTAAATATAGCCTAATTGAGGGGTTATCTTTGCGACTAACTAATATTGGCTTTAGTTGTTGCCAATCATCAGGTAGATTTTCGTGATTATGAATTTTCTTTATAACTTTGACTGCCATTTGCAGTGCTAGTAGATAATTATTTTTATAGTAAAAATATCTATATGCGGCAATTAAAACGTCTATATTATCTTGTGTTTTAGCTAAAGCTTCCTGCATATACTTTTCTGATTCGGCGGTATTTTCCCAGCTTTTCGCGGCTAATATCAATAAATTCTTGATATCTTCTGGAACTTGAAACCATGAAAACGCTTCTGAGTCAATTTTCATAAAAAAATCCTTGATGGGGAATGGGTAATTGGTGAGCCAGTGCGTTGGGCGGCTTTGCCGACTTGAAGCACCTGGCGAACCCCGAAGGGGTAATGGCTAATGGGGAAAGAAATAGGAAAAAGGAAAAGAATTATTACTACGTTCCTACTCCCAATTCCCAATTCCCAATTCCCAATTCGCAATTACCTATTACCTATTACCTATTACCGATTTAAAACAAGGTGAGAATGTACAGCAAGGAGAAGAGAACAATCCAGATGATGTCTACAAAGTGCCAGTATATTTCTGCCATTTCAATACCAACGTGCTTGGTAGCAGAATAGTGACCGGGACGACGCGATCGCCACAATACACCTAAAATTAATAACAGTCCTATAAACACGTGCAAACCGTGGAATCCTGTCATTAAATAAAAACAGTTGGAAAATACGTTGGTCGTCATGCCGTATCCTAAAGTTAGATACTCAACAACCTGACCAAGTAAGAAAACTGCTCCCATAATTGCAGTGATGATGTACCACCGCTGCATTCCTTTGACATCATTCCTTTTAATTGCTGCGTCACCAAAATGAATGACGAAACTACTAGAAACCAGAATGATAGTGTTAATTGTCGGCAATAAAAGCTCTACTTCGGTGTTTTCTGGGGGCCAAACTTCCGTTATTCCTCGAAAGAACAAATAAGCCGCAAAAAAGCCGCCAAACATTAAAGATTCAGAAGCAAGAAAGGTCAATAATCCCAATACTCGCAAATCTTGATGTTCGCTGTGTTCTGCGTGATGTTCTGCATTTGATGTTGCGATCGCCATATTGTTGCAGCTTGAATAAATTTCCAAAAAGAAATCGTAATAAGCGCTATAAGCGCTTACTACGAACTAACTAAGCACTAACTTCGGTCGCACCAGATGACGGCAGTTCAGCGCTATGATTATCGATGCCGTAGTCGTAGGGACCGTGAGTGACAACGGGCAATACTTCCCAGTTTTCTACTATTGGTGGTGAACTGGTTGTCCATTCTAAAGTCAAAGCTTGCCAAGGATTATCACCGGCTTTTGGTCCAGCAATCCAACTCCAAATGACGTTGATGGTGAAGGGAATCACTGAAGCTGCCAATATAAAAGAACCAACAGTACAAACCTGATTGAGGCTGATAAATTGCGGATCGTACATGGCAACTCTTCGAGGCATTCCTTGCAAACCCAACTCATGCATCGGCAAAAATGTCAGATTAGTGCCAATGAAGGTGAGGACGAAGTGAATGCGACCCCAAGTTTCATTCATCATCCGTCCGGTCATTTTCGGGAACCAATGGTAAATCCCGGCGTAAATACCGAATACGGAACCACCAAATAATACATAGTGGAAGTGCGCCACTACATAATATGTGTCGTGTACGTGAACATCAAAGGGGGCTGTTCCCATCGTCACACCGCTTAAGCCACCCATGACAAACATGGATAGCAAGCCAATAGCGAATAGCATGGCGCTGGTGAAGCGGATTTTACCACCCCAAAGGGTTGCTACCCAACCGAAAATCTTTACGCCAGTGGGAACAGCCACGATGAGGGTGGAGATGGTGAAGAACATCCGCATCCAACCGGGTGTACCGCTGGTAAACATGTGGTGTACCCAGACGAACAAACCGACAACGCAGATAGCTACGCTGGAATAGGCGATCGCCTTATACCCAAAAATCGGTTTGCGAGCGTGTACTGGTATCACTTCGGACATAATGCCGAAAATTGGCAGAATCATCAAATAAACTGCCGGGTGCGAATAAAACCAGAATAAGTGTTGGTAAATTACCACATTACCGCCAGCATCTGGTTTAAAGAAGGAAGTACCAAAGTTGATGTCAAACAACAACAGCACCAAACCTGCTGCTAATACAGGTGTGGAAAGAAGCGCCAAAATAGCGGTTGCTAAAGTTGCCCAACAAAATAAGGGAACTTGATCCCATCTCATGCTAGGGACTTTCATCTTCAAGATGGTGATGACAAAGTTCACCGAACCCAAAATTGAAGAAGTTCCCACCAAAACGATCGCTAAAATCCACATCGATTGTGCGGTGTTAGCGGTAACTAAACTTAAAGGTGGGTAAGCAGTCCAGCCAGATTGGGAACCGCCAAAGAAGAAACTACCGAGAATTAATGCGCCGGCTGGTGGATTTAGCCAAAAGGCGATCGCATTCAACTTCGGGAAAGCCATATCTCTAGCACCAACCATCAACGGCACCAGATAATTACCAAATCCCCCAATTGCACTCGGTACAATCCACAGAAAAATCATGATTGTTCCATGATTCGTCATGAAAGCGTTGTACAAATTGGGATCGAGGAGGTCTGCATCCGGTGTCGCTAATTCTGCACGCATAGCAACAGCCATCAGTCCCCCAATGAGATAGAAGACAAATGCTGTAACTAGATATTGGATGCCAATAACTTTATGGTCAACATTAAACGTGAAGTAGTCGTACCATTTCCACGCTTGAGGATGGATCGTATGGGCACTCACCAATTGATTTTTATTGTCTTCGTGTGGAGTATTCGGTGGAAATTCTACTTGGGTCATAATTTTTCCTTTGTCCAACCGCTTCTTTGAAGTCACGCATTCGATAGTCCAAGATGTTTTGACTAATGACCGTTGACTCTTGACTCTTGACTAATAACCGTTGACCATTGACTCTAGAGTTACCAAAAAAATGGGTCTAAAGCCTCGCCCTTTAGTGACTCCTTTTTGTTGACGGCGAATTGAAAACAGTGGTACTATTTCATACGGAGGTTAGGGTATTCAACCTCTGAAAACACCCAGTAGCCGAGAGGCAATGTACCTTGAAAATTAGGCTTAGTGGGTTCCACAAGGTAATGCTCTTGTGGGTAAAAAGTCTAGGCAACAAGCAACAGATACCAAAGTTTTGAGGATCTCACAGTACCGAGGGGCACTCGGAAACTGGCTTCTGTAAGGGAGTAAAACGCTTTTGGAGAGATGCTCCTCTGGTGTGAAATAGGTAACTGTTTCATAGTAAGAGCGCTCATTGAATTAAGAATCTCCGTACCTAAAGGTCGGAGAGTGTCAATGAACTAATCCCCATATCATGAGCGTAGGGAGCAAGAAACTCTGAAGCTGATAATTCGGCTGGTTTGACTGCAACAGCTTGATTGAGTTCTTGGTTTTGAGCAATTTTGTTTTCTGTCAGCCAGCTATCATACTCATCTTTTGTTTCCACAATTACTTGCGATCGCATTGAACCGTGATAGCCACCGCATAATTCTGTACAAACTATCGGATATGTACCCGGTTTAGTAGCGACGAATCGCAATTGAGTAGGGATACCGGGAATTGCGTCTTGCTTCAATCTAAATTGCGGTACCCAGAATGAGTGGATAACATCTGTTGCGGACAAGTTGATTTGTACGTCGGCACCAACTGGAACGTGTAATTCTCCAGAATTAACGCCACTTTCGGGATAGTTAAATATCCAAGCAAACTGCATCCCGGTAACATCAACAACTAAGTCGGCAACTTTGCCTTGTTCAGTCGGAGTTCCACCAATGCCAATTTTCCGCGCACCTGCTGGGGGTACTGGTACTTCCAAATCCGAAGCTGAGGCATCACTCAATGTAGCTGCGAGTGCGGTTCCCGGCATCTGAGCAACATGAGATGGAGAATGGCTCATAGCCATCATATGTCCGGGTGCTTCAATTCCGCCCATGCGCGTAAACACATCAACACTGTATATTCCTAAGCAAAGGACAATGATTGATGGAACTGCCGTCCAAAAAACTTCTAAAGGAAGATTGCCCTCAATATGGACACCATCAGTATCATCACCTTTGCGGCGACGATATTTAACCGCAAAAATTAAGATGGTTCCTTCTACTATCAAAAACAGAGCGATCGCAATGCTGAACATGATGTTGAAAAACCCGTCCACCAAAGGCGCTTGTGCTGAAGCTTGCACCGGCAGTAAACTATGGTTTTGACCAAGCCAGATGCTTAAAACTGTGACGAATGCCCCAGCAACTAAAGTTAATAATGAAACAGGAATTTCTTGCATACATACCTGCTGTGTACAACATCGTGTTTGTGTGATTTTCTTTCTTTTTACCCCAGGATTCATATCCTGTATTGATGTATATCCTAGGCAGGAAAGAAAATAGTTTTCTCGCTTGTGAGAGCATCACAACAAGCAGATTTTTTTGCTTTCACCTATATATTTTCTCTGTTTATTATAGAGAATCCGGGAAAAATCTCTATATTTCTTAATATGTTTTGTCCGGCAAAGCTACAACAAAATTTTTGCTTATAGTTAACTATAAGCATTCACAAATCAAGTCTCATGATGAAGCATAAAAGAAAAAAGTCAAAAGCATCACCACCGATCTAGGCTATATTAGCAGCAAGTTTAAATTTGTTAATAGCTGACATTTTTCGATTTCTAGATTGTTTTACTGGTAACTTTTTGCGTACCGCTAAATATTCAGCATTCCCCTTTTGGGTTGGTCGAGTATTAGATAGGTGGTGGCTTGCCTTTCGGCAAGCGCATTTTCCGGCAATAGCGCTTGAAAAAAGCGCAGAAACCTTAATTTACTAAGGCAACATGGGTGTAGCAATTCTTTGGACAAATTCTTGCACAAGCCTCACAACCAACACAGTTTTCTGGATTAGCCACTGTCATTATTTTGCGTTCGATTTCATCATCATCTTCATCTTCTACAAGTTCGCCTTCTTCGTTTAGCGCTGCCAAAGATAGTACATTATGCCCGCAAATTTTAAAGCATCTGCCACAGCCAATGCACTTTTCTTGATCGATATCTTGAGCAAATTTAGGTGTCCAAGTTTTACCGCCAAATGTCAAGCCTGTTAGTTGTGCCATGAATCTACCTCAGCAATTTTGCTTACTAATCTATCTGGACTCTTATTCTCATCCTAACTTAATCTTAATTAGCTGGCTTTATTATTCACAAATGATTATTTTCTCTATCAATTTTTGATGACTTTTACTTATTTTTTTGAGTTTTTTAAGTTATTTGAAACTTTCTAATTGAAACTTTTTACCAATAATTTAAATTAGACGTTGACTGATATCATGCTTATATCGCCTGATTCTGCCGATTTAAAGTGAGACGCGAGATTTATCAGAGCAGTCGATTGCTGAAGACTCAAATTCCTTATTTACTGACAAATAGAAATAAATAACTGATGTTTAATTTGACAATTTTTGGTAAACTTTGTCTGACTGATGATAGTGTTTGTAGAGAAATATGCGTTACCAACTAAAAATAATAAATAGTGTTTAGATATACATAATTGCTTTTGTATTAGCTTATGTATATCCGGAATCTATATTGGGCAAAGTAAATGATGTGAAATTTACTTTTTAAGCGATCGCCTACATAACTAAATACAAGCTCAATATCATATTTTGGATTCTTTCCATCAATTCAACACATTTAATTTGTCATTAATAACTGTAAATTAGCTAACAAAATAATTACTAAATTTAATTATTAATAATATTAATAAGTGCGATACAACCTATCACTAAAAAGCTAAATGTTCGTTAATAACAATTATGAATTTTTATTATGTTCAACAAGCAAATGTTTATATATATCCGATGATGTAAGATATTAAAAAATATTTCTAAGCTCCGAAGTGAACAACGTTATCTTAAGATTAGTGAAATATATATTTAATAAATAAGTAATATTAGGCTTTAGTTAAAAGCGTTTATAGCATTCAGTTGGATGCAAAGTACTTAATATGGATGTTTCTTGATTAATTTGGCAAGATAATATTCTTGCAGTCGAAATATTGTGGTGGTGAGTATTAAAGAAAGTAAATACATCCATTCTTAGACTTGAGCCAGATATCGAGAGCGAGTAGAGTGGCAATTGCCGTATGCCTTATACAATTCCTAACAACAGTTGCGTTGGATGTGATAACTGCCGTCCTCAATGTCCTACAGGTGCGATCAAAATAGAGAACGATGAGTATTGGATCGACCCTTGTCTTTGTAACAATTGCGAAGGTTATTACCCTGAACCGCAATGCGTGATTGCTTGTCCAACAAAGTCACCGATTCCTTGGCAAGCGAAAAAGGGAAGATGCAAAGTTGAACCTAGAGATGCCACAAGTTCAGATTTGTTTGCCAATGGGAAGAGTAACCCGTTTGCATCAGCGATCGTCATTTGGGAAGCTTGCAACGTGTTGGCACAGCGAACATCCTTACCTTGGCAAATCGATGAACAAGGTTTCTTGTGTTATGGCAGACAAGTTAACCAAGGTAAGGGAGCGATCGCATTTCACATTACCGATCCATTTAAAGTGAGTGAAAAAGCAACAGAGTTACAGGCAATTGAAGCACTTGATATCAGAGCTGCTTGCATCCATCTAATTTTTGCTGCTTATGCTACAGCTTGCGAGCAACCTTGGGAGCAAGAGTTTGCGATCGACGATCGCCAAATCGAGAAATATTTAGGATTAGAGAAACGCAAAGACTTGAGTAAAAACGCCAAACTCGCTCTCATGAAAAATATTGTACTGCAAGCTTGCTCGCTGATTGCTACCATTGACTGGCCCCAACAAGGTCGAGTCAAAGGCTTTTCAATTACAGGCAGTCGCTTGTGGCACATAGTAGACATTCAGCACTATTTTCAAGAAGATAATCTGGGGTGTAAATATCTAGTCGGGCTAACTTTTAAAGTCAAAGCCGGCATTTGGACGCGGTATTTCTTAAATAAACAAGGATGCAAAGAGCGAACTGCATTTTATCAATATCGCAGTCTGCCCAAATCTTTGTTAAGCACAATCATGAGCATTTGGCAACAACATGAAGGTGCAGCGCGATTAATGCTATGGCTGCTATTTAAAACTAAAATGGGCACTTCCCAACGCATCACCGTTCCCACCTTGCTGAAAGTTGCTTACGGTGAGGAAAAAGTCAACCACGCAACCAGACATAAAGAAGAACGCAAGCGACTGCTGCGAACCTTTGAAAGCGACTTGGAAATTCTCCATCATTATGGAATTAAAGCAGTTTTCGACCCGATTACTTATCCACCAGAAATTCAACCTTTGTGGGCAAAGTTGATTGATATTCCCGAAGATCCAGAAGAAGCATTAGAATTTTGGACTAATGACGGTGGTGCTGACACTCGCTTGACAGACACAGGTCCCCGTGGTAAGTGGAATTTGCTGATGAACGCTCGAATTTTGTCGTTTGAACTACCTCCAGAATGGGAGCAGCAAATGCCAAAATCTCAGAAAAATCAGCGACAAACTGTTACTAAAACCAGAAAAAAGATAAAAACTACCGGCGATTTGCTTGGGGAACAAATTTTACAAGCGCGAAAAAATCTCAATCTCTCCCAAAGAGAATTAGCAAAGTTGACAGGTAAAAGCCAAAGCTGGATTCGAGATGTCGAAAATGGTCGCTTAAAAGCGAAGTCAGAAGACCAAGCAGTATTAAGGAAAGTGTTGAATATGGGGTAATAGCTGTGTAGAGATGCGATACTTAGTGTCTTCAGCTAAAACATTAATATTAAACTAATCCCATTAATATTCATTACGGAGTCACCTTTAACCACCCAAAAATATCACCTACCGTCAACTCTAACCCCTGACAGAACTCTGGCACCGGTAAAACACCATCAATTTCCTCAAAAGGTAAAGGTTGTCGTCCCGCAGGATAAGCAGCAATGAATCGCTCATCAGGGTCAATTAACCAACCCATTTGAGTTCCGTGGTTAAGAGCGTGTAAGATTTTTTTTGTAACTTTTGTATGGCTTTGTTCTGGGGAAAGAATTTCGATTATCCAGTCGGGTGCTGCGGCAAATGTATTGGCAATATCACCATTTTCGTCTACAGGAAGCCTTGCCCAAGAGAATACAGCGACATCGGGAACTATAGAACGTCCAGAAAAAGTGCAACGTAATTCTGGAAAAGCCCAACCAATTTTTTGTACTTTTATAACAGAATTGATTGTGGGACAGAGTTCTCCTTGAATAGTGCTATGTTTTCCTTGAGGCATGGGTTTTTGAATGATTTGACCGTCGATGTATTCTAAGCTTGGCTTAGTTTCTGATAGTGCGAGAAATTCTTCTAGGGTCAATATTTTATTTGGTGCTTGTACCATTGTTATCCTAGCCTCAATTTCTGATAATTTTTTTACATCATCAGAACTTTTGTCAGCAAAATAAGTTATTTATTTGTAGACGAAACATTATTCAAGCGATCGCGAATTGCCGTTAATTGTTCTTGATTATTCACCGGCTTACGCGGTGCTGGCAATTCTGTATTGGGCCAATTGAGTAAATCATTACACGGACATAATTCAGGTGGCATTCCCAAGCTTCGCATCGGTACTGGCATCGTACAACGACTGCAATGGCTCATTTCCCAACTCGGTGTCAGCAGTTCGGCAATAGTTTCTTGCGTACCTTCTAAGTAACAGTCGCCTGTTTCTGGTGAGATAATTTGCTGCCAGCAATTTTCAAATTCCTGACTGTAGCGATCGCCTTGAATAACTGATTCCGGCAACAGACTTGCCGAACCATTATTTGTCATCACCTTTTTGCCTAACTGAAACCAGTAGGCGAGGTATTGTTTTACTTCGTGTTTGGTTGCCATACCACAATATTAAGCTTGCGACATCAGATTTCTAATTTTGAATACTTAATTTTCAATTAAGATTTTGGTGGTAACGGGGAACCGAGAACACTGAGATTAAGAACATGACCGCCAGTGACTAAATAAACAGCTTCGCACAGATGAGCTAATTGGCGGATTAAAGAACCCAGGCGATCGCGAAAATTTCTCCCAACCGGATAAGCCGGCACCACACCCCAACCTGTTTCTTCTGCCACAAATATCATATCAGCCGCAACCAAATCCACCGTTTCTAACAATTCTGCAACCGTGTTTTTCCAGATTGCATCCTCCTGAGAGAGTAGATTAGCTACCCAAGTTCCCAAAGAATCTACCAACAGACAGATATTTGGTTGAGCATCCGCAAGAGTAGCAGATAATTCTATCGGTACTTCCAGTGTTACCCAATCTTCAAGACGGCGTTTTTGGTGTTGGGCAATGCGTTGATTCCACTCTGCGTCCGCTGAGTTTTGCGTGGCAGTGGCAATGTAAACAACTGCTTTGCCTGACTGCATTGCGAGAATTTCTGCCCATTCACTTTTACCAGATCGTGCAGGTCCGGTCACGAGGATGACTTTACCCAAAGCTTTTTCCTTAGTATCTTTAATTAATAGTGGTGGCAATTTCTTACTTTGAATTTTTTCACTACCAAAGTGGGATTTTTGGTACTAAATAACTTTTAAGAGATAAAATTAGCACCAGCATTATTTAATGCCACTCGTGGCAAAAAAAGAAAAATCCCATTGAGACACTTCTCAATCATTAGAACACCACTGGGGACAGAATAAGTCAGGTAATTTTTTATGAAAGCAGGCTTAAAACGCATTGAGGCAACTCTACACGATTTGGGAACTAACGGCACAGCCTCAGCCGAAGCTAGTTCTACAAAGCAGTCTTTCTCTTTTCGGATCAGCGTTGGAAGTAGCGAAGCTACAGCAGATGCTGTTTCATCAAAAGAAGATCTTCGCGAAGCAGACGCACCTGAGTTTGGTACAGAATTTGAGAATCATTCTTATCATCATAACTCTGTGCAAACCTTTCCCACACAAGACAGCGATGGCAGATCGCCGGCACTACCCAAGTTCAAAACTCCCAGCTTCACAAGCCATCGCAACGCAGCTAATCCCGCATTAGCACTTAATTTGTTGCAAGAAATTCAAGAAAGCGTTTTTCTTTGGCAAAAAGAATTGCAAAATATTGTCAAACAAATTCAAGATATTTACATAGAAGGTCCGATTGTCAATGGCTGGTTAGAGTCCCAGGCACGAGAAAGCGAACCGGGGGGAACCGCAACCCTGCGTCATGCGGAAGTCGATCGCCTGATGGATTATGTAGAAGAAATTTGCGCGGCTCAAGAAAACGTATCGTATCAATCAGCGCGTACAGGCTACCGTCTTTGCGGTTTAGATTCCTCCGGTCAAGTGTGGTCGCGTCCATGTCCACCCGATCAAGTACCGATCGTAAGTATGGCGATCGCTCGTTACCAAAAGTTACGCCAACTCCTAGGACGCAAGCAATATCTAGAAACTAGGCTTAGTCAACTGGCGGAAACTCTGGTAGTTTTACACAGTCATATTCAACAAGCATGAAGTTTTAACGATTATTTCCGAAAAAACTCGGTTGGTGAGTCAGGAATTTTTGGTATAGATTTAGCACAAGAGCAGACAGTTAGTTAGTGGTTAGTGGTTAGTGGTTAGGAGAATGGAGTAAAAGTTAAAAGGGGCAAATTTGGGAGTTAGTGGTGAAAAATTAACAACCAACAACCAACAACCAACAACTAACAACAAACAACTAACAACCAACAACTAACAACCAACAACTAACAACCAACAATTTCTATGCCAGACCCGCAAATCTCTGCCATTATCTGTACTCACAATCGAGATACCTATTTAGGTGCTGCTATAGATAGCCTTTTAAAGCAAGAGTTTGCCGCTGGCTTTGAGGTGGTGGTAGTCGATAATAACTCAAGCGATCGCACACGCGAAGTTGTAGAACAAAGGTTATCCGATCCGCGTTTGAAGTACGTTTTTGAACCGGTGCTTGGTTTATCTGTCGCTCGCAACACTGGTGCAAAAGAATCTAGGGGGGAAATTCTCGCTTATTTGGATGACGATGCGGTTGCAAGCTCACACTGGTTGCAAATATTATATTCTGCCTATGAAAATAACTCTAAGATCGCGATCGCTGGTGGCAAAGTCACTTTATTATGGCCCCAAGGAATCCAACAACCACGTTGGCTATCTCCCGGACTAGCTGCCAATTTGGGAGCATACGACTTAGGGGACAGCATCGTTTACATCGAGCAGCCCGGTTTAACTCCCAGAGGCTTAAATTACTCGATACGCCGCAGCTTTCTCAACGAAATTGGCGGTTTTGACCCTAATCTCGGTCGAGTAGGTAAAAACTTATTATCTAATGAAGAACTGCAAATGACAGAACTTGCCCTTCAACGCGGTTGGCAAGTTGCTTATCTTCCCGATGCTCTAGTTGCTCACAATGTCGCTCCAGAACGCCTCAATCGCTCCTGGTTTTTAAACCGAGGCTGGTGGCAAGGTATCAGTGAGTGCTATCGAGAACAACTTGCCGGTAAAGCCGGTATCGGTCAATTGCAGCGCGGCAGCGAAAGGTTTTTACGCGGCTTGTATAAATCATTGCAACATTTAAGTGACCCAGCAGAACGCTTTGACAAACTTGTGTATGCCTACGGTCAGATTGGTTACTTAAATGCCGCTATTCAGGGTCTTTTATCATCAAATAACAAATAGAAATAACTACTTAATATGTCAGCAAAAATACCAGTTTCCGTATTAATTCCCGCAAAAAACGAACAAGCAAATTTACCAGCTTGCCTCGCTAGCGTCGCTGTTGCCGATGAAGTGTTTGTTGTAGACTCTCAAAGTACCGATAAAAGCGAGGAAATTATTAAAAGTTACGGTGCAAACCTCGTGCAGTTCCACTTTAATGGACGCTGGCCCAAAAAGAAAAATTGGTCTTTAGAAAATCTACCTTTCCGTAATGAATGGGTGCTAATTGTCGATTGCGATGAGCGCATCACCCCCGAACTTTGGGATGAAATTGCTCAAGCAATTAAAGATGATGAACACGATGGTTATTACCTCAATCGCCGCGTATTTTTCTTAGGTAAATGGATTCGCCACGGCGGTAAATATCCTGATTGGAACCTGCGTTTATTTAAACACGCCAAAGGTCGCTACGAAAATCTCAACACTGAGGATATTCCCAACACTGGCGATAATGAAGTTCACGAACACGTTATTTTACCGGGGAAAGTCGGCTATCTGAAAAACGATATGCTTCATGAAGACTTCCGCGATTTGTTCCACTGGTTAGAAAGACACAATCGCTATTCCAACTGGGAAGCGCGTGTTTATTTGAATATTCTCACAGGTAAAGACGACAGCGGCACTATTGGCGCAAATTTATTTGGTGATGCAGTGCAACGCAAGCGCTTTTTGAAAAAAGTTTGGGTGCGTCTGCCATTTAAACCATTTTTGCGATTTATTTTGTTCTACATTATTCAGCGCGGCTTTTTGGATGGCAAAGCTGGATATACCTACGCCCGCTTGCTGAGTCAATATGAATACCAAATTGGCGTGAAACTTTACGAATTACGCAGTTGTGGTGGACAACTAAATACTACCAGCGTTCCCAAAGTGGTGTCACCATCCCTCAAGCCGGAAATTCAACAAACGGCAACTTAAGGGATTGGGAATGAGGCATCGGGCATCGGGCATCGGGCATGGGAAATAGATTTGACTTTATTCTCACGTTCCCAATTACCTTTTTCCCAATGCCCATTGCCCAATGCCCATTGCCCAATGCCCATTGCCCAATTCCCAATCCAAAATTTGATGTCTCAGTTGAATGTGAGTAAACAACCGTCGGTAGTTGATGCAGAACCTTTTGTAGATTTACGCAAGTATGACCAATCCTGGTTTGATCGGGGTCGTCCGGGTTGGTATATTTTATTTTGGTGGTTTGTACAAGCGATCGCCTTTCCACTGACTCCTCATCCTTTTAGTGGTTTGCGTTGCGCTATACTCCGGCTGTTTGGCGCAAAAGTCGGCAAAGGTGTATTAATTCGCCCTACCGCTCGCTTCACGTACCCCTGGAAAATCAGTATTGGCGATTATAGCTGGATTGGTGATGATGTCGTTTTATACAGTCTTGATGAGATCCACATCGGCTCACACTGCGTAATTTCCCAGAAAAGTTATTTATGTACTGGTACTCATGACATCAAAGATCCAGCCTTTGGACTGAAAACAGCAATTATCACCATTGGTAATGGCGCATGGGTAACAACAGATTGTTTTGTTGCCCCAGGAGTGACAATTGGCGCTAATGCCGTAATCGGCGCTCGTAGCAGTGTTTTAAGTGACATACCCGCAGGACAAGTTTGTTGGGGAAATCCCTGCCGTCCCAGGTATGCGCGGGAGAGAAAGTAAGGCGAATGGGAACTAGCACCTAAAAGCGGTCTAAAATTACCTCTATTCAAGACTGCCTAAGCAGTAGTATATTCGTTCTCCGTAGTTCCGATTATCCCAGCTTCCTGCGTTTGTTCTGGTTGAGCCAGTTTGCTAATATACTTATCACCCCAATCACGCATCAACAGCAAAATTGGCTCTAAACTTCGACCGAACTCGGTCAATGAGTATTCCACCTTAGGTGGAACTTCGGCGTAAACAGTGCGCTTTACTACCCCATCCCGCTCTAGTTCCCGTAACTGTAGTGTGAGCATCCGTTGGGTACAACCTTTAACCATTCGCTGAAGTTCATTGAAGCGTTTGGTTCCCTCCAAGAGGTGAAATAGAATAACTCCCTTCCACCGTCCACCGATCACATCAAGGGTTGCTTCTACAGAACAACCATATCGGCAATCATACTGCCTGTTTTTCATAGCTTATCTGCACAGGATAAATTTTGATACTACTGCACAAAAATGTGCGTACTTGGCAAGTTTTAGGATAATTCACATAATCAAAGTATAGTTCTCCAACACTGCTTTGTTTGTAGCAATAGAAAGCGGCAGAGCTAGTTCAGCTTTCAGTAAGGAATTTGCAAGTCCCTCTGTTTTTAGTTTTGGATCGTATCGATCCGTTATTTTGTGCTGTCGATACAGCACATATTAAAGCAACGTTGTATACATCAATAAATTAGGAGGGAACGTGAAAGCGATCGCTGTTTATCAGTCTAAAAAAACCACCGATTCTAACTGCTTTGCTGAGGTTGATATTGACCAGCCTAAACCTAGTGCCAAAGATTTACTCGTCAAAGTCAAGGCAATATCGGTTAACCCAGTAGATTATAAAGTTAGAGCATCCCTCTTAGAGCGGCAAAGCACACCTCGAATTCTCGGCTGGGATGCAGCTGGCATTGTGCAAGAAGTTGGAAGTGAGGTATCTTTGTTCAAACCTGGAGATGAAGTTTATTATGCTGGTAGTATTACTCGTCCCGGATGTAACAGTGAATTTCACTTGGTGGATGAGCGAATTGTCAGTCAAAAGCCAGCTAATTTGTCATTTGAGTCAGCAGCAGCACTTCCCCTGACGGCAATTACTGCTTGGGAAGCATTGTTTGAAAGATTGGGTATCGAGCCTCGAAAAACTTCAAGCAATCAAGCTAGTAAAATTTTAGTTATTGGTGGAGCTGGGGGAGTTGGCTCAATTGCGATTCAATTGGCAAAACAAGTGGCTGGATTGCAGGTTATTGCAACTGCATCTAGGCAAGAATCAATTGATTGGTGCATGAAGATGAAAGCAGATTACTGTATCAATCACCATAATAAATTCACAACGGAACTGGAAAAAATTGGTATTTCGCAAGTCGATTATATCCTTTGCTTAAATAACACAGATGGTCACTGGCAAAACATGGCAGATGCGATCAAACCACAAGGGAAAATCTGCTCGATTGTAGAGACGGATCATCCTCTAGACATGAACTTAATCAAAAATAAGAGTGTAACTTTTGTTTGGGAATTAATGTTCACTAAATCAATATATGAGACAAAGGATATGCAATCTCAGCATGAATTATTGAACAACGTTGCACAACTCATTGAGCAGGGAGTTTTACAAAGCACGATGACGGAAAATTTTGGTTCACTGAATATTACCAATCTAGCGAAAGCTCATGCTCGACTCGAATCTGGAGAAATGATTGGTAAGTTAATTCTCTGGTGGAATTAACAGTTAGGCAAACTCTTGAGAGCGATCGCCTCTTGATGAACTTTTGCTGTGCCAGTGATGGGATTTTGTCAGAAACTAGCTTTCAAACTGGCGCAACCATAAAATAGGCATGTATTTTACATTGGTTTACTGCCTTTTTCTGCCAGAAAGCGTCAAAATCCCATTTCCTCTGCTTACGTTAATCCCAACCAAGAGAAGAGATTTTGCCACCAAGAACTACTCACCTGACCAACAAGTTTCATTTTTTTGCGAATGTCTTGAATATTCCAATTAGTTAATTTAGCAAGAGTTTGCGCTTCTTTTTCAAAACGCTTGCCCAAAGACCGTTTGTATTCTCTTCCCGCTTGACATGTAACTTCACCTGTAAACGGGTGTTGCAAAACGTAACGTCCTTGAAAAGATTCGCGGTTAGAGGTTTGCTGAAACATCAAGTCTTCCGGGAATTTGTCGCGGGTGTAGCGGACATGCAAGCGAGAAATGAAAACGCTACTAGAAGGGCTTGGTGGACGAAAGCGACGGGGTGCGGGTGCGTTTACCCCAAAATCATTATCTAGCCAAAATACGCCCGCTTGCTTGAGTTCCTGCTGGCTGAGAGGTTCGGCAGAACAAGGATCGCAATTACTCATATCCCAAGCATATTCTAAAAATGCCACTTTTCTATCTTCTTTGATGTAAGAAGTTTGAAACATGGATTTATAAAAGTCGCTAAATTCATCTTTGACAAATAAAGGAATATTGTCACCTGAAGGAACTTTCACTGTCCGGTAATTCGTAATTTCTGCCTGTCCTTTGGGCGATAAAATGTAGACAATCAAATCTTGTTCGGTTGTGGCGTTAATCATGCCCAAACGAATTGGCAGCATGAATTTAGGTGAAGAGTAAGAAATTTGCAAAGGACGCAGAAACTGATAGCCAGATTCCTCAAATTTATCTAAGTTGACTTTAGCAACAAAGAATTTCATTGAGGAACGAATGTAAGGCTGAAGTAGCTGTTTTGCCCCTCTAGGAATTTTATAACCGTTGCGGTTCAACCAAGTTTCCAGTCCGCCAGATTCTTTAGCGCTAAGAATTACAATATCGTATTCGCCAACGTTGAAACGCGCTTCGACAGTCACACCTAAATTGTCAGTACTCCTGGCATTTCCTACCCGATTTCTTGGTGCTGCCATTGGTGCAGGTAAAACCCCTCCTCTTTCTTCGTAAACTGGCGCACAGGGGTCAGAGTCAAAATATTCTACCAATCGTGGAGCGCTAAAAGCATCTAGGCGCTCAATAATTTTCGCTTGGGCAACGCGCACTTGCTCTTTTTGTAATACTGTCGGTACAGGCACGACAATTGCAAAATCTTTTACTTCGCCCTGAAAGTCATTTGCCATCGTCAAGACAGTGCGATCGCCTTCTCGCGCAATTACCACCTGAGAAGCTTTGTTATACAGTTTTGCATCAGCTTTAGCAACATAAAATCCACAAAATGCCCAAGCCGCCGGCGTAAAACAAAATACAGCAACAAATGTTAGTACTAAAGAAATTAACAATCGAAAAGGTTTCATGTTTGTTAGTTGATAGTTGATAGTTGATAGTTGTTAGTTGATAGTTGATGGTTGTTAGTTGATGGTGAGTCAGTGCGTTGGGGAGGCAGTGCGTTGCGGAGGTCACGAGCGTTGAAGCACCTGCCGTCGGGTTTCCCGACAGTCACGCATCTGACGAACCCGAAGGGTTGATGGTTGATAGTTGATAGTTGATAGTTGATAGTTGATGGTTGATGGTTGGAAAATACTACTAACAACTAACCACTAACAACTAACCAATAACAACTAACCACTAACCACTAACAACTAACCACTACCCATTCCCCATTCCCCATTCCCCATTCCCCAAGAAAATCGCGGTGCTTTCCACAAGGTATCTAGCAGGATAGTCAAAGGGGCAAGGGCAAACAGTGCCCAAAAAACTGCGGTGGAAACAAAAAAATAATTCCGCAGAATAAAAGTTAATATGGCGATGCACATTGCCCAAATCACACGCGCAATTCGAGCATTGGGAATTGACCGGGGGTCTGTTACCATAAACAGGGCAAATAGCAGCAACGATCCACTCATCAATCGATGCCAGTAAACATCCCAAGTCCAGCCCAACCAAAAATTGCGAATTGCTTCCATAAAAGCGTATGTAATTAAAAAAGCAGCTGTTGTATCCCAACGTCCGACTCGCTTGAGAATCATGCCACCTGTGCCGGCAAATAACAGCCCATACCACCAATCATCACCCCATTGTCCCGGTGAAACCCAGGCATCGGGGGTTAGTAATAAGGCACAAATGATACCAGCGTTGGCGGGATTAAAGAAATGTTTATCGCCGACTTTGAAGACAAATTTACTAGCGATCGCCACAAATCCAGCTAAAGCCATTGTCGTCCAATCATCAGCCCGTAAAAGTAAGCTAAGTCCCAACGCAGTAATTAGAGGACTCCGAAAGTTTGTTTTTTCTTCTTTGTCTGTTGCAAATGACTTTTGACTCGTACAGACGCGATATATCGCGTCTCTACAACTCTTGACTAATGACAAAAGCCATTGCGTTGATACACAGGTTGCGATCGCCACTACAATCAACTCTGGTCGCAGCGTCCAGTCTCTTGTACCAATTCCCAAAACTAGGAATAAGGAAAGAAATAAAATTTGATAATCTCGTATATCTTTGAGCAACATTGCTCCTTAACTCAGGGATTTCCCCTAAACTTAGGTGTGTCACCAATCTAAACGCGTAGATGCGAAAATCATGCTGCCGTTACAAATTTTGTTACAGTTAAGTTAGATATGGCTATTAATTAGATTAATTAGTTATTTATTTTACATAATACAATACCGTAAATTTTCTTATAGTAAGCCTTACAAAATCTAAAATTGAAAGACTTAAGATGCAATTCGCTTCTTTATATCCGCTTGTTTACCGAATTCTCAAACCAACGTTTCCTAAGTGTCTTTGGTGTGGCGATCCAAATTCTAAAGCGATCGCACTCACGTTTGATGATGGTCCCCATCCTCAATACACGCCGGAACTTTTAGCCGTTTTAGACCGCTATAATATTAAAGCTAGTTTTTTTTGGTTGGGTGTTTGCGTCAATCGAAATCCGGCGATCGCTAAAACAATATGCGATCGCGGTCACTGGATCGGATTGCATAACTACGATCATCGCAATTTCCCGATGCTTTCCCCAACTGAACTTCAGCAAAGCTTAGAAAAAACCCAAGCTGCAATTTATAATGCTTGCAATTTACCACCCTCACAAGTACGTGATGTCCGACCCCCCAACGGCTTCTTTACACCGGAAACTTTAAAAATCTTACATCGGTGGAATTACCGAGCAGTTATGTGGAGCGTTGTACCAGAAGATTGGGTAAGACCAGGAGTCGCTACTGTAGTGCAGCGAGTTCTCCAGCAAGTAGAAAACGGCTCACTGATTGTTTTGCATGATGGCGCTTGCGGCGGACAAGATGTTGGCGCTACAGCAGAAAGCCTGATTCCCCAATTGCTACAACAAGGCTATCAGTTTGTGACAGTTGATACTTTATGGCAGCAAGTCGCACTCAGGTAATAATCACCTATAAGATGAGTGGTAGCGCCAATAGTTAACGCTTAACATTCCCGCTTTTATTGCTATCTATGAACGCGCTGCCAAGTAATACCCTTTTAGAGTAGAATAATAATATGGCAACGGTGTCCCACATACATTTTAATTTAGGTAGTATACGCACTTTGTCACTTGCACGAAAAGTGCCAATAGTCAAGCAATTAAGTACCAACAATAGTTGGCTGGTGCTTATGACCGAAGAAATTAAGAATGAGTGAATTTACTTAAGATACGTTGGAGTTGCTTCTAGCGACTTTGCGTTTGTGAGCTACTTCAGGTTGGGGTGTGCTAGCAAGCGTTGGCTCGTCAGTTCCCAATAGGTCATGTATCTGGTTTAAAGATGTTGGTGTTTTTGCCGAAATCTCTTCTGGTGATGCACTTACGTACTCAATCAGGTCTTCTACCTTGCAGTTCAGAGCTTGGCAAAATCTCACGATTCTTTCAATATGGTCTGTTCCAGTCCTGCCACTCTCCCAGTTTTGGATCGTGCTTTCAGTCACTCCGACAAGACGTGATAGCTCAAGCTGGGTCAGCCCTGCTTTGTCACGCAGAAAGGCGATTCTTGGTTTTGCTTTCTGTTTCACAGCTACAGCACTTTATATTTTAACTTATAGTCGTAGATCCTAGCACCAAAAAAAACCAGCGCCCAGGAATTTCCCAAAAAAAACTTTTGCCCAAACTCTTGACACCCCCAATAACTTTGGTTAAAACTATTGGGTATGAGATTAGCCTCTTTTAGAGTCCGATTATAAAGGACAGATAAAGCGCACGCATTCAACTTGAAAAAAACTTTCAGAAAAATCCGGAATGATGCGACTTTGATTTGAATCTCATAACATCAAACGACAGCGTAAAAACCCTGAGAACTCCTCAAATTTTAAGTATGTATACGCAAATTGAGTCACAGGATTTATAAGTCAGTTTGAACCAACTACAACATACAAATAATCAGGTCTAGAAATATTATGTTGAAGAATTTCGCTTTTGGTTTACTGGCTGCAACTTTGGCGATCGCTCCTGGTGCAGCAGCATTTGCAGGTCAAGGTCAAAGCAACGTGCAAGTTACCACACAAGACGGTGCAGCAATCGATGGTAGCACCAACGCTCAAAGCTCCACAAGCACCAACGTGCAACAACAAATTCAAAACGCACAGAAAAAAGCTGGTGCTTATCGTCCTGGCAGATACTACAACCCGGCTTGCAGAGGTGGATCAACTGCTCAATCTCAAGGTTCTGTACAACGTACAAGCCAAAGCGGTGCTGCAATTGGCGGTTCTGTGAATGCTCAAGATAGCGTTACAACCAGCAATCAGCGTCAAATTTTAGCTGCCGGCTGCCGCTAATTACTGCATAAGTTCCGATGGCGTTACCTACTTAATAAAAGAATCACGCTAACGATTCCACAAGTCAAATAACGCCTTCTTTTTCATCAACAACACATACACAAATATTTAGGTATAAAAACAATGTTGAAGAATCTCGCATTTGGTATCTTAGCCGCAGCAATCGCGATCGCTCCTGGTGCAGCATTTGCCGGTCAAGGTCAAAGCAACGTGCAAGTTACCACACAAGACGGTGCAGCAATCGATGGTAGCACCAACGCTCAAAGCTCCACAAGCACCAACGTGCAACAACAAATTCAAAACGCACAGAAAAAAGCTGGTGCTTATCGTCCTGGCAGATACTACAACCCGGCTTGCAGAGGTGGATCAACTGCTCAATCTCAAGGTTCTGTACAACGTACAAGCCAAAGCGGTGCTGCAATTGGCGGTTCTGTGAATGCTCAAGATAGCGTTACAACCAGCAATCAGCGTCAAATTTTAGCTGCCGGCTGCCGCTAATTACTGCATAAGTTCCGATGGCGTTACCTACTTAATAAAAGAATCACGCTAACGATTCCACAAGTCAAATAACGCCTTCTTTTTCATCAACAACACATACACAAATATTTAGGTATAAAAACAATGTTGAAGAATCTCGCATTTGGTATCTTAGCCGCAGCAATCGCGATCGCTCCTGGTGCAGCATTTGCCGGTCAAGGTCAAAGCAACGTGCAAGTTACCACACAAGACGGTGCAGCAATCGATGGTAGCACCAACGCTCAAAGCTCCACCAGCACCAACGTGCAACAACAAATTCAAAACGCACAGAAAAAAGCTGGTCGTTATCACGGTGGCAGATACTACAACCCGGCTTGCAGAGGTGGATCAACTGCTCAATCTCAAGGTTCTGTCCAACGTACAAGCCAAAGCGGTGCTGCAATTGGCGGTTCTGTGAATGCTCAAGATAGCACCACAACCAGCAATCAGCGTCAAATTTTAGCTGCCGGCTGCCGCTAATTACTGCATAAGTTCCGATGGCGTTACCTACTTAATAAAAGAATCACCACTAGATTCCACAAGTCAAATAACGCCTTCTTTTTCATCAACAACACTCACACACAAGTAAATTAGGTTTAAAACAATGTTGAAGAATTTTGCTTTTGGTATCTTAGCTGCTGCGATCGCTATTGCTCCGGGTGCAGCATTTGCCGGTCAATCTCAAAGCAACGTGCAAATTACTGAGCAAAACGGTACAGCAATCAATGGTAGCACCAACGCTCAAAGCTCCACCAGCACCAACGTGCAACAACAAATTCAAAACGCACAGAAAAAAGCTGGTCGTTATCACGGTGGCAGATACTACAACCCGGCTTGCAGAGGTGGATCAAGTGCTCAAGCTCAAGGTTCTACTCAAATTACACGCCAAAGCGGTGCTGCGATTGACGGTTCTGTGAATGCTCAAGATAGCGTTACAACTAGCAATCAGCGTCAAGTTTTAGCTCGTCGCGGCTGCTAATTATTCTATCAAGTTATCAGGCGTTGCTTACCATTATTTGATGAACATACAACGCCATTTCTCTCATCAACCATACACACACAATTAATCAAGTCTAAAAATATGTTGAAGAATCTTGCATTTGGTATCTTAGCCGCAGCAATCGCGATCGCTCCTGGTGCAGCATTTGCCGGTCAAGGTCAAAGCAACGTGCAAGTTACCACACAAGACGGTGCAGCAATCGATGGTAGCACCAACGCTCAAAGCTCCACCAGCACCAACGTGCAACAACAAATTCAAAACGCACAGAAAAAAGCTGGTCGTTATCACGGTGGCAGATACTACAACCCCGCTTGCAGAGGTGGATCAAGTGCTCAATCTCAAGGTTCTGTACAACGTACAAGCCAAAGCGGTGCTGCAATTGGCGGTTCTGTGAATGCTCAAGATAGCGTTACAACCAGCAATCAGCGTCAAATTTTAGCTCGTCGCGGCTGCTAATTACTGCATAAGTTCCGATGGCGTTACCTAATTAATAAAAGAATCACCACAAGATTCCACTGACTCAAATAACGCCTTCTTTTTCATCAACAACACTCACACACAAGTAAATTAGGTTTAAAACAATGTTGAAGAATTTTGCTTTTGGTATTTTGGCTGCTGCGATCGCGATCGCTCCTGGTGCAGCATTTGCAGGTCAAGGTCAAAGCAACGTCCAAGTTACCACACAAGACGGTGCTGCAATCAATGGTAGCACCAACGCTCAAAGCTCCGTCAGCACCAACCGCCAACAACAAATTCAAAACGCACAGAAAAAAGCTGGTGGATACCGTGGCAGCTACTACAAGCCCCGCTACCCCAAAGCTAACACAAACCAATCTCAAGGCTCTGTCCAACGTACAAGCCAAAGTGGTGCTGCGATTGATGGTTCTGTGAATGCTCAAGATAGCGTAACCCGCAACAACCAAACCCAAAATGTTCGCGGTCGCTAATTATTAATTAAGTTCAATGGCGTTGCATACATTACTTAACAACAGACAACGCCCGCATCGCTCATCAACAACACTCACACACAAATATTAAGGTTTAAAACAATGTTGAAGAATTTTGCTTTCGGTATTTTGGCTGCTGCTTTAGCTATTGCTCCTGGTGCAGCATTTGCAGGTCAAGGTCAAAGCAACGTGCAAGTTACCACACAAGACGGTGCTGCAATCAATGGTAGCACCAACGCTCAAAGCTCCACAAGCTCCAACCGCCAACAACAAATTCAAAACGCACAGAAAAAAGCTGGTGGTTACCGTGGCAGCTACTACAAGCCCCGCTACCCCAAAGCTAACACAAACCAATCTCAAGGCTCTGTCCAACGTACAAGCCAAAGCGGTGCTGCGATTGACGGTTCTGTGAATGCTCAAGATAGCGTAACCCGCAACAACCAAACCCAAAATGTTCGCGGTCGCTAATTATTAATTAAGTTCAAAGGCGTTGCTAATTAAAGTTTAACTCAAACAACGCCCTTTCCAAACAAAAACAACACTCACACACAAGTAAATTAGGTTTAAAACAATGTTGAAGAATTTTGCTTTCGGTATTTTGGCTGCTGCGATCGCGATCGCTCCTGGTGCTGCATTTGCAGGTCAATATCAAGGCAACGTGCAGTCTACCACACAAGACGGTGCTGCAATCAATGGTAGCACCAACGCTCAAAGCTCCGTCAGCACCAACCGCCAACAACAAATTCAAAACGCACAGAAAAAAGCTGGTGGTTACCGTGGCAGCTACTACAAGCCCCGCTACCCCAAAGCTAACACAAACCAATCTCAAAACTCTAGACAAGGTACACACCAAAGCGGTGCTGCGATTGACGGTTCTGTGAATGCTCAAGATAGCACAACCCGCAACAACCAAAGCCAAAGTGTTCGCGGTCGCTAATTATTAATTGAGTTATTAGGCGTTGCATTCATTGAAGGAATCAGCCAAATTATTCTGCTTCTAGAGCAACGCCTGCTCGAAATCACTAAGAAATTTCAAATCGGATTCAAAAATATGTTGAAGAAAACTTACGCTTTTAGTCTTTTAGCCGCAGCAATGATTATAGCACCATCTGCTGCCTTCGCAGGCGATTCAGGTACTCGCCAAGAGCTTAATCAAAGTGCTACTTCGATTAACAACAGTCGAGTCGATCAAAAAGCTAGCCAAACTAGCTACCAGTACCGCACCAATGGAGCAGGTTCTCGCTACGGCAACAAATACTGTGGAGGAAACCAGCAATCACAACGCTCAAATCAGCGTATTGACCAAAATGGTGTAGCGATCAATGATAGCGTTGTCAGCCAACGTGCCGACCAAACAAACTTGCAACGTCAAGCTGGTGCCGCTCAACGGTACTGCCGCTAAAGCACTTGTGTTATCAGCTTAAGCTATCAAGTTTCAAACTTAAAATGCTGTGGCTGCTGACTAAACCCTTGATTAATTCTACTGCCACGAGAAAGGCGTTGTTAAATAATTCTTGCAGCGCCGGGATCCGATAAGCAAATTGCTTTTAAGTCGAATTAGTCTGGAGTGCGATCGTGTGGTGTGGTGTGGTGCTGACAGCTTTTTAACAGGGGTATTACCGATTTGCTAGCTTGCGAAGCAGAAAAAAAAATCGGTTTTTTCTATTAGGAGAGTGATTAAGTTATGTTTCCCAAACAAACAGTTTCATTACTAGCAGTCTTGTCTGCGCTAATTGCATTACCAAGTGGAATTGCCAGAGCCGGTGACATTTTCGTTCAAACTGATAACGTTCAAGTCTCGGTTGGCAATGACAGCGGTATCCGGATTAACAACACTCCCACACACAGGTTCAAGTCTCCCCGTTGGCTTTCTGCACCGATCGCATCACCTCGCAGCATTGTCACAGCAGGTAACACGATAGTTGAAACTGACGACGTTATGGTCGATGTTGATGACTACGATGACGACGACGATATCAGGGTTAACACAACTCCCAGAAGAACTATTATTCGCACTCCAGCGCGGATTTATCGACCAAATAATGTTCGGACTTACGGAATTTGGAAAAACCCCCGCTCAACTCCGTCTATGAAATGTAATGGCAGAAATATAACTCAGAGAAGCATTCAAAGCCATAGTTCCGGTAGAGCAGTTAACCGCAGTTATAGTTCGACTACAACAACAACTTGTCAATAGTTCACGTTTTGTTTATTTCCATTAGGATACAACCATGAATTCCAAATTACTTTCTCTCGGTATTTTCTCAGTTGTAAGTGTATCTCCTTTCTTGATGCCTTCGTTTACTCCTAAAGCTGCGGCTGGGTGTGTTGCAGTTGATGTGGCAGCGCAAGTAGCGGTTGACGGTTCCAGAACACGTTCGCAATCGAATAATGTTAGTCAACGCTTTGACCCGAATTGCAGTGGTGGCAGTGTCACCAGCGTCGGCAACCAAGTTTGTGTTTCTACCAAGTGCGAACAAAGACGGACAAGCAATCAGTCTGTTAGTGGAAACGGTGGATACAACACTGGTGGTCGAAATATTAACATTAAAGTAAATCCTCGAGTAAAAGTATACAACCCAGCTGCTGACCCCAACTCTCCGCTTTATAGGAGATAAATAAACCCAATATCTATAAATTGGGTGTAACGATTTAATCGTTTTGAATTCCCCTTCGGGGGAATTTCGTCATAATTACTTTATTAACATAACTTTGGGGGGGTTTCTCTGGGAACTGTAGTTGGGGCGGCTCATACTATATAGTCAGGGGAGTTAATCTAATGATGAAAAAAATTCTCATGGTTTTGGCAGGCAGCGTCGTTTGTGTCATGGCGACGACGTTTCTAGTTCAAAACTTAACTCAAAGCAACCAAAATCAAAATACTTTTCTGAGGTCAGACAACACTAGTATTAACTCAGACAGTACAAGTGTTAACTCAGCTAACAATAATGACGATGATGATATGCAAGATGGAACTTTTATGAACCAACAAAACGATCAATCATCTCAGTATCAACGAAGCACTCTCAATGTGGATGCAGCCAGTCTTAGTCAACCTCATATTCTCAGCATTAATAGCTCTGCAACTCAATTGAGAGGTGAGATTCTTGTTGATGGTAAAGTGGTGAAAAAACTGAACAAGAACAGTTCTGAGGTTAATCTCTCACCTTATCTATCAATGGGACAACACAATGTTGAAATTACTGCGCGTTATTCTCCGCCAACCTCTGGGGTGAATGTTCAAATAAACGGTCCCGGCACAAATGTCGCTCAACAAAATAGCGGTGATGGTGCTTTAAATTACAAAATTGATGTTAACGTGCAATAGCGCGAATCAAGTTTTGTTTAAACAACTGAGATGAGAAAATTTATCGCCAAGCCAAATCCAAGTGAAGCAAGTGGCGTTCAAAAGTCCAGAGTCCAGAATAAATCTTGACTTTTGACTTTTTTCGTAATAAGAAAGAGGTAATCGCAAAACAGCCCTTGCAAATTCCAAGACAAGCCCTAATTGCAGACGTTGAGCTTTGTATCCAGTTAGCGGTTAATTCATCAGTGCAGCAAGCAAAGTTCCGATCGCGACTTCCAATTCTTCAGTCACTCGATAAAGATTAATTGCTTGTTCAATACTTTGTTTTTGTCTATTTAATATACCAAATTGCCAAACATTACCTGTAGTTACTGCTCCCAATATTTCAGCTTGAGTAGAATCAGTCCATTTATCGAGAGCTATCATCTCAGTCGCTAATTGTATAAATCCCCTATTTATATCTGCTTGCTTGGCTTCAATCACAATTAAATTTGTTGTTGTTCGCAGATAATAATTCAAGTTACCTTGAAGTTTATTATCAACTTTAATATTGTATTCTATTCGTAATTTAGCGTGATAATAATGGATTAAATCAGTAACAATGGGCGCAATTAAAATTTCACGACGAGTAGCTTCGTTCTCTAAATCTACAAAAGGTAATACTTCTTCAATCCGTTGTTTTAGATCGGCAAGTCTGTCTAATGAACCAGAATATTGCGGTAAATCAATAAATTTACGCTCGAATGAATAACCAAATTCAGCTACTAAATCATCAACTGCAAACCCTAATTCAAAGTAATTGCTAAAAGTATATGAGCGATTTGGGTCTAACAATGGTGGACGGCTCATTGAATTCCTCCAATCAAGCAAATTAGGCAGTAATTGATTCAGGATGAGGACTTAAGTCCTCACTACGAGCTTATCAACGTTATATGACCGGACATTGCATAAATCAAGCCTACGATTAACTAGTTCTAGTTGCTTGTAATTGATTTTCTAGATTTGCCCGCAACCGCAAGTCTGTGACTGACCAAATCCAAAACTTGTTAGAAGCATCGGCAAAATCATCATGTTTATGGGTAACGATCGCATCTAATTCTTGATAACTAGCACAAACTAATTCTACAGCAGATTCAAAATCTCTAAGTGGTGAGGAGCGTGCTTGTTGTAAAATTGTCTGATCGACACAGCAAATCTGAATTTTCTCTTGTAACCAATCAACTACTATTTCTGCTATTTTAGTACTTTGAAAACGACTTGCATAATCGTAAATTTTCTGCCAACCAACATCTGTTACATACATTTGTATTGACGGGTGTACTCTATCCAATAGTTCCCTGACATTTCCGACAAATTCGGTGCGATTAATCAAAGCTTCTAAAATTAAATCAGCATCAACTAAAATCCTGATCACTTTAACCCCCCAGAAGAGCTGAAATTTGTGTGTGTGAAGACGCAGATACCATTTTTTTGGTATTATTTACACTTATTTTTGCTAATTTACAAATGACTGCGAAATACTGACGTAAGCCAAGCAAAAAGAAGCAATAATTAAACCGCATTAACTGAAAAGGCAATATCTAATTTTTATATGTACATACTTATATAAGAATATTTATGATTTGATTTGACTTAATTTTATTGGTAAAAAAGAGATGCTTGGTAAATAAAAATAAGTTTTCTTAGCGATTATGGCAAAAATTACAGCTTTAGTACGGTAAATGGAAATGACGACTGATAATTTTTGTAGTTCCTAGCTAATAGATGTATATCCAAAGACATAGATGGTAAATAAATTTGTGATTTTCTCATTTTAATTTTCTTAGATTCACATAGATAAACAAAGTGAAAATAGGCATAATTTTTCCGAAAAAATAAGAATTAGCATAATACTAAGATGAATTGTTAATGTAATCACTTTTGACACACTATCACAAGAGTTGTAAATATTAGTTTGGCTTTTAATAGGGAAATAAGTTTATTTCTTGGACTTAAGTAGCAGATAATATAGTTGTCCATTACTGACTGTTACGCCAGCGCGATCGCCTGCCACTTTTCCAGTACCTAAAAAATAATCCACCCTTCCCGCACCTTTAATCGCACCGCCGGTATCTTGATCGAGAACGTAACGACTGACAACTCGATGCTCGATTTCACCGCTTGCCTTGACAAAGGGAAAAGGAGCGCGAATTAACGCTAAAGCACCAGGAGGCATGATAGATTTGTCTGTAGCAATTGAACGCTCTGGAGAAAGTGCCACTTGGATAGAACCTTGTGCTGCTGCACCGTAGTTTTCTTGAAAAAAAACAAAGCTGGGATCGCGGGGAATATAGACATTTAACGCTTGTGGATGCTTGTGAAAATAATCGAGGATAATTGGCATTGTCATCCCCTCTAGGGGTAATATTCCATCATTCGCGAGTTCTCGTCCGATGCTTTTGTAGTTGTAAGCTGTATTACCGGCATAGCCTACGGTGGTTTGTGTGCCATCGGTAAGCTGAAGTTTGGCAGAACCTTGGATTTGAATCATATACGGTTCTAAGCGATCGCGAAACCAAAACAACTCTAAACCCCGCAACTTACCATTTGATGCTTGCAAACCATCAACTCCTTCAAGTTCCGCTCGTGTAGGATGAGGTTTAGACCAAGATTCGATATCAGCAGGCAATTTATAAATCGGATAGCGATACTCAGCGGTAGGAATGCGACTTGCAGCATAAAGTGGCTCATAGTAAGCTGTAAACAAAACGGAACCTTTGTTGTCTTTACCGATTGACTGATAAAGAACAAATTCGCGCTCAATAGCTGCATGAAGTTCTGTAGCGGATTTAGATAGAAGCAGCAGTTTCTTGAATCTTTGCAGACTTTTGCTGACGCGATCGCGTGTAATTCCCGGCACTTGATAGTTTTTGTAAGCAGCATCAGCATTACTAGTTTGCAAATATCCCAAACTGCGATCGATAGCTTGTATTAGTATCTTTTTATCTGGTAATTGAGTGTTTTCACCTGTAAATAAAACTTGATCCAAACAAGAGGTATCACCTTGACAACAAGCAACCGGCGACCTTTCAACAAGTACTGTGGATGCTTGATTTTTGCTTTTCAATGACACTGGTAGATCCCACTTTTTAACTTGACATTCCGGTGGACTGAGTTCCCCCTGCCCAAAACTTTGCATCCGTACTAAAAGTATTAACAGAACCACGGGTATGCTGATGATGAATGGCAGAGTCTTTTTCATCTAGAAATGGATATGTCAAATAAGAAGGAAATTTTTAATTCCCTAGTCGCGTTACTTAGAAAACTACTGTTTTTCATTTGACCCCATAACTCACTTTTTAGATGAAAAAGCGTTGATTTTCGGTTTCTGCCAAAAATCACTTTTATGTAACCAAGCTGAAAAATCTCTCTAAGTGAGGGTAGCGATGTCTACGACGGGCTACGCCTACGCGCTTTTTTCAGCTTTGGTGTATTTATATGATGAGGTTGGGAGATTTATGCAAGTTCCGGAAAAATTCGTTACATTTTTTAACTTGGACTATGCGAATAACTTGAATCGAGCGATTGGAGCGGGTATGCTTTGTGGATAGAGGAACAAGAACAGAAGGAGGAAAAATAACAACGAGTTGAAACAAACGACACTTGACGCTTTGCTAAAAGCTTACGCTCAATTACAGCGAATTATTGACGAGTTATATGATGCCTCGGATGCAGCCTTGGAAAACAATGACCTTGAGGACGCAAGGAAAGCTAGGTACTAGAGCAGATAAACTTTATGAAGAGGCTGAAAACTTAGAATTTGTAATTTCAGAACTAGAGGAAAGATGAAAACAGTAGAAGATTTAAGGAATCGTGCTAAAGAACTCAGTAAGCAAGCCGTTGAACTCAGACGTAAAGGTTCTGAAGTATATGAAGAAAACAAAGAGCAAGCCAAACACTTTAGACAACAAGCACTCTTTAGCTATGAAGCGTTGTCAAGTACTGATACAAGAGTTGAAACGTTCGCAAATTCAAAGCTAAAAACTGGCAATCCGGATTATAAGTGATTAAACGGACATGATATAAGTTATTTTTGCGCGATCGCGCAAGTTGTGAAAACCCCTGCACCTGTCCTTTGTTCGGATAGATGCAGGGGTTGCGTGTTTATAGCCGTTAAACTAAAGTAGCTTCAAAAGCATTTAGTGAGCTACTAACAAGATGTTGTCGTTGTGGAACTGTAAGTGCGGTTAACCGAAGTGCCAGATCTGTTGGTTTGAGTGCTTTGCTGGGTTATTTTTCTGCCATTACAAATATTTGGCGTCGATCGAGAATTTTTCCAAACGCTGTAACGCTGGTTACGATTTGGTAGAACACGTATCCTTGAGGTGGGTACGCGACGGCTAGGAACGATAATTGTTTGTTTGGGAGTCGAGTTAATTATTGTAGTGCCGTCTTCACTAACTCTGACTCTCATGTTGCCGGTCTGAACGTCAATGTCCTCTGCTGTGGCAATACCTGCTGGTAATACCATCAAAGCAGAGACTGCTAATAATGAAAGTGTTTGTTTGATAATCATGGCTTTATGACTCTATTAGTAGAAAAGACTGATTTTTTTCTGCTTTGTTCGCAAGCAAATCAGCAAAACTTTAGGTATGGTAGTAAAAAATACTCACTCCGCGATTTTTTACCCGAAGTCTATTCATTCATATTGCGGTAGGTTGCTACTGCTGAAGGCGATATCCGGTTTAAGTATCGGAAGATCCAGTATTTAAAGATGGTATCTAAAATTACTGGAAATGTGGCAATAAATAAGAAAATGAAATCGTGATTTCCTGGTAGTCCCCAATGACGCGATACACCCTCTAGAATCACTTCCCATCCATGAGGTGAGTGAAATCCGACAAAAATATCCGTAAACAAAATGATAATAAATGCTTTGGCACTATCACTCAGACCATATACTATATTATCGAAGAAATCTTTGATTACGGCAATGGAGGGTTTACTCACCAGCATTAGCCAGATAACAGCAACAACCGAGCAAAGGTCAGCAAAAACATTTTTAATCGCATTCGAGCTTTCGGCACGAAATTCTTCGGCAATCTCCGTAGCTTTTTCTTTTACGTGGTTTTCCATCTCCTCAGGAGATAAAGGGGTTAATCTGCCGATGAGAATGTCGAACTTTGTTCTCTCTTCAAATTTTTCTAGTGCTTCGAGTGCTTCTTCTTCCATTTCATAGTTGATGAAGATTCCGGTTTGCTCGGAACTTCTAAAACTATCAACTATAGGTCCGACAACTAATGTTTTTGATAGCTGATGAGTCAGAATTGGCACTATAATTAATAGTAAAAAAAATCTGATAGATATAATTGTTCTTCTTTGAGCTTGACGAAAGTTTTTAACAACATCTTCTTCTGAGCGAGGATCTAACTCAACTTGTAAACGAGTGACAGTACTTAAAATCGAACGAGGCAATATTCCGGTTGAATTTGCCTTACCTCGTGGTTTTTTATCCCAGCCTTTGCTTGATAACTTTGCTGATAATGGTGCGGGTGCAATGTCTGGTGCGATCGCTGAATCTAGTGGAATAATTTCCGGCTTGGGTTGGGTAACTAAATCTGAAGAAGTTGTTTCGTAATCAAAATTGGTGTATTTTGCGATAACTTGATCGATAAATCTCAGCTTTTCTAAAATTGTCGCCGGATTAGCATATTCTATCCCTGCTTTAATCGCAGCTTTTTGATTGGATTCACTGAGAAAAAAACGGCTACCTTTAAACTCTGTCAACCGCATCCGAGCAATTCTTAATTGCTTTTTCAAATCTGACTCAAAATAATCCATCATGCTACTGGTGTACTTAGATGAATTAACGTCTATTTTCTTACCATCAAAATATTCGTCTTCTATAGCCTTAATCTGTAACGCCGCTTTGTAAGCTTGATCTAGAGAACGTTCTGCTGTCAGTAAGTACCATCGGTAAGCAGCGAGCAGAAAATTGTATACTTTTTGGCTTAAAACAGAAATTTTCATCGTCGGCAATCATCCAGCACTTTTTGGTGATTATTAACCTTAAGTTAACGCATAAGGTATAATGAGAGATTAACTTCGGAGATGGTTTGTGGTTTCTGATTCACTTTGGATTGTAGGCGCTAGCCGCAGTGGTAAGACTGCTCGCTTGGTGAAGCAGTTCTGTAGTTGGGTACAAACGGAAAATGCAAACCCTGAATTATTTTATACTAAAAATTATCAGAAAAAAAAAGATTTACGCCGACAAAAACACCCGTATCTTCAGCAAACAGAACCAGCAGTTTTAGTGTTTGCCGCCAATGACGATAATCGGCGACAGTTGGCAGATAGAATTGTTACATCAACTCAGGGAAAATATCCAGTTCGTGCGAAGACGATCTTGGGTTTTTTTCAGGATGAGATTATTTTATTTTGGCCCCTATTAATTCAATCGTTACACTTAAAAGCTCAATTTCCGGTAAGATTACGTCCAGAGACTGAGCAAGAATTGGCTACTAAACTTTGGCGATCAGCTGTGGATGAAGACTTTCTCCAAGCTTTAGGAGGTTCGGAGTATCGCGGGGTGCGTCGCATCCTAGACTTATTGCAATTAGCGGCTTATAGTGGCGTAGCTTGCGAAGATATTAGCCAAATTTTGACAAAAGCTATATTACCACAAGAAAATACGGTAAATCTAGACCCGCAATTGTTAGGCACTTTGCTTTTAGATTGGCGTAACTGGTGTTTGGAGAGGGGATTGCTAACTTATGGAATTATCACCGAACTTTGGTGTCAACATTTGTTAAGCGATCGCCTTTATCAAGAGCGCTTAGTAAAACGTTATCAGGCAGTGTTAGCAGATGACGTCGATGAGTATCCAGGTGTAGCGCGTCGTTTGTTTGACTTTTTGTTAGATGAAGGTGTAGTAGGAGCTTTTAGTTACAATCCTGATGGTGCAGTGCGTTGGGGATTGGGAGCAGATCCGAAATACTTAGAAGAGTTAGCAAGGCGTTGTCGAGTAGAAATTTTAAATCAACCAGCAGAAAACAGCCTTGCAGATACGCTTTCTGCGCCGATGGTGGAATTAGTCACGCAATCGATGATGCTTTCCAGTTTACCAGAAGTAGTGCGATCGATTCAAACAACTTCCCGCGCTCAACTGTTGCGGCAAACAGCAGAAGAAATTGTCAAAGCGATCAAAACTGGAGAAGTCGAAGCGGATCAAGTTGCAATAATTGCACCTGGTTTAGATGCGATCGCACGTTATACCCTAGTAGAAATCCTCAGCAAACAAGGAATCTTCTTAGAATCCCTCAACGACCAACGCCCTTTGATTGCTTCACCGGTCATCCGTGCCTTACTTACACTCATGGCACTAGTTTATCCTGATTTGGGACGCTTGGTAGACCGAGATGCCGTAGCCGAGATGCTGGTTGTTTTGAGTAAGGGATATAGCGAAGGGGGAGAGGGGGGGAAAGATGAATTAGTATTTCCTTCTTTGTCTGCTAGTCATTACATCGACCCAGTAAGAGCGGGATTAATAGCAGATTACTGCTTTGTGCCGCATCTCGATCGCCCGAATTTGCTTGCTGTTACCGCTTTTGATCGCTGGGACAGAATCGGCTATGCTGCGACCAGAGCGTATACTGAGATATTAGAGTGGATAGAACAACAGCGATCGCAACAAGAATTACGACTTATCCCCAGTCCGATTTCCTTATTAGATAGAGCAATTCAACGCTTTTTATGGAATGGTAGCAACCTTCCCTACGAGCAATTAGCTGCACTGCGGGAATTACTGGAAACCGCCCAACATTACTGGGAAATTGATACCAGACTGCGACAAACCCCATTAGGAGACATGGGGATGGGGGGACAAGGGGGACAAGGGGGACAAGGGGGACAAGGGGGACAAGGGGGACAAGGGGGACAAGGGGGACAAGGGGGACAAGGGGGACAAGGGGGACAAGGGGGCAGGGAGCTCTTAGCAGGGGGACAAACAGGAATTTCTTCCTTGTCTCCCTTGTCTCCCCCCTCTCCCTTGTCCCCCCCCTCCCCCTCCTCCCCCTCCTCCCCTGTCGGCGAATTCATACAACTGCTGCGTCGGGGAACTATTACCGCGAACCCTTACCCAATGCGTCCGGTGGGACCAGCTAGCAAAGCTGTCACTTTAGCTACAATCTTTCAATATCGCGCAAGTAGGCGATCGCACCGCTGGCATTTTTGGCTGGATGCTGGTTCACCTTTATGGTCAAAAGGTGGTGCAGCAACGTTGTTTGGTGCGCCTTTCTTTCTGCAACAGAGATTAGGCGAGCCTTGGACAGCAGAAGACGAGAAATTGTCAGAAGAACAGCGACTGCAACGGATTTTGGCAGATTTGCTCTCTCGTGTATCCGATAAAGTGTATTTGTGTCACAGCGAATTAGCTGTGAATGGACAAGAACAACTTGGTCCGTTATTGCCTTTGGTGAATGCGTGCGTATCGGTTATTACTGAGCCGACAAAAGCACCGACACCCTAGAAGGGTGCGGCTATACGGACAAAGCCCACCTTTGTGGGCTAAAATTCTTCTAGCCCACGAAGGTGGGCTTTGTTAGTGTAGCCTCAGGCTTCTAGCCTGAAGGCTATCTTTCGTCTACCGTTGAGCGCAAGTAGGAGAAGCAAACCCAGAAGCATTAGATGCCGAGGAAATCAGCGTTACTTCCCCCGTCTGATTATTAAATACCCAACCTGTAGCCGGGACAATTTCCACAGCTTTTGGTTTTGAGGATGATAAGGCGATCGCTGTTTTTGAAGGTTGCTGCGTTACAGTTGCGGTGAGGCGAGTATCTGACCATACTACATCACTACTGAGGAAATCGTCAGGGCTTAGGGGCAAACCACCGCGTCCGGTGACAGTAAATTCGCTTCCGTTTTTTCCGGCGATCGCACCACAACTAGTGTCAACAAGTCGGGAAACATCGGTTAGACCTGTGGGTAGTTCCACCAATCCTTGGGTGGGGTCGATGTCGGGTGTATTGATAATCACCTCACCGCTGAGTCCAAATTGAGAACTAGCAGTAATATCGCTTTGTGGTGTGGGTTGCGATCGCGCTTCAATGCCAAATAAGCCTTGTGAAGTGATATTAACCCTGCCACCCTTTCCGGTGAAAGCATTTGCCGTAATGTCGCTATCTTCGTTATCGATAGCAACGATAAAGGGTGTATTGATAGTGATATTACCGCCATCGCCACCTGATTGAGTCAACCCCGCAGTTGTGGAAATACTGCTGTTACGACGTAACAGTAAAAAATCTGCGGCTGTTAAGTTAATATTTCCACCATTGCCAGAATTAGTTGATGCGGCAATAATACCTCGGTTATCTAGTCGGACAGAACGAGTATTAATATTGATATCTCCAGCGTTTCCCTGTCCGGAACTGCTAGAAGTTAATGCTGCACGGTTGGTAATAGACAGATTTCGGGCAGTAATATTAATGTTGCCACCCTCACCTCTGCCTACAAATCCTTCTTCTGCTGTGACTTGAGTAGATATTCCGCTACTAAAACCACCAGAACCTACTCCATCAAGGGAAACTGTACCACCAGCATTAACTGAGACATTTCCTGCATTCCCTTGTGCAAAAGTATCAGCACTGATCTGACCGCCACTTTTGATAATAATATCGCCAGATGTATTAATTTGAAAATTCCCAGCATCGCCTTTGCCCAAGGTAGCAGTAAATAATCGAGCATTGTCAGATAAGGAGAAGCTACGTCCTTGAATCTCAATATTTCCACCACTACCTATTCCTCCTAATCCTACAGTACTAATTAGATTCCCTTTCTCGGAAATCGAGATATTCCCCCCTGCGCGAATCACTATCTTACCAGCATTACCTTGTCCAGAGGTAAAAGCTGCCACTGAAGCATTTTTGACGGTAAAGTCATCTATCGTATTAATCGAGATATTTCCAGCATTACCTCTGCCAGAAGTGAATGTAAATAAATCAGCACCGTCAGACAAAGAGAAACTACGCGCTTGGATCTCAATATCACCACCATTACCCACCCCTGAATCTAATATACCGCTAGTAACTGCACTACTTGTGCGATCGCCACGTCCAGAAATCAAAACAGCGCCACCAGAGCGAATTGTTACCTTACCAGCATTACCTTCCCCAGAACTAGCAGCACTTACAAAAGCACCTCTAGTGATAGAAAAATCATTCGCTGTATTGATTAAAATATTGCCAGCTAAACCCTTCCCCCCAAGGTTGGTAGCAGTAACTTGAGACTCATCGGTTAAAGAAAACAAACCAGTTTGAATATTGATATTTCCACCATTACCCACCGCTCCAGCATTTACAGTGCTAAAAATTGAAGCATTATTTAGGGAAACAGCATCTCTAGCTTGCACAAAGATGTTACCTGCCTTACCGTCTCCAGCAGTACTTGCATTTATAAAAGTCCCCTCGCCTAAAGACAGCGAACCTGATTTGATATTAATGTTACCGCCATTGCCCTGTGCGCCATTCTCTAGGTCGCTAAAAATGGCAGTACCTAAGTTATTGTTCGGCACAGCAAGCGTTACTGCACCACTCACATCAATATTAATATTACCGCCATTTCCCCGACCCCCAGGCAGGTTATTCTGAATATCAGTTCCACGCAACCCAGCTTGCAATTGAGCGCCATCATTTAAAGTGAGTGAAGGTGCGGTGATATTAATGTTGCCACCATTGCCTACTCCCCCAGATTCTATATTGCTGAAGATAGTAGTATTACTACCAGCAAGAGAAACAAAATCCCTGGCTTGTATCGAGACATTACCAGCATCTCCTTGTGCGTAGGTACTGGCATTTAATTGAGAGCCATCTGCTAAGGAAACTGAGCCAGCAGTAATATTGATATTACCTCCCCTACCTACAGCTGGCGATCGCACACTGCTTAAAATGTTACTGCTTCCGGTTTGACCCACACCTGAAAAAGTTAGCGCATCACCAACATTAAGATTAACGTTACCACCATCCCCCTGTCCAAAGTTATTAGTATTTAAGGCACTACCATTAACCAGGGCAAGCGAGCCTGTATTAATATTGATGTTGCCACCTTTACCCACAGATGTTGGTTGGGGAACATTGGCAATAAAGCTATCATCAGTTAAAGTTGTTGCCCCTGTAGCATTAATCTCAACATCTCCGGCTTTGCTTGCGGGTGTACCATTACCCGTGTCTATCCCCGCTCTGACTTTACTTGCTCCCGCTAAACTCAAGTTTTGAGCATTGATGGCAATACTACCAGCATCACTACCACGGACATTCACCTCAGCCTCATTAGTTAAAGATACATTTGCTCGTTGCACATCGGGAACACCCAAGCTAAGTATATTCCCTGTGAAATTTAACCCAATATTCCCAGGTGCAGCTAATCCGGCTAACTCGATGCGTCCGTTATAAGCTCTCAGGCTACCACCATCAATATTGACATCGCCACCGACCAATAGTAAACTCTTACCATCTGGCACTCTCAAGCCTGTAACTTCAACGCCTGCTAAATTCACGCCTGCGGGTGCAGTTGAGCTACTTGTAATTGCTGCGGGTGAAGGTTGAAGAAACAGCAATGCCGAAGGATTGATTGTCAATAATGGTGTGGGTGCATTCGGAGTAGTTGCGCTGAAAATCCCAGCAGTTCCAAATTGAATGGCGTTAGCTGTAGAACCAACAAAAGACCCGCCGACATTTAAACTGGCATTATTGCCAAAAATAATTCCGTTGGGATTGAGTAAAAATACGTTAGCTGTCCCATTTGCGCGAATTAATCCATCAATGTTGGAGATTGAATTACCCGTTACCCTGCTGATAATGTTACTAATGTCAAGAGCATTGTTGAAAAAAGCTGTGCCACCAGTGGGAACGGAGAATTCTTTAAAACTGTGGAATAAGTTGTTTCCGATTTGGCTTCCGCCAGTGATATTTAAGATATTACCCTGTGGTGTGATGATGGAGTTATTCGGTAAAGTGGCATCCGGGCTAATTTGCGCTGATGCACTATTTGCCCAAAAATACTCGCAAAGCGCGTAGGCGTAGCCCGTCGTAGACATCGCTATCCCTAACAACCAGCCCCAATGATTGCTCATTACGTATATATACCCGCTATTCTTTTTTAGTACTTAACAAAAATTACCTGCATAATCATAAATAAACCATATAATGCTAAGTAATTCTAGTAGTTTCCAAAAATACCCGACGACTCAAGTCGCGGACTAGGAAACTGTCAAGCTAAAAATGAGGCGTTTTTGATAAGCTGTGATTAGTGTTATACTACGCTGATGCAAAATTTGAGCATAGACATAAATTTGCTGAGAGAAAAATTTCCTCACTTTCAGCAAGCGAAAGATTATGTTTATCAAAGCGTTGATTCTTTAACTAAATCAGCGCAGCAAGTCGGAGAATCTTGGAAACAAACAGCAACAACCGCAACTGATAAGGCAATTGATTCTGTCAGCACAACTGTTGAACAAGCTAAAAGTTCATTAGAACAGTCTTGGCAAAATGCTGACCAAATTAAGAATACAACATCGAGAGCAGTTGAAGTAGCGATCGCTTCTTCGATGAATGATTGGCTAACTGAGCATCCAGCTATTTTCCGGATAGTGCAAATCCTTGCTTGGGCAAGTAATCACCCAATCATCAGCTTAGTAATTTTGGTTTTGGTGATTGCGATCGCCTCAAGTATCATCAAAGCTATTGTACGCTTGATTGAAACCGCTAGTTGGTCGATTCTCCAAGTTCCTTTTAAATTACTTTTTGCCTTAATTAAAGTTAGCTTTTTCTCATTTACAAAAGTTGGCAACATCGCTCTTAAAAAACTAACATCTCCTCAACCAGTTAAAAACCTGCCAGCTTTGCCACCTGCAACTTCTCCAGTAATTCACAAAGATAAACAGCAAAGACTTGCAGAAATTAGTATGCGGTTAGAGACAATTCAAAAAGAGCAAAAGCAACTTTTGCAAGAAGCCGCAGAACTTATTGCTACAGATTCAATTGAGATGAAAAAGCAAGATGTAAATCTAGGATAAGATAATATCACATTATGTTAAAAAATTTAAATTGTAGGGTGTGTTATGCCGTTCGCTTTTAGCGTTCCCGTTCGCGGAGCGTCTCCGACAGGAGAAGGGTAGGAAGATCGCACTATTGATAGTTCAGGGTGCCGTACTCTCGGCTATAACACAACGGACCCTAAAGCGCGGCGTTGCCTGCTTGACTAGGATTCTGTCCGTCGAACCGCCTTGGGAGGAACATCCACACCGCTTTAAGCCGGACCCTACATAAAGTTTATATTTCTTCATATAAACAGATGACAGCAACTGTGACCTGTGCTTTTATTTACTTAATTATCTCTTTTAACTTTTCAAGAACCAACTTTTCAACTATTCTTCTGTTTCCAATACAACAGCTTCATACAGCAGTTCGATAGGAAACTCAAATTCAATGCGATCGTCTTGGTGAGGTTCCCATTCGAGATATTCCTCAATGGTCATTTTTTGCGGTTGTTGGGGGATGGCTATCATAGCAAGATTTTTCAAGCTTGGTTTGATTGTAGCAACAAGAGCATAACGAATGATTGATTAGCCGAATCAAAGGTTATTTCGCTCTAAAATTAAGTCTATCGCTGTTTTAACAATCTCTTCACGGTCTACCATTTCGCTAATTTCTTCAGCTTCATAGCTTCCTTCAAATGCTTCTATAGCTGCTTGTCTCAAAGCGGATTCATAGGCATCATGTATAGTTTCTAATAATTCTTCTTCAGTTAAATAAGTACCCTTCGCTTTGCGACGTTGATTGCTGCGTTGAATTTGCTTAACAGAGTTGAAAATAGAAGTCTCCCAAGATTTAGTTGTTCGCTTTTCAGCGCTTTTTTTTATTAGATGTAACAATAAAATGATGGCATAGCTAAATATTTTATTGAGTTTGTCAATTTTACTCATCTCCTCTAATTCTTCGACAATGATGAGGGCTTCCGCTACTTTTCCTTGGTGCAGTAGTTCCTTTAGTTCTAGCAGTTCTTCCATTAGCTATTAGTCCTTTTTTTGTCAAATATTCCCATTGGTGGGAAAAAGAAACTAAGCATTGCCGGCTTGAAAAATCTCTTGCACCGTCAAGTTAAACTCAGGGAATGCTGGTGACTGAATGACATCACTTTGCCTAAACTTCCTGATTTGATACTCACCTTCATCTAAAGAGCAAACAAGGATAGTAGGTTGTTTTGGTTTTCCAATGTACTCCCTACCTCCTAGCGCTGCGTAGTCAACAATCCAATATTCTGGAATTCCCATTTCCTCATAATCTGCATATTTCTTATAATAATCATCACGCCAGTTAGTTGATACTACTTCTAGAACCAAGGCAATTGATAAACCCTGAGTAACTGTTGATTCCTTTTTCCATCGTGGTTCATTTACAAGATTAGGACGGTTGAGAATCAATACATCTGGTGAATAACCTGATTCACTTGTAGGTGGTTTAACTAATACAGTTTTGGGAATAAAATATGGTAGTTTTAATTGCCTGATTTGCACAGCTAACTCAATTCCTAAAAATCCTACAATCTCTTCATGGTCGCCTACTGGTTGTGCCATTTCAACAATCACTCCATTGTGTAGTTCATAGCGCTTTGGTGAGTTTTCTGGTATCCATTTAACAAATTCGTCAAAGGTTACTAGTTTTGGAGGTGCTTGAGTCATAATTACCTACTGATAAAATGTGGAAGTTGAGAAGGTATTGTATTAGATATAATCAATTGTTGACTTGGTGTTGCTAATTTTTGCGAACAATTTAAAACCTAAAACCCTTATTTTTAGAGACGTTCCACGCAGAGGCGTCTCGTTCGATAAATTTCTGATTTCTACTTAAATTCAACAATGCCAAGATTTAAATTTGATACCACGCCGTCAACGCTACCGCCAAAGCATCTGAAGCATCATCCGGCTTAGGAATATAATCTAAATCTAACTCTCGCGCTACCGCATCTTGTACTTCTGACTTCTCGGCATTGCCATATCCCGTTAAAGCTAGTTTAATTTGGGCAGGCGTAAATTCCACATACGGTAAGCGACGCTGCCCTAACACCAACATCATCACACCCCGCGCCTGTGCAACTAAGATAGTACTTGACATACGATAGAAGAACAATTTCTCGATCGCTACCAAATCGGGTTTCAATTCCTCCATCAGGGTGTGCAAATCGTCGAACAAGGTAGACAGTCGCTGTCCCATTTCCGCATCTGCTGGCGTACTAATTACCCCAAAATCCAGCATATCTACTGTTGTGCTTTGTACCTTGGCTTGACTTTGTTTGCAGGTTATGGCACCAAATCCTAAAATTGCCAGTCCTGGATCTAATCCTAAAATTCGCTTTTCCATTAGTTTTGTGTTTTACCAAACCAGGGTATTGTTTTACTGGGATGCTGGCAAGTTTAACTACTAGCTCTTAAATGTAATGGAATCAAAAAATTTAATAATTCCACATTTGGCGTTAAAGCCAGGTGGTGTACATTTTCTCTTATTCACTGTTCTAAACACATTGCTTATTTTCAGGTATGTCAATTGGTTTTCTCAGACAAGCTTTAAACACGTTGCAAGCGCAATCGCGTCGTCGCACTTCCCATAGGGTTAATCAGTGGTTCAAATGGTTATCCCCAGGTATATCGGTGAAACGCTGGTTGCTGATCTCGGTTGCGGGTGTAGTGCTAGCAAGTCTGGGATTGGCTATTTGGATTAAGCTGACACCAATTTTTTGGGTGCTTGAGTTTCTCCGGGGTATTTTGGGAGCGATCGCCGACATCTTACCCAATTATATTAGTGGACCTTTAGTTATATTATTTGGCTTGCTGTTGCTTCTCTGGGGACAAACCCGCACTGTAGGCTCAATTACTAAGGTTCTCAGACCACAAGGACAAAGCGAAGAAGAATTAATTGATGTACTATTGGCGCATCGTCGATTGTACCGGGGACCGAAAATTGTCGTGATTGGCGGTGGTACGGGACTTTCCACATTGCTGAGAGGACTAAAAACCTACAGTGCCAATATTACTGCGATTGTCACCGTCGCGGATGATGGTGGTTCTTCTGGACGGTTGCGGCAAGAATTTGGCGTGTTACCACCAGGAGATATTCGTAACTGTTTAGCAGCACTAGCAGACGAAGAAAAGCTGTTAACAGAACTGTTTCAATACCGCTTCAAAGCCGGGGATGGCTTGACGGGTCACAGTTTTGGTAACTTGTTTTTGACGGCGATGAGTGATATAACCGGAGATTTAGAACGAGCCGTTGCTGCTAGTTCCAAAGTGCTAGCGGTGCGAGGACAAGTGTTACCCGCAACTTTAAGCGATGTTCGCCTTTGGGCTGAGTTAGCCGATGGTCGCCGAATTGAGGGCGAATCGAGCATTCCCGAAGCTGGGGGTAGTATTGTAAAAATTGGCTGCATTCCGGCTAATCCGCCAGCTTTGCCAGCAGCTATCAAGGCAATTAAAGAAGCAGATTATATCATAATTGGTCCGGGTAGCCTATATACTAGTTTGATTCCTAATTTGTTGGTTCCACAAATTGCTGATGCGATCGCCGCATCCCTTGCCCCCCGTATTTATGTCTGCAATATCATGACTCAACCGGGTGAAACTCAAGGATACACTGTTTCTGACCACATTAGAGCCATTGATGCCGCTTGCGGACGACAGCTTTTTGATGCTGTATTAGTACACAAAAAATCCCCTAGCCCTCATTCACTAATCCGCTACGCTCAACAAAACTCTCATCCCGTCTTCCTCGATCGCGAAGCTGTATTGGATCTGGGGCGAAGAATTGTCTTAGCAAATATTTTGTTTGAAGATGATATCGGCTGCGTCCGTCACAATCCTCAGAAATTAGCGCGAGTTTTGTTCCGGTGGTACAGTGGCGCCCATTTGGGGATGGGGAGATGAGGGAGATGGGGGGATGGGGGGATGGGGGGACAAGGGGGACAAGGGGGGCAGGGGGGGCAGGGGGGACAAGGAGACAAGGAGACAAGGAGACAAGGGGAAAAAATGCCCCATGCCCAATGCCCCATGACGGCAGATGCGTGACTGTCGGCAGAGCCGACGGCAGGTGCTACAACGTTCGTGACCTCCCCAACGCACTGCCTCCCCAACGCACTGCCTCCCCCATGCCCAATGCCCAATGCCCAATGCCCAATGCCCAACTACTAACCAATTATGAAAATTGTTCTTACAAGTGCAGAAGCTACGCGCGAGCTTGGCTTCACTTTTGGTCGATCGCTGACTGCTGGTAGTGTAATTTTACTCAAAGGTGATTTAGGTGCTGGCAAAACTACGTTAGTGCAAGGTATTGGCGCAGGTTTGGGTATCACTTCCCCAATTGTTAGTCCCACTTTCACTTTGATTAATGAGTATGATGAAGGGCGTCTCCCCCTATACCACCTCGATTTATATCGCTTAGAATCAAAAGAAGTGGCAACTTTGAATTTAGAAATTTACTGGGAAGGTATTGAAGTTACGCCAGGAATTGTGGCTATCGAATGGGCAGAGCGAATGCCCTACCAGCCAGATAGTTATCTCAAAGTGTGTTTGACCTCTGGGGATGAGGGTATAGTAAGAGCGGAAATTACGGCGTTTAATTGCTTGATTAACGAGGCGATCGCACGGCTAGTATGACATTAATAACTCTTGCCAATGGAAGCAAGACACGCTTGTTTTATAACTCAAGCCGAAATGAACGCACTTGTCAACTTGGCACGGGAATAGCGGATTGTCGTCCAGGGCGATCGTCGGCTGCACTATCAAAGCATTGGTGACGCTTAACTAATCAGCAAGCGATCGCACAAAGAACGTTTTCCACTTTTTGGATTAGGGAATTGGCAATATCGGCTAGCTTGCACATCTGCTAGTCGTACCATCAACACTCACTCGCTCCACCAGAAAATGTCAGAAAACAGTCGATGTCAAATTGAGGGCTGGTCAAATCTGCCACTACCACGCTCGTCACAGTCATTTTCAAACTTTGTCATTTTAGTTACCAGCTTTTGCTAAATATTTTTCTACAACGATAGATTTATCAAGCATTTACATTTGATGATTTGATAGCCAATGTAAATGATGTTATACGTACTTTTAATTATAAATACGTATATGCTTTATGACTCAATTACAAAATAATTCTCGGTACAGCAGTATTTTTGCGGCTGAGAGACTACGAATTTTGCCCGATTTATGGTATCTACTCTCAACTGCTACCAATGCTGCTTGCTGCGTAGGGTACATCGCGATAAAGCGGTTCTGTTGCAATAGTGCAAAAAAAAATGAGTTTTGAGGTCTATTATTAGTATTGCCAAGTTGATTTCAAAATGTACTCAGTAGAAATCGCTAATTACAAGTTAACGATATAAATTATTTCGATTTTTTAACGATAAAAATATATTGTTATCGCCAATCATGTAGTTAATACTGAAGCCAAAGCAGGTTAACCAACTATAGTGCAACGCCCGAAAATCTATTTTGGTAGAAATACGAGATAGGTTTTTCAAGTTGTCTTCACATTGATATTTTTACCGAGATGCACGCTTAGGGTGAAAATGTTTGAAGCGATCGCCTTTATTCTCCCAAGTCAGTCAACATGATTTTTCGCATCAAAAATAGCAAATATCTCAAGCAAATTTGATGCATTATCTCTTAAATGTTTGCTGAAGGCGTAAGTAAAATTGAGACGTAAATTTATGACTTCTAATAAACAGATTCTTCAAAAGAACCCCGGTTTCTTAAAGAAACCGGGGTTCTGAGTTTAAGAAACCGGGGTTCTGAGTTTAAGGTTCTACAAAAAATTTATTGCTTGACCCCGCACATCGGTATTCAACTTGCCTTTGTCATAAACAATTTCACCGCCGACAATAGTTGTATGTGCCCATCCGGTGAGATTCCAGCCTTCAAAGGGACTCCAACCACATTTAGTTAACAATTCTTCGCGCTTGACTTGGCGGTAGGTTTGCAAATCTACTAAAACTAAATCAGCATCAAACCCAGGTGCGATCGCTCCTTTATTAGGAATACCATACGCCTTCGCCACAGCGGTTGACATCCAATTCACAACTTGGGCAACACTACATCGCCCCTGCATGGCAGCAGTTAACATTAAAGCTAGGGAAGTTTCCACCCCAGGCATTCCAGAAGGGCTGTTGGGATATTCTAAAGCCTTCTCCTCTAAAGTGTGAGGTGCATGATCTGTGGCGATGAAATCAATCACGCCATCGCGCAAAGCTTGCCAAAGAACTTCGTTATCGTGAGGCGATCGCAAAGGTGGATTCATCTGCGCCAAAGTGCCAATTTTCTCATAAGCGCTGGTGTTCAACAATAAATGTTGTGGTGTTACCTCTGCTGTTACCCAACTCGGTTTATAATGGCGCAGCAACTCGGCTTCTTCCGCCGTTGACATATGCAGAATATGCAGCCGGCGTTGGTATTTTTCAGAAAGTCTTAACGCCAGCTTAGTTGCCAAAAGTGCCGCTTGATTATCTTGAATTTGCGAGTGAACAGCAGGATCGTGAATTCCGGCAAATTCCTTGCGACGTTGATTGATTCTGGCTTGGTCTTCAGCGTGAACGGCAATTAAGCGATCGCCTTTAGCAAATATAGCTTCTAAAGCCGCATCTGCATCGACCAGCAAGTGACCGTGCATTGACCCCATAAAAATCTTAATTCCCGGTGTCGGCTTGGCATTCAACAAATCTGGGAGATTCTCTGGAGTTGCGCCAATAAAAAAGCCATAATTAACCAGGCACTTGCTTTCGGCACGTTGCAACTTGTCGTCTAAAGCTTGCTGGGTAATCGTCAGGGGACGGGTATTCGGCATTTCCAAAAAGGAGGTAACTCCCCCCTTGGCACAAGCACAACTGGCAGTGAACAAGTCTTCTTTGTGTTCTAGTCCTGGTTCCCGGAAGTGTACTTGCGGGTCAATTACCCCAGGCAACAAAGTTAACTGATCTGCGTCAATTTCTGTTGTTGGTGTTGCCGTGGAGATTTCTGGAGCGACTTTTATAATTTGGCGATCGCGGGTCAGGACATCCCCTACTATTAACTCACCATTAGGTAGAATAATGCGAGCGCGGCGAATCAGTAAACTTTTTGGAGATGACATGGAGTTAAGAGCCAGAACGAAAATTAGCTTTTATCGTGACAGAAAATAATTCTTTTGGGTTAAATTGGTTGCACTATTCGTAACAAATTTTCGCACTTTGGTGACAAAAAAGTTTATTTTTTAACTAGGAATCACCATATCAAGATGCCAAAATAACCAGAAAATCACATTTCCCCGGTTAAGATGAACGAATACAGTGACTGTGGTAGTTTAATTACCTGCATCTTCCTTTTACTTCTGTAATTTAATGCATAATAAAGTGTCTGATAACAACTCTAACCAACAACCTGATAATTCCTGGATCGCAGAACTAGGTAGAACAGTTGTATTAAGTATAATTCTTGCCTTGGGAATTCGCACCTTTGTGGCGGAAGCTCGCTGGATTCCCTCTGGTTCAATGGAACCTACCCTGCACGGTTCGGAAAATCAGTGGGAGGCAGACAAAATCATTGTTGATAAATTGAAGTATAAATTTTCTGACCCACACCGAGGAGATATTGTAGTATTTTCGCCTACAGAAGAGTTGCAAAAAGAACAATATCAAGATGCTTTTATTAAACGTGTAATTGGTTTACCGGGAGAAAAAGTAGAACTTAGAGATGGCAAAGTATACATCAATAACAAACCGCTTCCGGAAACCAATTACCTCAATAAAAACTTACGTACAGAAAAAGAAGTTTGCACCTCAGGACCGCAGCCACCTTTTTTATCCAAACCCGTCACTATACCACCTAACTCATATCTGGTGTTAGGAGACAACCGCACCCAGAGTTATGATGGTCGCTGTTGGGGTGTTGTCCCTCGCGAAAACATTATTGGTCGTGCTGTACTTCGTTTTTGGCCCTTAAATCATATTGGCGGAATCGATAATAAGACACCACTGTATCCAAATTAAAGATAATTTCGCAAGGGGAATATACCACAATGAGCCGTAAGCAAAATCAAGTATCGCCATCTTTAAAACAGCAAAATTTCTGGATAGAAACAACTAAAACTATTGGACTAAGTTTGATTTTTGCTTTTGGGATACGTACTTTTGCAGCGCAAGCTTTCAACGTCCTTTCGGGGTCAATGGAGCCGACTTTACAAATTGATGATAAGTTTATTGTAGACAAGGTGAGCTACCACTTTAGTCAGCCAAAACGGGGAGATATTGTGGTATTTTCACCTACGCAGGAACTTCAGAAAGAACAATACCACGATGCTTTTATTAAACGTGTGATTGCATTACCCGGAGAAAAGGTAGAACTCCGGGAGGGCAAAGTTTACGTCAACAGCAAACCTTTGAGAGAAGATAATTACTTTAACTCTCAACCGTGGACATCGATTGATGTTTGCACCGTTGGAAAGCAGCCACCTTACTTGTCTGGACCAGTTACTATACCCGCAAATTCATACTTGGTACTAGGTGACAACCGAATAAATAGCTATGATGGGCGTTGTTGGGGCATTGTCCCGCGTGAGAATATTATTGGACGTGCCGTAGTTCGCTTTTGGCCTTTAAATCATATTGGCGAACTCAATAAGTAACAATCACTCATGTAATAAAAAGAACGGCAGCCTTTAGAGTAGCTAAATTTATGTATGTTAAAGCTAACAAAGATTTACATCTGATGTTAGAGAATGTCTGAAAAGTAAAGCCTGTTTGTCAAGTATCTTTTCAACCTTAGTGGGTGCGTTGATGTAGTTTAACGCACTCTATTTTTATTTTATTCTGTATCTCTTTCTTTTCTTGGTATCTTGCCGATTCGTTCAATTATATATTTTATAAATATTTATCATAAAAATATATAATATAACTGTATGAAAAAATACATTTAATATATTAATGTAACTTTTATTGCCATCATCCCCGAACCGCAAATTTGCCTTTGGGGAAAACGATAAACAAAAATGTTATCGACACCAACTGTGCGTGAAATCTGTCAGCGTTCTGGGGGAAAAATTTATACTAAAATTCCATTGATAGTAGCGGCTAAGACTGGGGGAGTGGGAGACAGGGGGATAAGAGGATAAGGGAGACAAGGGGAGCCAGCGCGTTGCGGAGGTTCCCTCCGTTGTAGCGACTGGCGTGGACAAGGGGGACGACTTGGGGACACAACAATTCAAAATGCAAAATTCTTAATGCGTGCATTTTGAATTTTTTTGAATTTTGAATGGAACGTAGGGGTTCCCTCGGAAACCCTCATCTCCCCCCACTTCCTCTACCCCATCTAATCTTTGAGATACAAGACACAGGTATCGGTATCGCACCTAAAGAAATTGACATACTTCTTCAAGCTTTTGGGCAAACTGAAACTGGGAGACAATCACAACAAGGAACAAGACTAGGTTTAGCCATTAGCCGCAAGTACGTACATAAGTACTAGGAGAAAAAATACGCACTGGAGGTGAAATATATTAACTAAGTAGAAACCACAAATACAAAAGTTGTTTGTCAAGAAACCCAGATAATTACGACTGAAACCGACCTTAGTCAGTATTGATCGCAGATCAAGCTGAGTGGAAAGCACATGTTCACCATGCAGCAGCCAGTTGTACCAATGGTAGTAACAAGAGAAAGAAGAAAATAGGTAATCTTGTAGTGGGAAAAAAGTAATTTTAGAATTACTTAAACAAATTGCTCAAGATAACCCGCTAATTTTCCGCATTTTCCGAGGTTTAGCAAACAACTATCAATTTGAGAAAATTATGGAATTAACTAGAGCAAAGGCAGAATGAATTACAAGCGGTTAGATCCTCATAAAAAAGATATTTTGATTATTGACGATACAGCAGATAATTTGCGAGTTTTATCCTCACTACTGACAAAGCATGGGTATAACGTTCGTAAAGCTTTGAACTGGCAAATGGCTCTAACTGCTTGTGAAACAGTATTACCCGATTTAATTTTGCTTGACATTATGATGCCAGAAGTAGATGGCTATAAGGTTTGTCAGCGTTTAAAAGCGAGTGATTTAACTGCCGATATTCCGGTGATTTTTATTAGTGCTTTGGATGACGTTTTTGACAAAGTAAAAGCTTTTGGGGCAGGAGGTGTAGACTATATTACCAAACCTTTTGAGTTTGAAGAAGTTTTAGTACGTGTCAAAAATCAACTAGCGTTGAAAACAGCGCGACTAGAAATATTGAAATTAAACACCGAACTAGAACAAAGAGTAAAACAACGCACTGGTGAATTAGAAAAGGCTCTACAAAAACTTCAGGGAGAAGTTACTTTTCGGCAGCAACTGCAAAATAAACTGCTGAATACAGCACTGCATGATTCACTGACTGGATTGCCAAATCGAGTTTTGTTTATTAGGCGACTAGAAAAAGCTTTGAATCGTGCCCAACTAGAAACTGATTTTCAGTTTGCCGTGCTGTTTTTAGATTGCGATCGCTTTAAACTTGTCAATGATTCTCTTGGTCATTTGGTGGGAGATGAATTGCTCATAGCAATTGCCAATCGCCTAGAACAATCTTTATTGCCTGTTGATACTTTAGCACGATTAGGCGGAGATGAATTTGGAATTATTCTCGAAAATTTAACAGATATCACCCAGGCGATTCAAGTTGCCGAACATATTCTGCAACAGTTCTCACTAGCTTTTAAATTGTCTCGATATGAGGTATTTGTAAATGCCAGCATTGGCATTAGTTGGGGCAATAGTGATTGCGACAAGCCAGAGTATTTGCTGCGAGATGCTGATACAGCAATGTATCGAGCTAAAGCTTTAGGAAAAGCCAGATATCACGTTTTTAACCCAGAAATGCATCACGAAGCTACCCAGCTTTTAGAGTTAGAAAACGATTTGCGTAGAGCTGTAGAACGGCAAGAATTTATCGTTTACTACCAGCCAATTATTTCTTTAGTTACAGGCAAAATCTCTGGATTAGAAGCGCTTGTGCGTTGGCAACATCCTACTCGCGGTTTGATTTCTCCTACAGAGTTTATTTTGGTTGCGGAAGAAACAGGTTTGATTCATGCTATCAATATTTGGGTATTGCGATCGGCTTGCGAGCAGCTAACTATTTGGCAAAATCACAACTCGACACTAAAATCTCTAACTATCAGCGTGAATTTGAGTGTGCGCTTGTTTTCAGACCCGAAAATATTAGCACAAATTGACCAGATTATTCAATCAACTAAAATAAATCCTGCTTGTCTGGAAATAGAAATTACAGAAAGTGTAATTATGGAAAACTGTCAGGCACTGAAAAAAATTTTACAACAATTAAAAGAGCGAAAAATTAAGTTAGTTATGGATGACTTTGGTACGGGTTATTCATCGTTAAGTTATTTGTATAACTTTCCTTTTAATGTCTTAAAGATTGACCAATCCTTTGTCAAACGTATGCAGGAAAACGAAGAAAGCATGGGGTTAGTGCCAGCGATGCTCGGTATTGCCAACTCAATGGGGATGAGTGCGATCGCTGAAGGTGTAGAAACAACTTTTCAGTTAGCACAACTGAGAAATTTAAACTGTAATTTCGCTCAAGGATATCTATTTTCTCGACCTCTACAACCAGAATTAGTTCTAGACTTCATCGAAGCCGCACCTCAATGGTAATAAGCTGTAGTACCTGAAATTTTCTCTTTCTCGGCAGAGGGGGAGAGGGGGGGAGGGGGAGAGGGGGAGAGGGGGAGAGGGGGAAGACAAGGAAGACGAGGAGGCAAACTCCCCCTGCAAGAGTGCCCCCTGCAAGAGTGCCCCCTGCTAAGAGTGCCCCCGCTAAGAGTGCCTCTTCCTTGACCCTGGACACAGCAACGCAAAACTTTTTAATAACTAATGAGTACAATTTTCAGTCACATATAAGCATAATAGAGAAGTGACTGATCACATCAACCCTTTACGCTCCCTCAAAGAAGGTCACTGGTTCAAGCTCATCTGTGGCGCCAGTTTCCAACATCTGCCTGCGGTCAGTAGTTTAACATTAGCCTACACATTGGCTGGCGCTGACTGCATAGATGTGGCAGCTGATCCTGCGGTGATTGCAGCAGCGCAAACCGCGCTACAAGTAGCCAAAAATCTAGCTGGGGATGCCGAAAAGCGAGGCTTTGGCAATAATCCAAAGTCGCCTTTGTTAATGGTCAGTTTAAACGATGGGGAAGACCCCCATTTCCGCAAAGCTGAGTTTAATCCTACTGAATGTCCTACGGACTGCGATAGACCATGTGAAAAGATTTGTCCAGTGCAAGCAATTGTGTTTAACGGTATAAAAGACGATTTTTCCGGAGTTGTATCCGAAAAATGCTATGGCTGCGGTCGTTGTTTACCAGCTTGTCCTTATGATATAATTTATACAAGGTCGTATGTTTCAACTCCAGGAGCGATCGCACCGTTGGTAATGTCAACCGGGGTAGATGCCGTAGAAATTCATACACAAGTAGGACGCTTAACAGAATTTAAACGATTGTGGCAAGCGATTTCACCGTGGGCAGATCGTCTCAAGGTAGTAGCAATTAGTTGTCCCGATGGCGAAAACTTAATTGACTATCTACACGCACTTTACGATCTGATTGCCCCGATAAACAGTGCCTTAATTTGGCAAACTGATGGTCGTCCGATGAGTGGAGATATTGGAGATGGCACCACTCACGCGGCAGTGAAATTAGCCCAAAAAGTTTTGGCAGCTAAATTACCGGGATATGTGCAGTTAGCAGGAGGCACTAACAGCTACACCGTTGCTAAGTTAAAAGCAATGGGACTGCTGAGGAAAGGGAGACAAGGAGACAAGGAGACAAGGAGACAAGGAGGACAAGGACGACTTGGGGACAAGGGGACAAGGAGAAATTTATTCCCCCATCTCCCCATCCCCCTATCCCCCCCTCCCCCCCTCTCCTTGTCTCCTCTCCCCCCCTCCTCCATATCCGGTATTGCATACGGCAGCTATGCCCGTGTACTGCTGTCATCGATTCTTGAACAGTTAGAAACTAAGGAGGTAAACAAAGCAAGTGTAAAGCCAATTCGTCTTGAAGAGGACGAAGTATTACTTTGGCAAGCTGTAGAGCTTGCTTATTCTCTCGTTTCCCAACTCAAGTCACAGCAGGAGCGCTAATAAAAGCGCGTTGCGGACACAAATCAAAAAAAGTGTCCTATCTATCTCTAAAAACGTCACCATAGAAAGCATGACGATTACAGACGATCTCCAAAAGTTATTAGACATTGTGCCCCAAGACCTGCGTCAAATACTAGAGAGTCATCCCCGACGAGATAGTTTAGTTGAAGTAGTCTTGGATTTGGGTCGTCGCCCAGAAGCTCGTTTTCCGCACAGCGCCGAGTATCTGAGCGAAACACCCGTAACTCAAGAACAGATAGATGATTGCATCTCAAGAGTGGGAATTTTTGGCGGAGATAATCGGGCAGGAATTGAGCAAACTCTCCATCGGATCAGCGCCATCCGTAACCGCACCGGCAAAATTATCGGCTTAACTTGTCGCGTCGGTCGAGCGGTGTTCGGAACGATAGGCATGATTCGCGATTTGGTAGAAACTGGTAAATCGATTCTCATGCTGGGGCGTCCGGGCGTGGGTAAAACTACCGCTTTACGGGAAATAGCTCGTGTATTGGCGGATGAGTTAAATAAGCGAGTGGTAATCATCGATACTTCCAACGAAATTGCTGGAGATGGTGATGTTGCCCACCCCGCTATTGGTCGTGCCAGACGGATGCAAGTAGCTCATCCCGAAAATCAGCATCAGGTGATGATTGAGGCAGTGGAAAACCATATGCCAGAAGTCATTGTTATTGATGAAATTGGTACAGAACTCGAAGCTTTAGCGGCACGCACTATTGCTGAACGCGGCGTACAGTTGGTAGGTACGGCACACGGCAACCAGATAGAAAACCTAATTAAAAATCCGACTTTATGTGATTTAGTTGGGGGTATCCAGGCTGTGACTTTGGGGGATGACGAAGCCAGAAGACGGGGCAGTCAAAAAACTGTTTTGGAACGCAAAGCACCTCCTACTTTCGAGATTGCTGTGGAAATGCAAGAACGGCAGCGTTGGGTAGTACACGAAAGCGTTGCGGATACAGTTGATACTCTTCTGCGGGGACGTCAACCGAGTCCGCAGACGAGAACCGTTGACGATACCGGCAAGGTGGCGATCGCCCGACAGTTGTCTGTAGTAAATGGTCGTGGATCACAGCAAGCTGTTGGCGAAGAATCTTTCGCATCAGCGCGAGCCTCTAACGGCTGGCGTTCATCCGGACAAATGGTAGCACTACCGCTATTATCTCCTGAGCGAGAGCGGGTTTCCGGGCAAAGTGAATTTGACCGCTTATTAGATGAATCTTTCAATTACTCTGAGAGTATTGATTTCGCTGCTCCCAGACACGCTGGACCAAACGGTGAAGATTTGCCATTGCACATTTTCCCATATGGTGTTAGTCGCCACCAGTTGGAACAAGTAATAAGTGTGTTAACTTTGCCAGTTGTATTGACAAAAGATATCGATAGTGCTGATGCAATATTGGCACTGCGATCGCATGTCAAAAATCACGCCAAACTCAGGCAAATGGCGAAAGCTCGTCATGTACCGATTCACATGATTAAGTCCAGCACGATTCCCCAGATTACCCGTGGTTTGCGGCGCTTGCTGAACATGGACGATCCGGAACTAGCTGATGACCGCGAATTGCAATTGTTTCTCCACAGTGGCAGCGATGATGAAATGGATGCTTTAGAGGAAGCTAGACTTGCCGTAGAGCAAATTGTCATTCCCAAAGGACAACCAGTAGAATTACTGCCACGTTCTGCCCAAGTGCGTAAAATGCAACACGAGTTGGTAGAACACTACCGCTTGAAGTCGCACAGTTTTGGGGATGAACCAAATCGGCGTCTGCGGATTTATCCTGCGTAACTTTACCTTCTACCCCCTTTCCTGCTTTGGAAAGGGGGATTTTATTTAGGGATGTTAGTGATTTATCAGGTTAATAGCTTGCTCTATATGCAGTTTAGCCTTGTGTAGGTTTAATAATCTCTCTTGGTCATAGCGATCGCTATATGACATGCGTCTACCTTCCATTGTGATTTTAATCAGTGCAGCTTGCTCAAGAGTGGGAGTTTCCATTTCATCGAGTGCAGTACCCAACGCTTGAAAGCTTACAAAGGTGGGACTTTTTAATCCTCTCCCTTCCTTAACTTGTTGAATCGCTAGCACTGGAAAAGCCATTAAGGACGTAATCCAAGAGGTTTTGTAAGCTGGATTGCCTGTTGCCTTAATGCCGTAACGACTAGCTAAATCTTTTAACTGTTTCAGCGTTTTGATTTCCAGTTCAGAACGTGTAAACATGGAATTGTCCATTGGTTGATATTGATTAATGGATTTGGTGGCTACCAACTGTCCAGGGAGATAGCCACCCAAATAATTATTATCGCTTGTTGCCTAGCGATATAGTAATTTTAATAAAACTTAAAATGCCTAATCGTGAGGAAAAGCCTTATTTAAAAAAACATCAATTTACCACTAGTAGGGATGAACCTTTAACAGAGAGAATCGCTATCAGGGTTACTAAGTCAATGGCTGAAAAAATCAAAGTTATTGATAACTACCCAGAATTTTGCCGTCAAGCACTACAAGATGCTCTAGATAAGTTAGAGGACATTACAGAGGAATAATATGTATAAATAAAATAAGTGCGATCGCGGAGTGACTCTGTAAGAGTATCGCGTTTGTTGATTAATCTTGTTAACAAAACTTAAAATGCCTAACCCTCACGGGAACCCAGAAATAAAGAAATATGGTTTTAAAACGAACAGAGATGAACCGCTAATTGCAAAGCTAACCGTCAGAATTCCTCAATCTATGATGGATGAATTAAAAGCGTTAGAAAATTATCCTGAATTCGTCAGACAAGCTATCCAAGATGCACTTTTAAAGTTAAAGAATGACAATACTACACAAGAGTAAAAAAGACAAAGCATTTTACAAAGCTAAAATTGCTGTAATAATGGCAAAGGCAAATTTTTTAGTTAGGCAAAGCATATATGAATCAACTGACTGTAGAACTACCCTCAAATATTTCCATTGAAGAAGCACGATTACTGCTTACTGTTAAACTATTTGAAACTGGAAAACTATCACTCGGACAAGCTGCAAAGTTAGCAGGTTTTTCTAAAAAAACATTTATAGAATTATTAGGCAAGATGGGGGTTCCGGTAATCGATTATCCGGCTGAGGAATTAGAACGGGAGATCAGTTTTTGAGCGAACAGACAGTTACTAATTTCCCGAAATTTTTAAGATCGGTACAATGAAAAACCCGCTCGTGTGGCGGGTTATAAGGTTATTAAAAATGACTGTTTAGCAAGCCTCTAAATTGATAGGTGTTATTTTACTTAATATTTCAGACTCTTGTGCAGCATTCCAAAGGTCATATTTTTGCTGTAGATTTAACCAAAGTTCTGGGGTTGTTTGAAAAGCTTTTGCTAAACGTAGAGCCATAAGAGGGGAGACGCTAGCTTGTTCGTTAACAATTTCGGAAACTGTTTTACGTGAAACACCTAAAATATCAGCAAGCTGAGTATTACTCATTTCTAAAGGTTCTAAATATTGACGTTTAATCAAAGCACCGGGGTGTCTTGGTTTTCTTTTAGTCATCATAATTAATTCCCTAGTGATAATCTTCGTAATTAACAACGTAAGCATTACCGTTTTCAAATTCAAAAGTCACGCGCCAATTTCCTGATATTGGTATTGACCATTCACTTTTTCGATTACCTTTTAACTGGTGAAGCTTAGAAGCTGGGTATCTCATATCCTCAATATCAATAGCAGCGTCAAGTCTATCAAGAATATCTAACAATTTTTCTGCGTGTTTAGGTTGCACACCACTTCTATCATCGTTCTCAAAAAGGTTTCTTAATCCTTTATGCTTAAACGTTTTAATCAATTTTTATCGTAACCCTTGGGGTTACACCTGTCAACTGTTCACATATTACACTGTCACTTATAATGCGTTGCTTTAGTTTTTGATAAAGATTTTAAATAATTATTAAATTTGAAAAAATAAAAGACTTTTCAGATTAAATGTGATAGGAATAATTTCTGCAACTTTATGAAGCAAGCTTTCTTAGGTTCTTTTCTATTGGTTAATGTATTAATCTCCTTGCCTGTATTTGCTGTCAATCCTCAGCATTTGGAACAGTTACTAAAAACAAATAATTGTTCTGGATGTGATTTGTCGAATGCTGATTTATCAAATAAAAATTTATATCGTGCTAACCTTGGTGAAGCAAACCTCCAGGGAGCTAATCTTCAAAAAACTATACTTCAACAAGCTGTTTTATTTAGAGCCAATCTTAAAAATGCTAATTTATCGGGTGCTTATTTAGGAATTGCTAATTTATTAAATGCTGATTTATCAAATGCTAATTTATCAAATGCTGATTTAAACCAGGCTGCTCTTATGGAAGCCAATCTTCAAGGAGCCAATCTTCAAAAAGCAAATTTATTTAATACAAATCTTTTGAAAGTAAATCTTAGTAGGGCTAATCTTAATGGGGCTAATCTTTTTAGTAGCATCCTTCAAGAATCTAATCTCCAAAGAGCCAGTCTTATAAAAGCAAACCTTTTACAAGTCTATTTATCTGGAGCCAATCTTCAAGAAGCCAATTTTACAGAAGCTGATCTTACAGAAGCTTATCTTTCTAGAGCTAATTTAACAAGAGCTAATTTAACCAAAACAATTTTGGGACAAGCTATATTATTTAGAGCAAATATAAACGGCACTATTTTTCAAAATACTATGTTAAGCGGTGCAACAATGCCTAATGGAGAACTAAAACATTACTTTACTAAGTAATTTTATCTCTCTATCTGGATAAGTTTCCCATTAAAATGATTGCTAACTATCTCTGGTCTGAGTGACTTTAGCAGAATCATCGTTTGTAAGCATCTTCAAAAGTTCTTCCAGCACCCAAAGCATCGTAAAAACCAACGGCAAATTCAATTGCGGCTCTATCGCCGATCGCCTGACTCATGGCAATGACATAATCTATATGTTGCGCGATCGCATTTCAATTAGACTTTCTCAAAATTTTGCTGCATTATATTATGGGTCAGTCAGGCGATCGCATCAGTTACTAATTCCAATTTAAGCAACTGCAAAATTAGTATCACAACGCACTTCTGGAGGATGAAATGCTAGGACAATATCACTTTTAGGTACACCAGCTTCAACTAAAGCATTGGCAATTCCTTCTTCTGTCCAGTCTTCCTCAATCCAAATTTTGTTATCTTTAATACGAATGTGAACTGTAATTCCTCGTACCCGCTCTTTCTGAGTCCAACCTACCTGAAACCAAAGATACTGGTCGTGTTGTTCATCGAAGGCTAACAGGGTTTCTACACCAAATGTCGGTGGGTTAGTTGCTAATTGGTCGTACTTTGTCAAAATATTCTTAATTAGAGTGCGGTAGTGAGCTATTTTATCCATTGCGTAATTACCTCACTTGCAATGTTTACAACAATTAAACGCATTTGATTCTGTTGGACTATTAATTGAATCGCCTTTTGTTGAAAAAAGCCAATGAAAGTGCGCTCGTTGATAGCCAAGTATAAATCATAATCATGGGCTGTTACAGTTAATAGGTTCCGGTAGATAATATACTGACCTAAAGCTTCCTGCAAGTCTCGGATGAACGATGCACCAGTAAAACTTTTGACTTCAACAACGATTTTTTGTCCAGAACGCTCGGCTAAAAGTTGGCGTTCTGCGGCTAGATCGGCAAATAACTTGACCTCTTCATATTTAATTGTGTAAGGGTCGGCTGTAATTGTCCACCCATCCTTAATCAAAGCGTTTTTGACAGCATCATGAATAATATCTTTGGCTGGCATTTTTTGTCTGTGCCTTCGTTTAACAAAGAGCAGAGATACTTTTTGTCTCTGTATTATCTACTGAAATGAAAATAAATGCCTTTCCATTCACACCCGAAGTAGAAATAGGGTCAATCCCACTGCTACTCTACTTATAGACCATTAAAAAAACAGAGTAATGTTAAAAGTTTTTGCCGATCGCGGTGGTACATTCACAGATATTGTAGCTGTTACGAATAATCAAGCGATCGCAGACAGACTATCAACACATCCCGAACGCTTTCTAATCGTTCCCCTACCTAACCAGCAATGGGTGATAGTTTACAAACTGCTTTCAGAAAATCCCGAACAATATCAAGATGCAGCAATTCAAGGTATTCGCGATATCATCGGTCTTTCAGCTAACGAACCCATTCCTGGTGAAGCGATAGAAGTAGTCAAAATGGGTACAACAGTAGCAACCAATGCACTGTTAGAAAGAAAAGGCGATCGCCTAGTTCTTCTCATTACCAAAGGCTTTAAAGATGCCTTACGAATAGGCTACCAAAACCGTCCTAACATCTTTGCCCGTCATATCATTTTACCAACGATGCTTTATGAGCAGGTAATTGAAGTTGATGAACGATATGATGCTCACGGTCAGGAATTAACACCTGTAAATATAGAACAAGTAAAAAACGACTTACAAACGATTTATAATACAGGAATTCGCAGTTGTGCCATAGTTTTTATGCACAGCGATCGCTATCCCCACCACGAACAACAAGTTGCTCAACTCGCGCAAGAAATTGGATTTACGCAGATATCTGTATCTCATCAAGTTAGTTGTTTAATGAAATTGGTCAGCCGAGGAGATACAACAGTCGTAGATGCTTATTTAACTCCGATTCTGCGTCGCTACGTTAACTCTGTATCCAGTCAGTTACCCCAAGTCAGATTAATGTTTATGAAATCTGATGGAGGCTTAACCGATGCACAACAATTTCAAGGTAAAGATAGTATTTTAAGTGGTCCTGCTGGGGGAATTGTCGGCGCAGTTCAAACTAGCAAAAGAGCAGGTTTTGAGTCAATAATTACCTTTGATATGGGTGGAACAAGTACAGATGTTGCCCACTATAAAGGAGAGTATGAACGACAATTTAATTCAGAAATTGCAGGTGCGCGGATGCGAGTTCCCGTATTAGCAATTAATACAATTGCGGCTGGTGGTGGTTCAATTTTATTTTTTGATGGTTCTAGTTTTCGTGTCGGACCTGAATCTGCTGGATCAAATCCTGGACCTGCGTCTTACCGTCGTGGTGGAGCTTTAGCGGTAACAGATGCTAATGTAATGTTAGGCAAAATTCACCCGCAATATTTTCCTTTCGTTTTTGGAATTGATGGTAATTTGCCTTTAGATAAAGATATTGTTATCGAGAAATTTACAGAATTAGCCCAAGAGATTGAAGCTGTGACAAAAAATGCTCGGACACCCGAACAAGTAGCAGCGGGATTTATAGCGATCGCTGTCGAAAATATGGCGAACGCAATTAAAAAAATCAGTCTCCAAAGAGGTTATGATGTGACTCAATATGTGCTTTGTTGTTTTGGCGGTGCTGGGGCACAAGTTGCTTGTTTAATTGCCGATACTTTGGGGATGAAAAAGATATTTTTGCATCCTTATGCTGGAGTTCTTTCCGCTTATGGAATGGGATTAGCTGACGTTAGAGCGATTAGAGAAGCAGGAGTAGAACAGCCTTTAACGCAAGCATTAATTCCGCAATTACAGAAGTTAATGAAGAGTTTGGAAGTTCAAGGGAGGGAAGAGTTTGAAACGCAGAGTAACGCAGAGGAAAGCGCAGAGGTACGCGGAGTTTATGAAGAGGAGTTAGTTAGAAAGGTTAATTTTAAGTATGAGGGGACTAATTCCATTTTGGTTGTAAATTTTGATTTGGATGTCGTGAGAATGCGGGAGGAGTTTGAAGTTGAGCATAAATCGCGTTATGGTTTTATTCAATTAGAGAAAAGCTTAATAGTTGAATCTGTTTCAGTAGAAGTAATTCAGAAGATGGATACTCCCGAAGAACCTTTAATTACTCGGAAGCGTCCTCTAGATGAAATCCCCACATCTGTTGAGATAGTACGCATGTTTAGCGCTGATAAATGGCATGATACACCCGTTTATCGACGAGAAGATTTACAGCCTGAAGATAGTATTAGCGGACCTGCGATTATTGTCGAAAAAATTAGCACGATTGTAGTTGAACCATTATGGAAAGCGAGATTAACTGAAAGTAATCATCTGATTTTAGAGCGTAAAGATTGATTAATTCATCATGTGTCATCTGTATTTGCAAGATAATTATCAATGTCAGTTAGCTTGTAATAAACCTAATGACACTGGAATGGGGCTTGTTCTTCTTCCAATTCAAAATCCGTCTTGAAAAGCTTTGTACGGAGGAAACCTCCGCTCAAACTTTTGTCTGCGACACGCTAGGCGAACGCAAAATCAAAAATTGCTCGGTCAGCATTAAATCTTTAAGCCAATGCCGTTTTTAGCAAATTCTTCAACAGTTTTTTCTGAAAGCTCGTGGGTAGCCATAGCTTTCAGCATAGCCAAGGGTAGAGTCAGATGATGCGCTCCAGCTTGTAGCGACGCAGCGGCTTCTTCAGGGGATTTGATACTAGCACCCAAAATCTCAGTATCGCTACCTCTGAGTACGCTTGCCATATCCCGCACCAAGGCAATACCGTCACCTAACAACCGGGTAGCACGATTTACATAAACTATTACGATTTTAGCACCCGCCTCCCGTGCCACTGCTGCCTGGGAAGCACTATAAATCGCTGTCACCGAACAAGTAATAGACACAGACAGACGTGCGACCACTTGAAATCCTACTGATGTTGCTGGAATCTTCAACACAGTTTGGGAGCCAATAATCTCAGAAGCTTTCCTTCCTTCCTTAAGCATCTCATCGAAATCAGTTGCCATTAGCTGATAAAACACAGGTCCACTCGTCAACTGGACTAATTTTTTGAGCGTGGTTTCCGGTGGAGAATCGCTTTGAGCCAACAGTGTTGGATTTGTCGTAATACCCTTCACCCAGCCCATAAGGCTCGCTTCTTCAGCTTCAGATATAATTGCTGAGTCTAAATAAAGTGTCATAATTCTACCTCCATGTACAAACGCTATTTTTCATCAATTGCTTTCATTTGACAATAAAAAGGCTATTTATGGACTCTCGCATTCAGTCATATTTGCGCTTTGCGGCAAGCCAGCAACGTGACACAGAGCAAATCGGACCATTCCTCGCTACCTTCAACCCCCATAGCGCCAACCGCTTCTAAATGTGTGGACAGAACTACCACTAGCTAGATAATTTGTCCATACCTCACTCCACGGTGTAAGTGAAAGCGTTCTTTCCTAGTGCTTACGCTTCCTCGGTTTCGAGGTTGGCTAGG